>MDTE01019133.1_pt1 | contig 96659 bp, 82 predicted proteins | sample 811231 | NCBI WGS metagenome assembly MDTE01 (sample SAMN05326651, study PRJNA326480) | marine metagenome | isolation source: seawater | place: Indian Ocean: Red Sea | collected 2010 | reverse complement strand
GCAAGAGATATCCACGGGGTAGTGATCAACAAAGCAACCATGACGATTGATTATGCAAAAACAAAGGCGTTGAGAACAAAAATTCGTAAGCAACGCGGTCCTCTTCCAAATACTTTTCCAAATCATGCTGGGGCAGGGAAGTGGCATAAATCGCAAATGAAGGGCTCCGAGGAATATCTGACAGATACGGCATAATTTTAAATTAAAATCTTTTTCTTGTTTGAGGCCAGAATGGATATTGAGAAAAAAGTTGTTGTGGTTACGGGTGCTGCAAGTGGCATAGGATTTGCACTAGCAAGAAAGTTTGTACAATGCAATGCGTCAAAAGTCATATTAGTGGATGTGGATTCAGAAGCAGTTCAAAATGCATCCAAACAAATTGCTAACAGCATTTCGATGAATTGCGACGTAACAAATGAGAAGCAGGTTATTACTCTTATAGATGATGTAGAATCCAGTTTTGGTCCAATTGATATTTTCTGCTCCAACGCTGGAGTCGCAATAATGGGTGACGAGAACACCGAAGATAGTGTCTGGCAAACAAACTGGGATTTACACGTGATGGCTCATGTCTATGCCTCTAGAATTCTAGCAAAGCGGATGACGGAGAGAGGTGGCGGATGTTTTGTTATTACAGCATCAGCTGCAGGTTTATTAAGCCATGTTCAGTCTGCAACATACTCTGTAAGTAAGCACGCAGCAGTGGCTTTTGGGGAGTGGCTGTCTATTTGCCATGGAGACAAGGGTCTTCAGGTTCAGGTTCTATGCCCTCAGGCAGTCAGAACGCCTATGCTTGCAGATAGAATTGGTGGAGTTGCAAGTGTTGATGGCATTTTGGAACCAGAGGATGTCGCTAATAGTGTAATTGATGGAATTGAGAAAAATCAGTTTTTAATACTTCCACATCCAAGTGTTAAGGAATATCTAGAAGGGAAAACAAGAAACTATGAGCGTTGGCTCAATGGAATGCGTAAACTTCGGGCACTATACAAAACTGATGTCTAAGCAACTGATGATTCTAATTAAGGATATTAATTAATGGGGGAACTTATTTCTCGAGAAAGAGCCCATGAAATGTTGATTGGACCAGGGCTACCTTATGAGATTGAGCCGTTCCAAATCTCCGGAGTTACTCTAAGAACTTGGAAACATGCCCCGAAAAACTTGCGTGAGGTTCTAGAACAATCAGAAAAATTTAGTGACTCAGAGTTCATGATTCTGGGTAACAGAAGAATATCATATGTTGGACATTACAATTTAGTTTGTAAGTTGAGTCATTTTCTCAAATCTTCGATGGGTGTTTCAAAGGGTGATCGTGTTGCTTTAGTAATGCGAAACCTTCCAGAATGGTCTGTGGCTTTCTGGGCTACCACAGCCATAGGAGCTATCATTGTCCCACTTAACGCATGGTTTACAGGTAAAGAATTACAACATTGTATTAACGATTGCGGAGCCAAGGTAGCAATTGTTGATTTTAAACGTGCTAATATTCTGCGTTCTTTTTATGGCCAATTAATGGTAAAGAGAGTTATTGTTACTGAAGAGCAAGAATCTATTCTGGTAGGACCGGAGATTAGCTTTAATCATGTAATCAAAGATTCTCCCGATAATAAAAAGTTACCTGATGTTCAAATTGGTCCTGATGATGATGCAACTATTTTTTATACTTCTGGAACAACAGGTAAGCCTAAAGGAGCAGTTGGAAGTAACCGCAATATTTGTGTGAACATTCTTACTTCAAATTTTAGAGCATCAGTTAGACAATTATGCCGAGGAATGACACCACGAGTGTTAGGAGGTAGTCCAAATCAGGCTAAAATTCTAGTTCCAGTGCCTTTTTTTCACGTAACTGGATGTCATGCTATCTTGGCAGCAGGCGTGTATGCTGGGTCAAAATTTATTTTGATGAAAAGATGGGATGTTGAAGAAGCACTTAAGCTGATTTCTACAGAAAAAATAACTAATGTAGTTGGAGTGCCGGGTATGATTCTTCAAATGCTAGAGTCAGAAATTTTTGATGAATGGGATACTTCCTCAATTACTAGTATATCTTATGGTGGGGCTCCTGCCATGAAAAAACTTGGTGATTTGATCAGCAGACATTTGAAAAACGTTGATGCTGAAAATGGATATGGTTTGACCGAGGCTTCAGCATTAGTCGCCTATAATGCGGGTAAAATGTATGAAAAAAAATCTTGGAGTTGTGGTTTCCCGTCTCCAATATGTGATGTAGAAGTAAAGAACAAGTCCAGTGAGCTCGTAAATCAAGGTGATGTGGGTGAAATTTTCATAAGAGGGCCTAATGTGGTTAGAGGTTACTGGAACAATCAAAAAGAAACAGATCGTAAATTTAGCAATGGCTGGTTTGCTACTGGTGATATTGGTCGAATAGATCAATATGGGCTTTTAGAAATACTTGATCGCCATGATGATATTCTTATTAGGGGTGGTGAAAATATATATACTGTAGAAGTTGAAAATATCCTTGTTGCATATCCAGGGGTGATCGAGGCTGCTGTTTTAGGGCGGGATCATGCTGTATTAGGCCAAGAAGTTGTTGCATTTGTTAGAACCAAATCTCAGCAAAATATAACAGAAGAGGAATTGATTTTACATTGTCGAAAAAATTTAGCTGAATTCAAAATCCCTGTGGAGTTGAATCTAACTTCAGATCCCTTGCCAACAAATGCTGCAGGAAAAATTTTAAAACGAAGTTTGCAAAAATCAATCACTCGTGCATAATTTTAATCTTGTAGCTAATTTTGTATGAGCGATAGAAATAAGGGAGTAAAAATTATGAACTTAGAAAGTGCACATAACCTCTCTCTGGATGAGATGGACAAACAGAGCTTTCTGCATCCTTACACAGCTCTTAAAGCTCATCAAGAAACAGGATCAGTCATTATTGATTCTGGTAAAGGTGTCACATTAAAAGACATTAACGGTAAAGAATATATTGATGGCATGGCTGGCCTTTGGTGTGTCAATATTGGGTGGGGTCATTCAGAAGTTGTTGATGCTATCACTGAGCAGGCTAAAAACCTTCCGTATTATCATAGCTTTTTTTCAATGGCTACTGAGTCGCCAATTCGTCTTGCAGATCGTATATTAAGATTGGCACCAAAAAATATGAGTAAGGTTTTTTTCGGCAACTCCGGTTCAGATGCAAATGACACCAATGTCAAATTAGTATGGTATTACAATAATATCAGAGGTAAGCCAGAAAAACAAAAAATAATATCACGAGAACGAGCTTATCATGGTGTTTCAGTTGCATCCGCAAGTCTAACAGGTCTTCCAAGCGTTCATGCATCATTTAATCTGCCTCTTCCAATGATTAGACATACTGTTACCCCACATTATTGGCGTAACGCAGAGCCTGGAATGACAGAGTTAGAATATTCTGATTGGTGTGCTCAGAAACTTGAAGAAATGATTCTGGAAGAGGGTCCTGATACTGTAGGAGCATTTATTGCCGAGCCAATAATGGGTGCTGGGGGCGTAATAGTTCCTCCAGAAGGTTATTTTCCTGCAATACAAAAGGTTTTACGTAAATACGATATTCTTATGATTGCTGATGAGGTCATTTGTGGTTTTGGTAGAACAGGGAACTGGTTTGGTTCTGAAACCTACAATATTGAGCCAGATATTATGACAATAGCTAAAGGTATGACCAGTGCATACATTCCTATGTCCGGGAGTATTATATCGGAGGAAATATGGAAAGTTCTTGAGGCTGGTGCTCCTGGTGTCCCATATTTCGCGCATGGATATACATATACTGCCCATCCAATAGCGGCTGCTGCAGCAATGGCAAATATTGGTATTATGCAAAGGGATAATCTTCCACAAAGATGTGCAATTATAGGCAAATATTTTCAAAAAAGACTTCGAGATACTGTTGGTGAGCATCCACTTGTAGGCGAAGTAAGAGGCGAACATTTGTTAGCTGCAGTTGAACTGACCTCTAAAAAAGGCACTAAGGAAGAGTTCGACATGGATCTTGCTATTGGTGCAAGGCTAGGAAAATATGCCATAGAAGAGGGATTAATTGTTAGACCCCTACCTTTAGCAACTGCTATTTCGTTTGCTCCTCCTCTTATAATTACAGAGGATGAAGTTGATGAAGCCCTCAGTCGATTCAAGAAAGCGCTAGATAGAATAACAGATGAACTAGTTAGGGAAGGGACATGGAAGCCGTGATTTAGGCTAGACTTAATTTGCAAGATTTGAGTGTTATATGGAATCTGTAATTATCAATCGGCGTGACTTGGAATTCCAAATCTTTGAGCTTTTCAAAGCAACTGAGCTGTGTAATAGAGAGCGTTTTGTTGATCATGATGAGGAGTCATTAAAGGCAGCTCTAGATGTTACAATAAAGATTGCAGAGGAGGTTCTTTGGCCAAATGCATCTATAGGAGACATACAAGAGCCTCATTTAAAAAATGGTCAGGTCTATGTGCCACAAGCTGTTCATAGGGGCGTTGCTGCTATAAGAGATGCAGGATATATAGCAGCTGGCCTTGATTACGATCGTGGAGGTATGCAGTTGCCTGCAATTTTATTGCAGGCCTGTTTAGGTATTTTTAAAGCCGCTGATGCTGCAACACCTGGTTATCTAATGTTAACAAAGGCAGCTGCCAACCTACTTGATGTTCATGGCACCGAAGAACAAAAACGCCTTTATATGGAACCCATGTATGAGGGCCGTTTTCTCGGCACAATGTGTCTGTCTGAGCCTGATGTAGGATCCTCTCTTGCAGACATTAAATGTCGAGCGGAACCACAGCCTAATGGAAACTATTTATTGTCCGGTAATAAGATGTGGATATCAGGCGGAGATCAAGATATTTCTGAAAACATTATACATCTTGTTCTTGCCAAACTTCCTGATGCACCACCTGGTGTGAAAGGTATTTCACTATTTCTTGTTCCGAAAATTTGCGTAAATCCAGATGGTTCGCTTGGTAAAGCTAATGACGTTAGTGTTGCTGGATTGAATCATAAAATGGGGTATAGAGCAATATCGAATTGTCTGCTTAATTTTGGAGAGAAAAATGTTTGCGAAGGATATCTAATAGGAGAAAAGCATGGTGGTCTAGCCTGTATGTTTCATATGATGAATGAGGCTCGAATTGCCGTTGGTATATCTGGAGCAATGATTGGCTATACAGCATATATGCAAGCTTTAAATTATGCAAAAGATCGAAAACAGGGTAGGCCCATTGATAATAGAAACCCTGAGCACCCACCTGTTCCTATTATTGACCATCCAGATGTTAGAAGGATGCTTTTAAAACAAAAATCCTTTGTAGAGGGTGCTCTCGCTTTGTGTCTTATGTGTGCAAAATACCTTGACGAGTCTGAAACAGCTACAGAAAAAAATACTAAGTATCGTGCAGGTCTTCTGCTGGAGATATTGACTCCTATCGCAAAAACATGGCCTGCAGAATTTTGCCAAGAGTCCATCAGTTTAGCTATACAAGTACATGGTGGATATGGGTATACAAAGGATTTTTCTGTAGAGAGGCTATACCGAGATAATCGGTTGAATGCAATTCATGAAGGGACATCAGGTATTCAGGCAATTGATCTATTAGGAAGAAAAGTACGAATTGAAGAGGGTCTGGGATTCAACTTTCTTATGGAAGAAATAACTAGTGATATAGAATACGCATCTTCTTGGCCGGAATTAAAAATATTTACAACTACTTTGATGGAGTACGTTTCAGATATAGTAAAAGCTACTAATAATATCAATGATGTAAGGGACGGTGGCCGTAAAGCGGACTCCCTTGCAAATGCATCACTTTACCTGCATGCACTTGGACACATAGTGGTCTCATGGTTGTGGTTAAAACAGTCAGTTGTAGCTTTTGAACAAATCACGAAGTCTCCAGACACCCAAGATGCGGATTTTTACAAAGGTAAAATTAATGCCTGCAAGTATTTTTTCTTATATGAGCTTCCGCAGGTTAAGCCATTAATCAATCTTCTCTCAAATATTGACACAACATGCCGTGAACACGGGCCTAAAATGTTTTAGTCACAAATTAACTGATAAAACGTGGGATAGAAGCCAGTCCATCCTCTTCATCCAAAGGTGCTACAAATGCATTTCCGCCTTTATGGCTTGAGGTATTGTCGTATTGTTTTAATTCAAGTCTTGCTATTTGGTTGCGGTGAACTTCATCTGGTCCATCAGCGAGTCTTAATAATCTTGCTTTCGCGTAGGCATTTGCAAGACCGTAATCTGCTGTTACTCCAGCACCACCAAAAGCTTGTATTGCCCAGTCAATGACTTTACATGCCATATTTGGTGCGGCAACTTTTATCATTGCAATTTCTTTCTTTGCAATTTTGTTGCCAACTGTATCCATCATATAGGCAGCTTTTAATGTAAGTAGTCTTGACTGTTCTATCATAATACGAGCCTCTGCAATTCTTTCTTGGGTAACTCCATGGTGTGATATCGGTTTACCAAAAGCTACTCTATCTTTTGTCCTACGGCACATTCGCTCTAGAGCTCTTTCTGCCAAGCCAATCAAACGCATGCAGTGATGAATGCGACCAGGCCCTAATCTACCTTGTGCTATTTCAAACCCTCGACCCTCACCAAGTAAAATATTAGTCTTAGGAACTCTCACGTTGTTAAAAACTATTTCTGCGTGGCCATGTGGTGCATCGTCATAACCGAAAACAGGTAACATTCTTTTTATTGTTATGCCTTCGGAAGGAAGTGGCACAAGAATTTGTGATTGCTGTCTATAGCGGTCGCTATTATCAGGATCTGATTTGCCCATTAAAATTAAGATTTTGCATCTTGGGTCTAAGGCGCCTGATGTCCACCACTTTCTACCATTTATGATATATTCATCCCCATCTTGTTTAATACTCGTCTCTATGTTTGTTGCATCAGAAGAGGACACTTCTACTTCTGTCATTGCAAAAGCTGATCGAATCTCTCCATTGAGGAGTGGCTCTAACCACAATTTTTTTTGTTCCTCTGTGCCATATCTAACCAATACTTCCATATTCCCAGTATCTGGTGCCGAGCAGTTAAAAATTTCAGAAGCAAATGTAGATCGACCCATTTCTTCGCAGGATGGTGCATACTCAAGGTTGGTAAGACCCGCACCATATTCACTCCTTGGTAGAAATAGATTCCACAACCCTTCAGAACGTGCTTTTGCTTTTAGCGACTCTACCATTTCGATAGGTTGCCAACGATCATCTTTATCTAATTGAGCTAGCATTTCCTGTTCATTCGGATAAACGTGCTCAGACATGAACAAAGATACTTTATCCCGCAATGTCTTTGCCTTATTACTGTAATCAAAATTCAATATTTTAACTCCTTTTTAAAATTCATTATTTACCATAGACCAAGCTTTGTCTGCTAGCTGGCGGGCAAGGTCTCTGCGAAGAAGAGCTTTTTCGCTAGTTGCGTTCCCTTGCGTTCCTCTATAATAAACGCCCTGAATAATTGCTGCAGCTCTAAACATTGCAAGGACTAGGTAAAAAACCCAGCTATTGATATGATTGCGCCCCGTATATTTGCAGTAAAGTTTTAAGTATTCATCTTCTTTTGGTATACCTTTTGTATTTGATTCAAGAATACGGTGAGCATTGTATGCATCTTGTGGCCAGTGATATGAAAGACAATTATAGGCAAGGTCAGACAAAGGGTCTCCAAGGGTTGATAATTCCCAATCTAATACTGCAATAACCTCTGGTTTGTTCTCATGAATAATCAAGTTTCCAAGGCGAAAGTCACCGTGTGCAATGGTAGTCTTTTCGTTTGATGGTGTTGCTGTTGGCAGCCAATTTATTAACTGATCCATTGATTCAACTGTTTCTGTTTGTGATGAACGATATTGATCTGACCATCGTTTAATTTGCCGAGATAAATAACCACCAACTCTGCCAAAGTCCTCAAGTTCCAAAGACTTATAATCAACAGTATGTAGTTTTGCCAAAGTTATTGCCATAGATTCATATATAGCTGACCTTTCTTGGGTTGTAAGCTCGGGTAGTGAAACATTATCAAATACTCTTCCAAGAACATGCTCCATGATAAAAAACTCAGTTCCAATAATATTTCTATCAGAACAAAAGCCATACATCTTCGGTACAGGTACTTCAGAGTTTATGAGGGCTCCCATTATTTTATGTTCTCTATCAATTGCATGGGCGGATGGTAGTAATTTGCCAGGTGGTTTTTTTCTAAGAACAAAATTTTTGTCTGAACGTCCAGAAATTAAGAAAGAAGGATTAGACATGCCATTTTCAAATTGACTTATTTCTATTGGCGGCGAGAATTCAGCAACATTTTCAGTCATCCATTCACACAATTTATTAGTATCAAATTTGTGTTGACTTGCTATTTCAATTGTAAAATTGGTATAATTACTTTTTTGTACTGTTTTTGTCATTTTTTACTTTCCCCAAGTAAAAAGATTCGTAAGGATAGACATTAAAAGTAATATTATGAAAGAAAAATTGACTATTATTTGATCTGGGAGGAAAAAATGGGTCATATTTTGGGTGTTGATATTGGCGGAACATTTACTGACTTTTCATTAATTGACGGTAAAGGCGAAATTTCACTTTGGAAACAGGCAACTACTCCAAAGGACCCAGCAATAGCAGTAAAAGCAGGACTTACAGCTCTTGCTGAAGCTGAGGGGGTATCAATTGATGATTTTCTCAAAGATTTAGATTTATTTGTCCATGGGCAAACAATAGCAACAAATACTGTGATTCAGAGGAATGGACCAAAAACAGCGTTGCTTTGTACTGAAGGTTTTCGAGATGTTCTATATTTTCGTGATGGTTTTAAACCTGATCGATATAATATCAATTTACCTCGTTCAAAGGATTTTATCAGGCGTGATTCACGTTTGCCTATTAAGGAGCGTATGGATTATCGAGGAAAAGCTCTAGTTAAACTAGATGAAAAGTCTGTTCGTGATGCAGCAAAAATTTTAAAGAAACAAAAAGTTGAATCAGTTGCAGTGGCTCTTCTCTGGTCAATAATGAACCCAAAACATGAGAGACAAGTAAAGAAAATATTAGCTAAAGAGCTTCCTGGAGTTCCAGTTGTTCTCAGTTCAGATGTCTTACCAATGATTCGAGAATGGGAACGAACATCGAGCACTGTTCTCAGTGCCTATATCTTACCAAAAATTTCAACATATATGTTGGAGTTGGAGAATTATTTAGAAAAAAATGGTTTTGCACAAAACCTTCTAATCATGCAGTTGAATGGAGGGACAGCTACCGTTAAGCAACTTCTGGATCGTCCTATTTATGCACTTGCATCTGGGCCTGCCGCCGGACCAGCAGCGGGACTTTACTGTGCAGATAGGGTTGGTGTTAAAGATGTGATAACCATTGATATGGGTGGAACTAGCTTTGATGTATGTATGGTTACTGACGGACAGCCAGACCTAACAAAGGATTTAAGAGTACATGATAATCCTGTAGGAGTGGCAGCGGTTAATGTGCATTCAATCGGAGCCGGAGGAGGAAGTATAGCCTGGATAGACAAGGGAGGAGCACTCCAAGTAGGTCCAATGAGTGCGGGTGCAGAACCTGGACCTGCATGCTATGAAATGGGAGGGGAAAACCCTACTGTAACCGATGCAAACGTGGTTTTAGGATATATAAACCCTGATTATTTCCTTGGTGGCCGGAGAGAAATTAATCCTAAGGCATCATTTCGAGCAATTGAAAAGAAAATAGCTAAGCCCTTAGGTTTAACTACAGAAAAGGCGGCGGATGGAATATATCAAATTGTTAATACAAATATGGTGGATGCAATAAGGGTGGTTTCCGTTGAAAAGGGTATTGATCCTAGAGGTTATAGCCTTGTTGTAGGTGGTGGTGCAGGTGCTATCCATGCTGGAGCCCTAGGACGTGAATTAGGTATTAAGCAGGCAATTATTCCTCAATATACTGGTGTCTTTTGTTCTTATGGGATGATTGCAAGTGATGTTAGAACTGATCTAATTAAGGCATTTGCAACAAATACCTCAGATTTTGAGGTCAAGCGGGTTAATGAAATATTTGCTGAAATGGAAGCTGAGGCTGTTGCCGAGTTAAGGTCGCAAGGTTTCGCCCGTTCAAAAATAGAAATTTCTCGTTATGCGGATGCAAAATACTCCAATCAAATTCATGAGTTGACTGTCCCTATTCCTTCAAAGGGTAAATTAAAGAAATCGGATTCTGGGTCAATTGCCGAAGAATTCCATTCTTTACATGAGCGTTTGTTTACTTATGCCGTTCGCGAAAGTGCTGTTGACCTTTTCCACTGGAGGATTACAGCCCGAGGTAAATTAGCGGAACGTGAGGCTGTAGTCCATAAACGCAGTCGAAGACCTGTCAGCGATGCTAAAAAGGGGACTCGAATGGTCTACTTTAACGAGTATGGGAAGTATCGTCGAACTAATATTTATGATGGTGATTTAATACGTTATGGGATGACAGTCGAGGGCCCTTCCATAGTAGAACAAGCTAATTCAACATTTGTAATACCACCCAAACAAACTCTGAAGGCGAATAAATATGGTGATTTCGTAATTGGAATAAGCTAAGGGTGCAGAAAAATGGCCTCAAAGAGGAGGGTGCACTCTGGATCGCTGAAAGTTGGCTCAAAGAAAATAAACAGAGTGCACAACAAGAGTAATAAGCAGTCTGTAGATCCGATAACTTTCTCAGTCATTCTCAATCGTTTCCGAACAATTGCGGAAGAAATGACTTTGACAATGGAAAAGACTGCTTGGACCTCAATAATAGCTTTAGCAAGAGACTTTTCATGTGCAATTTACGATTCTAAGGCTCGTCAGGTTTGTATAGCTGATGGTTTGCCAGTTCATACGAATTCAATGCATGTAGTTTTGCAAGAGATATCTAAAGCATTCGAAGGAAACATTAACGAAGGCGACGTCATTGTTTGTAATGATGCTTACAGTGGCAACACCCATGTTGGTGACCTAGTTACTGCCTGTCCAATATTCCATAAAGGAAAACATATGTTTTGGAGTATGGCCAAGGGTCATCAGCTGGATTGTGGTGCATACGTGCCAACAAGTGTCCCTGCCAGTGCAAAGGATGTTTGGCAAGAAGGATTACAACTGCCTCCAATTAAGTTTTATGAAAAAGGTGAGAGGCGTGATGATGTAATGCGGATGTATTTAGCGAATATGCGCTATCAAGAATTGCTTTATGGGGACCTCATGGCACAATTGGGATCCATTTGGACTGGTGAACGAAGGTTAATTGAGTTGGCGAAGGAGTATGGTAACGGAGAATTAAATAGATATATGGAGGCAATTTTTGATTACGCTGACCGTCGCATGTCTGAGGAAGTTCTCTCTATGCCAGATGGTGATTACGAGGGTGTATCTTGGCTGGATACGGACGGTGTAGGCGGTACTCACATTGAAGTTAAAGCTAAGGTCTCGATTAGGGGTGATAAAGTCCATGTTGACTACACTGGTTCTGCTGATCAAACTGCCGGTGGTAATAATTGCTCCTACGGTGTTATGCAGGCTTCGGCTGCCGTTCCAATTATGCTCGCAACAGATCCATCTATACCGAGAAATGACGGTTGTATTCGTCATGTTACAGCTGATGCTCCAGCAGGTTCAGTATGTAATGCCCAGTATCCGGCTTCGACGGCTTTAGCTACAACTGGTCCAGGAGATACCTTACAAGAAGCTGTCTGGAAGGCTCTTGCCCATGCTGTGCCTGATCGTGTTATGGGAGGAAATGGAAAAGATAGTAATCTACCAATGTTTTCGGGCAAAGATTCTCGTGGAAAGAAGACAATAGATTGGGGCTGTATGTTTTTCAATGGTGGCCCAGCAGGTGGTGCCTGCAATGGAGTAGACGGCTGGCCATTACTTATTACTTCAGGTGGGATGGGTGGACTTAAGATTGTTAGTGTCGAACTTAGTGAACTTCTTTATCCATTTCGGATTGATAGGCAGGAGATTGGTATTAATTCTATGGGACACGGCGAGTATCTTGGTGGGCCCGGGGTCGAAATCCAAATAACTCCTACCAGTGGGGCAATAGAATGTAATCTATTTGGCGAGGGTCAGAGTAATCCACCGCATGGTGTTCTTGGAGGGACTCATGGTATTGGCGGGAGTAGTTATAAAGAAAACCTAAAATCCGGAAAACGAACTTATTGCAGTTCAAAGGGTCGAATTATTATAAATGAAGGTGATGTGTGGGTCGGTTATTCGAGTAGTGGTGGTGGATATGGTGACCCCCTTAAGCGAGATCCAAAGGCAGTTTTAGAAAGTGTTTTTGCTGGATTAATTTCAATGCAATGTGCACGAGATGTCTATGGGGTTATAATCACGGCAGTGGAGATGAAAATTGACTCTGAGAATACCAAACTTTTAAGAAAAAAATTGTTTGCAGAACGTGGACCTTTAAAAATAACTCAGCCTAATCGACCCGGTGCATCAAATTGGTTTAAGAAGCGTCTAAGACCTGGGGATGAGTATCTCATTGACCCCCAATAGACTGAATAAAGAACATTTATGGTAGGATTGTATAATGGCTGAAAAGTCTGATTTAAACAAAAGACCCTCCCGTATTTACGAAGGGTTTAATAGAATTGGTAAAAAAAATACCCACCGCCAATCAAGAACAAAGTATACAGTTGACCCCATAACATTCTCTGTAGTTCTTAACCGTTTTCGAACTATAGCGGACGAAATGACTCTAACAATGGAAAAAACTGCCTGGACCTCAATTTTAGCTTTGGCTCGGGACTATTCTTGTGCAATTTATGATTCTCAGGCTCGCCAAGTTTGTATGATGGATGCAATTCCTGTGCATTGTAATTCAATGCATGTAGTGTTGGAGGAAATTGCTCGTACTTTTGAGGGTGATATCCATGATGGAGATGTTATCGTGTGTAATGATCCATACAGCGGGAACACCCACGTAGGTGATTTTGTTACAGCCTGCCCTGTATTTTATAAAGGCAAGCACATGTTTTGGAGCATGACGAAAGGTCATCAACTCGATTGTGGTGCATTTATCCCAACTAGTACGCCTGCAGCTGCAAAGGATGTCTGGCAGGAAGGTCTTCAGCTGCCACCAATAAAATTTTATGACAAAGGTAAGAGATGTGATGATGTGGTAAGAATGTATTTAGCAAATGTCCGCTGGACCGAATGGCTTTATGGTGATCTTATGGCTCAACTTGGGTCTATTTGGATAGGTCGAAGGAGACTAATTGAATTTGCAAGACATTATGGGAATAATAAAACTGAACAATATATTGAAGCAATATTAGATTATGCAGATAAGCGCATGTCAGAAGAAATACGTTCTATGCCTGACGGAGATTATGAGGGTATTTCATGGCTCGATACCGATGGTCAGGGTGGGACAGATATTCCTGTAAAAGCTTTAGTCTCTATCAGAGATGACAAAGTCCGAGTAGATTTTGGTGGTTCAGCACCTCAGACACCAGGTGCAAATAATTCATCTTTTGGTGTTATGCAGGCTGCAGCAGGATTACCGGTTATGTTAGCTATAGATCCGTCTATTCCACACAATGATGGTTGCTTACGCCATATTGAAGGTGAAGCACCAGTAGGTTCAGTTTGCAACGCTAAATATCCAGGCTCTACAGCTCTGGCGACTATAGGGCCACACGACACGATGAAAGATGCTGCTTGGAAAGCCCTTGCAAAGGCGGTTCCAGAACGTGTAAGCGGTGGAAATGGGCGTGTTCATTGTGTTCCATTTTTTTCAGGTATAGATACAAGGGAAAATAGAAATAATGGCTGGGGTTGTATGTTTTTTAATGGTGGACCTGGAGGGGGTGCGACCGCTAGTGTTGACGGGTGGCCACTAATAATGACCTCTGGTGCAATGGGTGGAACAAAAGTGATTAGTGTTGAGATGAGTGAGTTACTGCACCCAATGCGTATTGATAGGCAAGAAATAGGAACAGATTCAATGGGTCATGGAAAGCACCTTGGTGGTCCAGGAGTTGAAATACAGATCACTTCTACCAGTGGAACCATGGAATGTAACCTTTTTGGTGATGGTGCTAGTAACCCACCTCACGGTGTTCTAGGGGGGACAAAAGCTATAGGTGGTGGAAACTATAAAGAAAACCTAAAAACAGGAAAGCGAACCTATTGTTCCTCTAAAGGTCGAATGATGATTGAAAATAATGATATTTGGGTCGGTTATTCAAGCGGTGGTGGTGGATATGGTGACCCATTAGAGCGTGAGGCAGAAGACGTTTTGGAAAGTGTATTTGATGGCATGCTATCAATAGAATGTGCTCGAAGAGTCTATGGAGTATCAATAAATAAGGTGACTATGCAAATTGAAGTTAAAAAAACCAAAACTCTACGTAAAAGAATTTCTGAATCACGCAAACCATTTAAGATAACTGATCCAAATCTTCCGGGTGCTTCGGACTGGGTTAAAAAGAGACTGAGAACCGGTGACACGTATTTGATTGATCCACAGTAAAATTACTTTGAGAAATATGAGGGACTGATGATGTCAATAAAAAATGCTATAAAACAAAAATCGTCAAAGAAACCAAGAAAAATACAAAAATCAAACAAAAAAAGTGTGGCAAAAAAAAGTTCTAAATCGATTGATCCCATCACATTTGCTGTCATCTTAAATCGTTTTAAAACCATTGCTGATGAAATGACTATTACGATGGAAAAGACGGCATGGACGTCAATCATCGCTCTTGCACGAGATTATTCCGTAGCAATCTATGACTACAAAGCTAGGCAGGTATGCATGCAAGATGCCTTGCCGATTCACACAAACTCGATGCACGTTGTTTTGAAAGAAATTTCTGAAACTTTTAAGGATAATATCTACGAGGGCGACGTTATCGTAACAAATGATCCGTATAGCGGTAATACCCATGTGGGTGACTTTGTCACAGCCACTCCTGTATTCCACAAAGGCAAACACATGTTTTGGAGCGTAGCTAAGGGTCATCAACTCGACGTGGGTGCATACGTCCCAAATAGCGTGGCTATACAAGCCTCTGATGTTTGGCAGGAAGGATTACAGTTACCCCCTATCAAATTCTATGAGAAAGGTGAACGCTGTGAAGACGTGGTGCGAATGTATTTGGCTAACGTCAGATGGCAAGAATGGCTATATGGTGATCTTATGGCACAGCTTGGATCCATTTGGACAGGGGAAAGACGGCTGAAAGAGTTATCGAAGGAATATGGAAATGCAGAATTAGAAAAATATATGGAAAGCATACTTGATTATGCAGATCGTCGTATGTCTGAAGAAGTAAAATCATATCCTGATGGAGATTACCACGGAGTTTCATGGTTGGATTCTGATGGAAAGGGTAAGTCTAATATAAAAATAGGTGCCAAAGTCTCTGTCCGAGGAGACAAGATACATGTTGATTTTTCAAACTCTGACCCTCAAAACGCGAGCGGAAATAATGGCTCAAGAGGGGTGATGCAAGCTGCTGCGGGAATTCCAATTCTTTGCACAATAGATTCAACAATTCCCCACAATGATGGTGTTCTACGTCATATTACGGCAGATGCTCCAGTGGGTTCTGTCTGTAATGCAAAATATCCAGCATCAACTGCGGCTGCAACCGTTGGTCCTGGTGATACAATGCAGGAGGCCGTTTGGAAAGCACTGGCACATGCAGTCCCTGATCGTGTAATGGGTGGTAATGGTAAAGATGGTAATCTGCCAATGCTTCATGGAGTAGACCGAAGAGGTAAGAAAGATATAGACTTCGGTATGATGCTGTTTAATGCTGCTGCTGCAGGAGGGGCAAGTGCTACATGTGATGGCTGGCCATATTTTATGACTTCTGCAGGTATGGGTGGATTAAAGATCATGAGTGTCGAACTCTGTGAGTTATTCTACCCATTTCGTATCGACCGTCAGGAAATAGCTGCAGACTCTGTTGGGCATGGGAAATATATTGGTGGACCTGGAATTGATTTTTGTCTGTCTCCGGTTGGTGGCGGTTTTCAGTGCGAACTATTTGGTGAGGGACAAAGTAATCCCCCTTTCAGTGTAATGGGAGGTATGCCTGGGATTGGTGGAGGCAGCTATAAAGAAAATTTGAGGACAAAAAAACGCAAATATTATTCCTCAAAGGGTCGCTTTGAATTAGCCGCTAATGAAATATGGGTTGGTGTATCAAGTGGTGGGGGAGGTTATGGTGATCCACTGGAGCGGGAACCAGACGCAGTCCTCGAGAGTATAATAGATGGAATGTTAACCGTTGAAAGTGCACGTAACATATATGGTGTGATTATTAGTAAAAATCCAATGACTGTAAATCTTAAGGAAACAAAAGCATTGAGAAAAAAGAAGAGGAAAACACGTAAGCCACGTGAGATTACATCACCTAATATACCCGGAGCAGCTACTTGGGTTAAGGAGAACTTAAGGGCTGGAGATGAATACCTACTAGATGCACATTAATGGCGAGCTTGCTAGATGGAAAAAAAATAATTGTAACCGCAGGGGCTAGTGGGATAGGAGCTACCACGGCTAAGCTTATGAGAGACTGTGGGGGTCGGGTGTCTGTTTGTGACATTGATAAACGGGCATTAGATAGATTTGCAGATCTAAATCCTGACATCTTATGTTTGCACTGCGATGTTGCAGATTCTCAAGCAGTTAGTCGGTATGTTGAAGAGACATTGGAGGCCTTTGATGGTCTAGACATACTAGTCAACAATGCTGGAAGTGCTGGCCCAACAGCTGTTGCAGAAGAGATTGAAACTAAAGATTGGGACGCAACGATCAGCGTAAATTTATCTGCCCAGTTTTACTTTGTTCGTGAAGTCATTCCTTATCTAAAGAAGCAACATAGTGGCTGTATTGTTAATATGTCGTCGGCGGCTGGTCGCCTAGGATTACCGATGAGAGCACCATATGCAGCTGCTAAGTGGGGAGTCATAGGTCTAACGCAGACACTTGCTATGGAACTTGGAGAATACAATATTAGAGTAAATGCCATCTTGCCCGGGGCAGTGGAGGGAGAAAGAATGGATAATGTCCTTAAAGAAAAGGCAAGGATGCTCAACTTGGACATGGCTAGTATAAGGAATAATGAGACACAAAATGTGTCAATGAAAAGAATGATTGAACCTGAAGAAGTGGCGGAATTGATTATTTTTCTATGTTCAAATAATGGACGATCAATTAGTGGACAATCTCTGGGAGTATGCGGAAATATAGAAACCCTGCGTTAATTTAATACTGGAGTATTTATAGATGGCTAGAAATGATTTTTCTTTTTTCTTTGGGTTTAGAGTCCGGTACTCAGAGGTAGATGGTCAAATGATTGTTTTTAATGCACATTATCTTACTTACTTTGATACTGCTATTACAGAGTATTTTAGAAATTTACCTTATGACTATAGGGGACAGGTTGAGCGAACAGGAGAGGATTATCACACTGTTAAGACTTTGGTCGAATATTACGCACCAATAAGTTTTGATGATGAAATAGACGTAGGGGTTAGAGTTTCGCGCATCGGGAGGTCAAGTTTGACATTTAAACTTGAAATTTATCCTAAAAATAACGACTCATCATTAGCCAGTGGAGAGGTCATCTGGGTGAATACAAACCAAAAAACTCATAAATCATCTACATTACCCGAAGAATTAGTCGAAAAAATAAATTTTCTTGATGGTGAGAGTATAAATTTGTTGGCATAATATTCTTGATGGAAATGGAGAATTTATATGTGGCATGTTGGCATTGATGTGGGAGGGACTTTTACCGATCTTTTTGCAGAAAATAGTGAAACAAAAGAAAAAAGATCTGCTAAAGTTTTGACGACAACTTCAGACCGTTCATTAGGCGTAATCGATGCTTTAAACTCAGCATTTATACCTCCAAACGAAATTAATGTTCTAGTGCATGGGACTACTACTGCAACTAACGCTCTTGTTGAGCGTAAGTATCCTCCAGTGGCAATGATTACCACAGAAGGATTCAGGGATGTAATTGAGATTGGAAGACAAAGAAGACAGCATCTGTTTGCACTACGTCAAAAGAGACCTGAGCCAATAGTGCCAAGGCGATTAAGGTTTACACTTAATTGCCGCCTTTCTGCGTCAGGTAAAGATATACGGGAATTTGACCATGAAGAAGCAAGGCAAATTGCTCAACGAATAAAAGATCTAAATATAAATTCAGTAGCGATATGTTTGATTAATTCTTATGTGGATGACCAACATGAAAAAATAATGCGTGAGGTGCTCTTGCAAGAGCACCCAGAATGTTATGTCGCACTTTCAGCTGAAACTGTTAGAAAGTTTAGGGAGCATGGAAGATTCTCTACAACTGTTGTGCGAGCTGCATTGCTTCCAGTAATGTCACAATATTTTTCAAGTTTATCAACAGCACTTGATGAAAGTGGCTTTAGAGGGTCTTTATTAGCATTAAAAAGTAATGGTGGGATGATGGGTGTTGACCTTGCTATTGAAAGACCCGAAGAATTAGTTGAGTCAGGGCCTGCTGGTGGTGTTGCATATGCGAGATACCTAAGTCAAACAACTAATTTTCCAAATATAATCCATACTGATATGGGTGGAACAATATTTGATGCATCAATAGTGGATCAGGGTGAAGGATTGATAACCCACGATTATGAATTGGAATGGGAAGTGCCAATCACAATTCCAATGCTTGATATAAGGAGTGTTGGGGCTGGTGGTGGCTCTATTGCTTGGGTAGATGCGGGCGGTTCACTCCGTGTTGGGCCTCAAAGCTCTGGTTCAGAGCCTGGCCCAGCTTGTTATGGAAGAGGTGGTAAAGAGGCAACAGTCACTGATGCTAACTTTATTCTTGGTAGATTGAACCCCACCCTAGGAGACAAGATGAGGCTTGATTCCAAGGAAGCTTTGTTAGCAATAGAGGGTGTTGCAAAAAAACTAGATTTAGACCCTCTTGAGACAGCTGAAGCCATCATCTCTATTACTTGCGAAAATATGGCTCAAGCAATTAAGCTGGTATTAACTGATCGTGGGAGAGATCCCAGAGATTTCATACTTGCTAGCTTTGGTGGTGCTGGCCCTATGCACGCATGTCAGATTGCGAGAGCGATGAATATACCGCGAATAATTGTTCCAACACATGCAGGTGTTGCCTCTGCTTTTGGTGCTACAGCTATGGATATACGTCATGATTTGGAAGGATTTTATTATGCACCTTTGGCTGAAACCAACTTTGATCACCTTAATGAATTGTTTGGGAAACTTGAAGACCAGGGTCGCCAATTACTTACCCGTGATGGCGTTAACGATGAAGACATGTCTCTTCAAAGACATGCACAGATGCGTTATATCGGTCAATTTTGGGAAGTGATGACTCCTCTTGGAGGTCAGTTAATAAACAAAGATTCTATTAATGATATTGCCGATGCCTTCCACATGGAGCACGAATCTGAACATGGTGTTAAATCTCCAGATTTTCCAGTTGAATTTGTCAGTATAGGTATCACAGCACAAGGTAGTTTTAAAAAGTCTAGATCTACCGAGTTTTCTGAAATTTCCTCAGAAACCATCAAAGTTGGAGAGAGAAATGCATTTTTTTCTGGGTCGTGGGAGGATGTACCTATTTTTGTAGGTGAAAAAGTTTCTTCGGGAACAAAGATTGAGGGTCCAGCAATTCTTGAATATAAGCACTCAGAAACAGTCTTACCTCCTCAAACCTATGCAGAAGTAGATCAAGCAGGTAATTTAATTATAACTCTAGCCTAATTATAACAGCACTAGTGAGATCACAATGGAAACTGATAGTATCAAAACCAAAGAAATAAATGACTTGGATCCAGTTACTTTTGAGGTATTACGAAGTCATTTTGATTTTTGTTGCGAGCGTATGAGTAAGGTTTTACAGAAAACTGCATTTTCGGCAATCTTGAGCGATATGCTCGATTTCTCTCATGCTGTATACGATTCTGATATTAGGCTCGTTTCTCAGGCACCAGGTTGCCCAATACATATGGCAGCAATGCATTTTGCTGCGGAGGCTTCAGTAGCAAAATACGGAAAAGAGAATTTTAACCCCGGTGATGTAGTCATATTAAATGATCCCTTTGAAGGTGGAACTCATATCCCTGATACAACGTTTACCATGCCGATTTTTGTTGGCGATGAACTTTTAGGTTTTGCTGTAAGCCGTGGTCATTGGCAAGATTTAGGTGGAGGGGCCGCCGGTGGACAATCATTTGGCACTCATATAGCAGGCGAAGGACTACGGATACCGCCTCTAAAGCTTTTTAATGAATACAAAATAAATGAAGATCTTTTAACTTTAATTAAAAATAATACCCGTTGCCCTGAATATATTGAGGGCGATATTCAAGCCCATATGGGTGCATTAAAAGTGGCTGAACAAGAATTTATACGTGGAGCGGAGAAATATGGCATTGATACAATAAAAATCGCTATGCGTGAATTGATAGCCTATACCAATCGTATAAGTCGCAGCCGTATTTTAGCTATACCTGATGGTGAATATTCGGTTTCAGATTTTGTTGATACTGATGGTTTTAGTGATAAACCAATTCGTCTAGAGGTAAAGATAATTATCAAAGGCGAGTCATTAGTGGTTGACTTCACTGGTTCAGACCCTCAATGCATTGGTGCTATTAATTCTCCATTAGCTAATACATTCTCGGCAGCTTACTTAGCACTTCGTTTCTACCTATGCCCCGAGGCACCTGCGAATTCTGGACTTTTTGATGCCGTTGATATTATTTTACCTGATAACTGTTGGCTGAATGCCAAATGGCCAGCTCCTACAATCGGTTGTACGACTGTTACTGCGGCAAAAATCAATAGTGCGATCTGGCTTGCCATGAGTGAAGCTATGCCTGAAAATGCCATTGGTGGAACCATGTCGGATATTAATTGGTTTGTATGTGCTGTTACAGACCCTGAAGATAATCGTCAAACCGTCTTTTCTGATTTGCCGGCCGGAGGCTGGGGAGGCATGAATGATATGGATGGTACTAGTGTTCGTTTTGACCCAACAGGAAATTGCATGAATTTATCAGCAGAGGTGGCAGAACTCTGTTATCCAATTATCTATGAGGCTTTTGATCTAAGAAAGGATTCTGCTGGTCCTGGTATTCACAGAGGAGGCCTTGGTGCTAGATTACAATTTCGTTTTCTGGGGGATGCGGAACTGAGTATAGAAACATCCAGAACACTACAGGGTAGCCCCGGCGTTGAAGGTGGTAAGGAAAGTGCTAGACAACGCTTATATAAAATTAGCCTAGAAGGAGAGTCTGAGGTTATAGGTGGGCTCGCTGATGATGGTGTGTGGCACAATCCACTTCTCGCTGCATATAGATTCAGACCAGGAGAGGCGTTTCGTATAGAGACAGGTGGTGGTGGAGGTTGGGGAAGACCATTTGAAAGACCTGTGAACAAGGTATTAGATGACGTTCTTGATGGCTATATATCTATTGAGGCTGCAGAGAACTCTTATGGTGTAAAGATTGATGCTGGAACTAAAACTATCGACCATGAGATTACCCAAAATCTTAGGAATACAAATTTGCAGGTAGGTGAATAATATAGAGTATGCAAGGTCGAGCTTGCTGTAACTGACTTCCACAGCAAAGTTTGTTCAAGAATGGTAGATATGTAATTAAAGGTTTCTATAAGATGGTAAGTTTTCAAACTTTTGATCCTGATGTTTGTGGATCTGAGCTAAGTGAAGCTATAATGCGTGATGGATGTGCAATTGTTAACAAAGCAATGTCCATAAATAAACTTAAACAACTTAAGAGTGAATTATCATCCCATATAGATAATACGGGAATATCTGATCCTGATCCATTTATGGGACATAAAACAAAGCGCTTTGGGGCACTGCTTTCTCGATGCCCAAGCACAAGGGATTTGGTGCGGACACCTCTTATATTAGAGGTTGCTGATAATATTTTAAGACCACATTGTGCACGGTACCAAATAAACTATACGGGAATAATGCATATAGAACCAGGGGAACAAAAACAAAAGATCCACCGTGATACAGGGTTTTACCCCATACAAAACCCAGCACCACCATTAACACTTTCAACTATGTGGGCGATATCAAAATTTACTGCAGATAATGGTGCAACAAGAATCATACCAGGTAGTCACCTTTGGCCTGATAATCGAAGTCCAGAGTTAGATGAGGTGGAAATTGCAGAAATGCCTTCAGGTTCAGTGCTTTTATATTTGGGAAATCTTTTACATGGTGGTGGTGCTAATAAATCAGATGTTCCACGATGTGGGTTAAATCTCGTTTATGCTCTTGGTTGGCTCCGCCAGGAAGAAAATCAGTATTTGGCTGTTCCAGCTGATGAAGTGAAAACCTTTCCGCCAGAATTACAACGCCTCATGGGTTATGATCTTGGGACAGTAAATCTTGGATTTGTTGACCACAAGCATCCTTTTGATTTTATAAATGGAACAGCTGGTGATGGTCCAGGTGTACTTGCCCCCCCCGACTTAATGGAAGATGATAATGCAGTTAAACGCCTTAAATTTGTGAATGCAAAGGCATCAAAACGCGCCCGCTTTAAGGTATAATATCTTGACAGGATAAAAATAAATGGGAGTTTAGATTCATGTCTAATTTTTTCATAACTGGGACTGGGACAGAAGTAGGTAAAACATTAATCAGTGCTGCAATATGCCATCAATTGACTATGGCAGGCAAAGTAGTCCAACCATTAAAGCCAGTGCTTAGTGGATTTGAAGAAAATAATGTAGATAGTAGTGATTCTGGAATTCTTCTTTCAAGTATTGGGTCAAAAATTACCAAGGAAAATTTTTTAAAAGTAACACCTTGGTGTTTTAAAGCCCCATTATCTCCAGATATGGCAGCTGAAAGAGAAAATCGTTCAATTAACTTTAATAAATTAATTCAGTTTACACTCAATAAGAGTGATAGTGCGGATATCTTAATTGTAGAAGGTGTGGGTGGAGCTATGGTTCCACTTGACTCTAAACATACGGTCATGGATTGGATATCAAATGTTGATATGCCTGCTATTTTGGTGGCAGGTAGCTACCTAGGAACTATTAGCCATACACTAACTACCCTAGAGGCCATGAAGAGTTATGGTATATCTATTAAAGGTCTGATTATAAGCGAATCGCCCGAAAGCCCCGTTAGTCTTGAGGAGTTAGTCATTACTATAAGAAGGTATGTTTCAAACCTTCCTATTTTTGTAGTGCCTAGGTTGCCAGATATTCCAAAGAATTGGGAGAAAGCACCAGATTTAATTAGTTTTTTGAATCTTTAAGTATTTTGCAAACATATTTTAGCATAAACATTCAAGAAACTTCGTGGGTAATTATAACTCTGAGGAGTTATCGTGGACAGTAAATCTAAGGATTTTCCATCTCAAGCTCAGGTAGTAATAATTGGTGGTGGAATTATTGGGTGCAGTGTTGCTTATCATCTAACTAAGATTGGGTGTCGTGACGTTGTTTTACTAGAGCGTGGTCATCTTACAGGGGGTACTTCTTGGCATGCCGCTGGGCTAATCGTGCAGCTTAGGGCTAACTACACTCAAACTGTTCTTGCACAATATACAGCAGATCTTTACTCAACTCTTGAGCAAGAGACCGGTCAGGCTACTGGTTTTCAACGTAATGGTAGTATGCCTATAGCTCGTACAGTCGATCGTTTAACTGAGATACGGAGAATGGCTTCATTAGGAAAATGTTTTGGTGTTGATGTACATGAATTATCACCTATTGAAGCAAAAGAAATATGGCCAAAGCTAGATTCTTCTATGGTTAAGGGTGCAGTCTATGTGCCAGGTGATGGCCAGACAAATCCAGTTGACACTACTATGGCTCTTGCAAAAGGGGCACGAGCTGGTGGTGCCCGAATTTATGAGAATACAGAGGTTAACAGAATAATTAAGAGTAATTCATGTGTCTCTGCTGTTGAAACTACAAATGGAAAATTGTCATGTGAAATTATAGTAAACTGTGCTGGTATTTGGGCCTCAGAACTAGGAAAGATGGTGGGTGTAAGGGTTCCTCTTTATGCTGCAGAACATATGTATGTGGTAACTGAGCCCATTCATAATCTAAAAGAGGATTTGCCAATTATAAGAGATACAGATGGTTATGTATATGTAAAGGAAGATGCCGGTAAATTGCTTATCGGTTCGTTTGAGCCTATAGCAAAACCTCTTCCCCTTAGCAGCCTACCAAAGGATGCAGAATTTATTGAGTTACAAGAGGACTGGGATCATTTTGAATTACCTTTCAAAAATGCAATAGAGCTTCTACCGTTTCTGGAACATACTCCTATCAGAAAGTTTATGAATGGCCCTGAGAGTTTCACCCCCGACAATAAATTTGTTATGGGTGAGGCTCCAGAATTAAAGAATTTTTTTGTAGCAGCTGGTTTTAATTCATCGGGGATATTAAGTGCAGCAGGGGCTGGTAAGGTTTTGGCAGAGTGGATTATAGATGGGCAGCCAAGTGTTGATCTTGCAGAGTTAGATATAGCTCGTTTTGGGAGTTTTCAGAGTAATCCTCGCTACCTTTTTGACCGTACACGTGAGAGTTTGGGTCTTTTATATAAAATGCATTGGCCATTCAGACAGGTTGAGACTGCACGACCAGCAAGACTCAGCCCTATACACCAGCGTTTGTTAGAGAATAATGCTTGTTTTGGCGAACTTTCTGGTTGGGAACGTGCAAATTGGTTTGCACCAGAAGGTGTAAGTCCTAATTATAAGCATGATTATTTTAAGCAGAATTGGTTTGATTACGTTCGTGAAGAACATAAGGCAGTTCGTGACACACTCGGTATCATTGATATGAGTTCATTTGCAAAATTTATTATTCAAGGTCGTGATGCTAAAGATGAATTGCAAAGAATTGCTGCCAATAACGTAGATGTCATACCAGGTAAAGTGGTTTATACGCAGCTTCTTAATTCAAGAGGTGGAATTGAGGCGGATCTTACTATTACGAGAATTTCAGAAAACGAATATTTTGTAATCACTTTAGCAGCTTCACAAACGCGTGATTTTAATTGGATCAAAAAGCAAGTTAAAAAAGAGGCACATTTCTCCATAACTGATGTTACATCAGGTTACGGGGTTATTTCTTTGATGGGACCAAGGGCGAGGGAAGTTTTATCCATGATTTCCAATGCTGATTTTTCTAATAAAGCATTTCCTTTCGGTACATATCAGGAAATAGATGTTGGTTACTCAATTGCTAAGGCACTCAGAACGACTTATGTTGGTGAGCTGGGTTGGGAGTTATATATACCGACTGAATTTATGATTCCTGTTTTTGATTTGATTTATGAAGAATCTAAGAATGTTGGGGCTCGGCTTTGCGGATTACATGCAGTTAACACTCTCAGAATGGAAAAGGGCTATAGGCATTGGGGGTATGATATTACTCAAGCTGAAACGCCAATTGAGGCTGGGCTTGGATTCGCAGTTTGTCTTGATAAGAATGTTAATTTCAATGGACGTGAAGTTCTGGAGAAACAAATACAGCATGGAGTAAATAAAAGATTAGTTCACATAATGCTGGAAAAGTCTGAGCCATTCCTATTTCATGATGAAATAATTTATTGCGATGGCAAGTTGGTAGGCCGTGTCACCTCAGGGGCTTATGGCTATAGTGTTGAGAAACCTCTAGGTATGGGTTACCTCGAAAGTAAAAATCCAATTTTGTGGGAATATATCCCAAATGGCAATTACCAAATAGATGTGGCAGGTGAACTAGTATCAGCGAAATTGTCATTAACTCCCTTTTTTGACCCAAAGAATGCTCGGATACGAAATTAAACAGTATTCTGTCGTTACAAAATAAGGACTTATATAGGATACCAAAAATGAGAATAGCTTATTTAATTAAAGTGCGGCCGGACTTAAGAGATATAGTCCCAGAGGATGTAGAGGATTATGTGCAAATATTTGTTGATGATAATGGCCTTTATTCAGAATCTGACCTAAATAAACTGAATAATATGGATGCATTTATTGTTAGCATGGAGCCTGTGAATAAACAGATTTTATCTGCCGCCCCCAATATAAAAATTGCCCAGAGACTGGGTGTTGGTTATGAAACTTTTGATTTGAAGGCTTTAGCTCAGAGGAAGATACCAGCGTGCAATATTGATGGAGTTAATAAAGAAGCTGTAGCTGAACATAACATGACATTAATGCTCGCTTTATCAAAACGTCTCTTTCATGCCTCAGATCTCACAGAAGCGGCTAACTGGTCAGCATCAAGAATGCTTACAGAAGAAGCATTTGAGTTAAAAGGAAAGACTCTGGGAATAGTGGGTTTCGGAGATAGTGGTTCTTCACTTGCAAAACGTGCACATCCCTTTGAAATGAATATTATTTATAGTGAGATCAAAGATGTCAATCTAGATTTGGCAAAGAAATTGGATGCAGAAAGAGTCGATCACGATGAACTGTATATTAGGTCAGATATAATATGTATATGCACAGACTTAAATGATACAACCAAGAGAATGATAGATACCAAGGCACTATCTCTGATGAATTCAAATACAACCTTAATTTGCTGTGCTCGGGGGGGGATTCTTGATGAGAATGCAGTTGCCAGTGCACTTAAAACAGGTTCTATATTGCAAGCAGGCATTGATGTTTTTGAAACTGAACCAATTGAGCGAAACAATCCACTTATTGGAATTAAAAACTGCATATTAACTTCTCATGTGGCGGGTGTTACCAAGCCAACTACGGCCCGCATATGGGAGTGGGCTCATGAGAACGTTCGATCAGTCGTTAAAAAGGGGGAAAGACCACGATGGATACGTAATGGTCTTTAATGTTCTGTCTTTAGTGAAGGTAAATGCAGCAGCAGATTCTGCTATTAGAGAGAATACGCTAGTACTGAGGGTAAGAAGGAATTCGAATATACTGATACAAATGTGATTACTGATTAATTCTAATTAAACTCAATAAACAATCAATTTTATTGAATGAAGTGTGACTGAGCCTATAAAAGTATTCTATCCTTTGTTCATAGACAATAAAGCCTAAGTTGTTTAACTAACGGTCTTTAGTCTTCTGAATCTGAATGTATTTGCTCTTGCAAGTAATTCTCTAGTCCAGTTTGGCTAACTAGGTGCTGCTGTGACTCTATCCAATCTATATGCTCTTCTGTATCTTCAAGTATTTTACAGAGAATATCTCGAGATACAAAGTCATGCTTTTCCTCGCAAATAGCAATTGCTGATTTGAGACATTGCTGATTAGTCTCTTCTGATTCAAGATCGCTTTTTAGTATTTCAGGAACATCTTCACCTATTTTCAATTTTCCAAGGTCTTGAAGGTTTGGCAACTTATCGAGCGTTAAAATACGTTCAATAAGACTATCAGCATGTTTCATCTCCCCTATAGACTCGTCATAAACTTTTTTTGCAAGTCGCTTGAAACCCCAATCTTTCAGCATCCGTGCATGTAAAAAATATTGATTGATTGCAGTTAACTCATTCTTCAAAATCAAATTTAACTGATCTATTACAGATCCTTCTCCTCTCATGCTCATAACCCCCTAATGTGTAATTTTAAAAAATATGTTGGAGCATTAAATGTATAAAACAATTATAAACGACTTATAAGAAAACAGTTATAAAATAATTATGTGTAATAAAAATCTTGCATTACATCATATGACAATGATAATCATTCTCATTATTCATGTATGGGCTTGAAAATTGTTTGTTTGCAATTGTAATGGAATAACTGAAAGACAGGTAGAATCTGCAGCTCGTGAAGGTGCAGAGAGTTGGCTTGACGTTCATGCACAGAATGGCTACACACCCTGCTGTGCAAAATGTGAAGATGAAATTACAGAAGTAATCACTCGTTTAAAAAACATTCCGCAAATAGAACCACATTAATTAATAATATAATCCAAATTGTTTACGGTTTTTGTGAGTTGTAAAATCAGATGGAGTGTTATTAGTTTCCTTTGAAAGTTTTCTAAATACAGAAAAAAATTATGTTTTTACGAATTTTGGTGGTCGCTTTTCAAGGAATGCAGATACAGCTTCCTTATGGTCTGCACCTGTTGCAATTAGACCGTATGTTGAGGAAATATGATCAAGAGATGCGAAAAGGTCGGAATTCCGACCATGAATGATAGCTCTTTTTATAGCTCTATTAGCTGATTGTGGGCCTTGAGAAATTTGTTTTGCTATTCGCATTACATGTGGCATTAAGTCTTGATCTGGAAATACATTATTAACGATTCCTAGCCTATGTGCTTCGTCTGCGTTAATAAATTCACTAGTCCAGAGAAGTTCATAGGCTTTAGCTTCCCCCACAATTCTTGGTAATAACCATGCTCCACCAGCACCGGGTATTAGCCCCACTTTGACATAGGTTTCTGCAAATTTAGCTGATTCTGCCGCGTAACGTAAGTCAGCATATAACGCTAGATCAAGACCAGCACCGGTTGCTACTCCGTTCATAGCAGCTATAACTGGCTTATCGTTCATTTGAAATGCTTTAATAAGTTCATGGACATGTTCAGATAACTCTTTTTTTCTAGCTTCTGGACCCATATCAATTCTTGCACCCATCAGTTCTGCAATATCCCCACCAGAACAGAAAGCCTTGCCATTACCTGTTATTACAATTACATGAACATTTTTTTTCTTGACGCAATCTTTAAATGTTTCACGCCATTGATCTACCATTTCTAAGTTAAATGCATTACGTTTTTCGGGACGATTAAGAGTAAGAGTGGCAATATTTTCTTCAATATTTACTATAATGTTATCATCCATTTTTTTCCTCACTTACTTACTAGATTTGATGCGGAGATAGCCATCTAGTGCCAATAACTTCTTTCCGGGCTCATATACACGAAGGGGATTTATTTCAAATTCTTCTATAAAATTACTATTTGATTCTGCAAAATGTGACACCCTTACAAGTATTTCTGATAATTCATCTATATCTAATTCTAAATTAGAAGACTCGTCCACCCATGGTTTGAGCCCTGATATTCCTAAAAGTAACTCTCTAGCAGCAAGTTTACTGATTGGAACCGGTGAAAAGCTTATGTCTCCAATTACTTCGACATTAGTTCCACCCATGCCAACCATAAGAAGTAGGCCAAAATCACTATCTTTTGTCACTCCAACGATTATATCCACACCAGGTTGAGCCATAGACTGGACAAGTATTGGGGTCTTTTTATTTTGTAATTTACTAGTAATTTTTTTAAATGAATTTTTTAAATGCGTCTCTCCATCTATTTCTAATTCTATGGCACCACTTGAGGTTTTATGAACTATGTCAGGATCTTGGACTTTAAGCACAACTGGATAACCTATCTGATTAGAAGCTATTAGTGCTTCTTCGATATTCAAAACAAGTTTAGCATTAGGTGTAGAGATGCCTAATTGTTGGAAGGTCTCTGCTAAATAAAATTCTGTATTTGTTGATGTGAGGCCTTCTAAAGTTGGAGAGGAAATATTATCGATCTTCTCATGAAGATTTAGGAGTTGATAACGATTATAGAGATGCATAGTTCTTAAGGCTCGTGCACAGCCTACAAAACTTGTAAAGGCAGGTATATCGCAATCACCTAGATCAGATAAATTTTCTTCTTTGGGTAGTGTATAAGAGCAGAATACTATTGGTTTTTTGCAGGTTTCAGATAATTTCTTTAGTCTTTTCTTCTCTTTTTTTAGGATTGATTCCTCTGATAGAGTTGCTACCACTGCAACCATATCTACATCACTGTCCTTTGTTATAAGTTCTAAGGCTCTAATATTTCCATCTGAATGGAGGGATTGAGCTGTTATATCAACTGGATTGCTTGTTCCACCGTAAGGAGGAACAAAATCTTTAAGGTCATTCTGCAATTTAGTTTTAAATTCAGGTACTTTTAGGCCAGCGTCTGAACAGGCATCTGCCAACCAGATTGCTCCACCACCACTGATCGAAACTATACCTACTTTACATCCACAAGTTACTTTAGATCCAGTAAACACTGCTGCCATATCCAGCATATCGTCTTGATCATATGCTCTAAAAATTCCAAACGCCTTAAAAATTGCTTCGTACGCACTATCATTACCAACCAGGCTTGCTGTATGTGAGATTGCTGCTCGTTTACTCGCATCTGAGCGACCAGATTTAACTACAATTATAGGAATCCCTTTTTGCAATGCTTTTTTAGCAATATTTTCTAGTCTTTGAGGGTCTCTAAATTGTTCTATATAAAGAACTACACAACCTACCATTTCATCTTCGATAGCATGTTCTAGAACATCTAATGAGGTTATTCCAACTTCATTACCTGTGCTCACTACAAGCCCTACTTTTATTCCTCGATTTGAAGCCCGCTGGTAGATTGAGAAGCCAAGGCCTCCACTTTGAGAGATTATAACCAGTCTTCGGCCTGGGCCATCATTAACCCTTGGACTATTTTCTACATAGATACCGGGACTAAAAGTTGCAGCCACATCATCTGAGGCATTAAAAAACCCAACGGAATTTGGACCCAAAACTGTTATTTTATGTTTTTTTATAGCTATTTTTAGACTGTCATCAAGACTTTTGTTGGCTTGTCCAGATTCTGCAAAGCCTGAGCTATAAATAACTGCATTATGGCAATTATGCTCTGATAATTCACCAAGTATATCTGGAACTTTTTCAGCTGTAACGGCTATTAATGTCAAGTCCGGAGATTCGTTTAATTCATCAAGACTAGCATAGGACTTGTAGCCTGAAATTTCTGAATGGCTGGGGTTTATAGGGTATATTTTACCTTTATAGCCCGAGTTTATAAGTGCTTTCATTACGCGACCTCTTACCAATTTTTTAGTATCTGGCGAGGCACCAATGATAGCTATACTGCGAGGTGAGAAAAAATTTTTTAACTTAGACATTAATTTGATTCAATTTTCAGATGTGATCATTTTCCAGAGGTTTTCAGATCCTGTTTTAATTACAATTTTTCCTAGTTTATTTTGCCACCAAGTCTCTGCTCCAAATTCTTCCCGCCAGGATAACAATCGTCTGGTCAAGTGATGGAGAGAATACTCATGTGTAAAACCTATTGCACCGTGAATTCTATGGGAAAGGGATGCAACTTCCCCAGCAGCTTCACTTGCACAAATCTTTGCTGCTGCAATTGAACTGGGAGATTGCATTTGTGCTGTATTTGATAGTGCTGCCTCCGCCATTGCAGTTAAGCTTGCCATTTTTGCAAGATAGTTTTGAATAGATTGGAATTTACCTAGTTGGCGGCCAAATTGTTTTCTCTCAGTCGCATATGTTGTGGATTTTTGAAGGGCGTGATGCAAGGCACCACAAATTTGAGAAGAACGAATAATTGCACCTGTCTCCATTATAATATCTCTAGTCACTTTGGGACCAACTATAACTTCAGAATTCTCCCAGGAGACATTATCTCTAGATTCACCTGCTATATTTCGAGATTCTTGAGTAATGTTACAAGGAGCTAAAACAAACTTTTCATCCACCACAGTAACTAGCTGATTAGCGTGGCGTGCGAATGGTATATTCTTTGCTATCCCGGTAAGTTGACTATTTTTTAAGCTGGAATTTTCAATGAGATAGGGATTGGCAATTGTTAGGGGGCCATCAGGACAAAGATTCAAATATTTGTTAGACAGATGGCGTGCTGCCATTGTTTCAACCAGGGGTATAGGTAGAGCATGCCAGCCAGAGGCCTGTCCTATAATTAAAGAAATTTGATTTGATTCCTGATTATCTTCATCCCAAGCCTCTAGGTATCCAGCAATTGTAACAGCTTTCCATATATTATCTGCCCAAATTCCAGTTTCTGCCTGGTCAAGGTCTTTCTTATTTACAATTTCGTTAAAAAGTTTGTTTATACTTTCATGTAATATGCTAGTTGTTTCTGTCATCTGACACCAAGACCTCTTGCAATTATTCCTCTCATAATTTCAGGTGTTCCTCCTCTAAATGAGAATGAAGGAAGTTGCATTATTAATTCAGCCATCATGCTTTCATATTTTTCTATATTATTGCCGTTTAATGTTGGCTCTAAAGGTAGAGCTTTCCGGGTTAATTCAATTACTTGGCGCTCAAACTCATTGCCAGTGTCTTTTACTACTGCTGCAGCAACATCAGGATTTTCCCCACGTTCTAACATTCCGGCTATTGATATTGACATTGTTCTAAGAGATACAAGTTGTGCAGTTAGTTTTCCAATTGTACGATCAATCTCACCATCATTTTTATTTTTTGCTGAGTTGATGAGTTCTAATAAAACATTATAAGTTGATAGAAATCTCTCGGGACCACTTCTTTCGTATGCCAATTCTGCAGTAACCTGCTGCCATCCATTTCCTTCTTTCCCAATAATTCTATCAAGAGGTATTGCAGTTTCATTAAAAACAACTTCATTGAATTCGTGATGCCCTAGCATGTTTGGAATGGGATTAATAATTATATCATCATTTTTAAGGTCAATTAGGAATTGGCTCATACCAGCATGTCTATTTTCACTTGGTTGTTCTGTACGGGCCAAAAGAATCATCCAATGGTTGATATGGGCATTACTAGTCCAAACCTTTGTTCCATTAATTGTCCAATTATTTGGAGATTTTTTTGCTCTGGTTCTGATGGACGCAAGGTCGGAGCCTGAGTCAGGTTCACTCATGCCAATTGAAAAATAACATTCACCTTTAGCTATTTTAGGAAGAATTTGTTCTCTTTGTTCTTCAGTACCATACTTAATTAGTAAAGGTCCACTTTGTCTTTCCGCAACCCAATGAGCAGCAACTGGTGCACCAGCAGCAAGGAGTTCTTCTGTCACAACAAAGCGCTCTAGAGCACTTTTTTCTTGCCCACCATATTTTTTTGGCCAAGTAAGTCCAAGCCAGCCCATCTCCCCAATTGATTTACTGAATTCAGCAGAAAAAGTTGACATAAAATTTGATCTGGGTGTCCAGCCAAGTTCGGTCTGTGATTTTAACAGAAATTTTCTAACTTCGGATCGTAATTTATCGGTTGATTCTGGAAGTGAAGCAGGAGGGAATTTGAGAGATGGTTCAGATGTCAATTCTAATTCTCCTTATTAGAGTTAACTGTTATTATATTCGTTTTTATGAAAAGAATTTTTAATCAGTTTGTATTTGTGAAAGATTTAGTATTCATGTTCATTTAGCCAATGTGCATATTCTTTAACACCCTTATGAAAGTCTACTGTTGGTTTGTATTTAAGTTCAGCTTTGGCAGCAGAAATATCAAATTTTCCATGTACTAAGTCTCCTGCATATTCTGTGTCAAGATTTGTTATGTCTGCATTCGGAACAATTGTTTTTACAACATTTGAAATTTCATTAAAACTGAGCTTCTCTCCACCTGTAATATTATAGGCTCTACTAGGTATCTTATTAATATTCCATGCAGAAAGAACTGCATTTACGACATCGTTAATATGTATATATTGCCGGCTAAACTTTTTCCCGAAATTAAATACACTAGGTTTTCCTATTTTTGCATTGCGTATCATTTCGCGAAGTATGCAGCCAGTTGTCCGCTTTGGCCCATACACCCAGGAAAAACGCAGAGCAACAGCATCTATACCATGCTGAGATGCATAAGCCCGAGTTAACACATCACCAGCTGCTTTAGATGCACCGTAAACATCAATTGCATTTAATGCACAATCTTCTTTGATCATATCATGACTTAATGGTGTGTCACCATAGGCAGATGTTGAAGAACAATAAATTAAACGTCTAAGTTTATGTACTCTCGTTATTTCTAGTATATTTGCTGTCCCACTAACATTGATATCTATGAGTGTTCGGGGTTCATCCTTACAAAGCATAGGACCAGAAATACCTCCACAGTGAATAATGCCTGATGCACCATCTTTGACAAGAGATGTTAACCCTTCGTAGTCCCTTGAATCTATTTGTTTATATAAAAAACCAGATATCTTATCTTCAGGTATGATATCTGTCGCAATAAAAGGAATTCCTTTTCCACGCAATTTCTGTACTAGAGCTGAGCCTATTAGCCCAGCTGCACCAGTAATGATTATTGGTTCTAACATAAGTTATTTTTCCAAAACAATAACAACTGCCTATTTGTTTCTAAAAACTATAAAATCAATTCGAGTATCTATCTTGCTTTTTAAGAAATTGAAATAAATATTAATGTGACCTGTTTATACAAAAATTCACTACATCTTTAAGAGCATGTTTTTCAGGGCTGTCCTTGAAAAGACCTAACGCATCTTTTGCAACAGAGCCATAATGGCGTGCACGTTCAAAAGAATCAGCTAAGGCATTATGTTTAGTGATGAATTCTAGGGCTGTATCAAAGTCCTTTTCATCTTGTTCTCCGATTTCCATGGTGCGTTTCCAGAAATTGCGTTCAAATTCGTTCCCCCTTCTAAAGGCTAGAAGAATTGGGAGCGTTATTTTTCCATCGCGGAAATCGTCACCTATAGATTTTCCTAAATCTTTCTCCATAGCAGAATAATCGAGTGCATCATCAACTAACTGGTATGAGATTCCAAGATTTAGACCAAAACTTGCCAAAGCGTCTTGCTCTTGTGATGATTTTTCCGCTACTAATCCCCCCAATCGACATGCTGCTGAGAAAAGTGTAGCAGTTTTTGCTGTAATAACATCTAAGTATGCATCCTCACTTGTTTCTGTGTCATTTGAAGTTACAAGTTGCATTACCTCACCCTCAGCGAGAGCTGCTGATGTACTTGCTAGAATATCTAATACACTTAATGAACCATCTGCGACAGATAATTGGAAAGCTCTTGAAAATAGAAAATCTCCTACTAAAACGCTAGGTTTGTTACCCCAAACCGCATTAGCTGTAGCGTTGCCACGCCTAAGATCACTTTCATCTACTACATCGTCATGCAAAAGTGTTGCAGTGTGAATAAATTCGACACAAGCGGCAAGGTCTATATGCCTACGGCCAGTGTATCCACACATTTTTGCTGTTGCTAACGTAAGCATAGGTCGAAGCCTTTTTCCACCCGAGGCTATAATATGGCCTGCTAATTGTGATATGAGCACAACAGGGCTTTCCATTCTCTCAAGAATCACACGATTGACAGCCTTCAAATCTTCGTTAACTAATTTGTGCAGCGCATCAAGTGTTGGAGCAGTTTCTTCAAGTTCCTTTGCTATATCATTTTCAGCCTGATCAGCAAGTATTACTACTTTGCCCACAACTTTTTCCCATTTGAATTATTTGAATAAACAACTATTTAAATCATCATATCATGTGCTTTTGCAGTGGGATAGCATGATTTATATTAGCTAAATTTTTTATTTACCTTATACATATAAATATCAAGTATAGCATCATTTAAAATATATCCATTTAGAAGTTTCTGAGCTGTAAAAAAATATATAAATAAATTAGGATACTGAAATTGGAAGCTCTCACTGAAGATACTCTTTTAAACGGAAAAGTAATTATACAACAGCCAAAGGATGGCTTTAGGGCTACCTCCGACTCAGTTTTTCTTGCATCTGCAATTAATGCGGGCACGAATGACCGTATCCTAGATCTTGGATGTGGAAGTGGGTCGGCTTCTCTATGCCTGGCTAATAGGGTGGGTGACACAAAAATAGTTGGCCTTGAAATTGATCGTGACCTTGCTCGTCTAGCACAAGATAATGCAGTTCTTAATGGATTTGAGAGAAGGTTTGAATCGATTGTTGGTGATCTTGTCAAGCCTCTCCCGCGTATTGCTCCACACAGCTTTGATCATATAATGGCCAATCCACCTTACTACGAAATTGGTAAAACTACACCTCCACGCCAAAGCAAGAGGCTAAGAGCTCATAGTGACTCACAAGTAAATTTATCTTCATGGGTTTCTTTTGCATTTAGAATGGCTAAGCACGGGGGAACAATAACATTTATACAAAGGACAGAAAGGTTAACTGATATGCTGAAATACCTTTCTGCACGTTCTGGTCAAATCACAGTTTTTCCTTTGTGGTCTCATGACCCCTTTATTGATCGATCAAAGGGGGCTAAAAGAGTAATAATTCAAGCAAAGATGGGCTCGGATGCAGAACTGAAACTTCATGGTGGCCTTATATTGCATAATCCTGATGGGACTTTCACCAAGGAGGCAGAAAAGATTTTGCGTAAAGGTGATGCTTTAGATTTATTGGGGAGCAAGTAGATATGATAGGACGTATATTTTCAATCTTAAGGTTTGGTAGAACATCAAGAGTAGTTGCGGTTGTAAGGCTTGATGGTATCATTGGAAATGCAGGAGCATTCCGTGCTGGTCTTACAGATGACCGTTTGGGTCCGGTTATTGATCGTGCTTTTCGGATAAAAGGATTAAAAGCTTTAGCTTTAGTAATTAATTCACCTGGCGGTTCCCCAGTCCAATCTGCACTTATTCATGATAGGATAAGAAGGCTGTCTAATGAAAAAAATGTTCCTGTATTGGCATTTGTAGAAGATGTTGCTGCCTCTGGTGGCTATTGGCTTGCAATATCAGCAGATGAAATTTTTGTTAATTGTAACTCTATAGTTGGCTCAATTGGTGTTATTTATTCTGGTTTTGGGTTTTCAAGAGCTATGGAAAAAATTGGAGTTGAAAGGCGGTTATATACAGCCGGACAAAAAAAATCGATGTTAGATCCTTTCTCTCCCGAGCATTCTGAAGATATTAAGAAATTAACAATAATTCAGAATGAGATGCACCAAAATTTTATAAATGCAGTTCGAGGTCGTAGAGGGCAGAGACTAAAAGGGGATAATTCAGAGTTATTTTCTGGTGAATTCTGGCTTGGCAAGCAAGCCATGGAATATGGACTAGTTGATTCTCTCGGAGAATTAGTAAGTGTCCTTAAGGAACGTTTTGGAGATGATGTTAAAATGAGGAAAGTTGCACTTCGTCGTAGTTGGTTTCGTAGGCGTTTCCCAATGCTTGGAGTAAGTGATATTCAATTATCAGAAATAGGAGAAAACCTTGCGTTAAATGCACTGTCAGCTATCGAAAAGAGGTCTTTATGGGGAAAGTATGGTTTGTAAATTATTGAAATCATATTCAATTTTGTGTTCAAATGGGGTTGACAATATGCTTATAGGCAGGAATATGCGTTTGTCCTAGTAAATTTGTGGGGCTTAATATCTCTTATTCACTCTCAATAAATATATCAAACCCTTTTATTGGCGTAATATGAGGTATATACTGATTACATAAATAGAATCTAAATAGCTGTCCTATAATGTTTAGGACGGCAAGGAGGCATCAATGTTTTCGCCAATGAAACTGTTAGTGTTAGTTGCAATTATTGCCGTAATTTGGTTCGGCTTTAAGGCAATTGGTAAACGCAACAAAATTCGCGAAGAAAAAGCGGAAGCTCTAGCTCGTGAGGAAAGCAATACAAGCTCAAGAGACCAAGATAGCTAATAGTAATTTAGCGGTTATTAACAAGATTTTCAGGTTATATATTCACAATTCTTTTAAAAAGGATTTTTATGGGCTAATAATCGATTGTCTTTCATGTGGTGAAACCTAAAAGTAACTGAGGAAAAAATGCAAGCGCTTCAAATAAAACCCTGCAAGCGACTTGGTAAAAATGAATAATAATAATTCTAAAACTGACAACTCTTTCCAGAACATTATACTCTCCCTTCAAACATTTTGGGCTGAGCATGGTTGCGTCTTGTTGCAACCTTATGATCTAGAAGTTGGTGCAGGAACTTTTCACCCAGCAACAACCCTCAGAAGCTTAGGACCAGAAACATGGAAGGCAGCATATGTTCAACCATCTCGAAGGCCGGCTGACGGACGGTATGGAGAGAATCCTAACCGACTTCAGCATTATTATCAGTTTCAGGTTGTAATTAAGCCCTCCCCACAAAATATCCAATCTCTTTATTTGTCTTCTCTGGATAGTCTGGGTATTCATTCAAAATCCCATGATATAAGGTTTGTTGAAGATGACTGGGAGAGTCCTACACTTGGTGCATGGGGCCTTGGTTGGGAGGTTTGGTGTGATGGAATGGAGGTTTCCCAATTTACGTATTTTCAGCAGGTGGGGGGTATTGATTGTGACCCAGTTACTGTAGAAATTACCTATGGTTTAGAACGTCTTGCAATGTATATCCAAGGTGTGGAAAGTGTTTATGAAATAAAATGGAATCAAGGTCCTGGCTCAAATTCTATATATTACAAGGATGTTTTTCAAAGAGCCGAGAAAGAATTTTCGACATTTAATTTTGAACATGCAAATACAGAAATACTCTTAAGGCATTTTGATGATGCAGAAAGGGAATGTAATGACCTTCTTTCTGAAAACATTCAACTTGCTTTGCCGGCCTATGATCAATGTATAAAAGCCAGTCATATTTTTAATCTGCTTGATGCACGAGGAGTAATTAGCGTTACTGAGCGTGCAAGCTATATTGCAAGGGTTAGATCTCTTACTAAGTTATGTTGTGAGTGTTGGTTAACAAATTCACCTAGTGTGGAGGGTTAACTAATGCCAGATTTGCTTCTTGAACTTTTTTCTGAAGAAATCCCAGCACGTATGCAGACGTCAGCGTGTGCGAATTTAAAAAACCTATTTGTTAATAGGTTGGGAAAGGAAAGGTTAAGTTTTGCATCTGTTCAAACATTTGTGACACCACGTAGATTATGTATAGTAATCAATGATCTTCCCAAGAAACAGCCAGATATAGAATTAGAGAGAAAGGGACCTAAAGCTGATGCTCCTAAATCAGCTTTAGATGGATTTCTAAAATCTACTGGTGTTACAATTGAAGATTGTACATTAAAAGAGACCCCAAAGGGGAGGGTGTGGTTCTGTTCTAAAACTGAGATAGGTAGTGATACAAAAAGCGTTTTCCAAGATCTTATACCAATTATACTGCAAGATCTGCCATGGCCAAAATCTATGCGATGGGGCTCAGGTAAGCAACGGTGGGTCCGTCCACTTCATAGTATTTTGTGTGTTTTTGATGAAGAAGTTGTTCCTTTCAACTTTGCGGGAGTTTCATCAGGCAACTCCACACAGGGCCACCGGTTTATGGGTTCAGATAATTTTCAAATCAATAATTTTAGCGATTATAGAGAAAAGCTTTTTTCAGAAAAAGTTATTTTAAATCCTTTAGATAGAGAGACACTTATTCGGGATGGAGCTCAGAAATTAGTAAATGACCTGAATCTCACACTAGATATGGATGATGTCTTATTAACTGAAAATGTGGGATTAAATGAATGGCCTGTGCCTTTAATCGGAAGTTTTGATCCTTTATTTCTATCTGTGCCTGAGGAGGTTTTGGTTTCTGCAATGCGAAGCCACCAAAAATATTTTGCAATTCGCGACTCAGATGGAAATTTAGCACCTAAATTTATTTTAATTTCTAATTTAGAAACAGCTGATGGTGGTAAAGCTATAATTAGCGGTAATGAGCGAGTTTTACGTGCAAGATTATCTGATGCAAGATTTTTTTGGGAAGTGGACCTGAAAACAAAATTAGAAATTTTTAATGAAGATCTCCAGAAAGTAATTTTTCAGGCAAAATTGGGTTCTGTTGGAGATAAAATTGAGAGAATTACTTCTATATCTAAAACATTATGTGATTTTATCCCAAACTCAAATATTAAAAATGCTGAACGGGCTGCTCATTTATGTAAGGCAGACCTTGTGACAGAGATGGTTGGTGAGTTTCCAGACCTTCAAGGAATAATGGGCTCACACTACGCTAGGGCACAAGGAGAGTCTGATCAAGTAGCATCTGCGATTGCTGAGCACTATAGACCACAGGGGCCTAGTGATCAGTGCCCAAGTTCAGAAACTAGTATTGTAGTGGCTTTAGCTGATAAAATAGATACGTTAGTTGGTTTCTTTCTAATTGATGAGAAACCAACTGGTTCAAAAGATCCATATGCTCTTAGAAGGGCTGCCTTAGGTATTATTCGGCTGATTTTAGAAAATCAACTAAGTATCCCTTTGGGTATGATTATTTCAAATTCAATTTCTGAATACGAGAAAAAGATAACAAATCAAATATCTTTAGAAGCTTTAACATCAACTTTATTAGAGTTTTTTACTGAAAGGCTTAAGGTGCATTTGAGAGAAAAAGGAATTAGACATGATTTAATCTCCGCTGTTTTTGCAGCAGGCTTTGAAGATGACCTTTTACGCCTTTTAAGTCGTGTTGACGCACTTAAGGCCTTTCTTGATAGTGATGATGGTGCAAACCTTTTAATAGCCTATCGAAGGGCAGCCAATATTTTGCGTATTGAGGAAACAAAAGATAAGAAATCTTTTTCAAGCAAAACAAATCCTCAAGAATTTACGGAGCAGGCTGAAAAAAATCTAATGAATAAGATAAATTCTATTTCTGAACAGATAGGGAGATCCCTTCAAAATGATGATTTTCGTGGAGCCATGGTATCCATGTCAAAATTAAGGGCTCCTGTTGATGATTTTTTTGAACAGGTTAAAGTAAATGATAGTAATTTATCTTTACGTGAGAATAGACTCCGACTTTTGTTTAACGTCAAGATAGCTATGGATGAATTTGCTGATTTTTCTCTAGTGCAGGGGTAAGGGAATAATAATGCACAAATGGGTATATTCATTTGGAGCTGGTAAGGCAGAAGGAAATGCCAAGCTTATCTCATTGCTTGGAGGAAAAGGGGCTAATCTTGCTGAAATGTGCAATCTGGGTCTCCCTATTCCGCCTGGTTTTACAATTACTACAGAAGTTTGTGCCGAATACTACAAAGAGGGAGAAAATTTTTTAGGAAGTTTGAAGGCTGATATTAATTCTGCAATTCTTAAGATGGAGTCACTCGTAGGAAGAAATTTTGGTGATTCTAAAAACACTTTATTAGTTTCTGTGCGATCTGGAGCTCGTGCCTCAATGCCTGGTATGATGGATACTGTTCTTAATCTTGGTCTTAATGACTCAACAGTTGAGGGCATGGCAACACAAACTGGTGACGCACGCTTTTCTCATGATAGTTATCGTCGTTTTATTCAGATGTATGGTGATGTTGTCTTAGGGATAAATGGCCAAGATTTTGAAAATATTTTGGATCTTTATAAGCAAGAAAATGGTTACCGCTTAGATACAGAAATGACTTATGTGGATTGGTCTTACATTATCAATTCATATAAAGAATTAATACTTCTTAATGTTGGCAAACCCTTTCCGCAAGATCCTCAAGAACAACTATGGGGTGCTATCCAAGCAGTGTTAGATTCTTGGATGAATCCTAGAGCTCTGACTTATAGAAAATTACACGATATCCCTGATGAATGGGGAACTGCAGTGAATATTCAGTCAATGGTTTTTGGGAATATGGGGGAAGATTGTGCAACAGGCGTGGCATTTACTCGTAACCCTTCAACAGGTGAGAAAGCAGTTTATGGTGAGTTTTTAGTTAATGCACAAGGAGAAGATGTAGTTGCGGGCATACGAACTCCACGACCATTATCTTCAGATAATATTAGTCCTAGTAATTATATAAACGATTCTATGGAGTCAGATTTCCCAAAAATCTACTCTGACCTGTGTTCAATTATGCAGCATCTAGAAGTTCATTATCAAGATATGCAAGATATAGAGTTTACGGTTCAAAAAGGTAAATTGTGGATTCTTCAGACGCGTGCGGGTAAACGAACAGCGAAAGCTGCCCTTAAAATTGCAGTAGACCTTGTGGATGAGGGTTTAATAAAAAAAACTGATGCAATACTTCGCATAGATCCAAGTTCACTTGACCAATTATTACACCCAGCCCTTGATCCCAATGCTCCAAGAGTTATCCTTGGGCGAGGCTTACCTGCTTCACCCGGAGCTGCAACTGGTATAGTTGTATTTACTGCTGAACAAGCAGAGGATCTAGCTGCTAAGGGTAATTCAGTAATACTTGTGAGAGCAGAAACAAGTCCAGAAGATATTCATGGGATGCATGCAGCAAAAGGTATTGTGACATCACGGGGCGGAATGACTAGTCATGCTGCAGTTGTTGCTAGAGGGATGGGAAGACCATGCGTGACTGGTGCATCAGATCTCAAAATAGATTCCGCTAATAGGACGCTATCAATAAAAGGTGAAACCATCAGTGATGGGGATATTATAACAGTTGATGGCTCACGAGGAGAGATAATTAAGGGAGAGGTTAGTACAATTCCGCCAGATTTTACTGGTGATTTTGGAACGATAATGGATTGGGCCGATTCATATAGACAACTTCGTATTAGAGCTAATGCCGAGACGCCTTCAGACTCGAATGTAGCACTTGCTTTTGGAGCTGAAGGTATTGGTTTATGTAGAACTGAGCATATGTTTTTTGAATCTGATCGAATTATTGCAATGAGAGAGATGATACTTTCCCAAACTATCAATGAGAGGAGAGAAGCCCTTCAAAAGTTACTTCCAATGCAGCGTGCAGATTTTTTAGAATTATTTAAAATTCTCAAAGGACTACCTATCACAATTCGTTTGTTAGACCCTCCACTGCATGAATTTCTTCCAAAATCAGAATCTGAGATTCATGAATTGGCTAAGTCTACAGGAATATCTGAGCAAACTCTTAGAGCAAGGGCTGCAGATTTACATGAATCAAATCCAATGCTTGGTCACAGGGGCTGTCGTTTGGGCATCTCCTATCCAGAAATATATGATATGCAGGCAAGGGCTATTTTTTTGGCTATATCAGATGCTATTCAAGAAGGCTTGGTTGTGAACCCCGAAATAATGATTCCTTTAGCCATCACTAAGAAAGAAATTGAAATAATTAGTGTGCTTATAGAAAAGGCAGCTCTAGATGTTGAGAAATCAAAGAATATTTCGTTAGAGTATGAATTAGGGTCAATGATTGAGTTACCAGCTGCAGCACTCGCTGCTGAAAAAATTGCTGAAATTGCAGAGTTCTTTAGCTTTGGAACAAATGATTTGACTCAAACTACACTTGGCCTTAGCAGGGATGACACGGCAAGTTTTGCAGATTGCTATGAAAAAGCAGGTATTTTTTCTCATGACCCATTTATACAACTTGATCAATCTGGAGTCGGTGAGTTAATTAAAATTGCAACGGAACGAGGTCGTAGAAAAAGAAGAGATATTAAGATAGGGGTTTGCGGGGAACATGGTGGTGACCCTAAATCCATAGAATTTTTTCATAATTTAGGACTACAATATGCTTCTTGCTCCCCATACCGTGTTCCAATTGCAAGACTAGCTGCTGCCCAAGCAGCCCTAAATAGTAAAACTAAAAGTGTATAGTTAATAATTTATTCATTATGTGAAAAGGAAGTATAAGTGTATGGGATAACAGTAAGATTATTTGTTTTTAATGGGGTTGATTTCTCCAATTCTAAATAATTCCTCTGAACTATGGCTATGGCTAGATTGCCACAACTACTTTTTATTTGACCAACTTCCTTGTCTCCAGCGTAAATGGGTGTTCCTGGTGGTGGTGGGTTGCCAAAGACCTTAACGACTAGCAATTTTTTACGTGCAGTTCCACGTTGTTTCATACGTGTTGTAACTTCTTGCCCGATGTAGCAACCTTTCGAGAAATCAACTCCATTTAGACGCTCAAAACCTATCTCTGCCAAAGTAGATTTTTCCACATCAAAATCTTTACTACCTTCTGGAATTCCTAACTTAAGCCTATTTTTTTCATAATCCAGGTGATGTGCAGGTGCATAATTCAAGGATTTAAGTGAATTTTCTCCTGTATCAATCGGTAACATTACTCTAAGCCCAAGAGCATTATCACGAGGATCAGTAAATCTAATAGCACCATAGGGCATTTCTAAGGTATTTGCTGATATTACTGTTTTTTTTGAGTCTAAGTCTTCTGTTAGGGCATAAATTTCTATTTCATCTCGCATATCACTAACTTGAATGTTTGCTCTTAGACGATAATTAATTAATCTTTGACCGAGATCATTAAGCCTATTGGATTCACAATCGATTAAAAACTCTCCGTTATTACCCTTTACAATCATAAATTCATGTAAAAACTTACCTTGTGGCGTTAGTAGAGCAGCAAAAATAGCATTATTATTTGTCACTTTACTCATATCGTTTGTTATCAGATTTTGTAAAAAAGTATAAGAATCTGAACCACTTACGCGAATAATACCCCGATTTTTTAATCTAGAATATAATACACCTTTCATAGAGTTACTCCTGGACTCTAATATAAAACAAGAAAGCATTCATTGGTTGAATATGTTCCAATAATAAGAATTTCAAGGAAAATTTTAACGAAACTTTGCAAGATGATACATACACGGTTATAAGCATTATATCATGTTAATTACACTTGTAGACGATTCTATATCTTATAACGGTATGACGCCAACCTACCAACCATTGGGAGGTGCAGAAAAAGCCTTTGCAAGCTTACCTGCAGCTCTTGCTAGGTGTGGGCATATTGTAAGAGCAATTACGCGTGCAGATCATGCTGTTAGTATTGAAAATGTAAGCTGGCTTAATTTTGAGTCTCGCATTCCGCCAATTACCGAGGTTTTAATCGCTTTTAAGAAACCTTCATTACTCGAAATGACCCGAGCTACAGGATCAAAGATTTTATGGATCCCAGGTTCTACAGATTATCTAAATCAGCCAGAGGTGAAACAACTTCTAGAGCGTAACAAGGCAAAAATTGTACTTCAAGGAACTACGCACCTACAGAGTTTTAACACTGATACTGATTTAACCTATAGATCTATTACACCGGGTGTAAGGGATGAATATAGAGAGTCTGATACAATGCAATTTAGTGAAACTCCAACAGCTATTTGCACTACTCATCCTAAGCAAGGCATGAGTTGGTTACTGGATCTTTGGTCCAACAAAATTCAACCCAATGTTATAAATGCTGAACTTCACATTTACTCTGCTACTTTTAAGAGAGCACAAGATAATGGTGAAGTTGCAGATGACTTATTGCCAATTTGGGAAAAGATTATTAACGGTAAGGATAAAGGAATAAAAATTATATCTCCAGCTGGAGATAATGATATGGCTAAACAATACAGATATGCCAGTGTTCACCTTTATCCTGGCTCGGATAAAGAAATGTATTGTTCAACATTAGCTGAATCGCAAGCTGTTGGAGTACCTGCGGTTGCCCGTCCCCTTGGTGCGGTAAAAGAAAGAATAGTTGACTGTCAGACGGGCTTTTTAGCTGCTGAAGAAGATGAGTTTGTTGAACATGCTATAATGATGTTATCAGACTTTGAACAAAGAGAGGCAATAAGTAAATCTGCACGTAGGTATGGAACAGCTAGAAGCTGGGATACCGTAGCAAGGGAGTTTGAAACCCTCTTTTGACAAGAACTCTTTTCATTACTTCAACGCGCATTGGCGATGCTGTTTTATCATCGGGTTTACTTGCACATCTAATTCAAATCTCACCTGAAACAAAAATAACAGTAGCTTGCGGTGAAGAAGCAGCTCCAATTTTTCATGCTGTACGAGAGATTGAAAAAATTATTACTATTAAAAAGCTACCTTGGGGAATGCATTGGCCTAAATTATGGTCTCAGTTGGTTTTTAAGAGATGGAATACTGTTGTAGATCTGCGTTCATCTGCAATCGCTTGGTTGTTAATAGCCAATTGTAGATTGGTTCTAAAACGAAGAAAAAGGGATGTACATCGTGTGATTGAAATAGGTAGTTTGGCTAAAACTTCTGAGATTCCAGACCCTCGTTTGTGGATATCAAAGGATTGTGAGGCATCGGCAAATGCTGTTATTCCAAAGGATAATTTTATAGTAATTGCACCTACAGCTAATTGGAAAGGCAAGCAGTGGCCAGGGGAACGTTTTGCAGACTTAGCCTATAGAGTTGTTAGTGAAAGAGGAATTATTCCAAAAGCAAAAATAGTTGTGCTTGGTGCTGAATCAGAGAGGATTCAGGCTAAATCCATGATGGACAAGTTGTCCGACAATCATTTCATTGATTTAGTTGGTAAACTAGAGCTTATGGCCTCGGCTGCAGTAATTAGAAAAGCAAGTTTATTTATTGGGAATGACTCGGCTCTTATGCATATTGCCGCAGCATTAGGTGTGCCAACTCTTGGGCTTTTTGGACCGAGTAGAGAGGAACATTATGCTCCGTGGGGTAAAAATTGTACTTTCCAACGCACAACACTATCATATGATGAACTCGTGGGTGCTGAGGGATATGACCATCTTAAAACGGACACTTTAATGCATACTTTGAGTGTGGACATGGCAGAGGAAGCTGTTAATAAATTATGGTTGAAAATAAAAAACAAATGATTTCACCTAAACTTTCAGCACTTATAGTGGTCCATAATGAGGATCACCAATTACAGGCGTGTCTTGAGACTCTCGACTTTGCTGATGAAATTGTAGTGGTTTTGGACCGTTGTAGTGATGATTCAAAAAAAATTGCATCTCGTTTTACTGACAAGATAATTGAAGGGGCTTGGCCACTTGAGGGCCCAAGAAGGCACGCTGGTATAGATGCGTGCTCTGGAGAATGGATTTTTGAAGTAGATGCCGATGAGCGTGCCACCACTGAACTTGGTGAAGAGATTATAAAGGTGATTGCTCATGCACCACCAGGTTACTTTTTAGTTCCTATTGACAATTATATTGGCAACCGTTTGGTAAGGCATGGCTGGGGTGGGTCATGGGGTGTCTTGGCTACTCCAAGATTATTTACACCTGGAAGTAAAACTTGGGGAAATCAAAGAATTCATCCATCTTTAACGTTAGTAGGTCCTAAACGACGTTTAAATAAACCTTTGATGCATCTTGTCGATAAAGATTTAGCTGATATGATTCTCCGCTTACAACGTTATACAGATGCAAAAGCTGCTGATATGGCAGAAACAGATAGATCTAAAACTTTCTTTCTAAATGTTCTAAGGCGCTCTGTATCAAGATTCTTTAAGTGTTGGGTCATGAGGCAAGGATGGCGTGAGGGTTACTGGGGTTTTACCATTGCTTTAATGGCAGCTTTATATCCACTACTTTCATATCTGAAGTATAGGCTCAATTCATCATCAAATAGTGAGGAGATCTAACCTAGTGCCTGATAAAACCATAAGACTTATGCAGGTAATTGCTGGGGGTAAGCATGGCGGTGCAGAAGAATTTTTCGTTCGTTTAGTAATATCATTGAATCGTGCTGGAATTACTCAGCGTATAATTATTCGTAAAGGGCAACCATGGTCTAAGAAACTTTTTAAAGAAGGGCTTGATATAGTAGAGATCGATTTTGGTGGGTATTTTGATTTTTTAACACGCAGAAGTATTAAACTGAAAATAGAAGAATTTAGGCCTTCCCATCTTTTAACTTGGATGAACAGAGCTACTAAATGTAGCTCTAGAATTCGAACAAATTACAATTATGTGCATTTGGCACGCCTTGGTGGTTATTACGATGTTAAGTACTATAAAAGTTGTGATCATTTAATAGGAAATACTAAAAAAATTGTTTCCTATTTATCTGACCTAGGATGGCCTCAAAAGAGGTTACATTATTTGCCTAACTTTCCAGGAAATTCTGTGTCTAAACCTTTGCCCAGATCTACTTTTGATACACCAGAAAACGCAAAAATTTTACTTGCAATTGGTAGATATCACAAGAACAAGGGTTTTGATGTTCTTCTCAAAGCATTGCCTTCGATCCCAGGTGGATGGTTATGGATTGCGGGAGAAGGACCTTGCAGAAAAGAGTTGGAAAAATTAGCTGATCATTTAGGTATATCAGACAGGGTTCGTTTTTTGGGTTGGAGAGATGATATTCCTGCACTAATGGTAACCGCCGATATTTTTATATGTTCTTCTCGTATAGAACCTCTTGGAAACGTAATTCTTGAGGCTTGGGCTTTTTCTATCCCGATTGTGTCAACAAATGCAGATGGTCCTTGCCAGCTTATTGAATCTGGAAAGGACGGTCTTTTAGTCCCTATTGATGATCCAGAAGCTATCTCTAATTCTATTAATACTCTTATAGAAAACCCCAGTCTTTCTGAGAGACTTGCTAAAAGTGGTTTTGATAAATTTTCAAAAGAATTTAATGAGAATGCAGTTGTAAAGAAATACATTCGACTTCTCCAGGAAACTTTTTGAGGCTAAAAATGTGTGGGATTGCCGGAATATCACTTTTCCCAAATCAACAACTTTCACCAGGTATTCTTGCTCGTCTTCTTCAATCTATGGTTCACCGGGGTCCAGATGGATCTGGGGAAGAGATACGTAATGGCGTAGCCTTAGTCCATACAAGGTTAGCTATAGTAGACTTAGAGAATGGTTCGCAGCCTCTTAGTGATGGTAAAGCAATATCGTTAGTTGCAAATGGCGAGATTTATAATGATTTAGAACTCAGAAAGTCATTTTCAGGAGTGTTTAAAACACAATCTGACTGTGAATCACCCTTGATACTCTATAAAGAACTTGGAGTTGATTTTATCAAGCATCTTAGAGGAATGTGGGGAATAGCTATTCACGACTCAGATGGTAAAATTCTTATTCTTTCACGAGACCCATTCGGAATTAAACCCCTTTATTATGCTGAAACTAGTATTGGGGTAATTTTTGCATCCGAAATAAGAGCAATTGCTAATACTGAGTTACTAAGTGTTGATATTAATAATCACATAAGAGATGAGCTGTTGAGCTTACAATTTACAACTGGTGCGGAAACAATATATAGGGGGATTAATAGAATTCTTCCGGGTGAGTCTTTGTTAATTAAGGAGGGGCGAATAATCAAAAAAGAGATTTGCTCAGTATTACCAAAGAAACCACCAGAAATAATTGATGAGAGATCAGCAATTGATAAGTTAGATCGTATCTTGTTAAATAGCGTCGAGCTACATCAGCGGTCTGATGTTCCCTACGGTATGTTCTTATCGGGTGGTATAGACTCTTCAGCACTATTAATAGCCATGTCTAGATTAAGTGACAAGCCAGTCTCTGCTTATACACTTGGTTTTGATACTTCGAGTGTTCCTGATGAAAGAGAACAGGCGGCAAAAGTAGCAAATTATGTTGGTGCTGAACATCATACTGTGCTTATGGATGGTGAAGACTTTTGGTCTATGCTCCCAAAAGTTGTTGCTGCATTAGATGATCCAGTAATAGATTATGCAACTTTACCTACTTATAAATTGGCAGAATTAGCTAGTGAAAATTTAAAAGTAGTGCTATGTGGCGAGGGAGGAGATGAGCTCTTCGGGGGATATGGCCGCTATAGAAAAGTAATGCGTACATGGTGGCAGGGAGGTAGCCAGTCAATGAGGAGACATTCTGTATTACTAAGAGCAAATGTGCTTCGGACAAATCCATATGGCTGGCGAGATGGTATAAAAAAAACCGAAGAGAAATTCGCAAACCGTGGTCTTACCTCACTACAAATTGCTCAGTCTATAGATTGTAATGATTGGCTTCCTAATGACTTATTATTGAAACTTGATCGTTGTTTAATGGCTCACGGTGTAGAAGGAAGAACACCATTTTTAGACCCAGAAGTCGCTTCTCTAGCTTTTTGTTTGCCTGATCGATTTAAGGTACGTGGTAGACTTGGGAAATGGATCCTTAGGAAATGGCTTCAAGAACAGATGCCTGAAAGTAATGCTTTTCTCCGTAAACGTGGTTTTACAGTCCCAATAGGAGAGTGGATTAATAATAGGTCGAATGTAATTTCTCAACTAGTAGCAAGACAGCCGGGTATTAAGGAGATATGCGAACCGGAAAAAGTTATTAAATTATTTGAGCAATCAACTCCATTAGCAAGAAATGCCTCATGGGTATTATTATTTTATTCTCTTTGGCATAACTATCATATATTAGGACGACCAGTAGGTAATAACATTGGTGATGCTTTAGCTCTAAATTGATCTCAAAGTGTCACAAATTTATTTCAAGTCCCTCATATGAAATTAATGAATTCTTCTTTTTTAGTAGATTTTGCATATACTGCAACGAATTATCGTATAGCATTTGATGATGTCCGCAATAAACAATTAATTTTGCTTTAAATTCATCATCAAATTCTAATAGTTTCTTAAGGCAATTAAACTCAGGAGTGCTGAGATTCGGAAAATCTGCATAATTTGATACAATTAATAAATCAGAATTTTCAGCAAAAGAGTTTATTTCTTCAGTCGTAATTATATCAAGTTTTTTTGATAAAGAAATATAGGTAAAGCACTTGTTTTTAAAACAGATCTTGAGCCCAGTGGATGAAAAGTTAAATTTTGGATTAAGATAACTCACCTTTATTCCCTTTATTATTTTCTCAATCGGATGATTCAAGATAGTCTTGATGTTATTGATGCCTTGCATGGTTTCTATTGGAATCGGAAAATATGGAAATGACATCAAAGAAGAGACCTCTTTATACGTATGTTCATTCGTTGGAGATGAGTCAACGATTGTAAATTTATTTCTTGGGCTATATCCAGGCACAAAAAAAGGTAATCCAGACATGCGTTCGAAGTCAATTTTAGTAAAAAAAATATGGCCAGTTAGATCTCCGTTATTTTGAATTTTATTACCAAGGGGGTGAATGCCTGTTCCTGCTTCAAGAATTATTAACTGGTTATCACATTGTATTTCTATACATGTTGTATTACCTCCAAATTTGATTGTATCTTTTGTCGAGATAGGTACTCCCGCTCTTACACCCCAGAACTTTATTTTAAAATTTTTTGTCATTTATGTATGGCCATTTTATGTAACGATGTTGTTTTTATAATTTTAGTGATGGTGACTAAAGCTCCTTAATGAAAAGATTTGAGATTCTATTAGCCCAGTCCATTATCGGGCCGTCGGCGGGGAAGATATTGCGTGGGCTTGTAAGTAATGCAAACTTATATGAGCCAAATAAGATGTAATCAGCATATGAAGGAGATTCTCCAGCAATGTATGGTTGGTTTTTGAGCGTGACCGATATTGATTTAAGCCCATGATGTAGATTTTCTATGTCTTCTACTGAACGAGTACTATATTTTTCTATAGACACTCCAAAACGCTTTTCACGGCTTTTCCTAAAATATTCCTTATCTCTGTCAGCAACAACATATTCAAGCACATCTGCCATAATACATTTGGCTAGCAAAGGGTGGATGGAAATATCCATCCATAAATTAAATTGTTTTGTTAGACTTTGTGCATACTTATCACCAAATAAAGTTGGTTTTTCTGGATACTCCTTTTCTAGGTAACATGCTATGTTCCATGAATCGGTTATAACTTGATTTCCGTCTTGTAATATGGGTACTAAGGTTTGCTTACTAAATCTAATTTTTTCTTTTTGTGAAAAAAGTACTGGCTCGTATTCAGCATTGATGCATTTATGTTGCAAAGCCATCCGGCTACGCCAACAATAGGGACTAAACCTTACATCTTTTTTTCCTTGCAGCTCATACAATATGACAGTCAAATTTTATACTCCAAAGTATTAATCATTGAAATTACCTTACCTCTATTCCATTCTATTATAAATCCTGCCTTTCCAATTACTTTGTGCCCCTCTCCAAAATTTTATTGCCGAACTCCAAGTCATTAAAAGATATAAAGTGCCAATTAATGGCATAGCAAAACCATAAATCGGGCTTCTATGGTAGTAATTAAGTGTGGGTAAGTATGCTATAAACATTAAGCTTATTACAAAAACACCTAACAGCTTAGGAATTATCCCAGGAGATATGATTATGCACATAACAGGTATCCAAAAAGTTATTACCATTATGGATGTGCATAATAAAAGAAGACTAAGAGATGAGCGTAACTGAGTAAATGCACTACGTTCAATCATATTCCAAATTAGGTTTAAAGTTTTATATGCCCTAGTTGAATTTGCACTTCTAGTTAGTCCAACCCAAGTAGTTTCTCCTGATTGTTTAATCTCTCTTGCTAGTGCACAGTCGTCTATTAATGCATTTTTTATAGCTCCAAATCCTCCTATTTTATCCAGAATATTGCTATCGGTAAGAATACATCCACCAGCAGCAGCTGCTACTAACTGATTGCGGCTATTTGATAACTTAAAGGGGTATAATATTTTGAAGAAGAATACAAAAGCTGGCATAAGTAATTTTTCCCAAAAACTTTCCATTCTTAGGGCGACCATTACAGATACTAATCTAGCACCAGAATCCGAGCGTTTTTTCAGAAGAGACTCAAGCATATAAGGCTCAAGTTGAATATCGGCATCCATTAGAAGTATGAGTTCACTAGTAACCTTTTTGCGGGCTTGCTCTAATGCCCACATTTTACCTGCCCAGCCGGTGGGTAATTTTTTACCTGTAATTAATTCGATTATTATATTTTTGACAGACACATTTTTAATTATATGAGCAGTATTGTCTGATGATTGATCATCCACAACCAATACTTTTAATGGCAACCCTTTTCTATCAAGAGATTTTAAGGTGTGCTCTATTACATCCTCTTCGTTTCTAGCAGGAATAATAATAGTGACTGAGTTCATTAATTTTTGGTTGTTTTTAATCGTTTTGTCAGATTCTAAGCATTCTTGATTACGCCAAGGTTGCCATGGTTGTAAAAGTAATATTATCCATAATAGGGCGCTAATACTAGTTAGCCATATGAAGATTAAATTAAGCTCGGTCATAGTTTTTAGGACCTTGAAAATCGGCTTGGGCTTAAAGGTGATATCTCTAACTCCGGTTCTTTACCCTTAATTAAATCAGCAATAATGCGGCCTGAACCGCAGGCCCATGTCCAGCCAGTACTTCCATGACCTGTGTTAAGTAAGAGACCATTAATTTTAGAAAGACCGACTATTGGTATGCAATCTGGACTCATTGGTCTAAGGCCGGCCCATCTTTCTGCATCATTGATGTTAGTAAGATCGGGAAATAATTTTTGAATGTCTTCAAGAATAGAGTTTGTTCGATTCATGTTGACTGACCTATCAAAACCGGCCAATTCAGCAGTTCCAGCACATCGCATTCGACTCCCTAATCTACTTATAACAATACGACGAGAAATTTCATGTATGCCATGGATTGGAGCAGAAGATTCATTCCTTATCGGTAAAGTTACAGAATAACCTTTAAGCGGATATATAGGTATTTTTATTCGAATCTTATTAAGTAATTCTCTACTATAACTTCCTAGGCAAACAACAACTGCATCAGCAGAATACTTCTTTAGATGAGTTGTAACTCCTGTGACATTATTGTTTTTAATGTCAACATTGTTTATCGATTCTCCATAATTAAATTTTACCCCAAGGTTAAGTGCAATCTCAGCTAATCTAACTGTAAATTTGCGTGCGTCTCCTGTTTCTTCACCGGCATAAAAAAGTGTTCCAGCATATTCTCCACTTTGATTAGTAAGAGCAGGCTCTTTCCTTTTACTTTCATCCATATCAAGAATTTCAGGGTGATCTTCTGGATCAGGTAGTTGTTTCGCAAATTTTGAAGCTGCAATTAGAGACTCTTCTGTTTTGTATAGTTCCAAGACCCCATTAGATTGTTTGTTGTATTCTATATTTTCTGAGTAGCGGACTTCTTCTAGACACGAAAAACTATATTTTGCTAGGTTTACACAAACTTTTCTTCCATGGGCATATGATTTCTGATTGCAATGGCTTAAAAACCGTGCTGCCCATATCCATTGATCTATATCTGCACGAAACCTAAATAGATATGGTGCATCCTCACGAAAGAAATTTTTCAAAATCAGTTTTGGTACACTTGGGTGTGCCCAAGGTTTTGCGGTAAGTTTACTAACAAAGCCACCATTAGCAAAGCTAGTTTCCATTCCTGGACCCTGTTGTCTGTCGATTACTGTTACGTCGTTCCCATCTCTGGCTAAGAAATAGGCTGAGGTTACACCTATTACACCTGCTCCTAGAACAATTACTCGCATATTTCTGATACTCATTTAATATTTTTAATGTTCAACCTATATATATTGTATAGACTACGGCAAATATTGTTTCTGCAAAAATAATAAAATATATAGTTTTAGCTTTATATAAATTTTTTGGAGGTTCTTTATGAAGTTGTTATCCGGCCCCACATCTCCATTTGCACGTAAATGTAGAATAGTGGCATTTGAGAAATCTATTATTTTATCTGAAATCGATACCAATCCTTTTACTTCTGATGAATTAGCGTCTTTAAATCCTTTGAAGATGATACCTGTATTAATTTTAGAAAATGACGAACAAATTTATGATAGCGATATTATTTGTAGGTTTCTTGATGATTCTGGGAAGGGAATTAGTTTATATCCAAAAGAGAAACATTGGGACCATATGGTAAGAGCATCATTAGGGAACGGACTTGCCGAGGCTAGTGTTCAGTTGCAACTACAAAAGGTACTTCCTAAGAACCAACAAAGCACACCACTTATGGATAGGTTGAGGCAGAGAATTAATCGAGTTTTGAGTGCTCTTGATGACCAATTATTAGATTTGAATAAAGATTCATTTAAAATTGACTCTATATGTGTAATTGCGGGTATTGGTCATCTCGAGTTGCGCCATGGTGACTCTTGGCAAAAATCTCATAAAAATCTGTTTAGGTGGTATTCTGATAAGCTTAATCGCCCATCAGTAGTTGCCACTCAGCCAATAACTTAGGATAATATTTATTTGACTGTCTGCTAGTTAACAATTTTTTTTCAAGCAGTGTGCTACTCAATTTCCACAGCTAGTTGGCCAACATCAACTGCATCTTCCTCAGCTATATGAAGTTTCGAAACTACTCCACCGCTTTCTGCTTCATGAGGAACTTCTGTCTTCATAACTTCAAGTATGAAAAGAGTTTCTCCTGCTTTTACCGAGTCCCCAACTTTTACTAACACCTTCCACACATTGCCCGGAGCTTGAGTCATTATTTGTTCGGCCATTAATATTCTCCCTATATAATAATATTATACTTTTTCAATTGATTTATTTGTACAGAGGTTATCTAAACTCCTACGCCTATTCTGTGCTTCTTCAACTCCTATGACTTCAAATCTAAAGAATTCATTTGGTTTTGCTTGTCCCAATTTCCAAAAACCTGCAGAGGGTACTGTATATGGGCATATAAACCCACCCATACTAGGGCCATCATTAACAAGAATAATTGGAGTTTGGCCTCCAAGATTTATACCACCTAACGGATACCCTTGGTCTATGATATTGGAGGGAAAGTTACCGTTCTCAGGAAGTTTATTAGTAGCCTTCTCTGTAAATGTCCAATCAGGACCTTCAAGTCTATATCCAGTTCGATCTGATCTTGCGGATAGTTTCCATTTAGTCTCTGCGAATCTTTTGTGTCCATCTTCATCTATCCAATCATCATTAGGACCCTTTACAGCTTCTATAACCCATTCCTTATTTGATGAAAATTCAGGGCGTTTCGATAGCTTAACTTTGTATCCAGGTTTACCATGTTTATTAGCTGTTGTAGATAGTTGCTGTCCCTTTTGTAATGCATGTCCATTGATACCCCCAATTGAGGCTTTATGAAAGGTAGAGGCAGATCCTAACCAAAGTGGTGCATCGATTCCTCCATATATAGCAAGATATCCTCGGGCTCCAGTTACAGCTGGTCCCATTTCGAGAATTTGTCCAGACTTTACTGAGAAGCTCTCCCAGAGAGGAACAACTTTCCCGTCAAGCTTTGACATCATATTCGCCCCTGTAAGGGCGATAACTGTGCCAACTGTAAAACGAATTGTTGGTCCCATATATTGAGCTTCTAGACCTGGTGCTCCTGGATCGTTACCAACTAAAATATTTGCCAATCTAAATGACCAGTTATCCATAGGCCCTGAAGGAGGAAAGCCTTGGTTCCAGTAGCCGATTCGTCCGGGATAGTCCTGTATTGAAGTTTCAAGTCCGGGTTTAATAATTTCTAACATTTACCACCAACTCTCTAGAACCGCTCTTTTGGGCTTATAGTTGTAATCCATTTTTTGTAGTTTTTTACAGAAAATTTTTGGTAATTAACTATGTTGTATACATATGTTCCAGAATTAACTCTATATTCTATATCTTTGAATTCCTCTAGTGAACATGGAACAAATTTGATTCTATCTCCGGGCCGGAAAAGCACTATGTTACCTTCAAAGGCATCAAAACGTTTTTCAGGATCCCAAATCGGAATTGGAATGCGTCCAAATAATTGATACCCACCAGGAGTTGCAACTGGGTAAATCCCAGATGCAGAACCACCCATGCCTATTGTTCCTTGAGGTGTCCAAGTGCGAGGAGGATTATATTTTGGTGCTGTCATTATAGATCTTGGGTCTAGAGGTTGTAAAAAAGGCAGGCCTGGCCAAAAACCAAGACTTGCGACCCAGTATTCTGTACTAGAATGCACTCTCACAAGGTGGTGTCGATCTTCTAGACCATTAATACGTGCGACAAAATCAGGGTCATATTCTTTTTTAGTAATTTTTTGACTATAATCTTCAATGCATTCTTTAGTCCAAGGGTCTAAATACATTGTTTCAAAATAGAAAAGGCGGCTTTGAAGTTCTATTTCATTAGTTGAGCCAAGCGAGTTAATTAAGTTTTTTAGTTCCTGTACTAAATCGGTTTTTGATATAATATCGGGGTCATAATGAACTAGCATAGAGGCAAAACAGGGAGCTGTTTCGATAATTCCATTTATTTTTTGTTCTAGAATTACTGATGCTAAACCTTGAGCAAGGAAGTTAAGGTCTAGGTTCATCTCATTACCAAACTCTATTAGGAGATAACGATCTCCTCCAGTCAGAAATTTTGGTTCATTATAAATCAACTATTATTCTCCAAAAAAAATTAATCATGAATTAGTTCATTCTTATATTTTTCAACAAATCCCGTATCTATTTCTCCTGTCCTGAAGGCTTTATGGTTAATGACATTTCTTAAAAACGGAATGTTGGTAGAAAGACCTTCAATATGGAAATTTTTCAACGCTTTTAACATTTTATCAATTGAATCTTCTCGATTAAACCCATGTGTAATTAGTTTTGCAATCATAGGGTCATAAAAAAATGTCACTTTATCGCCTTGTTTATAGCCCGTATCTAATCTAACCCCTTTTTGCGGTGGGGGAGGGTTGAATTTATCTAATATCCCTGGTGAAGGCATAAAGTTCTTATTTGGGTTTTCTGCATATATTCTACATTCAATTGCATGCCCTGTTGTATTTATGTCTTCTTGATTAAGAAAAAAGGTGGGTAATTGTTGATTAAGCTGATAAGCTACCAAGTCGTGTCCAGTAACCATTTCTGTGACAGGATGTTCAACTTGGATCCGGGTATTCATTTCTAAAAAATAGAACTTTTCTCTTGAATCCAATATAAATTCGACTGTACCTGCACCTATATAATTCTGTTGTTGAGCTAAGGATATAGCTGCTTTAGCCATATTTGCTCTAGTAATAGCATTTATAGCTATTGAAGGTGATTCTTCTACTATTTTTTGAAAACGTCGTTGGATTGAGCACTCCCTCTCAAAAAAGTGAACACAATCTCCATTATTAAGGCCAAAAATTTGAATTTCTATATGTCTTGGGTTTTCAATAAATTTTTCAAGATAGATCGATCCATCACCAAATGATTTTTCAGCCATATTTTGCGTTGATTCTACTACATTTTTAAGTTCTAATATTTTATCAACACGGCGCATGCCTATCCCCCCTCCACCGGCACTTGCTTTAACAAGAAGAGGAAATCCTATTTTTTTGGCTATTTCTTCTAATCCATCATTATGATTCGGCAAAAACCTTTTACTACCTGGTAAAATCGGAACCATCGCTTTATGAGCTAATAAACGGGCTCTTTCCTTATCTCCCATTGATTTAATGACCGCCGGTTCAGGACCTATCCAATTTAATCCTGCATCTATTACAGCTTTGGCAAAAAGGTGGTTTTCTGAGAGAAACCCATAACCTGGGTGAATTGAATCTGATTTAGTTGTTTTTGCTGCGGATATAATTTTTTCGGATTGAAGATAACTCTCTTTTGGTTGAGAAGGCCCAATACATAAAGCCTCATCAGCTTCAGATACATGCTTTGAATTTAAGTCTGCTGTTGAGTATACTGCAACCGTACTAAGTCCAAGTTTTTTAGCACTGCGTATGATTCTGCATGCAATTTCACCACGATTTGCTATTAAAACCTTTTTCATCTGTTTGTTAAACCTCACTTATTCTCTATTGTGTTACTATATCTATATGAAGGTTAATCTAGAGAAACAAACATAGCAGCGAAGCTGGTGATATCAATAATTGACGCATCTAATTAAAAAGATAATAAGTTAACACAAATTAAATAGATAATAAGTTAACACAAATTAATAGGATATGGTTTGAATAAATATATTGATCAATTAAAGGAAGAAATTAACGACCCTAGTCTATATCTGGATCCTAGAGCCGAGGATTTGGGGGCATACACTAATGACTGGACAAAAAAATTTAATGGAGAGACCCCATTAGTTCTAAGGCCGAGAGTAACTACGGACGTTTCTAGGATGCTATCAATTTGTAATAAATTAAGACTAGGTGTCGTCCCTCAAGGAGGCAACACTGGAGTAGTAGGCGGTTCTACACCACGATCAGGAGAGGTAGTCCTATCTCTTTCACGTCTTAATAACCTTGAAGAATTTGATTCAGCATCTGCAACTTTAATTTCAGGAGCAGGTACTGTTTTGTCTGCTTTACATGATTTTGCAAAGAATAAGAATATGGAATTCCCTGTTGACCTAGGTGCAAGAGGACAGTGTCAAGTAGGTGGAATGCTCGCTACAAACGCAGGTGGTAACAGGGTTCTTAAATATGGCCTAATGCGAGAGCAGGTCAGGGGACTAGAAATTGTTATGGCTGATGGAACTGTTGTTTCGAATCTCAACAGACTTCGAAAAGACAATTCTGGGATTGACTTAAAACAGATCTTCATTGGGTCTGAAGGTATTTTAGGAGTTATTACGCAGGCTGTTCTTCAGTTAATTCCTGTTCCTGGATCAAGACGAACTGCAATGATTGCTTTACCAGATCGTAAGATACTTCCATCTCTATTAGCCGAAGTCAGATCACGATTCCCTGGTCTTTCATCACTAGAGGTTCTTCTAAATCAAGTTATAGAACATGTTATTGAATATGTTGAGGGTCCTGTTTTTCCTTTACCAAAACATTTTCCAGCATATGTTTTAATAGAGGAAGAGACAGAGGGGCATGCTTCTGGTCATGATGGTTTTGTAGAACGCCTTGAGGGTTTGTTTGAGACTGGTATGATAGAAGACGCAGTTGTAGCCGAATCCTCCACACAATCAGAGGGATTATGGCATTTCCGGGAAGCAACAGGTGAAGCAATAGTTGCTGCCGGTTATACGCACAAATTTGACGTCACTATACCCCAGAGTGCGATCCCTGATTTTTTGACTGAAATGGAAAATGTTTGCAGTAATTTCTTGGGTGTTCGTCCATTACTCTTTGGCCATCTTGGTGATGGTAATGTTCATGTGAATTTTGTTCAAACACCGTATATTAATGACAAAGATTTTCTTGCAGCAGCACCCGATTTAGCAAAGATTGTTTACGAAGAAACTAGGAATAGAAATGGTTCAATAAGTGCTGAGCATGGTATTGGTATGCTTAAACGGGAATATCTCAGTTATTCTAAAAGTTCCGAAGAAATCGCTTTTATGCGGAGCTTAAAAAAAATATGGGACCCGAAGAATATTTTAAACCCTGGTGTAATGATTGGCTGAAGTAAAAAAATTATATTTATGCATTGATATTATTTTTACTTAAAAACAATAACTTAACCATTTTTTTATAACATATTCCATATATAAATTGTGATAATTTTTTGAGCTCTGCATGCTCAAATTTAAGTAATTTTAAATTTTTTTTTAACAATTCCTTGAAACTGTAAATTTTTTTCCCAAATTCGTCTTAGCACTCAATGCAGACGAGTGCTAAAATGCCTCATGTATGGAGCGAGGTAATTAACAATTTATTAATATTCCGTTTTTTTGCGGTGTAAAACACAGGAGGATTGCATGAAGTTTCGGCCCTTGCACGACCGAGTTGTCATTCGTCGAGTCGATGAGGAGACCAAGACTGCCGGTGGAATTATCATACCTGACTCGGCTCAAGAAAAGCCACAGGAAGGTGAAGTTGTTGCCGTTGGCCCTGGTGCTCGTGGCGATGATGGTAAAATTCACGCACTCGATGTTAATGTTGGAAATAGAGTGCTTTTCGGTAAATGGTCTGGCAACGAAGTCACCATTGATGGTGAAGAGCTACTCATCATGAAAGAAAGTGATGTGATGGCTATAATTGATAAAAAGTCCAGTAAGAAGGGTAAGAAGGCCGCATAAAGCGATCTTTTTAGCTCAAATAATAAATGCAAATGAATTTCTAAAGGAAAAATAGACATGGCTGCCAAAGATGTAAAATTTTCCGCTGATGCTCGTACCCGTCTTTTACGAGGCGTAGACGTTTTAGCGGATGCCGTGAAAGTTACTTTGGGTCCTAAAGGGCGCAACGTAGTACTTGAAAAATCATTCGGTGCTCCAAGGATCACTAAGGATGGTGTCACGGTTGCAAAAGAAATAGAACTTAAAGATAAATTCGAGAATATGGGTGCACAGATGGTTAGAGAAGTTGCATCCAAGACAAATGACGAGGCAGGTGACGGAACAACTACTGCAACAGTTCTAGCACAAGCTATAGTTAGAGAAGGTTCAAAAGCTGTTGCCGCAGGTATGAACCCTATGGATCTAAAACGTGGTGTTGATCTTGCAGTGCTGGCTGTCGTTGCTGATATTAAAAAGCGATCAAAGCCTGTGAAGACTAGCGAAGAGATTGGCCAAGTAGGAACAATTTCTGCAAATGGTAGAGCTCACGTAGGTCAGTTTATTGCTCAAGCAATGGAAAAGGTTGGTAAAGAAGGCGTGATCACTGTCGAAGAAAACAAAGCTCTAGAAACAGAGTTAGATGTGGTAGAGGGCATGCAGTTTGATAGAGGTTACCAATCTCCATACTTCATTACTAATGCGGACAAGATGACATGTGATCTAGATGATCCTTATATCCTCTTGCATGAAAAGAAACTCTCTAATATGCAAGCTATGATCCCTTTGCTTGAAGCTGTTGTCCAATCTGGTAAACCTCTAGTGATTCTATCTGAAGAAGTTGAGGGTGAGGCCTTAGCAACATTAGTGGTAAACAAACTACGTGGTGGCCTCAAGGTTGCTGCTGTCAAGGCACCAGGTTTTGGTGATCGTCGTAAAGCAATGCTCGAAGATATTGCGATCCTTACAGGTGGTCAGGTTATTAGTGAAGATTTAGGTATTAAGCTTGAAACTGTCACTATAGATATGCTTGGTAAGGCTAAGAGAATAAATATCACTAAAGACGATTCAACTATTGTAAGTGGTGCAGGTAAAAAATCTGATATTGCTGCCCGCTGTAATCAAATTAGAGCTCAAATTGAAGAAACAACCTCAGATTACGACCGTGAAAAGTTACAAGAACGCCTTGCTAAGCTTGCTGGAGGTGTTGCTGTGCTTAAGGTCGGTGGTGCTACTGAGGTAGAGGTTAAAGAAAGCAAAGATCTAGTTGAAGATGCTCTAAACGCGACTAGAGCAGCTGTAGAGGAGGGCATTGTGCCTGGTGGTGGAACTGCTTTACTCTATGGAACCAAAGCTCTTGATAAGGTGAAGGGTGAAAATAAAGATCAAGATGTAGGAGTTGATATAGTTAGACGTGCTCTTAGATCTCCTTCCAGAATAATTGTCGAAAATGCAGGTGTTGATGGTTCTCTAGTGATAGGAAAGCTATTGGAGCAGAAGTCAGCAACTCAGGGTTTTGACGCTCAAAACGAAGAATATACAGATATGGTTAAAGCTGGGATAATTGATCCAGCGAAGGTTGTTAGAACTGCACTGCAGGATGCCGCATCTGTTGCAGGTTTGTTAATAACAACTGAGGCTATGGTTGCAGAAAGACCAGAGCCTAAAGACGCAGCACCTGCTGCTCCTCCTGATATGGGTGGCATGGGTGGCATGGGTGGCATGGGTGGCATGGGTGGTTTCTAACCCAAGACCTAACTACCTATAATCAAATTAATAGGGGTGAGCTCATATTTAAGTTCACCCCTTTTTACTTTTAAAGGTCAATCAAAAATAAATCATAAACTCTAGTTAACAAAGTGTTGGCTTTTATCCAAAAGTATTCTTCTGAGGATCTGAATGAAAACGTCATCAATTTTATTATTAATCTTTAAGCCGTAATCGGTTTTGAGCTTAGATATTGCATTGTATGTTGAAGTCCCCAAAATGCCATCAACTTCTCCTTGGTAGTAACCAAGAGTACGTAGGTAACGTTGAACTGCAATCAGTCTATTCTCATTTTGATAAGGTTGGACTACCTTTATAAGGTTAATTTGTTTTCTTGAATAATACTTGTTAATATTCTGCTGAATTTTATTTGCCTTATTAAGTGCCTGTTGAAGTTCTAATTTAGTAAGCTGTAATTCTAACTTATTTTTATTATCATTTGCATTACGGACAACTTTATCTTGGTTTAAATTGGCCAATATAAACCAGGTCATAGCTTCTACAGGTTCTCTTTCTATACCAAGTCCATTAACAATCATTAGCCCAAGACTGTTTTGTGCGTTCTTATTTCCAATTAGTCCTGCTTTTCTATACCAATATATGGCCTTTTTTAGATTCTTGGGAATGCCGTAACCAAATTGATACATTATGGCCAGATTGTTTTGTGCAACAGAATTACCTGCTATAGCTGCCTTTTTATACCAATATATGGCCTTTTCTAAGTTTCTTTTAAGACCTAGGCCGTACTGATACTGATAACCAATGTTGTTTTGTGCATCTGTATTACCTTTTGATGCAGCCTTCATATACCATTTATTTGCTTCGAAAGAGTCTTTGGTAACACCTAGTCCATATTCTAGCAAGATCGCAAGATTATACTGAGCTTCTGTAATTCCCTGTTTTGCAGCTTTCTCATACCAAAGTGCTGCATTTGGATAATTTTGTATTGTAATGTAGCCACGTTCATAAGTACTACCCAGTGCATATTGGGCTTTTGCTGAACCATTTTTTGCAGCTTTGATAAGATAACTTAGTGCTAAATTATTAGATGTAGTGTTGGTTAATCCCTGATTTTTTAAGTTTATAAGTCTAATTGCTGCCTCAGGAAATTCTCTTGCTGCGGCTTCAGCATATAGCTTTGCCGCTATATTTATATTTTTTTTAACACCAGTACCCGTTTCATATAATGTGGCAAGGTGATATTGTGCGTCTGCATCACCATTGTTTGCGTCTATTATCCACGATTTTTTTGCACGTTCATATTGTCCTGAATACCAATACTTAAGACCAATAAAGAAATTATCACTTTGGTTTGAATTCTGAGCTGCAAGAGTATTATCTATCTCTATTGAGCCAACATAAGTTGATAGAAAAATTAATAAAAAAACAAGTATGAATCTGAATGATTGAATTAAGTTAATTAAATATCTATGAAAATTAGGTTCTATAACAATAGAAAGTATAAAATATTTTTTGAGCATGGAATTAACTTTATACCAAATAGATGCCTTTACCAGTAAAGTATTCAGTGGCAATCCAGCAGCAGTGGTTCCTCTAGATTCTTGGCTAGATGATAAATTACTGCAATCTATTGCACTTGAGAACAACTTATCTGAAACTTCTTTCATAGTGCCAAAAAGTAGTGGCTATGAAATTAGGTGGTTTACCCCATCTAGTGAAATTGGATTGTGTGGTCACGCTACTCTGGCAACTGCATATGTTGTTTTTTCTTTCCCAGATTACAAGTCTAAGACTATTAAATTTGAATCTCGTTCTAACGGTGTGTTAAGTGTGAAGCATGAAGGAGATTTTCTTTCCATGGATTTCCCTAGTGAAAATCTTGAGGCTTGCGATCCTCCTGATAATCTTATTTCAGGCTTAGGAATTAAGCCTAAGTCTGTTTTTGTAGGCTTGGATTATCTAGCAGTATATGATTCATTGGTAGATATTCTGGCTTTGAATCCAGATCAGCATAAGCTACAAAAATTAGATAGGCGGGGTGTAATAGTTACTGCTTCAGCCCCTTCCAAAAGCCCAGCTGATTTTGTTTCACGTTTTTTTTGTCCCAAATATGGTGTGCCTGAGGATCCTGTATGTGGATCTGCACATTGCATGCTTACACCATATTGGGCTTCTAAAATGAATAAGTTAGACCTCTTAGCTCATCAGGTCTCAAAACGTGGAGGAGAAATACATTGTCGGTTAATAGAAGATCGAGTGGAATTAAAAGGTCAGGCAGTCCAATATCTTAAAGGTAGAATTAAGTTTTAATATTTTAATAAAAATTGTAGTAAACATATTTTGTGATCTCGTTGACGTAATGTATTGTGATCCGTAGTATCGCCATTTAATAACCCCTTGTAATTTCAAGAGAGTTTTTGTGAGAAAACCGACGCTAAAGCCTCGTAATCCATTGTTCTCGTCTGGCCCTTGTACAAAGCGTCCTGGATGGAACGTGAATTGTTTAAATGGTGCAATCTTGGGTAGATCCCATAGGGCACCTGAGCCAAAATCTAAGATCATAGAGTTATTAAAACTTACGCATAAGCTTCTTAAATTGCCTGACGACTATCGTATCGCAATTGTTCCAGGATCTGATACTGGTGCTGTAGAAATGGCTATGTGGTCTTTATTGGGAAAACGTGGTGTAGATTTTCTCACATGGGAGAATTTCGGAGATCAATGGGTAATTGATGCAGAAACTCAATTAACTTTACTTGATAGCCGAATAATTCGGGCTAATTACGGTGAAATAGTAGATCTTAACCTTGTTAGTCCATCTCGTGATACTGTTTTTGTTTGGAACGGTACAACTTCTGGCGTTAGGGTCCCGAATGGGGATTGGATCTCTACAGACAGAGAGGGTATTACCATATGCGATGCTACCTCAGCTATTTTTGCTTATGACTTACCATGGGAAAAGTTAGATGCAACTACTTGGTCATGGCAGAAAGTCATGGGAGGTGAAGCAGGATTTGGAATGCTTATTCTATCTCCCAGAGCTATTAATAGAATTAACACCTTTGTTCCACCATGGCCGATCCCAAAATTATTCAGACTTTCCAAGAAGGGAAAATTTGATAATGCTGTATTTGAAGGAAACACAATTAATACTGTATCACTGCTGACTATAGAGGATGCACTTGACTCATTAAGATGGATAGAACGTGAAGGCGGTCTAAATTCTATGATTAATAGATGTACTTCAAATTTTGAGGCTGTTGAAAACTGGGTAAATAAGACAGAATGGATAGAATTTTTATCGCAAAAATTGGAAACACGTTCTCGAACTTCCATATGTCTTAGTTTAACAGCTAGCTGGTTTATTGAGCTCGATGAGCAGGCTCGGTGGAAGGTAGTAGAAGAATTTTGTCGTCTCTTAGAGTTAGAAAACGCAGCTTATGATATAAACACACATAGAGCTGCCCCCCCAGGCCTAAGGATTTGGGGTGGTGCAACTGTTGAAACTTCCGATATTGAGGCATTACTTCCTTGGCTAGATTGGGCATGGGATAATGTAAGCAAAAATATAGAAAGAAATGAAAAATTTTATGCTTAAAGTTTTAATTTCAGACGTAATGTCATTACGTGCTCGTGAAGTTTTTGAGCAAAGAGGAATTGATGTTGATGTCATAACAGACCTTAGCCCAGAGAATCTTTCCACAAAAATATCTGAATATGATGGTTTGGCAGTACGTTCAAATACTAAGGTCACAGCTGAAATTATAAATGCAGGAGCAAAATTAAAGGTAATTGGCCGTGCTGGTATTGGTATTGATAATATCGACCTTTCTGCAGCAACCGCACGTGGCATTGCAGTAATGAACACACCTTTTGGAAATTCCGTCACCACAGCAGAGCATACTATTGCAATGATGATGTCTCTTGTAAGAGCAATCCCACTTGCTAATATATCGACTCAGGCAGGGAGGTGGGAAAAAAACCGATTTATGGGTGTTGAGATTCAAAATAAGACATTAGGCCTCATTGGGTGTGGAAATATTGGGGCTATTGTAGCAGGTTTAGCAATTGGGTTACGTATGAAGGTTATTGTTTTTGATCCATACATTTCAGTTGATAGGGCGAATGAAATTGGTGTAACAAAAGTAGAATTTGAGCAACTTTTAGAACGCTCTGATATAATTAGTTTGCATGTTCCATTGAATGATGAGACTAGAAATATATTAGACAAAGACGCATTCTCTAATGTTAAGCCTGATGTAAGGATAGTTAACTGTGCAAGGGGGGGGCTCATAGACGAAAAAGCACTTAAAAATGCTATAGACCTTGGAAATGTTGCAGGAGCAGCACTAGATGTCTTTACAGATGAACCGGCTTTAGAAAGTCCTTTATTTGGAATGGATGAGATAGTAGCAACACCCCATTTAGGAGCTTCCACACAGGAGGCACAAGAAAATGTTGCAGCTCAAGTTGCTGAACAGATGAGTGATTTTCTTATAGAAGGGACAGTAACTAATGCTGTTAATGTGCCTTCTATTGGCCCAGAAGAAATGGCTGCTCTAGGGCCTTATCTTACATTGGCAGATCAATTAGGAAGTTTTGCAGGTCAATTAACAACCTCTGGAATAAAGAGTGTAAGTATCGAGTATAAGGGTGAGGTTGCGAAGGTTAATACAGAGCCTATGAATTCTGTTATTCTAGCAGCATTGTTAAGACCTCAGTTAGATAATATAAATGCTGTAAGTGCACCTCTAATAGTTCGGGAAAGAGGTATTAATGTGCGAGAAGTAAAAAATATTGAGTGTCGTGATTACCGAACTTTAGTCAGGTTGAGTGTTATAACCGAAAAACAGGAACGCAGTGTTTCTGGTACTTTGTTTTCAGATGATAAACCACGTATTGTAAATATTAAAGGAATACCCATTGAAGCTCAATTAACAGCTAATATGCTTTACGTGACTAATGAGGACAAGCCAGGCTTGATTGGTGGACTTGGACTAACTCTTGGGGATGCTGGGGTAAACATAGGAACTTTTGCCCTTGGTAGATCAAAAGAGGGAGGTGATGCTATAGCCCTAATTTCTGTTGATAATTCAGTCTCTAGTTCTGTTCTATTGGCCCTAAGTGAACTACCAGCCGTAAAACAAGTCAAATTATTACGATTTTGAGTTACTTATAATTTTTTAACTAGCTAGTTATGAGTTTTATATCCAATATGAATGAAAGTAATAAGATAGCACTTTTGCCAGCAGGTTTGAAAGACCTGTTACCCTCTGACTCTGCTCATGAGGCAGCTATTAGTGAAACATTACTTAAGCATATTTCTTGTCACGGATATGAGAGAGTGAAGCCGCCATTTGTAGAGTTTGAAGAAGGATTGTTGTCAGGGGTTGGTGCTGGCTTGGAGGGACAAACGTTTCGTTTAATGGATCCTGTATCAGATCGAATGATAGCAATAAGGTCGGATGTGACCCCTCAGGTTGCAAGAATTGCTTTGACAAGATTATCAAAATCACCTCGACCTTTACGACTTAGTTACAGTGCTGACATAATGAGAGTTAGGGGTAATGAACTAAGACCAGAAAGACAATTTTGCCAAGTTGGATATGAACTGATTAGCCCATCATCTATTTTAGGAGATGCAGAAGTAATTCTTTTAGCAGCTGATTGTTTGAAGTCTGTTGGTGTTAATGACCTAAGTATTGATCTAAATACCCCAAAACTTATTACAACTATTCTTGATGAGTTGCCGTTTGGGGATTCAGAGCGTCTGTCACTACATAATATGCTTGATCGTAAAGATGAGTCAGGAGTTCGCAAACTTGCTGGTAATTATGCTGAGCCACTTCTCTCTTTATTACGGTCTATCGGTTCTGCGGCCCCCGCTTTAGAACAATTGTCAAAAATTAATCTCCCGTCTGCTGCACTTGAACATATAAAGAATTTAGAACAAATAGCGAGTCTCCTGATATCAGGTGACCCAACATTATCCATTACAGTTGATCCAGTTGAACGTAAGTCATTTGAATATCATACAGGTATAAGTTTCACTTTGTTTGCAAAAGGTGTACGGGGTGAGATTGGACGCGGAGGCCGTTATAATATCCAATTAAAAAACCTTAAAGAATCTGCAATTGGTTGTACTTTATATTTGGATACTTTAATGAGAGCAGTTCCAAGCAAAACTGGTAAGAATAGACTGTTTATTCCAGCTGATATTAGCAGAGAAATATCAGCAAAACATAGGGAAGAAGGTTGGATAACAATTCAGGGTCTAGACAGCATTGATGATATTAAGTCTGAAGCCCAACGCCTCGCGTGTAGTCATTTTTTGATTAATTCTAAGATTCACACTGTATGAAAAATTTTAGGCTAGACTGATGGGAAATGTTGCAGTAATAGGCTCCCAGTGGGGAGATGAAGGAAAAGGTAAGATCGTTGACTGGCTGTCACACCGAGCTGATGTTGTGGTTCGTTTTCAGGGCGGACATAACGCAGGCCATACTCTAGTTGTTGATGAAGTTGAATATAAACTTTCATTATTACCTTCTGGCGTTGTCCGGGGTGGTAAGCTCTCAGTAATTGGTAATGGAGTAGTAGTAGACCCATGGGCATTAATTAGTGAAATTGATGCAGTTCAAGCAAAAGGAATTGAGATTTCTCCTACCAATCTTGTTATTGCTGATAATGCATGTTTGATATTACCTTTGCATAGAGATCTTGATCAGGCCCGAGAGCAACTTAGAGGTGGCCATAAAATCGGCACCACCGGCAGAGGAATAGGCCCTGCTTATGAGGATAAGGTTGGTAGGAGGGCTATCAGAATATGTGATCTAAATGATCAACAATCCTTGCAACTAAGAATTAGAGAATTATTAGTCCACCATAATGCTCTTCGACGAGGCTTAAAAATAGATGATATAAAAGTAGAGTCAATTTTATCTCAGCTTAGAGAGATATCTCATAAAATTCTGCCTTATTCTGGTTCTGTCTGGCGTATACTTGATAAAGTGCAACGTGACGGAAGGTTAATTTTGTTTGAAGGGGCACAGGGAGGTCTGCTTGATATAGATCATGGAACTTATCCTTTTGTTACTTCATCAAATACCATGGCAAGCCAAGTTGGGGCAGGTGCAGGTATCGGAACTTCTGCTGTAAATTATGTTCTTGGTATCACTAAAGCGTATACTACTCGAGTGGGCTCAGGCCCTTTCCCCACTGAGTTAGACAACGAAATTGGAAAAACACTTGGTGAAAGAGGGCGAGAATTTGGAACAGTTACAGGCCGGAAAAGGCGTTGTGGTTGGTTTGATGCTGTTTTAGTAAGACAAATGGCCAAAATTAGTGGAATTAATGGTATTGCTTTGACAAAACTTGATGTCTTAGATGGCATTGGAAATTTAAACGTTTGTACTGGATATAAGATTAATGGAAAAACGTTTGATTATTTGCCATCATCATTAGTAGATCAAGAAAACGCTGAACCTATATATGAGGTGTTAGACGGATGGGATGAAAGCACTAAAGGTGCAAGATCTTGGGAAGAATTACCGGCTACAACTGTTAAATATGTCAGAAGAATAGAAGAACTTATACAGGTACCTGTCGCACTCTTATCAACAAGCCCTGAGAGAGAAGACACCATATTAGTCCATGATCCATTTTCATAGGGCTTCGAATAATATCTATTGAAGTTTACCAGAGCTGATTATGCAATTTTTGAGCTTGAAGAACCCTTTTTCTGTTGTCCTGCATTATGCATGGCCTTTTGTAATTTCTCGAATGCTCTGACCTCAATCTGTCTCACCCGTTCACGGGAAATACCGTAAACTTCACTAAGTGACTCGAGAGTCGTGGGTTCTTCTTTGAGTCTCCGTTCCTCAATAATGTGCCTCTCTCTATCATTAAGGTGAGGTAATGCTTCAAGAAGCAAGGAACGTCGATAAGCTAGTTCATTATTTTCTAATGACATTGATTCTTGATTGTCTTGGGTATCTTCTAGCCAGTCTTGCCACTCTCCGCCTCCTTCTTCACTGACAGGAGTGTTGAGGGATTGGTCTGGGCCAGTCATTCGCCTATTCATGCTGATGACGTCATCCTCTGATACATTAAGTGCTTCAGCTATATGTTCAACTTGTTCTGGGCTAAGATCACCTTCATCAATGGCTTTGAGTTGTCCTTTAATTTTCCTTAAATTAAAGAAAAGTTTTTTCTGTGCTGCAGTTGTTCCAATTTTTACTAGAGACCATGAGTGTAAGATATATTCATGAATTGATGCTCTAATCCACCACATTGCATAAGTGGCTAGACGGAATCCTCTATCGGGTTCAAAACGTTTAACTGCTTGCATCAACCCAACGTTTCCCTCAGAAATTAATTCTCCAACAGGGAGCCCATAACCCCTATACCCCATTGCAATTTTTGCAACTAAGCGAAGGTGGCTAGTTACAAGTGCATGTGCTGCGTCTGCGTCACCATGTTCTTTCCAACGTTTTGCAAGCATAAATTCTTGCTCAGCCTCTAACATCGGAAACTGCCTAATTTCGTGAAGATACCTAGAAACCCCTCGTTCCGAGGTGATTGTTGGGAGGGCTGCTGGCATTATAATTAATTCCTATGTTAAATTTATAAGGGTTTTTATAAGAGCTTCGAAATACATATATTATACGTTGATATTAATCAATTGGATCAAAAAACGCTATATTGTATCTATTATCTTGAATTACAAGGGTTTTTTTTATTCGGAGCTGATTTTACTAGACTAAGGAAGTTTTCCATATCAGATGGTAATTTAGTTTCAATTGATATTTGTTTTCCAGTTATTGGGTGCTTAAATGACAGACTTTTTGCATGCAATGCTTGACGATCTAAAATTTGAATTGCATTGCTAAGACCCTCTGCATTAATTTTTTCTTTTTTTCGTTGTTTTCCACCATAAACTTTATCTCCAACTATGGAATGCCCTAAATGAGACATATGAACCCGAATCTGATGAGTTCTCCCCGTTTTTAATTGGCATTCGATTATACTAAGAGGGAATGGGCTAAGTTTCTTCACTGTTTGGTAATTAGTTTCAGCATACTTTCCTCCAGAGTCGACTACAGCCATCTTTTTCCTGTTTATTTTACTGCGACCAATATTTTTTATAACTCTACCATTTAGTGGTTTAATTGTTCCCCATATAATTGCACAATAGATTCGTTTTAGATCTCGTTTCTCAAATAGATTTGCTAGTCCTCTATGGGCAATATCATTCTTTGCAGCAACTATTAGGCCGCTTGTTTCCTTATCTAATCTATGAACTATTCCAGGTCTTCTTTCTCCACCTATTCCTGACAAACTTGAACCACAATGTGCAATAAGTGCGTTTACTAATGTTCCATCAGGGTTACCTGGGCCTGGATGGACAACTAATCCTGAGGGCTTATTAACGATGATTAAATATTTATCTTCAAAAACAATATCAAGTTCAATTTTTTGTGGTACTGGTTTGGCAATTGCTGGTATCACAGGTAATTCAAAGATTATGCATTGCTTAGATTTGACCCTGTATGCTGGCTCAGTTATCTTGTGATTGTTTATATATATTTTTCCATTTTCAATAAGGGACTTGATACGTGTGCGTGATATACCCTCGGTCTGCTCAGAGAGATATTTGTCTAATCTTTGACCGTTGTCAGCAATAGACACTGTATTATTGTAGCGGTTTTTATCCATGAGGCTCACAGTATAAGTTTGGCTAGATATGATACCATTTCTTAAGGTCGCAGTTGTAGTTATGGGTATTTTAATTGTTGCTGGCGTAGTTTTGTTGGCAATTATGATGTATGGCAAACTATCAGGCAACAGCGAGCCTGAAAGAAATGAACTTACTGAAATCATAGATAAAGATAAAATGCCGGTATTATCGAATGATTTGTATTTACAAAAGTCATTGGAACTGCCAAAGGGGGCAGAAGTGGAGTCAATTGTGGCCTCTGGAGGTCATTTAGTTTTATTGGTTTCTGTTCCAGATCAAGGGCAAAAACTTTATTTTATTGATATAAAAAATGTTTCAATAAAAAACACCTTGTCAATTACAAATAAACAATAATCGCATGATAACTGTGCATGCAGAGCAACTTTCGGTGATAAAAAGATCTATTAGTTTATCAAAGGGTGAGGAAGTTTGTGGGCTTTTCTTAGGATCTGGATTGTTGCCAAACTCAGTAATGGTAACGAAGGTGGTTCCAACGAGTAATGTGGCAAAAAGAGAACGACATAAAAGATTTGAAATTGATCCAGTTATTCGTCTGCAGCTAGAGCGTGATACTCGAAATCTTCCAATAGGAATTGTAGGTCATTATCATACTCACCCTGGTGGAGAGGCTGTTCCCTCTGAGATTGACCTAGCAAGTGCACATGAGCCAAATCTTTTTTGGCTTATTATTGGCACTTCTGGTGACACCATGAAGGATATAAAAGCATGGAGTATAGACCCAATAAAAGGGAAATTTATTAATTTAGAATTGTAGATCATATAAGCGTATAGGATTAAAACATGGATTTTCGGAGTGATAATATTGGTAAAGCAGCACCAGAAATTATTGAATCAATCACCTTAGCTAACACGGGCACAGCTACCCCGTATAGCAATGATGATTTTACTGAACGTTTGCAGAAAAGATTTTGTGAGCTGTTTGAGCGAAATGTGATTGTTTATACTGCGGTGACTGGTACAGCGGCGAATGCAATTGGTCTTTCTGTTTTAACTCCTCCATATGGGGTAATATATTGTCATGTTAATTCTCACATTGCCACTGATGAGTGCGGTTCCCCTGAGTTAATGACTGGTGGTGCAAAGTTAGTAGGAATTGAGGGGGCAGGGGCAAAAATCTCTCCAGATAGTTTTTTAGATGCTTTAGATAAGTCTGGAAAGGGGTTTGTTCATTGTTCACAACCATCAGTTCTAAGTATAACTCAAGCAACAGAAATGGGTATGGTCTATAATGTAGATGAAGTCTCAGCTCTTGGAGAAATTGTTAAGAGCAATAATCTTTTTTTACATATGGATGGAGCTCGTTTCGCTAATGCAGTATCAAACTTAGGTGTTTCTCCTGCGGATGTTACATGGCGGTGTGGAGTTGATGTTTTATCTTTTGGGGCAACAAAAAATGGGACAATAGCAGCTGAGGCAATAATCCTTTTTCGTGAAGAATTAGCTGATGATCTATCTTTTCGTCATAAAAGAGCAGGCCAACTTTTATCTAAGGGACGTTTTATATCTTCACAACTGCTTGCATATACGGAAAATGACCTATGGTTAAGGTTGGCTGATAAAGCGAATGATCTTGCCTTAAAACTTCAAAAAGGATTTCAGGCATTAGATGGTGTTATTGTTGAGGGTAAAGTTCAATCCAATGAGGTCTTTGTGACATTACCTTCAAAAGTTATAGAGGGATTAAAAAATCTTGGGGCAGAGTTCTATGGTTGGCCTGAGCCATGGGAAACAACAAATACTATACGTCTGGTTACCAGGTGGGATACAGAAGAACGTGAGATAAATCAAATTATCAAAGAAACATCTACCTTGTTGAGAGAATTAAGGACTTAGATGGCTAATCGTAAATATAAAACTTATGTTATTTTATATGCTTTTAGTAGATAATGAATCTTAGATTGGTTGTGGCTCCTATATTCACCGACTACTTTGCAAAATTTATAGCATCCTCAAGCCTGTCATCACCCCAGAATAATTCACTCCCAACTGTGAATGATGGTGCTCCAAATATGCCTAATTTTTCAGCTTCAAGAGTATTAGTTTTGTATTCTTCTGAGACTGTTTTAGAGAAAGAAGTGCTTAACAATTCATCATAACTTATGTTTAGTTCTTTTGCACAAAATCTAAGGTTTTCCTCAGACCCAGACTCATGTCCGTCTAGAAACCAAGATTTGTATGTTGCTTCAAAATAGTCTAGATAAAGTCCCTGAGAATTTAATGCAACCCCCACTGTGTTTGCCACATCAAATGCTTTAAGAGGATAGGGAGCCGGGACATTAGGCTTTGGAATTCCATAGAGATTAGCTCTCCGTTCAATATCTCGCCACATGTAGGCCAACTTTGATTTCTTTTCTGGTGGAAAGGGAATATTATTCATGTTTTTCATAATTTGACGGATACTGATAGGCTTCACAACAAGTACGATATCATGCTGATTAATAAGCTTTCTTATTCTAAGAGCTGTTAAATATGTATATGTACTTCCTATTGAAAACCAAGCAGTTATTTCCTTTGGCATTTCAGATCTCCAGCAATTTAATTCATATAACGAAATCTCTAATTTGTTTGTATAAGTCTTGCGGCTCCGCGTACACCACTAGCGGGGCCATGTTTAGCCTTTACTATTTGTGTGTTCAAATTATCGATTGCTAATAGTACTTGAATTTTTTTAGGAACGTTATTGTATATGCTGTTTATTTGTGAAAGGCCACCTCCTAGCACAATGATATCAGGGTCAAATAATTTTACCACCATGGCAAGTGCTTCTGCTAGTCTTTGATGATAAGTATCTAAAGCACTTTTTGCTATAATTTCTCCACTAGAATATTCCTCAATAATCTGAGGAACATCAATTAAATTTCCAGATAAGGACTCGTAAATTTTTTGTAGTCCTCTCCCAGACAAGAAGGTTTCAATGCAGCCATATTCGCCACAAGTACATTTTATTTTAGGTAAAATAGTATTTTTCCATTGAGGAAAGGGTATATGTCCCCACTCTCCAGAAAGACTATTGATCCCAGTTATTAAGCGATTATTTATTGAAAGGCCACCACCAACTCCTGTTCCTAAAATTACACCAAAAACAACATTAGATCCAGCTGCTGCACCATCATAAGCCTCTGAAGCAGTGAAACAGTTTGCATCGTTAGCAATATAAATATGTTCTTGATGCAATAGTTTTTTTATGTCTGATTTAAGTGGCTTGCATGTTAGCCAAGGCAGGTTTATAGCACGTTTAATTGATCCATTTGGATTAATATTACCTGCTAAACTGATACCTATACCTTTTTCTTTTATACCAGTTTTTTTCCTTAATTGTTCTACAATTGTAATTAATTCTCTAAGAAACTGATCATAATTTTTTGGAACAAATGTTGAAATAGTTTTTAAATTATTCCCCTCACTACTAAGTGAAATAGCAGCTATCTTCGTGCCCCCTATATCAATGCCAATCATCATTTTAGATATTTATCTGAACAGATTTTTTTTCCAGATATCCAGATATTTTGAGGGTATAAGGATTCATCCAATACTACAAGGTCAGCAATATAACCAGACTTTATTAACCCTCTGCGATTATCTTCACCTATAGCTTTAGCAGGGTATGTAGACGCCATTCTTAAAGCCTCACTGATTGGTATTCCTATCTTTTTAACGCAATATCTTACTGCTGAATCTAGGGAGCTCAATGAACCTGCAAGCTTGTTTTTAGAAGTAATGCATCTCCCATTTTTGATAAAGAGTGTTTGACCACAGGCTGTAAATATTTTCATATTCGACTTTCCTGTAGGTGCCATAGAGTCACTTATAAGAATTAATTTTCCCGGAGGTTTGGCACGTACAGCAGTTAAAAAGGCAGCATCATGAACATGATTCCCATCAGCAATAATGCTACACCAAAGATTATCATTAGCTAAGGCAGCACCTACTGTTCCTGGTGATCTTGCTGTCATTTGTGACATTGCATTATATAAATGTGTGACCCCTCTTAACCCTGCTTTCTCTGCATTTGATAATTCGTTTATATTTGCTGATGTATGACCAGCCGCAACAATTATTCCTACGGAAGTTAGGTGTTCTATTTGCTTATCTGAAATAACTTCTGGAGCAAGGGTAACTATGGTTTTACCAAACTTGCTCGGTATCAAATGGGAAGCTAAATCATTGTTAAATTCCTTAATGTACTTAATTTCATGGATGCCTGCATTATTTGAGTTCAAAAAAGGGCCTTCATAATGAATACCTAAGACACCTGGGATGTTATTAATTGCTTTATCAACCGCACCAGAAGCTCTAATCATATTTTCTAGAGGCCCTGTGATAAGAGTAGGAAGAAATCCTGTGACTCCAAATTTTGCCTGGGCCTCAGCAATAGCAGATATACACTTTAAAGTTGGTAATTCACTAAACATGAACCCACCCGCTCCATTCACTTGGAGGTCAATAAAGCCCGGTGCGATAAGGCCTGGAGATATTTTCTCAACTTTGATACCTTTAGGTAAATCATCTAATGGTATTACTGCGTCAATCCTCCCTTTATCATTTATAATGATTGCGTGTTTTGTAAGTTCTCTATATCCAGTATATATGGTATTAGCAGTGAGAGCTTGCATTGTTTATATCCCTATTCTGAGAATCTATAATCTCCTAACATCTAGGAAGTCTTTATAGGAATTTTATCGGATAGTTTGTCTATCCACCTTAGAACACGTTTTTTATTTACACCAAAATCATATTTTCCATATTTAGCTTTACTGAATATTGCTACTGAACTTGAATATTCATCAATTGTAATTGCTTGAATCCAAATTAAGTCTGGAAACTTGAAAATCAGACTTTTTTGGCAGAGCTGTAATTTACCCTCAGATATATTATTTTTAAGGGTGACTGTCCTTGGTTCATCATTAGCAATCTTGGATAAAGTTTCAATGATATAGTTCCATTTTCCCTCATATATTGGTGTGCTATAATGTGAAGTGTTCATCCCCCAGTCTCTTGGAGCGGAAAAAAAACTGTTAGATTGGCTAAAGTGTTTAAGGTGTTCTAGGTTCATAATAAAGATACAATCATATTAAAAGGTTACTAAAAATTAACACTAGAGTATAAATTATAAAGTATAGATATTTAGTTGTTGGTAATTATTTTCAATAGGTTAAAGCCCTGTCTGGATTCCCTTATCAATAATTTTTACAGATGTGGAATATAAACATTAGCAGCCTGCTTATATTAGATATAGGCATAACTTATCTGAATGCTGTAAAGAAAAGCAGAACTGAAATATGAGAAATGAAAATTTGATTAATGAATATAGGAAACTTATTAAATCAGAAGAGATTAAATTTGACCCTGTTCAAGAAGCAGTTATATATGAACTAGAGAAATTAGCTCAAAAATTAGTAAAGCCAACCCATCGCAGGTTTTTTTTTCGCCGTACATCTCCTAAACAAATACAAGGTATATATTTATGGGGTGATGTTGGACGTGGAAAAACCATGTTAATGGATTTATTTTATAATGTTATTCCTTTGTCTAATAAACGCCGCGTACACTATCACAAATTCATGCAAGAATTTCATCGTGAAATTAATTTAGCACGTATATCTGGCAGTAATGATTTAGATCCTCTTGAAAAAATAGTTTCCAGAATTTCAGGAGAGGTGAAGTTATTATGTTTTGACGAATTTCAAGTTACAGATATTGGCGATGCCATGATTCTTGGAAGATTATTCAAAGAATTTTTTTCATGGGGTATAGTGCCAGTAATAACCTCTAATAGAGCACCGGACTCTCTATATGATGGTGGAGTTAATCGAGATCGGTTTATCCCATTCATTAAAATTGTTAAGTCTCAGATGTCTGTGATAGAGTTGGATGGCGGTAATGATTATCGCCAGCTCTTCCTGCGTGAAAATGAACTATATTTAACACCATTAAATACCAGTACATCGCAAAAAATGAAGGAAGCATTTCTTCAACTTACTGGAGGAGGTGAGCTAGAGCCTGTAGAATTAAGTATTATGGGAAGAAAGTTAATTGTTCCAAAAGCCTCTAAAGGCGTTGCATGGATGACATTTGATGACCTATGCCGTAAGGCAATTGGTGCAGCTGAATATATAGCACTCTCTGAAGAATTCCATACTTTCTTAATTGAAGAAGTTCCATGTATGGGGCCAGATCAAAGGAATGAAGCAAAGCGATTTATATCTTTAATTGACATATTATATGAAAGCCGTGCATCAATAATTCTTTCTGCGCAGGTACCCCCTTCAAAATTATACACTGATGGTAATGGAAAATTCGAATTTAAGAGAACAGCTTCTCGACTATTAGAGATGCAATCTAAAGAATATCTTATTAGTAAATAAGTGATTATGTATTAACCTTAAAAAAATAATCTATTTAATTATAAAACCTTACAATATTGAAAGGATATGTATGTTTGATGGTTTTACTAACCTTTGCATTAAAGCAAACGGAATAAATATCAATGTTATGAAAGGTGGAAGGGGTCCTGCGATCTTAATGCTGCATGGTTATCCGCAAACCCATTTCATGTGGCATAAGGTTGCACCAATATTAGCTCAACATTTTACAGTTATTTTAACTGATTTGAGGGGATACGGTGATTCAGATAAACCAATATCCGATCCTAACCATCAAACATACAGCAAAAGAACTAGTGGAAAAGATCAATTCGAAGTAATGCAAGAATTAGGCTACGAAAGTTTTGCAATTGTCGGGCATGACCGAGGTGGACGTGTTGGACATAGGATGGCTATTGATTATTCTAAATATATAACTCGGTTAGCTGTATTAGATATTGTTCCAACACTTTTTGCATTTGAACAAACAGACATGGAAAAGGCCATGGGATATTTCCATTGGTTCTTTCTTGCTCAGAAGTCTGATATGCCAGAACATTTGATTGGTTTTGATCCAAAATATTTCCTACAGTGGTGTTTGAAGAGTTGGGGCGGGTCTTTAAACTATTTCTCTTCTGAAGCTCTTGCTGAGTATGAGCGCTGTTTCTCAAATCCTGATATGATAAAAGCAAGTTGTGAGGACTATCGTGCAGCTTCTTCCATAGACTTAGAAGATGATAAACTTGATTCTCATAATAAAATAAATTGTCCAGTTCTAGCTTTATGGGGCAGAAATAGTGCCATAAATAAATGGTATGATGTTCTGGAAGTATGGAGGGATAGGGCTATAGATGTTACTGGAGGAAGCATCGACTCAAGGCACTTCTTAGCAGAAGAAAAACCTGAGGAAGTTGCTCGGGCATTATTCTTCTTTCTTAGAGTCTAGTGTTTATTCACGATTTTATCCAGGTTCTTGATGGGCCAACATCGATGTGAACAAAATCTGATTCTTTATAGTAGCCAACTCCCCCAAGTTCTAATTTTTTTCCAGCTATGAATAATTCTTTTGTGCTTATTTTTGGGTGACGTATATCGATAGCCATTCCGATTGTATGAAGACTATTAATCGATACTCCTTCACTGTTTCCAGCAAGCCATGAATTAGTCCTTGTCGATCTAAAACCAGAGATTACATCAAATTCTGCATCTGCATCTAAAAAGGTGGCAATTTTTATAAGATGATCTGGAAGTTGATAAAATATTTCACCAACTTCGCCTGTACGCCAGTCGCGTAAAAGATTATTTATTGTCTGAAGGGCTTTATTTATATATTTTCCATCTTGCCAATAGACAACTGATATTTTTTCATTAGTCCAAAGGTTCCTTAATTTGATCTTTCGCTCTTTATTTGCCCAATAACCAGCATTTGTAGTTTGAATTCCATAGGTTAAAAAAACCACTGCCGATAGTGCAGAGAACTTAAGAAATCGGCGACGATTTTCTTTCTTTTTCGCCGATAGAATTTTGTGAGGGGTTGTATCGCATTTTATCATTTAATAATAATATATATTACTGAAAGACTGTTTCGTCCAGCTTAACACTACTTATTAGCAGAATTTACCTTCGCGATTATCAAATAAATATGTTAATTCATAATTTTAATATCAATCTGGAGATATAAATTGTCTGATTTTGACCTCTTAGTGCTGGGTGCTGGCTCTGGTGGCGTTGCATGTGCGCGTAGAGCAGCTAGTTATGGTGCTAAGGTAGCTATAATAGAACAAGCTGAGATAGGTGGGACTTGCGTTCATAGAGGGTGTATACCGAAAAAGTTTTTATTATATGCTTCTCATTTTGCTCATGATTTTTCTGATTCCCGAGGGTATGGTTGGCAGGTTGAAGACCCAGTTTTTAGCTGGCCAGAGCTAATTACTAATAAATCTAATGAATTAAGACGCTTAGAAGGAATCTATAAGAAATTATTGACGGACTCTGGAGTAAGAATTTTCCAAGGACGTGGCCAATTTAAAACTACTAATAGTGTTGAAGTTAATTCAGAAATTTTGTCAGCTGATAAAATCTTAATAGCAACTGGGGGATGGCCCGACATGCCTAATATTGATGGTATTCATCTTGCTATAAATTCCAATGATGTTTTTGATCTTCCCAAAAAGCCAGATAGGATAATTATTATTGGTGGTGGTTATATCGCATGTGAGCTTGCCACTATCTTTAACGGTCTGGGTAGTAAGGTTGTTCAGTTATACCGTTCTGAGATGATCTTGCGAGGATTTGATGATGAAGTGCGTAATTTTATTTACGAACATATGATAAGCGATGGATTAGAAATCAGATTGAAAGAAAATGTAGTTAAGCTATCTAAAACCACAGAAGGTATATGTGTCTTTACTTCAACTGGTGACAAAATATATGCTGATGAGGTTCTTTTTGCGATCGGTCGTAAACCTAACACTCTAGATTTGGATCTTAAGTGCCTTGGCATTCAGACTAACGAAAAAGGTGCAATTAACGTCAATGAAAATTCTAGCAGCTCAGTTTCTAATATTTATGCAATTGGTGATTGTACAGATAAACTTAATCTTACGCCAGTCGCTATACATGAGGGGCGTTGTTTAGCTGAGACATTATTTAACTCAAATCCACAATTGCCTGACTATAGAAACGTCCCAACTGCAATTTTTACCCAACCAGAGATAGGAGTAGTTGGTTTGACAGAGCAGCAAGCTAGGAAGGAATACAACGCTATTGATATATTTAAAACCAGCTTCAGGCCTTTAAAGCACACTCTTACAGGACGTGAAACAAAAGTATTTATGAAATTGGTAGTTGATCGTGAGAGTGATCGAGTAGTTGGATGTCATATGGTTGGAGATGGTTCTAGCGAGATTATTCAGTTACTTGGCATAGCTCTCCAGGCTGGCGCTACAAAGAAACAGTTTGATAAAACTATGGCCGTTCATCCAACTACAGCTGAAGAATTTGTCACAATGTATTAATATTTGTTCAGATTTTATAAAATTATCTATGTTCTGTGGATAAAAAAAGCTAAAAACTAGTAATTTAGCTGTATAGGTTCAAACAGACCAAATTTGTATTATTTAGGAAATTTTTATGATTGGAAATTGGAAACCTGAAGATTGGCGTTCAAAGACTGTCCTGCAGCAACCTGAATGGACTGATGAGTCTGAATTGGCCTCTGTAGAAGCTGAACTGAAGCAATTACCACCACTTGTTTTTGCTGGTGAGGCTCGAAATTTGAAAGAAAGATTAGGAGAGGTCTGCGATGGCCGTGCCTTTTTACTTCAAGGTGGTGACTGTGCAGAGAGTTTTGCGGAATTTCATGCAGATAATATTAGGGATACTTTTCGTGTACTTCTGCAAATGGCTGTTGTCCTTATATTTGGAGCCAAGAGACCTGTTGTAAAGGTGGGGAGACTAGCTGGGCAGTTTGCAAAACCTCGATCTGCACCAACAGAAACTATAGATGGTATTGAGCTACCTTCATATAGAGGTGACATGATTAACGAAATGGCATTTGAGGCCAATTCTCGTAGACCTAATCCATTAAGACAACTGCGTGTGTACAATCAGTCAGCATGTACATTGAATTTACTTAGGGCTTTTGCTCAGGGTGGCTATGCAAATTTACATGAAGTGCAAAGTTGGAATATGGGATTTGTTGCTAATTCCCTTCAAGGTGCTAAATACAAAAATTTGGCCTCAAGTTCAACAGAATCTTTACAGTTCATGGCTGCGTGCGGGATGACATCAAATAATACAACTCAGATAAGAGAAACAGAGTTTTATACTTCACACGAAGCTTTAATACTTGGTTATGAGGAGGCACTAACAAGAGTAGATTCCACTTCTGGGGATTGGTATGATTGCTCGGCTCATATGCTATGGATCGGCGATCGTACTCGTCAAATTGATGGAGCCCATGTAGAGTTTTTAAGGGGAATAAATAATCCAATAGGAATCAAAGTTGGACCAAGTATGAATCCTGATGACTTGGTTAGGCTCGTTGAGATTCTTAATCCAGATAATGAGCAAGGCAGATTAACATTAATTGCAAGGATGGGTGCTGACCAAGTTGAACAAAAACTCTCACCTTTAGTAAAATCAATAAAAGAAGAGGGGTATAAGGTTGTGTGGGCGTGTGACCCAATGCATGGAAATACGATTAAATCATCAAATGGTTATAAAACCAGACCATTTGATAAAATTTTAGCAGAAGTGAGTAGCTTTTTTGCCGTCCATGAAGCTGAAGGAACTTATCCTGGTGGGGTTCATTTTGAGATGACGGGCCAAGATGTAACAAAATGTCTTGGCGGGGCTCAAGCTATTACTGAAGATGCTTTATCAGATCGTTATCATACACATTGTGATCCTCGATTAAATGCTTCTCAAGCACTTGAACTTGCTTTTCTAATTGCAGAACAGATAAAGAATGAGATTAAAATTGGTAATTCTGCCGAGAGGGTTGAAAGTTAGTATTGGGTAGGTAAGTCTCGCTTACCTGATTAGGCCTATTAAGAATAAGGGTGATTATGGTGAAAAGACTGTCACCACGCGGACCAGATATAATAAAGTACACGGATCGTTATTTTGTTAAAACGAGGGAAACTGTTGGTCGTTTTGGTGATAAGGATGTCACTTATGCGATTTTTATGCGTAGACCTGTTTGCTTTGCTCCAAGGTTAATGCTGAATTGGTTAGATGCTGTTACTACCGAAAGAAATGCAAAAATTTCAATTGATACTAGATTTAAGGAAGGAGATTGGGTCGGAGCGGGTGATCCACTCATATACTTATCGGGTTCCTTTCATGCCTTGGTTGATCTAGAAACTCTATATTTGCAGAGACTTGGAGCTGCATGTGTGGCAGCTTATAATGCATATACAATGTGTGCAACAATGCCAAAAGTAGGATTTGTAGCGATGGATGCACGTCATTGTGCTGGAACAGAAATGTCAGAGATGATGGCTTATGCTGCCAGTGTTGGTTCTAATGCTGCAAAAAATGAATTAAATGCAAAAGGCTTCATAGGTAGCACAAATGATGCTACGTCATCATATTTTGGTAATAATAAAGGTATTGGCACTATGCCGCACGCTTTAGTCGGGTATGCTGGTTCAACATTAAGGGCAGCAGAGATGTATAATGAGGCTTTTCCTGAAGATGACCTTACAGCTCTGGTAGACTATTACGGAAAAGAGGTGACAGACTCATTGGAGGTATGTGCTAAATTTCTGAAACTTGCTAATTCTGGTAGGCTTGCGGTCCGTCTAGATACTCATGGTGGAAGATATATTGAAGGCTTAGATATGGCCTCTTCGTACGCTGTATTGGATCAACATTGCCCACGTGCTTTACGGGAATATAGAAGTGAAGCAGAGTTACGTTGGTTAGTAGGTACTGGTGTTACTGCTGCTGCAATCTATCATATGCGAGACTCACTAGATAATGCAGGTTTTCCGAAAGTACAGATTATTGCATCATCAGGTTTTGGGCCTGAAAAGTGTAGAGTAATGGCGAGTGCGGAAGTGCCAGTAGATATTATTGGCACGGGTTCATATTTGCCTGAAAATTGGTCAGAAACTTATGCTACGGCAGATATAGTGGCATACGATAGTATTCCAAGTGTTAAGGTTGGGAGAGAATTTCTTATAAATAAAAGAATTGATCAAGATCAAGATACCCATAAAAATTCCTGAACATCTGACTTTTATTATCAAAACAATTTAAATCTTACTAAGACTTGAGAAAATGAAATCTGATTTAAAAATATGTTTAGCTCAAATAAATCCTACAGTAGGTGATATTGATGGTAATATTCAGTTATTACGCGAAACAAGAAAAAAAGCTCACAAGATGGGTGCAGATCTCATAATTACTAGTGAGTTAGTTGTCACGGGCTACCCGCCAGAGGATCTAGTCCTTAAACGTGCTTTTCAGAAGGTCGTTGAAGCAAGTGTTCTGGAGTTCGCACGTGAGACCAAAGACGGAGGTCCAGCAATTATTCTTGGTTCGCCTTGGTGTGATAAAGGAAAACTCTACAATGCCCTTTTGCTGCTTGATGCAGGAAAAGTTGCTGCACAGAGGTATAAGCATCATTTGCCGAATTATGGTGTCTTTGATGAGGCCCGTATTTTCTCCTCTGGCGGGTTACCTGGACCTATACATTTCAAGGGCTTGTTGATTGGGACTATGGTTTGCGAGGACATGTGGTATGAAGATGTAGCTGAATGTTTGCTTGAGTCGGGAGCTGAGATTTTGGTTAGTATCAATGGTTCCCCATTTGAGGCAAACAAACCTGATGATAGAATCTCACATGCAGTTGCAAGAGTAACAGAAACTGGCCTACCGATAATTTATGTTAATCAGGTAGGAGGACAGGATGAGCTAGTCTTTGATGGTGGGTCATTTGTTTTAAATGCTGATAGGAGTCTTAAGGTGAAAGCTCCATTGTTTGAAGAATCATTTGTTTGCACTTCATGGAAAAAAATTGATAGTAGTTATGGATGTAATACTAATTTGATAGCAGATAGTTCAGGTAATATTTCAGCAATATATAAGGCTATGACCTTAGGCCTTCGTGATTATGTTAGAAAAAATAAATTTCAAGGTATTTTATTGGGTATTTCTGGAGGTATAGACTCAGCTTTATCCTTAGCAGTAGCAGTTGATGCAATTGGAGCCAAAAATGTTCGTGGCGTCATGATGCCGTCAAAATTCACGAGTGAAGAATCTATAGCCGATGCTAATAAGTCATCAGAGTTACTTAATGTGAATCTCCAAGCTGTACCTATTGATACTTTGGTGAGCGGGTTTGAGGACGCATTAGCAGATCTTTTTAGAAATGAGCAACGTGACGCTACGGAGGAAAACATTCAGGCTCGTATTAGAGCTGTAATCCTTATGGCACTTTCTAATAAGTTTGGATATATGGTTCTAACTACTGGCAATAAATCTGAGATGTCAGTAGGTTATGCTACACTATATGGTGACATGTGTGGTGGTTACTCAGTTTTAAAAGATGTCTATAAAACTACAGTATATGAATTAGCTAGGTGGCGTAATCAAAACTTCTCTGATTATTTTTTGGGCCCTATTGGTTATGTTGTACCGGAAGAAGTCATAGTGAAAAAACCAACTGCCGAGCTAGCTTATAATCAATTGGATGAAGATAAATTACCACCATACAATATTCTTGATGATATCCTTTTAAACTTAATTGAGAAGGATAATGATATTCAAGATGTTGTTGAGAAAGGGCATGATAAGGAAGAAGTGTTGAGTATTTGGAAAATGTTGGATTCTGCTGAGTATAAACGGAGACAAGCACCTCCTGGTGTAAAACTCACCAAAAAAAGCTTCGGTAAAGAACGTAGATACCCGATAACTAATAAATTTCGTGACAATCTCTAAGTATTTTTGATTAAAGGTTTTCTATGACTGTTATTACACGTTTTGCTCCTAGCCCGACAGGAAATCTCCATTTAGGTAATTTGCGTATTGCAATTGCTAACGCACTTTTATCTCATAGCTTAGAAGGTATTTTTATACTTAGATATGACGATACTGATATATTACGCTCATCTTTTGAATACAAACGCTCTATTGCAGCCGATCTAAGATGGCTTGGAATAAGCTGGAATCAAGAGATCTATCAATCAGATAGAATATCGATGTATCAAGAAGCGGCGGATCTTTTGAAGGAAAGGGGATATTTATATCCTTGCTATGAAACTAAAGAAGACTTGGAGTTTTCTAGAAAAAAATTGTTGTCTCAAGGGAAGCCACCTGTATATGACCGTTCAGCTTTAAATTTAAGTTCTACTCAACGTCTTGAGTTTGAATCTTCCGGGCGCAGACCTCATTGGAGATTTAAACTTGATCATAGCCTTGTAAGTTGGACTGACTTAATAAGAGGTGAACAAAAATATTCAATAAATAATGTCAGTGATCCAATTCTTATAAGAGAGGATGGAACGTTTTTATATACTCTACCCTCTGTTGTAGATGATATTTCTCTAGGTATTACTCATGTAATTAGGGGGGAAGATCACGTTACCAATACGGCTGTGCAGATCCAGGTGATTAGGGCACTTTCTGAAAAAATTAACAATATAAGATTTGCCCATCTACCTCTCTTAACTGATGACTCAGGTGGGCCGTTATCAAAAAGAATTAATAGTCTTGGAATTTCATATTTTCAAGATTTTGGAATTGAGCCTATGGCTTTATGTTCTTTTTTGACATTTTTAGGAACTTCATCAGACATAAAACCTATGTATGATTTAAACTCATTGTCTGATAATTTTAATTTAAAAAACGTTAGTCGTAATCCTCCTAAATTTAATGAATCTGATTTGTTGTCGCTGAATGCAAAATACTTACGTGATGCACCTTTCAGCATGATTTTAGAAGCATTAGGTGATGTTAAATATAATGAGGAGTTCTGGATTGTTGTCAGAGATAACATCGAAACTCTCCCTGACGCTCATTATTGGTGGGAAGTTTGTTATGGAATTATTAAGCCGATAATCAATGATTCAGAATATATATCTGTTGCTTTAGACCTATTGCCAAAAGGTGATTGGGATGTAGAAACTTTTGGGCTTTGGGTAAAACAAATTAAGCTTAAGACAGGAAGAAAGGGTAAGGAACTTTTCCAACCCCTTAGATTAGCTATTACTGGACGGGGAGATGGGCCTGAGCTGAAATTTCTAATGCCACTAATTGGATATGATAAAACTGTAAGTCGACTAAGAAAAAAATAAACCAAAATTATATTTGGCACAATAAATAGACATTTGGAGCAAAACTTGACCCTAAATCTTTATAATACCTTAACGCGCAAGAAAGAACCATTTGAACCACTAAGAAAAGGAAAGGTGGGCATGTACGTGTGTGGTCCCACTGTATATGATCTGGCGCATATAGGTAACGCACGACCTATTATTATTTTTGATGTTTTATATAGAATTCTTATTAGATCGTACGGAATAGAAAACGTTCAATATGTTAGAAATATAACAGATATAGATGACAAAATTAACAATGCTGCGTTAGAAAAAGGAATCTCTATTGATAAGATTACGGAACCAACAATAGAGGCCTTCCATCAAGATATTTCAGAATTAAATGCACTTCCCCCCACTATTGAACCGCGAGCAACTGACAACGTTTCAGAAATGATTCAATTGATTCAGGAATTAATAAAGCGTAACCATGCATATGAAGTTAATGGTCATGTAATATTTGATGTTCAATCTGATCCTAAATATGGTTCTTTATCGGGACAAAATTTGGAGCAAATCCTAAGTGGCGTACGTGTAGAAGTTGCATCATATAAAAGGAGCCCTGCTGATTTTGTTCTTTGGAAGCCAAGCGATAAGAACTTACCTGGATGGGATAGTCCTTGGGGTCGTGGCAGGCCAGGATGGCATATTGAATGTTCTGCAATGAGTAGAAAGCATATAGGCGATTGTATAGATATTCATGGCGGTGGACTGGATTTAATATTTCCTCACCATGAGAATGAAAGAGCTCAATCAGAATGTTCCTTTCCGGAAAGTAGATTCGTACGTTATTGGATCCATAACGGTTACCTTACCGTTAACGGTGAAAAAATGTCTAAGTCACTTGGAAACTTTGTTACAATAAGAGATGCTTTATGCAATTTACCTGGGGAGGCAGTGAGATTATTTATCCTCGGCTCGCATTATCGTGCTCCTATAGATTGGAATGAGAGACAATTAGATCAGGCAAGATCGTCTATAAATAGATTGTATACATCTTTGCGTAACGTCAAAGATCTCAATGTTCACGAATCTTATCAAATACCTTCAGATATTGTAATTGATGCTCTTGAGGACGACCTTAATACACCTGCTGCATTAACAGAAATTTACAGGTTAGCAAGTCTGCTTAACAAGGAGAGCTCATGCGATAAGCTTGAAAGACTTAAGGGAGCTTTAATTTCCTCCGCCCAACTTCTTGGACTCCTTGATCAGGATATTAATTCTTGGTTTCTTGACTCTAAAGAAACAAAAAACATATCAACTGATGAAATTGATACCTTGATTTTAAAGCGAAATAAGGCACGAAAAGATAGAGATTTTGAGGAAGCAGATCATATTAGAGGAATTCTTGATGAGAAGGGAATTATTCTTGAGGATAGCGAACATGGAACAAAGTGGCGGTGGAAAAGATAAAAATAATAAGGTTATCTGAATGGAATCTATCAATACAGAATCTGACAATAATTCTTCTTTGCTTAATCACAATTCCCCAGTTGTGGTCTTATGCAGACCTCAGCTTGGAGAAAACATAGGGACTGCAGCAAGGGCCATGTTAAATTGTGGTGTAATTAACCTCCGTCTTGTATCACCAAGAGATGGATGGCCAAACCCAAAAGCACTTAGTGCATGTTCTGGTGCAGATAGTATCATCGCAGAGACTAAGATTTTTTCTTCATTAGTAGATGCGGTTTCTGACTGTCAGGTAGTTTTTGCTTCTAGTGCACGGCCACGTGATGTAATGAAAAGAGTTGTAACACCTCGTCAGGCAGCTAGAGAGATACGTGCTGCTACAAATAATAATCTACGTATAGCGTTACTTTTTGGACCCGAGAGAACTGGTTTAAATAATGACGAAATTGGAATTGCTGACTCAATCATTGAAATTCCTCTTAATCCTTCTTTTTCGTCTTTAAACTTAGCCCAAGCAGTTCTAATTCTTTGTTATGAGTGGTATTTAGACAGGGATAGTACATCTTCAGAGAGATTTTCAGGCAGAGTAGGTAGACCAGTAGACAAGAAACAACTCTATAGTTTTTTCGAATTTCTTGATATCTCATTAGAAGAACATGGATTTTACCCAACTCCTGAAATGAGGCCATCAATGGTTAGGAATATAAGAGCTATGTTTACTCGTATAGAGCTTACGCAGCAAGATTTACAAACTCTATATGGTATTATAAAAAACCTTTTAAGGCCTAAAATAAAATAGAATCTTAAAAAGTTAAAAATTTATTTTTTAAGTATTTCTCACTCTACTATCTTTTAGCTAAATCAATTGGCATGTAAAAATTACTATAGATCTAGAGCTTTATCTTAAAATTTTTATTTTGTTTTTCTTCACTAAAAATATCATCCCAAAAATTTTCATTATCAAGACGTAGCATGATGGATGAGTAGTCTAATGCCTCGTCCGGTGTTCGGTGTAATATACCTTTATGCCCGCCACGAAAAATTGCAACATCCCAAATATTAATATATTTAATTGCAGAAGGATCTTTCAATATAGCCTCATTAGGTTTGCCAGCTTCAAAAGCTACCCGGTCTGCCGCTTGATTAGGAAGCCACTGAGTTCCTTTACCGGCATAGGTAACTAGTAATCGCATTGGAACATTATCTGTATGATAACGTCGGCAGCCACGTTTTGTTCCTAACTGAAAGCCTACAGAGTTATTATTAAGTATTTCACAAAAGGTTTTACACAGATTTGCCATATCTCTAACCCAAAGTGGATAAAAAGGGTCAGTTTGAAGGTCGTTTGAGATGCTCTCTTGAAGAATATACCGTATATCTTCCGTGCTGCTTTCTTTAAAAACCTGTCCAATAGAGCTAAAAGGTTGGTGAATTAGGCTCTTAAAGAATTCTTCTGAACCCTTTAATGCATCTCGCTCATATACAGCCAAAAGATCTTTTGTTTTGGGAAATTCATGCAACGCTTGGATATCTATTGCTTTAAAAACAGTCATTTGAGATTTTTTATTTCTAAAATTAAAAGTTTATTCTTATAATGTAATGTTATAACATTACTTATTAATATCAAGTATCTCAATAGGAAATTCAATTATGTTAGAAGACTCTCGATTACCAGTAACTGTGCTCTCTGGTTTTCTTGGTGCAGGTAAGACTACTCTTTTGAATCGTGTACTTAATAATCGTGATGGCTGTCGTGTAGCCGTCATTGTAAACGATATGTCTGAAGTCAATATCGATGCTAATTTGATTCGCTCTAATACAGAGCTTAAATTTACAGAAGAAACTTTGGTGGAGATGTCAAATGGTTGTATATGTTGTACATTACGGGATGACCTGTTAAGTGAAGTGAGAAGACTTGCTGAGGAAAGTCGTTTTGACTACTTATTAGTAGAATCAACTGGCATTTCTGAACCGTTGCCTGTCGCCGCGACTTTTGATTTTCGCGATGCACAGGGAAAAAGTTTATCTGACGTTGCTCGTCTAGATACCATGGTGACAGTTGTTGATGCAGTAAATCTATTAAATGATTATTCTAGCCACGATTTTTTAAGGGATCGAGGTGAAGTTATGGGTGAGGAAGATAATCGAACACTCGTTTATCTTCTTACTGATCAAATTGAGTTTGCTGATATTATTGTACTTAATAAAATTGCGGATGCTCAAACAGATCAATTAGATGCTGCTCATAAAATTATCCGTAGCCTCAATGCAGACGCATTAGTAATTGAGACGGATTATTCTAATGTCCCTATAGACTCATTACTAAATACAGGTTTATTTGATTTTAAGAAAGCGCATGAGCATGCAACGTGGGCTAAGGAACTTTACGGTTTTGAGGATCATACACCCGAGACTGAAGAATATGGAATCAAAAGTTTTGTTTATCGAGCTCGTCATCCATTCCAACCAGAGCCAATCCATACCTTATTGAATGGTGATTTGCCTGGAGTGATCCGTGCCAAGGGACAATTTTGGATTGCCACTAGGCCGGACTGGTCTATTGAGTTCTCTTTAGCCGGTTCATTATCGTCCATAACTCCGCTAGGGACATGGTGGGCATCAGTTCCAAAAGAGTATTGGCCTGAGGATGAAATTGCACGGGATTATAAAAGTAAACTTTGGGAGGATCGTTGGGGTGATCGCCAGCAGGAGATAGTCTTCATTGGTAGCGATATTGACTGGTCAAGACTAAAGGCAAGCTTGGATAAATGTCTTCTTCCAGAATCAGTTGCAAATAGTATAGAGACCCTTCCTAGTATGTTTGATCCATTTCCTAAATGGGGTAGTTCGACAACAGCGGAATAACTTGCATATATCTTATTTTGAATTATGAGCTGTGATATTGTTTATGCCTATTCATTACGATAGATACTCATATTTTTTGATAGAATTTGACTTAAGGGGTTTCGTCGCTATATTTACGCCATGTCAATGGGGATTAGTTCATTGACAGAGGGTTTTATTAGCAACGTATATTTAGCAATTTATATATACGTCTCCAATGGGGAGCTGGAATTTTAAATTCGTCGGAGCTAATGGGACAACCGAATATAACGAGGCCAGAGATCTCAAATGAGTAAACGTATTCAAGCTAAGTATAAACTAAGTCGTCGCCTAGGTGAAAATTTATGGGGTAGACCTAAAAGCCCAACCAACACAAGAGAAAATGGTCCGGGGCAACATGGCCAACGGAGGAGAAAACTATCTGATTTTGGTATTCAGTTGCAAGCCAAACAGAAATTAAAGGGATACTATGGTAATATTACAGAAAGGCAGTTTCATCGATATTATGAAGATGCGGTGAAAGCACGTGGAGATACTAGTGAGAACTTGATAAGCCTTTTAGAAAGTCGTTTAGATGCAGTGGTTTATAGGATGAAATTCGTTCCTACCGTATATGCGGCACGCCAAATAGTTAATCATGGTCATGTGTTAGTTAATGGTAAGCGGGTAAATATTCCAAGTTATCGTGTAAAGGAGGGTGATAAGGTCTCTTTAAAAGAAAAATCAAGAGAAATGAATATTGTTCTTGATGCGATTGACTCACCAGAGCGTGATATTCCTGAGTATATGGATGTAAATCATAAAATAATGGAAGGGACATACTTAAGAGCTCCAAAGCTTGCTGATGTACCCTATCCTGTTTCTATGGAGCCGAACTTAGTTATTGAGTATTATTCTAGGTAAAACGTAAAATCACTTAACTAATGATTCGCAAATCATGAATATTAAGTTAGGACACACATGCGTGTTAGTCTAGATCAAGTTGCCGTGATTATTGCAATAGCGGCAATTGTATTGCTTTCAATTTAGTTTATCTATATTCAAAGTTAGTGGAGTGCCCATCCAAATACAATGAATAGTATGATCTAATATATCATCTCCAGTTGTGGGATGGATCAAGATACTTAGACCATTTCTATTAAGCATTAACCAAGGTACTAGAGATGAGAATAAGTGGGCATTAAAACTGATTAAATACATTGGTTTTGGGTGAGGGCCAACTGGTTCGTTTTTCAACTCACCAAGTTTCACTTTAAAACTCTTTTCTATAGTAGCACGTAAAATTTCGGCTACTTCCATATGCTCATTATCAAAATATACGTGTGCGTGATAATTTTTTACTTGGTCTATTAGCTTAAATTTCAATTTTCTTCAGTTGTGGAGGGCTGGGGGTTCATTTCAATGTTTTTGCTTTCTAAAAAGCTTTGAATTTCTCCTGATTCATACATTTCTTTTATGATGTCAGAGCCGCCAACAAATTCACCTTTAATGTATAGTTGCGGAATAGTTGGCCAATCACTAAAAGATTTTATCCCATCACGCATTTCTGGGTCTTCTAATACATTTACGCCCTTATATTTCACACCAAGTAAACCCATGACCTGAACAACGAGAGCTGAAAACCCACATTGTGGAAACACGGGTGTTCCTTTCATAAAAAGGACAACGTCGCTTTCATCTACAGTATTGCGAATTCGTTCAAAAACCGGATTATTTTCTTCCATAATTTCCTTCCAATATTTTTAATGATTGACTACTAGGTTAACTTATTTTTCTTCAGAAGTCTGGAGAGCTAATGCGTGTAGTTGGCCTCCCATTCTTCCTTTTAATGCTTTGTAGACAGCTTGATGCTGTTGAATACGTGTTTTTCCTGCGAAAGTCTTTGAGATTACCTCTGCTGCATAATGGTCACCATCACCTCTTAGGTCTTTAATTGTGACTTGAGCATCTGGAATAGCGGCCTTTATCAGTTCTTCTATTTCAGCAGAATCCATTGGCATTAAACCGCTCCATAAGTTGCTGTAGGTTTATTTGATACATCGCTGATTAATAATTTGTTATTCCATATAACTTGGTAGCCATGAATGATATATTTTATTCAGTTCACTTATTGATATTGTATTATTATCATTAACTGTCAATGTTTTACCCCCAGTTTTACCAATAATCTCCAATTGAATTTCTGCTTGCATTGCTTCATGAATAATTTTGTCTTTATCTTTTTCTTTTGCAGAAATAACATATCTACCCTGATCTTCACCAAATAACCAAGCATCCAGTTTACTTCCTGAATAGTTTTTATAGATTTTAGCCCCAATTTCTTGGCCATTTTCCAGAGAAGCTAGAATCATTTCACATATAGTAAATAAAATCCCGCCATCAGAGATGTCATGGCATGTATCAATTTTTTTAGATTTTATTAGTTTCAGTACAAATTCTCCATTCTTTTTCTCAGCTTTTAAATCAACAGGTGGAGGAGCACCATCCTCACGAAGAAAAATCTCTTGTAAGTAAATTGATGAGCCGAGATGTCCTAAAGTATTACCAACTACAAAGAGTGTTTCTGATTGGGCTTTAAGATCAATAGTCGCCATATTTTCTATATTAGAAATTAGTCCAACGGCTCCTATCGCAGGTGTGGGATGAATAGCTTCACCAAGTGTTTCGTTATATAATGAAACATTTCCTGAAATTACGGGAAATTCTAGTGCTTCACAGGCTTTTGCTATACCTTTAATACATCCTACAAATTGTCCCATTACTTCTGGTTTTTCTGGATTTCCAAAATTAAGACAATCTGTAATTGCTAGAGGTTTTGCACCAGTTGCAACGATATTTCTCCAAGCTTCTGCTACGGCTTGAGTCCCTCCAGTTTCCGGGTGAGATTTGCAGTAACGAGGTGTACAGTCCGTAGTTATTGCCAATCCCTTTTGAGAATCATGGACTCTTACTATGCTTGCATCCCCACCTGGACCACATATGGTATCTGCCATTACCATGTGATCATACTGTTCCCATATCCACCTTTTTGAACATAGATTTGGTGAATTAAGCAATACTTTTAGATTATTAATTATTTGTGAAGGTTCTTGTTTAGGAGACTCTACTTCGTAAATTGCTTGGGGTATAATCGTTTCCTGCCATTCACGTTCATATATGGGTGCATCATCCACTAATGGGCCTACTGGCATATCACCAACAATTTCTGAGTTCATTTTTATTGTAAGATGTCCTGTGTCAGTGACACGGCCAATAATAGCAAAATCAACGTCCCATTTTTTAAAAACTTGTTCTGCTATGGTTTCAGATCCCGGCTTAATAACCATTAACATTCTTTCTTGGCTCTCTGAGAGCATAATTTCATAAGGCGTCATCCCTTTTTCTCTAACAGGAACTAGATCCAAATCTAACTCAATTCCAGTTCCACCTTTGTCTGCCATTTCAACCGATGAACAAGTTAGTCCTGCTGCACCCATATCTTGAATTGCCTCTATACAATCTGTTTCCATAAGTTCTAAGCAGGCCTCAAGTAGTAGTTTCTCTGTGAATGGATCACCTACTTGGACTGTTGGTCTTTTTTCATCAGAGTCTTCATCAAATTCAGTTGAAGCCATTGTTGCACCATGGATTCCATCGCGTCCTGTTTTGGATCCCACATAGATTACGGGGTGACCAACGCCAGCTGCTGCGGAGTAAAAAATTTTGTCTTTTTGCACTATCCCTACAGTCATTGCGTTAACAATAATGTTGCCATTGTAGGAAGGGTGGAAGTCACATTCTCCTCCAACTGTTGGAACTCCGATACAATTGCCATAACTTCCAATACCCGATACCACTCCAGAAACAAGGTGCTTAGTTCTTTGGTGTTTAGGTGAACCAAACCTTAGTGCATTCATGTTAGCAATAGGCCTAGCCCCCATTGTGAATACATCTCTGAGAATTCCCCCTACGCCAGTAGCTGCTCCTTGATGCGGTTCTATGAAGGAAGGATGGTTATGACTTTCCATTTTGAAGACAGCTGCTTGCCCATCTCCTATATCTATAATTCCAGCATTCTCTCCAGGCCCACATATTACCCATTCAGCTGTTGTAGGAAGGGTTTTTAGCCAAATACGAGAAGATTTGTATGAACAATGTTCACTCCACATAACAGAAAAAATACCAAGTTCTGTTAAATTTGGATGGCGATTTAGTGCCTTTTCGATTTGTAGGTATTATGATTGAGTAAGTCCATGAGACTTTATAAGCTCTGGTGTAATAAAATCAGGTTTATTTTCTTTGTTTAATGAGCTATCAGATAATTTCGACAACTTTAGTTCCTTTAATGTCTGTTAATTTAGTGTTGCAATTAGACCATCAAACATTGTTTTACCGTCTGTTCCACCTAGTAAAGGGTCAGTTACTCTTTCTGGGTGTGGCATCATTCCCAAGACATTTTTTTCTTTGTTAAAAATACCTGCAATATTCATTATTGATCCATTTGGGTTATTATTAGTTTTAGCCGTCCCTTTTTGATCTGAGTAGCTAAAGGCAATCTGATCATTCTCTCGAATATCATTCAGTCCGTCCTCATCTATAAAAAAATTTCCATCTTGGTGTGCGATCGGCATACGCACAACCTGATTATTGTTAAACATATTTGTATGTATTGTCTTATTGTTCTCTACCTTAAGAAAAACATTGCGACAAACAAACTTTAAAGAAGAATTGCGTATCAGTGCTCCTGGTAATAAGCCTGCTTCGATCGCTATCTGAAATCCGTTACAGATTGCTAAAACTGGTAGACCTGAGTTTGCAGCAGTAATCACCTCACGCATTATTGGAGAATGGGCTGCCATAGCTCCAGAACGAAGATAGTCACCGTACGAGAAGCCCCCTGGTAGTATAATCAAGTCAGTTTTTGGCAGACTATTAGATCCGTGCCAAACCATCTCGGGTTCGCTGCCCATACTCTTTTCTATTGCAACTTTAACATCTCTGTCACAATTAGATCCTGGAAAAACAATTACAGATACATGCACGTGCAGTCTTATTCCTCTATTTTTATGTGGTAATTTTCAATTACGGTATTAGCTAATAATTTTTTGCATATTGCGTCAGCTTTATTTTTTGCTGATAAATGATCCTTCTCATCTAAACTAAATTCTATATATTTACCCTGTCGCATCTCTGAGATTCCATCAAATCCAAGAGATCCGAGGACATTGCTAATCGCTTTTCCTTGTGGGTCAAGCACGCCTTCTTTAAGTGTTATATGAATTTTAGCTTTGTATGCCATTAAGACTTCCCCCGAACAGTAAAGTCAGCTTTTGTATTGCTAAGTTCTTCTATATTAGTTTCTTGAAGTATTCCTAAGCGT
>MDTE01175482.1_pt1 | contig 96669 bp, 85 predicted proteins | sample 811231 | NCBI WGS metagenome assembly MDTE01 (sample SAMN05326651, study PRJNA326480) | marine metagenome | isolation source: seawater | place: Indian Ocean: Red Sea | collected 2010 | reverse complement strand
TCTTCCGGGGTTGACTTCATCTGGGCGCCCCAGCGCAGGTACGTGTAGACCACAACTGGAAGACTGATGGGGTCCGTGACCGGAAAGACATCCGGATCGGCGCATCGATGCGCTGTGTTATATCGGAGCATCAAGGCATCGAGGGGGCGGCCTGCATCGAAACCGTCGCCCTGCTCTGCTGTTGCTGGAGCGAGCGCACCGGCCGCGATGGAGGTTGCCGTAGACCGTTGGTGGCTCGTCAGGCCGATCATTCGGATGCGACCGTTCGACTTCGCCTCTGACAGGCTCTCATAAGCGCTACCTGGTGAGGGGATGTCGATCCATTCGAAAGGTGACTCGACGTAGTAAAGCGTGACCAGATCGATCCGATCCGTCTGGAGTTCGGACAGAGCTTCATCGAACTCGCGACGAGCCCCGTCTGCCGTTGCGCTCTGGATTTTCCAGGCGATCACCACGCGATCGCGGTCTCTTTAACCATTTCAGAAATCGCACAGCTCCTGCCGTCCGAGTATCCACACCAGTTCAGGGAGTTCTCCCCGCGATCTACCGCGTGGTGCACATCCTCAGGATCGAGATGGGTGTTTCCCCTTGTGGCCAGCCCAAGCCACCACCCTGTGGGCAGATCGAACCCGAGGTCGAAGGATCGCTCCATGGCCGCTCTCTCAGCGAGGTTGGCGCCGTGTATCGATCAACCGCTGCGCGTGCCGGTTGTCGAAAGCGTCGTCGAACCGCTTGAGCAGGTCTTTACGCGGTTCGCGTTCCGGAGGAAACAGGGCGAGTTCGGTGCAGAGCCGCACCATATTGACCACATCCCTTGCTGACACATACTCCGGGGCTGGTCTGGGCTTGCCCTGATTGTGATAGTTCCCGAGCGGGATCGCCAACGCGCCAACCGGCAGGTTGTGGACCGCGTAGAGGGTGGCCTCGCAGGCCCCGCCTGACATGAGCTGGCGCTGGAACTGGAACGACTGATCTCGTTCGGCGACGGCCCTGGCGAGCTGGTGGATGCCGAAGTCGAGACGCGCGTCGAAGACGCTGATGATGTCGCCAACCCGGATCACGGGCCCCTGTCCCATGATGGCACCCGGAAGCTCCTTGCTGGCTTCCAGCACGATGATAGGGATGGTTTTTCCAACCGCTTTCGATCGCACCAGACCGGTCGCACCTGCGAGCCCTACTTCTTCAGCTCTGGTGAAGACAGCCCGGAAGTCGGCGTTTGCCTTCTTCCGGTTCAGCTGGTCCAGTGCCGCGAGGAGAGCGGCGCAGTTGATCAGGTTGTCCGCGGCCTTTGTGTAGATGAGATCACCCCTGAATTCACACGGGACGAGGTCGAAGTGTCCGTAGGCAGGTGTGTTCTCGGGAATCGGTCTGGCAGACCTGATCTCGAAGTCGGAGCCCTCGAGTGTCGACTCTACCCGGCCGGTGATGGTTTCCTTGCCCGCGCGGATGACCACTTTGCTGTCAGGGAAATGGATAGGGTCGCGACCGCCATTCCAACGCGCTCGCACCGTTCGGTCCGATGCAGAGACGACCTCGAAGCCCGGGTGGTCCATGTGTGCGGTGATGGCGACCGGACGGGATCGACCCCGTTTGTAACGCACGATCAGGTTACCGTATCGATCCTCTCGAACAGTGAGTCTGCGCCGCTCGGCGAATCGCTTGATGAACGTGGCGACTTCGTGCTCGTAGTAGGGAGCCGTGGGAATTGACAGGACGTTCGTGACGAGTTTCTCGAGTCGCTTGTTCATCTAGAAGAACCGTTTGGTGTCTGCCCAGCGGGAGATCGTGACCTTTTGCCGGGTGAAGAAGGACACACCTTCAGATCCCTGAACGTGCAGGTCGCCGAAGAAGGAGTTGTTCCAGCCTGAGAACGGGAAGAACGCCATCGGTGCCGGTACGCCGACATTGATGCCGACCATGCCTGCGTTTACCTCGTGCTTGAACTTACGAGCCGCGCCACCGTTCGAGGTAAAGAGGACGGCGGCATTCCCGAAACCGCTTCCATTTAGGCGGGCGATCGCCCCGTCCAGGTCGGATGCGTGCATCACGGACAGGACCGGGCCGAACAGTTCGTCCCGCACGATCGACATCTGGGGCTCAACCTTGTCAAAGACCGTTGGCCCTAGAAAGAACCCTTCCGGCGTTTCGGCCACCGCCACGTCTCTTCCGTCCACGATCAAATCGGCTCCGTCGGAGAGACCTGATTCGATCGATCGATGGAGATGCTCGAGGTGTTGCTGGCTGACTACGGGGCCCATCTGAGCGCCCGGATCACGATCGGTGGCCCCGACCTTGAGGGATCGGGCCGCTTCTGCGAGTGGCTCGAGGAACCGGTCACCCGCTTCCTGCGCGCAGACCAGGACGCTACCAGCCATGCAACGCTCTCCTGCGCATCCGTAGGCTGAACCCATGACCGCGTCGATGGTGCTGTCGAGATCGGCGTTGGGTAGGACGACCATGTAGTTCTTCGCCCCACCGGCGGATTGTACGCGTTTCCCGTTCCGGGTTGCCGTTTCATAGATATATCGAGCGACGGGGGTGGATCCGACGAACGACACCGTCTTCACGTGCTCGTGCGTTAGCATGGTGTCGACGGCTTCTTTGCCACCGTGGACGAGGTTGTAGACGCCCTTGGGGACGCCGGCTTCCTCGAGCAGTTCGCTCATGCGGATCACGCTGAGCGGAACCTTCTCGGATGGCTTCAGGACGAAGGTGTTCCCGCAGACGAGCGCCACAGGCAGGGTCCACAGCGGCACCATAATCGGGAAGTTGAACGGCGCGATCGCGACCGACACGCCGAGTGGCTGCCTCACACTTTCGCAATCAATGTTTCGGGCGATGTTCTCGAGTGAGTCGCCGAGGAGCAGAGATGGTGCGCCGCACGCGAACTCGACGACCTCGATTCCACGACGAACGGACCCCCGTGACTCCTCGAGCGTCTTGCCGTGCTCGCGGGTGACGATCTGAGATAACTCTTCGAAGTTCTGCTCGAGCAGCTCCTTGAAGCGGAACATGAGGCGTGCCCGTTCTACCGGGGGGGTGTCCGCCCAGTCAGGGAACGCGGCGTGTGCAGCCTCGATCGCGTTGCTGATCTCATCCGATCCGCACATGGGCGTCGCGGCGATCTGGATTCCCTCGGATGGGTTGTAGACGGGAGACGTCTCGGATGCCGACGAGGACACCCACTCTCCGTTGACGAACAGTTTACAGGTCTCGATTGTCATAGCCTTTCCTAGTTCCCAACCAACGTTTCCCAGTCCTCAACGGTATCTGGTCGTTGTCCGATCGAAGGTGGAGCGAGAACACGCTTCTGTTGATCGGTGAGATCGCCGAACTCGTCTTCCGAGTAGAAGTTGTCGGACCAGGTCGAGTGGCCGGGGCTGAATTTGTAGAGAAGCGCTCGACGTTCGTGGTCCGCGGCCCAAGGAATCGTTCCGTGAACGAGCGCCTCGGTAAAAATGAGCGCATCGCCCGCCTCGACCGCCGGCTGACGAACATAGTGCGCCCTCCGTTCCCACTCGCGGACATCGCTCGGGATGTTCTTGACGAAGTTGCTCTTGTGCGATCCCGGGATGCAGCCGAATCCGCCGTCTCCCTCCGCCGCGTGGGTCAGGAAGTAAGTACAGACGGTCAGCCCGTTCCGCATGACGCCGTCACGATATTTGTACCAGTGATCCATCGCTCGGCCGGTGACGTGGCCGTCTCCCCCGTGCAGGCGCCCTCGGTTCGCCCCCTTCTTCATGAAAATGCAGTAGTCGTGATCGGCCCGGAACTTAGGTCCCAGCAATTCCAGCAGATAAGGGACGACCTTGGGGTGGTCGAACAGGTTCACGCAGGCGGGATCCCACTTGGAGACGCGACTCGTTCGCTTGAACTGGGACTCGTTATAGGGCTGGCCAAACTCGCGATCAGCGATGGTGTTCAGGTTTTCGACCTCTTCGGGGGTGAGGGCGTTCTTGATGACGATGTAGCCGTCAAGATCGAAGATGAATTTTTCTTCTGGTCTCATGCAGCTTTTCCTTTGAGTTCGGTTACTCTGTGCGAGCTATGGCAACGCATAGATAAAAAGAAGACCACGAAAGACACGAAAAGCACGAAAGGTCTTGGTCGTCAGGTCAGTGCTGTCGAAAGGCCGGTTTTTCGCCTGGTACCGGGGAGTTGTCAAAGGCGCCCCTGCTCAACACGGCCTCGACGCCGCCGAACGATTCAATTTTGGCTGCTTGATCTTCCTTGGCCCGCCGGTCCTGTTCCGCCGGGTCGCAGATCTCAGCCAGACGGTGTTCGAAGTCCGCAACGATATCAGGGCTCGAATCGGCGATGTTGTTCAACTCCTGTGGATCGGCTTCCATATCGAACAGTTGAGCAGGCTCGTGGGCATAGTGTATGTACTTGTGTTGGCGGTCGCGAAGCATATACGAAGCGTGTCTCGACCCGACAGCGTGATACTCGCTGAACACCGTACGGTCGCGATCATCATCGTTCGCGATCGACCAGATCGAGTCTCCCGGCAGGTCGGCGTCTGCTTCCGAGAGGGAAGCGCCCACACACGTGACGGCGGAGGGGAACGTGTCGATCAGCGATACAGGTGTCTGACTGACTTTACCAGCAGGGATGTCCGGGCCAGCAGCGATGAACGGCACCCCAGCCGACTCCTCGAACATGCTGAACTTGCCCCACACGCCTCTCGCGCCCTGATGCTCGCCGTGGTCTGACGTGTAGATCACACGGGTCGAATCCGTTAGCCCGAGTCGGTCGAGCTCATCGAGCACACGGCCAATTTGTTTATCGAGGTGGGAACACGCCCCGAGATAGGCGGCGATCATGTTCTTGATCTCGTCCTCGCTGAATTGAGGATCGAAGTCGAAAAACTTGCGCATGTAGTCCAACGCGGGATGCTGCGGCCAATCGGATTCGTTCCACTGCGGCTGGAATGCGAGATCCTGTGCGATATACTGGTCATACCATTTCTGCGGACAGATATACGGTGGGTGCGGACAGACGAACGAAAGGAAGAGTGCCCAGGGCTTGTCATCATTCTTGTGCTCGTTCAGCCAGGCGACCCCGTTGTCCCCGTTCCGGATATCGTATTGCAGGTAAGTAGAGTCACCCGGTCCCGCGTCGGTGATGCCGCTCCGTTTCTTCCGGGTCGGTGCACGATCGTCTCGGATACATCCCAGGATATCCCCGACGCCCTCAACCACGTGGAGCGGATCTATTTCGTTCGAGAAGCCGTGATCATCCTCGGCCTTGCTGAAGTGCAGTTTGCCGATCGAATCGACGTGATGGCCCTGTTCGCGCAGGCGATGGTGCCAGCTGTCAACCTTGCCGTCATAGGGGTGACCGTTGTCCCAGTAGCGGACCTGGTGGACATATCGGCCGGTGGCCAGGCTGGCCCGAACGGGTACGCAGATCGGGCAGTTCGTGTAAGCATTGTCGAAACGGGTCCCGCGTGCCTCGAGGCGGTCCAGGTTGGGTGTTTCGACGACTGGATGGCCGTAGCACCCGAGTGCGCGTTTGTTGTGCTGGTCGGAGATGATGTAGAGGATGTTTGCTGGCTGCAATGTGGTCCTGCTCCGTTGGTTTAGCTTCGTGGTGAATCGACGATCATTCTGTCGAGAACGTTTCGGGTGATGCGCTGGACGTGCTCGGATACGCCGAAAGGTCCGGATCGCCCTGTCCGGGCTGGGGTGTGGCCCGGCGGCTGAGACAACCCCTCTGACCACCAGATCGTGCCGGCGTTGAAAACCCAGTTCCCCTTCTTGCACGGGAAAACAACGGCTGAATGGTTTTGGTCAGGGCTGGTGTAATGGCTCCGCGGATACAATGCCAACGCAGCCACAACTTCGAGCCCCTCGATGTCCGCTGGCGTGCCGTGATACTCCCAGCTGATCAGGCCTGGGATCCGGTCTCCTGCCGACAATCCGGTGCCCTCGTAGACCCAGTGATCCGGTTTCGTGATCACCCAGTCGCCCCCCGCGCTCCCGTAGGATTTCGTCCCCACGAGGAGATTTTCATCGTCGAAGCGTTCCTTGCGTGCGAACGATCGACACGGCGCCCCATCGACCTCGCTGTCGTAAAACTGGATCTCGTGGTAGACGGCGTTCCCAGACAAGAAGGCGAGACTCAGTCCTGACTCGCGTCCCCGCAGAACTGCTTCATACACGTCACGTGACCAGTACTCGTCGTGGGCAACCGACAGGAAGGCCTTTGCGCGATCGAGCACACCCGGATCAAGATGGAGATCCAGATTCGAGCAGTAGGCGACATCGTATCCTTTCTACTTGAGCCAGAAGGCTAGTTGATGTTCCCACAGAAGGAATTCACCGGACCCCACGGACAGAGGGGCGTCAACGACCTGCAGTATTTCGTGTAGGGCCGGTTGAAGCTGACTCTGACGTTCTTTCCCGAATACTAGACCGGGCAACTCCCGTCGTCATAGATCGAATCGCTCGCCGGCCACTTGTTGTATGCCTGCCACGTCAGATCGCTCGGGTTCCGGGACTTGACCACAAAGACCACATAGCTCTGTGGGCCGAAGTCTTCCGTCCTGGTCAGCTTGGCGAGATAGACGCCGCTGGTCCAGTCTTCGGGAACCTGAAAGGTCGTTGTTTTCCCCCAGGCGCACTCCCTCAGTCGTTCGATCGACACGTTCGGGACGGGCTGTGTCGCCACCTCGAATGGCCCGATCGATCCGACGTGTCGTCCCCCTGAACCGTCATAGTAGCCCAGACGGTAGATGTCGATCGCGACCTGGCCCTCGGGATCCAGGCTGAGGTAGCGGTCGAGCGATTCACCCGGGTAGCAGCTTGTCTTGGAGGCATAGCCTTCAACCGCCGATGACCGCAGATTCCTGACAAGAGGAGATGCCGCCAACGACAGGACTGAATCGAAACGGGTCTACTGCAGCTGCCACGTTCGCGTTCTCGGTCGGCGGTTTTCTTCGATAGTGTCGGTGGTCGACATGGGTGCCCTTCGAGAGGCGGTAACTTATCTTGAGCAATTCAGAAAATCCAGCAGAATCAAGAGTAAAGCTAGGAAGAAACCAGGGCTCAAATTTCAGGAAGGCGATTCGCTTTGTGTCAGCAGAGAGACGATTTTCTGGGTCTCCTGAACTCCGGCTTCTTTCTGAACTCTGGCTTTTCTCTCGCAATGGAGGATAGATGACTCAGCGTAAAGAACGACTCTTCGGGATCACCGTACTGGCAGACTTTGTCCTGAACGAGGGCATTGAAGGGATCCTCGATAACATCACCGGACGAGCCGGCGCGAACGCGATCGCGGTGAATCCGATTGTGACTGCGGAGGCAGAGGAGGGGCAGGGAAGCTGGCAGCCGCCGGCGGATGCAGGGAGCAGTCCACGACTCTTTGATCGGCCGCTGTGGGGGAAGCGGGAGCTGTGGGTGCGGTCAGGGCCGAGCTACCACCCGAACGAGGGACTCTACGCGGGGTCGACATACAAGCCGAAGAAGCCGAACGATCTGACGGACGAGTATGGTCACCTGGTGGGCGATTTCATCGACGCCGCGTTGGCACGTGACATCAAAGTCTATCTGCAAATTCCGAGCATCACGCCGTCTGGCATGCGTAATGAGGATCGACCCCGCCTCCCGAATGGCGCGATCCCTGACCGAATGGCAGATACGGGAAGCCTGGCCAGCCCCGCCAACCGGGCCTATGTCTCCGCCTTCGTCCACGACCTGCTCGAGACCTACCCGAACGTGACGGGGTTCCGCCCCGACTGGCCGGAATACCCCTGCTATTTCCTTCAGGAGGCCTTCCAGGATTTTGGCGATCACGTATGGGAATGGGCGGGGAAGAACGGGTTCGACTTCGATGCAATCCATAACTCGGTCGGCCAGTTCTACGACTACCTGCACGGGAGCCTGACCAACGCGGATCTCGAAGAGTTCGCCGAGGCCGATCGAGGTCGGTGGGCACAGATCCGGCTGTTACGCCGATTCCCGGAAGTTTTCGAGTGGCTCAAGCTGAAGCAGGCGCTGTCACTCGATCTCCTGACGTTCTGGCGGCAGACGATCACGGACGCTTCGGGACCGGAGAAGGAGCTTTCAGCGAACGCGTTCATGCCACCCCTGACGCTCTGGACAGGGTTGGATTTGGCGGGCGCTGCAGGTATTTGTGATGCCGTCTCGCCCAAGCTCTACACGATGCACTGGTCGGCGATGGTCGAGTTTTGGGGACGTGTCCTGCTGGATCACAACAAGGGGCTGGATGAGGGGCTGGTTGTCCGGTCGCTGGTCAACCTGTTCGATCTGGATGACAGTGCGACAGCGACGCGGCTCGAGGACTACGGTTACCCGTTGCCCGACGAACCGCATCCGATCCCTAATCGGCCTCAGGAACGGCGTATCCAACAAGCCATCGCCGAGGTGCGTGGGCAGGCGGATACTACATTCCTCATGCATGGCTATGGCCCGATGGACGATTTCGCGCGTCGCTTCAGGCTGGTCGCAGAGAGCGAGGCAGACGGCGTCTGGATCAACCGCTACGGCTACCTGAGCGACGAAAAGCTAAGTACTGTGGGAGACATCTGGCGAGACGCGAACAGGCAGGTCTAACCAACAAGGACACCTGGAACGCACGGGGATCCACACCTGAGATTGAGTTGAGACGGATTCTCTCCTCTCCCATTCCGTGGGAGAGGACGGCTTCGCCCGGGGGCGAAGCCCGGTGAGGGCCGAATGGGCGGCGCTGAGCCTGGATCCTATGAACTCGTTATACTTCGGCCACCACTGGTTCTCGTCCTCCGACAGAAGGAACCGCCATGATTCTCTGCTGCTGATCCGTAAGCCCTTCATACGCCTCCGGTTCGTAGTAGCTGTTCGCCCACGACGAATGGCCCGGTGCGTATTTGTAGAGATAGGCCCGTCGCTGATGATCGGCCGTCCACTGCGTCGTCCCGTGGACCAGTGCTTCCGTGAAGATCAGGACGTCGCCCGCGTCGACCACCGGCTGGCGAACGTAGTGGGCGTCACGCTCGAACTCACGGACATGCTTTGGGATGCTGCGCAGGAAATTGGTTTTGTGCGTGCCCGGAATGCAGCAGAATCCACCATCCCCGGGGCCGGCGGGCGCGCCGAAGAAGGTGACGACCGTCAGGCCTGTGCGAATCACGCCATCGTGATACTTGTACCAGTGGTCACCCTCAGTGCCATTGTCGCCTCCGTGTAGTCGACCCCGAGACTGTCCCTTCTCCATGAAGATCGTATAGTCATGGTCGATGCGGACGGTTGGCCCGATGACCTCGAGCAAATAGGGGAGCACTTTCGGGTGATCGAGCATGTCCCGGAACAGCGGTCCCCATGTGGACGGTCGACCGATGTCCTTACCCTCGTCCTTCGCCTTCTGCTTCTGGTCGGTGATCTCGTTGATCGTCTCGACCTCTGTTTCCGTCAGCACATCCTTGATGACGATGTATCCATCGAGATCGAAGACGAATTTTTCTTCTTCGGTCATGCCTTTTCTCCTAAGCGCGTACTGCGCCATCCGGTTTCCTGACGCGCACTTATTTATTATGAAGAGTCTCGAAAGAGCCGTTCTCGAGAGCACCGTGATCTTTACGTCCAATACGAGCGGAAGGTCGTAGGGGATGTCCTTCTTCGCAAGCAGCTTGACGACCGCGATGAGATCCGAATACGAGACGTGCCACGGTGTGAAGAGGAGCGTTCCGCGATGAGGGCCGGAAGATCCCTGAGTCGCGTCCAGGTGAAGGGTGCGGAAGTCGGGCAGCACCTGGTCTTCAGGGACGGGAAACAGGTGGCGCGCTTCGGTTCGCGCTGTCGGGACGTCTAAGTGGTCTGAGAAGACAGCTCCCGTATCGAGGAAGGCCAACTTGAAGGCGTTTGCTTCGAGTCCGGCCGCTTCGGGGAGGAAGACCTAGAACTCGATTGAATCGCCGGCCGTCGGTCGAGGGTTCGCGCCCAGTCGGTTTTAACGAGGCGGGGTTTCGACGTTGGAGTCGATGTAGATCTGGAATTCTTTGGTGGTCGGCGTGGCACCGGCGAGGTCCTGGGAAGTGGCTGGGCTTGCAGGGACTAAGCTGAGTATCAGGATCGCAATCTAGGCCCTAACCGGGATCGACGATAAACCGCCGATCCGTCCACTCCCATTGTATGGGATAGGTGAGAGGCCATGGTGCTCAACCATTGGTTATTTCGCGTAGCGGTTGATGATGTGGATGCGGGACTCGTTAGTGGCCGCGTCGATGAACTTGGTGAGCAGCGAGACCTTGTTGTCTTCGTCCAGAAAGGCCCAGAATCGATCTGCTGTCTCCACGAGATCATTGTTCAAAGCGACGGTGTAGGGCTCGCCCTCGAAGGATGGGACCGGGTCGCCGTCGTCGAGGTAGGTGGTGATGCAGTGGCCGTAGCCCGGGATCGCTGTCTCGTAGGTGAAGTATTGACGTACTGTGTGGTCTGCGCTGCCCAGAACGGTCTTCAGAATGCCCAACTTGTAGGCGAAGTCGGCGTTCGTGTCTGTCGTGGACAGACCCGAGATACGTGGCGTATTGATCGGCGGGTCAGGCTCCCAGGTTCGCGTGTTCTGGGCATCCTCGAAGGTGTGTCCATTTGTGAGATGATCTTCGATCGTGTCCGTCTGGTCACCGTTCGTCACGATGTGGCAGCTACCCACGACCCGAATCGGGTGATACGAGATGAGATCGAGGTTATCGACCGTGGACTCGTCAAAGACCCACGTCCTCACCGAATCGTCATCCTGCACGAAGATTCGGTTTCGGCTTCCCTCGCTTCGTCCCATGATCCAGTAGACCTGAACGAGGTTGGCCCTGTCGGGGGTCATCCCGATGACGATCCCCCTGCCGGGATAGCGGGAGGTCTCGATTCGGTCAGACTGGTCTTCGAAGACTGGCATGGTGTTCCTTCCTTGCAATTGCGTTCAGCCGTATCGACGTTTGGCCTGGTGGTAACATTCTGAGGTGTGAATTCCGTCACGATGAGGGCGCTCCGTGGAAGTTTGTGGACGAGCGGTGAAAGATCATGCCTGGCCGTAACTGCTGAACGTAATGGATGGTGTGGGGGCCACCGATACCGCGTTTCCTCGGTTCGGACGTTATGGATGTGGACGACAGATATTTCGCGATTCCATCGTTCCATCCGGCTGACGCAATCCTAGATGCTCGAACTGTCGAGCAGGTGGTCATCGACATCCCAGCAGAGACCAACACCTGCATTGGCAAAGATACGGGTCGGAGCGGTCTTGAGCCAATCGATGCCTGCCGGGTCCAGACGCTCGCCGAGTTTGGGCTCACAGACGATCTGGATGCCGTATTAAGCCTGCAGCCTGGACAGACGCCCTAGATCATCCGTGACCCGGGTGAGGTCCAGCGTCCCCGTGGCCATCACGAACGGGAAGTGGACAAGCAGGTAAGACGTCCCGGCGGATCGACACCAGGCTAGCTCGTTTTCGATCTGAAGCCAGGCCTTTTCGATCGGCACGTCCACTTGTCCCAGAAGGTCATATTTGGACCCACCCCTGACGGGCGGAAAGTGGATGCCGACGGTCTTGCCGCGGATGCGCGAGTCTCGGACGAACTGGTCGGCGATATCTCGGTCCTCGAACATGCCGACCTCGATGTGGTCGACATCGGGTCTGAACAATTCGGCGGGGCGATCGGTCTGTGAGAACACAGCGCTGGCGGAGAGTCCGATGTTCACCTGAAACCCAAGGTTAGGACTGGAGTCATATGGCGCGAGATGCCATCACCGTAAGTCCACACGAACGCACGTGCAAACTGTGAAACGTTACCACGTCAGCGATATCGAAGGGATCAACGTCTTTCATCCTAGGAAGACGAACCGCGAGGATGCGCCCAAGGCCAGTACCGTCTGGGCAGTGGAGGAGCGTCTGCTCCACAACTTTTTGTTCCCTTGAGACTGTCCTCGCGTCACCTTCTACTTCGGGCCGAACACGACACCTGAAGACGTGAGTGACCTGATGCGGAGCACTTGGGCGGACTACGTAACAGCGATCGAGTCAGCATGGTTCGAGCGTATGCGGCAGGAAACTCTCTATCTCTACCACATGCCGGTTGAGACGTTCTGGCTCCTCGACGATCCGGGGCCACAGCACTACGTTTCACGAGAGGCCATTGTCCTTACAGACGTCACGGTGGTCGACGATCTTCTAGGGGCTCTGGTGGAGAAAGGCGGGGAGCCCAGAGTCACACCAAGTTTATGGCCGCTGAGAGATCGCGTGGTCAACTCGACGACCCAGTTCAGTTCCTACCGGATGCGAAACGCTCATCCGCCGCCGGAGTAGCCTGATGCTTCATCCCTTCGAACTATCACGTCGATTCAAACACCAGATGCTGAGGGATGGCCCTCACGAACCGGACTGTCCGCGCACCATATCGGATCTCGTCGACGGAATCGTTACCATCGACCCTGATAACCGTCCCGAGTCTCCGTCGACGTCCCGCAACAATGTTCACTTTTTCGGGTGCGAAGAGACCGTAAGCGGCGAGGACGTCGACCGGACGATCGCATTGTATAGCGATGCGGGGATCGAGCGGTTCTTCTTCTGGCTGAGCCCGAACGATCAATCGGAACAGATCGAGACCTTGCTTGTCGAACGCGGTGCGTCGAAGTGGAGGGGGACGGGATATCCCACGCTTCTCAGGAAGGCCGAGCGATTGGCGGATCATCCGACGGACCTCGTTGTGAGTCAGGTATCTGCTGGGGAGGTCACCAGCTTTCGGGAAGACATTTCAAGGATCTACGCTGACCCGCGGTTTCGTCCGATGTTCGTCGAGACTTGTGGCGCTCCTGATCAGCATCACTTCCTTGGGTTTGACGGTGACCGACCCGTCTCTGCCGGTATCCTGACGGTGTACGATGATCTGGGAACCCTCGGGTGGATGGCGACAGCTGAAGCGGCGCGTGGACGCGGCGGTCAAAGCGCCCTGATCGTAGCGCGAGTGAATCTTGCGGTAAAGCTGGGGTGTGAATGGGTGTCGGGGTCGACGCTGTATGTGCTGGAGAGTTCGCTCAGGAATATGCAGCGGAAAGGGTTCCAGATCGTCTACGATCGGCTCGTCTACGGATTCGGGACAAAGGGCCGGATTCCTAGTCTCTGAGGAGTGACGTGTAGGACTGAGGCGGCTCGAATATCCCTCCGCTCGCGGCGTAGTAGGTCTCGTCGAGACGGAACGCGCCGTCGACCGGTCTCAGCCACGACCCATCCGGGATGGGATATTCTGAAAGCATCCGATCCCAGGTGCCGTAGTTCTCAGGCCCGTTCGACTCCATCAGGCCACCCACCAGCCCCGGGAAAGCGGGCAGACGAGCGGCGATGTTCTTGTTCCACTCGACCAGGATCGGCACGCAGCCGTTGTCGGCCACGAAGCACTCCATTCCAAGCTCATTTCCCGCTCGAACCATCTCGAATGCCAGCGACATGGTTTTGCCGGCCGGTTTGATGGCCAGCGCACCATATCCCTGTTCCGCCCGGCGACGCACATCCTCGATCGTATGGACGCTCTCGTCCGCGGCGAATCGCGCAGGCAGGCCGGATATGTCGATTCTTTCAGGGTCGTCGAATGGTTCCTCCACCAGGATCACGCGTTCCAGCGCGCCAATGGTGTCCGCGTGATCGAGCAGGTCACGCATCCCATCCCTGTTCGTGTATCTCCCGTTCGCGTCGAGATAGTAGAGGACGTGGCCAGTATCCGTCATCGATGTCGTATGGGATTTTGCGATGTCGTGGATGCGGCTCAGCCAGTCCTTGTCCTTCTCGACCATCTCAGACTGGTCGCCGGGCTGACCGGTCTTGATCTTCAGGACATAAGCGCCGGCATCGAGGATCGACTCCAGTTCGTCCATCGGGAGCGTATAGCCGACGGCGGGTACTGTCGCTACTGCTTCCTGTCGGTGCAGAAGCTGGTCTTCAGCCCAGGGCGGGATGATCCCATCGAACGTGTCGATCCCGTTTCGTTTCGCAAACAGCAGCCAGGCCGCATTGTCCAGCGCTACCAGAGCAATCAACACGAAAGTCCGTTTCAGTGACTCGTTCTGGGTGACCCCCCGGCCAAAGGCAAAAGCCTTGGGTAGTATGTCTCCCAGCATGGTGGGGGGATCCTCATATGTGTTTCCCCGGATTAGTCCAAGGGCGAACTCGAGGATTGAGGCCTGGAGGATGTTTCCACCGACTTCTGTTTGAGCGGCGAAGACATCGGGGTCCGACCACAGTACGGCCAGACCCCCGATCCCAACGGCCTCGTTGCCCTGCTCGTCCCTCAGCCGAACAATCAGGTTCCACTTCTCGTGGAATGCCGCTCCCTTGAAGGCAAAGGGTCGCGCAAACGGTTCTCTTTGTATTTCAAGCTGTGTATCTGTGATTTTCACCAGCCAAACTCCTGCAGGGTCTTGGCATACCTATCCGGTTCACGTATGTTGAGTTGGCAACCACTATGTTCCGGAAAGATATGACTTATACGATTGGCATTGCGGGCGGCACGGGAGCCGGGAAGACGAGATTGGCACGTGCGCTTCTCAAGCGTTTCGATCACGCGGTCCTGCTTGCACACGACGCGTATTATCGGGACCTGACCGGTCTGTCGGAGAAGGAGCGAGCGGGTGTCAACTTCGATGCGCCCGAATCACTCGACACAGAACTCCTGGCTGAGCATCTCGATCGGCTCGGTGCAGGGAAGCCTGTGGCCGTCCCCGTGTATGACTTCTCGACGCACACAAGGACGACCGAAACGAGAACTGCATTTCCTGCCCCGGTGGTGATCGTAGAAGGGATCCTGCTGCTGGAGAGCGAGGCCATCTGCGAACGCCTGAAACTGAAGGTATTCGTCGAGGCTGACGCAGACGAACGGGTCCTCCGGCGGATCCAGCGTGACGTCGACGAGCGCGGCCGATCCGTGGCCTCCGTGATGGAGCAGTATCTGGCGACCGTGAAGCCCATGCACGACCGGTATGTCGAGCCCTGTCGTGCGAAGGCCGACCTGGTGGTCAACGGGCGAAGAGATACCTCTCGTGCTGTGGACGTGATCGTCGCACACGTCCAGGCGTCAGGCCGCTCTTCTTGAGGATGGCTTAACTACGCCGTCGTGTCCACCTCACGGATGTCCGCGACACGCTTCTCCTTGTCCGGATACCCAACGTTCTTGTCGATCTCGTTCTGGATCGACTCACCCGCCATGTAGCGTTTCAGATTCTCGCAGAAGAACCCGACCGTACGGTGGTGCCGCTTCGGCGATCCGCCCGCTGCGTGCGGGGTCAGGATGCAGTTTTTGAGCCCCCAGAGCTCGCTGTCCGCGCTCAAGGGCTCAACCTCCGTTACGTCCAGGCCTGCCCCGGCGATCTTTTTCGCCTTGAGGCCTTCGATCATCGCGGCCTCATCGACAATCCGTCCACGTGCAGTGTTGATGACGTAGGCAGTCTCCTTCATGATGTCGAGGCAGTGGGCGTTGATGAGCTTGTCCGTCTCGTCCGTGTGCGGGCAGGCCAGGAAAACGACGTCCGCCTGCTTGACTGCCTCGTCGAACCGATTCATCGGCCAGATGTTCTCGACATAATCCGGCTTTTCACCGCCCTGCACGTCCAATGCGATGATCCGAGCTTGGAATGCCGCCGCCTGCTCCGCGAACTTACGACCGATACCTCCGAACCCGACGATTACGATCGTTGAGGCATAGATATCGGTCAGGGTCGTCCGCTGCCACGTGTTCTCGAGCTTGTTGTAGAAGGACTCGTTGATGCCTCGCATCAGCGCCATCATCAGGGCGAACCCGTGCTCCGCCACCTGGATCGCGTGCACACCGCTGGCATTGCTGACGATAATGTCACTGTCCTTGAGCTCCAGCGGGATCCGGTTGGCGTCCATCCCGGCGCTCGTCGTCTGGATCCACTTCAGGTTCTTGGCGCCCTTCACGATGTCCGCCGTATAGTTGCCGAAAATGATTTCGGCGTCCTCGCACTCGGCTGCCGCACCCTCTCGGCTCGTCATCACCACCGTCGCGTCCGGGGCCGTCCGCTTGACTTTCTTGAACAGTTCGTCTTCAACCTCAGGGTTCAGAACGATCTTCATATCAGGCTCCTGTTGCATCACCAATCGATGACGGAGTTATCGTCCGGATCGTATGCCTCACGATTCGTCCAGTCGTGGTCGATCATGGCTTCCATTTTGTCGTCGTCCAACTCAATCCCCAAACCAGGGGCGGTGGGCAGATCGACGTATCCGTCCTTGAACTGAAACGGTTCCTTCAGGTAATCCTCACCGAAGCTGGTGTGCTCCTGGGCAAGGAAGTTCGGTATCGAGGCGTCGAGCTGGATGCAGGCCGCGAGAGAGATGGGGCCGAGTGGACAGTGGGGGGCGACTGCTGCGTAGTAGCTCTCCGCCATGCCTGCGATGAGTCGGGTCTCGAAGATACCACCCGCGTGAGACAGATCCGGCTGAAGGATGGTCGCTGCGCGTTTCTCGAGGACGTCGCGGAATTCCCACTTCGTGAAGATCCGTTCGCCGGTGGCGATTGGCAGGTGCGTTTTGCGGGCCAGCTCGGCCATGCCCTCCACGTCCTGACACTGAATCGGTTCCTCTACGAACATCGGTTGGTAGGGTTCGAGAGCCTTGATCAGGATGGCGGCGGTTTGCGGGCTGACCGCGCCGTGGAAGTCGATGGCGATGTCGAAGTCCCGACCGCCGGCATCTCGCATGGCGGCAAAGGTCTCGACCACGTTGTCCACGAAGGCTGGGGTTTCGACGATCCGGGCGGCCCTTCGACCCCGAGGTCCCGTTTTGATCGCCTTGAATCCCTGCTCGATTCGTTCCTTTACTGCCTCGGCCGCTGACTCGGGTGAATCGCCACTCGTTCCCTTGTACATCTTGATCCGATCGCGTGTCGGTCCCCCGAGCATTTCGTAGATCGGCATGCCGGCAGCCTTACCCGCCAGATCCCACAGGGCGTGTTCAACACCCGAAAGGGCACTCGTCAGGAGCGGACCACCCCTGTAGAAAGCGTGCCGATACATCGCCTGCCAATGGTGGACGACACGTCGCGGATCCTTCCCGACCAGGTAGGGCTCGAGTTCGGCGACGGCTTGCTTGCACGTCAGGGCGCGACCTTCGAGGATCGGTTCTCCCAAACCGACAAGGCCTTCGTCGGTGTGCATCTTGAGGAAGAGGTAGCGAGGTTTGACGAGGAAAGTTTCGAGTTTCGTGATCGTCATGTTTCTGTGATCTGCTCCTGGTATCAATTCTTTTGAGGAGAGTTCAGTGTGAAGCCAGAGTTCAGGTAGAATCGGACCCCTGGTTTTCCCGAACTCTAGCTTCTCCCTGAACTCTTGCTCCTTACTAGACTCTATGATGCCTCACACCCTTACCCGCCTCCAACCCGGCCTCCCAGCGTTCGCACCACTCCACGTAGCTGTCCTGGACGGAATCGGGATCTGCCTTGCTCTGGAGGATGAACTCAGGATGGACCGGGCGCCCCGTAGGCGTACCCGTTTTCTGGAAACGGAGATCCATCGACCATCGCACGTAGTCCGATCGATTGGTGTGGCCGCGGTGAGGGGTGTAAGCGCTCATGAAGAGGAGGTCCCCTCGGCTCATGACACAGTCGACGGGCTTGGCATCGGGCATGAGATGTGGCTTGATCATCGTGCCGCCTTCAGCCTGGTGTTCGAGAAGGTTGGTTTGTCCTGGAATGACTTCCAGGCAGCCGCTGTTTTCATCGACGTCGACCATCGGAATCCATACGGTTAGGATTTCGGAGACGTCCGCTTCTTCCTTGGTCACGCCCTGATCCTGATGCCACGGGACCTGCATGGGCTGACTGTCGCCGGTGACCGGAACATACGGGCGGATATGCTGGATCGGACTGAGCATGATCTCGGGGCCGATAATGCTCTCTACCGGTGCGAGCAGGTTGGGGGTGAAGAAGAACTCGAACACGGCGGGGAGCTTGGCGTGCATGATGTCCAGCCCCCAAGACAGTTCCCGTCGCAGGTCCTTGTCGTCCACTTTGATCTGGTCGTGAATACGCGCAAATCGCGTGGCAAAAGGCTCATACTCGTACAGGTCCTCGATCAGGCCGCGAGCCTTGAAGTCGCGAATGCGTTCATCGATGACCTCGCTGTAAGCCGCTTCGAGTGGGGCGAAATCTTCACCAGACAGGGCACCCCTTACGATGAAGTATCCGTCGTTGTAGTACTGGTCGATCTGTTGTTGCGTCAGTGGAACTGGCACGATTCTCCTCCTGGTGATTGGTGCGGCGCCTACAATAACACGGCCCTGTTGGAGCGGCAATAGAAAGGGCGACCGGTCGCCGGTCGCCCTGTAAGGTTCGTCTATTTGTGTCAGCCTATTCGATCGACAGTACGGGGAGCATTCGGCTTTCCCCGCTGTCATCGACCACTCGGAATCCCTGGAACACGCCTCTCCATTGACGTTTGCTACCGACGTCATCGGGTGTCAGTTCACGATGACGAACAGCTGCGACGAAGTCCTGCCCCAAAGCACCCCTGACGATGTAGAGATCCCGGCGCCCATCTCGGTTGAAGGGCTCCTCGCTATTGATTCTTCCGTCCCACCTCCCAAGCGATCCGCTGAACGGTCCCAGATCCGGCTCGGGCTGTGCCATCTCGCTGTAGATTTCTGCGAGGTCGACCTCCTGCGGCGCCTCGATCTCCGGAAGCGGCGGCGGGGACGTCGTGTCGCCGTCGGCAGTTGCCGTTGCCAGATTACCCTCCAGGTCGATGATGATGATCAGATAGGCCCGGATCGGGTTGAGCGCATAGGCCTGCCGGTACTTCTCCAACGCCTCGGCGTCCTTGCCCTGATCGCGCAGGGCCTGACCCTCTTCGGCGAGTTTGCGGGCCTGATCAGGATTCGGCTCAGGATCGGCTGAGGGTTGGTCAGGTGGCTGCTGAGCGGGTTGCTCCGGCTTGTTGGCCTCATCATCTGATTCAGCAGTGGCCGTGGCGGTCGCGATGGCGGACACGTGGATCGAGACTGGTTTGGACGGCGAGTCCGAAGACGAAGAGGGGGGCGTCTGGCCTGCCACCACCACGGGAGGAACAGGGTCTGACGTCCTCGGGTTGCGGCTGATCTGCTCCACAGCCTTGGCGAGCGCTTCGATCACCTCGGCATCCCGTTCAGAACGCTGTGCCTTTTGCATGGCGGGGATCGACTTCGGGCTCCGATGCTCACCCAATGCCTTGGCCAGATTCATCTTCTGTCGCTTCGAGAGTTCGTCCACCGGGGACGTGCAGTGTCTGGCCAGCGCTGGTCCGAAGTCAGGGTTCAGCTGGCTGATCGCCTCGATGGCGCGCTCCTGGACCTCCGGGTTGGGGTTGCCCAGTGCGATTATGAGCGCTGGCACAGACGTCAGTCCTCCGAATTCACCCAGGACCTCGACCAGGATGATCTGGGCAGCCTTCGACAGGTCCAGACCCTCAAGCGCATCACCAAAGGCGGACGAAGAGGACGGCCCGATTTCAATCAGGATCGCTTTGACAACGCGGGGGCTGAGCGGTGACCCTTTCTCGATCAGGGCCTCGATCAGGGCGGGGACCGAGCGGCTGCCGGCCCTGATCAACTGTGTTTTGGCGCCCCGTTCGCCCCGTTTGAGCGCGTTGACCAGGTCCTGTGGGGTCTGACGGCGTTGTTGTCTTCTCTGCTGGGTCTGTTTCTGCTGGATCGGATCCTTTTCATCTACTCCGGTCAGGAAGACGAAGGCCGCGCCGCCGACGAGGGCGAGGGTAAGGACGGCCGGAAGGAGACGTTGAAGGGTCAAGCCCCGTTTGGAAGGGGGGCCAGGATCAGGCTTTGATTCTGCTTCGGGTTCGGGTTGTTCGGACTCGTCGACCTCCTTCTTCCGTGGATAAAATTCCTCGATCTCACGCAATCGCACCCAGGAGTCCATGCCCTCACGCCAGACGAGCGTGCCCCCGTCGATGCTCCGCCGCGTAAGTAGGTAGCGTAAGTCGTGCGCCGACATGGGTCCCTGGCGTTCCTGCCCGATCAGGATAAACCACTGGTTCTCGGCCATAGGAAATCCCACAGAACTATTGGGTGCAACTGTTTGGATTACAGAAGGTTACTACTGAAGTATAGGATTGGTGCCGAGGAAAGACAAAGCACCAGGGGGCTATTGGAGGCCCAGGACTCGGCCGTAGATTTCAGTCGCGCGCATGCGGACCGTCAGGTCGCGGTCGTTCATGGCGGCTGCCAGGTAGGGGAGGCCCGCCTTCTCACGGACCAGCCCGAGCGACTTGACGATTTCGAGCCGGATGCTCGAGTTCCCCTCATTGACGAGGGCCTCACCCAGCATGCTCGCAACCTGGCGCTCCTTCTTGCCGATCTCGCCGAGTGCGTCTGCCGAGGCGCGACGAACGCCGAGGTCTGCGTCGTTCATCAATGCTTCCTGAAGGGGCTGCGTGCTGAACTGGGTCCCGATCTTCCGAAGCATGTGGACGGCTTTGAGCTTCACGCCCAGATTGCGATCGTTCCGGAGAGCTTCCTGGATGAACGGCACGGCGAATACCGTCCCCGCCCATCGGAGCGCTTCGACCGTGTTGATCCGGACCGTCACATCCTTGTCGGTGAGCGCCAGACCGAGGGTTTCGAGAGCTTGCCGGCCCCCGATATCACCCAGCCCCTTCGCTGCCATCGACCGAACGGCCGCCGAACGTTCGAGGTCGTCATCGATGGAGCGACGGAGGACGAGCGCGGCCATAGGACCGCCAACGAGAGCGAGTGCCTGGACCGTCTTGAGTCGGACGATCTCGTCACGTGCGGACAACTGGTTGTGGAGCACCTGCAGCTTCTGAGGAATACGCCCATTGTCGACAACCTCGGTATACTTCCGTACTGTTTTCTCGTTGAGGACGTCGAGCTGGGTCGGGTCCTGGGCCGTCAGTGGAGACGTCAGGAGCGTGATCAGCAGCAGGATCGGGAAGGTTCTCATGGTCAACTCAGGATCATTCGGTCTACGGATTTGACGTTTGCACAACGATCGTCGATGCCCGGAATAAGGAGACGGACCGGCCCGCCATACCGAGCGGGCAGCGGCTGGCCATCGAGCCAGAAGACAAACCACCCCTTCTTCCTGGCGATCTCGAGGTCGACGTCCGCGCTGAAGTCATCGCCGGACTTGAAGGTCGCTCTGGTCTCGTCGCCTGATACCGCGACGGTCGACAGCAGCGTGCCAACTCCGATGGCCTCTCCTGATCGATCGGGGACGTGCTGACGGATGTCAGGCAGCCGATCCGGAAGGTCCAGCAGGTCTTGCAGCGTGAAGGTCGTCGCTTTTCCCCGCGCTTCTACTGTTAAGATCGGCAGATTGTCCGCTGCACTCGACTCGTTCGATGCAGCCACCACGCGGTCTTCGATCAGGTCCACAAGTCGTCGGTCGAAGGTCAGGTGGGGCGCCAGGCGAACGTCGACTTCCGGCTGCGCGGTTGTAGCTTCGCGTACGGCCGACTCGAGCAGGTCCCGCTCGGTTTCATTCAGTTCAAGGCAGTATGGGAAGATGACCGTGCGGTCGACGATGGGTAGGAATGAGACAGCAGCGGGAATCGATGTCAGCGGATCGGACCAATCTACGGCGACCACCGAATCGAAGTGATCGGACAGTGCTCGCGAAGCCAGTGACAGGTTCGCATCGGAGTCGTGCCCAATGATGATGACAGCAGTTTTCACCGGTAGCATCCGTCCTTCAAGAAGGATGGCGCTCGATCTGGAAGGCGATGCGCCATTTCAAGGAGTTTCCGGACCTCATTCAGGCAGTGCTCCTGATCTGGTCTCTCCTGATCCTGTGGGCGGGGATACGGTTCTGCGACGTATCGTCCAGACCTTTCGTCGTAAGCCCGATCCGCCGCCTCAGAAATCCCGTTCGGCATAGCCTAGAGCCATGACTTCGAGCGCGTTCATCAGGTAGACGTCCCGAACCTCCGGTTCCAGGGCCTCCACCATCTGCTTGGCCAGCTCCGGTACCTCGACTCCCAGCTTTTCTGTCATATCCGCTTTATCGAGCAGGGTTCCGTGGTTCCTCTTGTAGGACTCCAACGCCGCGCGGTATATCGCCATTGCCAGCCGTCGCGGATCCCCATCCAGCTGTATGTCAGCCATCGTTTCCTGTTCTCCTAACTATCCATCACCTCTCCGACGAAGCTTCAACGAAGGAGGATCGATCCTCAAGTATCGACCTAGACTGCCATTGCCGCCTTGATCGCTTCGTGACTCTGGTAATTCAGTAGCTCGAAGTCGTTGTAAACGAAGTCATCGATGGAGGTTTGTCCACGATCAGCGATTCGGAGCTCGGGGAGCGGCAACGGCTCGCGCTCGAGTTGCGCCTGTACGGCGTCGACGTGGTTCAGGTAGATGTGGCAGTCCCCGAGCGTGTGGATGAACTCGTGAGGTTCCAGATCCGTGATCTTCGCGACCATGCACAGCAGAGTCGCGTAGGACGCGATGTTGAGCGGTACCCCGAGGAACATGTCGCAGGAGCGCTGATACATCTGGAGCGACAGCCGCCCATCGGCGACGTAGAACTGGAAGAAGTTGTGACAGGGCGGAAGGGCGACCTCCTCTGAACCCGTCTCTGCTGCGTTCCATGCGTCGACGAGGATGCGCCGTGATCCGGGATTGTGCCTGATCAATTCGATAGCTTCCTGAAGCTGGTCGACCGTCTTCCCGTTCGCCCCCTGGTATGACCGCCACTGAACCCCGTAGATCCGTCCCATGTCGCCATCGTGGTCGAGGAGTTCGTTCCGCTCGACGAAATCCGCGTAGTTGCCGTCCCAGAGCTTGTTGTATTTATAGATAGCCTTGAGGTCATTGATGTTGCCCGATCCCGACACGAACCAGAGCAACTCGGACAGCATCGATTTCCACACGAGCTTCTTGGTGGTGACCGCCGGAAACCCGTCGCTCAGGTCGTAACGAGCCTGCATGCCAAACGTGGAGATGGTCCCGACGCCGGTGCGGTCGGACTTTTCGACACCGTGATAGAGGACGTGCTGGAGCTGGTCGAGGTAAGTACGCATAGGACTCCGTGCAGCGAGACGTTTACAAAAGGAGGGAGACGGTTTGGGGCTATGATAACGTAGAACAGGAGCGACGCGAGTGCAAGGGCACTTGAAAGGCAATGTCGAACACCGAAGTTCGAATATCGAAGGATCCTTCGGCGTTCAGGATTCGGTTTCCGCTCTATCCGGCGGGGGCTACGGACAGCAGGTTCAGCTCGCCGGGTGACTCCACGTCGACGACCTTGCCAATCAGGTCGTAACCGTTGGCGTCGACGATGTCGACATCGGCGAACAGTCCTCGCCCGCCTTGCCCGTAGATCAGGACTTCCCCGTCGATTTCGGGGGCGTCCATCCGGGTTCGCCCGATCCAGTCGTAGTCGGGATCATCCGACGGCCGATCGATCAGAACCCGCATCGTTTGCCCGATCATGGCCTCCGTAATCTCCGTCGTGATCGCTTCCTGCATCTCCATGACCCGGTTGATCCGTTCGACCTTCACATCCTCTTCGACGTCATCGATCAACAGGCCTGCTGCCGTGTTCTCTTCGTGCGAATACGAGAAGGCGACCAGGCGGTTGAACCGCATCTCTTCGAGGAAGGCCAGCATCTCTTCGAATCGATCCTCAGTTTCGCCCGGATAGCCCACGATGACAGACGAGCGGATGGTCAGGTTAGGGACCGCATCACGTAGCCTGTAGACCAGCTTACGCGTACCGGCCTGTGTTGTTCCCCGGTTCATCGATTTCAGGATGGGGTCCGAGGCGTGCTGGAGTGGCATGTCCACGTAGGCGCACAGTTTGGGCTCGTTGGCCAGCAGATCGACCAGCTCGTCTCGCCATCCCGTCGGGTAGGTGTAGAGGAGGCGGATCCAGTCTAGACCGTCGATGGCGATCAGTTCTCGCAAGAGGTCAGGAAGCCGGGGCGATCCGTATAGGTCGGCGCCATACCGCATCGTGTCCTGGGCGATCAGGGCGAGTTCGCGGCAACCGTGTTTGACAAGATGGCCTGCCTCCCTGACCAGTTCCTCGATAGCGACACTGATATTGCCGCCACGGATGCCAGGAATCGCACAGAATGAGCAGGTACGATCGCACCCGTCGGAGATCCGGAGGTAAGCCCAGTGGGCGGGCGTGAGCAGGTGACGGTCGTCCAGGCCCTTTAGCGGATCCTCACGTCGGTTGCCGAGTAAGCGATCGCAATGAGATACGATGTCTTTCTCGTCCTTCAGGCCCAGAATCAGGTCGGCTTCGGTCAGGTCATCCTGCAGCTCGGTCTGGTATCGTTCGGCCAGACAGCCGGTGACGATCAAACCTTTACAGTTCGCGTGCACCTTGAGGTCGGCGGCCTCAAGAACGGTGGAGATAGACTCTTCCTTGGCGGGCTGGATGAATCCGCAGGTATTGACGACCACGACATCGGCTTCCGTCGCGTCTTCGCTGACGCGATAGCCGTTGCGTTCGAGGAGACGGTGCATCCGCTCGGAGTCGACCGTGTTTTTCGGGCATCCGAGGGTTATGAGAGAGACAGTATCCATCGCTAGAAAGAATCGGACGCTGTGCAAACGGTGTCAAGGCGGCGCGATCCAATACCTTCGCCGTTGCGTCCCGATTTACGATCCAATACCTTCCTTGGGTCAGGATTCGACGTGACTGGTGATAGTGCAGTCACCGAGGGCCAAGTGGTGTACTACAATGGAGCGTCGAGTCTGGTTTTGCCGATCACCTGGGCGCCGAATGATTCGGTCCAGGTGTTTTTCTTTGGGTAGGCCTTTGGAATACGGACAGAGCAAGCGGTTTCTCGACGCCCTGTATGATTGGGAGGCAGGGCGCCCCTCACCCGGCCCTGTCGATTACAATATGCCCCGGATGCGGCATCTACTGGAGGCGCTCGGGAACCCGGAACGGTGCTTCCGGTCCGTCATCGTCGGGGGCACGAACGGTAAAGGCACGACAGCCAGCTTCCTGGCCCACCTCCTGACCACGGCAGGCCATCGGGTCGGGCTCTACACCTCACCGCATTTGCACTCGATCCGTGAACGGGTTCAGGTCAACGGGCAGATCGCCGAGAAGGAGCACTGGGCAGAAGGGGTCACACAGCTTCAGCACGCCTCCTTCGGTTTCGAGGACGCCGGCTATGGTTTGTTCACCAAGTTCGAGGCCATTACGGCGCTAGCAGCGCTCGAGTTCAAGCGTGAAGGCGTAGAGATCGGCGTGTTCGAGGTCGGGCTGGGCGGGCGATACGATGCGACGAATGCTTGGGACTCAGCGTGCGCCATCCTGACGTCGGTTCAACTCGATCACACGGAAGTGCTGGGGGATACCCTCGAGGCGATCGCCTACGACAAGCTTCACATCACGCGACCTGGCGCACCTCTGTTCACGCCGGTTGACCATCCAGAGACCGTCAGCGATACGGTGAAGGCTTTTTGCACTGACCGGGATGTGCCCGTCGTTCTCGTTGACCCACATCGGGCTGGATCGGGCTGGGTTGGGCGCGCGCAGTCGCTCGCCGTCGCCGCCGCCGAACACATGGTCGGAGGGTTCGACACGGTCGTCGGTGAGGCGCTGACGACCTTCAGCTGGCCGGGCCGGTTCGAGGTTGGCGCGGAGGATCCACTCGTGATCCTGGACGGCGCGCACAACCCGGATGCCGCTCGAGCGTTGACGACCCAACTCACCGAACGACACCCGAAGTGGCGTGTGGTTCTCGGAATGACGACGGGACACGATGCCGAGGGTGTGATCTATGCCCTTTCGGCACTGGCAGAGGAGGTTGTGCTCACAGCATCAGATCACCCCCGGGCAGTCGACCCGGAATCCCTCAGGGAGCTCGTTGATCGTGGGGTTTCGACCCGTGTTCTGCCGCCTGGCCGAGAGGCGCTGAAGTCTGAGCTGCGATCCGGGCAGCTACCGATCTGCGTGACCGGCTCTCTCCATACGGTGGCGGATGCGAGAGAGGCCCTGGGGCTCGTCAAGGAGGGGGAAGGCATATCAGAGGACGTTCTGCTCGAGAGTCTCAAATGTTTGGAAGCAGCCGTGGAGCGTCTGGGACTGACAATGCACCCGGCTTCCGAAGATGGGAACGTCGTCCGGGTGGATGGCCCGCAGGGCTCGCTGTACTTCTTGAGGAACAAACATCCTTTCAACGACTACGTGTCCGCGCGTCTGGCGGAGGACAAGGCTTATCAATACGAGCTGTTTCGGAACGCCGATCTGCGGGTGCCGTATACGATGAAGCTGTTCAACCCATACGCGGACGAGCGATTCAACCGGTATCGGGAGCATGCCTCCGTGGATCAGCTGATCGACGAGATCGAGACAAGGATGAGCTATCCGCTGGTGGTCAAGCGGAACCAGGGCTCCTTCGCGCAGGGCGTCTACCTGGAGCACGATCGGGAAGGTTTGAGCGAGCGTCTGGACCTGCTGTTCCGGCACAGCGGTTACCTGAACAACATCCTGATCTGCCAGTCGTTTGTCGCGGGACGGGAGTACCGGGGCGTCGCGACCGGAGGAGAAGTCCTGTTGGTTTACGAGAAACAGGGCCCCCTGACCGTGGAGTCAGGAGGCGACCTGAACCCGCTGCATCGCCCGGGAGGGAAGGCCGTGAAGGTGGATGATCCTGAGCTGCTCAAGTCATTTGCGACGGTTGCCGAATGTATATCAGAGGCCCTTCCGCTCGGCTTCTACGCGATCGACGCAATCGCGGGAGTGGACGGCCTGTCCGTGCTGGAAGTGAACCCGAATCCGGTCTGCTATTTCTACAACGAGAGTAACGGCCGGTCCACGTTCGTCTCGATCTATGAACGCTTGCTGAAATCGCACCTGCTCGGTGCCTCGCGCTCGAGAGGGATGAAGTTGGAGATGGACGAGGATTGATTTCCTCCGACCTTTGTCGGGTTCGATTCTGCAACCTATATTCCCTTAGGCTGTTACTGACCCGGGGATGGCGTCTGTGCGCGAGATCGCGACCGGGCGAGCCGTGTCGGTGGCACTTTCAACCAGGAGATCGATATGAGAAGGTCGCTGTTGGGTGCTCTGACGCTGCTGATTCTGGCAGGCGCCGGCCAGACCAGCGCCCAGAACCAGTTCGTGATTTTCAAAGCGAAGACGCCGTTCGATGCGGGTAAGGTCGCGCCGGATTCGGCTCGACTAAATGACTTCTACGTTCGGATCGGAACGGATCGAGGGATTCAGCTAGGGATGACGATGAACGTCTACCGGGACAAGGAACTTACCTCCGAGATCGGGTCCTTCAAGTTCAAGACAACCCAGTTTATCGGGCGTGTCCGCGTCTATGACGCTCAGCCAGAGTTCACGATCGCCCGCACGGTGGAACTGGCGACGCACGGGGATCCTCACCTGGATCGTGTCGCGGTGATGGTCGGCGACTACGTGCAGCCGGTGTTCGTTGTGGCGTCGGAGAACCTGTTCGACAAGGGAAGCAGTACGCTCCGCCCAGAGGCCATTCGAGAACTGGATCGCGCCGTGACCTTTATCAGCCGGTTTCGCCCGATCAAGGTGCGGATCGAGGGGCACACGGACAGTGACGGGCCGGAGGACGTGAATATGCAGATTTCAGAAGCGCGGGCGCAGAGCGTGAAGGCCTATCTCGTCAGCCAGGACAGCATCGACGAGAACGTGCTGGTTCCGGTTGGCTACGGCGAGAGCAAGCCGATCGCGTCGAACGACACGCCTGAAGGTCAAAAAAAGAACCGGCGTTTCGAGATCGTGATCGAACAGTAGGGCGATCCTTTGGTTCCCTGGGTCGCGACCCTGGGAACGAGTTTGTAATAGGGCCGTGAACGGGCATTATCAGCCTGTCACGGTCCTTTTTGTTGCCTAAATAAAGGTCGGGCTGAATCTATCGGTCACGATAAGGTGGAGATATACCGAAGATCCACCTTGGCCACCCCGCAAGTGATGACCCCACGATCGACCTTTCCAGTTTCTCCAATATGTTCCCGTCGCTTGCGTCGTTCTTCGACCAGGACACGCTGGATGTCCTCGCGCCTCGTCCGCCGCAGCCACCCGCTGAGCCGAACGAGCCGGAGTCTGAACAGGATTCCGTAGAGCTTTCCGATCCCGCGCGTCGACGATCGCGTTCACGTTGCCCGGGGTGTCCTTCGATGCGCCCTCGGAGGGACCGCCGCTCGCTGTGGCCGAGAACGGCACCTACGTGTCGACGCAGACGTCCCAGCGAATGACGATGTCGCTCGGGTTCGAGCTCAACCTCAGTATCCAGCGCGAGGTGACGGTTGCCCCATCCGGCCGGTGGCTACGCAGAGTCGGGATCGCTCCAGACTGAACTGATCTACAGCCGGAGCCGGGAGATCTCGTTGAACCTGCCCGCCTCACGGGCTGAGCAGTTCGACCAGACGGCGACACGTGTCTCGAGGTCGTTCCAGCTCAGAATCAGCATGGACTTCTCGTCCCTCGGTCTGTTCACCCAGCAGTCTAACTCGATCTCATCGCTCGATGACGATCTGTTCGGGCAATATCTCGACGATACAGGGGGGCTGGCCGATCGGCCCTCGGATGCGCTCCAGTCCTTCTTCGACGATGTGGATCGGATCCTCGCAGACTCGGAAGCACACGTCGTCGAATCGTTGGCCGCGTTCTTCGACCAGGTCGCGGAGTAGTTCGGTGTGAATGCGGACGAGATGGCCGCATTGGAAGATATGGTCATCTCGGAAGTGACGAGCTTCTTCGACGAGATCGATCAGTTTCTGAACGAGTCTCGGTCCTTTATGTCGGGGTCAGTGTCAGCTGAGACCGCTGAGGTAGCAGCACCCGACCCGGAGCAAACAGAAGAGGATCCCGAAGCACTCCTCGCCTAGTCATTCACATCAGGAGGTTGGATGGTGACACTGGGCAATGTGTTGACCCGCCATCCCAACGAGCGAGCGACCCACCCCGTTGATACCTCGAACGCTTCTGAAAGACCCAGAACCCGACGTATCCGTTCTACGAGCTGGGGCGCATCTTACGACCGTATCGTTAGTCCCCCCAAGCTTAAGGCGCGGACACCCGGGCCTGTTCCACCTTCGACACCAAACGCATCCTTCGATGCTGCCGCATCCTCGGAGTCGTCGGCACGGCAACGTGCCCTCCACGCACCGAGGCCGACCCTGTTCACAGCGTATCGACTAAAGACCCACATCCGGATCGGCATGTCGGTCTCATTCTTCACCTGAGTACACAGAAACGGGGTGGAATCTCAGATTCAACCCCGTTTTCGTTTTCGTCTGGCCTGGCGTCAGATCTTGACTTCGACCACCCGGTGCGATCGATGGTTGTATCTCAGTGCGGTGAGCTGTCGGCTGAGCGTATTCGTACACTTGATCGTCACCCGATTCTTTCCCGCCTTGATCCACGACGACTGGCCGACCCAAGCATATGGTGACCAGAGCCTCGCCCCCAGCGAGTGTCCGTTGATCAGGATTTCAACGATGTCTTCGGTGTCCTTGAACAGCTTGTCGAACTCGATCGTGAAGTGCTTGCTGTCCGGCTTCTTGATCGCGAGTTCGTGTGTGTAGGAGACGGTGCCGGCGTAGTATGGAAGCCGGTTCGCATCCAGATCGCCCACCGGACCGCGACCGGACAACGCTCCGATCCGGGTGCCGTCGGTCTTCCACTTCCGTACGCTGAACTTCCCGAACAGGTAGAACGCATCAATCAACCCGTCGTCGAGGCTCTCGACCTCGACCCGTACAGCGATCGTGTTTTTCCCCTTCGTGACTCGCCGTCCGAGGGCACACGTGATGTTGCTCTGGTCGTACCGGAAGGTCGGGCGGAAGGAATTGTTCGGGAGTTTCGTGCCGTTCAGGAAGATCTGATAGTTCCCCTGGATGGCGCCCCGGTCCTTGACGAGGGCGAGCTTGTTCGGGGTCACGTCTGCCTGGAAACTCGTGCGGTACCAGACGACGATCGGCAGGCTGACACTCGGGCCGGGGTCGGCACCGTTGAAGTCGAGCGGAAGGCTGGTCGGTGTGGCATCCTTGAGCTGTTCGCTAAACGGCTTCGCGCCAACGGTGACCCAACGGCTGTCGGCGTAACCGGTGGTGTGCCATCCCAGGTTCTGCCCCTTCCGCTGAAGGTCGACCTGCATGCGGAAACGGTCGATTCTGAGCGCGTTGTCGTCCTCAAGATCGACGCGCCAGTTCCCCTTGACCGGAACCTCGATTGCAGGCAGTTCCGGCTCAGGCTCGTCCACTTCCGCTCCGACAACCAACAGTCGAGACTGATAGGCCTCAAACCGCAGGGGAACCATCCCGTATTCGCTTTCGGTCTCGACGTCCAGCTGGGTCCGTTCTCCAGTTTCGACATCCCACAACTGGACAGAGGGCTTCTTCTTGCCCTGGGCCCGTAGACCGATCTTCGCGTCGAAGGCAAGGCCCGTGGCATTGACGAGGAAGAAGATGTCCTGGCCCCCGTCGCGACGGTGGTGGCTGAGGATGGCGGACGTCGCACGCTGTTCGGTCTGGATGATCATCTGGCGGGGCTGGAGCTGGACGAGCAGGTCCGCCAGCGCCCTCGCGCCGCCGTTCTGAACCACTGATCCACCCGTGCGAACCAGGTGCAGGTTACCCCGGTTAACCAGGTGAACACCCAGTTCGTGTCCGAGGTAGTCCTTGATCATCCGTCCGGCTTCCATGTCCGAGATCCGGGACACGCCGTCGACGATCGACGCCCCCTCTTCGATATCCTCTATCGGGAGGAGGCTGACCGACACGACCACGCCGTCCTCGTTCAGGAAGTTCCGGGTCGCCTCGAAGGCCTCGCGTTCCAGGTTGGTAATCGGCGGGAGGACTAGGGCATCGTAACGCACGCCCCCAACGACCAACTGGTTCTTCTTGATGTCTGCGCTGGCCAGAGTCACAGGATCGATGATGTCGAACTGGATACGGCTCTTCTGGAGCGTTTCCAGCAGGGTGGCCCAGTCTGCCCGGAGTCTTTCGGCGAGCTTCTCTTCCTCTGGATCCGACCCGACGTATTCCCATTGCCGTTCCGGGTGCCCCAGGTGGGCCATGAACGACGTGACCGGATCGAGGACCGCGACCGTAGCGTGTCGCTCGCCCTGGCCGAGGACATATGAGAGACGGGTCACATACTCGGAGACCTGGTCGAAGTGTTTCCACGCCGGTGCCTGGTGGAACAGTGAGGGCGAGACGTCGTGCTTGCGAGATCCGGCGATCGTGTATGCGAACCCCTGGAGGTTGTAGGTGCCGCAGCCTTGAGCGGCAAGACGGTCGACCGCGTGCTTGACGTCCTGCGTGTTGAGTGACCAGCCGTCACCATCGAATGCATCTGCGAAGACGCCTTCGCGTCCGCTCTGACGGGACGCAGACACGTGGAAGACAGGGTTCAGCCGGGGATCCGATTCTGCGAACCGAGGTTCGCCCGTCTGCTGCTCTGCCTTTCGCGTGTTGGCCCGAATTCCGTGGTAGTGGTTGGGATCCAGAGACGACGTGCGATATCGCATGACGTCGGTCCGGAACTGGAGGTCGTGATCGGCGGCCCATTCCGCGCAGGTCTGGTGGTAGGACCGGTCGAGGAGGTCTCCGAGTGTCCGGAAATAGTCGTAGCGGATCCGCGAGGTGTTTGGCCCGAATCCGGTGATCAGGGCCGGAAGCTGGCTGATCAGGTCGTAACCGTGGATAGCCAGGAAAGCGTCCGGGAGGATCTGGGACCACGGCAGGTATCCCTGGGATGCGGCGGGCTGGGTCGTATGGATGCCCTGAACGGTCTTCCCGATGTGCTTCTTCAGCGTGTTCACATAAGGTTCGAACGTAGACCGGATGTAGTTGAGGACGGCATCCCGGCTATACGGATCGAAGTGCCGCGTGTTCTGTCCCTGGCCAAGGATGTCTTGACGCAGAAAGACAATGACCCGCCACCGTCCAGCGGGCGCCTTCCAAAACAGGCGGTGAATCGGCTCAGTGGTTTGGAAGGTCCGGTGACGGTAGGCTGCGCGGTCTTTGTCGAGTTCTCCGTGCTCGTCGCGACAGTGATCGGTCCCGATGTATGCCGAGATGTCCTCTGCGTCTTCCCAAAGGCTGCGGTCTCGCTTGAGCGGTACGGCGATGGTTCTCAGGATGTCGGCCCAAGGTAGCGGCATGTCCACCTGCTGACCGCCCTGAACCGTGGTTTCGCTGTAGGAAAGGTATTGCGCGCGAAACCGGGGTTCGGAGAGGGCGACGCGACCGCCCGTACGGCCCCCGGGATGGGGGAAGTCGTCGTGGATCCAGACCTTAAGGCCCTCGCCGGATGCGACGTCCACAGCGTGAGCAACCCGATCATACCACGTCTGGGAGAGATAGGGGATTTGCAGACCGGGGCGCGCGGAGATGACGAACCCACCCAGCCCTTTTTCCTTCATCTCGCGGATCTGGCGGGCGATGTCTGTCTCTTCGATCGCGCCGTTCCAATACCAGAAGGGTGTTGGCCGACACGTTTCCGGCGGCGTGCTGAAGGTTTTAGGATCCATCTACTGTGCTTCTTCTCTCGTGTCCTGAATGTCGATACGAAAAAATTCTTGCGACAGCGTGTCGCGAGCGGCGAACAAGAACCAGGTCCCGAGCAGACACAGGAGGAGGGCATACAGGTATGTCTTCATCTGCCTATGACGTCTGCTTGTCGCGGCCCTGCTTCTCCGAGCGGGGGCTGTCTCGACCTCGGGTCTGGTCTGTCGGAGTCGTTCTACTCCGGGTCCAGGAAGTACCTGAGCTGGTTTCGGAGAGGCTGGCTCAGGGCTAACAATGGCCGCTTCCTCGACGGAGTGCGAGACCCGCTTCGCCACCATCTCGGACAGGATTTCCTGCACGACGACGAAGAGATCCTCCTCCGAGAAGGGCTTCCGGACGAACCCGTTTGCCCCTTGCGGCCGAGTTGTTCCAGTTTGCTGGGATCGATTTCCGAGGAGACGATCACCACGGGGAGCGACTTGTCGAGGTCCCGAATAAACTCAAGGATCGCTTCCCCCTGGATGGTCGGCAGATACAGGTCGAGGAGGACCATTTCCGGTCTGTTCTCCTGGACCTTAGCAATCGCCTCCGTCCATCGGGTCGCCTGGCGAATATCGTAGCCCAGATCACCCAGGGTTGCATTTGCGCCCTGACTCCGTCTGATTCGTCGTCGACGACAAGTATGGTGCGATCCTGGTCCACGTCTGTCCTCAGGTTGCGTCCGTCAGGCGGTGGCGCAACTCTGTCATAGGTAGGTCGCTGCGCATCGTCCGTTGACGAACCAGGTGAGGTTGACCTCTACCTCTCGACAAACCGAGCACGGCCGTTCGAGCTTTGTCCGAGGTGTGGCCACCGTTGCAGTCGATTGTCCGGACTCACAGGAATAGAAACGGTAAGTGTCTATTTTTTAAATGATTACGATCTCAGAACTAATGGTCGTGGCTTCACGTTCCTCGCAGGCACCGCACGAGCCCACCTAAAATATTTAATAACAGTAGGTTGTGGTGGTATTTTCAGGGGTGGCTCAGGAAGGGGTGGGCAAAGTTGACAACCTACTCATGCCGAGCGGCAATTAAGTACCAACAAAATTCAAAGTCAAGGTAAATGAAAAAAAAGTAGCAGCTTACGTCGGTTTTGCCCCCGCATAAGCAGGCCAGATTGGGCGACAGAAGTTCCGTGTGTTATAATAGGAGCCTTATGAGTCAGACAATCGCAGCCGTCGTGCTCGCTGCCGGGCTTTCGAGACGGATGGGGCGACCCAAACAACTCCTCCCTTTCGGTGAAGACACGGTCCTCCAGACTGTGGTAAAGATGCTACAGTCCGTCCCAGTGGAACGAGTTGTGGTCGTTCTGGGATACAAAGCGGTGGCCGTCCGGGAGTCTCTGCCTGAGGGTGTCGAGTACGTCGTCAATGCCAACTACACGGAGGGGATGTTTACGAGCGTGCTGGCAGGGCTCGGTGCCATCGAGAAGGACGCGGATGGGATGCTTATGTTGCTGGGGGATCAACCCCAGATCACTGCTGAGGTTACCCGGGCGGTCATGGACCGATTTCATAGAACCGAGAAGGGCATCGTGATTCCGGAGGTGGAGGGGCGTCGCGGGCATCCAGTGGCCATCGACATCAACCGGTACGGGGATCGCATCCGGGGACTGGACGGGGCCGAGGGCCTCAAGCCGGTTGTCAGGGGTTATCCCGATGACACGGATGTGGTATGTTGGGACGACGCTTCGATTTTGCGGGATATGGATACGCCGGAAGACTACGAGAGAGAGATCCGGTTGAGAGAGAACGAATCGAGAGGATCACATGGCTGAACGGCTGAACTACCGATCGCTGACCGAGTTCGTCGAGGACCTGGATGCGGCAGGCGAGCTGATACGGATCGCTGAGCCCGTGGACCCGGTGCTGGAAGTGACCGAGATCGCCGATCGGGTGATGAAGCAACCTGATGGCGGCAAGGCGCTTCTGTTCACGAATGTCAAAGGCAGTGATATGCCGCTGGCGATCAACCTGATGGGTTCGAGGAAGCGGATGAGCATGGCGCTCGGGGTGGATCACCTGAATGATATCGGGGATCGGCTGTCCGGCATGCTGAAGCTTGAGGTTCCCAACTCGTTGATGGGTAGGCTTGCAATGCTTCCGATGCTGAAGGAGGTGGCCGGCTTTCCGCCTCGGACCGTTCGATCCGGACCCTGTCAGGAAGTCGTGCTGCAGGGCGACGATATCGATCTGTCCAAGCTGCCGATCATCACCTGCTGGCCTGATGATGGCGGACCGTATATCACGCTACCGTTGGTGATCACGAAGGATCCGGAGTCCGGCATCCGGAATGTAGGAATGTATCGGATGCAGTCTATGGACCGGAACACGACGGCCATGCACTGGCAGCGGCACAAGACGGGCGCCAGACACTTCGAACTGGCGAAACGGAAAGGGGAGCGTCTCGAAGTGGCTGTCGCGCTCGGCGGAGATCCCGCGACGATCTTCAGCGCAACGGCACCGCTTCCTCCCGCGATCGACGAGTTCATCTTTACGGGTTTCCTCCGGCGACGGCCGATGGAGCTGGTTAAAGGCGTGACCGTGGATCTGGAAGTGCCGGCCGAAGCCGACTTCGTTCTGGAGGGCTACGTCGACCCGAGCGAGGATCTGATTCTCGAGGGTCCCTTCGGAGATCACACGGGATTCTACTCGCTGGCGGATATGTATCCCTCTTTCCACGTCACTGCCATGACGATGCGTCGCGAGCCGATCTACCCGACGACGATCGTCGGGAAGCCCCCGATGGAAGACTTCTACATGGGGCACGCGACGGAGCGGATTTTCCTGCCTCTTACGAAGCTGATTCTACCGGAGGTCGTGGACTATCACATGCCCGCCGAGGGGATTTTCCATAACCTCGTGTTCGTGTCGATCGACAAGGAATACCCTGGGCACGCGTTCAAGGTGATGAACGGGCTGTGGGGACTCGGACAAATGATGTTGGCCAAGGTGATCGTGATCGTCGACAAGGACGTGAACGTTCAGGATCCCAGGGAGGCTTGGTGGGTGGCGCTCAACAACATCGACCCGGAACGGGATGTACGATTCACACCGGGGCCGGTGGACGTCCTGGACCACGCGAGCCGTGCGTTCACTTTCGGAACCAAGATGGGCATCGACGCGACCACCAAATGGCCCGAAGAAGGGTTCGACCGGGAATGGCCGGACAAGATCGAGATGAGCGATGAGGTGAAGCAGCGCGTGGACGAGATGTGGGCACGACTCGGAATAGACGAGGCGGGTTAGCTGCCGCGAAGGCAGAAGCCAGAGGACAGTCTCCAGTAGTCAGTGATCATAAAAAGTGCTGCTATGTCGAACACGGCGAAAAGTTTTCGCGACCTCATCGTTTAACAGAAGGCGTTCGAACTACAGCAGGACCTCTTCGAACTGTCCAAAGGCTTTCCGGCTGAGGAGCGCTACTCGCTCACAGATTAGATTCGTCGGGCTTCCCGGTCAATCGGTAGCAACGTGGCCGAGGCTTGGCTCAACCGTCGTTATCCGGCGCACTTCGACAGAAAGCTGTCAGATTCGGATGCTGAACAGGCAGAGACACAACACTGGATTGATACAGGGGCGAGCTGCGGATATCTCAAACCAGAAACGAGGTATGAATTGATCGAACGCTGGTTCGAGATCGGTCGAATGTTAGGTGCGATGATCAGCAAGCCCGAGACTTGGTGTACGAAGTAACGATCGAAACTACTGAAGACTGACGACTGTCTCCTGTTAACTCTCACAGACGGATGAAGATTACCGAATGCCCACGCTCTCTAGGGAAGTAGAGTCCTCACTCAAAGCAGGAAAAGTCATCCCCGCCCATCCTCTCGCACTGGACGCGAGCCGACAGCTGGATGAGCGACGTCAACGTGCCCTTTCGCGCTACTATATCGACGCCGGCGCGGGAGGCCTGGCCGTCGGGGTGCATACGACTCAGTTCGAAATCCGCGAGCCGGATCACGCGCTCTACGAACCGGTGCTGCGTCTTGCCCAGGATGTGATGTCACGCAATGCCTCGAGCGACTTCATCAAGGTCGCGGGAATCAGCGGGAACACCGAGCAGGCGACGCGTGAAGCGACGTTGGCTCGAGACATCGGGTATGACATCGGGCTCGTCAGCTTGGCCGCGCTGAAGGATGCGGATGACGATGCCCTGATCGCGCACTGTCGGGCATTAGCTGATGTCATCCCCGTGATGGGGTTTTACCTGCAACCTGCTGTGGGCGGGCGGATCCTGCCGTATTCCTTCTGGCGTCAGTTCGTGGAGATCGAGGGTGTCGTCGCGATCAAGATGGCGCCGTTCAACCGGTATCAGACGCTGGACGTACTGAGAGGTGTGGCCGCGTCAGGCAGGGCCGACCAGATTTCGCTATACACAGGTAACGACGACAACATCATCGTCGATCTGTTGAGTCGCTTCCGATTCGGGGAAGTCGAACTGGAAATCGTGGGGGGCCTCCTGGGCCACTGGTCGGCCTGGACGCAGCCGGCGGTCCGACAGTTGGAACAATGCCAGGCCATCAAGGCCGCGGGGGCCGACATTCCCGAAGCGCAGTTGACGTTGGCGGCAGAAGTGACCGACAGCAATGCGGCCTTCTTCGATGTGGCGAACGCGTTCGCCGGCTGTATTGCTGGTATGCACGAGGTACTGAGGCGGCAAGGCCTCCTCGAGGGAACGTGGTGTCTGAACCCGGAAGAGGGGCTCTCTCCTGGCCAAAAGGAAGAGATCGACCGGGTCTACGCCGCCTACCCGCATCTGAACGATGATGCGTTTGTGGGGGAGAATGTGGAGCGGTGGCTGGCGGATTGACCGGTCACATCGTGGATACGCAAGTGAGGGATGGCGACACGCTGCGCAATCCCTTTTGCGTATATACCGATTCCTCTGATTTCGCTTCCAGGTTGTGTCCGTTGCGCCGTAACGCCTCAGAATGATGTCCCAGTGGACAGAGGTATATGCCTCGGCCAGGTGGCGGTGTGGATCAGACCGTCGTAGGCCGCTGATTGTATAGCGTGCACTTCATAAAAGGAGGTCTCGTGTATAGACAGATCGATAAAAGGGTCGGGCTGTTCGGGAACGTGTTTACGAAGCCGGAGGAGCGACGGAAAGGGGAAGCTAACGCGCTGATGGAGAACTTTCGACAGCGCGGCGGGAAGGCCCTGTATCTGGGGACTGGCTACGTTCGCTTCCCTACCATCTCTACGCGAAGAACGGCTTTGTCTGGCTGACGCCTCACGATGGGACGATGGCCTACTTCAGCGATTCCGAGGATGCTTTCTACGAGGACTAACTCGACGGAGAGAGTCTGGCCGAGCGACTCGGCTGGCCGCACTGGCCCCCTTCGAACTCCTGTTTGCGGGACACTTCAGCACGATGGAGGGGCCGATGATCCCGCTGCAAAGGCAGGAAGGGGTTCTGCGTGATGCGAGCTTCGAATCCGGTGCGCTGTCTCCGCAGCGAGTCGCGACAGATGAGGAAAAGTCTGAGTTCTTGGACGTGAGGGAATGGGAATGTCGCTAAGCATTCACGGATTCAGCACGTCGTTGAGGATGTTCACGAGCTGGTCGAATGACGCGCCGCCGTCGATGATCTTGTAGAGGATCGAGCCCTCGGTGACGAGCAGGTCCGTAGGCCGTTTGATCTCGGTCTGGTTGGCGCCGAACATCACCGTGTTGGGGCACCCGGGCCGTTAGCCTGATTTATCTCAGTCTGTTGCCAGGTCAGCGCACCGTCGAGAAACACCAGCAGGTAGAAGGTGTTTCGAGCGTTCCCCAAAACCACCTGGCCATCACTGCTGAGGGCAAACTCGGTCAGGAGCAGAGAACGCAAGCTGTCGGCGAATGAGGACCACGTCGTACACCCGTCCTTGCTGGTCAGGAACCCTCCATTCTTCCCCAGGGCAGACAGATTGGCCCCAAACGTGAGAACACGATCGAGTCGACCTTCGAGGTGCAGGTATCCGTTCGTCGAATCGTCTACGGCGGTAACGGCTCTCGTCCAGGTCTGCCGACCGATACAATCCTCCGGCGAAGAATTCGCCCTGAAGTTCCTGGAACGAGGCTGTCCCTCCTTCAACCCCGATAACAACCGCAGGATCATCACAGGTGAGGATTTCCACGCTGGTGACGCGGAACTGGTCAGCCCGCAGTTCTTCAGCGTCCAGGTCTCTCCCCCGTCATCACTTTGATAAACCCCGCCGGTCGAGGTCGGATAGTCGCCTGTCACGGGGCTAGGTGAATCCCGGGTCGCCGCAAACACGACGGCCGGGTTCGACGGGTCTTAGGCGATGTCCCAGATCTCGGGATAGTTTTCACCACTGTGGCGCAAGCCGCTTCGGTGGCGTGTCCAGGTTACCCCGTCATCGAGGCTGCGCACGAAGCCGTTCCGTTCGGTACCGAGCAGGATCGTGGCTGACGTTTCCGGGTGGACCGTGAGGGACCGGAACGGGTTGTTTCGATCACCGTCCCCGGGCGCATCAGGCCCGTGTACGATCTCGAATCCGTTGCCGACGTCGTTGCCCACGTCGGGAGAGGTATTCCCGAAGTCGTCGACGAGGATCAGGAAGTTAGAAAAGTCGATGGCCCCGTCGCTGTTCAGGTTATCAGCGGGGTTGAAGGCGGAGTCTGCCGCGGGGTGATTGAATGTCGCTGACAGGAGAAGGAAGTCGCAGAAGCCGACCTGCCCATCGCTGTCTATATCCGAGTGGATGGAGCCCGATCCGAACAGCAGACCCGGAAGGGTCACGGTCAGCAGAAATGCGCAGACGGTTGGAGAGAACCACCTAGTCTGCTGCTTTCTCCTGGTCTCGGTGGATCTGCCACGATCTTGAGAGATCCTGGCTCTTGACCATGCGTGCATACAGTCCGTCCGCAGCCATCAGGGCATCGTGAGAAGCGGATTCGGATATGGCGCCGGCTTCGAGAACGATGATGCGGTCAGCGGTCCGAACGGTGGACAGGCGGTGGGCGATCACGACCGTCGTCCGGTTCCGAGTGAGGTTCTGGATCGCTTCTTGTATCAGGGATTCGGTCTCCGCGTCGACAGACGAGGTTGCTTCGTCGAGCAGGAGGATGGGAGCATCCTTCAGGATGGCGCGCGCGATCGAGAGACGTTGCTTCTGCCCACCAGACAGGCGAACGCCCCGTTCACCGATGACAGCGTCATACCCGTCGGGAAGACCGGCGATAAACTCGTCGGCATTCGCAGCTCTGGCAGCCTCGATCAATTCCGCCTCCGTCGCCTCGGGGCGGCCAAACAGGATGTTGTCTCCCACGGTTCCATGGAAGAGAAAGACATCCTGGAGCACGCTGGCGACGTTGCGTCTGAGAAAGTCCAGGCGGAGGTCGCGGACGTCGTGTCCGCCGATGCGAATAGTACCGGACTGTACGTCGTAGAAGCGTGGGATCAGGCTGGAGATCGTCGTTTTGCCCGCTCCTGTCGGACCGACCAATGCGACCACCTGATCCGGCTCGACCGTAAAGGAGATGTCAGTCAGGACCGGTGTCTCGGGAGCGTAAGCGAAGTGGACACGGTCGAAATCGATCCGCCACTCGACATCATCTGGTGCGATGGCGTCCGGTTTGTCCTCGATCTCCGGCTCGATCGCGAGGAGTTGGTACACGCGAGCGGTACTGGCCGCCGCCTTCTGGAGGACATCGTTGATCGACGCCAGTTGGAGGAAAGGCTGGTAGATGTGTCCCAGGTAGACTATGAAGACGAACAGATCAGCGACCGAGATGCGGTTCTCGAAAGCCATCTCTCCACCGGACCAGATGACCAGGACAATTCCTAGGCCGCCCGTGGCTTCGATGATTCCCGCGGGCAGGAGGCTGATGTTATTGGCTTTGAGCAGTGAGTCGCGGTAGGCCGCGCTGCGTCTGGTGACGAGGGCCGATCGATTCGACTCCTGGACGAACGACTTGATGACGGGGATCCCGGACAGGTTGTCCTGGACCAGGGCGACCAGTTCTGCCAGCCTCTCGCGGGCGCTTCGCCACATCGCCCGGACCTTGGACACGAACCTGTAGACCAGGAACGCCGCGATCGGGATGGGCAGGAGCGTAACGATCGCGAGCTCAGGGTTCAGCGAAAACAGGACGACGATCATCGAGACGGGAATGATCGCTGCGAGGGCTGTTTCCGGAATCCCGTGGGCGACAAAGTCTTCGACGGACTCGATGTCGTTGATGGATCGGGACATGAGCGAACCGGTTCGCTGGTCTGAGAAGAATCGGTGAGGCAGGCGCTGCAGGTGCCGATAGACGCGAACCATCAGGTCGTGGAGGACGTTGTAGGCCGTCTGGTGAGAGAACCACCCGTAGCCGTAACGGGTGGCGCCACGGACTAGGTAAACGGCAAAGAGCGCGATGCTCACGGTAAGGAGTTCGCCCGTGGATCCTGCTCCTTCGGTCAGCCACTGGATCAGCTTCCGGATCAGGAGTGGCGGGATAAGGTTGGCGCCCGCGAAGAGTAGGCCGCATCCAACGGAACAGGCCATAAAGAGGCGGCGACCTTCGAGAAGCTGCAGGATTTGCTTGGCGAATGACAACGTTCGGCTCCTAGGTATCGTGATCGATTGCAGGCAAACAGTAGTCCCCGTTTTACGCGGCTGTCAACCGGTTTAGGGCGCCTACTTATTATGGTTGTGCAAGGTGCGAATAGCCTCTATATTATAAAGGCTGTTTTATATAAATACCTGTTTTTAAAGGAATTATATGCGAAGCGGTGAGGTTTTCGGGAGTTTCAGGGTGCCAAGATGTATGTTAAGAAAAAACAACGGGTTATAACTGGTGGCCGTGTTTGTGATGACCTACTACGGTATCGAGTTCTGCCCGTTCCTCAACCAGATAGACCTTTACGAGTTGGTTGTGGAGATGTCGGTGGGGTTGGGACTCGCACACGCCGGAAAGCTGGTCCTGACCCGGTCTCGTGTCGATGCGGACGAGATTGACCTTGTTCGTCCCTGATGGTTCCTGCGTACCTAATTGACCACATGGGTGGCCGGTAGGGGCAGCATCGCGCTATGGAATGCGGCGATGTAAGAGTTCCCGCTGGAGAGTGGGCTGCAGGTGATCCTGGGCACCCTGACGCTGGGTATCTTCAGCGCGAATGCGATCGCCCTCGACTCGGAGTATGAGACGATCCAGCGGCTTGCTGCCGCTTCCCGATTCTCGTCAGGCCGACACCAATCGGTTCCTTTCGATCACGACGAAGTTCATGGGCTTTGTCGGCTCGTCCATCGCCTTGATGATCGTTCTGCTCATAATGCGGCGTCGGTTGCGTGAAACTCGCAGGACGGCGTGGTCGACAAGTTTATCGGCGATGCCGCCATGGCTGTTTACGGTCTAGACCGGTCTTCCAATCCCTGTGAGAGCGCTCTGCAAACGGCGCTGGGCATTCGAGATGGTCTGGTGACGCTGAACGAGGAACTCGTGGGACGTGGGTTGACCCCATTGAGGAACGGGATAGGGATTCACTACGGGAGTGTCGTGTCCGGGAACATCGGGTCGGAAGAGCGGCTCGAATACACCGTGATCGGAGACGCCGTAAACATAGCGGCCCGGTTGGAGAACGCGACCAAAGAACTACCGTCGCCGATCGCGATATCGGTCGATAGATACAATCTGCTGGAAGAAGACTCGCGGAACCAGCTGTCTGCCCTGGAGAAAGTGTCCTTGAAGGAGAAGTCGATGCCCCGCCCGGTCTACGGGATACCGGAGACGGCGTGAGCGGAAGGGTTTTGCTGACAGGTGCGGCGGGGTTCGTCGGGCGGATGCTGCTCGAGCATTGGGGCGATCGATTCGATCTGCGTCTCGCCGATGTGCGAGACGCAGAACCATCCGCGCACGAATTCGTCAGGTGCGACTGTGCGGACTTTGAGGCGATGAAGTCGGCGTGCAACGGGATCGAGACCGTTGTCCACCTGGCAGCTGACCCGAGCCCTCGAGCGGAGTTCTATGACTCTCTCCTGAGCCGGAACGTGATCGCTACCTACAACGCTTTTCAGGCCGCGCACGAGGCTGGGTGCAAGAGGATCGTGTTCGCAAGCAGTATCAACGCCATACTGGGGCACGACGACATCACGCCAGTCCCGTGGGAAGCACCGATCTACCCGATCAACGTTTACGGTGCGACCAAATGCTGGGGTGAGGCCTTGGGGCGTGTGTATTCCCACACTCACAGTTTATCTTGCATCATGGTCAGGCTCGGGAGCCCTCGTTTCGAGCAGGATGGGGACTGGGACAAGGAACGGCCCAGCATGGGGATCAGCCGCCGCGATACGGCTCAGCTGTTCGCCCGCTGCATCGAGGTTGGGGACATCGACTACGCCGTCGTGCATGGCGTGTCGAATCACGAGCATTCCTGGCTCGATCTGGAGATTAATCGCAAGATTCTGGGATACGAGCCTGAAGACGGCACGGCGTTCCCGAAGGGATGAGTGGCGAGAGTAGAAGGACCGAATGAAGATCACTGATATCAAGACGGCCGAAGCGAGCGGACACGGCTACTCGACGTTTGTGAAGATCCAGACCGACGAGGGGCTTGAAGGGATTGGGGAGTGTATCCACGGTGGCGATGGTTGCAGCCGGCTGATCGAGAACATGGCCGGGATCATCAAGGGGGAGAACCCGCTCGAAATCGACCGCCTGTATGAGATGATCCGCAGGCGATACCTGTTCAACGGTGGCATCGCCGGGAACGCGGTCACCGCACTGACAGGGATCGAGATCGCGCTTCAGGATCTTGCAGGCAAAGCGATGGGTGTGCCCGCCTACCAGCTGCTCGGGGGGAAGTTTCGTGACAGGATTCGGCTTTACTGCGACTGCCACGCAGGTGAGGACGATTCGCCTGAGTCGTATGCCGTTCGGGCGAAGGAAATCGTGGCGATGGGGTTCAACGCGATCAAGTTCGATATCGATGACGCGAAGAGTCCCTACAAGCTCGACACCTACAACTGGTCGATCACCCCGGGCGAACTGGGCCAGATGGTCGATCGTGTGGCCGCCGTGCGAGAGGCTATCGGGCCGCAGGTCGATCTGGCGATCGACATGCACGGTCGCTACGACATCTTCGCCGCCATTCGTGTCGCTCAGGCGCTCGAGCCTTTTAACCTGCTGTGGCTCGAAGAGCCGATTCCGCCGGAGAACATCGATGCGATGCGAGAAGTCAAGCGATCGACGAAGACCCCGATCTGCGCGGGCGAGAACCTGTATATGCGTGGAGGCTTCCGCGATCTGATCGAGAAGCAGGCCGTGGACGTGATCATGCCGGATCTGCCGAAGTGCTGCGGCCTGTCCGAGGGACGGAAGATCGCGAACCACGCCGAGATGTATCACATCCCGTTCGCTCCGCACAACGTGTGTGGACCGCTCGGAACGGTTGCGTCAGCGCACTGCTGCGCGTCGATCCCGAACTTTCTGGTGCTCGAGTGGCACTGGGTGGACCGACCCCACTGGCACGAACTGGTGGTCGCCGATCCGCCGCTGATTCAGGATGGCTACCTCATCCTGCCGGATGGCCCCGGGCTCGGTGTGACGCTCAACGAAGAGGCGTTGAAGCAGTACGCCCGTGATGATCGACCGTTTTTCTAGGATGCGATGTGTCTGACGTGACTTCGTTCGAACGGATCGAGACAGAAGCTCAACTGATCGATCAGATGACGACGCCGACCTCCGATGTGGAGGTGGCTGTGCGGGATCTGGACGGAGACATCCTGATTCTGGGGGTCGCCGGAAAGATGGGCCCGACGCTCGGCGAGTTGCTCGTTCGGGCCGGCGCAAAACGTGTGATCGGTGTGTCACGGTTCTCGGACCCCGCGTCTCGACAGGACCTGGAAGATCGCGGGATCGAGACGATTAAGGCGGACCTGCTGGATGAAGCCGCTCTGCCTGATCTACCCGACGCCCCTTATGTCTACCAGATGGCCGGGCACAAGTTCGGGTCGACGGGTAACGAGCCGCTGACGTGGGCGATGAACACGCTCCTGCCGGCTCAGGTGGTGTCGCGCTATCGAGATTCGAAGATCGTGTATGTCTCATCCGGGAACGTCTACAAGTTCGCGTCGACCGATGGCAGAGGCGCGACGGAAACAGACGAGGTCGAGCCGATCGGTGAGTATGCCCAATCCCGGCTCGGTGGTGAGCGGGTTGCCGCACACATGGCGGATCGTCTGGGGACTGACCTGGCGATCATCCGCCTGTTCTACGCGACTGAGTTGAGATACGGGATCGTTCTTGATGTCGGGCAGAAGGTCGCGGCAGAAGAGCCGGTCGACCTGACGATGGGATACGTCAACCAGATCTGGCAGGGCGATGCCAACGGGTATCTGTGCCGGTCGTTCCCGTTCTGCTCGTCGCCTACGAAGACATTAAATATGACGGGGCGGGAGGTCCTGTCGGTTCGATCCATCGCAGAGGCTATCGGAGACAAGCTGGGTATAGAGCCCACGTTTATGGGAGAGGAAGCGCCGACGGCACTCCTCGGCGATGCGAGCGGAATGCTCGACACGCTGGGAGAACCCCACATCGGGATCGATCAGATCACGACCTGGGTCGCCGGTTGGCTGGAGGCCGGGGGGCGGACGTTGGGAAAGCCGACCAAGTTCGAGTCCAGGACGGGGAAGTTCTAACACAAAGGAACGCATGAAATACGCCGAACTGGTGCTGAAGCCGGAGATTCAGACTGCGCTGCACGAGATGGGGTATGAGGACCTGACGCCCATTCAGGAGGAGGCGATCCCTCACATCCTGGAGAACAAGGACCTCATCGGACTGGCCGAGACGGGGTCCGGGAAGACCGGCGCGTGCGCGGTTCCCCTCGTGGAGATGGTCGATCCGGCCATACGCGAGATTCAGGCGCTGATCCTGGTGCCCACGCGTGAATTGGCCCAGCAATACGTGTCGGAGATCGCAGATGTGTCCAAACACTCCGACGTCGCGCCGTTCGCGATGTTCGGCGGGTTCGACATGGACATCCAGCGGGCGAAGCTGAAGGACGGGGTACATATCCTAGTCGCCACGCCCGGACGGTTGATCGACTACATCTGGAACAACCCGCTGCCACTCGACAACGTGCGGACGGTGGTGCTCGACGAAGCCGACGAGATGATGAAGATGGGCTTCATCGAGAACGTGGATTTCATCTTCTCGTGCATCATGCAGGAGGTGCAAACGCTCCTGTTCTCAGCGACGATGCCGAAGGCCGTCGCTCGTCTGGCCAAGATGTATCAGACTGACCCGGTTCGCCTGGAACTGAACAAGGACCAGGTGGCGCCACAGTCGCTGATGCACTGCTTCCGAGTGGTCAAGCACGGGAACCAGGAGGACGAGCTCTACGACTACCTTCGGTCGAACGAGATCGGTCAGGGGCTCGTTTTCTGCAACTCCCGATCGCGGAGTTCGCAGCTGTTCCGGCAGCTCAGGTCGACCCAGCCGTCGGTGGAGATCATTCACGGTGGACTGGATCAGCCGCAGCGGAGCGCGGTGTTCCGGAAGTTCAAGAGCAAGGAGATCGACCTGCTGGTCGCGACGGATGTCGCGGCGCGCGGGTTGGATTTCAACAAGGTCACCCACGTGATCAACTATGACTTCCCGATGTCTGACGAGGCGTATACGCATCGTACCGGGCGAGCGGGACGGATGGGTCGCGAGGGTGTCGCCGTCACGTTTGTAACGAATCGAGACCTGGGCGCGCTGGGGCGGTTGATCCGCGCGAACGGGATTGAACCGGTTTGGCTCGGGGAGGAGCCTGAGTTGCATTCCTCGCGCCCATCTGGACCCCGGAGACGCCGGCGAGGCGGACGTGGGCCGGGGAGATCGTCCAGAAGGAGATCACGTCCAAAGAAGTAAACTCGTCAACCACGGAAGCACAGCGTCTGGACGGGCGTCCCAAGCGGGTCTGCTCGGTTTCTCGCCCGGTGACGGAACGACGTCCGCGACGCGTATCGAGAGGAGAGAGTACCGTGGCCACAGAAAAGGCAAAGATCAAGGAGTCGAAACTCGTCGACGACATCAAGGAGGTGACGCTGACCAGCGGTCAGTACTCCGTGACAGTCGTACCGCAGCTCGGGGCCAAGATAACATCGATCTTGAACCGGAAGACGAAGCGTGAGTTTCTGTCGAGAACGAACGTCGACTATCGCCCGCGTGTCTATGGCGACGCGTTCGAGAACTACGAGCGTGATGGCGCGGACGAGTGTTTCCCGACAGTGGGTGGTTGCCCCTACCCTAACTATCCCTGGCAGGGGACCGACATACCCGATCACGGGGAGCTCTGGTGTCTGCCCTGGCAGCACGAGATCACCAAGGACAAGCTGCGTACGTGGGTCCGGGGGATCCGGTTGCCCTACCTGTTCGAACGGACGATCAGCTTCGAGACGCTCGCCCGTCACGAGAAACAATATATCCGGCTCAGCTACTCGGTGACGAATGAGAGCCCCTATGACATGCCCTTCCTGTATGCCTTCCACCCGCTCTTCAAGGCTGAGACCAAGTCAAAGCTGATGCTCCCGCCGGGCGCCGACGTCGTGACCTGGTCGAGCTCGGAAGATCGGCTGGGTAAGCCGATGACCAAGCACACGTGGCCCGAGGTGACCGACTTTACGCTCGACAAGAGCTATGATCGTAGCGTGATCCGATCGAGCCGGACGAAGGAGTCGGAGAAGCTGTTTACGACGCCGCTCGATCAGGGTCGGTGCGCGCTCGTCTACCCGAAGGATGAGTTCATCGGTTTCCTGTTCCCGGCCAAGCGCTTCCCGCACCTCGGTCTGTGGGTGAACGAAGGGGAGTGGCATAACCTCCATCAGGTGGCCGTGGAGCCGTCGACGTCACAAGTCGATCGACTTGACGTAGCCGTCGGCCTGGATGCGTGTGGTACGGTCCCCGCCCACGGGACGACCGAATGGGATCTGAGCATCCTGATCGGCAAGGGAGAAGAAGAACTGACCTCCGTTCTGGGCGAGTTCTAGCCGGCGTATACGGTGACGCGTGCGATCCTGACATTCGTCCTGGCATGCTGTTTTGGTCCCGCATCGGCGCTGGACCGGGTGGTGCTGGTGTCTCCGCATTCGGACGAGATCCAGAACGAGTTCCAGGCGGCGTTCGCATCCCACTACGAAGCGCAGACGGGTCGCACCGTTACGCTTGAGTGGCTCGATGTGGGCGGCGGAACGAGCTCGATCCTCCGGTATATCAAAGGCGAGTTCGCACGCCAGCCCGAGGGCATCCAGATCGACCTGTTCTTCGGAGGCGGTCTGGATCCCTATACGGAACTTGCCGACGCGGGTATCTTGCAGCCCTTTCGGTTGCCCGACCGGGTCCTCAACAGGGTTGCGCCGACGATCGGTGGGATCCCCGTTTACGACCCCGAGTATCGCTGGTATGGGGCGACGCTCGCCGGGTTCGGGATTGTCTACAACAAGCGGGTGATCGAGACACTCGGTTTCCGCATACCGAAATCGTGGGAAGAACTGGGTGACCCGAGGTATGCGACGTGGGTCGGCTCAGGTGATCCACGGTTCAGCGGCAGCGTCCACATGGCTTACGAGCTGATCCTTCAGGCCTACGGGTGGGAACGAGGCTGGGAAGTGATCACGACCATGGGAGCGAACGTCCGTAACTTCAGCAGCAGCGGAAGTCAGGCTCCGAAGGACGTTGCCGTCGGAGAAGTGGCGTTTGGGCTGGCCATCGACTTCTACGCCTGGGCCCAAGTGGCAGAGGTCGGTGAACAGTTCGTCGGATTCACGATGCCCGACAACATGACGATCGTGAACCCCGATGGTCTCGGGATCCTGAAGGGGGCTCCGAACCTCGCTGTGGCCAGAGCTTTTGTGACGTTCGTGATGTCCGAGGCCGGGCAGAAGCTCTGGTTCCTCAAGAAGGGGGCTGAAGGGGGCCCCGTTCAGCGACAGCTGAACCGGTTCACGGTCGTGCCTGAGCTGTATGAAACGCATCGTCAGTATGCGGCCGTCACCCTCAACCCGTTCAAGTGGCGGTCGGACCTGGTCTACGATTCCGCCAGGGCGTCAGCGCGTTGGAGTGTGCTGAACGACATGATCGGTGCTTTCGTGATCGACTCTCACGACCGGTTGCGCCACGCGTGGAAAGAGGCTCAGAAGGACGGGCTGACGAAAGAGGAAATCCGGCAGCTGTCCTTCATGCCGTTGTCCGAGCGTGCGGCGCTCGAGTTGGGCGCCGTCTGGCGGAATGACCAAGGATTACGGGTCCGGAAGCTCGGAGAGTGGACCGAGTTTGCTCGCGAAAAGTATGGTGAACCGGATGACACGCTCGCCACGATATTCGATTGGCTGACGTTCGCGTTTCCGGCCGGGATCGCCCTGGGGACGGTTTGGATGCTGCGGAAGACGCGCGGCGCATAGTGTGGAGAGCGTATGATTCGGATCTTTTCGTATTCGCGGGAATCCAACCGCATGGAGACACCCTCGATCGCAGAGCTGCCGAGGCATCTGAACGATCGTGGACGCACCATCTGGGTCGATCTCGCAAACCCGACCGACGAAGAGACGGGTGTGCTCGGGGGAATCTTCGGTTTCCATATCCTGACGGTCGAAGACTGTATCGACGATGCCTGGCTACCGAAGGAAGACCAGTATGACGGGTATACCTACGCGGTCTTCCACGCGGCTGCCCCGGATCGACAGGATCGATTGGTGGATCAGAAGCTGGACATCTTCGTCGGTACCAACTTTCTGGTGACGCACCACGCGGGTGAGATCAAGGGCATCTTCGACACCCGTGGGGTGGTGGCCAAGAACCCGGGTTCTCTGCTGCGGTCGTCCGACTGGTTGCTCCACGGCGTCCTGAACACGGTGATCGACTACTGCAAACCGGCCGTAGAAGGGCTGGAGGCGAGAGTAGATCGCGTGGCGGAGGCCGTCGGCGACGCTTCGCTCGATCTCGGCGAGACCGTCGATCTGCACCGGGATCTGACGACCTTCCGTTCGATCACCGAGCATCAGCGGCAAGCGCTCGAGCGCTTCGCCTACAGCGAGTCTTCGTTCGTGTCTGAGGAGAACCGTGACTATTTCCGGGACGTACACGATCACAACCGGCATCTGCATCACCGAATGGTGCAGGCGATCGAACGGCTGACGTGGGCAATCGATTCTACACGGGCGGCCGATACGCGGCGAACTCAGAGCGCGGTCCGGTGGGGTGTGGCCGTGGTGACAGGCCTCCTTCTCCCCCTGCTCGGGCTGACCGCGCTGGATCTCGATGTCGTCGACGTTTCTGGACGCGTCGGGCAGGTCGCGATTGGTATCACCCTCGTGTATGCTGCGGCAGTGCTCGCTATTTTAAAACAAAAACGCTGGTTCTGACAGTTATGCTATGGTGAGCGTCACTCTCGATCAGGTCACAAAGCGATTCGACCGCGTGGTTGCCGTTGATCGCGTGAGTCTCGAGATCTCCGAAGGAGAGTTTTTTTTCCTGCTCGGGCCGTCCGGTTGCGGGAAGACGACCTTGCTGAGGATGATCGCGGGGTTTTACGAGCCGGAGGGAGGACGCGTGCTGTTCGGGGACCGGGATGTGACCAACGTGCCCCCAAACGAGCGGAACACGGGGATGGTGTTTCAGAACTACGCGCTCTGGCCGCACATGTCGGTGCAGAAGAACGTAGAGTATGGTCTGTCGATGCGGAGCGTGAACCGAGAGGAAATGGACAAGCGAGTGTACCGGGCGCTGGAAATGGTTCAGATGACGCCGTATGCGGACCGTTCGCCGAATCAGCTGTCCGGCGGGCAACAGCAGCGCGTCGCGCTGGCACGAGCGCTGGTGATCGAACCTGATGTGATCCTGATGGACGAGCCGCTGTCGAACCTGGATGCGCGATTGCGGCTGGAGATGCGTCAGCAGATTCTGGATCTGCAGCGCGAGATCGGGAAGACGATGATCTACGTGACGCACGACCAGAAGGAGGCCCTTGCCATGTCTCACCGGATGGCAGTCATGAACAGCGGCCACGTGGTGCAGGTCGGTACGGCACGCGAGTTGTATCAGAACCCGCAGTCCCAATTCCTCGCGGACTTCATCGGGGAGATCAACCTGATCGCGGGGACCGTTTCGGCTGTCGGTGAGGAAACGTCCGTGGACACGAAGCTGGGTGTGATCAATGGACGCCCTGCACGAGACGGGTTGCAGAAGGGTGACAAGGTGTTCTGCGCCGTGCGGCCGGAAGGGCTGTCCTTCGTGGAGGGAGAGCCTCCTCCCGGTGACAACACCGTAACGGGGGATGTCCGCAACGTGGTGTATCTGGGTGAGGTCGAGCAGTATGTGATCGACCTGGCGGACGAGACGCCCCTGAGGGTGGTCGAGTACGACCCCGTAAACCCGAAGGCGAAGCGAGGCGATACGGTCCGGCTCCAGTTCAGCCCATCCAAGGTGGTTATCCTGTCCGACGAGGGAGACGTGCGTGCTGAGACGGTATGACCTGACGCCGGGCACGGCCGTCTTCCTGGCTGCTCTGGCTGCGTTCTTCGGCGCCTTCCTGCTCTATCCTCTGTGGTATGCGATTGTGGGTGCGTTCTACGTTGACGGGCGCTTCACGTTCGAGTTTATCGAATTTATGCTGACGAGCCCCGTCTATGGGGAAGCCATCATGAACAGCTTCCGCCTCGCTATGGTGACGACCGTGGCGACCACGCTACTCAGCTTGCCGCTCGCTTTCCTGCTCGTTCACTACAACTTCAAAGGCAAAGGGTTCCTCCAGGGGGTGATCCTGGTTCCAATGGTCCTCCCCCCGTTTGTGGGGGCGATCGGGATGAAGCAGATGTTCGCCCGGTTCGGGTCGATCAACCTGCTGTTGATGCGGATGGGGGTGATCGATCAACCGATCGATTTCTTTGGTGGGGGTGGGTTCCTCGGGGTGGTCATTCTCGAAGTGCTTCACCTCTACCCGATCATGTATCTGAACGTGGCGGCGGCGTTGTCGAACATCGATCCGAGCCTCGACGAAGCGGCGCGGAACGTCGGGAGCAGCGGCTTCAAGTTGTTCAGGACGATCACGTTCCCGCTGATGCTTCCGGGGTATTTCGCCGGTGCGATTATCGTGTTTATCTGGGCGTTCACGGATCTCGGGACCCCGCTCGTGTTCAACTTTCGGCAGGTGATCGCCGTCGAGATCTTCAACTCGATCGCCGACATCAACGAAAACCCGGTCGCCTATGCTCTTGTGGTCCTGGTGATCGTGATGACGATCTTCTTCTTCTACTTGGCCAAGCAGTTGATGGGCGGACAGAAGGTGGAGATGGTGTCTCGTGGGCACGTGGCAGGTGCGCGGAAGCAGGCGTCCCCGGGTATGACGGTCGCGATCTGGGCGATCATGCTGTCCGTCACGGGTATCGCACTTCTGCCGCATCTGAGCATCGTGTTGACGTCGTTCGCCGATCGATGGTTCATGACCGTCCTGCCCGAGTCGATGACGGTATCGCACTACACGATGGTGTTCGACCACCCAATATCGTCGACCAGCATCAAGATCAGCCTGATCCTCAGCGTGTTCAGCACGCTTCTGGATATCGTGGTCGGCGTCGCGATCGCTTACCTGCTGGTTCGAACGAACATTCCGTTCAAGGGCGTGCTTGACGGGCTCGCCATGCTCCCCCTGGCTCTTCCGGGGCTCGTATTGGCTTTCGGCTACCTCTCCGGATACTCGGGTACCTTCCTCGACGCGCGTCACTTCCCGATGCCGCTACTGGTCATCGCCTATGGCGTCCGTAGACTTCCGTATATGGTTCGGTCGGCGTATGCGGGTTTCCAGCAAACAAGCGTGGCACTCGAAGAGGCGGCTCAGAACATGGGGGCGTCCAAGTTCCGGTCGGTCTGGGAGATAACTTTCCCTCTGATCCTGGCTAATCTTGTGGCCGGGGGAGTGTTGTGCTTCTCGTTCGCGATGCTCGAGGTGAGCGACAGCCTGATCCTGGCGATGAAGAGTGAGTATTACCCTATCACCCGCGCGATCTACGCGCTCCTCGGACGGATCTCAGATGGCGCCTACATTGCTAGCGCGATGGGTGTACTTGGGATGCTACTCTTGATGGCCAGCCTCTTCTTGGCCGGGCGATTCCTGGGTCGGCGAATGGGCGAGTTGTTCAGGGCCTGACGGTGCTGAGCGTCGTCCTAACTCTGTGCGCGATCGTCGCGCTGATCTGGTGGCTGACCGGCTCATCTATTCATTCGGATGTTTCGATCGATCCAGGTCTGCAGGCGCACGTGGCTCGAGAAGCGCTGGACCGAGTGCGTGGCGGCGACCTGGCCACTTCCGGATCGGCGGAAGTCGGGACGATTCTTCAGGAAATGCTCGTCGGCGTGGGGATAACTGCCGCGGAGGCCCGGCAGATGGTTTCGGGCCTCGGGTTCGTCGCGCCGCCGGTTCAGGATGTGGAACCCGAAGCTTCTGGCGCTCTGACGGTCTTCTCGATGAAAGACGAATACGCCAGCGCGGCGCTCGAACGTGCGCTTTTGGTCGGTATCCAGTTGGCGCGGATGGATGATGACTACGCCGGCGTTTCCGACGAGGCGCAGAGGTTCGACTCTCTCCTGGAGAAGGCGGACGAGGTGGAGGTGGAGCTGTTCGGTGACGATCGCAGGGCGCGGATGCATTTCTATTCCCGTGCCGCCCTGGTGCTTCAGGACCGGATCCAGTCGGAACCCGACGCCGAGCGGCGTCAGGTGATGGGGGACGTGCTTAGGGAGTTCGACAAGGCGTTGTCCCTACTGCAGGAAGAGATGCACGAAGCGATGGCGGCGCTCCCCGAAGATCAGGAGGCCCTAGCCTGGGGAAGTAGCGAAGATCGGCGCAGATACTATTTCAAGATGGGCGTGACGAACAGCCTGCGGCGGTCCGGTCATCTGTCCAGTCTCGGGTCGCTCTACCGCTTCCGAGGCGTGAATTACGATGTCGAAGAGGCCTACCAGCTTGCGAGCGAGGAGGAGCCATTGTTGACCCGGGCGGCAAGCCTCGAGCTGTCATCGCTGGTGGCGCTTCGCCCACCCGATGTCCGACGGTTGACGAGCGAACGACCGCGCGGTCAGCTGACGCAAACAGAGAATTGAGCGCAATAGATGGATCAAGATAAAGTCTCCGTATTACTGGCTGTGCCGGCCGACGACCTGGAAACGTCGTCTGTCCGGGAAACGATGCAGAGCATCGCCTCCCAGAGCTATCCGGCCTCTCTCATGGAGACTCTACTGGTCCAATATATGCCGAACATCCCGGGTGGACGCACGGCAGCGTTGAACGCGGCACGAGACCAGGCGAAGGGCGAGTTTCTCGTCCACACAGAGCAGGGCGTGACGTGGGACCCGAGCAAGATCGAGAAACAGGTGCTCCGGTTGCGGGAAGGTGGTGAAGGGGCAGGTGTCGGGTCCGCGCACCGGGTGTCTGTCCGCGATGCGACCGGTCGTATGAAGCAGACGAATTTCGACCTGATTCACCGTGTCGGGCTCCGTGTCTCGTCTCTCCTGCTTGCTCCGTGGAAGCCCGGCGCGTTGCTGATCCGGTCGGATACGATGGCGGACCTGGGGGCGTACCGTCATATCGATCAAGCGGTGTGGGAATACGACATCCGGCTGGCGTCCAAAGGGTTGTCGGTCGAATTGCTCGATGAAGACCTGGCGGTGTGGAACGTGGATATGGATCCTGCCGGGAGTCTGGTTCGCGAGCTCGTGCCTTCTGGGATGCGCGAGTCTTTCCTGAAGCGGTTGCTCGACCAGACGGCTCCCGGCGATCTGGTCGCCGAGGGGGGCAACGAGTTTCCCGCTCTCCTGCTGGCGGGACTGCACCTGTTCAACGACGACCTAGAGACGAGCCACACAATCAGCCAGTCCTTTGGGAGGGAGAGTGTGGCGGCGAACTTCTGGCACGGCGTTATCCATCGCCGGGAGCCCGATTTCGGGAACGCACGTGGATGGTTCGAGCGCGCCCGGTCGTGGGAAGGCCTTCTGCAGATTCGCGACGCCGTTCAGGAAGTGCTGGAACGGGTTCTCTTGAGGCCGGAGTATGGCCAGACACGGGACCTGGCCTTTTCCCTCAAGCAGCACCTGGACAGTGAAGGGATCTGGGACTCGGAGTACTTCGTTGATATGTGCGAGCGATTCTCTGAGGCTGGTGTCCCGGACGAGATGGAGGAGACGCTCTTGAGAGCGGTTCAAGAAGCGGAGATGGTCGCGGCGCTCGAGTGGACCTATCGGTGCGCAGTGAACTGATCGCGCGGCCTCTGCGCCATAGTCTTCAGCCGGTCGGCTTTTCGGAGTCGGTCGGCTTTGCTTTTTTCGGCTGGGATAGCCTCCTGGTCTGCTTCAACAGTGCGGGAACCAGGATGGCAGCGATTATGGCATCGGGGACGATGTAGGTCGCATTGTAGGCCATGGAATAGGCCCAGGTGCTCGTACCCTCCGGTGCGTAAGCGCCAAAGAACACGATGCCCGAGGTGACGTGTGAGAGGTAGCGCAGGAACGCACCCAGGATGATGCCCGGAATTTGCATAGGGAGTAGGGCCGACAGGCCGAGCAAACCGAATGCGAGAGGGTAATCTAGGATCACCTGGATGGGATGGTAGATGTGGGCATCGAGGAGCAACTGGAGGAGGCCGCAGAGGATGCCTGCCTGGACACCCGGCCGCCATCCCCGCCAGAACGCTACGTAGAGGATGGGTATGGATTCTAGCGTGATGGATCCGCCGTATGGGAGTCGCGGCAGCGGGAGCGCTTTGCAGACGAGGCCGAGGACGATCGCGAGGGCGGCTCCTGTCCCGATTGCGGTGAGGTCGTGCAGCCGACACTGCATCAGTCGCCGAGGCCGGCTTCCTGGCGTAGCCGTTGCTGCCTCATCGCGCGCTGAGCCTCCTGGTCCTTCTTCTGGTAGATCAGGTTGATGGTCTGGAAGAACTGACGGAAGGGGCCGATCTCCTGCTGCTGGTGTTCTTTCCGGATTTTCCGGATCGACATCCGGCCGTTCGCGGTGTTGATGTCACCCCACTGACTGATGTGCAGGCTATCGTGCACGCCGCGCCCGGTCTGCCACCAGCCGAGGACTTCCTCGGTCGAGTCTCTCAGTTCCCAGATCGAAGGGGTGTCCAGGTGCACGATGTAAGACTCGATCATACTCCAAGCGTAGTCCCCATCTTCTGGATCTACTTCGATCTTGAGCCTGTCGAGATCCGACTCCCGATCGGGGTCGGTGTCCTGGAGCGTTCTGTTCAGGATTTTCTCGCTTCTTCTGCGATACAGCCTGCCTGATTTGTTCCAAGCTCGAGCGGGCCGACCAACTGAGCGCCTCCAATTCCATCGCTACCTCGCCATACAGACGCTTGAGCCGACGCAAGATGAAATCTTCGGCCTCATCACGCTCTTCGTTCGAGAGAATGAGGAGTAAGTCTTGGGTTTTTTGCATTGCTGGCTGACTCCGCCCGGGGTATCTTAGTGGCCGTTTTCCTGCCCCCTGAACCACGTGTAATTATAGGAAAAAACGGCAAATATGCAATGTCCCAACGGATGAACGGAGCGGCAGAGTTTGGCTGATTCTGCAGAACAGGGAGAGGCCCAAAAGACGATCATCGTGGCTCAGAAGGAGCCGCAGGATCAGCGTTTCGTGACGGCCCTTCTACCACCGTGGGTGAGTTCGAAGTGGTGGGCGCCACGTCGGCGTCGGGGGTGACCCGGGGTCTTCTCAACTCACCAGATATGATCCTGGTGGATCCTCACTTACCCAGAAATTTCATGCGCGCCGTCGAACTGATGCGTCGCATGCCGAAGCTGAACCACGTGGCGATCGCCGCTTTGATCGGTGACTTCAAGGTCGCCCATCGGTGTGTGGGCAAGGGGTTCAATTCAAGCTGTCCAACTCCGCCTTCTTCGGGTTCAGCCGCGAGATCAGGTCGATCCGGGATGCCGTATCGCTGCTCGGGAACGAGACCGTAAAGAACGCAGTGTTGAGCATTTCGGTTTTCGAGGCGACGAAAGATCAGAAAGAGAGCGCCGGGCTTGACAAGAAAGAGTTCTGGCGATACTCGACGGCGGTCGGGTCGGATGCTCGCTTTGTCGCCAAAAAGATGCGGATCCAGTGGGAAGAGGCGTTTACGGCCGGTATCCTCCACGATATCGGGAAGATCATCCTCGGTGGTCTTTACTCGGAGTTCTACGAGCCAGTCTTGAAGTCAGTCGAAGAGAAACAGCTGTCGCTGTTCGAGGCCCAACAGACGTCGCTCCAACTCGATTACGCAGGTCTGATCGAACCGATCGCGTATCACCACGCTCCGAAGTCGGCCGATCTCGATCCCGAGATTGCGAACCTCGTACAAATCGGCGATGCCTAAGTTTGGAATCTGGGGTTCGGATCCGGAGGAGATCCGTTTACGCCGGTGATCGACAGCTTTTCGATGGAGCACCTGGCTGTCGAAGGGGACGACCTGTTGAAATGGGAAGAGGAGATGACGACGACGATCGAGAACGACGTGTCGTTCCTGGCCGCCATCTCATAAAAAAGGAAGGCCGCATCCATTGGATGCGGCCTTTGCCTGTCAGCCCTCCGGGTGCGACTTCGCCCAGATCGGCTTGATCTTTTCGATGACTTCCTCGTCCGTCTTGCAGGACGCTACGATTTCCGTGAATGCTTCCGCGCTGATGCCCAGTTCCTCCAGGAACCTTTTGTCAGCCCCTCACGGATAGACGTAATCATCGATCGTCCCGCGGAGCGAGGCTCGCGCTTTGTCGGTGATTCTCGGTAGCCACGGGACGCCGCCCATCATTAGGGGCCGACTGCGTGGCCGAAACTCCAATGCGGAGCTCAGATTGTCCATCACGAAACTCCTTTCGTCGTCCTTGGCGACAGTTCTCTCACGACCGCTCACCGATCACGGTCTCAATTTAGGGGATTCAGCAGGGGTGTCAAGGAAGCGGCGTTTTAGGTCGTGAGCCCACGGAGATGGTTCGCCACCAACGTGTGGAACGAATGGAAACACCACTGGGCTGCGTGGGCGCTCTCGGGAGGTGAACGCGGCGTCGAACCGTCGGAAAACGTTAAAGCTCTCCAGACTCTAGTCCGAGTTACTCGTGACGACCGACCTAGCCAAGCTGACCGAATTGTGGACGCAGGTAATTCGGTCGCACGCGGAGAACCTCTGGGTGATCCCGACGACCGAGCGCCCGATTGCGATCGGTACTTTCGAATAGGATGGGGAACGTGCTGGAGCGAGCCATCGCCTCGTTTGTGACGATGACGCCCGGCAACCTGAACCCCGAGACTTTCTTCTTCAGGAGCAAATGACAAGATCTCTTCTACAGATCGGAACGCTGGCCACCTGGCTGCTGTGGGCCCCACCGTACACACAGGCGCAGACATATAGTGAAGCCCCCGAGCTCCGTACTTTGGTCGAGAAGGGTGAGCTTCCACCGGTGGAGGAACGGCTTCCCGACGAGCCTCTGGTCGTAGAGCCATACGAGGAGATCGGTCAGTATGGGGGATCGTGGCTCCGTATGATGAAGGGGACGAGCGATTTCCACGCCTACGGTCGGTGCGTCTACGATCAGATGCTCCGCTGGGCACCAAACCCAGGCGACGGGATCGTGCCTGGGCTGGCAAAGGAGTGGACGTTCTCCGATGGGGGAAAGACGCTGACGGTGACGCTCAGAAAAGGTCTCCGCTGGTCTGACGGTCATCCTTTCACGACCGATGACATCGTTTTTTGGTGGGAGAAGATCGCGCAGGATCCGAACCTGACGCCGGGAATTCCTAAGGAGTGGACTCCAGGCGGCGTTCCGATGAAGCTTATTCAGGTGGATGACGTGACCGTCCGCTTGGAGTTCGCGAAGCCCTATCCTATGGCAGAGCAGTATCTGGCGTTCAAGGGGAACCAGTGGCCGCTGGTGTTCGAACGCGCTGGATTCTTCGCACCCAAACACTATCTCGAACAGTATCTGCCGTCCGACGAAGGCGATCTGCCCGATCTGTCGATGGCGAGCTACACGACGTTCGAGGAGAAGGCGAACGACTTCAACCCTGAACGCCCTGTGATCTCGGCGTGGAAGGTGTCCGAGTGGGAGCCGGGTGATCACCTAGCGGCGGAACGTAACCCCTACTATTGGAAGGTCGATCCGGCCGGCCAGCAGTTGCCCTACCTGGACAGGATCGAAGTCGAAATCTTTCTAAACCAAGAGATGCTGAATTTTCGGGCGGTGAGCGGTGTGCTCCAGATGCAGACGCGCCACTTCAGCGTCCAGGACGTGGATCTGCTGAGGGAATTCGCCGACAAGCGGGGGTATCGCATCCTCCAGTACGAGGGCACGGGCCGGGACGGTGTGATGCTCAACCTGCAGTATCCCGGGAATGAGGTTCTGAAGCAGCTTTTCCTAGACAAGCGGTTCCGGATCGCGCTGTCTCTGGCGATCAATCGCGACATGATCACTAAGCTCTGTTTCAGGGGACTGACCAACCCCGGGAAGGTAGGGCTCTTCGAGACTTCACCCGACTATGTCCACGTCCCCGATCTGCCCGACCACTATTCATACAAACCCGACCGTTCGATCGTCCTTCTCGACGAGATTGGCTTGACTGCCCGCGACTCGGAGGGGTATCGCCTGGGTCCCGACGGCCAGACGATCAGCCTGATCATCGAGACCAGTTCCTCACTCCGGGCGGAGATGGACATGCTCGAGATCATCCGGTCGAATTGGGAGGCCGTGGGGATCAAGACGACTGTGAAGCCGGAGGAGCGCACGCTCTACTTCCAGCGTGTCACGAAGAACGGCGAGCACATGATCGGGAAGTGGGGCCACGAGAGCACCTTTCCGATGGTCAGTTCGCACCGGTGGTTCGGAACCAACCTGTGGGACGAGTGGGCGCACCACTGGGCCCAGTGGCACCTGAGCGATGGTGAACGCGGGATCGAACCGCCTGACCACGTTAGGCGGTTGCAGAGCATCGAGGAAGAACTGCGGGTGGTGATCGATCCCGATCGCCGGAAATTACTCTGGACAGAAGTGATCCGATCGCACGCTGAGAACGTGTGGATTATTCCGACAACGGAGCGGGGCACGTCGATCGGTGTGATCGCAAACAACTTCAGGAACGTCCCCGAGCGCGCCGTCGCGTCGTGGATCACGATGACACCTGGAAACCTGAATCCTGAGACATTCTTCATCAAGAAGCCCGTCGAGCCGGAGGCTACAGATGGGACGGAGGAGTAACGACTCATGCTGACGTATGTGGCCAGACGGCTGCTGCGCATGATCCCGACGCTGATAGCAATTTCTATCATGGTGTTCGTGATCATCCAGCTGCCACCGGGTGATTTTTTCGACTCGCTCCAGGCGCAGCTCGCGGAGAGCGATTCGCAGGCGGATCAGGAAGCCTTCGAGGCCCTCCGTCGGCAGTATCACCTCGATTTGCCCCTCTGGCAGCAGTATTTGTACTGGGTCGGCGGATGCCTGCAGGGTGACTTCGGGTATTCGTTCGAGTGGCGGCGACCGGTGTCCGAGCTGATCCTCGAGCGTTTGGGGCTGACGTTCCTGATGGCGTCGGGCGCCCTCGTGTTCATGTGGTTTGTGGCGCTCCCGATCGGGATCTACTCGGCGCGTAATCGATACTCGATCGGCGACTTCTTCCTCACCTTTCTCGCGTTTATCGGGCTCTGTGTGCCCGGCTTTATCATCGCGCTAGTCGCGATGTATATGTCCGTGTTCTGGTTCGGAGGGAGTGCGGGAGGACTGTTCTCACCCGAGTTCAAATATGCCGATTGGTCGCTCGATCGCGTGTTCGATCTACTGGGACATCTCTGGGTCCCCGTGGTCGTGATTGGGGCCGCCGGTACGGCCTCGCTGACCCGGATCATGCGCACGAGCATGCTGGACGTGCTGGACGAGCAGTATATCACGACCGCCCGCGCCAAAGGGCTGGCCGAGCGTTGGGTAATCTACAAATACGCCGTACGGGTCGCGATCAACCCGATGATCAGTATCCTGGGATTGCAGATGCCGCAGCTTGTGTCGGGATCGATCATCGTGGCGATCGTGCTCGGGCTCCCGACGACCGGGCCGCTGTTCTATCGCGCGCTCGAGACGCAGGATATGTATCTCGCGGGCACGTTCCTGATGTTGCTCGCCATCCTGCTGCTCTTGGGTAACCTGATGGCTGACATTCTGCTCGCCTGGGCTGACCCCCGTATACGCTTGGAGTAGGAGCCGCCTTTGGCGGCGAGCTGTTAGACCCGGCAAATGAGAAGCAGGTATCAGAGGATACTCACGTTTTCCCTTTTACGTCTTACATCTCACGTTTTACGACTGACTCTATATGGCCATAGCCGCAACAACTGACGACCTGGCTGAAGACGGACCGACTGACAACTCCGAGCAGATCTATACGGCCGGGCAATGGCAGCTCGCGTGGCGCAAGTTCAAGCAGAACAAGCTCGCGCTCTACTCGGGTGGCCTTCTGGCCGTGTTGTATCTGTGCACGCTTCTGAGCGGGTTCATCGCTCCCTATGAACGAGATCACCGGTTCCCCGGGCGAGACTTCGTCCCTCCGCAGATGCCGAGTTTTCTCTCGGAGGATGGTATTCATCTAAGACCATTCGTATACGGGCTGAAGACGGAATACGAGGTGGGGTCGGGCCGGAAGATCTACCTGCATGACACCACACAGCGGCATCCGATCCGGTTCTTCGTGTCCGGGGACCTTCATAACTTCATTGGATTCGATACGACGCTGCATCTCTTCGGCACAGATGGCGGGGAAGGGGTCTTCCTGTTCGGAACGGATCGGCAGGGGAGAGATCTGTTTTCGCGCGTGTTCTATGGGGCGCGTGTATCGCTGACGATCGGGCTGGTCGGTGTGTTGGTGAGCATCATTCTGGGCAGCGTGCTGGGCGTCGTGAGCGGCTATTTCGGTGGGATCGTTGACGAGCTACTCCAGCGCTTGATCGAGATCCTTCGCGCCTTCCCGCAGATACCCCTTTGGATGGCGCTGTCCGCGGCGATTCCACCGGATATCGACCAGCTAAAGACCTATTTCATGATCACGCTGATCCTGTCGTTCCTCGGCTGGACGTCGCTCGCCCGGCAGATTCGTGGTCGGGTCCTTTCGCTCCGGAACGAGGAATTTGTGCTGAGCGCGCGTTTGATGGGGGCGAGCCACTCACGGATGATCTTCCGCCACCTGATTCCGGCCGTCCTGGGACATATCATCGTGATCGGCACGATCGCGATCCCCCAGATGATTCTGGCCGAGAGCTCGCTCTCGTTCCTCAACCTCGGAATTCGACCGCCCATGACGAGCTGGGGCGTCCTGCTCCAGGACGGGCGGAGTCTGACAACGCTGTATTACTACCAGTGGCTGCTGATCCCGTCGATGTTCATCATCGTCGCGGTCCTTTGCTTCAACTTCCTGGGTGACGGGTTGCGCGACGCCGTCGACCCGTATTCCAAGCCAAAATAGCACTACACCGATCCTCGATCTGCATCCTCGAGCGGGTATAGCGTCACGTTTATCCAAGCTTGAGGTATGTCTGTGATCGAATGGCCCTTCGCAGCAGAATGGCCCTCTGTCCAGGGTGGCGGGTCCGTCGATGGTACTCCGCCAACCTGGTGTGATGTTCTGGGGTGCATCGCCGACCAATTGGAGCGCCCCCCGTGGGATGTCAATCTCATGCGGGTGATGGCCATCAACGGCTGGTCCGTATCCGTCTTGGTTCGTGCCGGCAAGAAGGACACGGTCTTCAAGGCCAACTGATGTCCCTTGTTCCAATCCCATACACAGATCCTGCGTCGGCTCAAGTCCTGTGCGCCAGACGCGACCCCCATCATCCTCGGGGATCGCGTCGACGAACGCGGTTCTTGGGTGCTGATCGATTACATCCAGGGGCCGACGTGTTGGTGAGACCACCCGATACGAGATGCTACTGAGGGTGGCCTACACGATGGCGAGGATTCAGACTTCTTTTGCCGAGCTCCCTGCGGTACAGCTGTTTTCGATGTCAGACGAAGAGCGTTAGACGAATTCCATATCCCCGGAGGCTATGTCCATCCGAGACGCGTACCTCAACGCGATTCCGTGGAAGATACTTCAGGAGTGGCTACGCGCGTGGGATGTGCGGCTTGAAGATGGGTGCGATCGAGAGTGCGTATAAAAGCGAGTGCTTGAAGCGTACGCTCAACTATTAAACCGACGCGGGCGGGAATATCACGTTACTTCTGGTGAATATGGTCAGCCGGTGGGATAAGGAAGATGACTAGCCCTGGTCAGACGATGGCTCGTAACGTGACAGATGGGAGTCGCCGTATCTGCGACTACGCTTCAGGACGAGGTCCTCGGCGGATGGCGGTAAGTCGGTTCTCTTGTCGTGCTGGACGAAGAGGCGTCCATTGTCGCTCAGCAAGCCACGACGGGCGACGTCCTGCAGGGAGGCTTTAGCGACGAGGATCCCGTCGAGTGTGACGGCGTCATATGGGGGGTCGATGTAGATCAGGTCAAAGCGATCACCACTGTCGCCCAGGTGGGCGAGGAGTTGCTCCCAGTCGAACCCCGTCAGCGTGATCTGATCCCTGAGATCCCACTCGTCGATCAAACCGCGGATGAAGGCGACGCGTTTTCGATCTCTGTCGTTCATCCATGCAGTGGTTCCCCGGCTCACCGCTTCCAGCCCGATCTGTCCCGATCCGGTGAAGATATCGAGCATCCTCAGGCTGGTCAGATCTGGGCCCAGACTCCCGAACAGGGCTTCCTTCACAAAGTCGGTGGTTACGCGGGCATTCCCGAACAGTTTGTTGTTGAACGGGATGCGTCTGCCTGCCAGGGTGCCCGAGATAATGCGCATGACTGCGTATACCTACAAGGAAACCGGTCGGTGCCTTTGCTACACCGACCGGTTTGATGATCTGGAAGTCTACGACCGTCTCTGGATACGCCCTACGCCGCATATCGCGGCTCCAGGCACTCCTTCCTGCCAAGGCCAAGGCTACGGCTAGACAGGCGGGATGACGGTGTCCATTCGTCCCCGATATCCAGGTCAGTTCCCGTAGCGGAATTTCACCTCGCGTGAGACCTCCTGGCCCGTGACCTGATCCATGATCCGAATTTCCAAGGCGTTGACACCAGGCTTTGCCTTCTCCAGGTCGATTTCGACGTATTCCGCCTCGACCTCGATGTTCGACCCTGTGTGCTCGGTCTCGATCGAGAAGGCCGGCTTCCGGTTCCTAAACAGTGCCTTGAACCCAGACGAGACGGCGCCAAAGACACCGACCGACGGGAGTGAACTTGATCGGACATTATACTTCGTCTTGTAGCTGGTCTGACCGAAGTCGTTCTTTACGAGGTTATAGATTTCGAAGTAGGCGTAGACTTTCTGGCGCTCACCGTAGGTCCGCGTCGGCATCGGGATGATCCAGATGTCGCCCTTCTGGAACTTGGGCTGACCCTCCTGCTGGAACCCTGAGCCGAGCTGAATGTCGCTCATCCTGAGCTGATCGGGAGCATAGTCGTTGACCTCGAGAGACTGCTTGTAGAGTCCTGTGCGTCCTGAGACCATGTCCTTGACCTGGATCTGAAGCTCATACTTGCCAGGCGGAACTTCGGTCGTCAGAATCTCCGGGACAAAGGAGCCACGGGTGTCGCCGAAGTCGGCGGCGAGCCCAGCGTAGATGAACTCCTCGGCGCTCCGATAGACCGTGGTGTGATCCTCGTCAGCTAGGGCGAGCGCGCACTTCACGTAAATGAGTGCAGAATCGGCAGTCGCCTCCATCTCGACCTGCTCGGGAGGGATACCGTAGTAGACCTCGAGCTTGGTCTGGCCCGGACCGTTGAGGGAACGGAAGTCGGCAAGGTCGTAGTAGAAGTTGAGCGCTGGGCCGAACGCACCGGGACGGTAGTAGTCCGGGCTCTCACTCGTCGCACGCTGGACGATGACCTCCGGTGCGTGTTCGGTCATCCGGGAGATGTATCGCAGAGACTCGGCATCCTCGAACTGGCCATCTGGCAACGGTGCGTAGGCGTAGACGCCGTTGCTCATCTCGTCGGTGAACGTGATCTCGATACCGCCGGAGATCTGCGTGTAAGTCCAGGTCTCCCACGGGACCGTTTCATGCTCGTTGTCGATCGTGACGGGCGCGTGTCCGCCGAACTGAAGACGGATACGGTGGTTGTAGAATTCGCGCTCCGAGTTCTCATCATCATACTGCGCGAACGGGTCGCGGTCGAAGCGTGCCCCACGCTGGGCCGTGAAGACCGCGCCGTCGTCGTCGAAGTCCGACTCGCCACCCTCACCACCGTCGACGGCCGGGCTGGTCTCTCCGGCTTCCAGCTGTGCTGGTGTGGCCTGCTGCTGAGGATCGAAGATCCGCCGGGTACGAATGGGGAACACGGGACCTGTGAAGGTCAGGAACGCGGCCTGAGGGCCGTAGATGTCGATTGCCATCTTGGTGCGGACGGCCTCGACCTCGGGGGTCTGGATGAAGTTTCTTTGGTTGGATCGTGACCGGAAGTCAGGCTCACCGTAGCGGATGTAAACTGCGCCGCGCTTGTCCCACGGATACTCGTTCTCGGAGAAGTAGGTGCGGGCGTACCAGACGCGGCGGTAGTGTTCGATGATCCGCTCGTTGATGTTTGTCAGAATGTCAGGATCACGCCGCGACCAGAACTGCTCCAGATACGCCTGACGTTCCATGCCGGGCGCGGTTGCATGGAACGCTGCCAATTCTCTGTCGGAAGCCACGTTCGTGATGTCCGTGTAGAGCTGGCGCTCACGTCCGTCGAGGTTCTGCAAGAAACGCTCGAAATTTTCCAGGGCGAGTTCGAACCGCTCCTTGAAGAAGTGACCCTGAGCAGCGAGCGGAATCAACTTGGTTTCCTCCGGATGGGCCTCCGAGTAGGGACGGATATACTCGTTGATCTTATCGAAGTCTTTGGCCTGAACGCAGGCGAGCCCGAAGTAGAAAAGCCCGTCAGGGTTGTCCGGCTCAAGCTCAATATACCTCATGAAGTACCCGACTGCCTTTTCGTGCTCTTCCTGGAATCGTTCGTAGGCTTCACCGAGCAGCCGGTAGGCCGGGCCGTAATTCGGATCGAGCTTGGTGGCGCGCTTGGCCTCCGCCACGGCACGCCGGAAGTTGTAATACGCGCTCATTCCCTTGGCGGGGCTCTCCGCGTATACGAGACCGAGCCCGACGTAGGCCTCGACCATCTCCTTGTCGAGTTCCTTCGCCCGCACGAATGACTCCTGGGCGAGATCCCACTCCTGCTTCTTGAGGTAGACGTGGCCGATCCGAGTGAAGAGGACGGGATCGTCCGGGAAGCGGTTGACGAGCACGGCAAAGGTCTCGAGGGCCTCGTTCATCTGGCCAGAGTCGAGCTGGCGGTCACCAAGAGCCAGCAAGGTGTTGCGATACTCTCTGTCGGCACTCGAGAGTTGATCCTTCGCGTCTTCGGAAAAGACACCTTGCGGGACCAACAGCGTTGTGATCAGCAGCGTCAGGAGCACGAGGGGCTTACGTGCGGCGTTCATTCCTACTCCTCCGCACCCCGATCGAGGGACTTCAGCCGGGCTACGAGCGGTTTCGTGTACTTGAATTCGAGGGTTCGTTGGATCGGACAAAAATATCCCGATCTGCTATATATGTCAATGATTTACGTCGATATCACGGGGGATGAGACACTTCATCCCCTAGGTGGGGACGCCCCGGAACAGGTGGGGTTCCCGGAATCGGACCGGCTTGACGATCCGGAGCAGACGCGCCTATAGTCGGGCAGAAAGGAGACCTATTTTGCGTCTAGCCCTCGCGGTCATTCCACTTGTCCTCTCATCCAGCCTCAACGCGCAGTTTATCCCCAATGGTGTCTCGTTCTCCGGTCTGGTCGGTACGGTTACCGTAGACCGAGATCAGTGGCAACGTCTGAACGTCCGACCCCGGATCAACGTGGGGTCGATACGGGCGGCGTTCGATCTCGAGCTCTTTATGGACGAAGGGGGGCGTATCCGGGATCGAGGCTGGGATTTTTCGTCTCGGCGTGCTGGACTGCAAAGTATCTTGCGTAAGATCCACTTCCTCCAGTATGGTATGCTGGAAGACCCGAATCGACCCGTCTACTTCCGGATCGGGGCCCTGGATGCCCTCACCCTGGGGAACGGGTTGGTTGTGCGAGACTACCGGAACACGTTCGGATCGCCGGGCAACAAACGGAGTGGTGTGGATGTGCAGATTCAGGGGTTTATCTGGCGCGACCTGAACCTGAGGGCGTTTACTAGCGACCTGATCGACCTTCTGGATCGAGGTACACCCGTTGTTGGGGGACGCGTGTCCACCAAGTTTGTAGGGAATGTCGAGGTCGGTGGGACGCTGGTGGTCGACCTGGATCAGCACGCGGCATTACCCGACTCCCTGAGGCCGACGGATGCGAACCCATACGCTTTATATGGGGCGGACGTGACGTTGCCCGTGTATCAGGCCTCGGGCAAGCGGCTGGCCCTGTATGCCGGGTTCGCGCGGAATGCGGCCACAAACCCGATGGGCTTCGGTCTGCACGGTCCAGGGATCTCGTTCCTGTCCGGCCGGCTCTCCGCTCGTGTGGAAGGTCGGTATACTGATGGCCGCTTCGAGCCGGATCACTTCGACGCGTTCTACGACCAGACGCGCGCGTTTGTCGGCCAGAACGGCCGGATCGTCACTCGGGAAGACGGGGTGCGGGATGTGGCACTGAGGGGCATCTTCGCGCGGCTTGCCTACGAGCGTGTTCGGTCGCTTTCGTTCCACGCATCGTATCAACACCTACGCGGAAACGACCTGAGCGACCGGATGTTCTGGGCCGACGTCTCTCTATTTCCTGAGTTGCTGAAGGCGATCCAGTGGGTGACAACCTCGGAGTTCTACCTCGAGAAGCGGTCTCGCGCTTCATCAATGGTGGACTTCCTCGAGGCGGACCAGGACACGCGATTCGGTTACCGGATCGGGCTTCAGCCGGCCCGGAAGGTCCAGGTGATCTGGGAGGTCGAGTTCACCTACGAACCTGACGAGGCCGGCGGGTTTAAGCGTCGACGGACCTTCAACCTCCAGACGGGATTCGCCCTGTAAACAAAAACGCCCACAGATCCGAGTCTTTAGGCGTTCGTCTATCTGTCTGGTCGGCTGGCGTCAGGTCGCGACTTCCTCGGCAAACAGGGGAAGGGTTGAGGAGAACGTGCTTCTCTCTCCCCGACACTCTCGACCCAGATGCGTCCACCGTGGGCTTCCACGGCCATCTTGCAGAAGGTCAGCCTGAGTCCCGTGCCCGTCCTCTGACGGATCTCAATCTTCCCGAATTGTTCGGAGATTGTTTCTAGATAGTCTGCAGGGATTCCGTGCCCGGTATCCTGCACATCGATGCGGGCTTCCCCACCCTCCAGCGTCGCCTTCAGCGTGATGATGCCCCAAGACCGGTATGCTTGACCGCGTTTAGCAGCAGGTTGGATACGACACGGTAGATCAGGTTACGGTCCATCGAAATCGACTGCACGTCCGGCTGAATCTCCAGTTTAACTTCCTTGTCTTCCGCCTTGGAGGGCGCCTCGACCTCTGGACGCGCGGCGCTGGCGAGATCCCCGAGGGCCACCGGCTTACGGATCAAGTTGAGCTTCTCGTCTTCCAGCAGATCCTGGATCGTGTTGTAGAGCAGGTCGGAACTGCGCTAGGCGGCGTCCAGACATGCCCGTGTGTCGGTGAGTTCATCCATCCCCACGATGACGATGGGGACGAACTGGGTCGCTTCGTCCTACTTCATCTTCTGGCAGACCTCATAGCCATCCATCCGGGGCATCATCACATCCTGGAGGACGATGTCGGGCGGTCCTTCCTGCTCAACCTTCCCGAGCGCCTCGACGCCGTCGTAGGCGGTGATGACGTCGCATCCTTCCGGGACCAGGTATGCTTCTAGGAGCTCTGCGTTTTTTGGGTGGTCGTCGACCATCAGGACGCACGCGGAGCGATCTTCCATAGTTCTACTCGTTGCCGGCCGTTCCATTGAGGAACGACTCGATTGTCTTGGGAATGGCTCTTGTGTCGATGGGTTTGTTGATGTAGCCGTCGCAGCCGGCTTCGCGGACTTTCGCTTCGTCTCCGCGCACGGCGTGTGCGGTCAACGCGATGATCGGGATGTAGTCGAGCCCAAGCTTTTCCTTAATGATACCTGTTACGGTTAGTCCGTCCGTTCCCGGGAGTTGGATGTCCATCAGGATCAGATCCGGAGCTGTCTCCTAGACGATGTGGAGCGCTTCAACGCCGGTGATGGCCGTGCTCATATCCGTTTGCCTCGAGAATGTCAGAAATCAACTCGAGGTTCAGCGGATTGTCATCGACGATCAGGATTTCTTTGCCGGCCAAACAATCCCCAAAAAGGCTGGTAATACGCCGCTTTTGAGGCACTTACGAGGGCGTACGATATGTGTTCCCAGTGGGGATGTCAGGGGGGGGGGGCTGTTCCACCCGCCCACCCGCGCAGGTCTGACGCCCCTGAATCGTTGCCCACCTCGGCGAAGTAGTCAGCCAGGTTCAAAAGGACCCTCCGATACCTGGACTCGTTCGGGGCGATCCGGATCGCTTCGGCCGCTGCTCGATAGCCTTCCTGGGGATGACCGAGCCGAGACGCAGCGACCGCGAGTCCGACCCAGAGTTCGTGGATGTCGCGATTCAGATTGATTGCCTTATGATATGCCTCCAGGGCCTTCTGATGTTCGCCCTCATTCAGGTAGATGGCTCCCAGCAGTCGGTACGGGCGCACGAAGTGTTGGCTCATCTGGACCGCCTTCTCATACCAGACCTTCGACCTGGCGCGGTCGGACTCGTAGACGGCATCACCAAGCTGGATAAACGCCCGGGACGCAACCTGCCGGATATACTTGTTCTCGGCCGTGAGCGGCTTTTCCAGGAGGGAGAGGCGAATGTAATCCGCGCCTCGTTCCGGGATGCCACACAAGGTCAGCCCGACGAAGTCCCAATTCGAGATTTCAAGTGCCTTGAAGCTGTCCTGAGACTCCTGAGCAGATCCCATCCTGTAGATCGACTCGACACGGCAGAGCCGAGGCAGCCGAGAATTCGGGTAGGTCCGAATCGCTTGCTCGAAAGTGGCCAGTGATCGTGCGTAGTCGCCCACCTGGTATTGACGCACGCCTTCGAGGATCATCCGGTCGGGATTCGATTCCGAGGCGATAGTGCGATCTCTCCAGGCTTTCCACAACGATTCGAACTGGGCCGATCGACGGTAGATCTCGATGGTCGGCCGGTCGAACGCTTGGATCGTCGGGTCGGTGTCGACGCGGTCGAACGTGATCCCGAAAGCCGCTGCCGGACGGTGGAATCTGGCCACGCGCTCGTATCCCAGGCTGCCATCGGTCATTCCGCCGTAGAACTCAGCGGCAGTCGGGAACTCGGCTCGACCGGCCAGGTAAGGGATCATCCGATTCTGTCGAATCAGGATGATATAGTCCACGAAGCCGACGGTTTCGTGGAGTATGTCGATGATGTTGGATGGCAGGACGTGGTTCTGAGTGCGGAAGAAGAGGCTACCGGGGTCCCGCTTTTTGGGACGGTCACCGAGCATCCAGTAGGTGGGGTATCCGCCCGTTTCACCTATCACGGGCGTGGCCGGTGGGATATTCGCATCAATCCACCTCACCGCATCAAACCGGATGTTTCCCTGCCGGTAGACACTGGCGACGGCCCATCCGTGGGCCAATGTCGGGACTGCAACGAGAATGGCGGTCCCGATAGCGACCGGACGATAGTACCGCTCGGCCAACTGGGTCCACCTGACCCAACCGTAGGCGGCCAGGCAGGTCAACATCGAGAGCATCGGCGTCGTGTACCGAGTCGGCTTTGTGAACAGACCGCCGGTCAGAGCGAAGTATATGACGATCCATACGGCTAGGAGGGAAAGCGCCCGGTTTGGCCGATAAATGAGGGCGGCGATTCCGGACAGGGCGGTGACCGCGCCGAGCGTTCCGAGTGACTGGGGGAAAAGATCCGTGATGTAGAACCAGTAGGGGGTCGTCGTGAGGTCATAGAGATTCCATACCCTCAGGAGTTTCCCTGTCGCGACGCTGACGCTTGCGGCGAAGTCACGCTGATCGGTCATCGAGAACAAGGCGGCTGGATCCGTGACCAACGTCGGGTAGGCGAGGATCACGACACCGCACGCAAGTGCCACAGAGAGCGAAATGTTGATCGAGATCAGCGACCGGAGTCGCGGCTTCGCCTGATCCATGACGTCGGAAAGGCTCCGATCGCCGGGCAGCCAGAGATGCGCGATCAGGAAAGGTGCGACCAGCAGGCCGGCCAGCAGACGGTAGCCTCCGGCCGTGCCCCACGCCAGGCCGAGGGCAAGGTATCGCCAACGCAGGGATGAGGGGGTCAGCAGGATCAGGTAAAGCGTGAGCGTCACCCAGAAGGCCAGACTCACGTCGACGGTGTAGAAGTGGGACTGCTGGATGTGACCCGGGCTGAACGACAGGAGGAAGGCGGCTCCGAGGCCGACACGCATGCCTCTCGCCCGGCAGCCGATCAGGTATGCCAGGAGGACGGTGAGGGTTCCCAGGCTTGCGGAGATCGCCCTCGCCGTCAGAAAGCTCAGTCGATAGGACCGCTCGTCATCGAAGTCGAAGGGAGTGAAGTCGAGTAGCCACCCCGATACGTGTCCGGTGGCATACACCAGGTAGACCGGGATTAGGCCATAGGCCGACTTTACACCGGAGATGTCCTCGGCTAACAGGACCGTGTTGTCGAGGATGGTGCCTTCGTCAGGATGGAATCGATGGAAGCGACCGGTCTCCGGATCGACACTCCAGTCCAGACCCGTGAACCGCAGCAGGGCGGCGGAGGCGAGGATCAGGAGGAGCGCGATTCGGGTCGGGCGCATCAGGATGGGCCGAAGTAGGCGAGGTGTATCCGGAGGAGTTCCAGGGGCGCCTTCATGAAGTCAGTGGGCTTCATCTTGGTTCCCGCCACATCCTTCCATTCCTGGAGGGGGACTTCGGCCAGACGGTCCGGGATCGGCCGACCTGCCAGGGAGAGTCGCACGAGCAGTTCCACGTCGAAGACCCACTTCGTGTGGAACGGCGTTTTGAAGGCTTCAACGACGTCGGGTGTGTTGCGAAAGAGCTTGGCCCCGCACTGCGTGTCATACATCTCGATCCCGAATAGGATCGAGACGGCGGTGGCGAAGGCTCTTCCGGAGTAGTGACGAAAGGGATTCCGTATGATCTGTCGACCTACCAGTTTGATACGCGCCCCCGTGACGACATCGATATGGTTGTGACGGATCAGCGAATCGAGAAGTGCTGGCAGTTCGGCGAGCGGCGTCGACAGGTCCGCGTCCCAGTAACCGCTTACCTGATAGTCGCGTTCGCCACACCAGAGCATACCCCGGCGAACGGCTTCTGCCTTCCCCCCGTTGGGATCGAGATTCAACGTATGAATGCGATCCGACTTCTCCGCGAGGGCGTCGATCACGCCTGCGGTGTCGTCGGTAGAGCCGTCGTTGACGAAGAGGATCGACAGGTCGTCGTGGTTACCGACCCAATCCAGAAAGGCTGAACCGTCCAGCCGCTGCTTCTCGTTGTAGCACGGTACGACCAGGATCGTAGAAATTCCGAGGCTCAATCGTCAGTCCGCCGTGTGGCTAAAAGCCCTCGAGACGGGTGAGGTCAGCGGTCCCGTCCGGCAGGGCAGCAATGTGTTGGAGGAGGCTGAGTCGAGCATCCTTGAGCTTCTGATCCTCCGCCATCACCAGAACGTCTTCGAAGAATCGGTTGATGGGGGCCTCAAGATCGGTCAGGATTTGGAGCAGAAGATCAACCGGCCGACCGCCAGAATCCACGACCCCACGGGCAGTCTCGTAGGCTTCAAGAAGCGCCTGGGTCGACGGATCATCGTCATCCTTCGCGGTCAACGGCATCGGATCAAGTTCACGTACGATTCGCTTGCAACGGGAGTAGGCGTTGAAGGTTTCCTGCCATCCGTCCCTACCGACCGCATCGTTCAGGCCAACGACTGTTTCCTTGATCGGGGCCGGGTCGTCTCCACCGCTTTCGATGGCAGCGGAAACCACGTCCGGACGAAGGCCTTCATCCCTGAGTTGGATCTCCAGCCGTCGGAGAATGAAGTCAAAGGCCTCGTCGATCTTTTCCGCATCGGCTTCGATGGGGAGCAGATCGGCGGCCTTGTTCAGTCCGTCCCTGAGTGAGAACGACTGGTTCCGGCTGATCAGGCAGGTCAACAGCCCGATGGCGTCGCGACGGAGCCCGTAGGGGTCTGCGGTCGATCTCGGTCGGATTCCCGCACAAAACAGCCCGGCGAGGCTGTCCAGGCGGTCGGCGACCGATATGGCGAATCCCGCTCCCGTTTCAGGGGCCCCGTCTCCAGGATACCGCGGACGATAGTGGTCTTCGATCGCGGAGCCGACGTCCTCGGACTCGCCGCCTGCCTGCGCGTAGTATCGGCCGATGGTTCCCTGGAGCGAGGTCATCTCCACGACCATGCTGGTGGCGAGGTCCGCTTTGCACAGCCTAGCTGCTCGTCCTGCCGTGTCTTTCTCCTGGGCGGACAGCCCCAGCGGATCGGCGACCGACATCAGCAGCTTCTCGATCCGTGTGGATTTGTCGAGAACTGACCCAAGGTCTTCCTGGAACGTTAGCGTGTGCAGCTTCGCGAGGAAGTCCTCGAGCTTATGCTCGGTGTCCGACTTGTAGAAGAAAGTGGCGTCCGCATACCGCGCTCGAATCACGCCCTCGTTCCCCCGGATGACCGTCTCCTCGGAGGAGGGTTTGCCGTTGGACACCGTGATGAAATAGGGAAGCAGTTTCCCGTCACCATCCAGGATCGGGAAGTATCGTTGGTGCTTCTTCATCACCGTGATCAGGACTTCGGGAGGGAGCTCGAGATGACGTTCTTCGAACGTGCCACGGAGCGCGTGCGGGGACTCCACCAGGTCGGTGACCTCGTCCAGCAGCCCCTGATCCTCTGGGATCGATCCGCCCACTTCCTTGGCCAGTCGGTTCACCTGCTCCACAATCTGATTCTGACGCGTGTCCCGATCCACGACGATGTCGAGGCTCGTGAGCGTGGTTAGGTAGGTGTCCGCCGAGGCGACCTCCGTTTCAGGGGAGTGGTTGGGTCGAATGCCTCGGGTTGTCCGTCCACTTTCTGTCCGTGCATAAGAGAACGGGATCACTTGATCACCATACAGCGCGACGATCCAGCGTAGCGGTCTCGCGTAGCCGATGCCGCCGGAGTCCCAGCGCATCGTCTTCGGGAAGCTCAGAGATGCGACCAGGTCGGGGAGAGCACCCGAAAGGAACTCGATCGCGCCGTTGCCGATTTCCTTCTTGTGCACGTAAACATACTCGACGCCCTTCTCATCTTCCCGTCGCTCGACGTCGTCGGGAGAAACGCCCTGTCCACGGCAGAAGCCCTCGAGTGCCTTTGTGGGCGCTCCGTCATCGTCGAAGGCGGCACGCGCGGCCGGTCCCCTGACAGACTTCTCTTCATCGGGCTGTCGACCCTGGAGGCCGCTGACGTGTGCAAACAGCCTGCGCGGCGTACCACTCACGACGATGTCGCCGTGGTCGAGACGCGCGTCGGACAGCGTCTTTGTGATTCCGGTTTTCAACTGCTGGATCGCGGAGGGCACGTCGTCCGCCGGCAGTTCCTCACTGCCGAGTTCGAGCACGAAGTCGGCCACGTCGGCTGTCGTCTCCGGTACATTCTTGGGCGCCTTCGTCTCGTCTCGCTCGATCGTGATTGATTTGGGATCCACGTCCTGCTGCTTCAGAAAGCCTTCGGCAACTTCTCGAGCCAGGTCGCGCATTTCGGCGAAGTAGCGTGCCCGCTCGGTGACGCCGATGGCGCCCCGGGTGTCGAGCAGGTTGAAGGTGTGGGAACACTTGAGGACATAGTCGTGGGCAGGCACGATCAGGTCTCGGTCGAGTGCAGACTTGGCCTCTGCCGCATACAGCGCGTACATCTCGTGCATGCGTTTCACGTTCGCGTGGTTGAAGGCGTATTGGCAGTAGTCGACTTCCTGCATCTGGAGGATATCGCCATAGGTGACGTCGTCGTTCCACTGGAGCTTCCAGACCTCGTCGACATCTTGGAGATACATGGCGATTCGCTCAAGCCCGTAGGTGATCTCGACTGCGACCGGATCCAGAGCCATCCCGCCGGCCTGCTGGAAGTAGGTGAACTGCGTGATCTCCATCCCGTCGAGCCACACTTCCCAGCCCAATCCCCACGCGCCGAGGGCCGGGGACTCCCAGTTGTCCTCGACGAACCGGATGTCGTGCTCTTTGCGGTCGAGGCCCAGCGCTTCGAGGCTGTTCAGGTATCGCTCCTGTGGGTTCCCCGGGTCCGGTTTCAGGATTACCTGATACTGCGTGTGCATCTGCATCCGGTTGGGGTTTTCGCCGAACCGACCGTCATCGGGACGAAAGCTCGGCTCCACGTATGCCACGTTCCAGGGTTTCGGCCCGAGGACTCGAAGCACCGTCGCTGGGTTCATCGTACCCGCTCCGACTTTCTCGCTATATGGTTGCCAGACGATGCAGCCCTGGTCAGCCCAAAAGCGTTCGAGTCGAAGGATCAGTTCCTGAAACGTCAGTGTTGCGCTCACAGATGTGTCCCCTGGTGACTTCCTAACTGCCGAGATCGGACAGGTGTGGAACGGGTGATGGGTGTACGACGGCCTTGCGCCGGCCCTGGATTCGGTCGATTTCCTGCTCGACGGACCGGACCTCGGAACGGGAATCGTGCGCGGCGACAGTCATCGTGATGTCGTAGCTGGACCGACCCTTGAGACGGACGACACGCCCTTGCTGTCGCTCGAAGCGCTTGACGTTTGGGTAGTTGGTCGCTGGCTCCAATCCGGTGACGTAGCCGTTCTCGCGAGCTGCTGTGTTCTTCCAGACGGTGAATGCAGGGAGCTCATTGAGGTTGAAGCGGATCGAACTACCGCGATTGCCAGCCCTGTTCCGGAGGAGCACGCAGGTGTCCCCGTTTGACCGGGCGGCCAGTTCATACCAGTAGCACTGCTCGATGTAGCCCGATGTCGGCTTGAGATATCGGTCGAATGTGTCGATGTATTCCTGAGCACGCGCATCACGAGGGGCGACCGCCCTGTATGGGGCGACGATTTGGGCGCCCTCCTCCAGGATCGGTTCGCCATAGTTGCAATGGTAGAGCATCTGGAGTTCGGCCGGGGTCCGGTTGAGGTTGGTCACTCGGTCGTGGATTGTGAGCGCGTTCGAGCCGATCGAGGTGCTGATCGTCGTGTTGAGTTGGAGCGCGGGACCGAACATCATCGACTCGTCTACTTGGCCCGAGACGCTCAGAATGCCATCATCGCTGATCGATACCGAAACTCGACGGGCGGGGATGTTCGCGATCTTCCCGTGAAGGGCCAGGAAGACGCGGGCCTCGTTTCCGTTGTTATCGATTACGACATCGTCGCCGGGAGCTCCGTTGCTGTCCAGCCCGCATCGCACGATCCACTCGTTGAATCCTTTGAGCCAGCCGAGACCTCCACGGTCGTTCAGGTCGACCAGTGCTGGATGGACGGGATCCTTCACGGGTGAATCCCACCCGAGTGTGGTCTCGCCGTGCCAGCCACGCCAGATTCCCATGCCCCGTGTGGGGAGGATGGCGAAGCTCAGCGCACCGTTATCGACTTCAATCACGTCCACCCCATCCTGTTGACCGCCTTGTAGGACATACTTCACGATCCGCCACGGTCCGTCGCCGGCGGCAGGGAGCGTCGTGTGATCGACCTGGAATGTGGACAGCCGGATGCCGGTCGACGTGTCAGTGAGCGTTTGTTCGAAGTTGGTGGACACGGGTGCCCTCCGAAAGGCTGATAGCCTATAAAAAACAGCGGGTTAGGATCAATCCGAGAAAGGCAGAATATACCCCAGCGCCATTTGGGTGTCAACGGAATGCTCCCTCTGACCGTTGACACCCGGTAGATCCACCTCTATCCTTTGTCTTTGAAAAAACAACGGGTTGGGATGGGAATCCCCGTGGATGAGGACATGAAAATCGACCTACGGAATCCGAGTTACTACACAAACCGAGAGCTTTCCTGGCTCGCGTTCAACGAACGCGTCCTGAACGAAGCCCGTAATCCGGACAATCCGCTTCTCGAGCGGGTGAAGTTCCTTGCGATTGTGGCCAACAATCTCGACGAATTTTTTGAGATCCGGGTCAGTGGCCTGCTGCAGCAACTGGAAGCCGGCATCGCCGAGACGGGTCCCGATGGCATGCTTCCCGACGAGCAGCTCGCGGCTGTGAACGAGGCCACTCAGCGAATGGTCCAGGAGCAGTACAACTGCTGGAACGAGGAACTGCTCCCCGCGCTGAAGGAAGCGGATATACACATACGGAGTGCAGAGAGCCTCAGTAACTTCGAGCTCGCCTTCGTCAAAGATTACTGCCACCGAGAACTGCATCCAGTGGTGACACCGCTGACGGTGAATCCGGCCCATCCGTTTCCACGCGTCGTGAACAAAGCGTTGTGTATCGCCGTCCTCCTCAAGGATCAGCACGGCGAGACGCTCTTCGGCATGGTTCAGGTTCCCCGACTCCTACCACGCTTGATCCGTTTGCCTCGCGAGGAGGAAGGGCGGCGGCTGGATTTCGTGTTCCTGGCCGATCTCGTCCGGATGCACATGCCCGAATTGTTCCGCGGGTTCGACATCCTGTCGACCGTGTCGTTCAGGCTGACGCGAAACAGTGATCTCTACCTAGACGAGGAGGAGGCGGACGACCTCCTGACGGCGATCGAAGACGAGCTGATGAATCGACGAAAGGGAGACACGGTCCGGCTGGAGATCGATGCGGATGCGCCGCTGGAAATTGTCCAACGGCTGATGGCGCTCAACGGGCTTTCTCCCGAACAAGTCTACCGGGCGAGAGGTCCCGTCAACCTGAACCGGTTGATGATGCTGTCCTCCGCTTGCCCGCGTCCGGAGCTCAAGTATCCTCCGTTCCAGCCGACCGAGATCAGTATTGGTGAGGAACCGGAGACGGTGTTCAGCGAGATCCGACAGAGGGACATCCTGCTTCACCATCCGTATGACTCGTTCAACCCAGTCGTTCACTTCGTTTCGTCTGCAGCCAAGGATCCGAACGTGCTGGCGATCAAGCAGACACTCTACCGGACGAGTGAACGATCAGCGATCATCGCTGCGCTGATCCAGGCCGCCGAGGCGGGCAAGGAAGTGACGGTTGTGGTGGAGCTGAAGGCGCGGTTTGACGAGGCGTCGAACATCAAGTGGGCGCGTAGGCTACAGGATGCCGGCGTGGTGGTTGTCTACGGTGTGGTGGGGATGAAGACGCACTGCAAGCTGTCGCTGGTGATCCGACGAGAGAACGACGGCATCCGTCGTTACGCCCATTTCGGTACTGGAAACTACAATTCGTCTACGGCCCGTCTGTATACCGACCTTGGGGTGCTGACCTGTCGAGAGGATCTCACGGGAGAGGCCGCCGAGGTGTTCAACCTGCTGACGACGCAGTCCTCCGAGCCCGAAGTGAAGCGGCTGTTGGTGGCGCCCTTCAACATGCTCGACCAGGTGCTCGAGAAGATCAAACGGGAGTCCGAACACGCCGAAGCTGGCCGTCCCGCCCGGATCGTCGCCAAGATGAACTCTCTCCAGGATGATCGGGTCATTCGTGCGCTCTATGCCGCGTCGCAAAGTGGCGTGGAGATCGACCTCGTGATTCGCGGCATCTGTTGTCTGAGACCCGGTATCCCCGGGGTTTCAGATCGGATTCGGGTGACGAGCATCGTGGGTCGCTTTCTGGAGCATTCCAGGATCATTTCCTTCGAGAATGGGGGGATGCCCGAAGTGTATATCGGCAGCGCGGACTGGATGCCGCGGAATCTTCGAAGACGGGTCGAGGTCCTAGCGCCGGTGGAGGATCCGATCCTCGCGGAACGGATCAGGGCGCAGGTCTTGAGCTGTTGTCTTGCGGATACGCGTAAGTCCTGGAGACTGCTCCCTGACGGGTCACATCAGCCGCCGGACGACGGGACGCTTTCTTCCCAGGAGGCGATGATGGAGCAGGCGAGAGGGGAGGAAGTCGAGATTCCGAACGCCTTCCAGCGAGTCACCAGGCGAATGCAGGGATAGCAGTCGTTGCGATAAATGCAAAGAGGGGGCAATCCGCCTATGGATCGTCCTCTCTTTGTGTTTGTTGTTGGTGCGGGTCTACTCGCCGCAGGGGTTGCAGGGATTCTTCGCGCAGGGATTACAAGCGTTTTTTCCGCACGGATTGCAGGCATTTCCACAGGGATTACACGGATTGTCACCCATCGTTTTCCCGGACGAGGCAAGGGCCTCGATGACGAGCGTGACCTTGACTTCGTCGCCCAGAACGCCCGCGGCATCCGTCCAGCTGTTAACGCCGAAGTCCGAGCGAGTAACCACCAGCTCAGCCTGGAATCCGGCGACAGCAGCCTTCGTCATCGGGTGGATACCGACACCCAGCACTTCAACGGGCAGGACGACCTTCTTCGTCACGCCGTGCATGGTCAAGTCTCCGGTGATCATCAGCACATCACCTTTCTTCTCTGCATTCGAGCTTACGAACGTCATGTTCGGATACATCTCGGCGTTGAAGAAGTCCGCACTTCTCAGGTGGCCGTCTCGCCTTTCGTTCTCCGTGTCGATACTCGCGATCGAAATCGTGGCGTTGACCGACGAATTCTCGGGGTTCTCTGCGTCGTAGACGATGTTGCCGCTGAAGTCGTTGAACCTTCCAGTCGTGCGGCTCACGATGTGCCGAACAGAGAAGCCGACAGACGAGTGAGCGACGTCGATCGAGAACATCTGGGGCGCGGCGATTCCTTCGCTGGGGTGAGCCAGGAGGCACAGGACAACGGCGGTCAGCAGTCGGGTGATACGACTCATACGGGTTCTCTCCTTCTTTCCGCTGCGTGCGCTGATCGTTCGAAGCGCTTCTTCACGCCTTGACCAGTTTGCGACAGCTGTGGGTGTTTCAGGTGATCTCTTTGTGCTCCTCGCCAACCAGGGCAAGGGGGTAACGGGAGCGTCTCTATTGCCACATCGACCTTCCTGCCGAAGGCGGGGCCGACTGCCAGCATACTGAATGTCGATTGCCAGGACAGGTGCTCCAGGGCAATCGGGATGAGTCGGATCGAACCGAGTGTCAGCAGGAATCCGACGCAGGCCTGAAGGGTCAGAACGGTACCGACATACTCCGGATCCGCGAGTTCGATTACGCTCGCTGGGAACTGGGTTGAGTCCACGACGACCATGAACCCCCACAGTGTGCAGAACGCGATCAGGATCCAGGGGGCGACCCCCAAGAGCGGTCCCGCGATCAGACAGCACGTTCCGCTGATCACCAGGGACGCGATCGTGATCCGACCTAGTCGATCCGCCAGAATCCCTGAGATCACGCTTCTCCGCCACCCGCCGCGATAACGGCAAAGGCGGCGAGCGACGCCAAACGTTCAGTCCATTCCATCCCCGAGTGGGTGAAGCTCTGAAGCAGAAACACTGGGACACACGTCCAGACGGCGTAGAGCTCCCGTGTGTGACCAAGGTATCCGAAATTCGCCAGACGGAAACCTGTCGGTGAACGCGCGGCCGGCGTATCTCCAGTCGAACCGAGCTCCCCGGGCAAGATGCGGGCCATCCTTGACGAACAGCAGGCAGATAAGGGCTGTGAGGGCTGAGTAAGCTGATGCCGTCCACACGACAGCTTGCCAACCTGGTGAGCCGACGATCCGGAGGAGGTGAGGCTCCGCCGAGCCAGCCGATGGTGCACCCACGAGCACGCCGATGGCCATTCAGCGCCCCTCACGGAACCAGGACGCCATGATCTTCATGCCGGGCTGATAGACACCCGCCAACGCGGCGTCCGTCAGGAATCGTAACACCAGAGCCGACTCGATTCCCGTCGCCCAGGCTGTGATCGCGGCTTTCGCAGCCGCATCAATGAGAGCGCTTACCGCAAAGAGCGATCGGGCGGAGACGACATCGGGGAGGTTGGTCAGCGCGCTGAACAACGTGCCGAAGACGAATCCGATCTGCACGGACTTCGTCACCCAGGCGTGGTCGCCGCTGGATAGCTCCCAGATCGTCGAGAGATCATTCACGACCGCTGAGTCGGAGAACCAGAGCGCCATTCCCAGCAGTTCAGCGATGGAGAGAGCGGCGAGTACTCGCCATTTCAAGGTCATTGCCTCAGGTCACGTTGGAAGGGTTGTAACCTCTGTGCCAAGTGCGGGGATCGCCGCTATACGCTGAGATCTTGTTGTGGCCGGGGCCGATCACAGTCAGAAGCCCGTTCACACCGGTCTCTGGCATCTATCGATTGCATGAGAAGGAGATTGTTAGCCGCTCCATAACACGTCAGGTAGTTGGTGTGGGGACTGGAGGCACGCCTATTCGCGCGCTTCCAGGATCGTCTGCAGAATGTCGGGGCAGTCCGTGGTCATTCCGTCAACACCGAGGTCAAGTAGCCGGGTCATTTCCTCGCCCTGATCCCGCCCGAGACCCCAGGCCCGGACGCGAAGGCCTGCCTCGTGGGCGACGTCGACGAGTTCCTGGGTCGTGTCCGAGCAACGTGGTCCGATGGTGTCCGCTCCCAGTGCCAGTACCCGATCCACACGCTCCCGAGCAGAGGCATCATCCGTCTTCAACAGGGCGGTGGTCGGCATGTCGGGGGCCAACTGTCGGACGACCGTCAGCTTGTCGAGGTCAAAGCTCGAAATGACGACTTGATTAGTCGCTCCCTCGTTCTCCACCATCTCGAGGACTGGACGGATTCCGTCGTTTCCTGCGAATTTGAGCTCTGTGACCAAGGTAGGCTCACCGTCCAATTCGGTCAGAACCTCCTGGTAGGTCGGGACTTTAAGGCCCTCAAACTCCGGACCAACCCACGATCCGGCATCCAACTCCTTGATTTCACTATGGTTGAGGTCCGATACGTTTCCCGATCCGTTGGTGGTCCGGTCGACGCTTCCGTCGTGCATGACGATCAGATGTCCGTCAAAACTCAGCTGCAGGTCGAGTTCGAGCTGCGTGACGCCGAGCGCGAGGGCTTTTCGGAATGAGAGAAGGGTGTTCTCCGGGTATGCGGCTGAGAATCCGCGGTGCGCGATGTTCATTCAGTCTCCAGGTAAGGTGGGTGGTGAACTGAGGCGGCAACATACGAAATCCGCTAAAGCCTGGAAAGGTTGTGCCGATCTCTAGGGATAGAGAGGACCCTCAAAGGCTCTCGCAAACGTGAATGATCAATGGACTCCCTCACATCCATAAGCCTCCAAGCGGAGGCACTGATCGCCCGATTTCGGGCGTATCGCTCGACGAAGCGGACGGGTGCCGAAGGGGCTCGGGCAGACACCAGCCAGTCTACTTCTGACAGCGTTGAAATCTAGGTCGCTTCATCGTCACCGGCCGTCAACGGTGTGCTGAACGACTCGGTGGTCGAGCAAATCAACAAGGCGATCCAGGAAGCCGGGATCGATCTGTGGGTCGATACAGAGGGTTCATTCGAAGTGTCACGCGACGGATCGCAGACTATGCGAGCGGGTATCTGGATGCCTACTCCCAGTCACGGCTCGATCAGCCGATCGAGTCTCGCATCAACGGGTTCATGTCTCTGATCCGGGGTGCGATCGAAGAGGGCTTCACCCACGCTCGGGACTTTCTCTCGGGCATCACGATTCTGAGCGATACGTTGGCCGACACGATCGACAAGACGTATCAGCTGACACAGGGCTACCTGACCGAGTTCAGATACGCCCTATTGCGCAGCGCAGAGATGGAACCGTCACCTGAGACCCAGGAAACAGGAGTCGAACTGTGACACTCGATGCAGTTTCACTTTAGTCGTCGGTTGCGGTGGACCTGATTCACAGCGAGCTTGGGGCATCCCGGCAGGCGCAGACCGGGTTGGCCCTGAAGTTGGCCAAGGTCTCGCTTACCACGAACACGCAGAGCACGGCGGCCCTGAATGGGGCCGGCAGTCTGGTGGACTCGGTCGCCTGAATCCGGTAGACAGACGAACATCGTTGAGCGGGACGATCCAATATGGGTCGTCCCGTTTCGCGTTTTCCTCCTCACGACGACCCGGGCCGTTGACTTATATTGGGTTCATGCGCTCCGATCAATCCTACTTCTTCTGCGGCATCGGTGGCAGCGGCATGAGCGGGATCGCCCAGATCCTCGTGGCTCGTGGCGCCCGTGTGCTCGGTTCTGACCGCAGCCACGACGAGGGTAAGCACGCTGACCTGTTCGCCAACCTCGCCCGGCAGGGCATCAAACTCGTTCCCCAGGATGGTTCGCGGGTCGACAAGAGCGTCGACGCACTGATCGTATCATCCGCGGTGGAGCTGTCGATCCCTGATGTCGGGTCGGCGCAGGCTGCGGGGGTTCCGATTATGAAACGGGCCGAACTGCTTGCGGGATTGTTCAACGGTGGAGACGGTGTCGCGGTCGGCGGTACCAGCGGCAAGTCAACCGTGACGGGAATGATCGGCCACATCCTCCACGCTGTGGGGAAAGACCCGACCGTCGTGTCCGGCGGGCGGATGCGAAACTTCGATGAGCCGCCGCTCCTGGGCAACGCGATTAATGGGTCAGGGCCGATCGTGATCGAGGCTGACGAAAGCGATGGTACGATCGAGCTCTACACCCCAAGGATCAGCGTCCTCACGAACATCTCGTTCGATCACATGCCCATGGATGAGCTGAAGCGGCTCTTTCGAGACTTCTGTGAACGGTCCGAGGATCCGCCGGTGATGAACGCCGACTGCGAGGTATCGATGGAGATCGCGCAGGCCATGGAGATGCACACGTTCGGGTTCGCGGATCAGGTGGATATCCGGGCCACCGATTGCGAGGCGACAACCGAGGGCATGCGGTTCACGGTCGATGGTGTCCCAGCGAGAATCCCGTTGCCCGGCCTTCACAACGTGGCCAACACGCTTGCCGCGATGACGGCTTGTCTCGCATTGGGTGTTCCGGTCGCGGCAGCGGTTGAAGCCATGACGACGTTCAAGGGGACCGCGCGAAGACTTGAAGTGCTCGGCACCGAAAAGGGGGTCACCGTGATCGACGACTTCGCCCACAACCCGGACAAGATCCGGGCGGCGCTTGCCGCGTTGAAGGCGTTCGACGGTCCGATCCACGTGATGTTTCAGCCGCACGGGTTTGGCCCGACACGGATGCTGAAAGAAGGTATTGTTGCGTCTCTGACCGAGGGGCTGGGAAAGAACGACCACGTCTGGATGCCGGAGATCTATTATGCAGGTGGAACGGCGGATCGGTCGATCTCGTCTCGGGATCTGATCGACGAGGTCGGGGCGAAGGGGATTCCGGCTACCTTCATAGCGGATCGGGAGGCGTTGGGGGCTCAGATTTCTGAAGACGTGAAGGCCGGAGATCGCGTCGTTGTCATGGGAGCCAGGGATGACTCTCTCACCACCTTTGGGCGACAGATTCTGACTCGTGTTGCGGAGCGCCCGAGGTGATCTGGAGAAAGCTTGAGTCGGGCGATGTGGTGGGCGTCGTGGCGCCGGCAAGTTTCGTCACGTCCGAGCGGATCCGTAACGGTGTGACGTGGCTGGAGTCTCTGGGGTATACCGTGCGGTTAGGCGAGACTGTCGGCGAGCAGGATCGTTTTCTCGGGGGGGCGGATGCCGACCGGGCAAGTGACCTGGGAGCGATGTTCGCCGATGACGAGGTGCGCGCGATTTTCACCGCACGCGGTGGGTATGGCTCTTCCCGGATTCTCGATGCGGTCGACTACACGAACATCAGGGATCATCCGAAGCCGTTCGTCGGGTTCAGTGACACGACAGCCTTTCAGTTGGGTCTATACGCCCGGACCGGGGTCCCGAGTCTGTCAGGTTTTGTCTTGGCGACCGATGCCGCTGAAGGTCCACCCTCTTCGGATATGGCCAGCGATGTATTCGGTGCGCTCGAGGGGGTGTTCCCCGACATCGACGGACTCGAAGGTGAGGATATGGAAGGGACGTTGGTCGGTGGGTGCCTGACGCTGATCACGCATCTGATCGGCACACGGTATCTGCCGGATCTGGCGGGGTGTCTTCTGTTTCTCGAGGATGTCGGGGAGGCGCCGTATCGGATCGATCGTCTGTTGACCCAACTGCTCCTGTCGAATGTCCTCAAGGCTGCAGCCGGCGTGGTCGTGGGGGCGTTCCACAAGTGTGATGGTGATGGCGAGGACGGAACTGTCGGGGATGTGATCGACGACTTCCGTGGACGGTGCCCTTGTCCGGTGATCACCGGCTTGCCATACGGTCACGGACCGAGCCGACGCGTCATGCCGATCGGGGTGCACGCGCAGGTCCTCAACGGGACGATAACGTTTAGAGGAAGGGGCGTGGATGGGGAGGTATAGGCGCGCGAGCCTGCTCGCTATTGCTGTGTTGTCCGTGTCGTGCGCAACGCTCAGCCAGATCAACCTGCTGTCGACGGCGGACGAAGCCGAACTCAGAGGGCAGGGCTAGGCTGCGTCGGAAGCAGGCAGATACAAGGTAAACGTGCTTCTTTCGTCGAGAACGCTCTCAACTGTGGTTGTTCCCCCGTGCAGACGTGCAAGACTCTTCGTCCGAGCGAGTCCCAGCCCCGCTCCTTCATACGGTCTTGCCAGCGGGGCGTCCGCCTAGGTGAATAGCTCGAAGATGCCCTCGTATTAGTCCTCGGGAATCCCGATCGCGGTGTCTGCGACGCGTATCGACAGCCATCCCTCTGCCGTCCGCGCATCGACCTCGATTTCTTCCGGCAGTTGCTCGAGCCCTTCTCTACCGATCACGACACGACCCCCTTCGTTGTTGAATTTGATCGCGTTGTCCAGGAGCAGTGATAGGGCACGTGCACAGGTCTTACGGTCCACCACCACATCCGTCGCATCCCCACTTTTCTGCACCAGCGTAATGCCGTCATCGGCAGCCACAGGCAGAGCACAATCGATCGCTGTCTGGTGGATGCCTTCGATGTTACCCGGATCAGGTTTGACCTGTACGTCGCCGGATTTCAGCGTGGAGAAACTGAGGATCTTCTCGAAAAGATCGAGCAGGCGCGTGGCCCAGGTCTGGATGTTCTCGATGTAGCGCTGCTGCTTGCCGGTGAGGTTCCCGAGGGTGTCCTGAAGGATCTGGGCAAAGCCCGTGATGTGCTCGAGAGGCGTCCTATCCTCGTGAGACATCCCGTTGATGAACTCCGCCTTGATCCGGTTCGCCTCGGAAAGCCGCCGGAGCAGGTCGGGGTTCTCCATGATGAGCCGTCGACGTCCGTCCGCCTTTTCGAGCGTCTGGAGGAGCCGGTCCTGATCGACGGGTTTGGTGAGGTAGTCGTAGACCCCGATCCGCATCGCGTCCAACGCGCTCTTCATGTCGCCGTAGCCCGTCAGGATGATGATCTCGCTATCGGGAGCAACCTTTGTGGCCTGCTCGGCGAACTCGACACCGCTGATACCGGGTATCTTGAGGTCGACGACCATCGGATCGGCCAGTCGTTGCTCAAGGGATCTCAAGCCCTCTTCACCGGCTGCGACGACCGAAACGTCGCAGCCGGCCGTAAGAAGCGAGTCCCCGAGAACAGATCGAATAATGGTCCTCGTCGACGACGAGGAGAACACGTGTGGGAATGCCTCAGTCAGGCTGGATGCGAGCGAGAGTGTCGAAGAAGGTCGGGAACGTCTTGTTGACGCACTCGGGGTCGCGGATGACGACGCCAGGTGCGCGGAGACCGATCAGCGCGAGGCTCATCGCCATGCGATGGTCGTCGTACGTGTCGACTTCTGCGGGAATGATCGTGTCCGCCGGCTGTATCTCGATGCCGTCCGCCCAGGTCCGGAGGGAAATGCCAAGCTTGGTCAGTTCGGTTTCCATCGCGGCGATACGGTCGGTCTCGTGCAGCCTCAGGACGGCGACGTTTCGGATCGTTACCGGGCCATCCGCGAAGGGCGCCAGCGCGCAGAGCGTCGGCATGGTGTCGGGCATGTCGTTCAAGTCAATATCAATCCGGCTCAGCTGTTCGGGACCGGTGACTTCGATGCCTCCGTCGACATCGGCTATTCCGCACCCCATCTTCTCGAGCACTTCGACGAACCTCACATCGCCCTGGGCGGACTCTCGCGTCAAGTGCTGAACACGAACCTTGCCACCGGTGAGCGCCGCTGCCCCGAAGAAGTAGGTTGCGTTCGTGGCGTCGGGCTCAATGTGGTAGGGCTGAGCGCGATACCTTAGGCCGGCTTGGACCGAAAAGGTATTATAGCTGTCGTTGCGCGTGTCCACGCCGAAGTGACGCATGATGTCAGCCGTCATGTCCAGATACGGTTTGGAAACCAGGTCGCCGACGACACGGACCTCGACATCTTCACGTGCGTAGGGCACAGAGAGCAGCAGGGCTGTGAAGTACTGACTGCTGCGGTCTCCTGGGACGAATGTCCGGCCTCCCCGGATCCCATTCGCCTTGATCCGAATCGGCGGGCACCCGTTGCCGGCCTCACTTTTTGCGTCGACCCCCAGCGCCTCCAACCCGTCCAGCAGGTCTTGAATCGGGCGCTCACGCATCCGTTTCGAACCGTCGATCACGTATTCGCCTTTCCCGAGGCTGACAAAGGCGGTCAGGAACCTTGCCGTGGTTCCCGAGTTCCCGACGAACAGCTCGGCTGATGACGCGGGAATCTTACCGCCACAGCCCTGGACGGTGAACCGGGCATTGGCCTGGTCCTCAACGACGTCGATGCCCAACCGTCTGAGCGATTTGGCCATGTAATTTGTGTCGTCGCTGAAGAGCGCGCCTTCGACCACCGTCTCGCCATCGGCGAGTGCAGCAATCAGGAGGGCGCGATTCGTGTAGCTCTTGGACCCGGGGATCTCGACTTCGGCGTCCACAGGGTGCAGAAAAGGCTGTAGTTCGAGAGTTTCCATGCGGACAGAAGGTAACAGAAAGGAGGGGTAGACGGTAGGGATTTGGGTGGGAGAGGCGAACCGCAGAATGTCGAATCACGAATCCCGAACATCGAAGGAACCCCATCTTTTCAAAATTCGAGATTCGGTGTTTGAAATTCTACATTCATCTTCATAAAAAAAGGCCCCCCGGTTTCGGTCACCTGCCAAACGACAAGTTCCTACCGCCAGAGGGGGCTTGACCAATCGGTACCACTCAGAGTCGTGGGATAATAGAACAAGTGCCGTGCCAAACAGAGCGGATTCACGAATAATCCCCAGTATACAGGCCTAGTTGCCTATGTATGGGCCTTTCAGGCCGGTCTGCGCGGAAGGAATTGCCCGAAACGCCCGGAATGTTTGTGCATTTCTTCCGCACGCACGTTGACAGCAGTCGACCGGTCTGACTACATTTAGGCTTGACCTATGCCCGGGTCTTGTGCTCCCCCTGGAATCTCCAAAATCAACAATAGTCTCTCCCGTTGAGTTCTCAACTTTTGGGGCACGTGTGTCTTCTTCGAACTTCGTTCATCTGCACAGCCATACCGAATACAGCCTGCTGGACGGGGCTAGCAAGATCGGCGCGATCGCCAATGTCGTAGCGGAATGGCAGATGCCTGCCGTCGCGATGACCGATCACGGGAACATGTTCGGCGCGATTGACTTTTACCGGGCCATGAAGGATGTAGGCGTCAACCCGATCCTCGGGTGCGAGACCTACTGCTCGGTCGAGAGCCGGTTCAGCCGCAAGCCTGCACGGGGCATCCAGAGCGGGTCCAACCATCTGGTCCTGCTGGTCAAGAACGAGGTTGGCTACAAGAATCTGATCAAGCTGGTATCATCGGGCTACCTGGAAGGATTCTATTACGCTCCGCGGATCGACAAAGAACTGCTCCGTGAGCACAGTGAGGGATTGGTCTGCCTGTCGGCGTGCGTCAGCGGTGAGATTCCGCACCTGATCGAGCGGGAAGGTATCCCGGAAGCTATGAAGGCTGTCGAGGAGTATCTCGACATCTTCGGGGACGATTTCTACCTGGAGATCCAGCGTCACGGCATCGACAAAGAGGCGAAGATCAACGAAGGGTTGATCAAGTTGCACAAGGAGATGGGCGTTCCGCTCGTCGCGACCAACGACTCTCATTTCCTCCAGAAGGACGATCACGAAGCTCACGCCGCCCTGGTGGCGATCCAGACGGGTAAGACCCTTGATGATCCGAACCGGATGTGCTATCCGACGGGGGTCTACTTCAGGTCGGCGGACGAGATGTATGAACTGTTTCATGACTTTCCGAATGCCTGCGAACGGACACTCGAGATCGCGGAGAAATGCAACTTCGAGATGTCGTTCGACGAGTCTCACGCCCCGGACTTCCCACTGCCCAGCGGGTTCGACGATCCGCTCACCTTCCTCGAGCATCGGGCCCGCGAGACGTTGGAAGGTCGGATCGGGGATATCACACCAGAGTATGAGCAACGGCTGAAGTTCGAGCTCGACGTCATTCAGCAGACCGGCTATCCCGGCTATTTCCTTATCCTGGACGATCTGGTTCAGTTCTGCAAAGAGGAGGGGATTCGGGCCGGTGGTCGCGGATCCGCGGTGAGCAGCCTGGTCGGGTATGCGCTCGGGATCACGACGGTTGATCCGATCGAGTATGGTCTGGTGTTCGAGCGATTCCTGAACCCGGAACGTATCTCGCCACCCGATATTGATTACGACATCGCCGACAAAGATCGAGAGCGTGTGATCGACTATGTGGTCGACAAATACGGTCGCGACAATGTTTGCCAGATCGTGACGTTCGGGACGATGGGGGCGAAGGCCGTAATCCGGGATGTCGGCCGGGTGATGAACATGCCCTTCGGCGACGTGGACAAGATCGCGAAGCTCGTGCCGGCCGAGCTCAAGATGACGATCGACAAGGCGATCGATCAGTCGCCCGAACTGAAGGAGATGTCCGAGGACGGTCAGGAGGGTGAGAAACTTCTGAAAATCGCTCGACAGCTCGAGGGGATGGCCCGGCATTGCTCGATCCACGCCGCTGCCGTGGTGATCGCGCCGAAGCCGTTGACGGAACTGATGCCCCTATACAAGGCGCCGAAGGGCGGCGAAGTGATGACCCAGTATAACTGGCATCACGTCGAGGACCTGGGCTTCCTGAAGATGGACTTCCTGGGGCTGCGTAACCTGAGTGTGATCGACGATGCCGTGGGCATGCTCAAGGTGAACTACGACCTGGATCTGGAGGTGGATAACCTTCCGCTAGACGATACGGAAACGTATGAGTTGTTTGGGCGAGGAGACACCACGGGTGTGTTCCAGTTCGAGAGCGCCGGGATGAAGAGCTACCTGACGCAGCTCCTGCCCGACAAGATCGGCGACATTATCGCGATGAACGCACTGTATCGGCCGGGCCCGATGCAGTATATCCCGAACTATATCGCGCGGAAGAACGGGAAAGAGGAGGTCGTCTATTACGACGAGAAGATGCGGCCTGCTTTGGAGGAAACCTACGGGATCATCACTTACCAGGAGCAGGTCCAACGGCTTTGTCGAGATCTCGCCGGCTTTACGCTCGGTAAGGCGGACGGGATCCGGAAGGCGATGGGTAAGAAGCTGGCCGAGGTGATGGAGCAGTATAAGGCCGAGTTCCTGGACGGATGCGTCGCTAACGGGGTCGAGAAGTCGGCCGGTGAACGGATCTGGGCGGATATCGAGGTCTTCTCGGGATACGGATTCAACAAAGCACACAGCTCTGGATACTCGATGGTCGCTTACCAGTGTGCCTACCTGAAAGCGCACTATCCGGCCGAGTTCATGGCGGCGAACCTGAACAGCGAAATCGGGGACATCGACCGTCTCGTGGTGCTGATTGACGAGTGTCGCAAGATGGACATCGAGGTGCTGGGCCCGGGCGTGAATGAAAGCGGTGTTCGGTTCCGCGCGTTGCCGAAAGACAAAGTTGAATCAGGCGCGGTACGGATGGGCATGACGGCGGTTCGGAACGTTGGTCAGGGGGCGGTAGAAGGTATCGTTGTAGCTCGTGAGGACGGGGGCGCGTTCGAGTCATTGTTCGACCTCTGCGAGCGTGTCGACCTGAGAGCCGTCAACCGGCGCGCGCTCGAAGCGTTGATCTGTGCCGGTGCGATGGATGACCTCGAGGGGAACCGCGCCCAACAGATGGCCATCCTGGATCGCGCGCTCGAGATGGCACAAAGCGCGCAGAAGGACAAGATCAGGGGACAGTTCTCCCTGTTTGGTGGCGAGGGCATGGAGGAGCAGGCGGCGCTGGTGGCGAATACGGATCTGCCCGACCTTGAGCCGTGGGACGAGAAGGAGCTGCTGGCGAAAGAGAAGGAGGTCCTGGGCTTCTACATGTCGGGTCATCCACTGGAGCGCTACCGTGAGGACCTTGCCAACATTGGCATCCGGTCGAGTCAGGACCTGGAGGGGCTACCCGATGGGGCCGAGATCAAGCTGGGGGGTATGATCAACGAAGTGAAATTGCACACAGACCGGAACGGCAGGCAAATGGCCTTCGGATCTGTCGAAGATTTGCGGGGGAGTGTCGATCTGGTCGTGTTCCCGGACGCATTTGAGCGGATCAAGGACCAGTTAGCCATGGACGCCTTGGTGATGCTTCACGGACGGTTATCGGACCGGAACGGTCGGATTTCGGTCCAGGTCGAGCAGTTGATGCCGCTGGATGAGGCGCGCGTAGAGATGGCGGATGCCGTGAACGTGCTGCTGGCCGGCACCAACCTGATGGAGGATCGACTGACGTCTCTGAAGGACATCGCCGACCGGCATACGGGCGGGTGTAGCCTCTTTATTCACGTCCAGATCGACGATGGAAATCGGGCCATCATACGCTCCCGTGATCTGAAGGTGTCGCCGACCGAGGAGTTCCTGAGCGAGGTGAACGACGTGACGGGTGCCCGGACCTGGATCTCTTCCGATACCGCGCGGCATCGAGCGCCATCTCTTCCTCCTGGTCCCAGAAAACGGTGGGCGGCTGCAGCTGCGAACTAGCCGACTGGCCACAACAACGCCATCGAATGAGGCCCCGCTGTAGACGCAGCTGGGCCTCTTTTGTGTACACCTTGACATATCTAGCAGTTCTATGCACTGCGTGCATAGAACTGCTAGATATATTCGTTTTTCTCATCCGATCAACGTGCCGGATGGCACCCGGTCTGATAGGGCCAGAGATAGCGATTGAACAGACTGGACATACATAGCCGGGTAGTGGTTTCGCAGCGTGATGGTCATTGGTGCTCTGAGCACGGCGCCGGTGGCTGCCTGCCCCTGTCCCGAGACTCCTGACCCGTCTGGGATTCTGGAACATTCTACGGTAGTTTTCGTCGGACGCGTGCTTGACATTCGTGAAGACGATGAGGATGGCCGTCCTACGAGCAGGGACGCCAGAATAGTCGATTTCAGGATTGACCAGGCGTGGCAAGGCGTCGAAAGAATCAGGATATAGGTCACCACGAGAGATTCCGCAGCACGCGGGTAACCGTTCATGACCCGTGCAGTGTATCTGGTGTATGCAGTGGGCGATCTGAGACAACTCAGGGTTTCTCTGTGCAGAGGATGATAGAAGTCAAAGTCAAGGATTGGGAGTTCCTCGGGAAACCAGCGGTTCTACCGGAAGACGAGGGCTGGCCACCCTTCAATCTCACAGCCGACCATCCGTATTTGTCCTCCTTCGCTGGTCTACTGGTTCTGGTGATTGGCGTTTTGCTCTGGCGTGGTCGCCACGTTCGATGAGTCTCGTCGTCCGTGCTCGTGTATGATATGTGTGGCCAGCGAATGTGCACCGGCAGTCGTCAGAAACCAGAGAAAGGGGATTTTGTGGAGATCAACAAAGATCTGATTGCCGCGTCTTCGACGCCGATCGTCCTGGCGATCCTGTCGGAAGGGGACAGCTATGGGTATGCGATCCTGAAGCGAGTTTAGGAACTGTCAGGCGGCCAAATGAAGTGGACAGACGGAATGCTGTATCCGGTGCTGCATCGCCTCGAACGGCTTAGATACATCCAGGAGAGATGGGAAGTCGCTGACACGGGTCGCAAGCGGAAGTACTACAAGATCACGAAACAGGGTCGAGAACAACTGTCGGAGCAGTCCAGGCAATGGCAGGCCGTGGACGCGACGTTGAGGGGGATCTGGCGTGCGATCGATCTCTCGGTCAAGACACCCATCGCACAGGGAGCGTGATCCTATGACTGGATCCAATCGGTCTCTCGAAGCCCTAATCGACCGGTGGCGGGACTATCTGCGTAGACGGCAAGCGATACAGCCCGTAGACGTGGCGGAACTGGAAGATCATCTGCGCGAGCAGGTGACATCCCTGAACGAGTCCGGACTGGCGGAAGACTAAGCCTTCCTGATGGCTGTTAAGCGGATAGGGAGTCTCGATGACCTGTCCCGGGAGTTTTCCGCCCGTGAACACTCGGACCGGCTGTGGAAGGAGCTAGTGATCGTCTAGGATGCTTCGGAGGAGTGGGGGGGGCGAATCAATACGGGAGGCGACCGTCGTGCTTCTCCTGGCGTTTACGGCCGGTCTGGCCGTGAAGGTGCCGCTTCTCTTCGGTTACTACATGAAGCAGCACGACGTCTTCTACGTGCGTAACGCTTCGCTCTTTGTGTTCCCCTTGCTGGCGGTCTACTTCGGGTGGAAGAGACAGGTCGATCGAACCACCCTACAGAGCGTGATCGAGAATATGGCGCCCGTTCTGCCCCGGCTCTTCACGTCTCTGTTCGCGGTCCTCAGTATCACGTTCCTCGTGACGATGCTGTGGACGGGGAGAGTCGTCGACATCGAACGAAATCTGTTGATGGCGTTCGATCTGCTTCTGGCTGTAGTGCTGGGTCTTCTGCTCTACTCGATCTCGGCTCGCGACCCTCGTGAGCCTGCTGGTGTGTTCGACTACCTGCAGGTTGCTCTGGTTGTCAGCGCGCTCCTGGTGCACACCGTCGCACTCTAGGCGATCGCCTGTCGAATTTCGGAGTTTAGTTTCGGCCCGAATTGGGTGGCCGCGCTGGGTGAGAACGTGATTCTGTTGGTGAACCTCGTATGGTCCACAGTCATGTATGTGGGCTTCATCAAGGGGAGCAGGCCGTTCGCCGATCTCGAGCGATGGCAGACGAGGTATGTTCCTGTTTATGCTGCGTGAGTGGGTGTGGTGGTGGTGCTGTTTCTGCCGCTGTTCGGCTACCTCTAGGATGCAGTCAAGGGAAGGCCGGGCAGAAGCCCGGGTTCAGGAGGGCGCCTTGGGCTCTCTCTCCTACGAAGTGGGAGAGGGAGAGCTTCAGACCATTTGCAGAGAATAAAGCAGGCTCCGCCATCGTGCGATGGGGAGCCTCTTCTCTGTCTATCTGGTCGGGTTGTTTGCTTGCTCAGGAAGCCTACGATCGTCCCTCGATATACCCTTCGCCGCGTCAGGATGCGGCTCCGAGCACTCGGGATGAACGGTGTTTATAGGCTACCATACTACACGAACTTTCGAGACAGAACCCTAGTAGTATTCGTGGCGGCGGGCGTGGAGGTTCAGGAGGAAGCCGATGAGGACGCAGCTCATGATCAGCCAAGAGCCGCCGTAGCTCAGGAAGGGGAGCGGCAGACCTGTTACGGGCATCACACCGATCGTCATGCCAATGTTCACGAAGATGTGGAACACCAGGATGGATGTGAGTCCGATGGCGACGAGGCTGGAGAATCGGCTTTTCACGATGGTCGCGATTTGGAGTGCTCGCCAGACCATGAAGAGGAAGAGCATCAGGATGGTGACCGCTCCGACGAATCCGAACTCCTCACCGACTACGGAGAAGACAAAGTCTGTGTGCTGTTCAGGCAGGAAGGCTAGCTTGGTCTGTGTGCCTTCCAAGTATCCCTTCCCGCGGAGTCCCCCCGATCCAATGGCGACCTTGGACTGAATGACCTGGTAGCCGCTACCAAGGCGATCGGTGTCGGGGTTCAGGAAGGTGAGGATCCTGCTCTTCTGGTAGTCGTGCAGCTTGTTGTCCCAGATGTATGGGGCGCCGACGGAGACGATGAGATTCACGGCTCCGAGGACTGCGATCGTGGCCAGTCTCGGGCGGACGTAGAAGATTACGACGGCCATTACCAAGTAGAGCAATCCGAGCGACCACGGGTGAAACGCGCTGATCAGGCTGAGTCCGGGTGAGATGATGAAGAAGATGCTGACCGGTTTGAGGCCCGCCCAGTAGAGCATGGGGAAGACTACTGCGCCGAACACCAGCGCGGTCCCGAGGTCGGGCTGCTTGAAGACCAGCAAGCCCGGGACGAGGACAATCAGGAGTGGGGGGAGGAATGTCCGGACTTTGTCGAAATCGATGTTCCGAGCGGACAGGTAGCGGGCCAAAGCCAGGACCACAGCGATCTTGGCGAACTCGGACGGCTGAATGTGCATTGGGCCAAGGTTCAGCCAGCGGCGATCCCCGAACTCGAGTACGACGACGAGCATGACCATGGCCAGCCCGTAGATGATGTATGCGAAGGCGTAGAAAAGCTTCAGTGGGATGACCATGGTGACGACCATCCCGATGATGGCGAGGAGCGCCCAGACGATCTGCTTCTGGTAGGCGGATCCGGCCGTCCCGAGGTCCCAGTTGAACGTCGCACTGTAGATCATCGTGATCCCCAGCGGGATGGCCAGCAGGACGGACGAGAGCAGCGCGAGATCGAGGTCACGCCTGACGTAGCGTGACAAGTTCATCAGTTGGCCTCCGGGTCGGAGAGGGGCTGCTGGGGTGCATCGAGCGCCGTGGCGACCGGCGCGTTCAGAACCTTGTCCTCAGCCTGGATTTCGAAGTATTTCTCGAAGACTTTTCTGACCATCGGCGCTGCGACCGTGCCGCCGGCACCCCCATTTTCGATGATGCAGGTGACAGCGATCTTCGGTTCCCGGGCAGGGGCAAAGCCGATAAACCACGCGTGGTCTTCTCCGTGCGGGTTCTGGGCGGTACCCGTCTTACCCGCGACGTCTACACCCGAGACTCTGGCGTACTTACCCGTTCCGTAGTGCACCACGTCGACCAGCATGTCGCGCATCGTGTCCAGGACCTCTTCCGGCACGCGGACCGACTCCTGTGGGTAGGCCAGCCCCCCGTTGCCAAGGATGTGCGGCGTGACGAGCTGTCCGCTGGCCAGCGCGGCATTGTATCGGGCGATCTGCATCGGTGTAACGAGGGTTTCGCCCTGACCGATGGCCAGGTTGAGCATGTTACCGTCGAAGTACTTACCTTTGTGCTTGATGTAGTATTCCCGGTCGGGCAGCAGTCCGCGTGACTCTCCGTCACCGCCGTCCGCGATGTCGATGCCCGTCGGCGCGCCGATCCCGAAGAGTCGTGCGTAGCGGTTCCAGTTGGCGATCCCGACCTCCAGGCCGAGATGGTAGAAGAAGGTGTCGCACGATCTCCTGAGTGCCCCGCGCAGGTCGAGTTCTCCGCAGCCGAATTCCACGTGACACCGGAAGACCCGATCACCAAACGCCATCTCGCCCTCGCATGGGGGGAACTTGATTTCACCCGGCTGCAGAATGCCCATGTCGATGGCTGCGATGCCGATGATCATCTTGAAGACCGATGCCGGCGCGTATTCACCCTGGATCGATCGGTTGAGCAAGGGGTTCCTCGATCCACTCTTCAGGAGTTCCCATTCCTTCGGGTCGCGGATGGCGCGGGGATGGAAGTCGGGCTTGCTCACGACGGCCAGCAGCTCACCCGATTCGGGGTCGATCGCGATCAGGCTGCCGGACAGGGAGTCTGTGAACACCGCCTCCGCGGCGTCCTGCAGTCTCGCGTCGATCGTGAGATACACGTCGGTCCCCGGCTGAGGGGGTTGGGTCTTGTCTGGGAAGCTGCCGACCTCGCGGCCGTGGGCGTTGACTTCGATATACTTCATTCCATCCTGCCCTCGCAGCATGGTTTCGCACAAGCGTTCGACCCCACGCTTACCGATCTGATCGTCGTAGCTGTATCCGCGTGGAGACAGGCGCGGATACTCGTCCGGATCGATCAATCCGACGTATCCAAGAAGATGTGCGGCCAGAGTCCCGTCGCCGCTATACTCCGGGTAGCCCCGGCGAGACTCGACCTGGATCTCCACACCCGTCAGGTCATATCGCTCTTCTTCCACCACCGATACGGCACCGA
>MDTE01012498.1_pt1 | contig 96755 bp, 90 predicted proteins | sample 811231 | NCBI WGS metagenome assembly MDTE01 (sample SAMN05326651, study PRJNA326480) | marine metagenome | isolation source: seawater | place: Indian Ocean: Red Sea | collected 2010 | reverse complement strand
TGCTGCGGCCCGAGAAGCTGTGGCAGATCATCAACGGAGGGCAGTCGTGATTCCGTCCGCATTCGACTACGCACGGGCAACCTCGGTCGAGGACGCCGTGGCCAAGCTGGCCGAGGCCGGCGGCGCGGCTAAGCTGCTGGCTGGTGGGCACAGCCTGGTGCCGATGATGAAGCTGCGACTCAACGAGCCGTCCACGCTGATTGATATCGCGCGGATCCCTGGACTGTCCGGGATCCGGGCCGATGGAGATGCCATCGAGGTGGGGGCCGCGACCGTGCACCACGACGTGGCGATTTCGGATCTGCTCGCCGAACAGTGTCCCGCGCTCGCCGAGACGGCGGCCGCCATTGGCGACCCGCAGGTTCGGAACCGTGGCACGCTCGGCGGCAGCCTGGCCCACGCTGACCCCGCGGCCGACTATCCGGCGACCCTGGTGGCGCTCGACGCGAGCGTGCAGCTGCACGGGCCGAACGGCGCGCGCAGTGTGGCTGCGTCCGACTTCTTCCAGGGGCTGTTCACGGTCGATCTGGGCGCCGATGAGATCATCACCGGCATCCGGTTCGCGCCCGCGAAGGTCGCCGCCTACGCCAAGCTCTACCAGCGGGCGTCCCGGTTCGCCGTCGTCGGCGTGGCCGCGGTGCTCGAGGTGTCCGACGGCACGATCGCATCCGCCAGGCTCGGCCTCACCGGGGCGTCGACCCATGCCACCAGGATGGCCGCGTCCGAGGCGGCGCTGGCGGGGGCGGCTGCCACGCCCGAAGCCACCGCCGAGGCGCTCGGTGACCCGGGGGCCGCGGTGGGGGATGTGAACGACGACCTGCACGCCAGCGAGGGCTATCGCCGGGCGATGGTGTCGGTGTTCACGCGACGTGCGGTCGCGGCGGCGCTGGCTCGTGCCTAGCTAGGTGTGTAACCATTTAGCGATCTAGTTACGGTTTCGTGGAGTAATTGAAGATGACAAGACGGTTGTGCGCGCTCCTTGGCGGGGTGGCGTTGATCCTGACCCTGGCTCCGTCCGGAGCGTTGGCGCAGGGTGAGATCCCGCGCTCGTTCGATGGCAATCCGGACCTGAACGGAGTGTGGCAGGCCATCGGGACCGCCCACTGGGACCTCCAGGACCATCCGGCCGGTCCCGGACTGCCCGACATGGGCGCGATCGGTGCGATTCCGCCCGGTCAGGGCGTGGTCGTGGGCAACACGATCCCCTATCGGCCAGAAGCGCTGGAGCAGAAGCAGCGCAACTTCGAGAACCGGTTCTACGACGATCCGGAGATCAAGTGCTTCATGCCGGGCGTGCCCCGAGCGACATATCTGCCCTATCCGTTCCGCATCATCCAGGGTGACAAGAAGATCATGTTCATCTACGGGTTCTCCGATGCGAACCGGACGGTCCATATGGACAAGGACAACCCGGAGCCGCCGCCCATCGACTCCTGGATGGGCCGCTCGCATGGAAGCTGGGATGGCGAGACGCTGGTCGTCGACGTGGCCGGGTTCAACGGCGAGTCCTGGTTCGACCGTGCCGGCAATTTCGCCAGCAACACCCTGCATGTGGTGGAGCGCTACACGCCGATCAACGCCAACGCATTGATGTACGAGGCCACTATCGAGGATCCGGCCGTGTTCACCGAGCCATGGACCATCCGGATGCCACTCTACCGTCGTCTCGAGGAGAACGCCCAGGTGCTCGAGTTCAAGTGTGTCGAGTACAGCGAGGATCTTCTCTACGGCCATTTGCGCCGCGAGCCCACCCGGCCTGCGCCGGAAGATCGGTAGCGAGGACACGGTCGCACCGACGAAGCGGTAGAATCGGGGAAGACTACAGAGGCAACGAGGTAGGACGATGCGAAAGACGATAGCCACAGTCGTAGCCGGGATCGGACTCGGCGTGCTCGTGACCGGAGCAGCCGTGCAGGCACACCATGCGTTCGCGGCCGAGTTCGATGCGGACAAGCCGGTCCGGCTCAGAGGCACCATCACCAAGATGGAGTGGATCAACCCGCACTCGTGGATCCACATGGACGTGGAGAACGATGCCGGTAGCGTCGATAGCTGGATGATCGAGGCCGGACCTCCAGGAGCGCTCGTGCGCCGCGGCTGGTCGAAGCAGTCGGTCACGCCAGGCATCGAGATCCTCGTCGAGGGCTATCAGGCGATCGACGGCGGGTTCCGGGCCAACGGCCGCGACGTCACGCTGCCCGACGGCCGCCGTCTGTTCGCCGGCTCGTCCGGTACCGGCGCGCCGCGTGATGGCCGCGACCCGACCGAGCCCGAATAGGGCACGGTTCACGGCGTTTGTCGACCTTCGGCGGTGGGGATCCACGGACACGTGGCTTCACCGCCGTTTGTCGATCAGGGAATTCGGTGGTTAAGGAGATCGTCATGAGCCACAGACGACTGGTTTTGGCCGTACTCGCAGCAGCGTTGCTCGTTCCCCCGGCCGCCGCGAGCGCCGCCGACTATCACCACGTCCATCTGATTTCATCGAATGCCACCGAGGCGATCGCCTGGTACTCGCGGCATCTGGACTGCGAGCCGCTGTCGGACCGCGACGATGGCGTCGACTGCAGCGGCGTGCAGGTCGTCTTCGACTCGACTCCCACCCTCGGGAGCAGCCAGCGAACTGGCATCGACCACATCTCGTTCTCCTACGAGGATCTGACCGCCAAGATGGCGGAGCTGGAGGGCGTCGGCGTCGGGGGCCGAGGCGTGCGGTTGCAGCGGTTCGACGACGGGTCGATGCTTCGCGACGTGCCCGGTCTTTTCAAGTACGGGTTCATCTTCGACCCCTGGGGCACCCGCATCGAGCTGGTCGAAGACAGCGACACCCTCGGGTTCCACCACATCCACCTGGCGTCGACCGACCCGGACGCGACCCTGGACTGGTATCAGGAGACGTTCGGCGGTGAGCGTGCCCAGCTCAAGGACATGCTGGACGGCGTCATGCTGAACGACATCTGGCTGCTCGCGATGGAGCACACCGAAGGCCAGCCGGCCGCCACCTCCGGCCGTGCCATCGACCACATCGCTTTCGAGGTCGACGACCTCGACGGGTTGACCGGCCAGTTGCAGAATGCCGGCCTCTCTATCCTGGAGGCGCCCGCCGTACCCGAGGGCGGGCGCACCGCCGCGCGGCGCGCGTTCGTCTCCGGTCCGGACAACGTCAGCCTGGCGCTGGTCGAGGCCGGGTTCGCCGGGGTGGACGTGGCGCTCGACCACGGCACCGACATCACGACCGAGCAGGTGGCGAACTACACCGTGCCCAGGACTCCGTGGGGCGACCCGGACCTGCAGGCGGTGTGGACCGGTGACGCCGCGCACGGGATCCCGCTGGAACGGCCTGAAGAGCTGTCCGACTCTGACGTGCTGACGCCCGAGCAGGCAGCGGCGCGCCGTGAGCGCGGCACGCTGGGGAGCATCTGGGGGTACGAGTCGGAGTGGCGTGACACGACGCTCGGCTACGTGAAGTCTGCGCCATCGCGGCAGGTGGCGATGATCATCGATCCGCCGGACGGTCGTATTCCGGCGATGACGCCTGAGGCGATTGCAGCGCGCAACGCCAACCGCCGCGACATGTCCGGGCGGACGCCCGTGGCTGGTCCCGAGGACCTGAGCATCTTCGTCCGCTGTATCACGCGCGGGCAGGTGCCGTCCCCGGGCATCTACAACAACGGTCTGCAGATTGTGCAGGGACCGGGGTATGTGGCGATCACGCAGGAGATGATTCACGAGACCCGAATCATTCCAACGACTCCGACGCCGAGGCCGGGTCCGGACGTGACAGCCTATCGGGGCTACTCCAGGGGGCGCTGGGATGGCGACACCCTGGTCGTGGAGATCACCAACTTCAACGAGGGGGGCTCGTATCGTGGGTCCAGCCCGGGCCTCGTCATGACCGAGCGCTACACACGCACCAGCCCCGACACGCTGCAGTACGCGTTCACCATGGACGACCCGGCGGTATGGACGCAGCCCTGGACCGCCACCTTTACCTTCGTCCGTGACGAGACCCAGTACGAACTGGTCGAGTATGCGTGTCACGAGGGCAACTACGGCATGCCCAACATCCTGAGCGGCGCGCGGGCGCGCGAGGCCGACGGTCAGTAGGTAGATCCGGAAAGGAAATCTCGATGCTGTTTCGACGTCCGACTTTTGCGCTGGTAGCCGGCGCGCTGTTCTTCTCGCCGCTGGCGGCTGACGCGGCCGACTACCACCACGTGCATATCACCTCCTCGGATGCCACCGAGGCGGTGCGCTGGTATTCGCGTCATCTCGACTGCCAGCCGCTGTCGGATCGTGACGACTCGGTCGACTGCCAGGGCGTGCAGGTCACCTTCGATTCGCAGCCGTCGCTCGGGAGTAGCCAGCGGACCGGTATCGATCGCATTTCGTTCTCCTACGCGGATCTCTCCGCGAAGATGAACGAGCTCGAGTCGGTGGGGGTCGGCGGGGCGGGCGTCCGGTTGCAGCGGTTCCCGGACGGATCGACGCTGCGGGATCAGCCCGGGCTCTACAAGCATGCGTTCGTCTTCGACCCGTGGGGCACCCGGATCGAGCTGGTCGAGGACAGCGACCGGATCGGGTTCCATTCCATCCACCTCAGCGCCACTGATCCCGCGGCGACACTGGCCTGGTATTCGGAGCACTTCGGCGGCGAGGCCGCGCAGCTCCGAGGTCGCATCGACGGTCTGCGGTTCGGCGACATCTGGCTCTTTGCTCTGCAGCACGAGGACGGGGTGCCGGCGGCCACGACCGGTCGAGCCATCGACCACATCGCGTTCGAGCTCGATGATGTCGACCGCGACAGCGCTCAGCTGGCCCAGGCCGGAGTCTCGTTCACCCAGCAGCCGGCGGTGCCAGAGGGTGGTCGCACCGGGGCCCGGCGGGGGTTCGTCGCGGCGCCGGACAATGTCAGCGTCGCGGTGGTCGAGGCCGGCTTCGCCGGGGTAGCCCGCTCGATGGACGACGTGGTCGACATTACGACTCAGCAGCGGGAGTACACCGTGCCTCGCACCCCGTGGGGAGCGCCGGACTTCCAGGGAGTCTGGACCGGCGATGCCGCCCACGGGATCCCGATGGAGCGCCCCCAGGATCTGACCGACACCGAGGTGTTGACGCCGGAGCAGGCGGCGGCGCGTCGCGAACGGGGCACCCTTGGCAGCATCTGGGGCTACGAGTCGGAGTGGCGTGACACGACGCTTGGCTACGTTAAGTCCGCGCCGTCGCAGCAGGTGGCGATGGTGATCGATCCACCCGATGGTCGCATTCCCGAGATGACGGCCGAGGCGCAGGCGGCGATGGCCAACCGTGTCGATACCTCCGGCGTGCGCCGGCTCGCCGCTGGCCCCGAGGACCTGAGCCCGTGGGTGCGCTGCATCACGCGGACCCTGATTCCCACGCCGCAGGTCTACAACAACGGCATGCAGATAGTGCAGGGGCCGGGTTACGTGGCCGTTCAGCGCGAGATGATCCACGAGACCCGCGTCATCCCGACTGAGCCGAAGCCGCACGTCGGCGAGGGGATCACGTCCTGGCTGGGTGACGCCCGTGGGCACTGGGACGGCGATACGCTCGTGGTGGAGATCAAGAACTTGAACGGCCGCGTGTCGTTCCGGGGCACCACCGATGCGCTGACGCTTACCGAGCGCTACACGCGGACCGGACCTGACACGTTGCAGTATCAGTTCACCATCGACGATCCGGAGGTGTTCACCCGCCCCTGGACCGGGATGTTCACCTATGTGCGTGACGAAACCCAGTACGAGCTCGTCGAGTACGCCTGCCACGAGGGCAACTACGGGATGCCGAACATCTTGACCGGCGCCCGCGCTCGCGAGGCGGAAGAGGGTCGCTAGCGTCATACGGAACGAGATGTCTTCGTCGACCCGGTGGCTGGTGTCGGCGTTCGTCGTAAGCCTTGGGGGGGCGTGTGTGCCGAGCGCGCACGCCCAGCCTGCTCCCTCCTCTGATTCCGATCTCCGTCTCGTCGAGGCGCTCCAGTAACGCCAGCTCGACACCGATTTCGACTACTCATTCAACGTGAACCGGAGGTTCACGTTCGGCTCGATCTTCAACAACATCGTCAACCCGCGCTTCGGCGGCGGGGGTGGCGACGTGTTTTTTTTCTTTTGTGGGGCTCTGCCCACACCCCGGCTCGGTCGCTCGCGGGGGCCCCAGATGCCCGGCAGTCCCGTCGGATGGTCCCGGGACTGCTTAGCAGTCCTCCGTATCTCGTGAGTACTGCCCCACTCCGCTTCCTCTCTCAGATGGGGCTTCGCCCCAAGCCCCTCGCGGCCACTTGCGGGGACCCCTATGCCCCGCGCCGTGGCCGCGTGGTGCGCTGTGCGCACCCGCGGACCCGCCTCGCATCGGCGGGTCCGACCCTTTCTTCCACCACCTGAGATGGCAGTCGGGATTGACGGGGTCAGTCAGGGACCGGCGTCGTCGACGCGGGTGCCGTAGTAGATGACGCTGTTGAGGCCGAGGGGGATGTGCTCGACGTAGTCGAACTGCTCCTCGGTCGGCGTGACGGGGAAGTCGGTGGTGGTCAGGTCGGTCTTCTTGACCCGGACATAGCCCCCGCCGTTGAGCGCGACAAAGGTGATGAACGACTCACCCTCCGCAACGCCCATCGGCGTGTTCCGCCGCGACGCCCAGAAGTACTGGCCGTTCTCTACGGTGATGACGACCTCGAGCGGGGCGCCCGTGGTCTCGTTCAACATCGTCGGCAGGCGCTCGAGCGCTCCCTCCGACACTTTGAGGCTAGGCCGCCCGTGGAACACCACCTGCGGCTGGGCCAAGGCGGTCGCCCCGCCGCTCGACGCGACGACGATCATCGCCGCCAGGGCTCGGCGCCAGCTCACCATTCCTAACGACTAGCTTCCGGGAGGGCGAAGATGAAGAGATTGTTGCCGACGCTTGGCCGGTGGCTCGGGTTCAGCCGGGCGAGTGCGCCAGTGTTTAGCGAGCGGCCGGTGCTGACCGCCACGTACTGCTGGCCGTCGACGGCGTAGGTCACCGGAAAGCCGGTCACCGGCGAGCCGATGTTGACCTCCCAGAGAAGCTCTCCACTGTCCTGGTCGAGCGCCTTGAACCTGCCATTCGAGTCGCCGAAGAACAGCAGGAGTCCCCCGGTGGCGACCACCGACATCGTGAACGCCTCTTGGTCGTGGCTCCAGGTCACCTTGCCGGTCTCCACCGAAATCGCTTCGATCGTGCCCAGCTGTTTCTCTCCGGGCGTGATCTCCGAACGCACGTTCAGCGAGTACCAGCCGGCGCCCGCCTGCACCATGACCCGGCCGCAGGTATGGCGGAGCGGCATGTACATGTGGTTGGTCAGCGGACTATAGGCGCCGGCCTCCCAGTCCTTGCCGCCTTGCCAGATCGGGCAGGCCATCACTTCCTGCCCGTGCCCGGTAAAGACCACCTCCGAGTTCTCGGTCACGGCTCCGGTGGCCCCGTCGATGTGGCTCACCACGTTCTGGCTGACTGATGGCGTGGCCCACAGGAATTCGCCGGTCTCCCGGTCGAGCGTGTAGATGATGCCGGTCTTCCCGGGAATCCCGGTCACCACCCGCCGTTGTTCGCCCGGTTGCAGGCGTGGATTGATCCAGTCGACCGCGTCCCGGCTCGGTGTCACCGCGGTATCGACCAGGATCCGTTCGAACGGGTGATCCAGGTCCCAGTGGTCGTTCAGGTGCTGGTAGTACCACCGGATCTCGCCGGTTGTCCCATCGAGCGCCAGGGTCGAGTTGTGGTACAGGTGCGTGTTGTCGACACCGCCCACCAGGAACTTCGGCGCGGGCGAGGTGACTGACGTGCCGATGTAGACCAGGTCCAACTCGGGGTCGTAGCTCGGCACCATCCAGGCGCCGACGTGTTTCCGCTCCTCGTAGGGCAGCCCTCCCCAGGTTTCGTCGCCAGGCTCCCCCGGACGCGGGATGGTGCGGCGCCGCCAGAGCTCCTCACCGGTCCGTGCGTCGTGGGCGGTGATAACACAGGCGTCGGGGCCAGAGTCCGGCATGCAGCCGCGGCCAGAGAAGATCTTGCCGTTGCCGATGATCGGTCCTGACGACTGGTGGGCCGGCAACTCCCGGTAGTCGAGAATCTCGGTTTCCCACACCAGGTCCCCGCTCGTCGCGTCGAGCGCGTACACGTAATCGTCGGCGCTGGTGTTGATGATGAGCCCGTCGTAGATCGCGATGTTGCGGTTGATTCCCGACAGCGACGGGATGATGTAGTCGTCCAGATCGTCAGGCAGGTTCCGGCGATACTCCCAGACCAGGTCGCCGGTGGCCGCGTCCAGCGCCTGGATGACATCGCCCGGGTTCGGCATGAACATCATCCCGTCATAGACCAGCGGCGTGCCCTGGTTGGCGCCGTCGTTCAGCGCACGGGTCCACACCATGCGGAGCTGGCCGACGTTGTTCCGGTCGATGGTGTCGAGTGGGCTGTACCCCCAGCCGTTCAGGGTGCGACGCCACATGGGCCAGTCTTCCGGCGCCGGGTCCTGCAGCATGGCGTCGGTGACCGGGACGAACGAATCTGTCTGGGCGAAAGCCCCTGGGGTGGACAGCGCGAGTGTCAGCAGCGCCAGCGCTAAGACACCGGATCGCGAGCGAATCATGGCGCCATGTTACCGCCGTTCCCGGTCACGCGTGGTGTGGCTAGTACGGGAAGCCGGTGCGCCAGTCGCCGATGGCGAGCTCGCGGCTGGCGAACTGGTAGATCACGAGCCGTTTGCCGGCCAGTCGGTCTCGGCCCTGCTGCCGCTGGGCGGCCAGCATCTGGCGGGTGGCGTAGCTGCCGGCGTCGTTCAGTCGCAGCGCGTCGAGGGGGCGGCCCAGCCGAAGGCTGAGCTGCTCGGCCAGCCCCGCGCCGGTGCCCCACCCGAGGGCGTCCAGCGAGTAGATGTTCGAGAAGCTGTCTCCGAGCAGGAGTACCTCGGCCGCCGGATCGGGCTGCCAGAGCTGGCCGTCCGGTCCTTGCACTCGCCTGATGGTCACCACCTCGGCGGCTTTGTTGGCGAGCGCGTCCGGTAGGTCGAGGAGCGTCAGGGTGTCACCCTGGTTCGTCACGTCGAGAGTGGAGGTGGAGTAACTGATTGGCGCTCCCGCCCAGTCGAGGCTGAGCGCCTCGATGTGGTCGGCAAGCCGGTCGCTGGCCAGCGCGACGCCCTCCGGTGTCCAGTGAGTGTCGCCTCGAAGATACAGCGGGTCAGGGGCGGTTTGACGTGCCTCCGAGAAGTCCGTCGTCAAGTCGACGACGTCGATGCCCTCCGCCTCGAGTCGCGCTACCCACGTCGCGTAGGAGGCGTTCTGGGCACCCCGGGTCAGCGCCGTGGCACGGGCGGCGAAGCGTTCAGGGTAGATGGTGGGCTTGAGTGGCACCGGCACGACGAGCAGTGCGATGCCGCGCGCCTCGAGAGCATCTCTCATCTCGATCAGGGCCGGCAGCGACTCTGGCTCCTGCTCCGGATCGACCTGTCGTCTGGCCGCGAGGGTCGCTTCTTCGAGAAAACCTGGCCCGGTCACATACTCCACGTCCGGTCGGTAGAACAGCCAGTCGTCCCGGCCCGGGTAGACCGACTCGGTCGAGCCGCGCAGCCAGACCGTGACGACGAGGTTCACCGTGGGGACCAGCGCGTCGATCAGGGGTGACCGTTCTTCGACCGAGGTCTCGTAGTCGGCGATGTTGACCCCGACCCGCTGGTTGGCGAGCGCGAGCGCATCTACCCAGCCCTCTGTCGCGGCGACCGACGAGATCTCGTCCCAGACCGGGGCGAGTGCCCGCGGGTCGAGCACCCTGGGCCAGCGTCCGGGATCGGCCCGCAGGTCCGCCACCGTGTGCCAGCCGAGCGTGCCGACCAGGAGGACGAGCGCGCCCCCAGCCAGGGCGCGACTGACGAGCGCCGTCACCGCGGTGTGCCCGACCTCGTCGCGCGCCTGACGCTCCCGTTCCTCCGGTGTTGTCAGCATGGTCAGAAGATGAAATAGATGAACGGGTTGAAGGTCTGGCTGGCCATCAGGCTCACCGAGACGCCAAGCAACACCAGGCACCAGGCGGCGCGGAGCGGGGTCAGGGTGCGCGTGAACGTCCAGGTCTGTGGCGCGGCCCAGACCACGAGCGCGGCGACGATCAGGGTCAGCGCGTAGTAGGGCTGATAGAGCAGCCCGCCCACCAGCGCCGCCTTCGGCGGCGTCGGTGCCATGCCGACGAGCGCGGCCAGGTAGCCGAGCGCCGCGTCGAGTGTCGGCGCCCGGAAGAAGACCCACGCCACACACACGATCCCGAAGGTCATCGCGGTGGCGGCGGTGGCGGGCAGGCGGCGGTAGAGGCTGGTCTTGCCGCGGCTCCGTTCGAACGTCAGCATGGCGCCGTGGATGCCGCCCCAGATGACGAAGTTCCACGAGGCGCCGTGCCACAGGCCGCCCAGCAGCATCACGGTCATCAGGTTCACGTAGGTGCGCAGCCGGCCCTTGCGATTTCCGCCCAGCGGCAGATAGAGGTAGTCCCGCAGGAAGAATGAGAGCGACAGGTGCCACCGTCGCCAGAACTCGGTAATTGACCGGGCGCGATACGGCGAGTCGAAGTTCTTCGGGAACACGAAGCCCAGCATCAGGCCGAGCCCGATCGCCATGTCGCTGTAGCCGCTGAAGTCGAAGTAGATCTGGAAGGCATACGCCACCAGGCCATACCAGGCGTCGACGACGTGCAGCGCGCCGGCGTCGAAGCAGGTGTCGGCGACCTTCCCTGCCGGGTTCGCCAGCATCACCTTCTTCGCCATGCCGCACGCGATGAACGACACACCCCGGGCGAATTTGGCCCAGGTGTGCTCCCGGCTCCGGAGCTGGTCGGACACCTCACGGAACCGGACGATCGGACCGGCGACCAGCTGTGGGAACAGCGCCACGTAGCAGGCGAAGTCGATGATGTTCGAGAGCGGGCGCGCCTGACCGCGATAGATGTCGATGGTGTAGCTCATCGACTGGAAGGTGTAGAAGCTGATGCCGAGCGGCAGGGTGACGCGAAAGAAGGTGTCCCACTGCAGGTGGTCGGCGCCGAGCGCCGTCACCAGCGCGTTGTAGTTCTCCAGGCCGAAGTTGAAGTACTTGAAGAATCCCAGGAGGCCGAGGTTCGTGACAATGGAGACGGTCAGCGCGATCCGGTGCCGACGAGTGCGTGGTCCCTCCTCCCCTACGACTAGCCCACAGCCGTAGTCGACCAGCGTGCTGAACAGCATCAGCAGCACGAAGGCCGGGTTCCACCAGCCGTAGAAGACGTAGCTCAGCGACGCCAGCAGGAGGTGGCGTAGCCGCTGTGGCGCGAGATAGTAGGCGGCCAGCGTGAGCGGCAGGAAGACGAAGACGAAGATGTATGAGGAGAAGACCACCGCGGTTGCCGGGGGACTTGCTCATGATAGCGTCTACGGGACATTCAAGGGGAGGTTCTCCGTGACACGTGCGCACACCTACTCTGGCGGCCGGTTCATCGCCGCCCTCTCGTGCCTTTGGCTCGCAGGCTGCGGCGCGCCCACTCCTGGCGACGCGACAGGGGACGAGGCTGCCTCGCCGGCAGCCGCCGTCAGTGGCGACTGGCCGATGTATCGCTACGACCTGGCGGCCACCGGGTATTCACCGCTGGGAGAGATCACGGCCGACAACGTGTCCACGCTGAGCCCGGCCTGGAGCCACTTGTTGACCCCGGTCGATCCGGAGGCGCGCGGCCCGAACTCGCAGATGACGCCGATCGTGGTCGACGGAGTGCTCTATGGCACCGCCGCCGACCGGGTGGTCGCGCTCGACCCGGCCACCGGCGAAGAGCTGTGGCGACACGCGGTGGAGGGAGCGCGTCCGTCCCGTCGAGGGGTGTCGTACTGGTCCGGCGCCGACGGTCTCGCGCCCCGCATCATCTTCACGACGGGGCTGCATCTGCGCGCCGTCGATGCTGCGACCGGGACCGCGGTCGAGGCGTTCGGTGACGCTGGTGCGGTCGAGCTTGGTGTGCCTTACAACTCGGTGCCGATGGTGGCGGGGAACGTGGTCGTGGTCGGGGCCAATACCCCGCCAGGGAGCATTGGCGGCGTCGGCAATGCTCGGGCCTACGACGCCCGCTCCGGGGAGAAGCTGTGGGAGTTCTCCTCGGTCGCCCAACCGGGCGAGCCCGGTCACGAGACCTGGGAGGGCGACAGCTGGCAGGACCGGCTCGGCGCGAATGCCTGGCCCTTCTATTTCTCGATGGACGAGGTGCGGGGGCTGGTCTATCTCCCGCTGGCGTCGCCAATTCCTGGCGACTACGGCGGCGACCGACCTGGCGACAACCTCTACGGCAACTCGGTCGTGGCGGTCGACTCAGAGACTGGCGCGTATCGCTGGCACTTCCAGACCATCAGACACGACCTCTGGGATGCCGATCCGCCCGCGCCACCCGCGTTGTTCGATATCGGCGACGTCCCGGCCCTGGGCGTCACCACCAAGTCGGGCTACCTGTACATCCTCAACCGCGAGACAGGCGAACCGATCTACGGGGTCGAGGACATAGACGTGGCCGCGAGTGACGTTCCAGGTGAACAGACGGCAGCCACCCAGCCGGTGCCGGTCCGACCCACCGGTCTGTCTCGACTGACCTACGGCGCCGCGGACCTCGTCACCGCGGAGACCACGTCGGCCGAGCACGCGGCGGCGTGTGAGGAACTGGTGGACTCGCTCGGTGAGATCTTCAACGCCGGACCGTTCACGCCCTGGGTCTATCGGGCCGCGGGCGCGCCCCTGCGCACGACGCTGTCTTTCCCGGGGCAAGTGGGTGGCGCCAATTGGGGCGGGGTCACGGTGGACCGCGAGACCGGCTATCTCCTCGTGACGACCCAAGACATGGGCGCGCTCGGCTTTGTCGAGGATGCGCCCGACGATCACCCGCTGCCGTACCGGCGCGGCACGATGCGACCCGGGAGCTTCACCGTGCGACTCGATGACACCACGCTACCGTGTCAGGCCCCACCCTGGGGGCGGCTGACCGCGGTGGACGCGGCGACCGGGGACATCGCGTGGCAGGAAACGCTGGGGGTGACCGATACGCTCCCAGAAGGGAAGCAGGCCACGGGGCGGCTGATACGCGCCGGAGCCATCACGACCGCCGGCGGACTCGCGTTCGTGGCCGGAACCGACGATAACCGGTTGCGTGCCTTCGAGACCGCGACCGGGCGTGAGGTGTGGACCGAGGAGCTGCCCGGGTTCGGCAACGCGAACCCGATGACCTATGCCGTCGGCGGCAAGCAGTATGTCGCCGTGGCGGCGAACGACGCGCTCGTCGCCTACGCGCTGCCCTGACGGTCTCGCTGGGCGACGACGCCGGCCTCGAGGAGCGCCGTGATCTCCTCCGGCGAGAGTCCCCAGTCATCGAGCGCATCGCGCGTGTGGTCGCCGGGCGCCGCCGGCGCGCCACGGATGGTGCTCGGGGTCCGGCTGAAGCGGGGGGCGGCGTTCGGTTGCCACCGTCCGTCTCGCTGCACGAACGTCTCACGTGCAGTGAGGTGCGGGTGCTCGGGCGCCTCGGCCATGCTCAGCACCGGTGCGAAACAGGCGTCGGTGCCTTCCAGTCGTTCCACCCAGTCGTCTCGCGTGCGGGTCTTGATCAGCGCGGCCAGTCGCGCCTTGAGCGCCGGCCAGTCGTCGGGCTGCGTCGATCGCGGCAGTTCTTCGGCGGTCAGACCGAGGCGATCGAGCATGGTCTCGTAGAAGCGCGGCTCGATCGGGGCCAGCGCGATGTGCTTGCCGTCGCTCGTTTCGTAGACGTCGTAGAAGTGGGCACCTCCGTCCAGCGCGTTGTGCCGTCGCTGGTCGTCCATCATGCCCGCCGCCCGGAATCCGTAGAGTCCGGTCATCAGTGAGGCCGCGCCGTCGACCATCGCCGCGTCGACGACCTGCCCCTGGCCGGACGTGCGCGCCTCGACCAGAGCCGCTGTCACTCCCAACGCCAGATAGAGTGCCCCACCGCCAAAATCGCCCACCAGGTTGAGCGGCGGGATCGGTCGGTCCTCGGTTCCGATCGCATGGAGCGCGCCGGTGAGCGCGATGTAGTTGAGGTCATGGCCCGCCGCGGTGGCCAGCGGTCCGTTCTGGCCCCACCCGGTGACCCGTCCGTATACCAGCCGCGGGTTGACCGCGTGACACTCGTCAGGGCCCAGGCCGAGGCGTTCGGTCACTCCGGGGCGGAAGCCCTCGATCAGGGCATCCGCGTCGCGGCAGAGGCGCAGCACGAGCGCCCGACCGTCCGGATGCTTAAGGTCGACGGCGGCTGATCGGCGGCTGCGATGAAGGTACGCGTGCTGGTCGGGTGTGCCGAGTCCCAGTCCGGACGGAGCGAGCCGGTCCACGCGGAGGACGTCGGCGCCCAGCTCGGCGAGGAGCATGGCGGCCATCGGGCACGGACCGATCCCGGCCAGCTCGATGATGCGGATGCCGTGTAGTGGTCCCACCCGAACGCTCGGCCTAGCGTCGCGTGGAAGGCGCCCGGTACTCCTCGTTGGTGACCGGGTCCATCCAGTTGACGCCGCCCTCGTAGACGGTGATCTGGAGCACGTGCTCGTCGTGGGCCGCACCGTGCCAGTGCTCGACGTCCGGTCCGGTCCACCAGGGCTCGCCCGGGTGCATCTCGTAGATCGGCTCGCCCCGCACCTGGGTCAGCGCCTTGCCTTCCTCGACCATCAGCAGCTGCCCCCACTCGTGGGTATGCCAGTTCGACCGCACGCCGGCCGGGAACCGCAGCTTGATGGCGCCGAGGTTTTCGTCATCGCCCCTGGTGGGGGCGCCGCCCATGAAGTTGCTCTGCCACGCCGAGATCGGTTCGCCGAGGGTCAGGAGGGCGGTGACGAGTGCGCTGGCGGCCAGGGCGAGAAAGAGCCGAGGACGGGTCCGAAGTAGTTGCATGGGCGGCAGTATACCGCCTCGACTCGAGGCCTCTGGGAGCCGTCCGGTTGAACGGGTCAGACCGATGGGATAGCGTGGGCCGACCTTGTCGACAGAACGAGTGCGGAGGCGCGTCACGGTGCGGTCGCTGGGATGGCGACGCAAGGCACTGCTGGGCGCAGTTCTTCCTTGCTGGCGTCGGCTGGGTTCCGGTCGACACGTCGGAAGCGAACAAGTTCCCGGAGATGCGCGAGTACTTCTTTGGCGCCCATGACGCGCACCGGATCCTCTTCACGAAGGGGCGCGATGTCACGCTAGCGCCACCGCAGCAGGGGCCTCCGCTGAACTACTTCATCTACCCTTACGTCGAAGTTGGGGGACAGCCGTATGATGGGGTGACGCATCGGGTCCGGTTCACCGACGTCCCCGACGGTGCGGCGAAAGGAGATCCACGATGACTCGGACGCTCGATTCAAACACGACACTTTTCGCGGCGATGATGCTGGCTACAGCCCTCGTTCTTGCCCCGACGTCGGTCGTTGCGCAGAACGCCGACGTGGCCGGCTCATGGGCCCTGACCGTCGAGACTGACGTGGGCGGCACCACCAATCCGAGCGTCACCCTCGAGCAGAACGGCGCGACGCTGACCGGACACTACTCGTCAGATACGTTGGGCGAGGCCGAAGTGACCGGCACGGTCGATGGGAACGAGGTCAGCTTCTCGTTCGACGCGGAGGCTGGTGGCTATGCGATTGAGGTTAGCTATACCGGCACCCTGCAAGATGACGGGAGCCTGTCGGGCAACATGGACCTCGGCGGGCTCGGCGGTGGGACCTTCGCCGGCAAGAAGCAATAGCTACCGGGCAGGTTCGTCTCCCGTCGGTACGCTGGCCGGCGGCCGTACGCCGGAGAGGCGCGCGTAGACCACCATCTGCCCGTAGTGGTTGAAGCTGTGAAACGCGATGCCGGCGGCCACGGCTGACTTCGGCATCGTCCCGAACGCCGACCCTATCGGGTCGAACGCGTTGGCCTCGCTCAGTTCCGCCACCGCCCGGCGCGCGTACGCGAACGCCTCTTTCAGAAAGCTCAGGCTCTCGTCCTTCGTTTCGATGCCGTCCGGTCCGTTGTTGTGGACGCCTGGTCCATACGGCGACCGTTCCTGCCTGACCAGCGCTGCGGTCATGTAGATCATGGTGGCCGTGTGCCTGACCTGCTCGCCGAAGGTGCGGGCGTCGCGAAAGCCGTCGCCGGGCGGGACGAAGTCGTAGCGGTCGGCGGGCATGGCCTCGGCGAGCTCGAGCACCTCGCGCTCCACCAGGGTGAGTTGATCGTCGAACATCGTGGTCACGCCGCAGAGGATGTCATGAAACAGACGGCCTTCCCCGTTGCGGGCCTGGTTCTGATGGTGACGGTGGCCTGCGGCCCCCCCGCCGGGCCTGAGCCGATCACCCCCGCCCCGTCGTCGTGGGTGGTGAGCTGGGCCGCCGCGACATACCGCGCCGGCCCACTGGCCCGGGACTCGGTCTTCGAGCGGGGACTCCACGACCAGACGGTCCGCAACGTGGTCCGGCTCAGCGTGGGGGGCTCCCAGGTGCGCGTGCGCGTTTCCAACCGCGTGGGAGATCGGGCCCTATCCTTCGACGCGGTCTCGATCGGCCTCGGCGCGGGTGGCGCGGCGCTCGACGTTACGCGGTCGTACCCACTCACCTTCGAGGGACGCGCCGAGGTGACGATTCCGGCGGGGGCCCATGCCGTCAGCGACGCCGTTGCGCTGCCGGTCGATGCCGGCGATGACCTGCTGGTGAGTCTCTTTGCCTCTGAGGCGACGGGTCCGGTGACCGGGCACCGTGGGGGTGGACAGTCGGTGTATCTCTCGGTCGCGGGCGATCATACGATGGCGGCCGCGCCGGCCGCCTTCCCTGAACAGGCGCTCGGCTGGCTGTTCCTCGAGGCGGTCGACGTCCTGGCGCCCCCCAACGTGCGCGGGGCGATCGTGGCCCTCGGAGACTCCACGACCATCGGAGCTGCCTCCACCCCTGACGAGAACCGTCGCTGGACCGATGTCGTCGCCCGCAGACTGGCGAACCGAGTGGAAGGCGAGCCGACGTTCTCCATAGTCAACGTCGCCATTAGTGGCAATCGCGTGCTGACCGACTCGCCATGCTTCGGCGAAAGTGCGCTGGCCCGGTTCGAGCGCGACGCGCTGGGTCAAACCGGCGTCGTCGCGGTGGTGGTTCTCGAAGGCATCAATGACCTCGGTCACCCCGACGGGCTGGCCACGGCGTCGGACCGTTTCCGACCGTGCGTGACGGCCCCCGTCGTGTCGGTCGACGACATGACCGCCGCGTACCGCGACCTGGTCGCTACGGCCCGCGCCCGTGGTGTGCCGACCTACGGCGGAACGATTCTGCCTTATGGCGGCAATCAGGTCTGGACGCGAAACGCGGAGGCTGAGCGGCAGGCCATCAACCGTGCGATTCTGTCAGGGCAGTTGTTTGATGGGGCCATCGACTTCGACGCCGCGCTGGCCGATCCGGAGGATCGCGTCCGGCTGGCACCCGCCTTCGACAGCGGCGACGGACTCCACCCGACGGACGCGGGCTATCAGGCCATGGGAGACGTGTTCGATCTCTCGCTGTTCGATCCGCTACTGACGAGGGCGCGCTGAACGGCCGAGGAACGGGTCGTAGCTGAGAGGGTCGAGTGGATCGGCCCCGGCCGGCAGGCCGCTTTGTCGCAGCAGGTAGGCCAGGATGTTCGTGTAGCTCTCGCCTCCGGGGCGGACGCCGGCCGGGGGCATGCCGTCTCGCATGCGAACGAACAGGTCACGGACGCGACGCCCGCGCCACCTGTCCTCGAACGCCGGTCCGGTCAGCGCCGGCGCTCGCCGTGGGAAGCCGTCCGTCGCCTCATGGCACTCCGCGCATCTGCGTTCGAACTCGACACGACCCGCCTCGGCCTGAGCGGCGGTGAAGCCGGGTTGGGCCCCGACGACGGTGGGCACGCCCAGCGCCGCCACCGCCAACCACCAGATCGCGATCCGCTTCACCTCCATAACTTAGCCCGGGCGCAGTAGACTCGGGCGTCATGCTCGGAAGCCGCGCGTTTCTCGAACTGCTGGCCGATGAGGGCGTCACCCATCTCTTCGGCAATCCCGGGACCACCGAACTGCCGCTGATGGCGGCGCTGCCATCGTGTCCCGACCTGACCTACGTGCTCGGCTTGCAGGAGTCGGCCGTCGTCGCCATGTCGGACGGGTTCGCGCGGGCGAGCGGACGGCTTGGCGTCGCCAACGTGCATGTGGCCCCGGGGCTGGGGAACGCGATGGGGTCGCTCTTCAACGCCTACTGGCTGGGATCGCCGCTGCTGGTCACGGCTGGACAGCACGAGATCGGACATGGGCTGATGGAGCCGATGCTCTATGCGCCGCTCGAGCCTCTGGCCAGCCCGGTGGTGAAGTGGTCGGCCGAGGTGACCCGCCTGGCGGACCTGCCCCGGATCGTGCGCAGGGCGGTAAAGACGGCGCTCGCGCCGCCCACCGGTCCCGTGTTCCTGTCCCTCCCCGGCGACGTGCTCGATGCCGATGAGGCGCTCGATCTGGGCCGGTCTCACCGAGTCGTTGGGGCCACGCGACCGTCGAGAGAGGTGCTCTCGGCGATGGCCACCCGGCTGCTGGCGGCGGAGCGACCACTCGTCATCAGCGGGACCGAGCAGCCGGCCCGCGGCGGGTTGAAGACCGAGCAGCGGAAAGTAGCTGCCGGAGACCAGGACACCATCGCCGGCGATGGTCCCGTTGCCGTAGGCCAGGTTGATCGAGAAGATGCGATGCGCGGCGACCCCGACGAACGGCGTCTGCTCCCGCTCAAGGTCCCGGAACATCGCGTAGCTGAAGACCTCGTCGCAGCCCCCGGCGTTGTTGCACGAGGTCGACCCTGGTTTGGGGCCAGGCGCCGCCAGGTTCACCAGCTCGTCGGGTGACGCAACCGGGAGTGGCCGCAGCAGAAACTGCTCGAACAGGGAGAAGATGGTCGCGTTGGCGCCGATGCCCAGCGCGAGCGACGCGATGGCCACGATGGTGACGAACGGGGTGCGGAACAGCGTGCGAAGCGCGCGCCGGAGAGACAGCGTCTGCATACGTTGATTAGACGAGCGACGGCGGAGAAGGTTGCTGGAGCCTACTGATAACGCCAGGCAAGCAGATGCCGTTCCAGCCGGCCGGCGAGCGCGAACAGCAACAGGACGCAGCCCATGATCACCATGATCAGACCGATGGTGAGGCCGGCGTTGTAGGTGCTCTGGGCGAACTGGAGCAGGTAGCCGAGGCCGCGGCTGGACGCCACGAACTCGCCGACCACGGCGCCGGTGAAGGCGAAGCCGACCGCGACCTTGAAGTTGCCGAGTACCCAGGCGGTGACCGACGGGACGTAGACTTCGCGCACCAGGACCGACTGGCCCCCGCCAAGGGTGCGCACCCGTTCCACTAGTCGGCGGTCGACTTCCCGCACGCCGTTGTAGACGGCAAAGAAGATCAACACCGCCACCAGCACCGTGGCGAGCGCGAGCTTCGAGGCCAGCCCGATCCCGAGCCAGATCACGAACAGCGGCGCCAGGATGACTCGCGGGATGGCGTTCAGCAGAATCATCACCGGTTCGAGCAGCTCGGCGACGATGGGTACGAGTGCGGCGGCGAACCCGAGGGCGATCCCCAGGACCAGCCCGATCAGCAGACCCCCGAAGGCGGCCACGGCCGTCGCGCCGAGATGAGGCCAGATCTCTCCGGTGGCGACCAGCTCGGCCAGCACCGTCGCTACCGTGGTCGGTGGGGGCAGATAGAAGGGGTCGACCAGCCCGGTACGCGCGAGGGTCTCCCATATGAGGAGCAGGACGAGGCTGGCCAGAGCACGCCGGGCCCCTTTCGGCAGCTTGGTCACGACGCCTCCTGCCTGCCATCGAGGGTGCTGGTGAGCGCCTGCCAGAGACTGGTCACCGCGATCGAAAAATCCGGATGCCGCCGCACCTGGAGCAGGTCGCGGGGGCGCGGGAGCGCGAGCTTGACGTTCGCCACCACCTTGGCGTGGGGACCCTGGCCGAGCACGAACACTTCGTCCGATACACTCACCGCCTCTTCCAGGTCGTGGGTGACGAGCAAAACGGTCAGTCCATCCTTCTCGACCCAGCTCACCAGCTCCTGCGTCAGACGTGTCCGGACGATGGCGTCGAGCGAGGCGAACGGTTCGTCCATCAGCAGGAGTCTCGGCTCGAGTACCAGGACCTGCGCCAACGCCGCGCGTTTGCGCTGACCGCCCGAGAGCTGAGCGGGGTACCGATCGCCGAGTCCGTCCAGACCGACTCTTTCCAGCCATGACGTGACCCGTCGGTCGATGTCATCGGCGGGGACGTCGCGAATCCGCAGTCCCAGGCTGACGTTCTGGGCCACGGTGCGCCAGGGCAGGAGCGCGTCGTCTTGAAACAGGAACCCGACCTCGGTCGCTGATGCGTCGCAGTCGACCGTGCCCTTCAACGGTGTGAGCAGCGAGGTGACGGCGCGCAGGACGCTGGTCTTGCCCGAGCCGGAGGGGCCGACGAGGCTGACGACGTGACCGGTGCCGACCTCGAGATTGACCTGGTCGAGCACCGGCTCGGCGCCGTAGCCGACCGACAGATCTCGGATGCGTAGCATGCCGCGGAAGGGCTCAGTCGGACAGCGCGTCCGCGTCGAGGAGCGAATCGAGGTCAACGCCGCCGGGGGCCAGGAGGCCAGCGACCTTCTGGGCGCGTTGGACTCGGGCCGCCGCCGCGCGGTCGATCGTGACTGACTCCGGGTAGAGAGAGTCCCGATACCGTTCGATGATCTCGCCCAGCTGGTCGAGGTCCCCGCCGGCCACCAGGGCGCTCGGCAGAGTGGCGAGCACCTCGTCGACGGGGAGGCGCCGCGTGTCCTGCAGTCCGGCGGCGAGCGCTGCCGCCAGCCGTCTGATCTCGTCCAGCCGCTGGTCGCGTTCGTCGGCGCGGATCGACACGCCCATGAACTCATAGGCGCCGCCCACATGGCGTTCCGCTTCGGCCAGGTCCATGAAGTTGACCAGCTCCCGTCCTCCGGCCTCGACGACAAGCGAGAGCGCGGGCTCCTGAAGCATCCCTGCGTCGACTTGTCCCAGTCGCAGTGCGTCGAACAGGTTGGTGCCGATGGCGGCGATGTCGACCGTACCCGTGTCGACGCCGTCGCGATCAAGCAGGTAGAGCAACAGGGCGTGGTCGGCATTGCCGAGACCTGAGACGCCGACCGTGCGACCGGCGAGATCGCTCACGTCGGTGATCGTGGTGGCCAGCTCGGGGGCCACCCCGAGTGCGAAGAGCGGCAGACGGCCGGTAGAGGCCACCCGTCGAATGGCGGCGCCGTTGGCGGCAGCTTGGAGCGCGACGTCGAAGGAGGTGCCGGCGTAGTCGACCGACCCTCCGACCAGCGCCTGCATCGCGGCGCTGCCTCCACGGGTGTAGACGAGCTCGGCCGCCAGTCCCTGGTCGGCGAAGTGACCGCGAGCGCGGGTCACTTCGTAGGGCACGACACACAACAGCTGCCCACAGAAGGCCAGTCGAATGGAGGTCGAGCCGTCGGGGGGCGGGTCGGCGCAGCCGCTCACGGCGATGACGCCCGCGGCGCCCAGCAGTCCCTTGAGGGCGGTACGCCTGTCCCAGGCCACGCCGGCGTCCGGCCAGCGCCGGTCTACGGCCACCACGCCCCTGAGGTCAGGGTTCGTGGCTTCGCAGCAGCCCATGTCGTGATGGTCGGGCGAGCCCGGTGTCGGGCCCGCCCGGGTGGTGCTACCGGTTCACGTACGCGGTCGCGAACTCCTTGAGTCGCTCGCTCCGCAGGCCGATCGTTTCGGCTTCAGCCATGGCGCGGTCCTGGGCCCAGCCGTCCTGCTGCACCCGCTTGATGAACCACATTGCACCCACGCGGTTGGCCGACGCGCAGTGGATGTAGGCCGGTTGGTTCGCCGGGTCGGCGATGGCATCGAGGAACTGCTCGGTCGTCTCGTCGCTCGGCGCGCGGAACGGAATGTGGATATAGGCCAGGCCCGCCGCGGTGGCCGCGGCGCGGCTGCCATCGATGTTGGCGCCCTCTTCTTCGGCTGTGCGGAAGTTGATCACTGAGGCGAAGCCCATCTCCTTCAACGCGGGCATTGCCTCGGACGGCGTCGCTCCGGCGCACGCCACCGTCGCGTCGATACGGGTGTAGTTCCGCACGCCGTCGGGGGCCTCGTCCTGTGCCTTGACGGCCCAGCTGGCCGCGAAGGTCAGCACGAGCACGCTTCCGGCCAGTAGAGGGAGCCGCGCCGTGGTCAGTGGGCGTCGCATCAGCATTCTCCTCGATGTGGTCGCCGCCTCGGCGGGCGGCGGGAAACAGTTAATCCTGCCACGATACCACGGCTGATTTCCGCTCCGAAGGCGCGCCGGTTCTCCCGACGACTCTTTGTCGATGAGTAATTTATTCCAGACAATAAGTAAAAAATTATTTACACAATGTCGTTTTTTCGTTACTATTACGAAACTTCTAGTGGCCAGCCTCAAGGAGCCAGGTAGATGTCGTTTCGCGAAAAGAGCGCCTGGGTTCAATTCATATCGATCTTTCTGGTCGCCGGGTTCTTCTTCCTCCATGTGCCGTGGGGGATGCGGATGGCGTTCAGCGAGGAGCTGTTCCAGGGGTTCCTCTATTGCATCCTGGCGCTGATCGTCTTCGAGGTCGTCGCGCATCTGATCGTGGCGCTCAAGGCACCGCTCGACGCCCGTGCCCCCAAGGACGAGCGAGAACGGCTCATCGAGCTGAAGGCGATCCGGATCGCGTAATACGTCTAAGTATCCGGCTCGACGCTCGCGCTGTTGACCATGCATCACGGGGCGAACATGTCGGCGGTGGGCACCTTCATTCTGCTGGCTCTCGTTGTGGCCCTGCTCGCCAACTACGGCTCGCGCATCTACTTCCACAGGCAGGGAGTCTGACCGATGGTGGCCACCAGCATCACCAACCGGATCCGAAAGCTCCGCTTCGAGCATGACGAGATGACCCAGCAGCAGCTGGCCCAGCAGGTGGGCGTGACCCGCCAGACGATCAACGCGATCGAGCTAGGCAAGTATTCGCCGTCACTCGAGGTGGCGTTTCGTATCGCCGCCGTCTTCGAGGCGGGGATTGACGACGTGTTCAGTTACGGCAAGGAGAACCAATGAGCTGGCTCACCTACGACTTCGGCTATGCGTGGCCCTGGAACTATGGGCACCTGCTGGCCGCCATTCCCGCGCTGACACTGCTGGGCTCGCCTGGTGGCGCGACTGGCCGCGTTGGGTGATGGCGGGGGCGGGGGCGGTCGGTTTCTGGAGCGTCATCGGACTGGTCATCGTCCAGGTGGTGTTCCGGTTCAACCTGCCCGCCGAGCTGCCCACCGAGCGGTTCTTCCCTGAGGGGCAGGGTGTGGTGCTGGACGCGGGCGCCGGGTCAGGTCGGTCGACCCTGATGGTCCTTCAAGCGCGCCCCGAGTCCCGGGTCCTCGCGCTCGATCGATATGAGGGCTACTACGGCATCGTCGACAACCAGCCGGCGCGGCTGCTGCGCAACGCCGAGATCATCGGTGTCGACGATCGGGTCGACGTTCGCGTGGGGGATGTGCGCGACATGCCGCTCGACGACGGCTCGGTCGACGCGGCGGTCATCGACCACCTGGGCCGCGACGGGGTGGCCCGCTCGCTGGCCGAGATCGCCCGAGTGCTGAAGCCGGGCGGTCAGTTCCTGCTGGTCGTGGTCAATCCCGATGTCTGGACACGACTCACCTACCCGTTCTTCGCCCACCACGGTTACTGGGGTGAACGGACGAGTCACGACCGCTGGCGGTCCGCCGTGACGGACGTGGGGTTCGACCTGGTCGAGGTCGGCACGGTGCCGACCTCGCTCTATCTCCTGGTGGAAAAGCCGCTGGCCGTCGCCAGTCGCTGACCTCGCCGCCCTTGGACGCGCGGGCACCGCGGGCGGCTAGTAGCCGCCGGTGCTCGCCGGCTTCGCGGCCGGCATCCCGAACGCCGCCAGTCCATCGGACAGCTGCACCAGGATCACCTGGTGTCCGTCATGCTCCCAGCTCGACATGCCGTAGCGGGGAAGGCCCGGGAGCTCGACCGCTCCCACTCGCTCACCGGTCTGCTTGTCGATGGCGAAGAGCGACGGCGTGTTGTCGGCGGTCACGCCGGTGGCGAACAGGAGGTTCGGGGAAGCGACCAGCGTGGCCTGTCCCCCGCGTCCTCGGTTGTAGATCGACTCATCGACCTCCAGCTCCGCTAGCAGCGGATGGTTGCGGATCACATCCTGCTGTTCCTGCGGCGCGTCGCCATGCCGGATGGTCCACAGGATCTCGCCGCGGTTCAGGTCGTAGGCGACGATGCGGCCGTCCGGACCCTTCCAGATCGGCAGCCCGTCGAGAGTCTGATCGATCCGCGCGCCCCTGGCGCCTCGTCCGGCCGCGTTCGAGTACTGGGAGTAGGTACGGCCCGTCTGTTCGGGACTGTCGAGCGGCGACTCCTCGGCCACCATCAGCGACAGGCGTCCGCACCGGTTGGTCGATGGGATGAACATGATGCCGGCCGTCGGGTCGGCGGCCACGTTGCCGAAGATATTCGCGCCCCCTGCCCCTGACGGGCACTGCCAGGCGGGTCCCGCCGGGTCCCCGAGCACGGTCGGCGGGTCGAAGAGTGGCGCGAACAGATCATGGGTGAGGGCGTGCTGATAAGCCTGTTCCCGGATCTCCGGGGTGTAGTCGATCAGCATGCTCTCGTCGCGACCCTGCAGATCGAACGGCGGCGGCTTGGTGGGGAAGGGCTGTGTCGCGGCGAGCTTCTCCCCCGGCACCGTCGAGGCTGGCACCGGTCGCTCTTCGATCGGCCAGATCGGCTCGCCGGTTTCCCGATCGAGCGCATAGAGGAACGCCTGCTTGGTTGCCTGGAAGAGTCCCTTCACCTCCCGGCCGTCGATCGTCACGTCCATCAGCATCGGCGGCTGCGAGGTGTCGTAGTTCCAGATGTCGTGGTGGATGAACTGGTAGTGCCAGCGGCGTTCGCCCGTATCGGCGTCGAGGGCGACGACGCTCGTGCTGAACAGGTTGTCGCCGGGGTGGTGGCCGCCGTAGTAGTCGATGGTCACCCCGTTGGTGACGACGTAGACCAGTCCCAGCTCCGGGTCGGCCGTCATCGGAGCCCATGACGAGACGTCACCCGTCCACTCCCACGCGTCGTCTTCCCACGTGTCGTGGCCGACCTCGCCAGGCCGAGGAATGACGTGGAACTTCCACTTGAAGTCGCCGGTGGACGCATCGTAGGCGACGATGTCGCCCGGCACGTTCTCGACCCGGGTCTGGTTGTAGCCCTGCTCGGCCGAGTTGCCGACCACGACCGTGTCGTTGATGACAATCGGGGGCGAGGACGAGGTGATGTAGCCGATGTCCTGGGGAATGCCCATGTAGGGGTCGTAGGGGCCATCCCACGCCTCCCACGGGCCCCAGCCTCGAATGATGTCGATCACCATGTCGACCCCGCCGGTTTGCGAGAACCCGGGGATCGAGATGGGCGCACCCCAGTCGGCCAACGGCTGACCGGTGTCGGCGTCGAGCGCCCAGAGAAAGAACCCCGGCGTCGAGATGAACACCACGCCACCGCGGCCCGGCACGTCGGCGTAGGCCACACCCTTTCCGTAGCCCTTCCGCATCGAGTACTCGTAGCGATGCGTGTTCGGCTCGGTGAAGCTCCACAGCATCTCTCCCGTCTTCGGGTTGAGCGCGATCACGTGCCGGCGCTCACCCATGACCGTGATGAGCTTCCCGTCCACGTAGCTGGGGGTGGCCCGAGACGTACTCGGCCCGAAGCTGCCCGCGTCGAACTCCCAGAGCATGGTCAGCTCGTCGAAGTTGTCTCGGGTGATCTCGTCGGCTGGGGTGTAACGCGTGTGCCACGCGTCGCCGCCGAGGTAGGTCCACTGGCCGTTCTCGACCCCCGGGCCTTGCGCCTGCGCTCCACCGGCTGGCAGGAGCAGCACCCCGAGCGCCAAGATGGCCATCAACGCGCGCGAGCGAGTGCGGATCGTCATGTCGACCTCTCTATTCGGCCAGTGGGTGGGGTCGAATCTGGAACTTGACGAGGTTGCCCGGTTCCACCGGCCCACCTTCCACGTGCCAGGCGGCGTCCGCGCCGTAGGTGGCGTAGAGGCCGCGTCCCTTCCAGCCTCCGTCCGGGTCGTCGATGCGACCGTCCACCCCACGGCTGTGGAAGCCCATCGGATACGGCACGCGCATGACGACCCACTCGCCGGTGTCGGGTTGCAGCGCCAGAAGTGAATCAGAGCTCGAGCCGTTGGCGATCGGGATGTCTTCACCCAGGCCGAGAGTGTTGAACTGGTCGACCCAGTTGTAATAGTGGAAGTCGGTGCCGATGTCGGTGCCCTTGAAGTTGGGGCCTGGCGCCTTGTAGAACTCCCAGCCCTCGTCACACTGCCGGCCGTCGGCCACCGCCGGGCCTCCGAACACCGTGCACTTCGAGCGGTCGAAGCTCGCGAAGTGACTGCTGCCGGCCAGCGCCGCCCACAGGACGCCGTTCCGGTCGACGTCGAGACCACGAGTCCGGTAGCCCTGCTCCTCCGGCACCATGTAGAGCTCGGTGAGACAGGTCTCCGGCGGGTTGTCACCCTTCTCCATCCGGATCAGCTTGCCCGGGTAGTCGTCCGACACGGCCCAGACCGCGTCGTCGAGGGGGTTCGTGATCACCGCGTAGGCCCCGACCAGGATTCGCGTGTCGAGCGCCGGGTCATTCGCGGCCTCTTCACCGCGCCGTGGCGGTTCGTTCCAGGGCTTGGTGATCTTGCCGTCGCCGTTGGTGTCGATCACCGTCGGGCACCAGCCCTGCGAGGCGCGCTCGTCACCGGTCTCGTCATACATCTTCACGTCGAGCCAGCCGATGACGTTGCGGTCGCCGCTGAAATACAGGGTGTCGTTGGCGTCCTCGGCGAACTGCAGATGGTGGGTGCTGTAGCAGGTGTGGATCAGCACGAACTTCTGCTTCTCCGGGTCGAAGTAGCCGGTGTGACGTCCCGCCCGATTCATCGGAAAGTTCTCGGCAAAGCGGTTGTCAGAGCCCTCCTTGCACCAGTCGGGGTTGTCGACCTCCTGGACACGCGTGGTCAGCCAGACCCGCCCGTGCTGGTCGAGCATCGGGTTGTGCGGATTGGCCGGATCGTTCCAGACCACCCGGTCGCCGAAGTCGCGCCACGGCTCGAAGCCTTCGGTCCTGAACATCGATGGCACGGTGTTCCGGTCGGTCCGCAGCGGGATCTTCAGCATCGTCGACTGGTGGACGTTCGGGTCGGTGATCAGGAGATAGTCGTTCCCGATGTCGACCCCGTAGACCGGACCGTTGGCGTTGACGGTCGGGTTGCGCTTGTCGGTCGCGATCTCGTCGTGGACGAAGGCGACGTTGTCGCCCCAGTTCCACATCGTCAGCACGATGTTCCGCTCGATGCCGGACGGCCGGGGCGGGGCGGGCGGCACTTCGCCGGCCGCGATCCGCTGGCTCCAGTCCGACAGCATGTTCAGGCCGCGCTCCCGTCCCCACTGGGTGATGAAGCTGCTCATCAGCGAGCCACGCTGCCCGCGGCGGGTACGGTGGTCCCAGGCGGCGTTGGTGGAGTCGAACTGGTCGAGGTCGGGCACCACCCGCGTGCGCTGGTTGCCGACCTGATGACACCGCTGACAGCCCTTCAGCACGTTGATCCACTCGTTCTGACTGGTCAGCCCTTCGTTGATGCCGTTGCCGTCATCACCGGTGCCGGGGAACTCGTGTGAGGCGGGCAGGTCAATCAACGACAGCCAGTATGTGGACGGATAGACCTGGGCGGCCTCCTGGGGTGTGGCCGCGACCGTGGCGCCGAGCTCCAGCTCGTCCCCGGGCCGCCCGCTGGCGTGACCCGAGTCAATTAGGCCGTAGCCGCGGACCCAGACCTCGAAGGTCGCGTCGGGAAGCTCAGGGAGGAGAAAGCGGCCGTCATCGTCGGTGACGACGATCTTCCGGTAGACGGTCTCCAGTTCGTCGGTTTCGGCGATCACCCAGACCCCGGCCTCCGGGCCGTCGGCGCTCGTGACTCGACCGGTGATGACGCCGCTGTTGGTCTGGGCGTCGACGGTGGTCTGATGCCACCCTCCGGCGCCCACCGCCAGCCCGATCGCCACGACGACTCCAAGCATTCTGCGCATCGCGTTCACTCCCCGTCCCGTTGTGCTCAGTCCTGATTGCGGTCGCTGATCCCACCAAGGGTTCGAAGCAGTGCGACCGTCTCTGGCCAGGCCTTTTCGGTGTTGGCGACAAAGACCCCCTCGGCCACCATCAGTGGGGTCCACCCCAGTCCGTTCCTCGCGTTGATGTCGGCGCCCTGGTCCAGCAGGTACTGGACGACGAGGTTGGAGCCGATCATGGCGGCCCCGTGCAGCGCCGTGCTGCCGTGCCAGCGCATGTCCCCCCGGTCGCGCTGTGCGTCGAGCTGGTTCAGGTTGAGGGGATGCCGCAGCAGCAGCGTCAACCCGTCGCCTTCGAGTTCGGTGTCGCCGAAGTCGGTGGCGCCATGGAGATCACCGCCGAGCGCGTGTGCCAGCCGCACCGCCTCCAGTCGGGTGGCCTCTGGCGTGCCATTGTTCGGCCCGGGGCTCTCGCCATCCCAGAACCCGACTCCAGCCGCCGCCATGATCGGTGACACGCCCTGTTCGGTCGGCGTCAGCGGATCCGCGCCATGTTCGACTAGCAGCTGCATGTAGCCGACGTCAGCGTGCTTGGCGGCCAGATAGAACGGCGTTGCGCCGATGAAACTCAGGAAGTTGCGGCCCACCGAGATACCCGAGGGGCCCCTGACCACGCCCAGATCAACCTCGAAGGGGACCTCCTGCCACCCGACGCGCCGGTTCGGGTCGGCCCCCGCTTCCAGCACGGCCCGCGCCAGCGCCAGACTGTCGACCGTGCCGGTGGGCAGCGGCGGGCGTCCGGACCCGGGTCGGCGGATCCACGAGAGGGCATGGAGGATCGAGCCGCGTCGGTCCGGCAGGTTGGGGTCGCCGCCGGCCTCGAGCAGCACCAGGCCGAGCTCGAAGTGGGCGTTGAGCACCGATGCCACTAGTGGCGTCGTCTCGTCGCGCGCTGGGGCGTTGACGTCGGCGCCGGCTGCCAGCAGTGCGTGGACCGCGTCGATGTGTCCCTCACGTACGGCAAACAGCAGCGGTGTCAGCTCGTCGGCCGATCGCGCCTCGACATCGGCGCCAGCCGCCGCCAGCGCGGTGATCGCGTCGGCGTTGCCCGCCTCGGCGGCCCACATGAGCGCGGTCTGGTTCTGCCAGCTCTCGCTGGCGTTCACCTCGGCGCCGGCGTCGAGCAGTGCCTCGATGGCGGGAACCCTGCCGGTGCGAGAGGCCAGCATCAGCGGGCTGTCGCCACCCGGACTCGGCGTGTCGACGGCCGCACCGGCCTCGAGCAGCAGCCGGACCATCTCCGAGCTGCCGTTGGTGGCGGCCAGCGACAGTGGGGTCACCCCGTAGCGGTTGGTCGTTTCGGCGGACGCGCCCGCTACGAGGAGGGCGCGGGCGCTCTCGACCTGGTCGGACTGCGCCGCCCAGTGGAGCGCGGTGGTACCGTCCGGTCCAGGTGCGTCGGGACGCGCGCCGTCGTCGAGGAGTCGGCGGACGATGTCGGCGTCGCCCACGCGGACCGCGTCGGTGAGCGCGAGCGACCCGCGCTGGCCCGCGCTGGCAGCGGTTGCTGTCAGCGCGGTTGCCAATAAGAGGATGATCCGCGTCGAGAGACGGCGCGGTCGGGTGACGTCAGGCATCTCGAACCCCCGGGCCAAGACCCGCTGCCGATGAGAAGCAACGACTATACAATATCCGGACTGACGGACAGTGTACGCTCGGAGGACGCTCGGCGGCTGTTCCGGCGCAGGCCGGTCGTTGACAGCGAGGCCGCCATGGCGCAATAAAGGACGTTCAGCATGCAGTATCGAGGTGTGGTCGGCGCGGCGGTCGCTTCGGTGGTCGGCGCCAGCGTCCTGTTGTCGCCTGGTGTGACCGCGGCTCAGCCGGCCGAGGGTGCCGGTGCTCAGGTGACGGCGACGCTCGATCGCTACTGCGTGAGCTGCCACAACGATCGGCTCCGGACCGCTGAGTTGTCGCTCGAGGGACTCGATCTGGCTCAGGTCGGCGACCACGTCGAGACCTGGGAGAAGGTGGTGCGCCGGCTCCGTCTGCAGACTATGCCGCCGACCGGGCGGCCTCGTCCTGACGCCTCGGTCTACGATGCCGTCGCCACCAGGCTCGAAGGGGCGCTCGACCGCCACGCCGCCGACGCGCCGGACCCGGGCCGCCGACCCGCCCTGCACCGGCTCAGCCGGACCGAGTATCAGAACGCGGTCCGCGACCTGCTCGCGCTGGACCATCTGCCGAAGGAGTTCGACATCGGCGTGATGCTGCCGGCCGACAACGCCACCAGCGGCTTCGACAACCTCGCCGACCTGCTGTTCGTCTCGCCCACCTTGATGGAGCGTTATCTGGGCGCGGCGCGAAAGATCAGCCGACTCGCCGTGGGCGACTCCTCGATGCTGCCGATCGTCGATACCTATCAGCTCGATCGCAACCTCATCCAGGATCGACACCTCGAGGGGATGCCGCTCGGGACTCGGGGCGGGACCCGGGTCCAGACCTATCTCCCACTCGACGGCGAGTATCTGATCACGGTCGAGTTCCCCGGTGCCATCCGTCAGGAAAGCGATCTCGAAGTCAGCGTCGACGGCGAGCGGGTGGCGCTGTTCACGGTCGGGCAGAGCCCGCAGCGTCGCGGGGCGAGTGGCGTCTTCACCTTCGACGCCGAGCCGGACGTCGAGGCGCGAGTGCCGCTCCAGGCTGGTCCCCGCGACATCGCCGTCGCCTTCCTGCCGCGGAGCGCCGCCGCGTCGGGAGGCGTGGTACGGTCTGGTCGGGGCGGACGTGGTCGGCAGCCGTCGATCGCGAGCGTCATCGTCAGCGGCCCGTTCGGGGCCGACGGCGCGGGTGACACGCCCAGCCGACAGCGCATTTTCACGTGCCAGTCCGGTACCGGTGTCCCGTCGGCCGACCGGGACGCGTGCGCCCGCGAGATTCTCGCGACCACCGCCCGGCGGGCGTATCGCCGGCCGGTGAGCGAGGACGATATCGCGCGTCTCCTGCCGTTCTACGAGCAGGGCGTCGACGAGGGCGGGTTCGAACGTGGCATCCAGCGAGCGATCGAACGGGTGCTGGTCAGCCCCGAGTTCCTCTTCCGGATCGAGCGGGATCCGGCTGATGTCGCACCGGACGAGATCTACCGGGTGTCTGAATTGGAGCTGGCCTCCCGACTCTCGTTCTTCCTCTGGGCCAGTATTCCCGACGATCAGCTGCTGAACCTGGCGAGTGCGGGCCGACTGCGCGAGCCCGGGGTACTCGACGAGCAGGTGCGCAGGATGCTCGCCGACCCTCGCGCCGAGGCGCTGACCACCAACTTCGCCGAACAGTGGTTGTTCCTGCGAGACGTCGATCTGAAGGAACCGGACGCCGGTTACTTCCCCTCGTTCGACGAGAACCTAAGGCTGGGCTTCCGGCGCGAGATGGAGCTGTTCGTCGACAGTGTCCTCAGGGGCGACGAGAGCGTGCTCGATCTGCTGACGGCGAACCACACCTTCGTCAACGAGCGACTCGCCAAGCACTACGGCATCCCGCATGTCTTCGGCAGTCGGTTCCGCCGGGTGGAGCTCGAAGAGGAGGCACGTCGGGGGTTGCTCGGCAAGGGCGCCATCCTGACGCTGACCTCCTACGCCAACCGCACGTCGCCCGTCCTCCGCGGGAAGTGGGTGCTCGAGAATCTGTTGTCGTCGCCTCCGCCTCCACCACCGCCCGATGTCCCCGCGCTCGACGAGACCACCGATGACGGTCGACCGCGGTCGATGCGCGAGGCGATGGAACAACACCGCGCCAACCCGGCCTGCGCCAGCTGTCACGCCCAGATGGACCCCTTGGGGTTCGCGCTGGAGAACTTCGACGCCATCGGGCGGTGGCGGCAGCTGAACGAAGCGGGGGCGCCAATCGATGCCAGTGGTCAACTGCCGAGCGGCGCCCATTTCGAGGGACCGCCCGGGTTGCGCGATCAGATCCTGACCTCGCCAGACCGGTTCGTGACCACCGTCGTGGACAAGTTGCTGATGTACGCCCTGGGGCGGAATGTCGAGGCCCACGACCATCCGACCATTCGTGCGATCGTGCGGGACGCCGCACGCGACCAGTACCGGTTCGCCGCCATCGTCAGCGGTATCGTCAAGAGCACTCCGTTCCAGATGCGAAAGGCCCAGTCATGATCATCACCAAGATGGCGCTTCCGCGCCGGACGTTCCTCCGCGGCCTCGGGGCGAGCGTCGCGCTTCCGCTGCTCGACGCCATGGTGCCCGCGGCCACCGCTCTGGCCCAGACGCCCGCTACCCCCGCGCCTCGGCTTGGTTTCGTCTACGTGCCGAATGGCGTCATCCAGGAGCAGTGGGTGCCGGCGACCACCGGAGCCGGGTTCGATCTATCGCCGATCTTGAGCCCGCTGGCGCCGGTGCAGGATCGGCTCCTGGTCCTGAGCGGCCTGGCCCATCGTCAAGCCGACTCGTTCGGGGACGGAAACGGCGACCACCCACGCGCCACGGCGGTTTGGCTGAGCGGTGTTCACGCCTGGGAGCGGAACGGGCGACTCGGACCGACCAGCATCAAGCTTGGCGTCACCGCCGACCAGATCGCGGCCCGGCAGCTCGGTCAGGCCACGCCGCTCCCGTCGCTCGAACTGGTGCTCGAGCGGCCCACCGCGATCTCGTGCGACTCCGGCGACTGCTTCTACTCGAACACCATCACCTGGCGGGACGAGACGACTCCGCTCGAGATGGAGCCGCATCCGCGAGTGGTCTTCGAGCGCTTGTTCGGTGACGGCGGCAGCGCGGCCGATCGCCGGGCCCAGGCGCGTCACTCGGGCAGCATCCTGGATTCGGTGGCCGAGGAGGCGCTGAATCTCGAGCGGTCGCTCGGGGCTGGCGATCGGGGCAAGCTCGCCGAGTATCTCGATTCGGTACGGGACCTCGAACAGCGGATCGGCCGGGCGGAGGCCCGCGACGATCAAGCCGAGATCGAGCTACCTGACCGCCCGATCGACATCCCGGAGGACTTCGAGGAGTACGCCACGCTGATGTTCGACCTGTTGGCGCTGGCCTATCAAGCCGACGTGACCCGGGTGAGCACCTTGATGATGGCTCGGGAGACCAGTCCCCGCACGTTCCCGCAGATCGGGGTCCCCGACCAGCACCACACGGTGTCGCACCATCGGAACGATCCGGATTACATCGCCCGCAAGGCGAAGATCGACACCTACCACATCAGCCTGTTCGGGCGTTTCCTCGAGACGCTCAAGGCCACGCCTGACGGCGACGGCAACCTGCTGGACCACTCGATGATTGTCTACGGCGGCGGCATCGGGAACGGCAATCTACACGAGCACACGAACCTGCCCTGTCTGGTGGCCGGTGGTGGCACCGGACGGCTGAAGGGCGGCCGGCACCTGGCCTACGCCGAAGACACGCCGATGGCGAACCTGCTGTTGACGGTGCTCGACAAGGCGGGTGTGCGCGCCGACCAATTGGGTGACAGCACGGGGCTCTTGAATACGGCGACGACGCTGGCGGGCGTCTGACGGGCGGGCCGCGGACCGGGCTCGCCGGCTCCGGGCTACAGGCTTCAGGCTGCGGGCGCTCGACAGGCGATCACCATGAAACGAATCATCCTGGTTGAGACGGTCGGAATGCTCGTCGTAGCGGCGGGACTTGCCACCGCGCAGGGCGACATCCCTCGCACCGCGAGTGGCAAGCCTGATCTGTCGGGCACCTACGACGCGGCGACACTGACGCCGTTGCAGCGGCCGACCGAGCTCGGCGAGAAGATGGCGCTGACCGACGAGGAGGCGGCTCAACTCGCCGAAGGGATGCGCCAGGCGATGGCGGCCGCCAACCAGCCGAGCGATCCGAACCGCGGGGCTCCTCCCGAGGGCGGCGATGGCTCGCAGGGCGCGTCCGGGAACGTCGGCGGCTATAACGCGTTCTGGATTGACCCTGGCTCGGGCGCGTATCAGATCGACGGGCAGTGGCGGACGTCGATCTTGATCGATCCGTCGCACGGCCGGTTCCCGCCGCGCGTCGAGGACGCGCCCACTCGGAGCTTCGGCGGCCGAGAGAACGACGGCACCGCCTACTGGCTCGAGGAGGGACTCGGCGCCGAGGGACCCTACGACAACATGGAGCAGCGGCCCTACGCGGAGCGCTGCCTGCTCAGCTTCGGGTCGACCTCGGGCCCGCCAATGCTGCCGTCGCTCTACAACAACTTCAAGCGCATCGTGCAGAGCGAGGACACTGTCATCATCCTGGCCGAGATGGTGCACGAAGCCCGCATCGTGCGGATGAACGGCGAACACGACCCGCCTCATCTCAAGAAGTGGTTGGGTGATTCAATCGGCTGGTGGGAAGGTGACACCCTGGTGGTGGAGACGACCAACTTCATCGACCGTCCGGCGTTCAGCCAGGGCACGGGCAACATGACCGTCACCGAGCGCTTCCGGATGGAAAGCGCCGACCAGCTCGTGTACTCCTTCACGGTCGAGGATCCCACCGTCTGGACACGTCCCTTCACCGGCGAATACGCCTGGCCACGTAGCCCGAACAAGCTGTTCGAGTACGCGTGCCACGAAGCGAACTACGCGCTCGAAGGCATCATGAAGGGCGCCCGCTTGCTGGAAGCGGAGTTCCGGGGCGAAGAGCCGGAAGGGGTGGCCAACCCGACGGGCCGCTAGCGTCCGCCTAGCTTGCGGCGGAGCTGGCGGCCCTGTGGGACCCATCACGCCCAGTTCCGAGCATCGGCTCGCCGTGATACTTGATCTGGGCGATGTCTGATCAGGCCACGCCCGCTCCCCGCCCGCTCGACGGAATCAAAGTCGTCGATCTCAGCCGTGTCGTATCCGGTCCCTATTGCACCATGCAGCTCGCTGACATGGGGGCCGAGGTCATCAAGATCGAGGAGCCGGGGAGGGGTGACGAATCCCGCGCCTTCGGGCCGCCGTTTCATGGCGGCGAGTCGCCGTATTACCTTTCGGTGAATCGGAACAAGCGCAGCTGTACCCTCAACCTCAAGAGCGACGCGGGGCGAGAGGTGCTCTGGCGTTTGCTCGAGCGAGCCGATGTGGTGATCGAGAACTTCCGGCCCGGCGCCGTCGCCAGGCTGGGACTCGATTACCCGACCGTGGCCGCCCGATGCCCCAGGCTCGTCTACTGCTCGATCTCGGGCTTTGGCGACACCGGGCCGGACGCCACCCGCCCCGGGTACGACCTCGTGGTTCAGGGGGAGTCAGGGCTGATGGATCTCACCGGCGAGGCGGGTGGGCCGCCGACCCGGATCGGGACGTCAATCTGCGACTTGACGGCCGGCGTCATGGCGACCCAGGGCATCCTGCTCGCGCTCTACGCCCGTCACACGACGGGCCGTGGCCAGCAGGTGAAGATCGCCATGCTCGACGCCATGGCCTCGTTTCTGACCTATACCGCCGGCATCTACTTCGCGTCAGGTGAGGTGACGACTCGTCGGGGGAACGATCATCCCTCCGTCGTGCCGTATCAAACACTCCGTGCGAAAGACGGGTGGATGAATCTCGGCATCGCCAACGATTCGCTGTGGCGCCGTTACTGTGACGCCATCGAGCGGCCCGACCTTCGGGATGATCCGCGTTTCGCCTTGGCGCCCGACCGGGTGAAACACCGTGACGTGCTGGTACCGATCATCGTCGAGCTGTCGGTCACCCGGACCGTGCAGGAGTGGGTGCAGCTGCTGGGGGAGGCCGGCGTCCCCTGTGGAGCGATCCGGAACGTGGGGAAGGTCTGCGAGCATCCGCAGCTGCTCGCGCGGGGCAAGATCGTCGACGTGCCCCACCCGACCGCCGGCACGATACAGCTGATGGGCATGCCGATCGAGCTGAGCGACACGCCGGGGCGCATCGAGCACCATCCGCCGCTGCTCGGCGAGCACACCGACGAGGTCCTGGAACAGGCCGGCTACTCAGAGACGGAGATCGCCTCCCTCCGGGATGACGGCGTGGTGTAAGTGTTGCCGGTCTCCTGAAGCACCTAGCGCAACATCCATTGCATGCCGACCACGGCGGTCGCCATGTTGAGACCCAGGTTCTCCCCGGCCGTCCCGCCGTTCGACAGATGGTGGTTCCTGAGCTCCAGCATGAGCCCGGGACCGCAGGGTAAGACCATCCGGATGCCAAGCCCGTAGTGCAACTGGAAGTTGAACGTGCGGTCGATCTCGCGCGCGTCGAGGGTGGTCCACAGCAACCCCGGTGCGAGGCTGAGATAGGGTGTCCAGCGGCGGTCGGTCCAGAAGTGGTAGCGACCGTCGAACCCGGTCACGCCCGCTCCGATGCTCACCGCCGCACGGTGATAGACGAACAGCGTCCCTTCGCCGAAGAGCTCGAGGTGGTCGGTGACGAAGCGTCCCAGCTTAGGGTGAAAGACCACCATCCCCACGTCGCTGCGGGTCTTGTTCCAGCCCGGCACGCCGAACCGCCAGGAGTGTCCCCAGCCCGTCGAGAGCCCTCTGCTCCAGTAGCCGGCGGCGAGGGGAGGCTCTTCGGCCGTTGCCCCCCACGGGACCATCGCCAGGCCGGCCAGGGCCAGCACCACCCACGCTCCAGACCGCATGAGCGTATTGTCCAGCAGCGGCGCCGGTGGCGCGTATAATCCGTTCCATGCGTGGCTCCGCGGCGGTCCTCCTGAGCGCGGTCCTCCTGATAGCGGCAATGCCTCTGCGCACGCAGTCCCCCGATGTGCCCCGAACCCTCTGGGGCACTCCAGACCTCAGCGGCATCTGGGAGTACCGGACGACGACGCCGCTCCAGCGGCCCGCCGAGTTCGGCGACAGGGCTGTGCTCACCGCCGAGGAGGTCGCCGAGTATCTGCCACGACGTCTCGCCGACATCGGCCATGAGCGCGACTTGCAGCTCAACGCCGACTGGTGGCAGCCGGGCGACCTGACCGACGGGCGCACTTCCCTCATCGTCGATCCGCCCAATGGGCGCTTGCCTGAGCGCTCGGAAGCGGCGCTCGAACGAGCACGGACGCTGGGGCTGGCTTCGAGACTCCGCCCCGCCGACGGCCCGGAAGACCGCGAACGCTATGAGCGTTGCATCATGGGGCGCACGGTGCCGCTGCTCGCGGTGGCGCCGCCCCGCCTGCTGCAGCTCTTTCAGAACGAGGACCACCTGATCATCCTGCACGAGCAGAAGTCGGACATCCGGATCATCCCGATCGATGGTCCGGCGGCGCCTGCCGATGCGGTGCGTCTGTGGTCGGGCCGATCCCGCGGACGCTGGGAAGGCGACACGCTGGTGGTGGAGACCTCGCATCTGAATGGCGCCTGGACGGTCAACGGAACGAGCGCCAACATGCGCGTGGAAGAGCGCTTCGCCAGGACGGTGGACGGGATCGACTTCGCCTTCACGATCACCGACCCCGAGTCGTTCGCGGCGCCGTGGTCGGTGGAGTTTCCGATCACGCCGGGTACGGGGCCGCTCTTTGAGAACGCCTGTCACGAGGGGAACTACAGCATGCCGCTCATCCTGCGCGGCGCCCGAGTGGAGGAGATGGGAGGTTTCCAATGACTCGATGCACTTCACTCGTCGTCCAGGCCTGCGTCCTGGCAATGGCGATCGCGGTTCCGCTCGCGGCGCAGGAGTACGAGCCTCCGCGGACCGGCGACGGGAGGCCGGACCTGCAGGGGGTCTGGGACTTCCGAACGTTGACGCCACTCCAGCGCCCCGAGAGTCGGGGCGACCAGGCCGTGTTGACGCCGGAAGAGGTCGCCGAGCTCGACGGGCAGTCGGCCGAGCGTGAACGCGCGGCATTCGCGCCGAGTGACGTGCGGGACGCTCCGCTACCCGTGGGGGGGAACGTCGGTGCCTACAACCAGTACTGGGTGGATCAGGGGGCCTCGGTGGTCGACGGCGCACGGACGTCGCTCATCGTCGACCCGCCCAGCGGCCGGTTGCCCGACCTTGCTCCCGGGGTCGAGATGGTGACGCTGTCGCTTGGAGAGGATCTTCCTGGCGAGCGTCCGGTTCGGGTCCGGGCCGCCGGGATCGGGGCCGAACACTGGGAGGATCGGGGGCTTGCCGAGCGGTGCCTGCTCGGGTTCAACTCGGGGCCACCGATAGTCCCGGCCGGTTACAACCAGAACATCCAGATCTTCCAGACTCCGGATCACGTCGTGATCATGAACGAGATGGTGCACGACGCACGGATCGTGCCCCTCGACGGGCGCGATCATCTGCCCGAGGAGATCACCCAGTGGCTCGGCGACTCACGCGGCTACTGGGACGGGGATGTGTTGGTCGTGGAGTCTCGGAACTTCACCGACAAGACCGCGAGCTTCAATCCGTCGGTGGCCCACTCGGTCGGAAGCGGCATCACCCTGCGCCTGACCGAGCGGTTCAGCCGCGTTGGTGACGACACGCTGCTCTACGAGTACACGGTGGACGACCCGGCGACGTTCACCGCGCCCTTCACCGTGTCACTTCCGATGAAGCGGGGCGAGCCCATGTACGAGTACGCCTGCCATGAAGGGAACTATGGGCTGATGAATATGTTGGCCGGCGCGAGAGTGCAGGAGTTGGGGCAGGGCGGTCAATAACGACCGGAAGCTCTCCCCAAAGCCCAAAGCCCAAAGCCCAAAGCCCGGCGGCGTCCAGCGCTACACGCGCTCGATCCCTACCTCGACCTCGACGGTGTGCGCCCCGCCTCCCAGCGTCACCCCTTTCAGCTGGCTGACGTCGTCGTAGTCGCGTCCCCAGGCGACGGTGATGTGCCGGTTCGAAGGGAGGACGTTGTTGGTGGGTCGAAGTCGATCCAGCCGATACCGGGACAGAACACCGAGACCCAGGCGTGTGAGGCCTGGGCGCCCACCACGCCGGTCCGAGGCACGAGGTAGCCGCTGACGTAGCGGGCCCCGAGCCCGTGTGACCGCAGGCACGCGATCATCAGGTGCGCGAAGTCCTGACACACACCGTGGCGGTGTTCCAGGACCTCGGCCACCGGGGTCGATACGGTCGTGGCGGCCGGGTCGTGTTCGAAGTCGGCGTGGATCCGCGCCATCAGGGCGGTGACGCCGTCCAGCAGCGGCGACGTCGGTCTCAGATCGGCGGCCGCATAGCGGGCGTACGCCGCGCCGCGAGGGGCGAGCGTCGACATGACGTCTTCGGGGCGGGGAGTGACCCGGAGGAGGTGAGTGTTGAGCGGGCGGGCCCGCGAGGGCCCGCCCGTGGAGAAGAGGCGCGACGGGGTGCGCCGCGGTCAGTCCAGTTCGTCGTAGATCTTCTGGGCGTTCATCTCGGCGCTGGTGAGCTGGCCACGGCTCATCGCGTAGTTGGCGTACCGGGCGGGCAGGTTGAGGTTCTGCGCGGCTTCGGTAGCGCTGCGGCCGGCGGCCTTCTCGCGCTGGACGGCGGCGAGGAAGTCGCGGTTGAACTCGCCGAACTCCCGGAAATCGGCCCAGTTCATCACGGGGCTGTGGCCCGGGATGACCATCTCGACGCCCGCGATCCCGTCGGCGGCCGCCAGCAGCGTCTCGGGGTAGCTCACCCCGCTGCCGCCGTTGTTCACGTCGATATAGGGCACGCCCTTCCAGGCGAACAGGTCGCCGGTGTGGGCCACGGCGAGCGAACGGAACACGACGATCGTGTCGCCGTTGGTGTGGCCATGCCCGAAGTGATAGAGGTCGATCGCCTCGTCCCCGTCGAGCAGCGTCATCCGATCCGTGTAGGTCTGCCCGGGCAGATAACCACGTCCGCTGGCCGTCTGGAAGGCGTCCATCCGCTCCATGTTGGCCTTCGTGTTGGCATGCGCCACCACGTTGACGCCGGCCTCGAAGTCGATGTTGCTTCCGACGTGGTCGCCGTGCGTGTGGGTGTTGATGATGATCGACACCGGCTTGTCGGTGACGGTCCGCACCTGGGTGAGGATGGCGTCCCCCCAGCCCGGATTCTTCGTATCGACGAGCACGACTCCGTCGTCTGTGACGTAGGCCGCGGTGTTGCCACCGCCGCCGGTGATCACGTAGAGGTTGTCCTTGACGTTCGCGATCTCGGCCACGTTGGTCTGCGCGACCGGCCGGCTCATGGTCGCCACCACGCCCACCGCGGTCAGCAGGGCAAGTACGGCAATCCGTCTCATGACGATCCCCTTTCCTGGGACAGTTCGAACGTCACACTATACCTCTCCCACCGGTCGCCCGCTTACCTCGGCTGGTAGGTCGTGAGGCGATGGTCGAGCACCATCTGTTCGGTCAGCTGGGTCCCGAATCCCGGGCCGGTCGGCGCGATCACTTCACCGTTCTCGACGGGACACGACATGGCGTCGAGGAGTGGACCGGGCGGGAAGCTCTCCGCCATGGTGCAGCTCGGCGACGTGAGCGCGATCGGAAAGCCCCAGCAACTGGCGCCACGATGGGGGATCAACTCCAGCCCGGCGGCCTCGACCAGTTGCGAGATGCGTCGGCCCGCGGTCGTACCGCCACACCAGGTGATATCCGGCTGCAACACTTCCGCGGATCGAAGGCGGGTCAGTACTTCGAACCCGTGTTCGGTGTACTCGTGTTCGCCACAGGCAATCTTTGTCCAGCCGGGACCGCCGCCCCCAACGCGACGCACCAGCTCGGCGTAGCCGAAGACGTCATCCGGGGAGAGCAGTTCCTCCATGAAATAGAGGTTGGCCTCTCGCAGCCGCTCCGCCACGGGCAATGCCCACTCGACGGTGCCGTTCCGCGAGACGCAGTCCGTCATCAGATTGCCGTCCGGACCGAGCTCCTCGCGAGCGGCCAGCACTCCGTCGATGGCGCGATCCAGATCGGCTTCGGGCGTGTGGGGCCCCACTGGCAGGGAGCGCTTGAAGTTCCGAACCCCCTCGGACATGCCCTGTGCGATGTCTCCGCCGGTCTGGTAGATCGGGATCCGGTCGCGCGTCGTGCCCCCGAGCAGCTCGTAGACCGGTTGGCCGGCGTGCTTGCCGGCAATGTCCCACAGCGCGTTGTCGACCGCGCTCAGCGCCATCGCGAACACCCCGCGGCGTCCATAGAGGACGGCAGAGGTGTACATCTGGTCCCAGAGCTGCTCGACGTTCAGCGGGTTGGCGCCGAGCACGAGGTGCTTCAGGTGTCCGTCGATGATCTCGACCGCGGCCGAGCCTCCCGCGCCCATTCCGAATCCGGTGATGCCCTGGTCGGTCTTGATCACCGTGATGATGGCCGAGGGCAGTTGCTCGAACGGTCCACCCCACCGCCAGCGTCGTGGGTCGTCGTCGCCCTCGAAGGTCGGGGCGTCGAGGAGTCCGTCGGACCGTCGATTGATGTAGATCGGATAGGTGTCGACCGCATCGACGCGGATCGCCGGCGGCTGGGCGGCGAACAGCTCGCGGCCGGGCTCGGCGGCCGCCAGTGCGGCCAGACCGGCGCTCTGGCGCAGGAAGCGACGACGACTGGGTAGAGGCGCGCTCATCGGGGACCTCGCTGACAGAGTGGCGTGGGGGGCATGGTAGGTCGTCAACGTCTCCCGCTCAAGATCGGTCCGGCCCGGCCGATTCGCTGATCGGGAGTGTAGACATGCAGACGACAGATACGCACGGATTCTCCATGCTCGAGGTGCTGCTCGTGGTGGGCATGCTCGCCATCGCGGCCCCGGGGCTCACCCGAACTCGTCTCTCCGGTACCGAGGCCTCGGCCATCGCCACATTGCGGGCGATCAACAGCGCCCAGTCGACCTACGCCTCGTCCTGCGGCGGCGGTTCGTACGCACCGAGCCTGGCCACGTTGGGCACGGCGCCCGTGGTGGGCGGAGGGGAGGCGTTCGTGGCGCCGGACCTCAACACCGACCCTTCGCTCAAGAGCGGTTACACGATCGCGATGACGGCTGGCGCCCTGGCCGCCGGTGCGCCGGCGTCATGCAACGGGGTCATGGCGGGAGGTTCCGCGACCACCTACTTCGTGGCCGGGGCGCCAGGCGACGGAATCGATGGCCGCTACTTCGGGACCAACCAGGGGGGCCCGGTTTACGAGGCCACGTCGGCGGTGACCGTGACGCAGGTGGGCGCGCCTGCCGGCGCCAGCCCCGTGCAGTAGCAGCGCCAGCCCGCGCCGGGCGTCAGCTGGCAGGCACCGCTTCCATGAGGTGTGCCAGGGCCTCGCGGAGCGCCCGCCCGCCGGCCCGCGCTCCGCCGTAGTGACCTTGGCGGACGACCACGAGGTCGTGTGACGGGATGATGAGCGTGGTCTGCCCTCCTGCGCCCGACATGTAATACGCATCCCGGGGCACCGGGAAGGTGCCGGTGCCGTTGATCCAGAAGAACCCGCCGTAGATCGGTCGTCCGTCCGCCTCCCACGCCGGCGCCAGCGTGCTCACGAACGCGGTGTAGCCCTCCGGCAGAATCCGTTCCCCGTTCCAGACCCCGTCCTGCAGATACAGGTTCCCGAGCCGCGCCCAGTCTCGGGCCGGCGCCAGCTCGTACCCCTGCAGCAGGTAGTTCCCATAGGGATCGGTTTCGAGCACGAAGCCGCGCGCGCCAATCCTGTCGAACAGCTCACGCTGCGGGAACGACAGGTATTCGTCTCCCCGTCCCTCCACACCAAGACGGACCAGGTAGTTGGTGAGCACCGGGTCCGAGTTGCGATAGCGACCGATCGTGTTGGGCGGCCACTGTTGCGGTCGGGTTGCCGCCCACTCGAACGAGTTGACGGTCCCGGTGTAGACATACAGGTGGTCCGGGTAGCCCAGTGCCGGATCCAGATCCGGATCCGAGACGCCGCGGAACCGGAGGCCGCTCGACATCCGGAGGATGTCGGCGATTCGGATCTCCTGTCTCGGGTCTCCGGGCTCCTGCCATTCGGGCACCGGCGCCGGCTGATAGAGCTCGTAGACCCCCTGCTGTATCAGCACCCCCATCAGCGTGGCGGTCAGGCTCTTGCCCATCGACCAGCTCTCGAGCGGCGTGTGCATGGTCACGCCGTCACCGTAGCGCTCGCCGATGATGCGCCCCTTGTGCGTGATGACGAGCGCCGCCGTCATGCCCGATGGGTCGAACGCCGCGTCAAGTGCCTGTGCGAGTCGGTCGTGGTCGATCTCGTCCGGTAGTGGCGTGTTGGGGAGGACGTCGCCCATCGGCCAGGGTTCGGTCGACGGGTCGGGGAGGCTGCTCGCGATCTCGACCGGGTCGAAGAACACGTCGTCCTCGCCGATCGGCAACGCCACACAGCCGTGGTCGCCGTTGAACTTCGCGGTGCGCACCACGCCGTCGGGCAACGTCAGGCTGATCTGTCGCAGGTCCCGGTCGATCTCGATGTCGGTGACGTGACGTCGCTGCTCGGAGGGTGCGCTGAAGAAGCCAACGTTCTCGGCGGCGAACTCCGGGTTAAGTCCGGTGACGAAGACCGCCGAACACAGCGTCTTGGCGAACCCGGCCGTGTGATGCCAGATCGGGTCGCCGGGTGGCGCCTCGTAGTCGGTGTTCAGTTCGACCGCCGCGGCCCGCGCCAGCAGCTCGTCCTGGCCGCTCTGTGCTCCGACCTCGTTCGGCGTCAGCGTCGTGAGCGTGAGCGCAACGGTTCCCGCGGCGGCGACTCTGAGGCTGAAGATGCGAATCGCTTTCGACATGACTGTACTCCCTGTGGTCGTCGAACCCTAGCACGTACGAGGGTCGGTTGACTTCCCCGGTCTTCTCCTGTTTCCTGTCTCCTGACTTCTGTCTCCCGACGGTCCCCCGTGCTCTTCACCGACCCGACCTTTCTCCTGCGTTTTCTCCCCGCGTCGCTCGCCGCGTTCTTCCTGGCGCTGGCGGTGACCCCCCGGTCATGGCGCGAGTCGGGTCGACGATTCACGCTCGCCAACGTGGTGTTGCTCGCCAGCGGCGTCTGGTTCCTCGTGGTCGGCGCTGGCGTGTACGCGCTCTTGCTGTTCGGGCTGGTCCTGGCGAACTACGTGGCGGGGCTGGGCATCGACGTCGTGCGGCGGCGAGCGGCGGCGACTGGCGCCTCGACCCCGCTGCCAGAGGCGATGCTGACGCTCGCCTTGACCGCCAATCTCGTGATCCTGCTGGTCAGCAAGTACGCCCTGGTGCTCCCCGATCCGGTCGGCGACACCGGCTTCGCGATGCCTCAGCTCCTGGCGCCGCTGGGGATGCTGCTCGTCGTGTGTCAGTCCACCTCCTATGTCGTGGACGTGTTCCGGGGTGAGCTGCCGGCCCAACGGAGTCCGATCCGAGCTGGCGTGTACATGCTGTGCTTTCCGTTGCTGTGTGCCGGACCCCTGGTCCGCTACGCCGAGCTCGGACGTCAGCTGGCCGAGCGCCGGGTGACCTTGGCCGGCTTTTCCTACGGGGTGCGCCGGTGGCTCGTCGGCTATTGCAAGGTCGCTCTCTTCGCGCGGATGCTCGGCGAGCCGGTCGACCTGGTGTTCAGTGCGGGGGCTACCGAGCTCAGCGCCGGGGCGGCGTGGCTCGGGGCCATCTTCTTCACGTTGCAGATCTACCTGGATCTCTCCGGCTACGCCGACATGGCCATCGGCTTCGGTCGGATGTACGGGTTCCGTGTCGGCGAGCATTTCCGCTGGCCGTATGGTGCCGACTCGCTCACCCAGTTCTGGCGGCGCTGGCAGGTGACGCTGGTCGATTGGTGCGAGGCGTATCTTCGCGTGTCGCTCGACTGTGAGTCCGGCCGGTCACCGTGGCTGAACGTCCGATCGGTGCTACTGCTGTTCGTGGCGTTGGGTCTCTGGCATGGGCCGGGGTGGACGATCGCGCTCTGGGCCGGTCTGCATGGGCTGCTCGTCGTCGTCGAGCAGCAGTGGGCGGGCGTCTGGCTCGCTCGGCTGCCCAAGCCGGTGCGTCGGCTCTACCTGCTGCTGACGCTGGTGGGCCTCTGGGTGCTCTTCCGGGCCTCGTCGCTCGACGGCGCCGGCATCGTCTTCCAGGCGATGCTCGGGCTGGGCGTCGCCGGGACTCCGATGCCGCTCGAGCTTGGATGGTTCCAGTGGACGGTCATCGCGCTGGCGGCGCTCTCGACCGTGCCGGTGTGGCCCAGCTTCAGCCGGTGGCTGGTGACGGTGGACGCGCTGACCACATCCACCATCATTCTTCTGTCGGCCAGCTTCCTCTACCTGTGGCGGAGCCTCGTGCGCGCGGCGCGGTTCGTGACGGGCCGCTCCGGTGTTCCTCAGTTGCCGGAGAAGTAGCGACCGGGCGTTTCGCCGAGCGCCGATCGGAACATCGCGACGAAGGCGCTGGGGCTGTCGTAGCCGACCTGGAGGGCCACCGACGTGACTGCGCTCCCTCCGGCCAAGAGCACCAACGATCGATGCAGGCGCGCCTGGCGACGCCACTGCTGGAACGAGAGCCCGGTTTCGGCCACGAAGAGCCGTTGCAACGTTCGTGCGCCAGAGCCGACGGTCCTGGCCAGCGTCGTCAGCGGGCGCCGGTCGTCGGGATGCGCGGTCAGGTGCTCGGCCAGTTTCCTTGCACGCGTGTCACGAGGCATCGGGAGAGTCAGCGGCGGTTGATCGAGTCCCCCCATCAGGTCGATCAACAGGCGCTCGAGACGCGTCCGGATCGGGTCGCCGTCGGGAGCGTGACGCCGCACGAGCTCGAGGACGAGCTCCCGGACGAGTGGGGTCACCTCGACCACGGAGCAGTGGCGGGGCAGGCTCTTGACCCGGCCCGGCATGACATAAAGCAGCCTGAGCGCCAGGGGGCGGTCCGCCTCGATGCGATGGGGCGCGCCGGCCGGCAGCCAGACGGCGCGGTGCGGCGGCACGACCCAGCGGCTGTTCCCACTCTCCACCGACATGATGCCCGATACGGCGTAGGCCAGCTGATCCCAGGCGTGGTCATGTTCCAGGAGCCGACCGCCGTGGGGCAGGTTCATGGCCAGAGCGCGAATCTGGTCTGATTGGGGCATGGCGTGTATTCGATATAAATTAATATTATATCTATAAACAGCCGATCTGGATGGGCGCTATGCTCCCGCCAAACGTGGAATGAGATGGCGAACTTCGCGGCGCACTTCGCGATCCAGGCTGACGACGTCGAACGGGGACAGGGCTTCTGCGAGCAGGCGTTCGGGTGGCGGTTCGAGGCGTGGGGGCCACCCGGCTTCTTTCGGGTGTTCACCGGTGACGATGATGCTGGGGTGACCGAGGGGGCCCTCTGCGGACGTCCCGGGGGTGGCGAGATGCCCTCGACGAACGCCTATCGTTGTTCGATCAGCGTGGCCGACATCGACGCCACCAAGCAGGGGGTCGAAGCGGCGGGCGGGACCGTGGCCGGACCGGTGTTCGAGTTGCCCGGGGTCGGCAAGATCCTGAACTTCACCGACCCTGAAGGGAATGCGGTTGCGGCCGTGGAGTAAGTGGACGGCGATCCACGCGCTGTGTGATCAGGCCTCTTCGGGCTCCTGGGCCTGCATGCCGCTGACCCGCTTGCCCTTGACCGTGATCGGCCACCGTGACGGCTCGTGGTGCTCGAGATACTCGCGGCGCGACACCGAGCCGATGATCATCGACTTGGTCAGCCACCAGTTCTTCGGGCGCGCCCCGAAGATGATGTGGGCCACGCTGAGGCCGGCGAGCGACAGCCCGGTCATGCCGTGGAAGACGTAGACCCACCCCCAGGTGCCTTCACCCAGGATGTAGGGATTCGGCGTGATGAAGGGTGTGCCCATCCGCCACAACATCACCATGCCGGTCAGGCTGACCGTGCATCCAACGAAGGTCAACACCAGGTGATAGAGCCGGTTCCCGATCGGGTACTTGGCCGGATGCGGCCCAGCCACATCGTGACCAGCTTCGCGCATGACCTCGGCCTTGAACTCGGGGATGTCCTTGGGGCCGACCCAGATCGACCAGAAGTCGAGGAAGAAGACGGTGTGGACGATGTGGTACACGATCGCGCCGGTCAGCACGAGGCCGGCCGTGTAGTGGATGGTGACCCACTCGAACTGCCACCCCATGATCGGAAAGAAGGCCGTTCCCAACAGTGTGAAGATGGCGCCCGCCATCACCCAGTGGAACAGCCGCGCCATGAAGGTGTGGCGCTTGACCCGCTTCGGCAGCTCCGGATACTTCGCCTCGAGCGCATCGGTGTCCTGCTGGGCCCGCACCCGGTGCGCCGACAGGATGATGTAGGAGGCGTGCGCCACCAGGAAGGTGATGAACACGAACACCGAAACCCAGAGCGCGTTCCAGGCCACGTGGGTGAGGACGGTGCGTCCCCAGGGATCGGTAGCTGTCTCGAAGAAGTCCACGAACGAACGATCTTAACAGGGCTGCACGCCAAGCGCCTGTGACGCGAAGCGTTCCAGCCCCGGTCCGCCACCCGCTCCGTACCGAGGCCGCGGTTCGTCGACCACCAGTCCAGCCGAAGCGCCCCGGGCCATTGCATCAGTAGCGCCACGTTCTCCGCCTCGCCATACACTGCGTTCCCCTGCCAGCGCCACGGAATCGCTCGTCGGGAGCCGCACTCCATCTGATAGTGGAGCATTCGATCAAGGGTATCTGAATGGAGCAGTTTCGACTTTTTGGTTGACTAGTTGCGGGAAGTAATGGATGGACTCATCTAAACAAGCACAGTTAACTCGGCGTCGGATGTTTCGTATTCGATCATATCCAAGGTTCTGGCACTTTCGCAGCGGTCCGAGGTGTCGTTTCGTCCTCGTGGTGCCGACGCTCAGCCGGTTCCTGTGTGCGGCGTAACTCGAACGATGGAGGGTCGTCATGTCACGTAGGCGCGTCCTTCGGGCTGCTCGGATCGTCGTCGTATTGGCCTTGGTGTTCACCGCCTGGTCCGACAGGTCCGGCTGGCGCACAGGGCGATCCTGGTCCCACTGGTCCTCAGGGCCCGGTGGGTCCGATTGGTCCGACCGGTATGAAGGGCATGACCGGCCCGACCGGTCCGGTGGGCCCGACCTGGCCTGATGGCCAGGATGTCGACCCCGCCCTGCTCAAGGCGTTGCTGCGGGAGATCGCGTGCCATCGCACCATCCAGGCGCTGAGCAACGGCGGCGCTCTTGATCTGAGGTGGCGCGGACAGGACACCATCGTCCGGCTCAACCTCCAGCGAGCCACGCACCTGGGGATCGACCTGGCGTTCGCGATCGGCTGCGCCGAGCTCGTGTTCCCCGAATACGAGGTCGTGCTGAAGGACGGCAAGAGCGGCTCGAAGAGCGGGAGCAAGAGCAAGAGCAAGAGCTGAACCGGAACATCTGGTCGGTCATACAATGGGCGCCTCCTGGCGACTCATTGTTGATGACCATGCGCCTTCGTGCCGTCTCACTGCTCCTGGGCCTGATGGTCCTCGCCCCGTCGGCCCTGGCGCAGGAGCGGCCCAATATCCTCTGGCTCAGCAGCGAGGATAACGGGCCGCATCTGGGCGCTTACGGCGACCGTTTCGCAGACACTCCACATCTCGATCGCCTGGCCGATCAAGGTCAGCTCTACCTGCACGCCTGGTCGAACGCGCCGGTCTGCGCACCTGCCCGTACGGCCATCATCACCGGGATGTATCCGACGGCGCTCGGAGCCCAGCACATGCGGAGCCAGGTGCTCCTTCCTGACGGCGTGCCGCTGTTTCCACAGCTGCTGCGCGAAGTCGGCTACTACGCGACGAACAACGCCAAGGAGGATTACAACGTCGTCAAGCCGGGACGGGTCTGGGACGAGTCCTCCAACGAGGCGCACTACCGCAATCGGCCTCACGGCGCGCCCTTCTTCGCGGTGTTCAATCTCGGGATCACCCACGAGAGCAGCATCTGCCGCCGATCTCACGAGGCGGTGCACGATCCGGCTGGTGTGCGGGTACCTGCCTATCATCCGGACACGCCCGAAGTGCGGCAGGACTGGGCGCAGTACTACGACCGGATACACGCCACTCGCGACCTCGGGTTCCTGCCCGAGCCAGAGATGCTCGCTCGGGCTGGAGACGGCGCGCCATTCGATCTGACCCGTGACCCCACTCGCTATCCGTTCGAGACGATCTACGAGGTCGCCGAGTTGGCGACACGACTCGAGGACGACGCCACCGATCAGCTGGTCGAGGCGCTAGGCCACGCTGATGCGGCGGTGCGCTACTGGGGGGCGGTCGGTCTGCTGGCTCGAGGGGCCTCCGCCGTGGGTGCGGCGCACGCGGCGCTGGTCCGCGCGCTCGACGATCCGAGCCCGACCGTGCGAATCGCCGCCGTCGAGGCCCTTGGCCGCTTCGGCTCGCCCGAGGACGCCGACGCGGCGGTCGAGCGGTTGCTGGCGCTGGCGGACGTCGAGACCACCGACCTGTTCACGACGGTGATGGCGCTCAACGCGCTCGACTACCTCGATCGGCGGGCGGAGGGTGCCGAGGAGATCATCCGCTCGTTGCCCCGCGTGCGAGAGGGCACCCGCCAGCAGTACCGTATCTACGTGCCGCAACTCCTCGACAAGATCCTCGCCGACCTGGACTAGACCCGGTCGGTCCGCATTCATCGCTCACCTCGGAGGACGCATTCGATGTCGCTCGATCACTACGTCACCCTCGGCCGCTCGGGACTCCGAGTCAGCCCGTTCTGCCTCGGTGCCATGACTTTTGGGGAGGACTGGGGCTGGGGCTCCAGCGTTGCCGATTCGGAGGCCATCCTGACCCGGTTCATCGAGGCGGGCGGCAACTTCATCGACACGGCCAACGCCTATACCAAGGGACACTCGGAGCAGATCATCGGCGACTATGTCCGGGGCAGCGACGTGCGCCGCGACCAGCTCGTGGTCGCCACCAAGTTCTTCGCGAACCTCTACCCCTCAGATCCGAATGGCGGAGGTGCGAACCGGAAGTCGGTGGTTGCCGCGTGTGAGCATTCCCTCCGTCGCCTCCAGACCGACTACATCGACCTGTACTGGATGCACCTGTGGGATCGCTTCACGCCGATCGAGGAGACGATGCGCGCCCTCGACGATCTCGTGGCCGCGGGCAAGGTGCGCTACATCGGCTTCTCGGATACGCCAGCGTGGAAGGTGGCCCAGGCGCAGGTCATCGCCAGCTTCCGCGGCTGGGCACCGCTCGTGGCGTTGCAGATCGAGTACTCCCTCCTCGAGCGCACGGTCGAGGGCGAGCTGATACCCATGGCCGAGGAGCTCGGCCTTGGTGTGACCCCGTGGTCGCCGCTACGAGGCGGCGTGCTCTCCGGCAAGTACACACGTGAGAACCAGGACACCGTCGACCCGGGTCGAGGCGAGCGAGTGAAGATGTTTCTCAACGAAAGCACCTTCGGCATCATCGACGAACTGATCCGGATTGCGGGTGAGCTCGAGACCAACCCGGCGGCGGTGGCGCTGTCCTGGGTCCAGTCGCGTCCAGGGGTCGACTCGACCATCATCGGGGCCAGGACGATGGCGCAGCTCGAAGGGAACCTCGCCGGGCTGGAGGTGACGCTCGACGAGACCCAGATGACGGCGCTCGATGAGGCCTCGACGCCGACTCACAGCTTCCCGACGCCGTTTCTCCACATGGCTCCGACGATTATGCACGCGGGCGCCACCGTCGACGGCGTGGCGTCGGAACCGTGGCCAATGGCTCCGAAGAGCGAGGAGGAACGCTACTAGGGCTGCTCGGTGGTTTCCCCGAGCGGGACGTCGCGCAGGCGTTCCTGCACGGTGCCGGCGATGCCCAGGGTGGTGTCGGCGCCGAGGCGGGCCAGCAGTTCGGCGGTCTCGGGCCAGCTCTGGAACTGGAACGACTGCTTGGCGCCTTCCGCCATCCGGTAGGCCGTTCGACCCCGGAAGTCGCGGGCGTCGATGTCGGCCCCCTGTGCGACCAGATACTCCACGACTTCGTTGAGGCCGCGGAACGTGGCGCCGTGCAGGGCGGTAAAGTCAGCCTCGTTGGTGGCGTTGACGTCCGCCCCCGCTTCCACGAGGAATGCCACCGCCGCCTCGGCGCTACGCGCGCGTACACCGCGCGGCTCGCGGGGGGTGTAGGTGGCCTTGCCCAGGCCGGCGGCCGCCATCAAGGGCGTGGTCCCATCGTCCGTGGTCAGGGTGATGTCGGCGCCACCCTCGACCAGCGCCTGCAGGACGTCGACGCTGCTCGACTGGAAGCTCGGGATGACGCCGTAGATCAAGCTGGGCGCGCCGTTCATCTCGAAGGCCGCCACCCACAGCGGCGTGGCGCCACGCAGGTCGCCGGTGCCAGGGGCGAACGGTTCGAAGGCGCCCTTCTTCGGATAGCCGATGTAGAACATCAGCATCGCCGATTCGGTGATCCGCGCGTTCGGGTCGGCCCCACGGGCGAGCAGGTCCTGGATGAGCCCGAGCCGGGCGTCGGCGCGGAGTCGTCCGCCGCCGATCGGACCGTGGCGCCGCGTCCATTCCGAAACCCAGGTCGACACCGAACCGGCGGCCGCGTGGAGGGCGCTGAAACCGCCCATCCAGCCGTTCGGGTCGGCGCCCTCTTCGAGCAGGAAATGGGCAAACGGCGCCCGTCCCGCCGCGATGGCGAAGGTCAGGGCATGGGTGCCGTCCTCGCTGAGCGCATTGACGTCGACGCCCGCGTCGACGAGCGCGCGACCCATCTCGATGTCACCGGTGCGCGCCGCGAACATCAGCGGGGTGAAGCCGGGGTTCGCCTCAATCGTCGGGTCGGCTCCTCGTGCCAAGAGCAGACGCACGATCTCGTGGTGTGGCGTCGCCAGCGCCCACATCAGCGCGGTGCTGTTAGTGTCACGGGTGACCGCGTTTACCTGCGCTCCCCGATCGAGTAGCAAACGGACCAGTTCGACGTTCCCGGTGTGGGAGGCGGTCATCAGCGGGGTCAGTCCGCTGGTTTGCCTGGCGGCTGCGTCGGCCCCGGCGTCGAGCAGCGCCGTAGCCATCGCCACGCTCGCGTTCTCGGCCGCCCGCGCCAGTGGGGTCACGCCGTGGTCGTCGGCCAGGTTCGGGTCGGCTCCAGCCGCCAGCAGACCGGTCGCCGCGTCGAGGGCGTTCCAGTGCGCCGCCCAGAGCAGCCCCGTGGCGCCGTCCGCGCGCGCGACGTTGGGGTTGCCTCCCTCGTCGAGGAGCGTCTGTACCTCGGTCCATTGCTGGTCGGCGGCAAACCGGACCAGATCGGGAGTCTGGGCTGCGGCTGAGGTGACGGCAGCGACGACGGCGAGCGAGAGAAGCGCGGTACGCAGGCGCGGCATGGGTCCCTCGTGAGTTGCTGGATCTTCCGGCACTATAGCGCAGACCCGGCGCCGAGTTGCAAGCTCATCGGGCCAGCTGGGGTAACATACGCCAGTCCCCGGTAGTTCACATCCTTAATAAGGGTAGGGAGCGCAATGCAGCTGGTATGGCGGACGGTCGTCCGAGGCGTCTGGACCTTGGGCATCGTGGCGTGCGTCTTCGCAGGCGTTGAACCGGTGCGGGCACAGACGGCCGCCGGCGGGCAGGCTCTCCTTCAGGAGTACTGCGTCCGCTGCCACAACGACCGCCGGCTCACGGGCGGACTCTCTCTCGAAGGGGTGCAGGCGGACGATCCGACCGCGCACGCGGAGATCTGGGAGAAGGTCCTCCGAAAACTGCAGGCTCGTTCCATGCCGCCGGTCGGCGCGCCCCGCCCGGACGAGGCGGTGTACGCCCAGGTGATCGGGTCGCTCGAACGGGCGATCGACAACGCGGCCGACGCCGCCCCGCGTCCGGGCCGCACCGCGTCCTTCCGCCGGCTCAGTCGCACCGAGTATCAGCACGCCATTCGCGATCTGCTGGATCTCGAGGTGGACGTGACCGGGTGGTTGCCTGGTGACGACGCCGCCTACGGGTTCGACAACAACGGCGACGTGCTGTCGATGTCGCCCGCCTTGCTCGATGCCTATCTCACGGCGGCGAGCCGAATCAGCCGTCTGGCGGTTGGCGACATGTCAGCCGGCGCCGATGTCGCCAGATACCGGTTTTCGAAGTCGCTCCTACAAGAGGACCAGGTCGAAGGGCTGCCGTTCGGGTCGCGAGGCGGCGGCGCCGTGCGGCATTACTTCCCGCTGGACGGAGAGTATGTGCTGAAGCTCGACCTGGCCGGTCCGCGCAGCCAGTCAGAAACCATCGAGATCCGCCTCGGCGGCGTCAAGGTGGGCGAGGTGGCCTCGGATGCCCGTCCCGGCCTTGGTGGAGACCCGATCGGAACCGAATTGCGGATCCAGGCCGAGGCAGGCGCGCAGACGCTGGGCGTCGTCTTCCTGAAGCGGATGCTGGCGCCCGAGGGCCGGTTCCCGGCGTACTTCCCCTGGGCCAACAGTGCGGTGTTCCCGACGACGTTCGGTGCCAGCACGTATCTGCATCTCGACGGCATCGAGATCACCGGGCCGTTCGAGCCGACCGGGGTCGGGGACACACCAAGCCGGCGACGCATCTTCAGCTGTTACCCCGAGGCCGACGAGCTGGCTGAGGCGTGCGCCAGGAATATCTTCGGCCGCCTCGCTCGTCACGCGTATCGGCGGCCGGCGACCGAGGACGATCTCGAGGTGCTGCTCCGGTTCTATCGGGACGGACGCGCCGAGGCGGGGAGCTTCGACGACGGTATTCGCGTCGCCCTCAGCCGACTGCTGGTGGACCCCGATTTCCTGTACCGGGCCGAGCTGGATCCGCCGGGGGCGACCGCTCCGTACCAGCTGTCCGATCTCGAACTGGCGTCCCGTCTCTCGTTCTTCCTGTGGAGCAGCCTGCCGGACGGTGAACTCCTCACCGCGGCCGAAGCGGGACGGCTGTCGTCCGCTGACGAGCTCGCGACCCAGGTGCGACGGATGCTGGCCGACGAGCGGGCCACCGCGCTCGTCTCGGACTTCGCGGCCCAGTGGCTGTTCCTGCGCAACCTGCGGATGGTGTCGCCAGACCGGTTCCAGTTCCCCGAGTGGGACGACGATCTGCGCGCCGCCATGGCCCGCGAGACGGAACTGTTCCTCGATCACCAACGGCGCGAGAATCGTCCCGTGGCCGAGTTGCTGACCGCGGAGTACACGTTCGTTAATGAGCGTCTGGCTCGCCACTACGGACTCGACGACGTGTACGGCACGCAGTTCCGACCGGTCGACCTTCCCGGTGCGCGGCGCGCCGGCCTGCTCGGGCATGCGAGCATCCTGACCGTGACGTCGATGCCGAATCGCACCTCTCCGGTGCTGCGTGGGAAGTGGCTGCTCGAGAATCTGCTTGGCATGCCTCCTCCGGCGCCACCGCCCGACATTCCCGAGCTGCCGGAGAACGAACGAGGCGATGCGTCCCGTTCGATCCGCGAGCGGCTCGAGCAGCACCGCGAGAACCCGGTGTGCGCGAGCTGTCACGCCACGATGGACCCGCTGGGCTTCGCTCTGGAGTCGTTCGATGCCATCGGACGCTGGCGGACGCGTGATGATGGCCTGCCGGTGGATGCGCGTGGCGCCCTGGTCGACGGTACCGAGATCGATGGTCCGCGCGGACTTCGGGAAATGCTCGTGAGCCGGCAGGACGAGTTCGTCCGGACGTTCATCGAGAAGCTGATGACGTTCGCGCTGGGTCGTGGCGTGGAGTACTACGACATGCCGGCCATCCGGAAGATCCTTCGCGAGACGGCCGACCGGGATCACACGTGGGAGTCGGTGATCCTGGGCATCGCGGAAAGTGCGCCGTTCCAGATGCGTGAGCGGCGCGACGACGCTGTCCCGGTCAACTGACCGGAGACCGACGGAACACGATCGGGTAGGAACAGGAGCCTCCTATGTACATCACCAGGAAGGCGCTGCCGCGACGCACGGTACTCCGCGGTCTGGGCGCCACCATCGGGCTGCCGTTGCTCAATGGCATGGTGCCGGCCATGACGGCGTTGGCGCGAACCGCCGCCGCCCCGGTCAGGCGTTTCACGACGGTGTATGTCGGGAATGGCGCCGCGGTCGGTTACTTCACTCCCGAGCAGGAAGGGGCGGGCTACGCGCTGACCCCCATTCTCGAGCCGTTGGCGCCGATGCGCGATCGGGCGTTGGTGCTCACCGGCATCGACAATCCGCCGGCGTTGGCGCTCGAAGGCGAACCGCGGGGCGGACACGGACGGATCCCCTCGGCCTTCATGAGCGGCATCCATGCCAAACCGACGGTCGGTGCCGACTACCAGTCTGGCGTCACCATCGATCAGATCGTCGCGAATCATCTGGGCGAAGACACCCAACTGCGCTCGCTCGAGCTCTCGATGGACTCGCCAGAGTTCGGTGGGACCTGTGACACCGGCTTCGCCTGTGTTTACACCAACACCCTGTCCTGGCGCGGGCCGACCACTCCGCAGCCGATGCAGAACAATCCTCGACTGGTGTTCGAGCGGATGTTCGGAGAAGGCGGCACGACCGACCCGGAAGTGCGTCTGGCGCGCTGGCGGCAACGGGCGAGCATTCTCGACTCGGTGCGAGACAAGGTCGACGGGCTGGGCGGGACCCTCGATACGGAGGACCGCGCGAAACTCGACGATTACCTCGACGCGATCCGGGACGTTGAGCGTCGGATCCAGTTGGCCGAGGAGCAGAGCGAACGGGAGATCCCTGAAGTCATCCAGCCGGCCGGTGTGCCGGAGACGTTCGCCGAGCACGCGGAGTTGATGTTCGATCTCCAGGTGCTGGCCTTCCAGGCGGACCTCACGCGGGTCACCACATTCATGCTGGCTCGCGAGCTCAGTGGTCGCGCCTATCCCGAGATCGGGGTCTCGGAGGGTTTCCACGCGATTTCCCATCACGGCAACAACCCGGAGAAGATCGCCGACCAGGCCAAGATCAACGCGTACCACACGGCGAAGGTCGTCTACTTCCTCGAGCGGCTGCAGTCGGTGCCTGATGGCGACGGGACGTTGCTTGACAATATCCTGGTGCTGTTTGGCAGCGGGATGGGGAACAGCAACGAGCACGATCCCCGCCAGTTGCCACTGGTCCTGGCCGGTGGATTGGGTGGTCGTCTGAAGGGCGGGCGCCACATCCGATATCCCTCGGGTACGAGGTTGACCAACCTGCACATGACGCTGCTCGCCAAGCTGGGTGTTCCGGTCGAGTCGATTGGCGACAGCACGGGGCATCTCGAGGTGGATCTGCTGTGAGCCGTCTTCGCACGGGGCTGATCGTGTTCGCGTTGGCCGGTGTCGCGTCGGTGTCGGTCGCGCGAGCCGTCGTCGAAGCCCCGCTGGTTGAGGCCGCCTCTCGGGGTGACGTCGCGGCGGTCCGCGCCGCGCTCGAGGCGGGTGCCGATGCCGACCAGCGTCAGGGTGACGGTGCCACCGGGCTCCACTGGGCCGTCCATCGGGGCGACCTCACGTTGGTGGAGATGCTGCTCGCGGCTGGCGCCACCGTCGACGCCGTCAACGATCTGGCGGTGACGCCATTGCTCCTGGCCGCATCCAGTGGGCAGGTTGCGGTCGTGGACCGACTTCTGGCCGCGGGCGCCGACCCGGAAGGTGGCGGGGCCGACCGAGAGCGCCCGTTGATGCGCGCAGCCTGGGTGGGAAGCGTCGATGTGGTCCGGTCGCTGCTCGATGCGGGCGCCGACCCGAACGGAGTCGAGCCGGCGCGTCGGCAAACCGCGCTGATGTGGGCGGTGGCCGAGCGGCACCCGCACGTCGTCCGCCTGTTGCTCGACCGCGGAGCCGCGGTGGACGCGGCCACCGTCACGCACCGGACGGGGCGCGCAGCCACCCGTGACATCGTCGGCTATACCCCGTTGTTGTTCGCCGCTCGGGTCGGGGACGCCGAGTCCTTGGAACTGCTGCTTTCCGCCGGGGCGGATCCGAATGCCGCGTCGAGCGACGGGATGAGTGCGCTGATCCTGGCCACGGTGCGAGGGTATCCGGATGTCGCCATCCGACTGCTCGACGCCGACGCCGATCCGAACGCTGCCGGTCCCGGCTACGCGGCGCTTCATTGGGCCGCCGGGTGGTGGGAGACGACGTTGACCACCACCGACTTCCGACCCGATCGCGAAGGCAATCACGAGTGGAACAGCCTGCCCGGGTTGACCGAAAGGAAGCTCGAGCTGGTCGGGGCGCTCCTCGACAAGGGGGCCGACCCCAACATGCCGATGGAGCGGACACCTTTGAGGGCTGGCGCCACCCGTAACCCCGGCATGCCGGAGTTACAGGGGGCCACGCCGTATCTGCTGGCCGCGACGGCCGGAGACGCGGAGGTGATGCAGCTGCTGGCTGACGCGGGCGCCGATCTGACGTTGACCACCGACGCCGGCGCCACGCCGCTGATGGCGGCGGCCGGGCTCGGCCGGATGCTCGGAGAAAACACGGTCGACGAGGGGCGTATCGTCGAGGCAGCTCGTCTCGCGCTCGAGCTGGGTGCTGACCTCGGGGCGACGGACCAGGTGGAGAATACGGCGCTCCACTACGCCGCCTACCATCGTCTGACGTCGCTCGTCGGCTATCTGGTCGACCGGGGAGCCAGGCTGGGTCAGCGGAACAAGTTTGGAGAGACGCCGCTCTGGCTCTCCGAGCTGGCCATCCAGTTCTATGGTGGGGGTACGTATCAGATCGTGCCTACCTCCACCGGCGATCTGCTGCGCACCCTGGGCGCCGATCCCGCGACCCCGTTCTACGACCGGGCCAGACCGCGCGACTGGCCAGACCTTCAACTGCAATAGCGGTTTCCCGGCGATCCGCCCGTGTGGACGGCGTTGCTCGTCGGTCACAGCCTGCCTGGCTGTTCCCTCCTCGCGCCTTGCCACACGAACGGCTCGCTAGGAAACCGGCAGCTGTCTTGTCATGATGTTCACTCTTCGTCCGGTCCTGCACGTGGCGCTGCACGGGGCGGCGCCCATAGCTCTCGCCTTCGTCGCGTGGCGGTCGATCTGGCGTCGAGCGGCCGCGATCATGCTCGCCACACTCCTGGTCGATCTCGATCATCTCCTGGCTGATCCCATCTACGATCCGGACCGCTGCAGTATCGGGACGCACCTGCTGCACACCCCGGTGCCGATCGCGGCATACTTCCTGTTGGCGGCTTGGCCGAAGACCCGCCTGGTAGGGGTGGGGTTGCTGCTCCACATGCTGCTCGACGGCGTCGACTGCTGGTGGATGATGCGGTAATCCGGCTGGCCCGTTTTTCCGGCTTGCCCCTCCGTCTCGCCGCTCACTTTGCCCCGGTTCGCGCGGTTCTACGCCCCGCTCGCGGCCACCAGTCTGCTGCTGACATTGACCAACCCGCTGCTCACGAGCGCGCTCTCGCGTAACGTGAATCCGGCCATCGCCCTGGCTGGTTTTGGCGTCGCCTTCTCGCTGTGCGGCGTGCTTTACAGCCCGCTCCTGGTGGGGCAGCAGGTGGCCGCGACGCGGCTCCTCGACGGGCATCGGTTCGGCCCGATCCTGGCGTTCTAGGTCCGGATTGGAGCCTTGCTCTCGGTCGTGACCCTGCTGGTCGGAGCGACCCGTCTCGGCGACTGGGTGCTCGGCGGGCTCATCGGGGTGTCGGGCGACGTCCTCGAGGAAGCGCGCACGGCGTTGCTGCTGTTGTCGCCAGTGCCGCTGCTGACGGCTGTGCGCGCGGCCCACCAGGGACGCCTGGTCGCGGGGCACCGGACCCAGCCGATCGCGATGGCGATGGGGATCCGGACCGCGGTGCTGGCGCTGGCGGCGGTGGTGCTGACCCTGCTGACGTCGGGTGGAGCCTGGGTGGGAGGCGCGGCGTTCTCGGTGGGGCTGCTGGTCGAGACGGTACTGGTGGCGTTGGCTCGGTCCGGCGTCGGGGCCCCGGCGGGCCCGGTGGCCTCGGAGGAGGGCGCTCCCGGCGTCAGCGAGGCGAGGCTCCTCCGTTTCTCGACGCCGCTCGCGGTGAATACCCTGCTCTGGTGGAGCACGCCGCTGCTGATCAACAGCGTGCTGGCGCGGTCCCCGTTCCCGGCGGAGGCGATTGCCGCCTTCATCGTGGTCGAGGCGGTGGCGTGGTTCCTCGTCGCGCCGGTCGGTCAGCTACAGCACGTGGGTATCGCGCTCGTCGACTGCAAGCGGGCTCACCGGGCGGTGTAGACCTGGTCGTTGGCGCTCTCGCTGGGTGTTGCCCTGCTGATTGCCGTGGTGTCGACGCCGGCGGTGCGGCGGATCGTGCTCGGCGCGGTGTTGCTCGTGCTCGCGATCGGATGCGGCACGCGGGCGCCCGAGCCGCCGACCGAGGCGGAGAGCCATCTCCCTGACGGCTACGCCCTGCGTCTCGACCGGCCGAACCGCAAACGGAGCGACTTTGGCGCGTCGCTCGAGAGCGGGCGTCTGCAGATCCAGACCGGGCCCGCCGGCATTCTGTATGAGCTCGACCGGCAGCTCGACGCGTCCGACTTTCGTGTGGGGGCCACCTTCACCCAGCTCGAAGTGCCCATGGGGCATCGCGAGGGCTACGGCCTCTTCGTGGGAGGGCAGGATCTGGCCGGTCCGGGCCAGCGCTATCTCTGCTTCCTGGTGCGGGCCGATGGCCGGTACCTTGTGAAGCGTCGCGATGGGGAGAGCACGACCGAGCTTTCGGGAGGCTGGCAGCCATCGGATGCCGTCAGCGTGCCGGCGGAACCTGGCGCCGAGGTGACCAATGCCCTGGCGGTCGAGGCGTCTGACGGGCAGCTGCGGCTGCTGTGCAACGGTGAGGCGGTCGCCGAACTGGCCGTCGAACCAGCCGATCTGGCTGGCGTCGTCGGCCTACGCGTGAACCACAACTTGCGGGTGAGGGTGGACGGCTTCGGGACGGATTGAGCCGCCAGAGGGGAGCAGTTTCGTGCCCCGCGGGTGGCGTTATACTGAGACCCGACGGATCGACAGCAGGAGAACGCCATGTACGCGCGACTCGCGGTGATCGCGGTGGTGTCGGTGGCCGCCGGCCTCGTGGCGCCAGGCGCCGGGGGACCAGAGGTCCAGGCGGCCGGGCAGCTCGTCGCGGAGACGCCGTCACGCGCCCTCCTCGATCAGTACTGCGTTACGTGCCACAACGACCGGCTCCAGACGGCCGAGCTGTCCCTGGATGGAGTCGACGTCTCGGACCCGGCCGCGCACCGGGACGTGCTCGAGCGCGTCGTACGCAAGCTTCGCAAGGGGCAGATGCCGCCCGAGGGCCGGCCTCGACCGCCCGCCGACCAGATCGAACAGTTCGTGACCCGGCTCGAGGCCTCACTGGACGGCGTCGCTGAGGCTCGGCCAGACCCGGGTCGGGTGGCCTCCCGCCGACTCAATCGAGCCGAGTATGTCAGCGTTATCGAGGATCTGCTGGCGCTCGAGGTCAACGGCGAGGAACTGCTGCCGTCCGACATGGCCGGCTTCGGGTTCGACAACAACGCCGAGGTGTTGTCGATTACACCGGGGCTGATGTCCCGCTACATCGCCGCCGCGACGAAGATCAGCCGGGCGGCGATCGGGAGCCCCGACATTCGCCCGGTGATGCAGCTCTACGAGCTTGGCTACGAGCGTCGCGACGCAAGGGCGGGCGAGGATCTCCCGTTCGCCACCCATGGCGGATTGGCCGTCCGGCACCACTTCCCGCTCGACGGCGAGTACCTGTTCGCCATTCGTCTGAAGCGGAACGAGACCATCGAGACGATTGATGGAATCGCGGAGGACGAGCACCAGATCGAGCTGCGCATCGACCACGCGCTGGTCGAGCAGTTCGCCATCGGCGGACGCTACCCGGGGCCGGATCCGGGGCAGCTCATCGCGGTCCCCGAAGACGACGTCGAAGGGCAGCGCCTCCACGAGTATCGGATGACGGCCGACCATGCGCTCGAGCTTCGTGTCCCGGTCGAGGCGGGCACACGGCTCGTGTCCGTGTCGTTCACCGACGCCGCCCCGTCGCCCCATCCCAGCCCGCAGCTGCCAGGGATCGACAAGGTGTTCGTCTCGGGGCCGTTCGATGGCACGGTGCCCGAGGACACGCCGAGCCGGCGTCGGATCTTCGTGTGCCAGCCGGAGTCGGCGTCAGGCGAGGAGCCGTGCGCGCGGCAGATCCTCGAGTCGCTCGCTCGACGGGCCTACCGGCGGCCGGTGCAGTCCGAGGATATCGATCCGCTACTGGGGCTCTACCGCCACGGTCGCGAGGAGCGCGACTTCGAGTTCGGGATCGAGCGAGCCCTCGAGGCGCTGCTGGCGATGCCGGAGTTCCTGATGCGCGTCGAGGAGCATCCGGTGGATACCGCGCCTGGAGGGGTCTATCCGGTCAGCGACCTGGAGCTCGCCACCCGCCTGTCGTTCTTCCTGTGGAAGAGCATTCCGGATGAGGAACTGCTCGGGCTGGCCGAAGCGGGTCGTCTGCGTGAGCCGGGCGTGCTCGAGGCGCAGGTGGCTCGCATGCTCGGCGACGAACGGGCCACCCGGTTCATGGACGATTTCGCCGGCCAGTGGCTGCACCTGCGCAACATCGACGACCAGGCGCCAGACGGCGCCCTTTTCGCCGGGTTCAACGATTCGTTGCGGAAGGCGATGGTCACCGAGACCCAACTGTTCTTCCGGAGCCAGGTCGGCGCGGACCGGCCGGTCACTGAGCTGCTCTCAGCCGACTACACGTTTCTGAACGAGCAGCTGGCTCGCCACTACGGCGTCGAAGACCTGTATGGCAGTCACTTCCGCCGACACGAGTGGCAGGACGATCGACGTCACGGGCTCCTCGGCCAGGCGAGCCTGCTGACGGTGACCTCCTACGCCAACCGCACGTCGGTGGTGCTGCGCGGGTTGTGGGTGCTCGAGACCCTGCTGGGCGCGCCGCCTCTGCCCCCGCCGCCGAACGTGCCGCCGCTTCCAGAGAGTGACCGGCGCGCGCCGACGTCGCTGCGAGAGCGGATGGAGCAGCACCGCGCGAGTCCCGTTTGCGCGACCTGCCACACGCAGATGGACCCGCTCGGGTTCGCGCTCGAGCACTACGATGCGATCGGTCGCTGGCGCGAAACCGACGGTGGGGCGCCGATCAACGCCACCATCACCTGGCAGGGAGACACGATCGACAGTCCCCGTGCGTTCCGCGAGATGCTGCTCGGATCGGGTGACGAAGTTGTCCGCACGATCACCGAGAAGCTGATGACCTATGCACTCGGTCGTGGCGTGGATCATGCCGACGCCCCGGCGGTGCGTCGGATCGTGCGCGAGCTCGCCGAGTCTGACCATCGGTGGTCCGCCCTGGTGCTCGGGATCGTCGAGAGCGAACAGTTCCAGCGCCGCCGTGCGCCAGAGGCCGCAGACGCCAGCGCCGCTCAGTAGCGTCAGCCAAAGCCTGAAACCCAAAGCCCCGGTTTTTACCATGTTCATCACCAAGACCCACTTGCCCCGACGGACCGTACTTCGTGGCCTTGGCGCCAGCCTCGCGCTACCGCTGCTCGATGGCATGGTGCCCGCGCTCACGGCCCAGAGCCGCACTGCGGCGGCGCCGGTCAAGCGGCTCGGCGTGTTCTACGTGCCCAATGGCATGTCGATGCCCTACTGGTATCCCGCCAGTGAGGGGCCGCTCGACGGGATGCCGCCGATTCTTCGGTCACTCGAGCCGTTTCGCGATCGGGTGCTGATCTGCGGCGGACTCGACGACGAATCGGCGAACCTGGTCAAGGGTGGCGGCGACCATGCGCGGTCGGCCGGAACGTTTCTCACCTGTGTGCCCTACAAGATCACGACCGGGGCTGACGTTTCGGCGGCGGTGTCGATGGATCAGATTGCGGCGCGTGAGCTGGCGAAGGAGACACAGATTTCGTCGCTCGAGCTCGGGATCGAGTCGAACGCCATGGTGGGCAATTGCGACGGTGGGGCGAGCTGCGCCTACACCAACACGATCGCCTGGCGGACGCCCACGACCCCGCTTCCGATCGAGAACGACCCCCGAGCCGTGTTTGAGCGGCTGTTTGGGACGACCGGCAGCACCGACCCGGCCGCGCGGCAGGCTCGATTGGAGCGGGACCGCAGCATTCTCGATCTGGTGAACGAGGAACTGGCGGGCCTGGAGCGGGTCATCGGGCCGGGCGATCGACTGAAGCTCGACGAGTACCTCGAGTCGGTGCGCGACATCGAGCGTCGGATCTCGATGGCCGAGGAGCAGAGCGCCCGCGAGCTGCCGGTGGTCGATCAGCCGGTCGGCGTGCCGAGCGATTACGCCGAGCACGCGAAGCTGCAGATGGACCTGCTGGCGCTGGCGTATCAGACCGACCTGACCAGGGTCAGCACCTTCATGCTGGCGCGAGAAGTCAGTGGGCGGGCCTACCCCGAGATCGGCGTGCCGGATTCGCCCCATCCGCTCTCGCACCATCAGGACGAGCCAGCGAAGCTGGAACGACTGCACAAGATCAACGAGTACCATCTGCAGCAGTTCGCCTACCTCGTGGAGAAGATGGACGCGCTGCCAGAAGGCGATGGAAGCCTCCTGGATTCGACCCTCTTCATGTATGGCACCGGTATCAGCGACAGCAACACGCACTTCCACGATGACCTGCCGATCGCGCTGGTCGGTGGGCGCGCGGCCGGAATCAGGGGCGGGCGCTACATCCGCTACGCGGAGGACACGCCGCTGGCGAATCTCCACGTGTCGATCCTGGAGATGCTCGGGGTGCCGGTCGAGGCGCTGGGCGACAGCACCGGGAAACTGGATCGGCTGACGAATCTATGATCGCCGTCCGCCGCGTCTGGGTGCTGCTCGTCGCGGGGTTGGGAGTGGCGGCCGCGGCGGGGGCTCAGACCGCCGATCGCGCCTATCCCATCTTCACTCCGGAGCATCTCGACGCGACGATGAAGACCTTGGGGCCCAATGTGGCCGGGGTGCGCGCGGCGATCCGGGCCGGCGATACGACCCTGGCTAAAGAGCGGGCGATCCGAAGTCGAGAGCAGCTCGCCACCACCATCACGTTCTGGCGCGATCGGGGCCGCGACGACGCCGTCCGGACCCTGCGAGACACCCTGCGGGCGCTCGACACTCTCGACACCGCGTTGTCCGAGACGCCCACCGACATGGCCACGGTGGATGCCGCCGACGAATCCGTCGGCAACGGGTGCACCGCATGCCACGCGATCTACAGACAGGGCGAGAACGGAGACTTCCGGCTGAACGAGGCCGCGCTACGCTGACGGGGACGACGATGCGACGACTGATCGGGTTCGTGCTACTGGGGTTGGCCGTGGGATGCGCCCCCGCCGAGGAGGCGCCCACCGCGGAGGGAGCGATGGAGGAGACCGCCGAGGAGGCGCCGGTGGATCCGACCGCGGTCCGGCCGTTCACGATCGATGTGCCCCAGGCGGTGCTCGACGATCTGCAGGTAAGACTCGAGCAGACGCGGCTACCGGACCAGCTCGACGGCGCGGGCTGGGACTATGGCACCGAGCTCGACTACTTCACGGAATTTCTGACCTACTGGCGTGACGAGTTCGACTGGCGCGGGGCCGAGGCCCGGCTGAACGAGTTCGACCAGTTCAAGACGGTGCTGGACGGACTCGACACCCACTTCATCCACCAGCGATCGCCAGAGCCGGGCGCGATACCGCTCATCATCACGCACGGGTGGCCTGGCTCGGTCGCCGAGTTCACGAAGATCATCGGCCCGCTGACCGATCCGGTGGCCCATGGCGGCGACGCGGCCGATGCGTTCCACGTCGTGGCGCCGTCGATGCCAGGGTACGGCTTTTCGGACAAACCGACCCAACCTGGGTTCGGGCCCGAGCAGATCGCCGAGGTGGGCGCCGCTTTGATGGAGCGGCTGGGCTACGAGCGCTACGGCATCCAAGGCGGGGACTGGGGCTCGATTGTCAGCCGGTGGCACGCCTTCAACTACCCGGACCGGGCCATCGGTCTCCATCTGAACATGCTGGTGGGCGGACGTCCGCCGGAAGGCGAAGATCCATCGAGTCCCGAAGAACTCGAGCGGGCCAGGTCACGTTCGTCGTTCTACAACACGGCCGAGAACGCGTACGCCCAGATCCAGGGCACGAAGCCCCAGACGGTCGGTTACGCGCTGCACGATTCTCCGTCCGGCCAGGCGGCCTGGATCGTCGAGAAGTTCCGGGCCTGGTGTGATTGCGAGGGTGATCCGGAGTCGGTGTTCACTCGCGACGAGCTGTTGACCAACATCATGATCTACTGGGTGACCGGCACGGCCACCTCGTCGGCTCGCCTGTACTACGAGAGCGGGAATGCGCCGACGTCGCGTCCGATGGGCTACGTCGAGGTGCCGACCGGCGCTGCCATCTTCCCCTACGAGCTCTTCATCACGCCCCGTGCCTGGGCCGAGAGCGCCTACAACCTCGTGCACTGGACCGAGATGGAGCGCGGCGGCCACTTTGCGGCCATGGAGCAGCCCGAGGCGTTCGTCGAGGACCTGCGGACCTTTTTCCGGCCACTACGAGACTGAGGCGAGTGATGACGACAAGCCAAACACCCCAGGCACGCGACGGTCATGGCGTTTCCCGCCGTGTCTTTCTCGGCGCGCTGGGCGCGACGGCAATGGCGCCGCGCGGGTTCGCGCAGGGCGGACCGCCGATTCCGGTCACGTCGATCAACCACATGACGATTAACGTCACCGATCCCGCCCGGTCCCTCGAGTGGTATCAGGGGCTGTTCGGGATGCCGATTGCGGCCTGGCAGGCGGATACCGTCGTGCTGCAGGTAGGCGAGGGGCCGCAGTTTCTCGCCATCGGTGGCGGAGCCAGCGACAACCCGCGGATCAACCACCTGTGTCTCGAGACGCCGGGCTTCGATGCGGATCGGATCGTGGGGATCCTCGAAGATCATGGCGTGTCGTCCGAGCGGACGTCGGGGCCGATGTCGGTGCGAGTGCGGATGCGTGGATCCGAGTTCGGAGGCGCCCCCGAAGGTACGCCGGAGCTCTACTTTGGCGATCCGGACGGGTTGGTGGTCCAGCTCCAGGATCCGTCCTACTGCGGCGGCGCCGGCGTGATGGGCGAGGCCTGTCTTGCGACTCCGGAGCCGGCACCGACCGCCGGGTTGCTCTCGCTCGGCGAATACAACCACTTCACGCTGTTTGTGACCGATGCCGAGCGTTCGATTGCGCTCTATCAGCAACTGTTCGGCCTGCCGATCGACACCTACCAGGGAGCGCTGCCGGTGTTGCGGGTCGGGCAAGGGCACCAGTTCCTGGCGCTGGCCGGTGCCGGACGCGGTCCGACCGGTCCGATCATCCACCACGCCAGCCTGAGCGTGGCCGATTTCGATGTCGATCGGATTTTCGGCGTCCTGGAGGGCTATGGGCTCGAGGTGCTGGGGGAAGGCGGCGCCGCGAGTGGGCCGCTACAGGCGTATGTGACGATGCGGGGACCGGAGCGGGGTGGTGCCGAAGGTGGCACGCCAGAGCTCTACTTCACCGATCGTGATGGCATCCTGATCCAGCTTCAGGATCCGACCTACTGTGGTGGAAACGGCTATCTCGGTGAGGAGTGCGGGACGGTCGAGAACCCCACCGGTCGAAACGCGTGAGCGTCGGCTGGGCCTGACCATCCGCGACGGGGAGAGGACAAGACGATGACGGTACCGTCCGGTGGACTGGCGGGATGGGCGTTCTGGTTGGCCGCCCTCGGCGCCGCCCTCGTCGTGGGCGGGCCGGTCTTGCATCGGGTCGGCGCGCTGGGACTCGGGCCGGCGTTGCTGGCTGTGCCCCTCGGTGTATTTCTGTCCCTCCTGGCGGTGATCCTGACCGCGTTCCTCTTCATCGGCGGTCGCCCGATGCCAGCCGGGCGCACGCCAACCGTCGCCGCGGCGGGGCTGGCGGTCCTCACCGGCGTCGTGCCCCTGATGCTGGCGATACCTGGCCTCGGCGTCCCGCCGATTCACGACATCACGACCGACCCGGACGACCCGCCCCAGTTCCAGGCGGTGCTGCCGCTCAGGGGCGAGACATCCAATCCGCTCGATTATCCGCCCGAGACTGCCAGCGCCCAGCGTGGGGGTTATCCCGACGTCAGCACGATCACGCTCTCCGGCGAACCGGCGGCGCTCATCGAGCGTTCCCGTGCGGTGGCCACCGAGCTCGGGTGGGACATCGTGGACTCTGACCCGGCCGGCGGACGTCTCGAAGCGTCGGAGACGACCTTCTGGTTCGGCTTCATCGATGACGTCGTGGTTCGCATCCGCCCGGCGGGCGGAGGAAGCGAGATCGACGTCAGGTCCGTTTCCCGGGTTGGCGTGAGCGACCTCGGTGCCAACGCGGCCCGGATCCGCCGCTTCCTCGACCGTCTTCAGCAGTAACAAGAAGCCGCTTCGCTCGAGGCCGACGCCCAGTGAGCGGCGCTTCAATCTTCGCCTTGATAAAAAAACGAACGTTCGTGCTATTGTTTTGGCGTGAGCAAGGGCGACCAGACGCGCGCCGCGATTCTCGACCGGGCACTCGACCACTCGACCGAGGTCGGGCTGGAAGGGCTGTCTGTTGGCACCCTCGCCCGAAAGGTCGGGCTGTCCAAGAGCGGCCTCTATGCCCATTTCGATTCCAAGGAAGACCTGCAACGGCAGATTCTCGATACGGACGCGGTGCGGTTCGTCGATCGGGTCGTGCGTCCCGCGCTCGCGGCGCCGCGCGGAGTGCCGCGAATAGAGGCCTTCGTCGCTCGGTGGCTCGACTGGTCGTCGTCGGGGCTCGCCGGTGGGTGTCCGTTCGTGTCGGCGGCGACCGAGTTCGACGACCGCCCGGGACCGGTTCGGGACACCCTTGTCGGCCACCTGCGGACCCTGACCGAGACCATTGCGACGTCCGCCGCTTTGGCCGTCCAGGAGGGGCACCTCAAGGACAACCTCGATGTCGACCAGTTCGCGTTCCAGATCTGGTCGATCCTGCTCGCCTATCACCACTACGCCCGTCTGCTGGATGACGTCGCGGCGAGGGCACGCGCGGAAACCGCCTGTGCCGAGCTGATCGACGCCGCTCGAGCCGACTGACCCCGTTTCAAGGAGACACACGAATGCACGCAACACCCCCGTCCCCCCGGACCTCGCTCAGCAGCCTCCTCGGCCGCGCCCTCGAGGGACTGACCCCTGACCTTGGTCCGTTGGACCTGCGCGTGTCGGAGGGGGAGCTACGTGAAGACCTCGATCTCGGGCGACCGGCCGCCACCCTCCCGGTCGGGGGCAAGGCCGGGGCCGTGCGATGAATCTCTATCTCCGGCTGCTGGCCATGTTTCTGTCGGTGCGGTGGAAGGGCGCCGTTCCTCCGCTGGCTGAGTTCCGGTCCAGCCACCTCGTCTGGCCCAATGACCTCGACCTGCTGGGCCATATGAACAACGGGCGGTACTTCACCATCACCGACCCGGTGCGGATCGAGATGCTCATTCGCGCTGGGGTGTGGGCCGTTCTCCGTCGCCAGGGTCTCCATCCGGTGTTGGCCGGCGAGACCATCCAGTTTCGTCGCGCCCTCAAGCCGTTTCAACGCTACGAGCTGCGGACCCGGACTCTTGGCTGGGACGAGAAGTTCTTCTATGTCGAGCACCGCTTCATGCGTGGCGAGACCGTGCATGCCCTGGCGCTGGTCAAGGTCCGTCTGGTTGGGGCGGGACGACCGAAGCCGATCGACATCCTGCGCCAGGTAGACCCGACCGCGCCGGAAGTAAACATGGTCGGCGTGATCGAGAAGTGGAACGCCAGCTCGGACGAGCACTGGGCCGAACTTCACGCCGCTTAGGGTTCTGAGCGTTCTTGCGCGCGCGCGCCCCGCAGAATGCCTTCCAGCCCCCGGTTTCCTTCGTGACAGGCGAACTCGTAGAGTGGGAGCTCCGTGCGTTTCATCGGCACCGCGGCCGTGAATGGAGAGACGAAGGTGCCGGGGTCCGTCACCGTGAATTCATAGAGCAGCGTCTGGTCGTCGACTCGCGTCAGACGTTCGGTCAGGTGCAACGTGTCGCCGGTGCCGAGCGCCATGCCGAGGGTGTTGAAGCTCCCGATCCGGTCCGTGAAGTTGACGCTTTCGATGACGAGGGTCTCGCCGTCCCATCGGCCGCGCGAGTCGCCGAGCCACTGCGGCACTGAGGTGGGAAGATGCGGACGACCGTCCAGAGGTACCACCCGCGCTTCGTGCACCATTTCGGTGAACAGCACGACATGATCGGGTGTCTGGAACACCATCAGATTGTTGTTGTACGCGCTGGGCGTGATCGGTGGGCCCGTGCTGAATCCGCTGAGGCACCGTTCGCCCACCCCAAGGTCTTCCGGGCCGTACGCAGGGGTGTTCCGGGACTGGCGGAGCCGCACCGGTCGCGCGCGCCCGTGGTCTTCCTGATGTTGGCGGGCAGCCGGCGTCAGGGCCGGGATGCGGCCGTCGGGCGGGTCGACGATGAGCGAGGTCCTCCGGTCCGACGTCAGCTGCGTCCCGTTGTCCAGCCACCAGGCCGCGTGCACGCTCGTCGGCGCCAGCGGGTTCCGTTGCCGTCGTTCGAGCGTCGCCGCTTCATAGGCGGCCGCCTCCTCCTCGTTCCAGACCGAGGTATCGGCGAGATCCGCCGGGCGCTCGAGCGGCGTCATCGTCCGGAAGTCCCAGATACCCACCAGGTCTGGGGCGCCCCAGGCGGTTCGCGGAGGCTCGGCCGACGTCTGCGCGTGTGCCGTTACGGGGAGGGCCACGCTCAGCAGGGAGACGAACAGGACGTGGATGCGCATCGGAGGGTGACCGGAGAATACACCACCGACTGCGATATTTTCCCGGTCACATGCCAGCTGATCGGCCGCTCCTGGCCCGCCGCGTCCCAACTATAGGGCCAGCACCGTCGTTTGCCGGGTCGCCCCGGATGGCACGGGCCTTGCGCTTCCTTGGGCAACGAAGAAGGGCGCACTCGAATGCGACATCTACTGCTCGGACTCGTCCTGGCCGGCCTGACCGTGACTGGCGCCGCGGCCCAGACCTCGCTCGAAACCCCACCCGTTGGTACCATGGCGCAGGTCATGCGCGGCCTGTACTTTCCGAACTCGAACATCATCTTCGACGCCCAGATGCGGGATCCCGGCGCTCCACCCGAGCCGGCGGCCGAAGGCGACACGGTGACGGCCACCTTCTCTGGCATCTATACCGGGTGGCCGGTCGTCGAAAACGCCGCGCTCCTCCTGGCCGAGGGGGCAAGCTTGATCAACAAGCCGGGGCGACTGTGCGAGAACGGCCGGATGGCGCCGGTCGGACGCTACGACTGGCTCCGCTGGTCGAAGGAAATGGCAGATGTGTCCTGGGACATCTACCAGGCGGCGCTCGCCAAGGATCAGGAGCACTGACCAACGACCTCGCCCAGGCGTGCTACAACTGCCACCGGGTGTATCGGAGCAACGCACAGGCGAATCGGTTGCGCTGCCTGGGGAGCGGCATCGTGCTCCCGCGCTAGGGCCTACCCCCCGGAGGGGATTCCGGGGCAGAATAGCGGACCTCGCGCGAGCTTCCAGATGCGATGCAGTGACGAGCGGGTCGAGGGAGAGGTCGTCGTGCTGTCGCTGGCGGTCCAGGGGCTTGGCGACGTGACCACGGGGGTGATCGAGCGCGTGCGGGATCTGGTAGCCGACGGCTTTCGCCGGTTCGTGTTGAATCTCGACGGACTGGCCGGACTCGACAGCCACGCGCTCGGCGATCTGGTGGCCAGTCAACAGGCGGCTGAGATCGCCGGCGCGCGGGTGGCGCTCTGTCATGTCCACCCGTATGTGTCCGAGCCGCTGGCGATCATGAACGTCGATTCGCTCTTCGACACGTTCGAGACGGTGGAGGACGCCGTCCGCGGTCTGTCCTGACCACCCCTGCGTCCGGATGTCTTTCCCAGACCTGCGCGCGTTCCTCGACCGCCTCCGCCGAGACGGCGACCTCGTCGAGGTCTCGGTGCCGGTTCATCCAGCCCATGAGGCCGCCGAGATCCATCGTCGGGTCGTGGCCGCGGGAGGGCCGGCCCTGCTGTTCACCAGACCGACCGGCGCGGACTTTCCGCTGGTCACGAACCTGTTCGGGACCGCGCGACGCGCGGAGCTCGCCTTCGGCGAGCGGCCTCAGCGGTTCATCCGTCGACTGGTCGAGACCGTGGAGACCGCGCTGCCGCCCACGATCGGAAGCCTCTGGGGGGCGAGGGACGTGGGGGCTCAGGTGCTGAAAGTGGGTCTGCGGCGAGGGCGTCGCGGACCGGTGACCGAGGTGGTCACCGATGATGTGCGCCTGGACCGTTTGCCCGCTCTCACGACCTGGCCCGAGGATGGCGGTCCCTTCATCACGTTGCCGCTCGTGTTCACCGAGCATCCCGATGGTCGCGGACACAACCTCGGGATGTATCGACTCCAGGTGCACGATGCTACCTCCACCGGCATGCACTGGCAGATCGGCAAGGGCGGTGGGTTCCACTATCGCGTGGCCGAAGATCGCGGCGAGTCGCTGCCGGTCACGGTGTTCCTCGGGGGGCCGCCGGCCTTGACCCTCGCCGCCATCGCTCCGCTCCCGGAGAATGTGCCGGAGCTGTTGCTGGCATCGCTGATCGCCGGCGAGCGGCTCGGTCTGGTCGAGGGCGCCGGCCCGCACCCCCTGGTCGCGGGCGCCGAGTTCGCGTTGATGGGCAGCGTCGCGCCAAATGTCCGTCGGCCGGAGGGCCCGTTCGGCGACCACTACGGCTACTACTCCCTGACGCACGACTATCCGGTCTTCCAGGTGTCGCGGATCGCGCGCCGTCGTGACGCGATCTTCCCGGCCACGGTCGTGGGCAAGCCGCGTCAGGAAGACTTCTTCATTGGAGACCTGCTCCAGGAGTTGCTGTCTCCGTTGTTCCCGTTGGTGATGCCCGGGGTGATGGATCTCTGGTCCTACGGCGAAACGGGCTATCACTCGTTGTCGGCGGCCGTGGTCAAGCAGCGCTACGCGCGTGAGGCGATGGCGAGCGCTTTCCGTATCCTGGGCGAAGGGCAGCTGTCGCTGACCAAGTTCCTGCTCGTGACCGACCAGTCGGTCGACCTGAAGGATTTTCGGGCGACGCTCGAGCACGTGCTGGCGCGGACCAATCCCGAGACCGACCTCTATGTGTTCTCCAACCTCTCCATGGACACCCTGGACTACACCGGTCCGGAGGTGAACCTGGGGTCGAAGGGAATCTGGCTCGGGCTTGGCGATCCGGTGCGGACGCTGCCCGAGAGCTTCACGCCGTCAGAACTGCCCTCCGGGTGCGGGCCGGTGGAGGTGTTCTGCCGCGGCTGCCTCGTCCTTGGCGCGCCGCCCAAGGCGGAGGATCCGGACGTGGCCAGCCGGGTCGCCAGTCATCCGGCGTTCGCCGACTGGCCACTGGTGGTGTTGACCGACGAGCCGGCGCGGGCGGCCCGCAGCGCCATGAATTTCCTGTGGACGACGTTTACCCGGTTCGAGCCGGCCGCTGACGTGCACGCCGCAGCGACCCGGGTCGTGCGTAACCACCTCGTCTATACCCCACCGATCGTGATCGACGCGCGGCTCGCGCCCAGCTTTCCTGACGAGCTGCACTGCGCTCCGGAGGTCGCCGAGACCGTCTCGAACCGCTGGAACGAGTACTTTCCAGACGGTCGAGTCGAGATGGGTGACGCCGAGCGCGGCCACCTCGACTGATCCGGCTGGACAACCCCGGGCGGCGGCAGTAGGGTCGATACATGGGTGCGCTCACGATCCGAACGGCACTGCTCACCGCCGGACTCCTCGCCGCGCTGGGAAGCCCCGCCGCCGCGCAGCAAGAACTGGAGATCGAGAATCTCGAGGGCGTTCGTGAGGTCAACGTCGTCGTCGAGGATCTCGCCGACGATGCCGAGGACGCCGGGTTGACCCGTCGCAACCTGCAGAACGCCGCCGAGGCGGCCCTCGAGGCGTGTGGCATCGAGATCGGGGGCAGCTCGGCTGACCTGTATATCAACGTAGCGACTCACCAAGGGTCAACCGGGCTCTTCGCCTACTACGCCCGGGTGTCGTTGCAGCAGATGGCGACGATCGAGGGCAACCAGTTGCGAGCGCTGCTCGACACGTGGGACATGGCGAGTCTTGGCGCCGTCGGCGGCGCGAACCTGCCACAGGTCGAGGGTGTGGTGGTGCAGCTGGTGGAGCTGTTCTGTGACCAGTACTTCGAGATCAACGAGCCGCGTCGGCGGTAAGTCACCACGCCGTGGAACTTCTGCGGCGCTATAATCGTCTTTACTGAGCGTCATCCGACGCTGGTGGGCTCTCCCGTCCACCGCCTTTCGCTGCAGGAGAGATTCATGCGGAATCATGGTGTGGCCCTGGTCCTCGCGCTCGCGCTTATTGCCGGTGTCCCGTCGCCCGGGGCGGCCCAGGACGTCACGTTCACCGAACACGTCGCGCCGATCTTCTTTGAGAGCTGCACGACCTGCCATCGACCGGGCCAGGTGGGGCCGATGTCGCTGCTGACCTACGAGGACGCGCGGCCGTGGGCCCGCTCGATCAAGCAGAAGGTGGCCGACCGCGACATGCCGCCCTGGGACGCCGACCCCTCGATTGGGGCGTTCGTCAACGATCGCAGCCTGAGCGCCGACGATATCGCCACCATCGTTGCCTGGGCCGATGCCGGGGCTCCTCGGGGCGACGAGGCGGCCATGCCGCCGTCGCCGTCCTACGCCGACAGCGAGTGGACCATCGGCCAGCCGGATGCCGTATTTGCCATTCCCCCCTTCGAGGTGCCGGCTGAGGGGATGGTCGACTACACCTACTTCGAGGTGCCGACGAATCTGACCGAAGACAAGTGGGTCCGGGCGATCGAGGTCAAGCCGGGCGCCATGGCCGCCGTGCACCACATCATCGTCACCCAGCGCGCCGAGCTGAGCGAGGAAGAGATCGCCGAGCTGCGGAGATTCGATCCGGGTATCCGTCTGGACCGTGAGCTGATGCCGGGGCGCGAGATCGAGTGGAATCCCGGCGTGGCGGCGCTCGAGGGACGGGGCAAGGGCACGTCGCTTGGCGGCACGACTGTGGGCAACGACGGCGTCTCGGTGTTCCAGCCGGGTACGGCCCGCCTGCTTCGCGCCGGCACGACCTTGGTCTTCGAGATGCACTACACGCCGACCGGCGAGACCCACATCGACGAGTCGAAGATCGGCCTCGTCTTCACCGATGAGCCGCCGACCCGGACCGTCATGGATGGCGCGATCGTCCACGGCCAGTTCACGATCCCGCCCGGCGAGTCGAACTACAAGATCGAGGCGGACCTGACCTTCGCCAAGGACGCCAAGCTGCTCAACCTCTTGCCGCACTCGCACCTCCGCGGCGTGCGGTGGGACTACGAGGCGGTGTACCCGGACGGGCGTCGCGAGCCGCTTCTCTCGGTGCCGACCTACGACTTCAACTGGCAGATCGACTACATCTTCGAGGAACCGGTCGAGATGCCTGCTGGATCGAAGATCCACGCCGTGGCCTACTACGACAACTCCGCCGCCAACCGTTCGAACCCCGACCCGACCGCCGAGGTTCGTTGGGGCGAGCAGACGGACGAGGAGATGTTCTTTACCGCGTTGTCCTACCTGCTCGACGAGGAGGACGCGGAGGAGACGCAGCAGGAGCAGTAGGTCCTCTGCGAGCGCGGTTTTCTGGGCCGTGTCGGTCGTTAGACCGACACGGCCCTTTTTTCGTACGCCGCATCCCCTGGCGGGAATATCGAGTCGTAGGGTCAGGTCTCTCTATACAGCAGCGGACAACGCGCTGAGGAGGACACGATGTTCTTGAACTTGAGAAACGGACGTTGGTTGGCGGCGGGCGTGATTGCGGTGCTGGGGATGTTCGCGGCCGTGGCCGCGGCGGTAAGCCAGCCGCTCGAGGGCCGAGGTCGGTCCGGGCGGATGATGCGTGGTCCCGGCGGACCCGGCGGGATGGGTCTTCCGCTGGGGCGTCTCGACCTCAGTGAGGATCAGCGCGCGCAGGTGCGGAACGTGATGGAGCAGAACCAGGCCGCGCTCCGCGAAGCCGAGGGCCGCGTTCGCGCGGCACGTGGTGCGTTGTCCGAAGCGGTCAACGCGGACGTGTTCAACGAGGGGGCGATCCGGGCCGTTGCCAACGAGCTGGGCCTGGCCGAAGGCGAGGCGGCGATCCAGCGCGCCTACGTGCGAGGCCAGATCTGGCAGCTCCTGACCCCTGACCAACAGGCGGCGGCGCTCGAGGCTCAGGCGGAGTTCGATGAGCGGAGAGATCACCGGCGTGAGCGGATGCGCGAGCGTCGAGGGCGGCGCGGGGGCGCCTAGCGGGCCGTCGGTCCACCTTGCGGCTGGCGGCGCTCCTCCGTGGCAGCGCCGCCAGTCGCTAGTGCACTAGCTGTCCAGCTCCGCCTTCATCTCGCGCCAGGCATGGCGCGCCTCTTCCACCGACCCCTCGTCCTCGATGGTTGTGATGTCACCCGGATCCGTATCCAGCGTGACGGCGCGTAGCACGCGGCGCATGATCTTGCCGCTTCTCGTCTTTGGCAGCATCGAGACGAAGTTGAGCTCGCCCACCACCGCGACCGGGCCGAGCTCTCGTCGCAACGTGGCCACGATCTCGTCACGCAGCGTATCCGAGCCGGTGTGTCCTTGCTTCAGGAGCACGAAGGCGGAGACGACCTCTCCCCTGGTCTCGTCGGGGCGGCCGATCACGCCGCATTCGGCGACGGCCGGGTGCTTGAGGCAGGCGCTCTCCACCTCGATGGTGCCGATGCGGTGTGCCGCGATCTTGATGATCTCGTCGGCTCGGCCTCCGAACCAGACGTACCCGTCCTCGTCGACCCGGGCCGAGTCGCCGCTGTAGTAGAACCCTGGGATCTTGTTCCAGTAGTCGTGCCCGTAGCGTTCCGGTTCACCCCAGAGGGAGGCCACCAGCCCGGGGAACGGACGTCTGATGACCATGATGCCCTCCTCGTTCGACTCGCAGGGCGTGCCGTCCTGATTGACGACGGCCGCATCGATTCCCGGCAGCGCCATGGTGGCCGACCCCGGCTTGATCGGCAGCATCCCCAGCCCATACGGATTCCCGAAGATCGGCCCGCTGGTTTCGGTTTGCCACATGTGATCGATGACCGGGATCTGGCCCTGCAGGATCGTGTTCTGGAGCCAGTCCCAGGCGGGTGGATTCAGCACTTCCCCCGCCGAGAAGATCCGCGAGACCCGGCTGTGGTCGATACTGCTCAACGGCTCGTCCCCGTAGCGCATCAGCGCCCGGACCGCAGTGGCGGACGTGAAGATTCCGGTGGCACCGATCTCCTCGACCACCGCGCGCCAGACGCTGTCCGGCTCCGGATAGTCGAGGGCGCCCTCGAAGACGACCGTGGTGCAGCCGACGAGCAGCGGGGCGTAGACCATGTACGAGTGGCCGACGATCCAGCCGATGTCCGAGGTGGCCCACCAGACGTCGGTCGGACGCATGCCGAAGCACCACCTGGCCATGCTGGCGATGTGGACCTGATAGCCGCCATGGACGTGCACCGCAAGTTTCGGTTTCGCGGTGGTGCCGGAGGTCGCCAGGATGAATGCCGGTTCGTTGGACTCCATCGATTCGTACGCGTCGTCCTGTCCCGCGCCGCCGGCGAGGAACTGCATCCACGACAGCTCGCGGGGCGCATCGAGCGGCGCGGGCTCGGCTGACCGCTCCAGCACGACGATCCGTTCGACCGGGTGCCCCGGCGCCGCAAGGGCCTGATCAACGATCGGTTTGAGCGGCACGTCCTTGCCCTTGCGGTAGGTGATGTCGGCCGTGAAGACCACCTTGGACCCGCTGGCGTTGATCCGGTCGGAGAGGGCCTGCGCGCCGAAGCCGGCGAACACCACCGAGTGGATGGCCCCGATCCTGGTACACGCCAGCATCAACACGACCGCTTCGGGACACGTAGGCATCGACAGCGTGACCCGGTCGCCCTTGCCGACCCCCAGGTCCCTGAGCGCTGCCGCGACCCGTCGCACCTCGTGCTGGAGCTGCGCGTAGGTCAGCACCACCCGCCCGCCGCGTTCGTCGAGCGAGACCAGCGCCGCGCGCCCGCCTTCGCCTGCGGCCACGTGGCGGTCTACGGCGTTGTAGGACAGGTTCGTCCTGGCGCCGAGAAACCAACGGAATGACGGGGCGTCAGCCTGGTAGACCTGATCCCAGGTCCGGAACCACGGAAGTTCACGGGCGGCGCGTTCCCAGAAGCCTTCCGGGTCCGAGAGCCCGTCTTCAAGCCATCGTCGCAGGGTTGGTGTCGTGAGCTGCATCGTTCGGAGTATACCTGCGGCGTTCCGCCGCAGCGGGCCGGGATAGACTGACCGGATGTCCCGCGAGCTGAGGGTCGGACTGCACGCCGCCATCGTCGCCGTGACCGGCGAGCAGCCACGGGTGCTGACCGTGCCCGATCTGGCGGCGAATCTGCCGGCCGCCTTGCCGTTCGGTCCACTGGACCCGGATCAACATCGCACTCTGGAGCTCGGTCTTCGAGCCTGGGTGCAGGAGCAGACGGGGATGGAGCTGGCCTATGTCGAGCAGCTCTATACGTTCGGAGATCGCGATCGCGCGAGTTCGGATGCCGCTGGTGCCCGGGTGCTGGCCGTGGCGTATCTCGCGCTGGTCCGGGAGCGTCAGCTGGCCGAAGGGCGCGGCGCCGCCTGGGAGTCGGTGTACGCCGTGCTCCCATGGGAGGACCGTCGTCAAGGCGAGCCGGACGTGCTCCGCGACCAGATCCGTCCAAGACTGGCGACCTGGGTGCGGGCCGGGGCGGACACCGCCATGCGCCGCTCGCGGCGTGGGCGCGTCGACATCACCTTCGGGAGCGAGTCGGCTGGATGGGACAGCGAGCGGGTGCTCGACCGCTTCGAGTTGCTGTACGAGGCGGGTCTGGTGGCCGAGGCGTCTCGAGACCAGTCCCGCTCGACCGGCGGAACGCCGGACCCCGGCGTTGGTGAGCCGCTGGCGCTGGACCACCGTCGGATCCTGGCCACCGCGCTGGGACGGCTCAGGGGAAAACTGAAGTACCGACCGCTGGTGTTCGAGCTGCTGCCTGAGACCTTCACCCTGTTGCGGCTCCAACACACGGTCGAGGCGCTGGTTGGAGTGCGCCTGCACAAGCAGAACTTCAGACGCCTCGTCGAACGTGGCCGACTGGTCGAGGGGACCGGGCGGCTCGAGTCGGCGACCGGCGGAAGACCGGCCGAGCTTTTTCGCTTTCGTCGCGATGTGCTGCACGAGCGGCCCGCGCCCGGCGTCGGTCTTCCCGGACTTCCTCACGGCCGGTCGCGGCGCGTCTGACCCGAGCCCGCCAACTTGACACTTCTTATACTCAGATCTAGAATAACAAGGCGTTAATTCTCAATTTGAGCATAATAAGAACCATGTCATCTCTACTTCACACCGACGCCCAGCTGGAATACACGCCCGAGGTGGCGGCCGCCACCGCCGAGCTCTATGAGCGGGTGCGGACGGTCGTGCCCGAGGTGGAGTGGCCCGTCCATGCGCCCTATATCGCCGCCATCGAACGGCTGAAGGCGGAGCGCGGCGCGGTCGTGCTCGCGCACAACTACCAGACGCCCGAGATCTTCCACGGGGTCGCCGACCTCGTGGGCGACTCCTTGGCGCTCGCTCAGCAAGCGGCCGAGACCGAGGCCGACGTCATCGTGATGTGTGGCGTGCACTTCATGGCTGAAACGGCCAAGATGCTCAGCCCCGACAAGACGGTGCTGATTCCGGACCTGGAGGCCGGGTGCTCTCTCGCCGCGTCGATCGCCGGCGCCGACGTGAGACTCCTGCGGGAACGCTATCCCGGTGTTCCGGTGGTGACCTATGTCAATACCTCGGTCGAGGTGAAGGCCGAGTCCGACATCTGCTGCACGTCGTCGAATGCGGTCGAGGTCGTCGAGTCGCTCGGCGTCGATCGGGTCATCTTCCTGCCCGACGAGTATCTGGGTCGCTACGTCGCCAGCAAGACCGACGTGGAAGTCGTGCTCTGGCAGGGGCACTGTGAGGTGCATGAGCGGTTCACGGCCGACGACCTTCGCGGCTATCGCGACACCTATCCAGGAGTGCAGATCTATGCGCACCCCGAGTGCCCGCCCGATGTGCTGGCCGAGGCCGACTACGTCGGCTCGACGTCAGGGCTGCTCCGTCATGTGGACGAGACACGTCCCGACCGGGTCGTGCTGGTTACCGAATGTTCGATGAGCGACAACGTGGCGGTCGCCCATCCGGAGATCGAGTTCATCCGTCCTTGCAACCTCTGTTCCCACATGAAGCAGATCACACTGCCCAGGATTCATGCGGCGTTGCGTGATTTCAAGCATGAAGTGCTCGTGGATCCCACGGTTGCGGCTCGGGGCCGGTCGGTCGTCGAGCGGATGCTCGAGGTGGGACGTGGCACCGGCGGATGACGATCAGTCGGCTGCCGAATCGTGTCGATCAGGTGAGGACCCACGACGTGGTCGTGGTCGGCAGCGGCGTGGCCGGGCTGACGGTGGCGCTCGAGACGCCCGGGTTGGAGGTGGCGGTCCTGACGCCGGCCCGGCTCGGCGAAGGCGGATCGAGCCCGATGGCGCAGGGCGGCGTGGCCGCGGCGGTGGGGCCAGGAGATTCTCCCGCCTCGCACGCCGCCGACACGCTGGCCGCGGCCGATGGGCACGCCGATCCGACCCGAGTGCGCACGCTGACCGAAGAGGGACCGGCGCGGGTGGCGGCGTTGCTGGCGATCGGTGCTCGCTTCGACCGGGACCGCCGGGGTGGTCTCGCTCTCGGCCGCGAGGCGGCGCACAGTCACCCCCGGATCCTCCACGCGAACGGTGACGCCACGGGCGCCGAGATCGTGCGGGCGCTTCGCGCGAAGGTGCTCGCGGCCGACCACGTCCGTGGCTACGAAGAGACCACCGCGCAGGAGATCGTCGTCAGCCAGGGACGGGCCGTCGGCGTGCTCGCGCTGGACGGGCGGGGCGCGTTCGTGTTGCACCTCGCCCGCGCCGTGGCGCTGGCCACCGGGGGCATTGGACAGCTCTACCGCTACACGACGAACCCGCGTGGCAATGTCGGCGACGGTCTTGCGATGGCGGCGCGAATCGGCGCTCGACTCGAGGACCTCGAGTTCGTGCAGTTCCATCCGACCGCCTTGGCGGTCGGCGCCGACCCGATGCCGCTGTTGACCGAGGCGCTTCGGGGCGCCGGGGCACGGTTGCTCGACGAGGTCGGTCGTCCGCTCATGCGGGGTCGGCATCCGGCGGGCGACCTCGCCCCACGCGACGTCGTGGCTCGGGCGCTGTGGCACCGGCTGGCCGGCGGTGGCGGCGTTCGGCTCGATGCCCGGTCGGTCGACCGCGATCTCGAGACCGCGTTTCCTACTGCCGTACGCCATTGCCGCGCCCATGGGTTCGATCTGTCCAGGGAGCCGGTGCCTGTAACCCCGGCCGCCCATTACCACATGGGAGGCATCGCCGTTGATGGGGACGGACGGACCACCGTGCCAGGTCTGTGGGCATGCGGCGAGGTGAGCGCGGTGGGCGTCCATGGCGCAAACCGGCTGGCCAGCAACTCGCTCCTCGACGGTCTGGTGTTCGGTGCCCGGGTCGGGCGCGACCTCGTGCGGGCGACGCCCGAGGCGCCTCCGATCAAGGTGGATGTCGCGTCCCGGCGTTTGCAGTTCACGGCCAGGCTGTCGTCGGACGAGGAACTGGCCGTCCTTGCCAGAGTCAGAGGCATCATGTGGGACCGGGTGGGGCTGGTCCGCGACGCTGACGGCCTGCACGAGGCGCGCGCGGCGCTCACCGAGGTCGCCGCCGGGCTGCCGGCGGGTCTGTCGCCGTCTCGTCGTTTCGTCGATGTGGCTCGCCTGATCACCGATGCGGCGCTGGCTCGTCGGGTGAGTCGTGGCGCCCACTTTCGCCGGGACGGGCTGCCCGACGGGCAGGTCCGGGAGACAGGTCGGAGATGACGCCCGCCTCTCGTCGCCCGCCGATGCCCCATCACTACGCCGAGTTCGTCCGTCGCGAACTGGCCGCCGACCTCGGCAGCGCGGGAGACATCACTACCGGTGCGACGGTGCCTGTCGACGCCCGCGGTGAGGGGCAGCTCGTGGCCCGCCAGGAGGGTCGTGTCTGTGGGCTCGAGGTGTCGCTCTCGGTGTTCGACGAACTGTGCGGCGACGCTCGTGGCGCCGTGCGGGTCGAGGTCCACGCCGGCGATGGCGATGACGTCGCCGCCGGTGGGCTGATCGCCACGCTCGAGGGTCCTGCCCGCCTGCTGCTGTCGGGTGAACGGACAGCCTTGAACCTGCTCGGCCACCTGTCCGGCGTCGCGACGGCCACCCGCGACCTCGTCCGCCTCGTGTCGACGGCGGGACCGGCCGCCGTGAGCTGCACCCGCAAGACCACGCCCGGACTCCGCGGCCTCGAGAAGTACGCCGTCCGGGTCGGCGGCGGGGTCAACCATCGATTCGGACTGCATGACGCCGTGCTCATCAAGGACAACCATCGTGCGGTCGCAGGGGGCGTGGCGCCCGCCATCGCCGCCGCGAGGGTCGCGCTCGGCCATCTGGTCAAGCTGGAGGTCGAGGTCGATACGTTGCCGCAGTTGGCTGAGGCGCTCGAGATCGGCGTCGATGTCGTCCTCCTCGACAACATGTCGGTGGATGAGCTGAGCGAAGCGGTCGAGATGGCTCGTGGTCGCGCCATCATCGAGGCATCGGGTGGCATCACGCGAGAAACGATCCAGGCGGTGGCCGCGACCGGCGTCGACGTGATCTCGGTGGGCTGGATCACGCACAGCGCGCCTGCGCTCGACGTGAGTCTGGACCTGACCGTGTCGTGACCGCGAGAGATCGGCGTCGCCGCCTCGACTCTGCGCTATAGTGCTCGGAGTACGTAAGAAGGTGGAGGATTCCTGAACATGCGAATTGCACGACTGGCTGCCCTCGCTGGCGCCATCATCTGTTCTCTGACTATTGCCGTAGGTGGCGCCGCCGCGAACGAGACGCCGACGTTCACCGAGGACGTGGCGCCGGTCCTGTATGAGAACTGCGTGGTCTGCCATCGGGCGGGCGAGAACGCGCCGATGTCCCTCGTGACCTACCAGGAGACCCGTCCCTGGAGTCGGTCGATCAAGAGCAAGGTCGAGTCGGGCGAGATGCCGCCCTGGCACGCCGACCCGGCGGTGGGCGAGTTCACGAACGAACGCGGGCTCTCCGACACCGAGCTCGAGACCATCGTGGCCTGGGTCGACGGCGGTGCGCCAGAAGGCGACCCGTCACGACTTCCCACGACACCTGATTTCGCCAGCGGCTGGCAGATCGGCACGCCGGACGCCATCATCGAGATGCCCGAGGCGTTCGAGGTGGCAGCTGAAGGCGAGATCGCGTACCAGTACTTCACGGCCGAGACCAACTTCACCGAGGACAAGTGGGTGAAGGCGATCGAGGTACGGGCCGGTACCCCAGCCGTCGTCCACCATGTGCTCGCCTACGCTCGCGCCCCTGGCGCCGAGCGGCAGCCGTCCGCCTACAGGCAGATTCCTGTGGGTGCCCGGGCCGAAGCAGCCGCTCGCGCCAGAGCCGAACGTGCGGCGTCTTCTGGACGCCCCACACGCGCACCCGGAAGCGGCCCGGGCACGCTGATCGGAACCATGGCGCCTGGGACCAACCCCATGGTGCTCGACGCCGATGCGGCGTTCCTCGTGCCGAAAGACACCACCATCGTGTTTCAGATTCACTACACGGCGAACGGTGAGACAACCACTGACCGCTCGCGGGTTGGAATGGTCTTCGCCAATGGTCCCCCCGAGAAGGAGATTCGCGTGTCGGCGTTCCTGAACGCCTTCTTCGAGATTCCGGCGGGTGAGGCCAACAAGCGAGTGGACGGCATCATCGAGTTCACCGAGGATGCCGAGATTCACGCGATCTTCCCGCACACTCATGTGCGTGGGAAGCGGTGGCTCTATGAGCTCGTGCACCCCGACGGCCAGCGCGAAACCGTATTGTCGGTTCCGGAGTACGACTTCAACTGGCAGACCTACTACCAGTTCAGCGAACCGCTGAGCGTGGCCAAGGGCACTCGTCTCGAGGCGGCGGCCTGGTATGACAACTCCGAGTCGAACCGCTCTAATCCCGACCCGACCATCGACGTGCGATGGGGCGAGCAAACCTGGGAGGAGATGCACTACACCGGCATCACCTATAGCGTGGAGCGCGAGGCTGACGAATAAGGCGCGAACGACGCGTCCGTAGCCGTACATGACAGAGCCCCGGTCATCGCGACCGGGGCTCTTCTCATGTACCGGTGTTTCGCCGCGAGCTACTGCTCGCCATCAGTGGTCGTCCGAGCCGCCTCGCGCTCGGCCAGACGTCGCTCGTATTGTTCGTCGGTCATGAACGCGATGTCGGTCCAGCCGTGTCCCATCTCATCCATCGTCCGGGCGCCCCATCCGATCCAGGCCGACGGATCGGGGTTGTGTCGATTGTTGGCGGTGTTGTCATGCCACGACACGGTGTGCAGGATCGTGCCCTTCGGGAACAGGTGCGCTTCGGCGAAGGGGTAGACGATTTGCCACGTCTGCTCGTAGTTGGTGACGTCGGTCAACACTTCCCGCCGGCCGTCCAGATGAATCGCCTCGAGCAGCATCCGTGAGCCGCGGAAGTGCATGTGCGGCTGGAAACTGAGGATCAGCGCAGCCTGCGGCAGCGGCCAGAAGCGCTCGTGACGGGCGACCGTGTTGGGCGGGATGCTCATCTGCGCGACACCGTTTAGCGTGTTGTCATCGATGAGCAGCCCGGTCGGCATCCGGTCCGCGTGCAGCGGCAGGTCGACGCCGGCACGCAACAGCCGGTCTTCGACCGCCTCCCGGTTCAGCTCCCAGTCGTGGCCGATACCGGTGCGGAGCCGGTGGGCGGTGACGATGAGCTCGGGGACTTCCCCCTTCGGGTAGAACTTGATCCCAACCTTCTGCCGGTCGATCGTCTCCTCACCCCATGGGTGATAGTGCGGCGCGAAACGGAAGAGGCCTCCGGCCGGGAGCTTCCGACCCGTCCCTTCTGGATAGTACTGACCGGTCGACCCCATTGCGTATTCGATCAGGTCGATCTCACGCGTGTTCGAGCCCATGCCCAGGCGGTACTCGTCGCGGTCCTGGATGTCCTCGGGCACGCTGACGTAGACGTGGGAATGGTGCACGCAACAGTACGCTTCGGGGATGATCTGTACCCACTTCACATAGCGGTCTTCGGTCAAGCCCGGGTCGACGATCTCCGACGGATAGAAGTCTGCGCCCTCGGCGGGGATACGAAAACCTTCCTCCATCTGCACCACGAGGTCCGGTTCCCCGTAGGTCCACTCGGCGAGCTCGTGGAACTCGAGGGGCGGAGGTGCGTCGGAGGGGTTGCCTTGCGGCGCTCCGGCGGCAACCCAGTCGACGATCGTCTGGATCTCGTCGTTGCTCAGCGATGGGTCGGCGACGTAGTCGCCGATGCTTCGGTCGAGGTGCCATGGCGGCATCTGTCTCGCCACGACACGGTCCCGGATGGAGCGTGCCCAGGGGCGGGTTTCCTCGTAGGTCAGCAGCGACATCGGCGCGCCGGTGCCTGCCCGGTGGCACTTCTGACAGGAGCGCTGCAACAGCGGCAACACGTCCCGCGTGAAGGTCGGGTCCGATCCGCTCTGCGCCTGCGCGGGCGAGGCTGGGACAAGGGCCGTGATGACGAGCAGGCTCACGGCGACACCTGCGGACACAACGCGCATGCAATCCTCCCGATGTGGTGACGACCCCGCAAGTCTACCAGGATCATCCGCCCGTCAGGTTGTGAAGGTCCGGTCCCTCGTGATACATCCTGACCTCGGCACGCACGGGAGGACACGATGGATCTCTTCCGCATCTGGGTGGGACGCTCGCTGGTGGTCGGCCTGGCCCTGATGGGCCCGCTCGCGACCACCGGGTTCGCACAGCATGAGCCGGTCTACCCGGTCTATGACGGCTTCCATGTCACCGAAGACGGACTACACGTCATCGCGTTCGCGTACTTCAGTCACAACTTCGAGCCTGTGACGGTGCCGCCAGGCCCCGACAACCGGTTTCTGACGGGAGCCGAAGACCGACAGCAGCCGACGCGCTTTCTGCCTGGGCACAATCGCTACCAGTGCGTCATGGTGATGGGCGAGGACTTCGAGGGCGGCCTACGCTGGCATCTGGAGCATGCGGACGTGGCCTCGGGGACCAGTGAGGACATGCTGCAATACAACTGGGAGCTCGAGTCCGGGTCCGTCCGGCAGATTCTCCGCGACGTGGACCTGGCCGCGGCGCCCCGCGGCGTGTGCCTCAACCGGGCGCCCACGGTGCGCTTTCTCGGTCTGCGGAATGGTCCGGACGGCGCCCCTCCCGAGGTGAGAGTCGAGGTGGGCGCCGAGCTGAAGTTGTTTGGCAGTGTCCGGGATGAAGGCCTGCCTCGTGCCGGCGAGTTGACCAGCCGCTGGCGGTCGCTCACCGGCCCCGGCGAGGTCATCTTCAGCGCGCCGGATGAACCACGGACGCTGGCGACCTTCGATACCGCCGGGAGCTACGAGCTGGAGCTGTGGGCGAGTGACGGCGAACGTGAAGGGATCGGTCGGGTGGTGGTCACCGCGACCGGCGAATAGAGCGAGGCTGATGCAACTCATCTTCGAACAGATCCGGACCGGGGGCGATCGCAACTTCGCCTACCTCTTCGGTGACCGTGAAGCCGGTCGGGGCGTGGTGATCGACCCCTCCTATGCCCCCGATGTCGTCTGCCAGCGCGCGACGGACCAGGGCTTGACGGTGACCCACGTGATCAACACTCACGGTCATCCCGACCATACGGAGGGCAACGGGACGGCGGTCGACATCACCGGCGCTTCCGTTGCCGCTCACCCCGAGCTGCCGGGGGGCGTCGGCCATGCGCTGGCCGATGACGACACGATTGCGGTGGGCGACTTCACCCTGCGCTGTTTGCACACTCCCGGCCACTGTGCCGACCATCTCGTGCTGTATGAACCGTCCGCCAAGCTGCTCATTACCGGCGACCTGCTCTTCGTTGGGAAGGTCGGGGGGACGAAGACCGAGGATGATGCGCGCGTCGAGTGGGAGAGCCTGCAGCGCGTCCTCGAGGCGGTGCCGGATGACGCCACCGTCTGGCCCGGTCACGACTACGGCGCCCGTCCGAGTTCCACGCTCGCGCTCGAGCGGCTGACCAATCCGTTTCTGCGCTGCAAGAACGTGGACGAGTTTCTCGCGCTGCGCACCGGCTGGCGAGACTACAAGCTCCGTCTCGGCTTGAGGTGAGCCGTGGTTGCCGGTCGGGCCCGCGTCTTCAGGAAGGACGCTTCCGCAGCACGTAGATGAATCCCGGGAAGAAGAACGGCGGGGCACACCAGAGTTGTCGAGTTCGGCGAACGCTCCTGGGATGAGTTCTGGGGAGGTCTCAAGCGTGCGGTGCGCCGAGACGCCAAGGTAGCGTCCAGGCGGGGAGTGGTGGCCGAGCAGAGGACGGACCTGGACGCCTGCCGGGCCCTCTACGACCTGTATCTGCACTCCATGCGACGCAACCGAGCCATGCCCAAGTACTCCTGGGCCTGGGTTGATGCCATCAGGCGTCATCTGTGCCCCATTGGAGCCGCCAGGGTGTTCCTGGCGCGTCTCGATGGCGAGGCGATCGCCGGCCTGCTCGTCGTCGACTCGGCCAGTACGCGCCACTATCTCGTCGGCGGCTTCCGGTCGGACACCCTCCGGCATGGTCCCAACGACTTTCTGCTCGCCGAGGCGTTGAAGGACGCGTTCGGCATCGGGCTCGAGCGGTTTGACTTTCTCCCGTCAGGCCCCGGAGATCTCGCTCTGGATCGCTTCAAGCGCAAATGGGGGGCGATGAGGTGTCTGACGGGACGCTGGACCTGACGACCCAGCCATTGCGGCTCGGATTGTGGAATGTGGCCTACCGGCTCGCTGCCACGCCGCCCGTCCGGCGGGCGCTGACGGCGCTCAGAGCCCGTGGCGATGCTCGGGTCACTCGTTGAGAGCGGTCCGGCACGTAGTGGTCAGCGGCGCCACCCCGCTGGCAGGTCGGGTTTTGTCTCCCGGACGATCTCGAGAATGGTCGCTCGCTCGTCGGCGCCCAGGTGTGGATACTCGGTGGGCGCTTTCGTCAGCGCGGCCAGCAGACCGGCATAGATTCGCTCCCGCACGGGGTCGGGCAGCTGATCGAACATCGGGCTGTAGATCAGGTAGCTCAGGCGATAGCGGAACAACCGTGTTTCGAGATCGAAGTCGCGTAGCGATCGCCCTTGCGTGTCGCGAGGGGCGCGGGCCGAAAATGTCTCGCTAAAGGTGGAGACCCCGCGGATCGGCTCCGAGAGAGGCGCTTCGTCCGCGAAGAGCATGTAGCGGACGATCTCGTCCACCAGCGCGGCACGGTTCCGGATCTCGTCGGGATCCAGGGCACCGTCGTGCTCGGCGATCCGGGCCTCCCAGTCGGCTCGCGTGAAGAGATTCAGCAACTGCGTCTGGTGTTCCAGCGTCATCAGCGCCACGAGATCGCTTGTCGGCACCGGGTAGTCGTCCGGATCGATGAACCGATCCAGCGTCGTGAGGTTCTGGTGCGCCGGGTCGACGAGTCCGGCCGGCGTCGAGGGGTCCCGGGCGACCGAGTTGCCTCGATGGTGCTGGGCGCCGTGGCCGCCCGTCACATACCACCCTCCCCACCGGTCCTCCAACGGCGTGCGGTGGTCGGTCACCGACGTATCCAGCGTGAAGTCGGGCCGGCCCGTGGGCGTCGTCGAGACCGAGCCGACATACGGACCGGGAACTCCCAGCGTGGCGGCGGCCTGGTGGCATTGGACGCAGACGTTCGGTAGGGCGAACTGCGGGTCGCCGCCGGTGTCTCGCGCCACCGTATAGAGACGGACACCGTCACCGGGGACAAAGGCCATGAGCTCGATCAGGCCGGTGTCGGGCACGAACCCGATCGACACATGGTCGTTGAAGTACAGCGCCCTCGGTCGTCGGGGATTGATGTGACCGGACAGCAGGCTGGTCTTGGAGAACACCAGGGCCTGGGAGTCGGCCGGCACGTTCAGACGGTCGAGGAGCGCCGGGAGGTAGCCGAACTGGTTGTCGAAGGCGAGCGACTCGGTTCCGGCCTCCACGCGTTCGGCCAGCTGGCCGACCTGATCGTGGAGGGTGGGGCGGTAGAGACGGTGATAGTCGATCGCCGGGTGCCCGGCCGGCAGATTGGCGCGATACGGTCCCCGTGGCGGCACCTGTCCCTCGGCGACTGAGGGCAGGAGTGCGAGCAGGAGCGGGGCGAGCAGACGCCGGGCGACCACCAACGGATTCTACGCCGCCCCGGAGCTGGTGCCACGCCGCGGCCTGAAATCTCCTCGGCTTCGCTCGTTGGATCGGCTACTCTGTGCTCAACCCTGTGGTAGCCATGCGTCTGCTCACGTGTACGGCGGTCTTGTCGTTGGTCGCGGCTGGGGTGAGCTTTGCCCAGTCCGGCACCGGTCGCGCCTTGCTCGACCAATACTGCACGGCTTGCCATAACGACCAGCTCCGTCAAGGCGACCTCTCACTGACCGAGGTCGACCCCGATCGACCAGCGGCGCATGCCCCGGTGCTAGAGAAGGTGGCCCGGAAGCTTCGCGCCGGTCTGATGCCACCTCCAGGGCGCCCCCGACCCGACGCCGACGTGCTCGAGCGCTTCATCCGGGATCTCGAAACCACGATTGACGCCGACGCCGCCCGAGCGCCGAATCCCGGACGACCGGTGCTGCATCGCCTCAACCGCACGGAGTACGCCAACGTCGTCCGGGACCTGGTGGGGCTCGAGGTGCGGGCCGAGACCCTCCTGCCGCCAGACGACATGAGCCAGGGCTACGACAACATGTCGGACGTCCTGACGGTCTCGCCGGCGTTGCTCGAGAGTTACATCTCCGCGGCCGGCAAGATCAGCCGGCTCGCGATCGGGGATCCCGAAGCCACTCCCACGGTCGAGACCTACGTGGTGCCTCAAGCGGTCTCGCAGATGACTCACGTGCCGGGGACTCCGTTCGGTACTCGGGGCGGGCTCGCGGTCACGCACAACTTCCCCGCTGACGGGAACTACGCCTTCAGGTTGTCGTTCTACTACTCGAGCATCGGTCCGATCTTCGGAGACAACATTCCTGCGGAAGGCGAGCAGATCGAGCTCGCGATCGACGGCGAGCGGGTTGCGCTGCTCGATTTCGATCGGAAGCTCAAGACGACCGAGGACCTCCGCACCCCGCCCATTCCGATCACCGCGGGGCCGCATCGGGTGTCGGCCGCGTTCATTCAGCGGGCGGCCGGTCCGGTGCAGGACTTCGTCATGCCGTTCGACCGGGTGCTCGCCGACCTGTCGACCGGACACTTCCCGGGGCTGACGGGCCTGCCCCACCTCAGGAACCTCGGGATCGACGGACCGTACGACGTGACCGGTGTCAGCGAGACTCCCAGCCGAGGACGGGTGCTGCGCTGCCGGCCAACGACGCCGGAGGAGGAGCTCGGCTGTGCCCGGGACATCGTCGGTGAGTTGGCGCGGCGGGCCTTCAGGCGCCCCGTGTCGGAGCGGGATCTCGAACGGCTCCTGATGCTCTACGCGGAGGGGCGGGAAGCGGGTGGGTTCGATGCCGGGATTCGCCTGGCCCTTCAAGCCGTGCTCGCCGACCCGGAATTCGTCTTCCGATTCGAGCGGACCCCACCCGGCGCCGAGGTCGGCGAGAGTTACTCGATCAGCGATCTGGAGTTGGCGTCCCGTCTGTCTTTCTTCCTGTGGAGCAGTATCCCGGATGAGCCGTTGCTCGCGGCGGCCGAGGAAGGGCGTTTGTCCGAGCCCTTCGAACTGGAGCGCCAGGTGCGGCGGATGCTCGAGGACCCGCGCGCCGAGGCGTTGTCAACCAGCTTCGCGTCGCACTGGCTCCGGTTGCAGAACTTGAACGACGCCCACCCGGACGTCTACCTGTTCCCGGATTGGGACGAGAACCTGAACCGGTCGATGCGCCGTGAGACCGAGTTGCTGTTCGATCATGTCGTCCGCGCCGACCGCAGCCTGCTCGAGCTGCTCGACGCCGATTACACCTTCGTGGACCAGCGGTTGGCCTGGCATTACGGGATTCCGAACGTGGTGGGCTCACGTTTCCGACGGGTCGATGTCGCCGCGCCGGAGCGGAGAGGCCTGCTCGGTCACGCCAGCATCTTGACGCTGACGTCGGTGTCCAACCGGACGTCGCCGGTCATCCGGGGCGCGTGGGTGCTCGACGTGTTGCTGGGGACCCCACCCCCGCGACCCCCGGCTGACGTGCCTCCTCTCGAGGAGAGCGAGACGCATCAGGTGTTGACGTCGGTCCGGGATCGGGTGGTGGCCCACCGGGCGAATCCGGCGTGTGCGTCCTGTCACAACGTGATGGACCCGGTCGGGTTCTCGCTCGAGAACTTTGACGCGGTCGGTGCGTGGCGGACGATGGACGGCCCAGACCGGGTCGATCCGTCGGGCACGCTCTACGATGGAACGCCAGTCGATGGTCCGAGCGCGCTGCGCGGCTTCCTGCTGGCCAATGACGATCTGTTTCTCACGAACTTTGCTCGCAACCTGTTGATGTATGCGACCGGCCGGGTCTTCCAGCCCTACGACATGCCGGCCGTGCGAGAGGTCGTGTCCACGGCGGCTACGGCCGACCATCGTTTCTCTGCCTACGTGCTGGGTGTCGTCAACAGTACGCCCTTCAGGATGCGGCGTGCCGACCAGGGGCCCGACGGCGTGGCGGTGCAGTGACCCGGGATCGGGGAAGATAGAAGGAAGGACGCGCGGGAGAACGCGGCATGTACATCACGCGGAAGCACATCTCGAGACGGAAGGCGCTGCGCGGCGTCGGGGTGACCCTGGCACTGCCGTGGCTCGAAGCGATGATGCCGGCACAAACGGCGATTCGCGGGTCGGCAGCGCAGCCCCGCACCAGATTTGCCGCGCTGGAGATGGTGCACGGCTCGGCGGGGAGCACCGGAGAGGGCACCCGGCTCCATTACTGGTCGCCGCGCACCGTCGGTCGCCATTTCGAGACCACACCGATTTTGCGTTCGCTCGAGCCGCATCAGGACTACGTGACGATTGTCATCCACACCGACATCGCTCCGGCGACGGCCCAGACCGAGGCCGAGGCTGGCGCCGACCACACCCGGTCGTCGGCGGCGTTCCTGACCTCGGCTCACGCCAAGATGACCGAGGGTGCCGACATCTACAACGGGATCTCGGTGGATCAGCTCTACGCCCAGGCCCACGGTCAGGACACGCCGCTGCCCTCGATCCAGCTCTGCGTGGAGGATGTGGGCTCGCTGACCGGGGCGTGCGGCTATGGCTACAGCTGTGTCTACGCCAACACCATCTCCTGGTCGTCGCCAACCACCCCGCTGCCGATGGAACGGGATCCGCGCGTGGTGTTCGAGCGGTTGTTCGGGGATGGCGCGACCCCCGAGCAGCGGATGCAGCGCCGAAAGGCCAACGCCAGCATCCTCGATGCGATCCTCGGCAAGGTGGCGGAGCTGCAGCGCGATCTGGACGCCGCGGACCGAGCCCGATTGAGCGACTATCTGGAGGATGTTCGAGAGATCGAACGTCGCATCGAGCTCGTCGAGCGTCAGAACGCCACGCGGCGCGGTCTCGACCTTCCCGACGCACCGGTCGGTGTGCCGGATGCGTGGACGGACCACGTGCGGATGATGTTCGACTTGCAGGTACTGGCGTTCACGACCGACGTGACGCGGGTCTCGGCGTTCAAGATGGGCCGTGACGTCAGCTCACGCGTCTACGCCGACAGCGGAGTGGAGACGCCGTTCCACTCGTTGTCCCACCACGGAAACCGGTCGGACAAGCTGGCTGAGTTCGCCAAGCTGAACGAGTTCCACGTGGACCAGGTCGCCTACTTCATCGATCGACTGAAGAACACGCCTGACGGCGACGGCAACTTGCTGGATCACTCGATGGTGCTCTACGGCAGCCCCATGGGCGATGGCAGCGTTCACAACCACTTGCGGGTGCCGCTGTTCCTGGCCGGCCACGCCAACGGTCAGTTGCAGGGCAACCTCCACGTGTTGTGCGAAGACGGCACGCCTATGGCGAACCTGCTGCTCACGATGATGCACAAACTCGATGTGGGCGTTGACCACGTCGGCGATAGCACCGGCGAGATCCCGATCTGACGATGAAGACGCTGGCATACCTCTTGAGCACGGTGGCTCTCGTCGGCTGGTCCGCCTTGCCGGCCGGCGCCGCCGAGGCGTCCGTCGCGGACGCGGCGCAAGAGGCGGATCTGACGATGGTGCGGACGCTGATCGGGCAGGGCGCCGACGTCAACGTCCCGCAGGGCGACGGGATGACCGCCATGCACTGGGCGGCGTTCCACGACGACCTGGAGCTCGCTCGGGCGCTGGTCTCGGCGCGTGCGGACGTCGATCGCGGGACACGAGTCGGTGGACTGCAGCCGCTGTGGATGGCCTCGACCAACGGCAGCGCCGACATGATCCGCCTGCTGGTCGACGCGGGCGCGAACGTCAACACTCCGAACGGCACCGGCGCCACGCCGCTCATGGCCGCCGCCATGTCTGGCAGCGTGGACGCCGTCGCGCAGCTGCTCGACGAAGGCGCGTTCGCCAACGCGCGTGAGACCGCCAACGGCCAGACCCCTCTGATGTTCGCCGCCTGGGAAGATCGGGCGGACGTCATCCGCCTGCTCGTCGAGCGCGGGGCCCATGTCGGGCTGACATCGTGGGTGGTGTCGATGACCGAACAGCAGTACGACACCGACGGGAATCGACTGCCGACACGGCGGCCGCGAGCTCCTGGCGGAAACTCGGTCATGGGTGGCATGACGGCGCTGCTCTTCGCCTCTCGTGAGGGCCATCTGGCTGCGGTTGAGGCCCTGGTCGAGGGTGGCGCGAACCCGGACCAGGTTGCTGGGAGCGAAGGTTCCAGCCCGATGGTGATCGCGATCGCCAACGGGCACTACACGGTGGCCAAGTATCTGCTCGACGCCGGCGCCGACCCCAACGTGGCGAACGTGGATGGACTGGCCCCGCTCTACGCCACGATCAACATGCGTTTTGCGCCGGTGTCGTGGGCGCCGAATCCCCGCACCGACCAGGAGCGGGTGGATGCGGTGAGACTGGTGACGGCGTTGCTCGATGCGGGAGCGGATCCCGATGCGAGGATCGCGCGGGGATTGTGGTTCAGTCCCACCTCGCACAATCGGCTCTGGATCAACCCCGCGGGCGCCACTCCGTTCTGGCGCGCTGCCCAGGCCAGCGACGTGGAGTCGATGCGGTTGCTGCTTCGCGCGGGGGCTGACCCGCGCCTGGCCACCGACGATGGCACCACCCCGTTGATGGTGGCCTCGGGTATCGGATGGCGGGGCAACTTCAGCCAGAATGCCCCGGGCGCCTGGATGGACGCCGTCCGCTTCCTGGTGGAGCTGGGTGCGGACGTTACCGCCCGGGACCGTAGCGGCTATACGGCGCTCCATGGCGCCGCCGCGCTTGGCGACAACGAGATGGTCGAGTATCTCGTGTCGCACGGGGCCGACGTGGACGCTATTGACCGGCGGGGTAACTCGCCGGCCGATATGGCGTTCGGTCCGTCGAGATTCTTCATTCCCAAGCCGGAGACGGTCGAGTTGCTGGTTCGACTCGGCTCGCCGTTCCAGGACAACTGCCGCTCCGACCAGTGCGTCGACGGGAAGTTCTTCGGGGGCGCGTCAACCACGCCGCGCTGAACGCTCAGGCACGTCCCCGACCGGCGGTGTGCACGACCGCTACTCGGAGGGGACCGTATGCATAGCCTGAATGCCAGTGACATCATGGCCAGGTCCGAGGCCACCCTGGCCCCGGACACCTATGGCGCGCAGGCCCAGCTGCTCAAAGCGCGCCTGACCGGGGCGCCGGTGGTGGATGAGACCGGTCGGCTGCTGGGCATGCTGACCGAGCGCGACTGTCTGAAAGTTCTGGTCGGCGGAGCGCTCGATGGATTGCCCAGCGGCCGGGTCGCTGACTACATGTCCGCGCCGGCCGAGGCGGTGACGCCAGAGGCCAGTCTGTTCGACGTGGCGCATCTGTTTCTGACCCGCTCGTTCCGGAAGCTCCCGGTGGTGGATGCGGACCACCGAGTAGTCGGCCAGGTCAGCCGGCGGGACGTGCTCTCGGCCATCGCGTCATCGCGTGACAACCCCAGGTTGTTCGGGGTAGCCGAGCGACGACCTGCCGACGACGTCGGCGTCGACTCCGCCATGCGGCTCGCCCGCGGGCGCTAGCGACTGAAGGTGTCGTCGGCGCCGGTGGTACGAACGAGTACGGCGTCGTTCGAGATCTCGCGCAGGATCTCCACGCCCGTGCCTTCGAGCTGCATTTCGCGCGCGCCGAGCGTCGTGGTGACGACGATCGTGCCGGCCGGCCCGCCGGTGGCCCATTCCTCGACCGGGCGCCGCAGGTAGTACTCGATCCCGAACTGCCATGTGCGGTGCAGGCCGTAGCTCCGAACCGGCGAGCTACTGGAGAGGGTCGAGGCCTCCTCGGCGACGTTCCTCGTGCTGATGTACGGATCGAGCGTCGGCATGAGAAACAGGCTGAGCTGCCAGAGCGTGAGCGTGACCCCGAGGGCGGTGGTGGCCACCACGGGGACGAGCTGTCGACGCATCCCGAAGAACAGACCCCCGAGTCCGGCGAGCCCCATGATCGCGCCGAGCGGGCGGACCGCTCCTGGCGCCACGCCGGCGCTTTCGACACCGGGCGCGACGAGGAACGCGACCGACATCGCGATGAGCGTGCCGGCCGTGCCGATGCCGAGCGCGCGCGCCGCGCGCCCCCCCTCGAGCGTGATGGCGATGCCGCGAGCCAGGAGCAGGATGGCGGGCGGCACCGAGGGGAGCACATAGCCGGGGAGCTTCGACTGGGACAGGCTGAAGAACACGACCGGGAAGACCACCCAGCAGGCAAGAAAGACGGACGCCGACCCCTGGCGCGCCCGTGTCTCCAGAGCGGTGCGCCCCTCGCGAGCGACGCCCACAATCCAGGCCGTCCACGGGGCCAGGGCCAGGATCATGACGGGGCCAAAGAACCAGAATGGTTGAACGTGGCGAAAGACCGGGGTGAGGAAGCGCTCGACGTTGTGTGAGACGAGGAAGACCTCTACGAACTCCGGATTGGCGATGCCCACCAGCACGTACCAGGGCAGGGCGACGGCAAAGAAGGTGAGGATGGCCCAGGGCGAGGCCAGTCGCCAGATGCGCTCGAGGCGTCCGACCAGCAGGCACGCGATGACGCTCGACGACCCGGCCAGCAGGACGCCGGCGGGGCCTTTCGCGAGGACCGACAATCCGAGGGCCGCGCCCCACGCGACCTCCAGGCCGCGTCCAGCCTTGCCCCGAGGCCAGATGACGATTGGCAGCGCCGCGGCCAGGGCCAGGGTGAGCGTGGACGTGAAGATCGTGTCGGTGGTGGCCGCCCGCGCGAACACCAGGGTGGCGATGCTCGACGGATAGAGGACCGCAAAGAGCAGGGTCGTCGTTCGGCCGAAATGTTGCCATCCGAGCCACCCGATCGCGAGCAGCGTGGCCAGGGATCCGAGAATCGAAGGGAGCCGGGCGGCCAGCTCGCCCTCACCCAGAAGCTGGTAGCCCGTGGCAGCGACCCAGTAGTACAGGATCGGCTTCTCCAGCCAGGCTTCCCCGTGGAGCTTGGGGGTCACCCAGTCGCCGGTTTCCGACATGGCCCTGGCGATCGCGGCATAGCGAGGTTCGTCGGGGCCTACGAGGCCGAAGACGGTCATCCCACTGAAGAAGCTCACGTAGCAGGCGAGGCCGGCAATAGCGATGAGCGCCCACTCGAAGGGACGTAGCGAGCGGGCGGGCGTCTCGGCGGGAGTGACGGGCGGATCGGTGTGGCTCATTGGCGAACGGCCGGCTGACCGGCAGATTGTATGTCGAGCTCGCCCAGGCCGATAGTGTGGAGACGGCCGGGATAGGCTAGGATCTGCCCACCGGTTGGGATTTTTCGCGGTTGTGACCGAACTGCGCGAAAATTCACGAAATTGATCTAATCAAATCTCGGTCACACGTGTTATCGTCCGGTATTCGGCAGACTGGGCCGGGTGAGGATTAGCGGCCCCCGAAGGAACTTCGGTAGAACGAGGGAGGTGATCGCCCCATGAGTCAGGAGATCATCGAGTTGACAGAGGAATCGGCCGAACAGGGCGTTTCCCGACGTGGTTTCATCAAAGGCGCCATCGCGGCCAGCGCGGCGGTGTCGTCGTCGAACTACCTGTTCCGAGGGAACGGTGGGACGGCGCTTGCGCAGTCGCCCGCGGCAGGGGCCGTCGAGCGTCTGATCACGCTCAACATCAACGGTCGCAGCCGTCGAGTTCAGGTGCCTCCGATGGAGACCCTGTCGACGACGTTGCGCTATACCCTGGGCCTGACCGGCACCAAGATCGGGTGCGACCGCGCCGAATGTGGCGCCTGCACCGTGCTGGTCGATGGTGAGCCGCACTATGGCTGCTCGCTGCTCACGCACTCGGTGCGTGGCCGTGAGGTCACCAGCATCGAGGGGCTCGAGGGCGAGGACGGCACGTTGCATCCGATGCAGCAGGCCGTGCTCGAGGAGCAGGGCTTCCAATGCGCGTTCTGCATGTCCGGGTTCATCATGAACACCGTGGCGCTGCTGAACGAGAACCAGAACCCGACCCGGAAGGAAGCCGCCGAGTGGCTCTCGGGCAACCTGTGTCGGTGTGCCGACTACGACAAGATCCTGACGTCCGTCATGCGGGCGGCGGAAATCACGCGGGGGGCCTGACGTGGC
>MDTE01170137.1_pt1 | contig 96829 bp, 100 predicted proteins | sample 811231 | NCBI WGS metagenome assembly MDTE01 (sample SAMN05326651, study PRJNA326480) | marine metagenome | isolation source: seawater | place: Indian Ocean: Red Sea | collected 2010 | reverse complement strand
GCAAGAGATATCCACGGGGTAGTGATCAACAAAGCAACCATGACGATTGATTATGCAAAAACAAAGGCGTTGAGAACAAAAATTCGTAAGCAACGCGGTTCTCTTCCAACAACTTATCCAAATCGTCCTGGAGCAGGGAAGTGGCACAAATCGCAAATGAAGGGCTCCGAGGAATATCTGACAGATACGGCATAATTTTAAATTTAGACTGCTGGATTGCCTAGCTAAGCTCTAAAAGCAGAGCAAACTCAAAGTTCTTAGCAACTATCCAGATTATAATTTTGCACAATTTGAGATATTATTAATTGTATATCATGAGGTTTATGAACTTAGGGAGATTGGTAGTATGACCTATACAGTAATTGCAAGTAACCCAAGTACAAATGAGATTGGAATAGCATCGACTACTATAACCATTAATTTTGGTAGGGCTTTTCCTGTGATGCGCCATTTGTGCCCAGAGTTATCTAAAAAAGGTATTATTGTTGCACCTATGGCAACAGTTCACCCCCAAAATGGATATCGTGTTTGTGATTTGAGAGATTCTGGTGTGAGTTGGGAAGATATGGAGTCACAATTAAAAAAAAATGATGAACATTGGAGTTGGAGACAAATAGGGGCAGTGACTGCTACAGGTGAAACTTGGGTTCGTACAGGAGCCGATGCATGGGATCATGCAAGTCATGTTGTCGCGGAAGGCTCTATTGCAATGGGAAATTATATGGATGGCCCAGAGCCTGTTCAAGCTATGGCCAGAGCTTTAGAAGAAAATCGTAATGAACCAATGGATGAGAGATTACTAAGAGCATTAGAGGCAGGCAAAGCAGCCGGTGGGCAAGGCACCCCTGAGATTGGACCAGTGCCTGAGGCATGGGCAATGATTAAAACGTTTAATGGTAAACAACCCTGGCCCGCAGTAGATGTCCGTGTAGATTTTGATGTTGATCCATTGCCTAAACTGAGAAGGTTAGTAACTCAACTCAAAAACATGGATAAAGTGCTACATACAATGTCATTTAATCCATCTAAAACCTTTGATGTTTATGGAGTGGTATTCGATATGTATAATGCCCAAGTGTAATTTGTATGAATATAATAAAAAAAGAAAATAGATAGAAAATTTTTATTTTTTTGAGACATCTAGATGTATAGTTGATCCGTATACTCGTTGATTAGTTTTGAATACGAACAATAAATTAAAATTGATTACCAACACATGAAAAGGTACCTAATATGAGATTATTTGTTTGCGCTTTTATTTTGTTATTTTCTGCCACAGGAGCGTTTGCAGGAGATGCAACAGTTGAGATGTTGAATAAGTCTGGATCCAAGAAAAATGTTTTTTCTCCTGAGATTGTTTATGTAGATGTAGGGGAAACTGTTTTCTGGAAGTCAGCAAGTAAAGGGCACAATGTTGAATTTATTTCAAAAAAAGGTGTGCCTGAAGGCGTTGGGAAATTTAAATCCAAGGTGTCTAAAGATACAGAATTTAAGTTTGATACTCCTGGTATCTATGCTTATTGGTGCACTCCACATAAAGCAATGGGTATGATTGGCTTTGTTGTTGTTGGTGGAAATACTGACAACATTGAATCTATTAAAAAGGTAAAATGGGTTGGTAAGAAATCAAAGAAAATTGCTAAAGAACTTATAGCCAAAATAGAGGCAGGCTAGTTTTATAAATAATCTTGGTATTTCGGTGAATAGCTACATATGAATTTTACATATGTAGCCTATCATCGTTGAGATTCCCAAATTGTTCTACTCATGCAAATGGTTTTATTAAACCATTATTACTTGAAATACATAACCTTAATACATAATAAGTTATAACGAATTACGCTATTAAACTAATTCGAAAAAAATTTTAGCTATTATTTTATATTAGGTGATCCAAAACACGAGAGTAAACGTAAGGTTGTTAGTAATGACGAGAGTCAAAGATAGAAACACACAAACTGCCTTATCTTTATCAAGCAATCGGGGGTCAGATGATAATGCTTTAGTCCATGTTCAATTAATCTCAAATATAGCAAATTCTAGGGATAAAGATTCTTTTGCTAAATTATTTGATTTTTATGGTCCTAAAATTAAATCCTTTGCTCTAAAACTTGGAGCGGAGAAATCAATTGCCGATGATATACTACAAGAAACTATGGTAGCAATCTGGAGACATGCTCATTTATATAATAAATCAAAGGGTAGTTTGTCTACATGGGTTTATACTATAGCACGCAATAAGAGGTATGACATTCTTAGGCGATCAAATCGACCAGAACCAGATCCTTTAGACCCTTCATTTCAAGGTAGACAGGCTACTCCAGACGAAGAAGTAGAAAAATTAAGAGAAGAAAATATGTTAAGAAATGCAATAAATAATTTGCCTGTAGAGCAGGCTAAGATAGTTAGAATGTCTTTTTATGAAGGTAAAACTCATCAAAATCTCTCCGAAGAATTAAACCTACCATTAGGCACTGTTAAATCAAGATTACGTTTGGCTATTAAAAAAATTCGTGAAGAAGTTCAGGAGGCAGTTGATGCCTAATTCTCATTTAGACGATTTAATACTAGCAGAATACGCTTCTAGTTCTTTAGGGGAAGCTCAATCGGTCTTTGTTGCATCCCATCTTACACTATGTCCAGACTGTAGGAGAGTAAATCAAGGTTTTGAAAAAATCGGCGGCTTATTCATTCATCATGAGAATGATTCACCTATAGAAGATGGCTGTTTTGACAAAATATTAGATAATATTGAGAGTTCTAGAGAATCTAAAGAATTAAAAAAACAAGATGATATTTTAGCAGAATTAAAAGAAATTCCTAAACCTATTCGTGATAAATTACCTGAAAGTTTAGGTTCTATTAAATGGAAAAAATTAGGTAAAAATATTTCATTCATTGAGCTAGAATGTAATCAACCAAAGACCTCTATGAAATTAATGAAACTCTCTGCCGGAACTCATATCCCAGTACATTCTCACGGTGGTAAAGAATATACTATGGTGCTTTCAGGTGGTTTTTCTGACCAATATGGTCGCTATGAACGTGGTGATGTGGCTATCAGGGACGTGCTTGAAATACATGAACCAGTTGTTGATGAAGATTCAGAATGTGTTTGTTTTGTAGTAACTGAAGCTCCTCTTAAAATCAAAGGATTTATTGGTTTTATAATTAGTAAAATTTTAGGTTAAACACTTATTGGTGGAAGTTAGACAACTTACCAAGGTATATTGTTACCTGACCAATCAAAAAAACCACCCGTTGCGTTATTTCTAAGATTATCAATTACAGTAAGTAATTGTTTTGCAGATTCATCTGGTGCAAACGCCGTGTTATTTTCTTTTAAAAAAGGTTTAGATAAATCTGTTTTGACTGTGCCTGGGTGTAGTGCAACACAAATTGCTTCTGGATGTGTCCGAGATAATTCAAGGGCTGCAGTCCGAACAAATTGATTTAATGCCGCTTTTGATGCTCTATATGAATACCATCCACCAGAACGATTATCTCCAATAGATCCAACTCTTGCAGATAGTGTTGCAAAAACAGTTTTACCCTTTCGCGGTAAATGAGGAAAAAGGTTTTTCATTAAAAGTAAAGGGCCAATAGCATTAATATGGAAGCAATGTAAGGCTAAATTTTTTTCAAAATGTTTAAAAGTTTTTTCAGGTTTTTGATGGTTGTCCTGTAAAAATCCTGTGGCATCTATTGCCAGTCTGATTTTTTCCTTACTATTAATTTGATTTATCGAATCTTTTATTGATGATTCACTTTTAATGTCAAAGCCATTTTCATCACGACTAAAAGCTATAACACTAGAAAATGAATTTGAATTTATTAATTCTCTTTTACAAGCTGCACCTATCCCACCTGATGAACCAAATACAATGGCAACATTATTTTTACCAAAAGATTGAAGTTTCATTATTTATTTCCAGAATATTATCTATGAAATTTAAATAAAGCTGAAAAATTAAATTTCAATCTCAACAAAACATAAATTTCCTTAAATAAATGTTTTTTATTCTGTGATCTATACGAATGCAACTACCGTATAAAAATATAAATAAGGAGTATGTTATGCAAAATTTAGAAAAATTCCAGAATGTCAGTAGTGCTGCATTACTACAGCTTGAAGCTTTTGCTTTAGAACAATCTGGTCGCAATAAAGATATTGAACTTGCAAATAAGCTGTTGTCAGAAGCTGCTAGTCTTCTTGTGAATGTTGATGATTATGAAACGGGTTTATTTAAATCTTAACTTAATGAATTTGAAAGACATAATGATGCGAAGTCCTAGTACGAAAAACACTGTTCACCGCCTTTTGTTAGATGAAGCTAATGGTGGTATCAGATCCCTTCCAAAAACTGTTAGATTCCATATCTTATTACTTTTATGTTGGCCATTATTTCTTATTCTGGCACTTTCCTTTCGTGATCCATTTCAGTTGATCTGGGTGTTCGCTGTAATACCCGCTATTATCGGTTTATATTTATTAGTAAAATTCGGTATCCCATATTTTGAAAAGAATGTTATAAGAAATAATTGATAAAGTTATTTTGTTCCTCTAGGTTGTTTCTTTGCAGGTAAGTGATCTGCGATACTAATTTCTCTCTTATTATATGGTGAGGTAAGTGTGTCAAAATTTACAAATGTTGTAAGATTTTCTGTCAAAAAAGGGTCTGAAAAATTATTTGAAACCCAGATTAACAACATGAATCGTTGGGATGGTTTACTAATACACGTTGTGGCAAAAACAGGCACATCTAGCTATGTATCTTATGGTTTGTGGGAAAGTGAACAGTCAATGTCATTGGCAAGACCTAAGATGATAGCACTACTCGATAGTTGTAGAGATTTTCTTGAAGAAATTTCTCCAGAATTGGGTGTGACAGATCCTGTTTCTGGTCCTGTAATTTCTGAATATATAGATATTTGATATTTTGAGTATATATTTTTTATATTCTGGATATGTAGTTTCAAATATTTGAATGAATATATCAGAAGAGCTTACTGAGGCATATATTAAGACTCATTATATTGTTCTCCATGAGAAACAATTCACACTAAGAATTGGTAAACGCTCTAATAATCTTCTAGAAATTTTTAAGGAACAAGGGGTAAATCGCGGTGCATTTGTCACTGCCTGCAATCCATATAGTAGAATAGTATCTCCAGAGATTAACACAAAGTTACTTTCGGAATTATATTCTATATTATCAAATGACTATATGGTTATATCTGGAATAGCTAAAGACCCAGAGAGTAAATGGCCATTAGAGAAAAGTTTTATGGTTCTTGGCATATCTATGGAAGATGCTATGAATATAGGTAGGTCATTTAATCAAAATGCATTAGTTTGGTGTGGTATGAATACAATTCCAAAATTATTAATCTTAACTGAACAAAATTTTTAATACATAGTCAGCAAATAACAGAATCGGAATATAGGGTGTGTTAAAGCAATATGTATTTCTTGAAGACAGGCTCTCTAACTCAACGCGCTACTATTCTCAACCAGTTGGAAGAATTATTGCCCGCCAAGCTTATGAAGTGACTACTGCTTTCAAATTAATCAGTGAGGCCTTATCTAGGGGGTATTATATCGCTGGTTACTTTTCTTATGAGCTGGGATATATATTAGAGCCTCATCTGAATCGTTTGCTACCTTCTAATCGTAAATGTCCATTAGTTAACCTTGGTATTTTTAAGGATTTTAAGACTAACGGAATGCCTGAGTTTAGTGGGGAGCAGAGACCTCAAGAGGCATTTATGCCTGACTGGAATCGCGCTAAGTATAAAGAAGCTTTTAATAAAGTACTAGAAAAAATTATAGCTGGAGAAGTATATCAAACAAATCTAACCTTTCCTATGAGGTGTAAAATTAATATTGATCCAGTAGTTCTATATAGGAGTTTATGTATAAAACAACCTGTAGAATATGGAGGGATAGTCTCACTTGGCAATCCAGTCATTATTTCACTGTCGCCTGAGTTATTCTTCAAAAGAGATTGCTCTAATATTACTATGCGACCAATGAAAGGTACGATTAAAAGAGGGTTTAGTGACCTTGAAGACATTAAACTGGCCAATCAAATGAAAGATGATAAAAAAACACAAGCTGAAAATTTAATGATTGTTGATCTTATTCGTAATGACCTTAGCCGTATAAGTGAGATTGGTACAGTTAACGTTACTCAACTCTATGGTGTTGAGTCATATCCAACTCTTCATCAAATGACATCAACTATTGTTGGAAATTTACGTTCAGGACTTACTACATTTGAAATTTTGAAAAGCTTATTCCCATGTGGCTCTGTAACAGGTGCACCAAAAATTAGAGCAATGGAAATAATTAGAGAATTAGAACATTTCCCCCGAGAAATTTATTGCGGAGCAATAGGTTTCATTGACCCATCTGGTTTAGCTTGTTTTAATGTTGCAATAAGATCTATGAGTATTTTTGATGATGGTTCAGCTGTGTATAATACTGGAAGTGCCATTGTTTCTGATTCTAACTCAGATAAAGAGTATGAGGAATGTCTTTTGAAAGCGAAGTTTCTAGAATGAAAAAGGTTAATAATATATGATTAGGCATATCGTCCTGTTCAGTGCAATTGATTCTCAAGATGTTCAAATAATTAGAGATGGATTGAGAAACTTAATTGCAATACCAAGTGCTAAGTTACTGGAAGTTGAATTTAACAGTCGCAAAGATCAATGGTCTAATGAAGTAGACGTAGTTGTATATGGTGAGTTTGAGAATGAGGAAGCTCTATCTGAATTTAAGTCTCATCCTATTTATAAAGATACAATTAAGGATATAAAGCCTTTACGTGAGCTGCGTATAGCTGTTGATTATGAGATTCCATAATATTACGATATAATAATTTAGCTATAACATTTCAAACTAAGGAAAATTAACTACATGGCCAGCGGTCCAACCACCGTCTACACTAATGTGAGCACCATGTACATAGTCAGATTCTGATGAAGCTAAAAATATAGCAGCTCCAGAAAGACCATCAGACTTCATAAAATATTCACGTGAAGGAGTTGCCTTGTCAAATGCATCTTTGAATTCAGGTATTTCTCTTCTTTCAGCATTCAAGTCTGTTGCTGCTCCACCAGGTGCAAGCGAGTTTACGTTGATATTGTGTGGTGCAAGTTCAATACACATAGATCGAGTTAGGTTTATCATCCCAGCTTTAGACGCACAATAAGCACCAGCATTTGCGTGGCCTAACAATCCAAAACTAGAAGAAACATTTATTATTTTACCTGATTGATTTTTCTTCATAGATGGTAAGACTGCTTGGGTTAGAAAGAAAGAACTTTTCAGGTTCGTATTTAGCGTGTCATCCCAATCTTTCTCATTGGTTTCTGCAATTGATAATGGAATAAAAATTCCTGCATTATTTACCAAAATATCTATTCTACCGAATAAGCTCAAGACTTCTTTTGTAAGTCTATAACAATCTGAGACCTCAGAAACATCAGCTTGAAACTTATCTGCTGATCCACCTGTTGAGACTATATTATTAACTACATTTGTAGCTTTATCTTCTCTTGATTTAAACACTACTGCTACTTGTGCACCTTCTTTTGCAAAATCCATAGCCATAGATGCACCAAGGCCCCTAGATCCGCCTGTAATTAAAGCTGTTCTACCTGTAAGTCTCATTTTGTCCTCAAATATTTCATTTTATTGCCATTTATAAGATCTTTACTATTTGGAAGTGCCAAGAAAACGATTTATTTCTAAACAAACATTTTGACTGTCTAGTGCTAGCTCATAATTTGCACCTGAAATTTCAATTAACTCTGCATCTGGCTTAAGTATTTTAGATCTTTCTAAATATGGATATAAAACATCATCTGGTGCAGCCATGAGCAAAGTAGGGCATGAGGAACTCTTATATTGTGCTGTAAAGTCATAATCCCAGACTGCTGAGTAAGTCTGATACCGGCTATAATAAGCTCTCACGTGGTCAAGTAATTCATCATGGTGATTCTTTAAATCTTTATCGGCTCCCAGTTCTGTTAAATATTCCCATGTTTTTATCAAATATGAACCATCTTTATTCGGTTCAATCGGTGTGGAGAAATGTGGTCTGAATTCTTCACGTTCTGACTCACTAAGTGGGAATGGTCCAATAAGAATCATTGATTCCACCTCCTTGGAGTAAGATGCTGCAAATTCAACACAAATCGCAGCTCCAGTATGATGTCCTAATAAATGACATTTTTTTATACCAAGAGCGTGAATTGCTTCAATTAACCACTCAGCATATTGTTCAAATTTTGGCATTCCGTCTGGATCAAAAGAGTTTCCAAACCCAGGTGTATCAAAAGCATACATTGAGTTTTGAATAACTTCATTGTCCATTAGTGGGTAATAGGATCTACATGAGCTGGCTGTTTGGTGAAAACACACAATTGGAATTCCTATTCCATTTTTGTGTGCAAAATGAATTTGTCCCCCAGAGGTGTCAACATATGCTTTTTTTATATTCATAATACCACCTGTAAATTTAGTTAGCTCAAATAAAATAGCTAGACTAGATAATAATTATTTTAGAAGCCATAAATTTGATTTATTCATCTAGGTAGCTGTAGAATAATCTTAACTGGATCTTATCCTTCTTCTAGGATAAATGCACGTATCAAACTTCTAAAAAAGCAAGTTTAGAGATTTCAAAACAAATAATTTTTAATGGAGTAAGCATTGTCAATAAATTCTAAAAAAAAAATTAAGACGATAGGTTGGGGTATAATTGGTTCAGGTGGTTGGGCGGACAATACATTTGCACCAGCGATAAAAGAGGCTCGTGGTGCACAGTTACGGGCAGTATTAGCTCCAAGCCATAAAGAGGCAATGGAATTCTGTCAACGTCATAAAATCAAGAAGGGTTATTCTAAAATTAATGACTTTTTAGCTGACCAATCAATTGATGTTATATGGATAGCTGCACCTAATTATATGCATAAAGATTTTACAATTTCTGCATTAAATGCTGGGAAACATGTTCTTTGTGAAAAGCCAATGGCAATAACGGTAAAAGACTGTAAAGCGATGATAGCTAAGGCAAAAAATACCAATCTTAAATTAGAGATAGCATATAACAATAGACATCATCCTAAATTACAGGATTTGAGAGCAGCATGGGTCAAGGGGGACTTTGGTAGACCAGTACACGGGCGAGCTCATCTCTATTATCCCTATCCGGATGATTTGGGCTATCGAGAGAGGGGAAATATAGATGGTTGGCATTCTTTTGACAAACGCGTAGGTGGCTGGGCTTATGCTGATTGTGGGACTCATTGTATTGACCAATTACGTTGGTTTCTGGGCGATGCTAAGAGAGTCTTGGCATCACATAATTCAAATCCATCATGGGGTTATCGTACGCCCGATCATGCTGTTGCAATGATAGAATTTAAGAATGGGTCTGTAGGTACTATATCAGCATCCACTGGACTCACGCCTTATATGCCGAGGCTCGAGTTTTATGGTGATATGGGCTATATAATAGTTAACGGTGGACTATTTGGTGAAGAGGGAGATTTAACTACAGGAATCATTGGAAAAAAGAGTACATCTGCAGGGAATAAAATTATTAAAGTTATTAAAAAACGAAATATAAAAATACGCCCAATAAAGACCTATAAGCTACAAGTGGAAGCATTTGTAAAAAGCCTTACATTAGGAAATAAATATCCCCTAAGTCCTGAAGATGGGCTCGAAAATATTAAATTAATTAGTCAGGCTAGAGGCTGGTAGGTACTTAATTATTATTTATTAGTAATTCATTTATTTTCAGAACTTTAAAAGGTCTATTGCATATCATCTGCTATATAATGAAAGACTTAAAATAAAACTCAGGAAAAAATTATAATGAAATTTGGGTTTCTTACAGTGCCATTTAATACATCTTCACTTAATGAAGTTTCCGAGTGGGCTGTATCTGAGTCTTTTGAGGCTTTAGAAATTGCATGTTGGCCCAGACAAAATGACATGGTCGAACGTCGGTATGCTGGCACATCTCATATTGATATTGAAAATATAACAAGCAATGAAGCATCTGAAATTTCTCAATACCTTGAAGAGATGGGTTTGGAAATCTCAGGCCTAGGTTTCTATCCGAATCCCTTACACCCAGATCCTATTCACCGTCAAAAAATTATACAAAACATTAAAAATCTAATTAAATGTGCTTCATGGATGGGTGTGCCGATTGTTAATACATTTTGTGGTGGTGATTCCAACCTAACAGTTGATGGTAATTGGGAAAATGCAAAAAAAATATGGCCAGAACTTATAGTCTACTCTCAGGACTTAGGTGTTCAAATTGCGTTTGAAAATTGTCCTATGATATTTAGTGAAAATGAGTGGCCTGCAGGACACAATATTGCATACTCACCCCATATTTGGAGGAGAATTATTGATAATTGGGATGGGGGTGTCCGTATTAATCTTGACCCAAGCCATTTGATTTGGCAGATGATAGATCAAACTAAATTTATTAGAGAATTTGGCAATTATATTTGTCACGTTCATGCAAAAGATCTAAAAATTGATTTAGATGGATTATATGAGTATGGAATAATGTCAACTGGCATTGGCTGGCAAATTCCTAAAATTCCTGGTTTAGGAGATGTAAACTGGTCAACTTTTTTCTCAGAACTGACTAAGGTTGGCTTTAGCGGGCCAGTTATCTTGGAACATGAAGACCGTGATTATGAGGGGAGTCTAGAATTAATAAAAGAGGGTCTCATATTGGCTCGCCAAAATCTTTATAAATATATCGACTGATTAATCAAATATTTGGTAAAAAAGCTCATGAGTGAAAAATACCTTTTAGAAAAAATAGAGGATAAAGTAGCAACAATAACCCTCAATCGACCAAAGTTTCTTAATGCACTAACACGTGATATGTTAGATGATCTCTACACCTTATTGAGCAAATATGCTTCTAATCCATTGGTTGGGTCAATAATTTTAACTGGTGAGGGGAGTGCATTCTGCTCTGGAGGTGATGTGAAAGCTATGGCCTCTGGACGTGATGATGGTGTCTCTTTAGAGCAGCGTGCTTGTGAATTGAGACGCAGAATGGAAATATCGACTTTACTGCATGAAATTAATAAGCCAACAATAGCCATGATACGTGGGCCGGCAGCTGGAGCTGGTATGTCTCTTGCTTTGGCATGTGATATTCGTATTGCAAGTGATAATGCACGATTGATTACTGCTTTTTCTAAGGTTGCATTATCGGGAGATTTTGGTGGAAGCTGGTTTTTGACTAATCTAGTTGGTCCTGCAAAGGCTAAGGAATTATATTTCTTATCAGAGAAAATTTTATCTGAGGAAGCACTCTCTTTAGGCTTATTTAATATAGTTGTTGAAGATAATGAGTTAGAAGAGAAAACATATAATATTGCAAGGCATCTTGCTAATGGACCTTTAGTGGCCTTAGACTACATGAAAAAAAATTTGAACGCTGCAATTTCTCAACCATTAAGTGTTTGCCTAGACCTCGAAGCTCTTCATCATGCACGCACCACACAAACTGAAGACCACTCAGAGGCCTCGCGGTCTTTTGTTGAAAAAAGGAAACCTATATTCCGCGGTTGTTAGTATATTATTCCGCAGTTGTAAGTAAATTAGGAGAGATATTTATGACGGTAGTTTCTGGAAGATTTGATATTAAAAGTGTTGAGTGGCGTCATGTTTTAGACGAAAATTCATCAGGAATGAGGGTCGACTTTGAGTATAGCCTTCTTGGTTATGATATTGGGAGTCAACGTTTGGACATGTTGCTGAGGTTCCCACCTGGAGGACATTGTCGTAGACATCAGCATGTTGCATCAACAGTGACTTTTGTTTTGGATGGGGAACAACACCTCTCAGAGTGGCAGGCCAACGGTTCAATTAAAACAATTATTAGAAAAAAGGGTGATTATGCTATAGCTGGCACTAATGCTTTAGTGCATGACGAATGGGGAGGTAAGGACGGAGGAACAGTTATATACTCATTACATGCACCTGAAGGTATATTATTCAGATACTTTGATGAAAACATGGAAAATCCATGGACTCTTTCTATAAGCGAATTTGTTGAAAGTTGGGAGAATGGATCTATTTACGGAGTTAAATCAAAATGATGAAATTTTAATGACATCATTTTTTAGATTATCAATCATTTCGTATATCTAATTAATAGGAAGTATATTTTGATAAAATTTTATTTTGTTTGTGTTTCTCCATGGGCATATATGGCAATGGAAGACTTGAAGAAAATTTCGAATAAATATAATCAGGAAATTAGTTTTAAGCCCATTGATGTTTTGCAAACCTGGAAAGTAACACAAGCAGGTAAGAGCTTAGCAGATAGACCTAAAGTACTTCAAGAGTATCGTTTAATTGAATTAGCCAGATGGTCTAAATGGCGTAAGTTAGAATTTAATTTTTCACCTAAATACCATCCTGTACCTTATGAGTTATCGTCAGCAGTTGTTATTGCATCTGAGAGCCTAAATTGTGATACTTTTATTATAACTCGTGCCTTAATGCGGGGCTGTTGGGAAAAAGAACAAGACATTAGTAATCGTGAATCTGTAATGAGCATATTAGATTCGGTCGGGGTAGATGTTGAGACAATAATGAGAAGAGCAGAATCTGATTTAACAAGGTCGGTAATTTCTAATAACACACTTGAAGCTCTATCAGATGGGGTATGGAGCGTGCCTTCATTCGTAATTAATGGAGAATTGTTCTTTGGACAAGATAGACTTGAAATGATTGATTGGTATCTATCTAAACATAATGATCAATAAGGATACTATTAGATATGTTTATTATTCGGTCTGATTTGGACGCCAGTATTTTTTTCATATCTTAATGCCAAATTCGACATGTCTGCATCAATTCCATAATCACTAATAATTTCATCTAGAATTAGAAAAGCTAATTTTCCAATTGGGGTTTCTGTTTGATTTTCTTTTGCGACAGATAGAGCAATTGCACTATCTTTTTGCATAAGTCCAGTTGTGAATCCTTGGTGCATTTTCCCAGACAAGATATTATCAGGAATTGTTACTTCGGTTGTATAATTTCTTCCTGAACTTTTTTGGATTATTGATATTACATCAGTTGCCTTTATCCCTTCTTTAATTAACACCGAAGTAATTTCATATGTGGCTAGACGACAAATTAGATTAAGTAAATTATTTCCTGCCTTCATGGCATGACCATTACCAAGCCCACCCGCGTGCATAATGTTTTTGCTTATGTAGCTTAGAATAGGAGATATACGTTCAAATTGTTCGTTAGTACCTCCTACAATAATTGATATTGTTCCGTTATATGCAGCTTTAGGCCCACCGCTGACAGGGGCGTCTATAATTTCTATATCCATCTTAGAAAGTTCTAGAGAAAATTTTCTGGTTAAGTTAGGGTCTCCACTTGTCATATCTATAATGGTAGTCCCTGGAGTTAAATGATCTACAATGCTGTAGTCTCCAAATAAAAGATTATCAACCTCTTCTGATGAAGGAAGACAGGTGAATAAAATATCACATTCTTTGGCAAGATTTTTAACATTATATATTCCTAGTAAGTTTTTATTTTCTAGTTTCAGTATTTTTGTATGATCTATATCAAAAACTTTTAAGGGAATATTTTTTCCTATTTTTTCTGCTATTGGCAAGCCCATATTTCCAAGGCCAATAAATCCAACATTAACCATTTTACATTACCTCATTAGAGCACAAATTATTGGTCTATAATTGAAATTATAACTATAGAGATTTATTTAGGAATCAACTACAGCTTCTAAAGCATTCCAATCGACTTTAGAGGTTCCATCCGGATGAATAGGCTGAATGCAAACATGATCTGCTCCGGCACTGAAATGTTCATTTATTCGATCAGATATATGTTTTTTAGTTCCCCAGGCTACCATGGAATCAAGAAATCGATTGCTACCAATTCCAGATAAATCCTCCTCATTAAATCCAAGGCTTAACCAATTATTACGATAATTAGGCCATTGAATATATGTAGATAACATTTTTGCAGCTGCCTCTCTTGCTAAGGTTGTATCATTAGTAAGACAAACCTTTTGCTCGACACATAACCATTTGTTTGAACCGATTATTTCACGTGTCCTAGCAGTATGTTCTGGTGTGACTAGATATGGGTGTGCACCTTTGGTTCTTTTGCCTGCTAGAGCAGTCATTTTGGGCCCTAAAGTAGCTAATATAACGTTACGTTCAACTTTTGGAATGCTTAATTCGACACCTTCTATTTTGTCTAAATACTTATTCATAGTGGTGACTGGCTTAGAGTTATAGCTGTGTCCACGAAAATCTTCTACTAATGGAATATGGGATACACCAAGTCCAAGAATAAACCTGTCACCATATAAATTATTCATAGAATCATGGCCAGCTGCTGCAGAAACAGCATCTCGGGCGTATATATTTGCTATTCCACTCGCAACATTTAGTTGTGAGGTTTGTGATAAAATAAAACTTCCAAAGCTGAATGATTCATACCCTAACCCTTCGGGATACCAAAATGTATCAAAATTAAGTTTTTCTATCCCTATAGCTAAGTCAACGATTTCTCTCTGGCTTAAATAATCCGGAGTATACCAGACCCCTAATCTACCAATGTTTTGCATTATATAATTTTCTCCTTCAAAAGAACTGACTTTATGTTTAAAAATTTATTTTACTTTAACATTATAAAGTCTTTCTGCATTTTGGTATGAAATCATTTTGGAAACCTCTAAAGGTAGTTGTTTTGCAAAATGTCTATAATTATCAATAATTTCTTTATATTTTTCCCATCTATGAGCCTTATGTGCATCAGTGGCAAACATTAAACGGTCTGAGTAGTCAATTATTAACTTATGCCAAGAAGGTCTTATCTTTCCATTCTTATTTAGAAAACCGTGTCCAAGCAACTTCGATTTCCTAGAGTCACTATAGCCCTTTTTATCCTGTTCTTTTTTTGAGATTGTCATATATACATTCGAATGTTTAGATAGGATTAACCGAACTTGTTCAGGGTGTCCAAATGCCATGTGCGGGATTATGAAAGTTATTTCAGGAAATCTATTATAAAGCTCTGAAAACTTGGGCCAGTCACGATCCCACTCGTATACTTCCCAGTGTGTCATGACCGGAATTTGTGGTCTTCTCAATAAATTTATGAACTTAATATTGTTAGGAGCAATTGGATCTATATACCTTTCCCCGTGCAAGGTCTTTTCACCATGAGATTTATCTCCATGTGTATATAAAATTTCACCAATAAATTTATAATTATGTTTTTGAATGCTTCTTATAGTTTTAGTAATATATTTTGGTGTAAGATCATCTCTTAAAAAAAAATACTTTGGTGTGCCTAATATAATTAGTTCTGGAAACTTTTTTCGTAATTCCAATATCTTGTTTTCATTTTCTCCTAAATATTTTCTGCTACGTGCAAATAATGCTAATTTCGAAACTTTAGCTTGTTGAACTTTATTAATTGCTGAAATGAATTCCTGTTTTTCATCTAACTGTGCCATAGCATCAAATATCAGTCCATCATATCCTCGGCATTCAGTCGCTACAAATGCGGAAAACAGTAAACTAGTGATTAACAAAATTACCCTATTAAAAATATTTTTTTAATAAAAATGCTAGTTAAATGATTAATTGAGTCCATAATTCTAAATCCCGCAGTATTTTTTGAGGAAAATGAAAATGATAATTGTAGCAGTAGTATTTGAGTTTGTTCCTGGTGGATTCGATCAAATTAAAGATGAGATCTTGGATGCAGTCAATAATTCACGCAAAGAACCCGGTGTACAAATTTATGATTGGGCAATAGATATCACAAATGAAAATAGAGCAACTATTTTTGAGGTTTGGAATAGTCAGAAAGATTTAGACGAACATTTTACTTATCCATATATGGATGTATTAGTTTCAGCATTAGGTGAAGCTAGCATGCGAGGAGATATTAAGAATTATTCAGCTGATATATATGAAGTTTCAGGTAAGAGAGATATGGGTTTTGTCCTACCTGAAGCAAAATAGTATATAAGACACATTTTCTAGGATCATAAATTAACATAATAATTAAATATTACAAAAATTGAGGCCTTAGATGTTTACGTCTTGAGATAACAAATGTATAAGCATCGTATATACATCAATCATTAATTGGAAGCCCACTAACTTAATTGATTAGTGGGTTTTTTTGTTAGAAATTTTTCCTATTTTATAAACTGGTATTTTTTATGAAACTTAGAAATTGGCAACAAGAAGTTATAGACAGTTATCCGGTTACGATCAGAAAGTATAGGAGATTTATTCTTAAGGCACCTACTGGGGCAGGTAAAACTGTTTTAGCCAGTGAGTTAATCGAACGCTTTTATAAGAATAAAAAAGTAATTGTTCTATGTCATCGTTTGGTTCTATTAGAACAATTAGAGGCCGCTTTAAGCAAAAAACATTCTGTTCGTAAACTTAGATTATCTGATACCAGTAGTGCATTTGATGATTATGATATTCTGTTGTCTACAAATTTGCGTGCAAAAGAAATTTTAGATGCAGATGTTCCAATGGCAGACCTAATTATTGTCGACGAAGCACATCGTGTATCTCCCAATGGACACTCATATAAACGAGTTATAGATTTGTTTTTAGAATCAGGGAAATCAGATGCTCAATTTATTGGGCTTACTGCATCACCAGAGCGTAGGACAGCTGATCAGAGAGATCAGCTTAATCTTGCTTTTGACGCTATTATAGATTGTGCCAATATCGAAAATCTAATTACAGAAGGTGTGTTGGTAAAACCAGTTTACCGACCTCATTTCGTTCATGACCTAAATCTAGCTAAGATTGATATAACTTCAGGAGATTTTCCCGTATCCGCCCTGTCAGATGCAATCATAAAGTCGTCTATGATTGATTGTGCAATATGGCGTTACAAAGATGAAAGAAAGAATGTCACTCCCAAGCCAATATCAGCATGGTTTTGTTCAGATGTAAAAGTGGCGGAAATTACATTAGAAAAAATAAGGGATTCTGGTATTAATGCAGATCTTGTTACTGCTGGGACACCCATAAAGGAGAGAATGGAGCTTTTATCTTCACATGAGAGTGGTAAGCTAGAAGCTATGGTTTCGGTTGGAGTATTAACAGAAGGTTGGGATAATCCCTTTTGTAATATTATAGTGCATTTAAGACCAACATTATCCAAGGTGTTATGGGGGCAATCAGTCGGACGGGGTTTAAGATCTGCCAAAAATAAAGATAAATGTATCATAATCGATGTGAGTTCTAATTGGAGTACCTTTGGTCCGGTAGAAAAACTGAAATGGAGCCTATGGAGCAACAGGGGGTCTCATCTGCAGTTTATGAACCGCTTTAATTGGATTGGAGAACAGCAAGATGGGGAGGATTCAGAAGACACTTACCTATTATGTAAGAATGAGTTGCCTGATAAAATGCGTTGTTCCCATATATACAAAAAAAATACTTACGAAGATGACACTTGCCCCGCATGTGGCAGCTATGCAGCCGTTGATATTTATAAAGAACAAAAACTGGCCAGCAATGTTAACGAGAGGGCACTACATAAGGTATTTTTTGATCGAGTGCCGAAAGCATATGAAAGAATGGATCCCTCTACATGGGAAACTTTAGGTGATACAACATGGAGGACTGCAACTGAAAAAGAGAAAGTGTTTCTGTCTTTTTGCATGGCTTTCGCAAACGTTACAGGTGAAGAAACTAATTCTGAAACAGAATATTGGGATGCAGCTTTAGCTGCCGAAGTATTAATAAGGACTTATTTAGTGGAAAATAAGATTATTATAAAAAAACAAGAAAATTTTGATTTATCACTAATCGCTGATGGGATGCTTGCAGGCAGGCTAATTAGGCCTTTACAGACACACTATGGAATTTCCTTATGTGGTGCAGCTTTTATGCAGGCCTCAGACTCTGAAAAAGAAAGAAAATATCAGAAGGCAGTTAGAGTTGCTGAGAGACTATCAATGCTTGGTTGCTCCCTTCGTGATAGTCTGCCATACTTTGATGCCTCAAAAATAGCTGCCTGAAAGTGATAACAAACATTTTAAGGTAAAAGTAAATGTTATTTTCAATTGATATCTATTATTCTTTTCGAAGTCCATACTGCTATTTAATAAATGATAGACTTGCTGAACTTGTGAGGTGTTGGAATGTTTCAATTAACTTACGACCTGTATATCCTTTAGCTATTCGTGATCCTGATTTTTTCAAAAAATCTGACCCATTAAGACGTGCCTATCATCTCATGGATTCTGCACGAGTAGCATCATTCATGGGGATCCCTTACCGACGTCCTGTACCTGATCCAGTTGTATCTGATTTAGATAAAGATATTTTCTCTAGTGAACAACCATATATAACTCCTGTTACTCGAATGGCTGCAGCTGCTTCACGTAATGGGGATGGGTTTAGATTTGCAAATGCAATGATGAAGATTATGTGGGATGGTTCAACAGATAATTGGCATAATACTGAAAACCTTAAACAAGCTGTAGGTATAGCAGGGTTGAATTGGGAAAAAATTGTTAAGTTACTCCGCGATAGTGAATCATTGCTAGAAGAAGATATTATGCACAATCAGGAATCACAACGTAAGGCTGGCCATTGGGGAGTACCATTGATGGTTTATGAGGGAGAACCTTTTTACGGCCAAGATCGATTTCCGGAACTTATCTGGAAGATGAAAAATAATGGGCTGGAGAAAAGAAATTAAAATTGCTCAACTTAATTAATTTTCTCAACATTTGTTTTTCAATAAATGGAAGTTAATACAATGTCAGACAAAGCAACAAATATAAAAATAGATTCAAACACAATTAAAGATATATATACTAATATGCTAAGAATACGCTTTTTTGAGGAAGCGGCAATTAATCTTTTTGAGAATGGAGAAATTAAAGGTACTGCACATAGTTATATGGGTGAGGAGGCTATAGCGGCCTCAGTCTGTCAGGTTCTTAATGATCAAGACTTTATTGCAAGTTACCATAGAGGTCACGGGCACTGTATAGCTAAAGGAGCCAGTTTAGACAATATGATGGCTGAGTTGATGGGCAAAGAAACCGGTTATTGCCAAGGGCTCGGTGGATCAATGCATATAGCAGATATGAATCTTAACATAGTTGGTGCAAACGGAATTGTAGGTGCTGCAATGCCACTTTCAACTGGTGCTGCCTTAGCTTCAAAACTACGTAAGAGTGGCCAGGTAGCTGTAGCATTTTTTGGTGATGGTGCATCAAACCAAGGGATTTTTCATGAGTCTATGAATTTAGCAGCAATATGGGATTTGCCATTAGTATTTGTATGTGAAAACAATCAATATGCCTTGAGCACTCCGTATAAAAATACAACTGCTATTTCACAAATATCAGCAAGATCGTCAAGCTATGGAATCCCGGGAGTAACAGTTGATGGAAATAATGCTATAGAAGTTTATCTTGTTGTAAGAGATGCTATTGATCGTGCACGTGCAGGAGAAGGACCCACACTTATTGAAGCAATGACTTATCGTTGGGGGCAGCACTCTATGCGAGCAAATCTTCGAGATCCTAGGCCAGAACTAGAATTTAATGAGTGGAAAAAGCGTGATCCACTTAAGTTATTAGAGGAAAAAATTTATAGTGAAAAAATTTTTACTAAAAAGGATTTTGATGAATTAAATAATTCAATAACGAAGGAAATCAATACTGCAATTGATTTTGGTCGGCAAAGTAAAGAGCCAGTTTTTGAAACAATGCTTTCTTCAGTTTATTCACCACATAAATATGCAAAAGAACCCCCCAATAATACAGATCGTAAACTTTCCTATACAGATGCACTCAATGAAGCAATGATGCAGGAAATGGAAAACGATCCAGATGTCTTCTTAATGGGAGAGGATGTGGGAGAAACGGGAGGAATTTTTCAGGTATCTAAGGGTTTATACGACCATTTTGGTCCAGAAAGAGTAAGAGATACACCAATCTCAGAAGCTACATTTACAGGGTGTGGTGTAGGGGCAGCGATTGCAGGTATGCGGCCGATTGTAGAAATTCAAATTTTTGATTTTATTGCTTTAACAATGGATATGCTTGTAAATCAAGCAGCAAAATTTCGTTTTATGCTAGGAGGCAAACCAACCGTTCCACTTGTGGTTAGGGGGCCGCAAGGTGGAGGAGTACGTTTAGCTGCCCAACACAGTCAAAGCCTAGAAGCTTGGTTTGTTCATGTGCCCGGTCTTGTAGTTGTGGCTCCATCTACACCTTATGATGCTAAAGGTCTTTTAGTTTCTGCTATAAGAGATGACAATCCAGTAATTTTCCTGGAACAAAAATTACTTTACCTAGGTCAACCGGAGCCAGTTCCTGAAGATCTCTATGCAATTCCACTTGGCGTCGCTGATATTAAAAGAGAAGGTGAAGATATAACTATATTAGCTATTTCTTCTATGGTTCCAAGATCTTTGGCAGCTGCAAAAGTTTTATCACGTTATGGAATTAGTGTTGAGGTAATAGACCCACGTACTCTTCATCCTTTAGACAAAGATACAATTATTAAGTCTGTCAAAAAGACTAATCATCTATTAATTGTTCACGAGGCATGTACTCAAGGGGGATATGGGGCTGAAATATCTGCTATAGTAATGGAACTAGCGTTTGATTATCTTGATGCCCCAGTAGTACGCTTAGGAGCACCACATACTCCGATGCCTTACAACGATGATTTAGAAAGGTCAGTGATTCCTTCACATGAGAGAATTGTTGAAGAAGTAAAAAAATTAATGGATGTTAACTGAAAATTTATACAATGGAGCTATCTAGGCATACTTCAGAATAAATTGGAGTTTCATCAATCATACAGTTAAATTTAAAAATATTTACTGAAGCATTAAATGATTCTTCAGTAATGTTTATAGGACCCTCCCAACAACCAAGATTTTTGTATTGATTAATACAATCAGCTAATACAGATATTTTTATATTAGGAAAATATTTACTTTGCATATTTGCTATGACTTTTGCATCGTTGTTTATTATAAATTTTTTAGCCTTCGTGTAAGCACGAATAAAAGCGGCAGAAGTATCGGTCTTAAGCCATTCTTTTCTAGCTGCAAGACTTGAGAATGCACATAATCCAACCATTTCTCCTACTTTTGCTACTACATTACCATATCCCTCATCTTCTAGTTTCTGTGGCACAGGTCCTTGATGATGAATGTAATCGCCCAGCCCTGATTTAAATGTTTCCTCCATATCTAGACCTTCATTTGGTATAATTTGTTTAATCTTATTAAAATCAACCCCTGCTTTTTGGAAGGCATATTTGAGCATTGCTAAAGGTTGTCCTCCTGATTGCAGGATCATGTAAGAATTTTCTAATTTTTTCCAATCGAAACTTTCATGATGTGTTCTGGACAGAATAAAAAAACCGTCCATTTGATTGATTTGTGCAAAATGTATTATGTTTGAGGGAGGGTTATTGAAGCTTTGACTAACTGCTGATTGAATAATATCGACAGATCCCTCGCTTAATTCTTTTGTTGCTGTGGCAGGTGAGTTAGCAATAGACCATTCAGTTTCTAATCCTTCTTCCTTTAGAAAATTACCAGCTATAGTTAAAATTAATGGGGAATAGAATGCAGAGAATCTGCTGAATTGTATTCTAACTTTGTCCACGTGCAGATTTCCTTATGTTATACAATGTGTTGGATGATTTTGTCTCTGTTGTGTGACCCACTGAAGTCTGATATTGGACCGATTGGGACAATCCCGGTTGGATTTATGGTTTTATGACTTTTGTAGTAATGACTCTTAATATGATCAAAATTAACAGTCTTGTTTATGCCTTTAATCTGATATAGATCTTTTACATAGGCAAAGATATTTGGATAATCCTCTATTCTTTTGATGTTACATTTGAAATGTCCAAAATATGCAGCATCAAACCTAATTAATGTCGGAAATAACCTCCAATCACACTCTGTAATTGTCCTACCAAGCAAGTATCTTTGCTTTGATAGAATTGTCTCAAGTTTATTTAATGCTTGAAAAAGCTCAGTGACAGATTCGTTGTATGCATCTTGTGTAGTAGCAAATCCAGCCTTGTAAACACCATTATTTATATTCTCATAAATCCATACATTTAATGAATCTATTTCTTTTTGAAGTTTCTTGGGGTAAAAATCTATTGATTTACCGGTAATAATTTTATTAAAAGATTTATTAAACATTCGTATGATTTCTGAGGATTCATTTGAAACAATAGTATTTAATTTTTTATCCCATAAAATGGGAACAGTAACTCTACCAGAATATTGTTTGTTTGCAGATGTGTATAACTGATAAAGATAAGCACAGTTGTTTTCATTATCAGGTATTACCCCATTACCTGGTTCGAAAGTCCAGCCGTTACTTCCCATATATGGATTAACCACTGAGATTGAGATTATTTTCTCAAGATTTTTAAGTGTTCGGAAAATCAATGTTCGGTGAGCCCAAGGGCATGCATATGATATATAAAGGTGATATCGTGAAGGTTCAGCAATAAAACCCCCTACACCTGACGGCCCAGGTTTGCCATCAGCAGTGATCCAGTTTCTAAAACTAGAATCTTTTCTAACAAATTTACCATTTGTTATTTTGGTGTCGTACCATTCATCTACCCATTGCCCATTATTTAAATGACCCAATATATTCCTCCTGGAAAAATTATGTTTTGCTTCTGTTAAGTTCCACAGAAAGTTTGATAACCCACTAGTCCATTGGGACAGGGTGATGAATATTCAGTTAGATCCTGTCTTTTTTTGTAGGGGGTTCGAATAACATCAAGTAATTTTTTGATTAAACTAATGTCTCCTTCATTTTCAGCAGTTGTAAGTGCCTCTTCAATTATATGATTTCTTGGTATATAAGCTGGATTTACTTTCATATCATGGAGTTTTTCATTATTAATTAATGTACAGTTATTAGATATTTGATTTTTCCAACGTTTATACCAGTCCATAAAATTAGCCTTGTGACTAAAAGGAAGAAGTTGTATTTGATCATGTGTTAATGCATAAAATGAATTTGTATAATCAGCTCCACTTGACTCTAACATTTCTAGAAATTCCCAGATAAATTTTGGGTCGGTGGAGTTATGATTCGAAAGTAACAATTTTTTTCTCATAACTTTAATCCATTCTTTTTCAAAAATTGTTTTAAAATCGTTAACTGCTTCTTCAGCGAGTTTAAGAGAAATATTTTTATCAGAATGAATAATTGGTAGTAGGGATTCAGCTAAACGTGCAATATTCCAGTTTGCTATTCCTGCTTGATTTCCAAATGCATATCGTTTTCCATGATCTATTGAGCTAAAAGCTATGGATGGGTCATATTTATCAAGAAAGGCACAAGGACCATAATCTATCGTTTCTCCTGAAATTGACATGTTATCAGTATTCATTACACCATGAATAAAACCAACACGTATCCACTCTGCTATAAGTTTAGCTTGTCTGTTTCTAACTTCTTTTAGTAAAGAGAGAGCTGGTGATTCTGTTTCGTATAAAGATGGAAAGTGTCGTTTTATTGTATATTCTGTAAGAGCTTTAATATTATTAACATCTCCACTTGCAGCTGCATATTGGAATGTGCCTACTCTAATGTGGCTACTCGCAATTCGGGTTAGTATTGCTCCAGGGTGCTGACTTTCTCTATATACGTCTTCTCCGCTGGATATTACGGCTAAACTTCTTGTGGTTGGTATGCCTAAAGCACTCATTGCTTCACTCATAATATATTCACGTAACATTGAAGTTAGTGTTGCTTTGCCATCTCCTTGTCTTGAATAAGGTGTGCGTCCTGAACCTTTAAACTGTATATCAAATCGCTGTCCATCTCGGGAAATATGTTCACCTAATACGACAGCACGTCCATCCCCTAAAATTGAAAAATGTCCGAATTGATGACCAGCATAGGCTTGAGATATTGGTTCTATATCGTTTGGAAGTTGATTTCCAGAAAAAGTGTTTGCTATAATTCTTGGCTTGGTTTCATTTATATCTAAGCCTAAAGACCTTGATAGGGAATCATTAAATAACACTATTTCTGGGTTTGGAACAGGTGTTGGACATACTCTAGAAAAAAATATCTCGGGAAGGTCTTTATAAGTATTTTGAAGTTTCAAATTTAAGGTATTCATTGTTAAATTTCATGTGTTATTAAAAAGACATATTTGTGTTGTTATTTTGATGACTCAAGTAAAAAATTTAATCATCAATTCAAACCTTTTTTTATTATAACAAAAAGTAAAACAAATACTGAAATAATACTCCAGGCCATTCCACCAATGGCAAGTTGATTAAATGTAATACCTTTATCAATAAATAACCCAAATACAGCAGGAGAGATAGCCGAGGCACCAATTATAAGTGCTGTTACTAGGGCTCTAATTGAGCCCAGATATTTTTCACCATAAATCTCTGGCCAGAGGGCTGCCCCTGAAGTGAAAACCATTCCAACACAAAGTCCAGATGCAATCATTAATAGCGGAGCGGCAAACAATTGATCTGTAAAAGCAATAATTGCCATTGCAACCACCAATGGTATAGGCATAATTATTAGTGTTCTTGCAGCTCCTATTCGGTCTATCAACACACCAGATCCAATCATAGTAAGAACAGAGGACACGGCAAAAGCTGTGAAACTTGTTGCAATCCATGACATGGACCAATTTTTTTCGTCAGCAAGGTGAGCTTGATGAAAAAACACCCCAGTTAATAAAAATGCGGGTGCTAGTATTGCTCCAAGAAAGGCATAAAACCTTAAATCTCGGATTACTTCAGAAATAGTCCAACTTTTTATTAAACTTTTTTAATGAAATAAAGCTTCTGTAGTTAATTTTAAATGCCGTTCTTTCTGACCCTTAAGTAGCCAGAAAATAAATGGTAAAAGTAGTAATCCGTTAAAAACACCAAATGCTAGCCAAGTTTCACGCCATCCGATTATACTAATTAGTAATATTACTAAAGATGGAAGTAATGCTTCACCTAGGGGATGACCAAGAGCAGCAACAGAAATAGCTTTACCTCGGTCTTTATCGAAATAACGACCCATTGCTGTGGAGTAAATATGAGTCATAAGCCCTTGACCTGATAGACGTAAAGCAAATAAGGCAGCACAAAGGGATATTATTCCATTAGAAAAACTTAAGATGAAACAGGCACCAATCAATAATAAACATGACCCCAAAGTAAAATAGCGTAAATCTATTTTATCAATTAATCTCCCTATCCATATTAACATTACTGCACTAATAGCTGTTGCTAGAGTATATGCTGTTCCAAATGTTCCATGAGTGAGATCAAATTCATCTCGAATATTTTCACCAAATAAACCGATAAAATATGTTTGTCCAAAACTGCTAAAGAAAGCTAAAGTAAGTCCAAACCCAAGAAATCGTTTATTGCTAATTGCAAAGGCCAAGTATCTATATTTCAACACAAATTTTAGGCCAAAAAGGCTACCTTTCTCTACGATTTATATTCAATATTGGTATATATTGTATTTAATTTTATTTTGGTGGAATGGTTTTTAATATAGAGGTTCTTAGACCGATTTTATTAACCCATGCGGACAATTTTGGTCTTCCTTCTCTCCATGGAAAGTCTTCTGGATTTGCATGATCTCTACCATGTAAAACGCAAGCCAATACAATTTGCGCAATATTAATATCTCCTGATAGTACAGGTTTTTCGACTTGATTTTCAAATACATCTGCTAATCTTAAGGCCCGGGCTCTTTCATGTCTGATGATTGTATCGGATCTCTCTTGATCTGTCCTATATAGGTATTCTCTCCACCAAAGGCTTGTTCCATCAAGCATACTACGTGCTATAGCTTCAAGTCGTTTAATTTCCAAGTTTTTGTGAAGAGTTGGTTTGCCTTCTAAGTTATCGAGATACCAAGCAATTAACTTTGAGTCTTCTATTATTACTCCATTTGGTAGTATGAGTACTGGGACTCTTCCTGATGGGTTAATTTTATAGAAAGGGTTTTTATCCCCTCGTGTGGTTACCTCAGTGAAGTTGATCTTATTAATTAGACCTTTTTCTTCAACAACTATTCTTACAATTCGGCCGTAAGGACTTCTCAAAGTAGAATAAAGATGCAAAATCTTATCTTTCTATTTACAATTAGGTAATATATTGAATTTTTATCACGAGTATTTTTATATTTAAATCTCTATTAATTTTATTATAAATGTATGTGTATTGTAGTAATACAAATATAAATTATCTTTATATAAAGAATTGTAATTTAATGGTTGATATTTTATCACAGACATAAAAATTATAATACGGGGGTATGATATGGGTGAAGTCTCTAAAATAAGTAACGCTGAAAATTATGATACGACTCATCCGTTTGCAACTGGTGAACTTGTATTAGATTCTATACCTGAAGATGAACGTCTATGGGTTCCTATGACAGAGGGTGTGTGGTTTAGGCCGTTAATGTTTAATATTGTTCAGGGTGGTTGGTGCCATTTAATTAAAGTTAAGAAGGCTGGTATTGTTAGTCGTCATCGCCACCCATCTCCTGTACACGGCCTTGTTATTAAGGGTGAATGGAGATATTTAGAGCATGACTGGATTGCTAGAAAAGGAACCTATATATTTGAACCTCCTAGCGAGACCCATACACTTGTCGTTGATGATCATACACCTGAGATGATAACTTTTTTCCATGTTACGGGATCTTTGCACTATGTAGATAATGATGGAAATGCAACGGGTTTTGATGATGTATTCACACGAATTGATTTAGCTAGGGATCACTATGAAAATGTTGGTTTAGGTAGTGATTATGTAAAGAATTTTGTTAGGTAAAATATTTATTATTTCCATTTCTATATTAATTGTCTGTATTGGGTCAAAGGCTGGTGAAGCTAAGTATGAGGATTTAATATCGTTATCTAAATCTAGCCTTGATTTATCATTACCAGATGATGCTGGTTACTTTGCTCTACGTTGTTCTGCTTTATCTGCAGCACAGTTTAGAGTTCTGGGCTCTGATCCCCAGTCAAGGCAAGTAGTCAAGGAATTGCACGAAAGATTTTTCACAATGTCTGTTAGAAGTTACTTAGAAAAAGATAATAAAAATGAACAGACATTGCTTAATCAGCTAGCCAGTAAAGTATTAACTTATACAAATCTTTATTCTGATATTATTGAAACTACATTCCAAGATTCAGGTGAATATTTTTATGGGAACCCCTTGATTGAAGAAGATACTCTTGCCTGTAGTTCAGCAGCACAGCAGATATTAGATAAATAACTTATGGATTAGTTTTTTATAAATTTGATTTAAGTTCTTATAAATAATCTGGAAAAACTTATGGCATTAATTAATTGTGTAGAAGATCAGAGAGTATTAGCTCAAAAGCGTGTCCCTCGCATGTTTTATGAATATGCAGATGGAGGGTCTTGGACAGAATCAACATACCATTCAAATGAAAAAGATTGGCAGTCTATCAAATTAAAGCAGAGAGTCGGAGTAGATGTAAGTTCAAGAAATACGATTATGCCTATGCTTGGATTAGATCTGCCAATGCCTGTTGTTTTAGGCCCAGTTGGTCTTATAGGGATGCACCGCGCCGATGGAGAAATTTTAGCAGCTAAATCAGCAGAGGAATTTGGTGTTCCATTTACTTTATCAACAATGTCTATTTGTTCAATTGAAGATGTTGCAGAGCATACTTCTAAACCATTCTGGTTCCAGCTTTACGTTATGCGAGATAGAGACTTTATTCGTCGACTTCTTTCACGTGCAAAAGATGCAAATTGTTCTACATTGATGGTTACAATCGATTTACCTATTCTTGGAGATAGATATAAAGATCGAAGAAATGGTCTAAGTACACCTCCAAAGTTAACTATTAAAAATACTATAAATCTTGTCAGTAAGCCAAATTGGTGTTTCCAGATGATAAAAACACGCCGGAGGTACTTTGGAAATGTGGTGGGTCACGTAAAGGGTGTAGATGATATGACCTCGCTATCAGATTGGGTAAGCGGCCAATTTGATCCTTCATTAACTTGGAAAGATATTGAGGGGCTTCGTATGAATTGGGATAGAAAGCTTGTTATAAAAGGAATTATGGATCCAGATGATGCAAAGTCAGCTGTTGATATTGGTGCAGATGCAATTGTGGTATCTAATCATGGGGGTAGACAATTAGATGGTACTCTGTCCACTGTTTCCGCATTACCTGCAATTCTTGATCGTGTGGGTGGAGATACAGAAGTTTGGGTAGATGGCGGAATACGTTCTGGTCAAGATATATTGAAAGCCATTGCATTAGGTGCTCGTGGCACTCTTCTTGGCAGGGCATATTTATACGGTCTTGGTTCAAATGGACAAGCTGGAGTTACTCAGACACTTAAAATTTTAAAACGTGAGCTTGATATGTCTATGGCTCTTTGTGGTAAGTCATCTTTAAGTGATGTTGACACATCAATTTTATATAATTGATCCCAGACAATTAATTTTTAATATCTTTTAGAATAATAGTTATTGTCTATATGCTCCTAATATTGCTTTTATTATACGTTTTCGAATAAAACCAGGTATTGGCACTAAAATAATCCTTAATATTAACCAAATAACAAATTTCATCGTTCCTACCTGAATGTATACTTTATATTATACTATAAATACTTATAGGTATTATGGTTTTTTTCAATCAAAAAATATGTGAGGGAGTCTAAATATATGTTTTTTTCACGTACATTAGCACTGATTTTATTTGGGGCAGCACTTTTTGCTCTTTTTGGTTCTGGTTATTTCTTATAATGTGTTACTCAAATTCTAAAGAAACACAGCCAAGGGTTCCAAAATCACATTTAACTGCATCCCCAGCTCCACAGTAAATAACATCGGAAGCACTACCTGTAGTAATAATACTGCCTGCATTAAGGGTCATTCCTTGAGAGTTTAATTTATTAGCTAGCCATGTCAGGACTTTCCATGGTCCGCCAAGAACGTTTGAACCCAGCCCATGTGCTACAGTATTACCATTTATCTGTACTTCAACATGATGTGAGATAAAGTCATCACGAGATAGTGAGGGTTCGGGGACACCCATCACTAAGAGTCCGCTAATTGCATTGTCTGCAACTAGGTCTGGGGCCTTAACCTTAAACCAGTCTTTATAGCGGGAATCTGGAATTTCAATAGCTGGGAGAACGGTATCAATTGCGTCTGCAACTTCTAATTCAGTAAAAGGGGTATGACGTGGTGATAATGTTTTACCAATTATAAAATCAAACTCAGGTTCAATTGCATATGAATTAACAAGTCCCCGGTGGATAAACGCTTTGTTACTATAAATAAAATTATCATATAGACGGCCAAAAAAAGGACTATTAATTCCAAAGCCTTTCTGTACATTAGCATTAGTGGCTCCAACTTTGTAACCACTAACAGTCAACCCTGTTAGGTTTTCTAGTTGGCTTTGGATTGCATATCCTTCATCTAATGTCTTGGGCCTACAATGTTCAGGCAATACATCAATTTGTGAATTTTCTTGCATCATTTCCCATAACAACGAGGCTGCATTTATAGTTGATTCATCATCCATTTTCATATCCAAGCTGATTTGAGTATTTTACCTAAATTTAATATAATTTTGCTGTTAAGCATCAGATAATATTTATTTTATTGTTATATTTGAAAATATACACGCTGATTTGTGGAAATCACTTGATTTTTATTCAGGCTTTGCTAAATCCTTTGATGATACATACTTTTTTTTAATAGTATATTTCATTTTTTATTTATGAAATAGTTTACTACAGATGGGAGTTTCCTAAAATGCTTCACAGTATTATGCGTGGACTTGAAAACCTAAAAGAGATACCAACATCAAAAGCACATTGTGATATTCCTTGTAAAATCTATGACCCGTCATCTGCACAAATTGCAGCTTTGTCAGTAGTACGTCTTATTGATATAATGGAAGAAACTGCTAGTGGTGATAAAACAGGTATTAGTTCACAAAACACTATAGCTCGTTGCGTTATGCGAAAAGAAGAGGAAGCAGAAAAAGCTAAACATGAAGTACGTATAATTTGGGGTGACTATTTTAAAACACCACAAAAAGAAGCTTTTCCAGAAATTGATGAATTAACTCATAATATTATGCTAAAGGGAAGTGCCTGCAAGCAAGGAGTTAATCGCAAAGATGCTGAAGATTTTGTAGAGCTGATCAATAGATTTGCTGAGATTTATTGGACAACAAAAGATATTAAAACAACACGAAGCGTATGCCCATATCCACCAAGTCTGGAGACAGTTTATCCAGTACTTTGAGCCATTTTAAGTCGATACTTGGTTGGAGGGTCATAAGAATAAAGGGGCATAGTATGTCCCCATATCTTGATGATGGTGATTATGTCCTGGGGAAAGTTATAAATAAGGGCGAATATCTTTCCCCAGGAGAGTATATTGAATTAATTCACCCAGATTATGGATCTATGGTAAAAAGTGTCTTGTCTGTTTATGATAGGGAGATCACGGTCACTGGAAAATCTATAACTTCGATGGAGTCTGATCATATTGGTAAGATTCCAAAGGAAAACGCAGTTACAAGGATACTATGGCGAATATCACCTCAAGGCATAACTCGCCTCTGATATCCTAGATATTAAAATAAAACAATTTTTTAAATATCTTATTTAGAATTTTTTTCTATTATATTTGCTTGCAATATTTCTATCCAATACCCGTCAGGATCTTCTATAAAAGCTAACCCTTTCATTTTTCCATCGTCTGGTCTTTTAACAAATTTAACACCAAGTTTTTCAAACCTTTTAGATGCTTCGTAAACATCAGGTACGCTAAAACCTATATGCCCAAACCCTCTTGGATCACTATTACCATTATGATATGTCGGTCCTGCTTCTGTTTCAGATCCCCAGTTATGGGTTAATTCTAGCATTGCTCTTTGTTCGAATGTCCAAGTTGTTCTTTTGTTGTCTTCTGTCGGCACCTCATCATTCTGGACATCTCCGGACATGGCAAGAAAATAGAGTGTGAATTTCATTTCTGGAAATTCAAGTTTTCTATATAAGGTCATTCCAATTATACGAGTATAGAAATCTAAAGATATTTCCGGGTCTTTGATTCTGAGCATAGTCTGATTAAACACATACGATTGAGTATCTTCATCAGCTATTTGACACAAACCTGGTGCATTTTCATGGTGGCGTATCATGTATTATTGCTCCTTTTTAGACTATTCATTATTCTAAGTAATTTATTATCTAAAGAGATGTTATTTGGTCACTACAATTCCATGACTTTTGAATTATGAATTTATTAAATTACATTAAAGCCTTCAAAATGTGGGTGTCCTATATATAGATCTCTATGATTACCTGCCCCTTTATGTGATTTTCTAAAGGATTCCGAATTTGTCCATTTTATAAAGTCATCTTGGCATGCCCAAGTACTATGTGAAGCAAATAGAGTATGATCCGCTTGAGTATCCCCGCGTAAAAGATTAAATGAAATAAATCCAGGAACTTCGTTCAAATAAGTTTCTCTATTTTTCCAAATTTTTTCAAAATCAGATTCTTTACCTATAACTATTTTAAAACGATTCATAGCTATGAACATATTTATCCTCATGGGATTTTTTTAATTTAATATAGTTTATTAAAATAATGTACGTTAGATAAAATCAATAATCTAAAAAATATTGAGGGTTCGGGATTAAACTAAGGGAGTGAGATTATTTATTTCTTCGTCAGTAAAGAGTGTTGAAATTGCCATAAACCTTAGTCCCAAAGGAATTTCTAATGAAAAACTAGAGCCGCGTCCCTCGACTATATCAATACATACATGCATATTTTTATAGTATTCGAATTGATCTGGGGCCATATAAAAATTACAGCCGTGTATTTGACCTAAACATACATCCCTACGGCCAATTAGGAAGTCCCCTTCTTTGAAGCACATAGGCATTGATCCATCACAGCATCCACCACTTTGATGGAAAATTAAATTGCCATGTTTCTCGCGTAATTTGTCGATTATAGCGGCTGCAGATTCTGTGACTGAAACCCTTTCTACAGTCATGAGCACCTCCAAATATTAAGAATAGGATGCCTTCTTTGAAAAAGAAGGCATCCTTTAATCTAATACGGTAAGGTTTAGAAGAAACCTAGTTTATTTTTATCATAAGAAGTTATTACGTTCTTTGTATGTCTGTAATGATTAAGCATCATTTTATGTGTTTCACGGCCAATCCCAGATTTCTTGTAACCTCCGAAAGAAGCATGTGATGGGTAATCATGGTAACAGTTACACCATATTCTACCTGCCTCTATACCTCGAGACATTGATTGCATTTGGTGTATATCTCTGGTCCAAACACCTGCACCTAGCCCATAAAGTGTATCATTGGCTATAGCAAGTGCCTCCGCTTCGTCTTTAAAAGTAGTGACACTAACCACAGGTCCAAAAATCTCTTCTTGGAATATTCGCATTTTATTATGGCCTTTGAAGACGGTAGGTTTAATATAAAAACCATTTGGATGAACTGGGTTGTCAAATTTTTCACCCCCGATCAAAACTTCAGCACCTTCTTGCTTTCCAACATCAATATAATTTAGAATTTTTTCATACTGATCATTGGAAGCTTGGGCACCCATCATTGTATTATCCTCTAATGGATCACCAAGAGTTATAGCCTCAACTCTTTCGAGGCAACGGCTAATAAACTCTTCATATATATTCTCTTGGATCAAGGCTCTCGAAGGGCATGTACAAACCTCTCCTTGGTTTAAAGCAAACATAACAAAACCCTCGATTGCTTTATCTAAGAATTCATCGTCTTGAGCTGCAACGCTTTCAAAGAATATGTTAGGAGATTTTCCTCCAAGCTCAAGAGTTACAGGAATTATATTCTCTGATGCATATTGCATAATGAGTCTGCCAGTGGTTGTTTCTCCCGTAAATGCAACCTTCTTAATGTCTGGATGTGTTGCAAGAGGTTGTCCAGCCTCAGGGCCAAATCCACTAACTACATTTACAACTCCAGCAGGGATAAGGTCACTTATAAGTTCCATAAGCACCATGATTCCTACCGGTGTTTGTTCTGCAGGTTTAATAACCACACAATTTCCTGCTGCCAATGCTGGGGCAAGTTTCCATGCAGCCATTAGAATAGGAAAATTCCAAGGTATAATTTGTCCTACTACACCAAGTGGTTCATGTATTTCTTGGGTTACTCGTGTTGCATCTAAGTCAGATGTTTCTCCTGATTCTGCTCTAATAGCTGCTCCAAAATACCTAAAATGATCAACAGTTAGAGGTAGATCTGCAGCTTTTGTTTCACGTATGGCTTTACCGTTATCCCAAGTTTCAACTAAAGCAAGATCTTCAAGGTTTTCTTCAATTCTGTCTGCTATTTTCATTAATACTTGACTGCGCTCAGCAGCTGAAGTCTTATTCCATGAGCTTGCTGCATCCCATGCTGCTTTGACTGCTAAATCTATATCTTTCTCATTAGATTTAGCTACGCGAGCTATAAGGCTGTTGTCGATAGGAGAATGATTATCAAAGTATTCACCATCGACAGGTGCAACCCAGCTGCCACCAATAAAATTGTCATAATGTTCTTTAAATGAGGGTCTTCCGTATGCCACAGCTCGTCCTCCCGTTCTGTTAGCTATTGTAAAAAATACATTAGTGAAATAAAGAGGCTCATGTGTCCCCAGTTTATGGCTTTAAAACCTTTTTCACTGATAAATTCTATTAAAGTGTGAAATGATAATAGTTTCAATAAGATTTTTGCCTGATGAAACTGTATAATTCATAATTTTATGTTCTGATAGTTAAAAACAGCTATAAATTATCATAATAGAGGCCAATTTACAAAACATTCATAAATAAACCGATAATTTAGAAGTATATCTAATATTTTTTAAATTAAGAAAAGAGTTAATTTGATTTATAATTATAATCCAAATAAATAAATACATCGTATTTAAATTTAATTTAAATAAATATTATTTCTTAGTTAACTCAAAATTAATATATGACAAATACAAAATCAAATATGTCACCAGATATGCTAGATATTGCTGTCATTGGTTCAGGTATTGCTGGTATTTCTGCTGCATGGTTATTATCTACAAGACATGATGTTCAAATCTATGAACAGAATGATTACGTGGGGGGGCATAGTAATACAGTTAATATTACTTTAGGAAATCAAAAGAAATGTGTAGATACAGGTTTTATTGTTTTTAATAATAAAACTTACCCAAATCTAACATCATTATTTGATTATCTTGGGGTTAAGACTAAAATTAGCGATATGTCTTTTGCAGTAAGCCTTAGTCGTTTAGACATTGAATATTGTAGCAAAGGCCTAAATGGTTTTTTCGCCCAGCGCAACAATCTTCTCAAATTTTCTCATTGGTCAATTATTGTTAATTTGTTAAGATTTTATAAATTATCGTCTATTAAATCAAAATCTTTCTCTCATTTTACTGTTGCAGATTTTCTAAAAGAAAACTCATATTCTGATTCTTTTATTAATCTGCATTTATTACCAATGATTGCTGCAATCTGGTCAGTTCCTATTAGCCAGGCATCTGATTTTCCTTTCAGTAGTGTTGTTAATTTTTTTGATAATCATGGATTATTGAAGTTAGGAAATAGACCAGTTTGGAAAACAGTTATCGGTGGAAGTAGAAGTTATGTAAAAAAAATCGTTCAAGATATACCAAAGCCAATAAAACTAAATTGTCAGATCGTAAACGTAATTAGGCAAGATAATAAAGTTATTTTGATTGACCAAATAGGTAATAAATATACTCATGACATGGTTATAATTGCTTCACATGCTGATCAGGCATTAAACATTCTAGATTGTCCCACTCTAAAAGAGAAAGAAATCTTAGGTGGATTTAAATATTGCCTTAATAAGGCTGTTTTACACGAGGATGTTAATTTAATGCCAAAAAGGAGATCTGTTTGGTCCTCATGGAACGTAATAGATACAGGACTAGAGAAAAATAATTTAGGAGTAACTTATTGGTTAAATAACTTGCATAAATTCAATGATTTACCAAATATTTTTCTGACTCTTAATCCACCAAAAAGGATTGATCCAAAAATGTTTAAAAAGTCTTTTTTATATTCACACCCTTTATTAAATCATAATGCCCAAAGAGCAAGGAAGAATTTATCAATAATTCAGGGGAAAGATAATATTTGGTTCTGTGGTAGTTATTTTGGCTATGGATTTCATGAGGATGCGTTGTTATCAGCATTAAATATATCGGAGAAATTTGGTATAGTTGCACCTTGGAAATCAAATGGTGTTAGAGCGTAATTATTTTAATGTTGTATATATTTTCTTTCATATGCGTGTCGATAAAAAATGAATAATACTTTATTTCGCGGGTGGGTAAGACATACTCGGACAAAACCCGCAAGGCATAGTTTTTCTTATCGGATATCTGCGTTATTATTAGATATTAGACAAATTTCTAAAATACAAAAACAAATATGGTTTTTTTCATATAACCGATTTAATTTATTTTCATTCTATGACAAAGATCATGGTCCACGTGATGGGTCACCGCTAAAGCCTTGGGTTGATCATCTATTAATGCAGCATGGAGTTAATATTAAGAAAGGCAAAGTCTATCTTTTTTCCATGCCTAGAATATTTGGTTACGTGTTTAATCCATTAAGTATGTATTTCTGTTATGACCAAGATGAAGAATTGAAGGCTATTATTTATGAGGTAAAAAATACCTTTGGGGAACAACATTGCTATGTTATCCCCATTGATATTTCTAACGCACTTGAAAAAGTAATTTTTCACGATGACAAAAAAGTTTTTTTTGTCTCGCCATTTATTAGTATGGATGCACAATATAGCTTTCGAGTTTCAATGTGTGATGATTTTTTTTCCATCTTGATTAAAGTTTTAAGTGCATCAGGAGATTCTATGGTGGCAACTTTAAGAGTAAAACCTAAAAAACTTAATAACCTTGCTCTTCTTAAAGTATTTTTTACAGACCCTGTTATGACTTTTAAGGTTATCATTGGCATTCACTATGAGGCATTACGCTTATTGATTAAGCGTGTACCGTTCTACAAACATACTCCTATATCTAATTTGGTAGGTAAATGATGGTTTTAAATAGTCTTGATGCCCTTGTAGACTCCAATCCAAGTTTTAATCTTCAGGAAAAAGGAGAATATTCTTTTTTATTAAAATTAGTAAGACGAATTCAATGCGGGACTCTTGTTATTTGTATGCCAGATGGAGGGAAGGAGTCATTCAGTGGTCCTAACCCTGGGCCTAAAGCAATGATAAAAATTTTAAATCCAAGAATTGTAAGAAGAATATTATTCTGGGGTAGTATTGGTTTTGCTGAAGGCTATATCAATAACGATTGGTCCAGCGATGATCTAGCAAAATTACTAGAATTAATATCCTTGAATATCAGAGCATGGAAATCAGCCGGTAATGGTAGTAGATTTAACTTCTCTTTGAATAAGCTTATACATTATTTTCGTCCAAATTCTATACATGGGAGCAGACGCAATATTGCAGCACATTATGATCTTGGGAATGAATTTTATAGACTATGGCTAGATGATAGTATGTCTTATTCATCAGGGTTGTTCGAGGGCAAGGAAATTAGTCTAGAGGATGCTCAAAGATGTAAATCGGATCGCTTATTAAATCTATTAGAAATTTCACCTGAGGACAATTTATTGGAGATTGGTTCTGGTTGGGGCCGGTTCGCAATATATGCAGCTAAACAAACAAATTGTAAGGTCAAGGCTGTTACTATTTCATCTGCTCAATACAATGAATCACTTATTTTTCACAAAAATAATAATGAGTCATCAAAAGTTGAATTTTTACTACAGGATTATAGAGATATTGTTGGCCAATTTGACAGAATAGTATCTGTAGAAATGATTGAGGCTGTTGGAGAACGTTATTGGGAACTCTATTTTAAGAGACTTAGGTCACTGCTCCGCCCAGGTGGAAAAGTAGTTCTACAGGCTATTACTATTGATGAAAGTGCATATTCGAACTATCGCTCAAGTGTAGACTTTATTCAAAAATATATTTTTCCTGGTGGTATGCTGCCAACTAGGTCTTTGTTAATGCAATTAGTTAGCAATAATGGTTTTAAATGGGTTCATGATAAATCCCACGCAGATGATTATGCTAAAACTCTTTTAGCTTGGAGAGAAAGATTCGAAAATGCTCTTCCTGAGATAAAAAAAATGGGGTTTGACGATAGATTCTGCAGAACTTGGAAATATTATTTATCATATTGTGAGGCTGGATTTCGTACTAAGCGAACAAATGTTCACCAAATTCTATTATCTGGTTAGTTAAAATAGGGGGGTTAATGAAATTAAATCAATTTAAAAATACTGAACCAAAGTTTTACCTTGAAGAATATTTTGCTGGTAAATGTACAGCATGGGGTGTTCTTGAAACTTTTGGGGGATCGATAACAAAACAATTTGTTGTTGAGATTTCCGGAAAATTGGATGGTAAAGAATTAATATTAGAGGAGGAATTTAAGTATAAAGATGGCGGTGTTGACCATCGTAAATGGTATATAATAAAAAAAGGTGAAGATAGATATGATGGTTCAGCAGAAGGAGTTATTGGAAAGGCCTCTGGTAGTGTCTGTGGTCAGGCTTTCCATTGGTGCTATAAATTTCGCTTAAAGGTGGGCAATAGACATATCACTGTAAAATTTAATGATTGGATGTTTCTTCAGACTGATAACGTTCTAATAAATAGAGCCACTATTTCCAAGTTTGGCATTGTAGTTGGAAGACTATGGGTTTTTTATAAAAAACATTAATTGTCACTTTTTTGTAAACTGCCGGACTATTAGGAAATATAAAGGATAAGGTAAAATTCTTAATATTTTCATTATATAGCTTAGTTTTCTTGGAAAGGTTATTTCAAAGTTATTTTTAGATAATCCTTTTATAATCATCGATGCAGCAGTTTCAGAGTTGATCAGGAATGGCATATAAAAATCGTTCTTCTGCGTTAACTCTGTGTCAACAAAACCCGGTGTAATCAGCTGTATTTTTATTCCTTTTGAGGTTAAATCAATTTTTAAAGATTCCGCCAAATTGATTATTGCAGCTCTGCTAGATGTATATGAATATGCTTTAGGTAAACCTCTGTAACCAGCGATAGAGGACATTAGTACTAAATGTCCATTTCCTCTTTGTATAAATTCCGGCAAGATAGCTGAAAGACAGTTCATAGTACCTATTACATTTGTTGAAATAGTATCCTCAGATATATCAATGTTAAATCCATCAGTTTCTGGTTGATAGATGCCTGCATTTAATATCGCCAGATCTATGTTGCCAATTTCTGAAAAAATTTTTTTTACTGCAGAGTTTATGCTGTTTCTATTTTTTATATCAACAGTCATAAAATAAAAATTTTCACCTAATTCTAACTTAAGATTCTTTAGGTTATTTATATTTCTTGATGAACCAATTACGGTCCAATCGTTATTAATAAGTTTTATACATAATGCTTTACCAATACCCGAGCTGGCACCAGTAACCCACGCAATTTTTTTTTTATCAGACATTTTTTTTCCATAAAATGAGAAAGGGGAGGCTAGTAGAGTAACAGTTTTCGGGAGGTATGTCTGCTTGTTACAGATAAATGCCTCAACCCTTTCGCAATTTATATTTATAAATAACTATGGCAGTATTATGACCATTTAATTTTTAGTTATCATTTATTATTTTTTAAAAAAAGTCTCATCATCATTTAGAATTTTTTAAACATTCATTGAGTGTTCTTGCATTACCAGTCATAAATTCAAAATAATGATCAGGCCCAGAAGCGATTAAGGAGCCAGAGGGGTCTAGTGTTGCTATTTCATTTATATTCTTATTTAAAGTACTAGACATTCTTGCGTTATCAAAGCCTGGTTCTGTAAACAAACAAATACCTGGATTAGTTTCCAATAATTTAATTGCATTTCTTATAGTAGATGCACTCATTAGATCTTCAGGAGCGTTTACAATATGATATAGGGAGTCAATATTAAACTGATTCTCAATATAGTAGTATGCATCATGGGTAGCTATAAATTTTGAATCTTTGACAGGTTCTAAAAGTATTTGAATTTCACTTTCAAGATTTTTAATTCTTTCAACCGTATCTAACTCATTTGCTCTATATAAATTTTCATTCTCGGGGTCTATATTAGCCAAGATTTCTGCAATAATTTTTACAATAATTTTTGCATTTCCAGTGTCTAACCAGATATGTGGGTCATAAATCATATTTGAATGATCATGATGATGTTCGTCATGGTGGGCATCTTTATGTTCGTCATGGTGGGCATCTTTATGTTCGTCATGGTGGGCATCTTTATGTTCGTCATGATGTTCGTCATGGTGGGTATCTTCTACTCGAGTTATGTAGATTTTTTCCCTTATTTTTAATCTTTTAATCTTATCACTCTCTAATATCTCAAACTTTTTTGCTTTTTTTGCATTTACCTCTATTGGCTTTTTCAGAAAACCTTCCAGTGTATTACTTACCCATATAATAAGATCTGCATTTTGTATTGCCTTTACTTGTGATGGTTTTAAGTTGTAATGATGTGGTGTGCCTGATGAATCTACAATTAGCTTTGGATATGTTGAACCCTTCATAATATTTGCTACTAATGAATGAATTGGTTTTATAGAAGTTACAACTTTCACTTCACTTAGTGCTTGACCCGATATAAAAAACACTAATGGAAGGATAAGAAAAAATATTTTCATAATTGACACCCAAAATTAAACTAAAGATTATTGATTTTATATAATTTTTAATAGTAATGTTATAACATTACATTTATTATTATATTTTGTCCATATTGTTTATACAAACACTCTTGAACTTATTTAAGGTTTGAAAATCAATGCAAATAAACAAGAATCTATTAGTTGATTTGACAAATGTAGGTGTTCAACGTGGTAAAAGGTGGTTGGTAAGAGGCGTTGACTTAAAAATAGATTTAGGTGAAATACTTACACTTATTGGACCTAATGGATCAGGAAAATCTACTACTGCTAAACTCGTTCTAGGAATAATTAATCCGAGTGAGGGGCAGGTTCAACGTAATACAACTACTGGTATAGGATATGTACCTCAGACAGTAAAAATAGATTGGACTTTACCTCTGAATGTCCGCAGGTTTATGAGATTAACCAATAGTATAAATTTAAATCAAATTCATGCAGCCCTAGATTTAGCTGGTGTAATGCACCTCGAGAATGAACAAATTAGAAATTTATCTGGTGGTGAGTTTCAGCGAGTTTTATTGGCAAGGGCTATATCAGCAAAGCCAAAACTGATTGTTTTGGACGAACCAATGCAAGGTGTAGATTTTAATGGAGAAATAGCCATTTATGAACTAATCAAAGATATTAGAGATGAACTCAGTGCTGGAATTCTCTTAATATCTCATAATTTACATATGGTAATGGCTTCGACTGATAAAGTAATATGTTTAAATGGACACGTTTGTTGTTCTGGCACGCCTAAAGTGGTTGCATCCAGTAAAGAATATAAAGAGCTATTCGGTATTCGTGCTGTAAAAGAACTTGCAATATATGAACATAGCCATGACCATACTCATTTACCCGATGGAAGTGTGGAACAACAAAAGGAAACTTAATGGTCATCATACAAATAGTCACTGAGCATAATAGAGCTGGAATGAATCCTTCATTTGAGTTGACTGAAATAGTAAAATTTAATGTTTGATGATTTTTTTACTCGTGCGTTAATAGCCGGCATCGGAGTGGCTATTGTTGCAGGTCCTTTAGGATGCTTCATCGTTTGGCGTAAACTTGCTTACTATGGGGATACTATATCTCATGCATCATTGCTTGGGGTTGCATTAGCTATTTTACTCAATTCGAATACTACGTTATTTGTTTTTATAATAGCTACCATTATTGCTTTATCCCTTTTGTTATTACAGGCTAGGGCTAATGTTTCGGCCGACTCCCTTTTGGGAATTCTTGCACATTCTTCTTTAGCTTTAGGCCTTATAAGCCTGTCCTTTATTACTTGGATACGCGTAGATATTATGTCCTTTTTGTTTGGTGACATTCTTGCAGTATCTGTCCCTGATTTACTGATCATTTATGTTGGGGGCTCAATTGTTTTAGGAATAACCGTTATTATTTGGCGTCCTCTTTTTGCCGGCACAGTAGATATGGAATTAGCAAAAGCAGAAGGTGTTAACATTCGTTTGTATGATTTTGTTTTCATGCTGCTTGTTGCCGGAGTAGTAGCCATATCAATTAAAGTCGTTGGACTTTTACTTATCACTGCTTTGCTAATAATCCCTGCAGTTACTGCCAGGCGTTTTTCTTCTGGTCCCGAGCAAATGGCAATAATTGCATCCTTGGTTGGTGTTTTAGCTGTAATTTCTGGGCTCTTTTCTTCCTTAGAATGGGATACTCCATCTGGGCCGAGTATAGTATTATCTGCTTTTTGTTTGTTTTTAATTAGTATTCTTCCAATTTGGGGTCTGAAAGCGTATTATTATCGTCTTAATTCAAAGTTAAATGGATAGGATTATGGGTCATTTAGCTGGAAAAAAAATTAATCTTACAAAGAATCAGTCACTTGTGATGGAAGTACTATCTGATTCTACATCACCGGTTAGTGCCTATTCAATTTTAGAAAAATTACGAGATAAGGGTTTTAGAGCGCCTCTACAGGTTTACAGAGCGTTAGACAAGTTGGTTGCTAGTGGAATGGCACATAGAATTGAATCTGTTAATGCCTTTGTTGCATGTAATAGGTCAGATGATGACTCGGACTCTATGGTTGGGTTTATTATTTGTATAGATTGTGGTCATGTAAAAGAAATATCAGATAATTCAATAGAACTGGGCTTAGATAAAATTGCTGAAAAAGAAAGTTTTACAGTAAAGAAGCAGACACTAGAAATGCATGGCCTTTGCCATAATTGTGAAACACAAAATAAATCTATTTAAATTATATCTTATTCGTATTGTTGTCTGGTTCTCTCTGGAATTAAACCTCTCGGGCTAAATCTTAAAACTAGTAGCAATATGGCCCCCATAACAATTACACGCATATGAGGCGCCCCCTTAATCAGGTGTTGCCTAAAATTATTTTCATCTGGAAGGTTAGAAGTAATTTGCTCCATTAACCAAAGTCCTGCAGGTTCTGCTTCAACCCAAAGAAACCAAATTGTAAAAGCCCCAGCAACAGAACCCCAATTATTGCCTGCACCTCCAACGATAACCATAACCCAAATTACAAATGTATATCTTAAAGGTGAATAACTTGCCGGTGTAAGCTGTCCATCTAATGTTGTAAGCATTGCCCCAGCAAGACCTAGGATGGCAGCGCCCATAATAAAAACCTGTAAATGTCGATTTTTGACATTTTTCCCCATCGCTGCTGCTGCATCTTCATTGTCTCTTATTGCTTTCATCATTCTTCCCCACGGAGAATTGAGAGCACGCTCACTTATCCAAATCAGCAGTAATAAAACTATTACAAAGATAATCGCATAGGAGATTTTCACAAATATTATGGATATATCAACAGCACTAGAGCCAAGCCAAGAACTCAAATCTATGAACCAGAAACTTTCTTGGAGATCAATCTCATACGGTACTGGCCGTTTAAGGCCAGTAACATTTTTTACACCACGACTTAGCCAGTCTTCATTCTTTAATATAGCTATAATTATTTCTGAAATCCCAAGAGTAGCAATAGCAAAATAATCAGCTCTAAGGCCTAAAGAAATTTTTCCAATCACCCAAGCAGCAGCACCTGCAAGAATAGCTCCAATCACCCATGAAAATATGATTGGTAAGCCTGCTCCTCCAAGGTATCCTGTTCGAGAACTATCGACTGCTTCAATTGCTTCAACCGCAGGATTAAAAAACATACGCACAACAAAATAACCTGCAATTATACCAATAACTGTTAATAAGTTTCGTATTTTTTTATTCTTGACTAGTCTTCTTATTATTACAATCACACCTACACTTATAAGAAGCATCAGTGCTGCAAGCCCTAAATTACTTCCTCCTACTGTCCATGCTTCAATAACTGGGGGTTTTGATACTAATACCCCAGCAAGACCACCAAGTGCGGTAAACCCCATTACTCCAAGGTTAGGAAGACCTGCATACCCCCATTGCATATTTAAACCAAGTGCCATTATAGATGAAATTAGACATAAGTTTAGAATAGTAAGACTTACATTCCATGATTGACCAAAACCAACAGCCAAGAGTGCAATAGTGATTGCTGAAAAGATTAGTAAGGGGCGATTTTTGAACATTAAATAACTCGCCCCTTAAAGATCCCTGTCGGTCTGATTAAAAGAACAACAACTAAAATAATAAAAGAGACGGCAAATTTATAGTCGGTTGACAAAAGTTGGACAAGATGATCAGGCTCCCATTTTTCGGGAAGAATATATTTTAAAAACTTTTTATAAGCGTATGTAATAGTTACTTCAGAGAAAGCAACTGTATATGCACCAATTATAGCTCCCAAAGGGTGTCCAATGCCCCCCAAAATTGCTGATGCAAATATTGGTAAGAGAAGAGAAAAATATGTAAATGGTTTGAAGCTTTTATCCAAACCATAGAGGCTTCCCGCAATAACGGCTAGTGTCCCGGCTATTAACCATGCGTAAAAAACAACTTTCTCAGGCTCTATTCCTGATAAGAGTGCTAAATCTACATTATCAGAATAAGCACGCATTGCTTTCCCAGCACGAGATTTTTGCAAAAATAAAAACAGTGCTGTAACTACAACAATAGCTACTATAACAGTAAGTCCCTGTGAAAGCTTTATAGCTAAACCTTCTTTTAGGCCAGTTAGAATTTTAAAATCCTGAAATTTTAATAAAAATCTTGCACCATCATCAAATTTTTGGTCATTCGGACCGATGATAAAGCGAACAAGTCCATTAAGTATAAACATGACTCCTATGGATGCAATTAAGAAAACTACCGGTGGGCTTTTCCTTTTTCGATAAAATTTATAAACACTTTTATCTATCAAAATACTTACAATAACAGCTGCAATAATACCAAATGGCAATGCCAATAGTGCAGTTGGTAATGGGTTGATTGATATGCCTAGGTCTTGGAACCACCACGTAACTAAAATCACAAACATCGTTCCAAGAGCCATAAGATCACCATGTGCAAAATTGGCAAACCTTAGAATTCCAAATATTAGTGTGACACCTAGTGCCCCTAGAGCTAATTGTGAGCTATACGTTAAACCAGGGATAAGTACAAAATTGGAAAAGAGAACTAAGGCATTAGCAGCATCAGTCATTTTTAACCACCTAAAAAAGAACGTCTGACTTCAGGATTCCCAAGCAGTTTTTTTCCAGTGTCATTGAACTTGTTTTTTCCATTTACTAGAACAAAACCTTTATCTGCAACAGCGAGAGCTTGTTGAGCATTTTGTTCGACCATAAGTATTGCAACACCAGTTTTTCTTATTTCTAGAATACGATCGAAAAACTCTCCCATAACAATTGGCGAAACTCCCGCTGTTGGTTCATCTAACATGAGGAGTGTTGGCTCAGTCATTAAAGCACGTCCAACGGCAACTTGTTGACGTTGTCCACCAGAAAGTTCTCCAGCTGCTTGATTTCTTTTTTCGTGCAGTACAGGGAACAATTCATAGATTTGATCCATTGTGGATGAAAAATTATCATTTCTCAGATAAGCCCCAATTTCAAGATTCTCTTTTACAGTCATCGTTGTAAAAACATTCTGATTTTGTGGGACGAAACTCATCCCTTTTCTTACTCTTTGCTGAGGTGTAAGTTTATTAATGTCTTCATTTTCGAGATGAACAGAACCTTCATTCAACTCGATCATGCCAAAAATTGCTTTCATAGCTGTTGACTTCCCAGCACCATTTGGTCCGACAATGGCTACAATCTCCCCTTTTTCAACAGTAATTGAACATTTATGAAGTATGTCAGCTTTCCCATACCCTCCGGTCATGTTTTGTGCTGACAGAAAACTCATGGTATGACAGTCGATATGTTTTTAAAGCCAGTTCCGAGATAAGCCTCAATTACACGCTCATCGGATTGAACTTGAAGTGCAGATCCTTGCATTAAAATTTTTCCTTCTGCCATAACTATAACCGGCTCGCATAGGCGTGTGATGAAATCCATATCATGTTCAATCATGCAAAATGTATAATTTCTTTCTTTATTTAATTTATAAATTGCATCACCTATACTTCTTAATAAGGTTCTATTTACACCAGCACCTACCTCATCAAGAAAAACAATTTTAGGTTCTACCATCATAGTTCTACCAAGCTCTAAGAGTTTCTTCTGTCCTCCAGATAAATTTCCGGCTTTCTCATAGGCCAAATCTGAGATATTAAGAAACTCAAGGACATCTGATGCTCTATCACGAATTTCTGATTCTTCCTTTTTAACTAAGCCAGAACGAAAACAAGCTCCAAATAATGATTCACCAGTCTGATTGTTAGGTACAACCATGAGATTTTCTATTACTGTAAGAGAGTAGAATTCTTGTGCAATCTGAAATGTACGAAGAATACCTTTATCAAAAAGTTCGTGCGGAGAAAGTCCAGTAACATTCTCATTTTTAAGCCATATTTGTCCGGAATCTAGAGGAAATTTACCAGCAATTATGTTGAACAATGTTGTTTTGCCAGCTCCATTTGGACCAATAAGCCCAGTTATAGAACCTTCTTTAAGGTCTAAACTTACGCCATCGACGGCTTTTAATCCGCCAAAAGTTTTATAAACATTATCAACTCTAATCATGTTTTTAGTTTAGCTTATTATATACCTATTGAGGTATAGTCTTACAAACTAGTGGGGATGATATATCCCCCGTAGAGAGACCTCTACGGGGGATATATATTTAGTGAACTTTTACAGTTGTAAATTTACCATTCTTTACTTCTAATTCTTTATAAGAGCCAAAAGCTTCGCCTACATCAGTGAATTCAACATTTGTTGCACCTTCGTAGTTAACCGCTCCACCATCAGCTAGTATATTTAGAGCTTTGGCGAGTTGCCCAGGAAGAATTATTTCACCTGGTGCGTTTGCAACATCCATAATTTTAGATTGAATAGCTGCACGATCTGTTGATCCAGATGCTTGCATGGCAAGTGCGATTAGGGCAGCCGCATCATATGACTCGCCTCGGAAAGGACCATCACCATTAACGCCATTAGCTTTTGCGTGTGCTAGAAACATTTGTGCTCCTTCAGATTCTGATCCGGGTAATGTTCCAATTGTTCCGTTTAAGCCATCTCCAATTGCTTCAATGAGAGATTCTCCGATCATACCATCAGCTAGAATGAAATTGCTGAAAGCACCTGTGTCAAGCGAGGCTTGGATAATACCCTTTCCGCCTTGATCAAGATATCCAAATACAACTAGGTGCTCGGATCCAGTTGCGGCTAGAGCTGCAACTTCGGCTGAATAGTCACCTTTACCATCTTCATGAGCAGCAGATATTTCAATTTTACCTTCAAATGCACTACTAAAACTTGATGCAAGGCCTTTACCATAGTCATTGTTAGTATATGTCACAGCAACATTACTAATACCGCGGGATTTAAGAACCTTAGCTAATACCTCTCCTTGTCTTGCGTCTGATGGAGCAGTTCTAAAGAAATATCCCTTATCTTCAATTGATGTAAGTGCTGGTGAAGTAGCTGATGGTGAAATCATTACTACACCATTTGGTACTGCAACATTATTAGCTATTGCTGTTGTGACACCAGAGCAGTCGGCTCCAAATATGGCATTAACAGAATCAGCTGAAACGAGCCTTTCAGCTGCCGCAGTAGCGGCCGCGGCATCTATGCATGTAGAGTCAGCCCTAACAGGTGTTAATTTCTTACCACCAAGTAATGCACCGGAATCTGAAACTTCTTTCATGGCTAATTCAGCAGATGCTGCCATGTCAGGTGTTAAAGATTCAATAGGGCCTGTGAATCCAAGAATAACTCCAATCTTCACGGCATGTCCATCAGCTTTAAGAGCAGGTGCTCCAGCTATACAAAATACTGCTAATGTTGCTGCAGCAAATGTTTTAAATGTCAATTTCATCATTTACTCTCCCAGAGCTTTGTTACTTATAAATTAATAAAATTTTGGACCAAGATACCATTCTGGAGTAGGTTCCATATAATATCTAGAGGCACAATAGAAATGTGATAATAAAAAACTACTTGAAATATTATTTATGCAATAAAAACAGATACTTGAATTAATTTAATTATTTTTTAATTATAGTAATTAATTCATATTAATTTTGTATTTGCAGTTTCTAAACTTTAAATTAGCAAGTAAATATACATTACTAAAGACTATTTTATATATTTTAATTCAGGTTTTTAACTATTAAAAAAAATCCTAAACATCTTCAATTGTAGGTCTAATCATCTCAAATACTTTTTCTACGACAGTATATTGATGATATCCTAGACGAGCAATGGGTCTGAATTTTTCCATATCTATAAGACCATCGGAAAGAATTTCTTCAGAAATATGGATACCCACGACTCTACCAAAGCAAACTGAGTTTCTCCCCTCTCCATTGAAAGGAAGATCTAGTGTTTGGTCATATTCACATTCAAGATGTATGGGTGATTCTTTAATTCTAGGTGAGGATACATTTTTGGAGGGAATTGCATTCAATTTCGCGTAATCCACTTCATTTATATCTGCACTCACGGGTGTTGAAGTCTTGTTAAGTTGATGGCGTAATGCCCAAGTGCCGATATTGCATACAAAGTCCCCAGTGGACTCTATATTTGATAATGTATGTTTAAGTCCATATATATCGTTTCCTGAAGCCACAAACATTACCATAGGTGGGTTATCGGCTACAGCATTGAAAAAACTATATGGTGCCAAATTTACTGTCCCATCTTGGGCCACACTGGAAATCCAGCCTATAGGTCTTGGTGCAACACAAGATTTGAATGGGTCATGTGGTAGGCCATGGTCATTAATCCGCGGGTCGTAAAACATTTAGATTACCTCTAAGGAAAACCCTTATTTTCTTTTGGTAAGAGTCCCTAAATTGGGTTAGTTATAGTTATATTTAATTGTAACAATAATAATTAACACTACGAATGCACTATAAATAGAAATGTTACCCCATGTTAAGTGATAATATTTTTAAATATGCTGATTCCAATTATCAATCTAATTTTTTGAAGACCTCAAAGAAATATTCCTTTATGAGGGATCTAGCAACTATTGCAATGAATCATTGGGGAATTAACGACTCAAAACCAGAATTAATTAAATTTCGTGAAAACGCAATTTTTAAAGTTTTTTTCAATAACTCATCACCTGCAGTTATCCGTATTCATCGCAGTGGATATCATTCCAACATAGAGCTTCAATCGGAATTGAGCTGGATGCGATCTGTTGTAGAAATTGGCATTAAAGCTCCCCAAGTAATCCCAGCTATAAATGGCCAAGATATTATCCCAATAAGATATGGCCCGTCAGGTGAGACTTGGCAGGTAGATGTTTTAAGTTGGATTGACGGAGACCCAGTAGGGATCCTTGAGGGAAATGGTATAAATGATGCCTTAAATCAGCCATTATGGGTTTATGAAGAAATTGGCAACCTTGCCGCAAGTTTACATAATCATACAAGTAATTGGAAGAAACCAGATTTCTTTGAACGTCACTCATGGAATCTAGAATCTATACTAGGTGAAGATCCTATTTGGGGAAGATTCTGGGAGTTAAAAACATTAACTATATCAGAAAAAAAGCTATTACTCCATGCAAGTTCAAAGGCGAGAGAAAATCTTTGTTCTTATATTACTAGTTCAGAGAACTATGGATTAATACATGCAGACCTTATACCGGAAAATATTTTGGTTAATAAAGGTTCTATAAGGCTTATTGATTTTGATGATTGCGGTTTTGGTTGGCATTTATTTGATTTGGCTACAATAACCTTTTTCTTTTATGGTGAGCCTCAATTTAATTGTATCAAAGATGCTGTGTTGAGAGGTTACCAACAAAAACGCAAACTTCCTGATAAAACGATTGAAAATTGTCTTTTATTTCATTTAATCCGTGGTTTTACTTATCTGGGATGGATACAAACTCGGGCTGATTCAGAGTCTGCACAATTACTTGCACCAGAGTTTATTAGGCTTACTTGTCTTATTGCTGAAGAATACCTTACTACTTAGTATCTACTGTTACCCTCCACCTATTCTGGGAATAAAACATATCTCCGATACCCCTTCTAATCTCTCATACAGTGCATCTTGAAAGATTTCTCCATCTATCACGACTGATATTCCTTCGTGGTTTAAGGCTTTGTTTATTCCGGGATATCTTTCATTTAAATTTACAAATAATTTTTGGATAGTATTAGCTTCGATAGTTATCTGTGTTTCACCAGATGTGTATTTTTTTGCCAAACTTTCAGTCAAAATTACTTTTACCATAAAATGAATTTTTCTGGGTAAATCATTGTTTTTTATTTAATTCTTTTAGAATACGTGGTGGTGACATTGGAAGATCAGTAAGGTGAACTCCTATTGCATCTGCAATAGCACCAGCAACAGCTGCCATCGGAGGAACAATTGGTACCTCTCCAACACCTTTTACACCATATGGATGTCTAGGGTTTGGAACTTCTACAATTATTGTATCAATCATTGGTAAATCTGATGCTACAGGGATTCTATAGTCCAGGAATCCAGCATTTTGTAGTTTTCCTTCTTCGTCATAAATATATTCTTCATTAAGTGCCCACCCAATCCCTTGTGATGCCCCGCCTTGCATTTGACCTTCGACATAGCTTGGATGAATAGCTTTACCAACATCTTGAACAACCGTGTATCTTAAGATCGTAACCCGACCTGTTTCTTCGTCAACTTCAACATCACATATATGTGTTCCAAAGCCAGGGCCAGCTCCTTGTGCGTTGAGCTGTGCATGTCCACTGATTGGACCACCAGTTTTTGCAGCCATACCTGCAACGTCTGCTAAAGATAGTGGTTCAAAATTACCTGCATTTGTTCCAGCTGGTCTTACAAAACCATCCTCCCAAGTTACAGCTTCTTCCGGTATATCCCATATTTTTGATGCACGTTCTCTGATTTGACGAACTACATCTTCTGCAGCTTCATTCACTGCTAATCCACCTGCAAATGTGGTTCTACTACCACCTGTAAGGAAATTATATCCCAATCCTGAAGTATCTGAAATTATGGGGTGCACTTTATTATAATCTATTCCAAGGGCTTCTGCGGCTATCATTGCAAGGCTTGCTCGAGATCCTCCTATGTCAGGGTTACCCAAGACAAGTTCAGCAGTTCCATCAGTATTTATATTTATAGTTGCACAACTTTCACCTCCAATATTAAACCAGAAACCAGATGCTACCCCTCTACCTTGGTTCTCATGTAATTTGCTTTTGTAGTGGTTGCTTCCTCGAGCTGCAAGTAATGTTTCTATATATCCTATTGCACCAAATTGTGGGCCATATAATGCTCGTGTCCCTTCTTTTGCAGCATTTTTTTCTCTTATATCAAGGGGGTCGATATTTAGTTTTGTTGCTATTTCATTTATTACGCATTCTACAGCATATTCTGAAATTGGTGCTCCGGGAGCTCTATACGCAACAACTTTAGGCCGGTTAACAACTACGTCATAGCCGACAACCTTAGCATTAGATATATTATACGGTGCTAACGCACACATACAGCCGGGCATAATGGGTGAACCGGGAAAGGCTCCAGCTTGATATTTTAACTCAACATCAGCGGCAGTTATAGTTCCATCACTTCTTGCCCCAATTTTAATTTTCATAGAGCTCCCTGATGTCGGTCCAGAAGATCTGAAGACTTCCTCGCGGCTCATCACCATTTTGACCGGACGAAAGGCTTTTTTAGATAATGCTAGTGCTAGAGGTTCAAGGTAAACTGTTGTTTTTCCACCAAAACCTCCACCAATTTCTGATGGGGTAACTCTAATACTTGATATATCTAGTTGTAAGACCTCTGAGCAATATGCACGAACTACATATTGACCTTGTGTACTGGTCCAAATTGAGCATTGGCCATCTTCTGAAGCACTAGCAACCGTCGCATGTGGTTCGATGTAACCCTGATGAACAGGTTGTGTTGTGAAATGTTTTTCTATAATGACATCTGCTTCTTTAAAACCGTCATCTATATTACCCGAACTATAATCTACACGCTTTGCAATGTTTGATGCTGTTTTTGGTGATGGTTCAACTCCGGCAGTAAATAAATCTTCATGTAAAATTGGTGCATCAGGGGACATTGCGGCTTCGACGTCAATAACATGAGGCAGAATCTCATATTCAACTTTAATAAGTGCAAGTGCCTCTCTAGCAATTATTTCAGATGTTGCTGCTACTGCTGCGACTGGATGTCCTTCAAAAAGTACTTTATTGCGTGCCATGATACTTCTTGAGAGATCTCTGAAATTAATCTGAACTTCACCTGCAGGAACCCACTCTGAAGGAAGTTCATTAAAATCTGAACCGGTAATTATAGCTTTAACTCCATTAAGTGTTCTAGCAGCCTCGATGTTAATAGATTTTATTTTAGCATGGGCATGTGGACTCCTTAAGACTTTGCCAATGAGCATTCCTGGAAGAGAAAAGTCTGCACCAAACTTTGCCCGGCCTGTCACTTTTTCAACGCCATCTGGCCGAACAGCTCTAGTTCCGACCCATTTGAAGTCTTTTAATGCTGTTGCCATTTTATTTTCTCCTCATTTCTTCAGCCGTATTAAGAACAGAACGAATAATTTTATCATATCCTGTGCAACGGCAAAGGTTTCCTGCTAGCCAATATCTGACCTCTTTTTCAGTTGGGTTTAAATTTTTTTCTAACAAAGCTTTTGCGGCTATTAAAAATCCTGGAGTGCAAATACCACACTGTAATGCTGCATCTTTGAGAAAATTCTTTTGTAAGGGATGTAATTCTTCGCCGTCAGCCATTCCTTCAATAGTTTCTATTTTTTGACCCTCAGCTTCAACAGCTAATACTAAACATGCGCATACTAATCTTCCATTTAAGATGATACTGCAAGCACCACAATCTCCTGATGAACAGCCCTCTTTACTACCTGTAAGATTTAATTCATCACGCAGAATATCCAATAGTGTTTGTTCAGTTTCACACAGAAACTCTTCTGGTTCGCCATTTACTGTAGTCGTTATATGAGTTTTCATAATTAGGCTCCCCCTGCACGATCAAATGCTATTTTAGCTGCACGTTTCGTCAGAACACCTGCTACTGAAGTTCTATATTCTATTGTTCCACGTTTATCATCAATAGGATTGCAAGATGCACGTGCAGCTTTTGCTAATTTATCAAGTGTTTCTTCGTCGAGTCTGGTGCCTATTAGTATTTGTGGGGCAGTTTCTATAACTACTTGTGTTGGTGCAACTGCACCTAGAGAAACTTTGGCGTTGAGACATATACCTTTTTTATCTATTAATACACAAACGGCTGCACCAACCACTGCTATATCCATCTCAGTTCTAGGTATAAATCTTAAATATGCATCTGCTCTACCTGTTTTAAATTTAGCTAATCGAATACTAACAACAAACTCGTTATTTGCGATTGAACTTACCCCGGGTGCAGTAACAACATTTTCTATTTTTTCTTCACGATAACCATTTGGCCCAGCAATTATACAAGTTGCATCAGCAGCAATCATTGCTGGAACACTATCAGCGGCGGGAGAGGCGTTACATAAATTTCCCCCAAGAGTTGCTCTGCCTTGAATTTGGGTGGAACCAATTAAATCCATAGCCTCAATCACTCCAGGCCAAGCTTTTATAAGTTCAACGTGTTCGCTGAGTTGGGCTCCAGGAACACCTGCCCCAACAAGGAATGTATCTCCATCATCCCTAATCTGGGTAGCTTCTGGTATATTTTTAATATCTACAATATGAGATGGCCTATAATAACCTGACCGCATTTGAACTAATAGATCTGTCCCGCCTGCAAGAATTGATTTTTTTTCGTGAGACTTTGATAATATTTCCACAGCCTCACTGACTGTATTTGGTCTTTCATATATCATTTTTATGCACGTTCAATTAAAATTTTTCAGATATGTTGGATTTATAGTCTTGTGTCAAAAATTAATAATTAGAAGTATTACAGATTAGACTCTCAAAAAAAACAAGTTAAACCTTTTATTATGTTTTTTTGACGATTGAATTTTTAAAAACCGGGAATTATTTGTGATGAGACCATTTGGTAAAATTATTGATTGTAAGTTAAATGATCATATTGTTAATAAATCAGAATGCCAATTAAATAACACCCTTTTGGAGTATGGTGTTGTTTGTTTGCGTGGCAAGCAATTTACCCCTAAATTATTTTCACAACTAGCTCATAAACTTGGGACACCTAAAGTCCAATTAATAAGGGAACATCGTAATGAAAGCTTTCCTGAAATTTCAGTTATTTCTAATCAACACCGTGATACATTAGGTGATGGTCAAAAAATTGTTCTTGGTTCATTCTGGCACACTGACGACTCATATTTGGATAATCCGTCTGCAATCACATTATTGTGTGCAAATATAATACCGGGTAATGGATTAGGTGATACGATTTTTGCTGATATGAGCTCCGCATGGAAAAGTTTGGACCCTGTAGTTAAAGATAAAATAAGTAAAATTGATGCTGTACATAAATACCTTTCTAGGCGTAATGCATCTAAAGTACCTAAATTGTCAGAACAAGAAAATAGTGAAACATCAGATGTTATCCACCCAATTGTTAGAACTCACCCCGAAACAGGACATAAGGCAATTTACCTTAACCCAAATCGAATAGATCACCTTATAGGAATGGATTATGAGCAGGGAGATAAATTATTAGATTACTTAATTGATTTTTCCACCCAAGATAAGTTTTTGTACAGGCATAGGTGGAAAAGTGGTGATATCTTAATATGGGATAATCGATGTACCATGCATAGAGTTGAGAATAATTTTGGCAACTTACCTAGAGAAATGACTCGTATTTTAATTGAAGGTAATAAACCAGTTAGATAATAAACCGACTAAGAAGGAGATTAAATGCCTAATCAACTTAATGATTTAGGAACTTTTGATTATGTCATAGTAGGAGCTGGTTCCGCAGGTTGTGTTTTAGCTAATAGGTTAAGTGCTAATCCTAATACAACTGTTTTACTTCTTGAAGCAGGAGGACAAGGAAATCATTTTTGGGTCCATGTACCAATTGGCTACCTCTACACAATGAACAATCCTAAAACTGATTGGTGTTTTAAAACTGAACCTGAATCTGGCTTGAATGGTAGAAGTCTATCATATCCAAGAGGAAAAATTCTGGGTGGTTGTTCTTCTATTAATGGAATGATCTACATGCGTGGCCAGAGTAAAGACTATGACAATTGGAGGCAGTTAGGAAATATTGGCTGGGGCTGGGATGATGTTTTTCCATATTTTCTCAAGTCTGAAGATTATGCATATGAATCAAATCAATGGCATAGCCAAGGAGGAGAATGGAGAGTAGAAAATCAACGCTTGTCATGGGAAATCTTAACAGCATTTGAAAAAGCAGCAGTTCAGGCTGGAATACCTAAGACAGACGATTTCAATAGAGGTGATAATAATGGCGTAGGTTATTTTCAAGTTAATCAAAAACATGGTGTTCGGTGGAACACCGCAAAAGCTTTTTTAAACCCAATAAAAAATCGTAAAAACCTTAAAATTCTAACCCATGCACATGCTTCAAAAATAAAATTTGATAATAATTTACATGCATCTAATCTTGAATTTTCTTTTCAAGGAACTGTGAATCGTGTTTCGTCGAATAATGAAATAATACTTTCAGCCGGAGCAGTAGGCACCCCTCTGTTACTTGAGAAATCAGGTGTGGGAAATCCTACTATCCTTAATGGAGCCGGAATAAATGTTTTACATCCATTACCAGGAGTTGGAGAGAATCTTCAGGATCACCTGCAAATGAGAATGGTCTATAAGGTTCAAGGTGTAAAAACACTTAATGAAATGTCACATAGTATTTTTAGTAAAATAGGTATGGCAATGCAGTATGCTCTCTTTAGATCGGGTCCTCTCAGTATGGCGCCCAGTCAAATGGGTTGTTTTACTAAATCTGATACATATCAGGAGACACCAAACCTTGAATATCATGTGCAGCCGTTAAGCACCGAGGTATTGGGTGCAAAATTACACCACTTCCCAGCTGTAACTACTTCTGTTTGTAATTTGAGACCACAAAGCAGAGGTTCTGTTCACATCAGAGATAATAAAGCGAATAGCCAGCCTCTCATAAAACCTAACTATTTGAGTGTTCTTCAGGATCAACTAGTTGCTATTAAGGGAATAAAGATCACAAGGCATATTTGTTCCCAACCAGCTTTGAAAAAGTATCAACCCATTGAATTAAAACCAGGTATAGAGATCGAGGATGATGAGGCACTCCTTAAGGCAGCGGGAGATATTGGAACTACTATTTTTCATCCAGTGGGTACCTGTAAGATGGGGAGTGATAAATATTCTGTAGTAGATGAAAAGCTATGTCTGAGAGGAGTCACTGGATTGCGAATAGTTGATGCCTCTATTATGCCAATTATAACTTCAGGTAATACAAATTCTCCAACTATAATGATAGGGGAGAAAGCAGCAGATATGATATTAAAAGAATATAGATAGCCCTTGGCCATCTGATTATTAAAGAACAGCTCCAACTTGCCATGGAACAAATTCTTCCTCTCCCATACCTAATAATTCACTCTTGGTGGGGGTGCCAGAGGCAGTATCAAGAATTTTTTCGAATATTTTTTGTCCCATAGTGTCAACATCAACAATACCATCAGCTATTGATCCGCAATTTATATCAATATCGTCTTTCATTGACTCATAAAGATTAGTTGTCGTAGACAGTTTCAGGCTGGGTGTGGGTTTGCAACCAAAAACAGAACCTCGTCCAGTTGTGAAACAAACAATGTTAGCCCCCCCAGCTACCATTCCTGTGATCGATACTGGATCATAACCTGGGGTATCCATAAAAACAAAACCCTTAGAATTTACCTGTTCTCCATAACGATAAACTTCTACGAGGTCTGTAGTGCCACCTTTAGCAGCAGCACCCAATGATTTTTCTAAGATGGTTGTTATACCTCCTTTACGGTTCCCAGGAGTTGGATTATTATCAAGTTCTACTCCATTTGCTTTAGCGTGTTTCTCCCACCAGCGGATGCGATCCATTAATTTGTTAGCGATATTTTCTGAAATAGCACGGCTAGCTAGTAGATGTTCTGCACCATAAATTTCAGGTGTTTCACCTAATATGGCCGTCCCTCCATTTGAAACTAAAATATCAACTGCTCTTCCAAGAGATGGATTGGCTGTTATTCCAGAAAAACCGTCCGATCCCCCACATTCTAAACCAAGAATTAAATTACTTGCTGCAACACAATCTCTTTTTATTAGATTTGCTTCTTCTAGCATTTCAGAAATCACAGTTATTCCTTGCTTCACTGTTGATGTAGTTCCACCAGAATCTTGAATGGTCATAAATCGGCTCATTTTACTTTCAGCTATATCAAGTTCAGTGAATAGTTCAGAGACCTGATTAACTTCGCATCCAAGTCCAAGAAGAAGAAAACCCGCAATGTTCGGATGATTAGCATATCCTGCAAGTGTTCGTCTAAGATAAGAAAAACCATCTGAAGTTTTTCCCATACCGCATCCGCTATGATGGCTTAGAGCTATTACACCATCAACATTATGATAACTATTCAAAGTATTAAAACGAAAATGATCGGCTATATATCGAGCTACAGTTGCAGAGCAATTTACTGAGGTTAAGACTGCCAGATAATTTCTAGTTGCTATTCTTCCATCCTGCCTAATTATTCCAGAGAAAGTTGCACGAGCACTCTCTGGTAATACAATACTAGGTTTCGAATTTTCTTTTATTTTATATTCACGTTCAAAATTACCAAAACTCATATTATGGTTATGAACGTGTTCGCCAGGCTTAATGTTTTTTTCAGCAAACCCTATTATCTGGTTAAATTTCTTTATTGGTTCACCTTCAGATATACATCTTATTGCTACTTTGTGACCTGGAGGTATTTGCTCAATAGTATAAAATGAATCACTCATATTTTCTGATAATAATGATCCTTTATCCAATGTATTTCTTGCAATAACGACATCATCATTTTCATGCAAACGTATCGTTAAATTTTTTGTTATATCTAAAGTTTTTGATTTTTTTGTCATTTTAGCTGCAAATAAGATTGATAGGTTATACTTGATATTATTTTTTTGTTTTTATTTGTCTAGACTTAAGAATTTTTATTAGTGCTAGATCTCTTTCAGTTTCCAAGTCATCTATAGTTTTGTCTTTGCTTTCCTCTTCAATGCCGTCAATCAATTTTTTACATGTAGAAGAATCTAATTTCGGTTTTCCAAGTAATTGCCATCGTTGTTCCTGACTTTTACCAAGATGCGAAATATAATGCCTTATGCCTCCTTCTCCTCCTGCTAAATGATAAGTTAAATGTGGTCCCATTACTGCACTTCTCAAGCCTGGGCCGTTAATAATTGCAGCATCAATGGTTTCAACGTCAGCTATACCCTCTGAAACTAAATGTACTGCTTCTTGCCATAGTGCGGCATTAAGGCGTCCTGCAATATGTCCAATTATTTCTTTGTTTAATTTAACAGGATATTTTCCTAGTGATGTATAAAAGGACATAGCCCATTCTAATATTTTTTCATCAGTCTGGTCTCCGCCAGATATTTCAACTAATGGAATTATATTTACTGGGTTATAGGGATGACCAGTAAAAAACCTGGAGGCTGTTTTACAGTGCTTTTGTAATGGAGTAATCAATAGTGAGGAAGTACTACTAGCAATCGGAACATGAGGCGGAACTTTTTTATCTAATTCTTTGAAAACACTCAATTTTATTTCTTTATTGTCTGGGGCACTCTCTTGGACAAAATGAGTATCTAAAACTGTATCCTCAATTGTATTATAAATGGATATTTTACCAGATTTTCTACTAATTCTTAAATTAGAATTTTCAATTAATTTTTTTGTTTTTGAAATTCGTCTAAAAAATGTGGATCTTTTATCTGCATTTGTTTCACAAACTTTTACTTCCATCCCCTGGAGACTAAAGAAGGATGACCAGCTAGCTCCAATGACACCTCCCCCTATTATTGAGATGTTTTTTATGTCATCTGGGTGAGCGTATTTTGACATTTCGAAAATCTAATTTGGTATGGAACCAAGTGTCTTTGGTGCACACAGAAAATCTAAATCACAACCTTTTGGAGCTTGTTGAACGTGTTGTAGAAATAATTTTTTCCAACCACGAATATTATCATATTGTTTTGGCATCCAGGAACTTAATCTTTTTTTAATCTCTTTATCAGGAAGAAGTAGGTTTAAGTTACGTTCTTTTAAATCTAAAGATATACGGTCGCCAGTTTTGACTATGGCTAGGCAGCCCCCAATAGCAGCTTCAGGGGACACATGCAGAACTATAGTTCCAAATGCAGTTCCACTCATACGAGCATCTGATATCCTAACCATGTCCTTAACTCCTTGCTGTGCGAGTTTACGAGGAATCGGTATATATCCAGCTTCTGGCATTCCTGGGGCTCCTTTAGGCCCCACATTTTTCAGTACTAAAATATCATCGGGTTCGACGTCTAGGTCAGGTAAATCAATACGATTAGCTAAGTCCTCTAACCCATCAAATACAATTGCTCTACCTTCATGTTGAGTTAAATCAATGTTTGCAGCTGATTGTTTAATTATCGCTCCATCTGGGGCAAGATTACCCGTTAATACCGCAATTCCTCCTTCAGGAAAAATTGGGTTATTAAGACTTCTAACAACATCTTGTTTCCAATTTGGTGGAGCCTTATTAAGTTCTTCACCAAGCGTCAATCCACTAACTGTTAAACACTCAAGATCAAGTAAGGGAGAGAGCTCTCTTAGAATGGTTATCATTCCACCGGCATTCTGCAAATCTTCCATATAATGTTTACCACTAGGCTTTAAGTCTACTAATACTGGTGTTTCTCTACTCATTTTATCGATTTTTTTGTAATCTATGTCGTATCCAAGACGTCCTGCTATAGCTGCGATATGAATTAGTGCATTTGTAGACCCACCGATTGCAAGCATTACTCTTAATGCGTTTGTCAGTGCTGATTGAGTCATTATTTGTCTGGGTTTAATATTACTTTTACTTAAAGTTACAGAGCAGTAACCTGTTTTTCTTGCTTGCCTGATTCTATCTGCCTGAATTGCTGGTATGGCAGCTCCTCCAATTAACATCATCCCCATGGCTTCAGTCATGCAAGCCATCGTACTTGCTGTTCCCATAACCATACACGTGCCGGCTGTAGGACACAAAGAACTTGTAATATCTTCAATATCATCATCAGTTACTTCTCCAGCACGATAAGCAGCCCAATAGCGTCTGCAATCAGTGCATGCTCCTAATTTCTCGCCACGAAAGCTACCTGTCATCATTGGGCCAGTAACTAATGAGATTGAAGGAAGATTAGCACTTGCAGTTGCCATTAATTGTGCCGGTACCGTCTTATCACAGCCCCCAATCAAAATAACAGCATCAAGTGGCTGACCTTTGATCATCTCCTCTGTTTCCATAGCCATTAGATTCCTGAAATACATACTTGTTGGGGTAACAAAAGATTCTCCAAGAGATATTGTTGGGAAAACGAGTGGAAGGCCACCAGCTTCAATTATGCCATCACTTGCAGCAGAAATAAGTTGTGGAACCGTACCGTGACAACTGACTAAATCACTGTGGGTATTTGTGATTCCAACTATAGGTTTTTCAAGATCTTTGTCCAAATAGCCCATAGACTTGGCAAAGGCCTTACGTAAATATAGGGAAAACTCTGTATCCCCATAGTTTGCAAGTCTTCTGTTTAGGCCGCGTTTAATATTTGTCATGAAGGTTAATTGTTATTTTATATCTATAATGAATTATTTTCTACCAAAGCCAATCTAAGCCATCTAGACCTTGGTTGTTTGTCTTGAGTTTCTTTGAGCCCTTTGGAGTAATTGTTTTTTCAGCTTGTTGTTCAAGGCAACTGTTATCAAGAAAGCCTCCATTTATATAAATCAGTGGGGAAATGCTTTCATCAATTAATACCTTTTTCACTAATCCTATGAAAGCACTATGACTTCCAGCATTTATTTCCTGGTCTATATTACAAAAGATTGATGCTTGCGCATTAGCTAAATAAGGTAGATCTTTATAACCTGTTTCCCAGTTTCCAACTTTAAAGCGTTGGTCTCTTGTTTCTTTACGTGAAAATATATCACATTGTTTTGTTTGCTTAGATTGCAAAACGTTAATACAGAAAATTCCTGAATCCCGAAGGCTTTTAAACATTGATGCGTTTTGGTTTACTGCAATTAAAATAGAGAGGGGGTCAAAAGATAGTGATGTAACTGCAGTTGCCGCCATACCATGAGATTTTTTATCATTAGAAATAGTTGTTATAATGGATACAGTTGCGGCGAACCTACGCATTGCAAGACGAAAATCTTCGGTATTATTCTTCTCTTTTTGTCTGGTCATTTTAAATACATTCTTGAATATAAAAGATAAATATTTATTATTTTCTTTAGTTATATTTTAGTCAATTAGTTGCATATAGTGATTACCAGAATTATCTCTTATAGAAAACGATATATTAGGTCTGTTTTGACTATACGACGTAATAATAAATTGTCTGCTAAGGTCTTATATCTATGTAGTCAACAACATTTTTTACACCATCTGTATTAATGGCTACCCTTAGCACTCTATTACGTTCTTTTTCAGAGCGTGCACGACCTAAGATATAGGCTGTTCCTGTATAATCTAAAGATACTCTGAAATTTACATCAGCAATACCTTTAGTGCGTATCAAGTTAAATTTTAATTCTGTCCGTATAGATAATGCTTCGTTCCAATTTAGATAAGTATTTTTATTAGAATTGTTTGTTAGATTATTAGGATAGCTAGCATGCCAGTAAATATTCTTTATATCTGTAATTTGACCAACTGCCTCTTTAAGAGAGTCATGAGTTATTTTATCAATAAATAGGCCAGTAATTAATAATCTTTGTTCATATATTTCTGTTGAAGGACGGTATGTTTTTAGTTTGATCATTGCAGCATTTACATCCAAAATAATCTCATTATCTTTAACAATATCAGATGTGCTTCGTGCTTCCAGGGCTCTGTCTATTAGTGTTTTGGGACTTAATATAATATCTTCAATTTCTGCACGTGCTTCTAGGATAATTGCACAAAAACTAACTAAGGGTATAAGAAATAAAGTTAACAAAATTTTTCTGCAAAACATGTTTACTAGCTTTCTATCAATTAAAGGTTTTCTAGTGCAGAAGCCCACTATATCTTAGATTCGCTAACGTTCGTATAAATAATCTACTAAATAATAATCTTAGGATAAGATATACTCAATTTATAAAATTGATTTATAACTTTTTATAAATAATTACTATAGTGCATACTAGTTTTGATTATTGAATTATAATAATACCGTTTCTTTATAATTCTGAACATTCATGGAGAGTAAGCATGTCAGATAGTGTGATTATAACGTGTGCAGTTACTGGAGGTGTTCATACGCCTACTATGTCTCCTCATCTTCCATTAACCCCAGATCAGATTGCTGAAGATGCAGTGGCGGCAGCTGATGCAGGGGCGTCTATATTACACTTACATGCGAGAAACCCTGAAGATGGTAGCCCCACACCTAACCCAGACGTGTTCATGGAATTTTTACCTCGTATTAAACAACAAACTGATGCAGTTATAAATATTACTACGGGAGGCGGTCTTGGTATGACATTAGAAGAACGACTCGCTGCTCCCATAAAATCAAGTCCAGAAATGTGTTCTTTAAACATGGGTTCTATGAATTTTGGTTTATACCCAATGTTAGAAAGATATCCATCTTTTAAACATAAATGGGAAGAAGAACATTTAGCTCATACTAAGGATTTTATTTTTAAAAATACTTTTCAAGACATTGAGTATATTTTGAAAGAATTAGGTGAGGGGCATGGAACTCGTTTTGAATTTGAATGTTATGATGTAGGTCACTTATACACTTTAGCACATTTTGTTGATCGAGGTATAATAAATCCCCCTTTCTTTGTTCAAACGATTTTTGGAATCTTGGGAGGAATCGGTGCTGACCATGAAAACCTATTACATATGCGTAAGATTGCTAACTCTCTATTTGGCAACAATTATGAATGGTCAATTCTTGCCGCAGGAAGACATCAGATGTCAATGTGTACTATGGGAGCTATTATGGGGGGAAACGTAAGGGTTGGTCTGGAAGATAGTTTATATATAGCAAAGAAAAAATTGGCTAATTCTAACGCAGAGCAGGTCGCAAAAATCAAACGCATAATCGAGGATTTAAGTCTTGAGGTTGCGAGCCCTGAAGAAGCTCGCACAAGGTTAGCTCTTAAAGGTGGAGATATGGTTAATTTCTAAATGGTTAACTTATTTGGTCTTTTGAAGTTTTAACAATGCTGTTCTTATTTTTTTGGGAATTTTAACTGTTTCCATATGCTTTCGATTGACAAAAACATGCACAAACCATCCCTTGGCGACTGCTCTTGTTTGTCCTAGACAAAATAAGGCGAGTTCATATCTGACGGATTTTGACCCTAAGTATGAAACATTTATCCCAACCTCTAGTTGGTCCGGGAAATGTATAGGTTTGAGGAATGTGCAATGTGACTCAGCACAAACTCCTATGATTTTGTCAGTGAAGATATTAAATTTTCCGATGTCTACAAGATAGGTATTTATAGCTGTGTCAAAATAAGAATAGTAAACAGTATTATTAACATGACCATAAAGATCATTATCCATCCAGCGAGTTGGTATTTCTAGTAATACTTTATAAAACTGGCGTGTTTCTGGACAGTTCTTTGGCATTTTTTGATCCACCTAAAATTTTATTCCTATACAATCTTTTCAATATACTTTTAAGACAGAAAAAATTCTTTTCTTTCAATCCGTAATGTACATTACTATGTTTTTTTTAGTCTTTGATGCTATTACGATAAAAATATTAAATGTTGTTAATAGATTTGAGTCAAAGATAATGAAAATCTTCTATATTTCTTCGTCAATAAAATGTTCGAAGGAAAAGGTATATTGAACAAAATTCCATCTAAATATGTGTTGGCAATGCTAGGAGTGGCCTTAGGGGCCATGGCACTCAGCTTTACAGGATTAATTATGAGGCACATAGAGTCTGCCGATGTTTGGCAGATTCTTTTTTTTCGTTCTATTGGAATGATAGGAACAATGAGCATATTTATGGCTATTACCCAGCGCGGAAAATTTCTAAAAGGGATATCGAATGTAGGGTGGCGTGGAATTATTGTAGCTTGTTTGATTGGCCCAAGTTTTGGTTTTTATATACTAGCACTCTCCATGATTACTGTAGCCGAGGTATCATTTGTAATAAGTACACTTCCGCTTTTTACTGCTTTCTTTGCATTTATTTTTCTTCATGAGAGAGTAAGAGGGTCCACATGGGGTGCTATTATTGTTGTTCTTTGTGGAGTTCTTATTATGTTTCTTGATAGCACAGGTCAAGGAGCTAGCTATTTAGGTATAATCGTTGCTTTTGGGGTTCCCATTACATTTGCAGCAACAATTGTCATTATTCGTTCTGGTCCTGATATTGATATGATACCTGCTACATGGATGGCAGGTTTTGTCGCACTTATAATCTCTATTATTTTGGCTAAGGGATCTGTAATTAACATTCTATCATTTGACATGTTCCTAAGTCTCTTGATGGGCTGTACATTGGGTCTAGGGTTTGGTCTATATACTATAGGTGCTAGATATGTAGCAGCTGCTCAAGTTGCACTTTTAGCATTATTAGAACAGGCATTTAATCCTTTATGGGCATGGATAGGGGCTGGTGAAATACCCAGTACTCTTGTTTTAATTGGAGGTTTAATTGTTTTTTGTGCTGTCACAGTTAGAGCAATTATTGGTGTTTGGGAAGAACGGAAAGTATGAATCAATCTAGTGTTTAAAACATTAGGTAAATTATATTTATTTTAATTGACCTGAAAATCTTAACCATTCTAACAAGTCGCCAAACATTTTTTCTAATGTGACAGTCTCAAATTCTAACTCATCAATTGCTTTTTTACAGTTTATCCGTTGCTCGTAATTCATTAATTGAGATATTTCATCAGATAGACCATTTATTAAACCCTTAGTAACAAGGGGTTTATTGCAATTGCACAGGTTTGAAATTATTTCGCAAACCTCATAAAAAGTCGCTGTAGTTCCAGCCAGTAAATATTGATGACCGCTTTTGCCTACTTTAAAGGCATTTAGATGTGCATTGGCAACAGATTTAACATGACAAAAACTACCAGTGCCAGACCCAATACTTGTTAACGTACCATTTACAATACTTAGAACAAATGGCCCCCATATTTTTGTATCATGAGGTCCAACAACATTTGCGGGGTTTAGAATTACTGTATCTAAATCACCTGCTTTATAAATGTCTTTTACTATTTCTTCTGCAAGTGTTTTACTATGAAAATAATTTATTGGTATTTCGAGTGCATTAGACTTTGTCTCTTCTTTTATCAGTTCTTTATGAATTCCGAAAGTAGCAGCAGAAGAAGTATATATAAATCTTTTGCAGCCATTATAAATTGCTGCTTGTATGATATTTCTTGTTCCTTCAATGTTGTCTTGATTTTGTTCTTTGTTTCTAGTCTTTTCAAAGCTCACATTGCCGGCTGTATGAAATACTGAATCAACTTTATCTGGCATTCCATTTTTTAATGAATCAGTATCACCTAAATGCCCATAAACAAGTTTTACTCCTAGTTTTTGAAGTTTACCAGTATCTGAATGGTTTCTATATAATGCATAAACATCCCATCCATTTTTAACTAAAATATCTGCAATATTGTAACCAATAAAACCTGTGGCTCCTGTTAAATAAGCGGTAAGTTTATGCGTCATTTTTACAAAAATCCCTAAAATTCATAAATATAATAATAGAATAAATTAAATTCTTTATGTTAATCATTCTTTATTCTTCTAAAACTACTTATAAACTGTATTAATCACTTATTAATTTTTAAAGATCAAAATTTTTTTTTTGTTATTTATTATTTTTAGAACCTTTAGGGGGAGTTTATGAATCTAAATAATAGCAGGGGTATTGTATTAAGAAGTCGTCCAAATGGAGCCCCTAAAGAAAGTGATTTTGAAATTTTATCAAGCCAAATACAAGAACCTGAAAATAACGAAGTATTAGTTAAGGGCTTATATCTTTCTTTGGATCCGTACATGAGGGGAAGGATGAGCTCTGCAAAATCTTATGCACCTCCCATAGCTATAGGTGATCTTATGGTTGGAGAGTCGGTGGGTAAGGTTGTTGAAAGTAAACATCCTAATTATAATGTTGGGGACTATGTAGCAGGCATGATGGGCTGGCAGGAATATGCAACTGTTTCTGGTGATAACTTAAGAAAAATTCCATCTGATATAAGACCTATAAGTTATGCACTTGGTATTTTGGGTATGCCAGGCCTGACAGCATACTTTGGGCTATTCGAGGTTGGGCAACCTAAACCAGGAGAAACAGTTCTGGTTTCAGCCGCTTCGGGAGCCGTTGGTTCAGTGGTAGGCCAATTAGCAAAGTCAGCAGGTTGTAGAGTTATTGGAATAGTAGGTAGTGAATTAAAAGCCAAATATATAACTTCAGAGCTAAATTATGATGAGGCTATAAACTATCGTTCGTGTAAAGATATTCAGCAATCAGTCAGGGATATATGCCCAAATGGAGTTAATATCTATTTTGATAATGTTGGTGGGTCTATTACTGACTCTGTAATGAATTGTTTGGCATTACGTGCAAAAGTCATAGTTTGTGGAATGATTGCACAATATAATTTACAAAAATCATATCTTGGTCCAAGTCACTTACGTTCGATTTTAATTAGTAGAGCTCGTGTAGAAGGTTTCTTAATTTTTGATTGGGCACATCGATATTCTGAGGGACTAAGTTGTCTAAAAAAAATGATTTCAAATAATGAATTGTTTTATAATGAAGATATTGTTGAAGGAATAGAAAATGCACCTGCTGCTTTCCTGGGTTTATTTGATGGAAAAAACCTAGGTAAGAGACTGGTTCGTTTGTCTGAAGATACTTAAAGATATTAAAGACATAAAAATAGACTATTAGTTTAAACGAATGCATTAATATTGATGTATATAATGATTGGTACTGAGGAGTTTAAATTATGAAGACTTCAAGAAAAATTATTTCAAAAGAAACAATAACTGGTATTGCAGACGAATTAGCTGACTTTTCACTAAATAGAGATGAAATTGATTCTAGGTCAGCCGTTATGGAGGGTATCCTAGAAAATATTACTAGTTTACGTGATTTACCTCTTAAGGATATTGAACCCGCACTTCTTTATAAACCTATAAAATCAAAGAAGGGTTGATATGATGACTGACCTTACAAGTTATGGCGTTTTAGATTTGCTAAATGGGTATAAAAATGGTGATTTTTCGCCTGTTGAAGTTACGAAATCTTATTTAGATCGTATAGATAAATATAATGATACTTTAAATGCGTTTGTCTTAGTAAATAAAGATGAAGCACTAAAACAAGCCCAAGATGCCGAAGCTGCTTATAATTCAAGAACATCTACTCCGAGTCTTCTTGGAATACCACTGGCACACAAAGACCTATACTCTACGGCAAATATTCGGAGTACAGCTGGATCTAGAGTTTTAAAAGATCATGTGCCAACTGAAGATGCAACTTCTATCGCATTACTTACTTCACATGGTGCAATCAATTTAGGTAAACTTAATACGCATGAATTTGCATATGGGCCTACAAATGAACAATCCATGTTTGGTTCTTGTTTAAATCCTTGGAATACAGAATACTTTAGCGGAGGATCAAGTGGAGGATCGGGTGCCGCTGTTGCGGCAAGCCTATGTCTCGGTGCTACTGGGTCTGATACAGGTGGATCTATACGAATTCCTTCTGCTTGTTGTGGTATTACAGGTTTGAAACCCACTTATGGCAGAATTAGTAGATCTGGCATTGTTCCATTATGTTGGACTATGGATCATAGTGGACCTATGACTAGATCAGCAAAAGATGCGGCGTTGATGTTGCAAGCTATGGCAGGATTTGACCCAAAGGACTCAGCATCTTCACAGACGGTAGTGCCAGATTATATTAATAGTCTATCAGGAGACATTAAAGGTAAAAAAATTGGATTGCCCAATCGGTATTTCTTTGACCAGGCTGATGAAAGTATCGAAGAATCTGTTATGCAAGCTTTAAGTGTTCTTGAAGGATTAGGTGCAATATTGGTTCCAATCGATATTAAATATATAGAACATGCTGCCGCAGCAGCTCTGGCCATTTATCTTTCTGAGGGCACAGCCTTTCATGATCATGGGTTTAACTTGAATCAGAGTTTATATACAGATCAAGTAAGAGGTTTTTTGGAATTAGGAAATTTTATTTTAGCTAAAGACTATATCCATGCCCAGAGATTTAGAACATTACTTGGACAAGAAATGGCCAATCTACTAGATGAAGTGGATTATTTCGCAACACCTGGCTTATCCCTAACTGCTCAAAAGATTGGTCAAGAAGACATAACGATTAGGGGAGTAGATCAAACAGTATTTTCTGCAATTTTAAGAAATACTGAACCATTTAATTTAACAGGTCTTCCAGCAATAGTAATGCCATGCGGTTTTTCTAATGATGGCATGCCACAAAGTCTTCAGATTGTTGGACGTCCATTTGATGAAGCAGGTATACTAAATGTTGCTCATGCTTATCAGGAAGCTTCTGATTGGCACTTAAAAAAACCAATACTTTGAGATAGGTTATTTTAACTTTATAAGGAGATTTGCATTGACAAAAAGAACTATTGAACAAGAGGTTAGACGTCTCGCTGCTATTGAGGACATCAAGCAGCTAAAAGCTAGATATTGTGCACATTGCGATGACAATTATAATCCAGAAGGAATCTCAAATATGTTCGTGGAAGATGGTATTTGGGATGGTGCAAGTTTTGGAGTTCATAAGGGAAAAGAAGAGATACACAATTTTTTCTCTGGTATTTCTGGGGATATTGTTTTTGCTGGTCATCTAGTAGTAAACCCTATTATAGATGTTGCAGATGATGCTGAGTCTGCAACAGGGAAATGGTGGTTGATAATGCCTTGTACAGTCAATGAAGAGGATAAAAACGAAGCTCGTTGGCTACTAGGTGAATATACAGATGAGTATGTATGTGTTGATGGTAATTGGATGTACAAAAGTCTGAAGTTGAACCTACACCACTTTGTGCCATATCTTAAAGGCTGGGCATAAGGACATTAATACATTTATTAACTGAAATAAGTTTTTTTAGGATTGCCGTTTAACTGAACCAGATGCCGCGGCATCTGGTTTAAAGGGGTAATAAATTTCAGCATTTCCGGTAATCCCGCTCCTTCTGAATATCAGAACTAAAAGTAATACTACTCCTAGGCCCATATCAGCAGAACTGGATGGTATCCAACCATTTGTTTCAAACCAACGTAGAAGTTGGAGAAATGCTGTAACTGCTATTGTCCCAATAACGGCACCGGAAAGACTCTGCATGCCGCCAACAACAAGCATTGCAAGTGTTATAAAGGTCAAAGGTAGATGAAATGATGGGACTGTTATAGTTCCGAGAAAATGTCCATAAAAACCTCCTGCTACACCTGCAAAAAAAGCGCTTATAACAAAGGCTATTAATCTTTGCCCAAAGATATTTACACCAGCAGCTTTTGCAGCCACTTCATCTTCTCGTGTTGAACGTAGTGCGAGTCCCCACTTGGATCTAGAATATAAGAACGCTGCAAACATTGTGATTACACAAAATGCAAGAGCATTCCATGCATTCGTATCAAATGGTATTCCAGTTACAGTACTATTACCAGCTGTCCATGTTTGCCAGCGTAGGTAGACTGTATAAATTATCATTAGTAGAGCAAAAGTACCTATGGATGCTGCAATCCCTGAAAGACGCATTAACGCAAAACCTGTAATCAAAGCAACGAATGAAGCTAAAAGCCCACCAAGAATTACTGAAGGTATAAATGGGTGGGTATTTTCAAGCAAATAACTTGGTATGCCTGGAAAAAAAAGATCTCTGGTATATTCACAACATGTTTGCCAAGCAGATGCATATGCCCCTATCATCATGAAGGCTATATGACCAAATGAAAGTATTCCCGAATTGCCAACAAATATATATAGAGCAACTACAATAGATACCCTAATGAGACCTTCAGTTAGAGGTACCTTCATGGAGCCGCTGTAAAAAATCGCAACAATAACTAAAAGAAACAGTGCATTAAGTATAACTGGCCAAACCTCACGAATTAGTTTCATTGAGGGCGTTTCTGCTTCTAGACGTGTATTATTAACGACTTTAGCTAACTTAAGTGTAGAAGATACTATTGGGGTTTCAGAAAAGCTCATGGATTAAACTCGCTCCCTAGCAGATTTTGCAGGTACTAGTCCTTGTGGTCGAGCTAGTAAAATAGCTATCACTAGACCAAAAACAAATGCGTCAGAAAAACCTCGAATTTCTCCAGGTAAAATATTTTTTAACACTACACTGGATACTCCTACAACCATTCCTCCTACGACAGAACCTACCAGACTTCCCATACCGCCAATTACTGTGGCAATGAAGGCAAAAACTATTATAGGGGTTCCCATGCGGAAAGTTAAAATTCCAATCTGAGTTACATACATTAATGAAACAAATGATGCCAGAAAACCACTAATAACAAATGCCATTGCAATTACAAAATTTGCTCTTACCCCTAGCATTCTTGCCATTCTGAAGTCTTCAGCTGCAGCACGCATTTGTATGCCAATTTTGGTACGTTGAAGAAATAGGGTTAGGAGTAATAATAATAAGGCCGTAACTCCAATAGTTATAATCTTCAGTAATGGAACGGAAACACCCTCTGCTAAATTAACTTGTTGTGTGAGCTCCTCGAATATTCCAGCAGACTTAGGGCGTCCCCCGTAAATCATAATAGTGAGGTTTTGTAGAACATAGCCCAATGCAAAAGAAGCAATCATCATGATTGCAGGGGAAGTATTACGCATTGGCCTGAAGACTGTTCCTTCAGAAATTACAGACAATAAAACTGTAAAACCAATAATGATTAATACTATGAGAACTGGATGGAATGACCCAATTATCAGTGTCGATGTTACTGCTGTTGAAGGTAGGATAAGAGCATATCCTGCTAGCATTACCCAATCGCCATACGCAAAGTTTATTAACCTAAGAACACCAAAAAGAAGACCTATACCTAGAGCTGCAAGTGCGTAAAAACTTCCTTCACTAACTGAAGTTATTAAAATTTGGAATCTGACAGGATCTGTAACAGCAACAATTATCCCTATTATAGCTATTGCAAGTCCGAGTACCAAAAGAACTTTCTTATTACTTAATAGTTTACTAACCCTAAGAGTCTTTGCTAGATCTTTCATTAGAAATTAGCTCCATCCTCTTGTTGCTCAGTTTCTGAAAATCCAAAGTAAGCTTGTCTGACTTTTTCACCATCTTGAAGCTCTGAGGCATTACCTTCAATCTGTATTTGACCATTTCTAAGTACATATAGTCTATCAGCTGCTTTAAGGGCTCTTTCAGAGCTTTGCTCAACGATAAGAAGGGTCATGCCACGTTCTTTACGAAGAGTAGTTAGAACCTCATATACTCTATCTACAATATTTGGAGCTAACCCTAGTGAAGGTTCATCTATAGTCATGATCTTTGGTTTAGTTAGTAAAGCACGACCAATAACTAACATTTGTTGTTCCCCACCGGACAGTTTTCCTGCAGATTGACGACGTCTTTCACCCAAAATAGGAAACAATTCTTGAACCCATTTTATATCTTTTTCAACTTCGGTTTTATCGCTACGGATTTGTGCACCAATTCTAAGGTTTTCCTCAACAGATAATGTTGTGAATACATGACGTCCTTCTGGAACTTGTGATATACCTTTTCTAGCGACTATTTCTGGCCTCATGCCATTAATCCGTTCCCCAGAAAATGTCACATCTCCGGTAGTTGGTGCAAGGACACCCGAAATAGTTAAAAGTGTAGTCGACTTTCCAGCACCATTTGGACCAACAACACAAACAATTTCTCCCTGATTCACAGTAATTGATACCTCTCTTACGGCAGACAACCTACCGTAATGGACAGTTATATTGTCTACTTTTAAAAGTGGTTCAACCATGACCAAGATACGCTTTTATTACAGCTGGATCGTTTTGCACTTCCTGAGGTGTCCCTCGAGATATAGTTTTACCACTATCTAGAACATGAATACGCTCACATACACCCATTATAACTCTCATATTGTGTTCTATAAGTAGAACTCCGCAGCCAAATTTACTTGGTATTTCACTTACAATCTTCATTATTTCATCGCACTCAAGGTCTGACATTCCTGCTGCAGGCTCGTCTAGCAATACAAAACTAGGGTTCATTGCAAGAGCTCTTCCAATTCCAACTCTTCGCTCATCGGTGTAGGGTAGAACTCCAGCTGGTAGTTTAGCACGATCTGCAAGACCAAGCCATTCTAGAAGTTCCATAGCATGGGCATTCGCTTTCTTGCGATTTAAGCCCAAGCTTACTGCAGCCACTTCAATGTTTTCGCTCACAGGCATCTCTCTGAATAAGCGTCCTGCTTGAAAAGTGCGGGCTACACCATGGCGTCTAAACCAGTGCGGAGTTAATCCAGAAACAATCTTTTCTCCAAGCCTAACCTCTCCGGCTGCAGGCATTTGAAAACCAGTTAAAGCATTGACAAGTGTTGTTTTTCCAGCACCATTTGGTCCAATCAAACCGAGAATTTCTCCAGGTTGAAGTTTTTCATTAACACTATCAACAGCAGTCAGGCCTTCAAAACTTATTGTCACTTCACGTGCTTCAAGTGCATCAGCAGTTTGTTCAGTTGAACTCATAATTAGACCTTAATAATTGCAATATAAATTATTTCGTTATTAGACACATTACATTCATTAGCCGGAAATAAAGACTATAAATATTAATTAATAAAGTTTCAGTCTCTTTTCCTAATGAACAGGTGCGATTGAATCAATAAAAACATTCAAAAAATTAAAAAATATCTAAAATTTTATAGAAAATCATTAAAATTAACAAAGATTACAGATTTTAATAGACACGATGGCTTAAATATGAGTTCATCAATTTTATTTTATGCGTTATGAGTTGATGGCGCAATTTCTAAATAGTTGTATTGGGCTATTTCTGCCCAACTACATTGGGAGGTTAATTTATGAAGAAGTATATGGCAATGGCTGTAGCATTAGTTTTTACACTTGGTGCAGTCACAAGTCAGTCGGTAAAGGCCGACGACCATGAAGTCAAATTTGGCTTTGCAGCTGCAGAAACTGGTTGGTTACAAGCTTATAGTGGCCCATCAACTAGTGCAGCTTTAATAGCAATTGAAGATATCAACGCAAATGGTGGATTATTAGGTAAAAAAATTGTACCTATTTTCCAAGATACTAAAACTGATAGAGCAGAGAGTGCAAAAGCAGGTGCCCAGTTACTTGGTCAAGGAGCTATCGCATTAGCCGTAGACTGTGACTATGATTTTGGTGCTCCAGCTGCACTCGCAGCTGAGCGAGAAGGTAAGATATCGATTTTCTTATGTGCAGAGTCTGTCTTAGCTGGTATTCAAGGTGTAGGTAAACATTCATTCTCTAGTTCTGTATTGGCTGCTGTGCAGGGTGCTGCGATTGCTGAGTGGGGATACAATGAAAAAGGATGGAGAACAGCATATATTCTTTTAGACGAAGTTATCGAGTATAACAAAGGTATCTGCTATGGTTTTGATTGGATGGCTAAAAGGCTTGGTTATGAAATACTCGGTCATGATGTTTTCCTTAACGAAGACCCTAGTATCCAAACTCAAGTTGATAGAATTAAGGCACTTCCAAAACAACCAGACGTAATTGAAATTTGTTCATATAACCCTGGTGGTGCTATGGCTATAAAACAAATTCGTGCAGCTGGTATCGATAGTGCAATCGGTGGTGGTTCATCAATGACTGGTGATTATTGGCTAGGAACAGTTCCAAACTTATCTGGACACTATGTGCCTGAACAAGCATCAATTTATGGGGATGACCCACGCCCAGCCGTTTTAGAATTCAACAAAAAGTTTGAAGCTCTAACTGGTAAAGCTCCAGATAGTCAATATGTCTATCCAGGGTATGTTCTTATCGAAATGTGGGCAAAAGCTGTTGAAAAGGCAGGAACATTTGATGGGGATGCTGTTGTTGCAGCACTTGAGACTTTCAGAGATGAACCTGTATTGGTTGGAACGCGAACATTTACTAGCGAACTTCACCACCAAAACAGAGCTCCTTACCTTATTGTTGAAACAACAAATGGCAAGCCTGCTGTTGTTGGAAGTTGGACTATCACAGAGCCGGTTCCATTAAAAGTATTGTTTGGTAAAGAGTATGATTATGTTGCAAAATAATTTCTTAATATTTATTTAAGAAACTATACTGGGCCCCACTTTTTAGTGGGGCCTTTTTTTTATTAATTTAAAGAAAATAAATTTTTTTATCCTAAGGTATCTTAGGTGGAGAATCTTTTGGTAGGGGGACTTGGTGCTCATTGAGTGTCATGGCTATCATACAATAATAACCAATTAATGAGGTGAGTTCTATTATTCCTTTTTGTCCTAATAAGCCTAATGCCTTATTATAAGTATTATCATCTATAGTTCGGTTAAAAAGTAATTCATTAGTGAAATTGTAAACGGCATCCATTTGATTGTCATCAAATATAGGCTTTTTAAAATTTCTAATTGAGTTAATTATTTTTATGGTAAGGCCGCTCTTTTTTGCCTCTGGCTCATGATAATGCCATTCATAAGGACAACGCCAAAAACTAGCAACCATTAAGATAACCATTTCTGACATATATTTTGGTAGGCTGGTGTTATACCGTAATTTTTCTCCAAGAGCCTGCGTATGGTTTGCTACTTCAGGACTATGCATTAAAACCATAAAAAGATCTGGTACCTCTCCTCTTTTTCCAGATTTTATTGAATTATAAATTTTAAGCTGATTATCCGTTAGTTCCTCTTGAGTAGGAATTTGCATACGAATATTAGAATTAGAGTTCATACCAACCCCTTTTATAAAAAAGTTTAATATATGAAAAACAAATAAAACTATAAAATAATAAATATTAACAAATCTTCATTTGCACAGTTAATAATGTCTCAGTTAGAGTTAAATCTATAATTTAGATTTAGTTTTCCAAACTTTCTAGTATTTCAATAAATATACTAATTTTATTAACTTTAATTCTTTGAATAATGATTGCTTTATAAATGGTCGAAGAAAATATTTTACCTGCTTCAGTTAATGAAACTTATGAAATGCTTAAGAAACAAAACTTTGTTGCAAATGATAAGTTTGCACAATTAATCTTTTTGGCCTTAAAGCTAAATCGTCCAATTTTAATTGAAGGCCCAGTTGGTTCAGGAAAAACTACCTCTGCTCATGCAATTGCATTAGCTCTTAATATACCACTTATTAAGCTTCAATGTTACGAAGGGCTAGGTGTTAATGAGGCGGTTTATGAGTGGAACTATGCTGCACAACTTATATCAATAAAAATGGATACAGACATATATGAGGATGAAAATAATAGGATACCTCAATTATTTACAAGTAGGTATTTAATAAAGAGGCCTTTATTGGAAGCTTTAGAAGGAAATGGTGGTAAGAGTGTGGTGCTTTTAATTGATGAAATCGACAGGGCAGATTCTGGATTTGAATCTATTTTACTAGAAATTTTAGCAGAAAATCAATTTACTATTCCAGACTTTGGCACAATAAAAGCTCAAACACCGCCAGTCATCATAATTACATCTAACGGCACACGTTCAATACATAATGCACTACGTAGACGTTGTTTCTACTATTGTCTTTCATGGCCTAGTTTTAAAAATGAAAGAAGGTTTATTGAATCTAGATTACCAGCAGCCCAAGAAAAAATTTCCAAAATGATAGATATATTTGTAGAGACTCTTAAAGTTGATTCTCAAACACGTAATGACTTTGATAAAGATGAAAGAAATTGGATCAAGGCAATTAAAGAATTTGATGCCTTTGAACTTTCACCAGAAAGAGTGAATAAAGCATTTCACATTTATTTTAAATACAAGGAGAAATTAAAGAGTTCAGAAGGAAATGAAATATCTAAACTTTTAAGGCAGGCTCAAGTAGAATTTGAGGATATAAACAAAAAATGAAAAAACCTTCAAAGGCAACATCTGCACAAAATGGCACAATTTTACGCAATATTATCCATTTCTCTAGGCTTTTGAGATCAGCAGGTATGCAGGTAAGTCCTTCATCAACAATTGATGCTATAAATGCATTTCGTTTTATATCCCCCACAACAAGAGAAGAATTTTATTCGGTTCTTCATTGTGTTTTTGTTAAACGTCATGATCAAGAAGAGGTTTTTCGCGATGCATTTTACCTATTTTGGCGTAGCCCTAAAGTGCTAGAGCAGCTAATTGCTGAGCTTTTGAATTCAAGTGAAGCTACTCCCGATATGGAAGATAAAAATAATAAGATATCCCAAAGGGTAATAGATGCATTTGAAAAACAGTTACAAGATTTAGCAAATACTGAAGAAGAACGTGAGAAAAAGATAGAAATCTCTATGTCGTATTCTGGTGCAGAAAAATTACAAAATATAGATTTTGAGAAAATGACAGTAGAAGAATTATATGAGGCAAAAAAAGCAATTTCTTCACTTCGATTTCCAATAGATGAGATTTCTACTCGTCGTTTTAGAACGAACCCAAGAGGATTAAGGGTAGATATGCGTAAAACTTTACGTTCTCAGTTAAAACCAGGTGGAGATTTAAACCCTCTTAAGAAATGTAAAAACATAAAACGGCCTCCAGATTTAATTCTGTTATGTGATATATCTGGTTCTATGAGTCGTTATTCTCGAATGTTTCTGCATTTCATGCATGCTGTAACAAGTGATAGGGATAAGGTTACAGTATTTATCTTTGGTACTAGTCTTACAAACATTACAAGGTTTTTACGTCACAAAGATGTTGACTATGCTCTTGATCTAACATCAAGGTCGACAGGGGAGTGGTCTGGCGGGACTCGTATAGGTGAAAGTTTAAGGCAATTTAACTTTCTTTGGTCCAGGAGAGTACTAGGACAAGGTGCCACTGTGCTCTTAATTACTGATGGTTTAGATAGAGATGATTTAAATTTATTAAAAAAAGAAATTAGCAGATTACATGATTCTTGTCGTTGCTTAATTTGGTTGAATCCTTTGTTGAGATATGAAGACTTTAAGGCGGAAGCAGGAGGAATTCGTACTATGTTACCATATGTAGATGAATTTCGCTCAGCACATAATTTGCAAAGTCTTATTGACATAAGTGAAGTCTTAAGAGGTGCAAATTCTGATATGGTGAAGAGTAATTTTATTCAGAATAGGAAATTTTAATCTTTATTAAGAAGGATAATTTAGAATATGAGATTAGAAGGTAAAGTTTCTATTATAACAGGTAGCTCGCGTGGTATTGGGAAAAGTATTGCATTACGTTTTTCACGTGAAGGCTGTAAGGTAGCTATAGTTTCTGCTAGAGACCCTAATGCTGCCCAAGCAGTTGTTGATGAAATTGAAAAAGATGGGGGTATTGCCGCCCCTTTTTGTAAAGACATATCAGAAGTCGCCCAATGCTTTGATTTGGTCGAAGAAGTTGTGTCAATATTTGGGGATGTGGATATATTAGTGAACAACGCAGGAGTTTTTAAACCAAAATTAATAGAAGAAACATCTGAAAATGATTGGGATCAGCAGATTAATACAAACTTGAAAGCTAGTTTTTTTATGGTTCAGGCTTTAGTCCCATCAATGAAGCTTAGACGTAGTGGTAAGATTATTAATATTACCTCGATAGCGGCTGATATAGGATTTCAGAATTCATCTGCATATTGTGCATCTAAAGGAGGGCAGGGTAATATGACACGTGCTATGTGTCTCGAGCTTGCTCCCTATGGCATAAATGTAAACTCCATTGCACCAGGTAATATTAAAACGGATATGAATAAACATTTGAGAGATCAACTTGAGTATGATGCAATACAAGCCTCTAAAACTCCTAGTGGTATTGGCCATATAGACCCCGAGGAACTTTGTGGGGCAGCAGTATACCTAGCCTCTGGAGAATCAAATTCCACTCATGGTACAAGTATTGTTATTGATGGTGGCTGGTCAGCTTGGTGAAATTAGTATGGTTCAAAAAATAATATTTATATTTAAGAACTAACTTCCATTGTTGATAGGTTCCATAGGTACATTCTTGTTTAGTTCTAATTTGTTTTCAAGCCATCCAGCTGAGGATAGAGCAATATCTTCTCTTCTTGGTGGTGCAACTAATTGCACACCTACAGGTAGTCCGTCGGCCGTAATACCGGCTGGAGTTGCAGCAATAGGGCAAGAACTAAGACTTAAAACATAAGTTATTGCGATCCAGTCAATATAATTATCAAATTTTACTCCTGCAGATTCGTCGACATACCGAAGGTTGACATCAAACGGTGGAACTATTGCAGCAGGGCATATTAATAAATCATAATCTTCAAAAAATTCTACAAATTTTGAGTAGATTTCTCCACGTTTGATTTCAGCTTCGTAAATTTCTTGAGCAGTTAGAGTAAGACCTTTTTGTATGTTCCATATTAGCTCTGGTTTGAGTTGATGTGAAAAATCTTTTAAGAGGTTACCTTTCTCTGCAGCAAACTGGGCAGCTCGAAGGGTATGAAAGGTATCAATTGCACCAGATAAATCTGGTTCAGCTAGTTCAACGGTTGCACCATTTGAAGCCATCAAATTAGAGATATTTTCACATATATCTTTTACTTCCTTTACAACAGGTGCAAATCCAAGGTTGGGGCTATATGCAATCTTGTTGGGCAACTCCTGACTTTCTGCTGCAGTTTTATATGAAATGGAAGATCTCTCATAGGAAAGCGGATCATTATATTCATGACCAGCCATAGCATCTAGAAATAAGCCTACATCTATGGCGTTACGAGCCATGGGTCCTTCAACGAATAGTGAGTGGAATGGTAGTTTTGATGATGATTTAGGCACACAACCCGGGCTAGGTCTTAATCCTGTAACTCCACAAAAAGAAGCTGGTGTTCTAAGACTTCCGCCAAGATCTGATCCGTGAGCAAGCCACACTTGTCCTGTAGCTAAAGCTACAGCTGCTCCTCCAGATGATCCACCGCATGTTTTAGAGGTATCCCAAGGGTTAAGGGTTGCTCCAAAAACATCATTAAACGTATTCCCTCCTGCTCCAAACTCTGGGGTATTAGATTTTCCAATAATTATGGCTCCATTACTTTCTAGTCGTGAAACTAAGACATCAGATTTTTTAGGGATGTTATCTTTAAAAAGTGTTGAACCCATTGTTGATCTAACTCCTTTAACTGGCATTAGATCCTTGATCGCTATCGGAAGTCCATGAAGGTGGTAGTCTGGAAGTTGAGAATTATTAAGTAGTTTTGTTTTATTTTGTTCATAGATTTTAGCAAATTTACGAGCCCGATCAAAACATAAAGTAGGTAGTGCATTTACTAAATTATTTGTATCAGCAATTCTCTTCTCACATGAGTCAATTAATTCCAAAGGAGAGATTCGCCCAGATTTTAATTCTTCAACTGCTTTATGTGCAGTCCATTTCCAAGGTAGATCAGTCATTACAACCTATCGATCAATTTAATTATTAAATTACAATAAGGTATTTATCACATCGATATTATTAGAAAAGTCTAATTTTGTTTACATTATAGATTTTTATAACTTTTATTTATATTACTTTATAGAGCAAATTAACTTTGCCTATCTTCTGAACAAAACATTATTTAGATTTAAATAAACTTGTGATTTAGATTCCTTATTGCTTTCTTGTAAGACTTCATAGATTAGTATCAAGTAAATTAATAAATTTTATTTTTCAATCTGTTTAGTTGTTTCTTCAATGAGAATATCCAAAGTGGTTCCTTAGAATGGAAGTATTTATATCTAACGTAATCCCTGTTTTTGCTCTAATTGCCTGTGGTTTTTTTGCTGGAAAATTCAAATTGTTTGGTAAAAAAAGCTCTGAGGTGCTTAATCAATTTGTTTATTATTTTTCATTACCAGCCCTACTAATTCATTCAATATCTGTGGCTCCAATTTCTGACATTCTAAATGAAAATTTTATTCTAGCTTATAGCTTGGGAATGGTCATAGTTTGGTTTGTAAGTTCACTTATATCTAAATTCTTATATCGGGATAATCTTGAAATTACAGCCCTGCAAGGTGTTAATGCAACATATGGCAACACTGGATATCTTGGAATTCCTCTTGGTCTTTCAGTATTTGGTTCTGCTGCTTTAGTGCCTGCAAGCATAACTATTGCAGTAAACGCATTTCTGATTATTCCGTTTGCTGCTATCCTTATTGAGTTTTCAAGAAATAGGTCTAAGGATTTTAACCATGTTATCCTGGGTATTTTTCGTGCCTTATTAATTAACCCGCTTGTTTTATCTGTCTTGATAGGTCTGATACTTTGTTTCAATGATGTCAGATTTCCTAATGCCGTAGACAATTTTTTGTCAATTCTTGGTGCTGCTGCTGGTCCTTGTGCTTTGATTGCTATAGGTTTATTTGTTTCAAATATTCCTATAAAGGGAATTTTTGTGAGGTTGGGTGTCACAAGTATTTTAAAGTTAATATTGTTTCCTTTTGCAGTATGGGTTTTAGTTGAGTTGTTTTTTCCTCTTTCGCAAATGTGGGTAGCAATGGCCATAATAATGGCAGGGACTCCATTAGGTGCTACAGCATTTGTTGTTGCACAAAAATACAATATCGGAGTATCTGAGTCATCTGCCAGTATTGTTGTCACAACTGCAATATCTCTTATTACATTATCTATATTGGTTACTTTATTTTCTGGATAGGTTGATGGAAGATAATCTTTATCATGTAATATAAATGAGAATTCATAGATTCTATATATGAGGACTATTTTATGAATATTGTTGAAGCTATTGAGAAAAGAAAATCAGTAAGAGGTTTTTTAGATCAAGAAATCCCTAGGGAGGTTATAGATAAAATACTACAGATTTCTTCACGTGCTCCTTCAGGAAGCAATACACAACCATGGAAGGTTTATGTAATCTCAGGAGAATTTAAGAGAAATTTTTCAGATAATTTCATACAATATAGAATAGATTATCCAAAAGATGAGACTCCACAATATCAATACTATCCTACAAAATGGCGTGAACCCTATTTAGGACGGAGAAGGGCAACAGGTTGGGGTCTGTATGGTATTCTTGGAATTCAAAAGGGGGATAGAGAAGGGGCTTTTAAACAGCAGCTAAAAAACTATAATTTTTTTGGTGCACCTGTAGGAATCTTTTTTACAATTGATTCTGATATGGAAATTGGCAGTTGGCTTGATATTGGTATGTTTATTCAGAACGTTATGCTTGCCTCCCGAAATTTTGGGCTTGAGACGTGTCCTCAGGCAGCTTGGGTATACCATCATCAGAAGGTAAGAGAATTATTGCCAATACCAGAGAATGAAACTCTAGTTTGTGGCATGGCAATAGGGTATGAAAATAAGGAAGAAGTTGCTAATCAATTCATAACAGGTAGAGAGTCAACATCAGTATTTGCGAAATTCTTTGGATATGAGTGAAATTTTTACCAGTTATTTCTTAATTCCCTAAGTTTTAAAAATATGGATTTAGGGTCTGGGTTTTCAGCCAGATTGGGGAAAGATATTTTTAATTGTTCTATAATTTCAGGATTCTCTAGACGTAGAAATGTATTAATGTCTTTTTCTAGTCCTAGAGTCGTTACGAGTGGAGAATTTGGATCTTGATTCCTTGCAGTTTCAAGGAGTTTCCGTGCCTTTTTATTTGATGGTTCCCTATCTAGTGTGAATTCCAGATTATTTGACAAATATTCGTGCCCAGGAAATATTTTTGTATCATCAGGAAGTAATGCAAGCTTGTTCTTGAAAGTTGAATATAATTCTTCTGGATGTCCACCGTTGTGGCAATTTCCTACTCCAGCATTGAACAAGGTGTCTCCACATATAAGAGCTTTTTCGTCACCTAGTGAAAGAAGACAAACATGGCTCATAGTATGGCCCGGAGTGTTAAGCACTTCCAGTTCTACTGTGTTACCTAATTTGACTATGTCACCGTCATTAAGTCCAATGTTTATACCGTTAATTGAATCTTTTGATCCAGAGTGTGCTAATAATGATGCCCCAGTAGATTTTATAACAACTTCGTTTCCTCCAATATGATCAGCATGTTCATGTGTATTTATTACTTTTGTAATATTCCATCCATTTTCTTTTGCTGTATTTAGGCATTGTTTATGGTCTAGTGGGTCTATAGCTGCCGTCTCTCCAGTTTCTGAACAAACAACAAGATAGTTAAAGTTGCGGTATGAATTGCCGGTCCATAATTGTTTAATTATCATTGTTATACATGTCCTCTGTAAAGTAATAGGATAAGCATTATTTTCCACTGAAAGTTGGTTTGCGTTTTTCACGAAAGGCATTACGACCTTCAGCATAATCCTCACTTGAGAAACATTGATCAACTAAACTATTAAGATAATTATCATCAAATTTATGGTTTTGTTGTTGCATATAACGGATTGCTGTTTTTGCGGCGAATATAGTCATAGGAGCATTATTTGATATGGAGTCTGCATATTCTCCAGAAAATGAATTTAATTGTGAATGTTTTACTACTCGGTTGACTAATCCCATTTCGTATGCCTCTTGGACGTTGAATTGTCTTGCCGTAACTATAATTTCTGTTGCAAATGATGGCCCTACTAATTGCACAACACGTTGAAGGTTTTTAGAACGATATCCAAGTCCGAGTTTTGCAGCTGGAATAGCAAAGGTTGCATTCTCTGATGCTATTCTAATATCGCAAGCCGCAGCTATGCCTAATCCCCCACCAATACAATATCCTTGAATAACAGCTATAGTTGGCTTAGTGCTTTCGTAAAGTATTTGAGTCGCACCTTCAGCAATTTTATCATATTCAAATACGTCTTTTTTTTCAGTTCTAGTTTTTTCAAACTCAGAAATATCTGCTCCAGAGATAAAAGCTTTTTCTCCGGCACCAGCTAGCATAATAACTCTAAGTGATTTTGTGTTATTAAACTCTTCCAAGATGTTTTTTAATGACTTCCACATCTTTATGCATACAGCATTATGTTTTTCCGGTTTATTAAATATAATTTTGCCTATTTGACCATCTATGGATGCTAGTAAATTGTTACTTCCAGTTTTAATTATCTCAGGCATTGAATTTTCTTTTTTCGTTTGAAATATTGAATTAACTGACGATTTTATTCTTTCTAAGTTTCCCTATTTTTGTACGATTATATCCTAACCATTTTAAAATTTCATCCGTATGCTCTCCCAGTGTTGGAGCACCATTATTTATTTCAAATTTATTCTCACCATACTCTAATGCTTGTCCAAGGATTTTTTTTGTTCCTAGAGTTTTGTGCTGGTAATCTTTTGCTAATTCTAAATATTTGACCTGTGGATCAGAGAATACTTCTTTCATATTATTAATGGGTCCACAAGGGACCCCAAGTTTATTAAGCTTAGATATCCAGAATTCAGTGCTTTTTTTTGATGTTTGATTAGAAATTATTTTATTTAGGGTGATTCTATTTAGAGATCGTGCTTCGGCATTACTAAATTCTTTATTATTAATTAATTCATCAGTATTTAAGGCTTCACACAAACGTGCATAAATTGTTTCACCAGCTGTTGCTATGTTAATGAATCCATCTAGTGTTGGAAATACTCCTGTTGGAACAGTAGTTGGATGATCGTTTCCAGCTTGCTCAGGGAGTTCATCAGAATAGAGCCATCTTGCTCCTTGAAAGTCCATCATTGAAACCATTGCTTGTAGAAGTGAAGTACGAACCCATGTACCTTTTCCCGTTTTTTCCCGATCGTATAATGCAAGTAGAACTCCTATCGCACCATACAAACCTGCAGATAAATCGGCTACAGGAATACCTGCTCTAGTAGGAGTTTGTCCCTTAAATCCAGTTACGGACATTAGTCCTCCCATACCTTGGGCAACTTGATCAAACCCAGGTCTATCAGAGTAGGGGCCAGACTGGCCAAATCCAGATATACTAGTGTAAATGAGACGGGGATTTACATTGTTTAATATTGAATAATCAATTTTAAGTTTATGTTTGATTTTAGGTCGAAAATTTTCAACGAGAACATCCGCTTTATTTACTAAATCAATTAATATTTCATACCCGTCCCTAGATTTTAAATCTATTACTATACTTTTTTTATTTCTATGAAGATTCTGAAAGTCTGGCCCGTTTCTTGATGCTAGATATTCATTACTACTTGTGTTCTTATCAGGCTTTTCAATTTTCATTACATTTGCCCCCCAATCAGATAATTGTCTAACACATGTCGGACCGGCTCGAAATCTGGTTAAATCTAAAACGCAAATTCCTTTTAGTGGCAAACTATCGTTTTTTGTCATTATTCAGTATTTGCCAAAGATAAAAACTCTAAGGCTTGTTCGTGGATATAGGGATCTCCAGCTGCGATTACCCAACCTCCTGCTTTTATTTCGTTCCCTTTCCAATCTGTTATAATCCCCCCCGCTGCCTCAATTATTGGTATATGTGCTTGAATATCCCAAGGTGCTAATTGCCCTTCAATCACAAGATCTATACTTCCAGCAGCTAGCAGAGCATAATTATAACAGTCTCCACCAACTCTAAGCTGTAATACTCTTTTTTCTATTTCTTTAAATGCATCAAGTTGAGATTTGTTAGCTAACATTTGTAACGAAGTAATTGAGAGGCTAGCATCTTTTAAATTTTTACATTTTCGTGTTGATATTCTTTTAGGGCCCAGAAATGCTCCGTTTTTACTCCCGTAAAATCTTTCTCCAAATATAGGTTGATTCATCATACCAATGCAGGAGCGACCATCTATCATAAGCGCAATTAATGAGCCCCAAGTAGGAAGCCCAGCTAGGAAGGGGTCAGTTCCATCTATTGGATCTAGGACCCAAACATATTTAGATTGACTTCTCGTATAACCATATTCTTCCCCAATTATACCATGTTGAGGAAATTTTTCTTCTATTAATGACCTCATAGCTCTTTCAGCACCTCGGTCTGCCTCAGTAACTTGGGATAGCCTATTCTCTTTGTCTCCTTTATCTGTAATTTCAAGGTTAGATCTAAAGAGAGGTTTAATAACATTACTTGCAACATCAGCTATTTGGTGTGTGAAGTTAAGATAGGACTCTATATCTAGGTCAATTTGGTTGTAAATGTTTGCCATAGGTATAATATCACTTTTGTATTTAGTTTCTGTTATAAGTATTTATTAATTCAAATGACACCTTATATCCCTATAACTCAAGTAAAATTGTAAATTTTTAACATTTAGTACTTGGGGTATTATGATTTGATCGCTACAATATTACCAATTTACAGTATTTAGACTAGAAGGAGTCAATATAATGAAGCTTGGACTCTTTATGATGCCACTTCATCCGCCTAAGAAACCTTATGCGGAAGCCCTTAGCGAAGATTGCGAAGCTGTTATTTATGCAGACCAGCTTGGCTATGAAGAAGCATGGTGTGGAGAACACTATAGCTCAGCAGGGGAGCAGATAACCAATCCATTAATTTTTTTCGCAAGTTTAGTTCGAGCTACAAAAAATATACGTTTTGGTACAGGCGTAATGTGTTTGCCTCAGTATCACCCTGCTGTAGTAGCCGGCCAAGCTGCTATGTTTGACCATCTATCAGGTGGTAGATTTATCATGGGAGTTGGACCAGGTGGTTTGCCATCAGATTTTGAGTTGCTTGGAACAATGGATTCTGATCGTAACGAAATGATGAAAGAGTCCATAGATATGATTAGAGAAATATGGGCTGGCGATCCTCCTTATGATATTAAGGGTAAATACTGGAACGTATCTATAAAAGATTGGGTTTATGAGGATATAGGTTTGGGGCAAATGTGTAAGCCTTTGCAACAACCACACCCTACATTTGCTATTTCAGCTATGAGTCCTTTTTCATCTTCTCATAAATATGCTGCCCAGCAGGACTTTGATCCAATAAGTGCTAACTTTATAGGAAACTGGTCAGTTAAGAGTCATTGGGAAGTTTACGCTGAAGAAACAGAGAAGCAGGGAAGGGTTGCCGATCGTGAGCGTTGGAGGGTAGCTAGAAATATTCATGTTGCTGATACTGACGCTGAAGCTGAATCACATGTAAAAACAATTGGTGAATCTGCTGATTTCTACTATGAGTATCTATTCAAAATATTTGATAGAGCTCAAATGAAAGGCCCCTTTGTTGTTAACCAAGGTGACAACGCAGATGAACTCTCCTATGAAGCCTTGCGAGATAACTTTGTAATTGCAGGAAGCCCTGAAACAGTCATTGAAAAGATTTTAGCTTTTAGAGATGAAGTAGGGCATTTCGGTACTCTTTTACATACGGCTCAAGATTGGGTGCATCCAGAATCAATGAAACGCTCAATGGAGCTTTTGGCTAAAGAAGTAATGCCAAAACTTAATTCTGCACTTGGTGCCCAGTCAGCAGCTGAATAGAAAAATATTTTGAGCTATTAAGGGTGTCTATCCGAGCACTAGTCACTGGAGGTGCGCGCGGCATTGGCCGTGCCATCTCTTCTTCATTGGTTGAAGCAGGATTTGATGTAATAATTCTTGATAAAATCTCACCAGAGGATATCAAATGTGATTTTATACAAGTTGATCTTTCTGATGAAAATGCAACAAACAACGCATTAGAATTATCACTTCAAAAAGGGGACATAACACGTTTAGTTAATAATGTGGGAATAGTAAGCCCTGCATATCTAAGAGATAGTACGACTTTAGATTTTGCATCTGTGATGAATATTAATGTTAAGACAGCTATTTTATGTGCAAAAGCTTTATTGCCAGGAATGGAGTCAAGAAAATTTGGTCGTATAGTAAATATTGCCAGTAGAACTGTTCTTGGTAAGCCTCTCCGAACAAATTATTCAGCAAGTAAAGGCGCACTTATTTCTCTTAGTCGAACTTGGGCTTTAGAACTCGCCGAATATGGGGTTACTTCTAATACAGTTTGCCCTGGTCCAATTGCGACTGAGCTTTATACTCAAGCAAATCCTTCTGATAGTCAGAGAACGCGCTCATCACTAGCTAATATACCTCTTGGAAGAATAGGTACACCTGATGATGTTGCAGCTGCAGTAATGTTTTTTCTAGGAAATGAAGCAGCCTTTATAACTGGTCAAACTCTACACGTTTGCGGAGGGTCAAGTGTAGGACGTAATGATTTCTAATTAATATTTAATTATGAGTATTTATTTTTTAACTAATTTTCAATTGGAAAAATAAGGTGTCTGAAAATTCATATAGATCAACTGTTCCAGATTTAGTCACGCATGAAATCATTAGAGGTAAGCTTTTAGCTGCAGCCGATGAGATGGGAATTGTTATAGCTCGTTGTTCTATGAGCCCGGTGATTTATGAGGTGCTAGATTTTGCTTGCGGTGTTTGTGATCCTCGCGGTCAATTGATAGTCCAGACAAACGGAATAACTCTTTTTACAGGCACTTTTGGCCTGCAAGTTAAAAGCATTCTCAGACGCTTTGCAGATGATATTAAGCCGGGTGATGTTTTTATGACTAATGACCCTTTTGATGGTGGAACTCATACTTGTGACATCGCATTAATAAAACCAGTTTTTATAAATGATAATTTAGAAGCTTTTGCAATAGCGGTTGCTCATTGGAGTGAGGTTGGCGGTGCTGTTGCAGGGAGTATTTCACCAAGTGCAACTGAGATATATCAGGAAGGTATTAGATTTCCAGGGTTGCGTGTTTGTAGAGATGATATTGTGCAGCAAGATATACTTGAGTTAATCCGAGAAAATACACGTTTGCCAACAATGTGCATTGGAGATTTTAATGCAGAACTTGCAGCTGTAAGAATTGCAGAAACACGTCTACGTGAAATTTTTGATAAATATGGATCAGAAGTTGTTAGAGATACATATTCTTATATTTTAGACTCAAGTGAACTTTTATCTCTACAAGCAATAAAGCAACTTCCTAATGGAATTTATTATGCCAATGACTATGTGGATGGGGATGGTATAACTAATGAGCAAATTCCTGTTTGTGCAGAGGTTAGAATTTCAGATGATAAAATGACATTTGACTTTACAGGATCAAGTCCTCAAAGAGATGGCCCAATAAATTGTGCCTATGGTGCATTGAGCTCAGCAGTGAAGACAGTTTTCAAAGCCCTAGTCGATCCTCAAGGACCATCAAATGAGGGATGGTTCAGACCTTTAACTATAATTTGCCCAGAAGGTACAATTTTTACAGCTACAAAGCCTGCTCCAACGGGTTGGTATTATGAAGGTTCTGCACAAGCATCTGAATTGGTTTGGCGTGCACTTGCAGAGCTGGCACCAGATAAGTTAAGTGCAGGAAGCTATATGAGCCTATGTGGTGCGTATTTTTTTGGTGAAGATCCAAGTACTAAAGAAATGTTTGTTCATATTGAGCCTGCAATAGGTGGGTGGGGAGCTCAATCAAATTGTGATGGTACTGGTGCATTAATTGCAACGACTGATGGTGATACATACAATTATTCAATTGAGTTATTTGAGGCAAAGTTTCCACTAAGAATAAATAAATATGCTTTAAATACTGAAGGGGGTGTAGGTGCTGGACGTTGGAGAGGAGGCTTTGGGGTAATTAGAGAGTTTGAAGTACTTATTAACGGTGCACATACATATTGTAGCTTTGGCAGAAATATCGAGACTCCTTGGGGCTTAATGGGCGGAAAAAATGGATCTTTAAATTACATGGAAATCGTCAGTGGAGATTCAGTTGAGCGAATTTCACGAATATCACACAAAGATTTAAATTCAGGTGACTTGGTAAGAATTGTTACTGGTGGAGGAGGAGGTTTTGGAAAACCTTATAAAAGACCAGTTAAAGAAGTACAGGAAGATTTTTTGGATGGATATATAAATAAAGAGACAGCAGAGAAAGATTTTGGTGTTTCTCTAGATGAAAACGGGAATGTTGATTCTAATTTAACTGCTACCTTAAGATTAGGGGATCATTGATGGGTCGTATGGCGGTCGATATTGGAGGTACGTTTACGGATCTTGTACATTTTGATGATCAAACCGGAGCATTAGTTGCTGAAAAGTCTCTTACAACTCCTAAAGACCTAACTAATGGTGTTTTAAATTCAATAAAGCTTGCCGATATTGAATCAGAAACAATAACTTTTTTTGTACATGGAGGTACAACGGTTATTAACGCAATTACTGAGCGGAAGGGGGCTAAGACAGCTTTAATAACCACAAAAGGATTTAGAGATGTATTAGAAATTGCAAGGGGTAATCGTCCAGACCTTTACAATCTAAGGTTTCAAAAACCGAAACCCTTTGTTCCTAGAAGGTTAAGGTTTGAGGTTGAAGAAAGACTAGATGCTTCTGGCAATATAATTAAGCCTCTGTCTATAAAGGAATTAGAGGATATAGTTAAGATCTGTATTTCTGAAAATGTTGAAGCAATAGCTGTTGTTTTTTTGCACAGTTATTCTTCTCCACAACATGAAATTATATGTGCAGAATATTTACGAAAGAATTTGCCAGATATTTCGATTACTGCGAGTCACGAAATTACAAGAGAGTGGAGAGAATACGAGCGTGCAAATACAGCTGTACTAAATGCTTATGTTCAGCCAACTGTTCAGAAATATTTCAATCGACTACAGTCGACTCTTCTCAAGCAAGGGTTTAATTGTCCTATGCATGCAATGCAATCAAATGGTGGTTCAGCTAGTTTTACTTGGGCAAAATCTCATCCCATCACACTGGTAGAGTCTGGACCTTCTGCAGGAGTTAATGCAGCGGCTTTAGTTGGGTCCCTTTGTAAAGAAGATAACGTTATTTATTTGGATATTGGGGGAACTACAGCAAAGTGTTCTGTTATTAAAAATAATCAGATCGATGTGACAACAGAATATAAATTAGAATGGTCAAGAATTAATCCTGGATATCCTGTTAAAGTTCCTGTTGTGGATATAGTTGAGATTGGAGCTGGTGGAGGTTCTATAGCTTGGTTTGACGAAGTTGGGTCATTAAAAGTTGGACCAGTAAGTGCAGGGGCAGAACCTGGCCCTGCATGTTATTCTCAGGGTGGTTCAAAACCTACTGTAACAGATGCCAAACTTATAACAGGTGTTTTGGATCCAGATTACTTTGCTGGTGGTCGTATCAAATTAGACATTCAAAAAGCAAAGAAGGCAATGGAAACTATAGCTAAAGGTCTTAACACCGATGTTATATCAGCTGCAGAGTCGGTAATACGTTTGGCAGATGCAGATATGATCAATGCTTTAAAGCTGATTTCAATCCAGCGTGGACATGATCCTAGGGATTTTGTTCTTGTCGTCGGCGGTGGAGGTGGGGCTATGCACGCTGCAACTCTTGGAAGAGACCTTGGTGTTAGAGAGGTAATTGTACCAAGGTATCCGGGTTATTTTTCCGCATGGGGCATGTTGGCTACCGAACCACGTAGAGATTTTGTTATGACACATTTGATGCGTGCAGATAAGATAAGAATAAGTAATATTAAGAATATATTTGATGATCTTAGAAATGAGTCATACAGTTATTTTAAAACTGATAAAGACATAGTTTCAAGTTCTATCCGCTTAGAAGCTCGTATAGATCTGAGATATCAAGGACAAGAGCATTGGGTTGGTGTACCAGTTAATATTAATAGCATTTCAATAGATAAGTTAATAGACGATTTTCATGTGGAGCATGAACGAACTTACACTTTTAAATTGGATAATAGCCCGATTGAACTTGTAAATTTCCATTTAACCGCAACTGCATCAGTACCTAGACCACATTTAAATGAGATTTCTTCAGATAATATTAATATTCTAAAAGGACGAAGAAGAGTGCTTTTTAGTGAAGATGGTGAGCATGAAACACAGGTATTAGATAGAGAGTCATTACCAGCTGGTTATATTGCTAAGGGTCCATTACTAATTGAAGAAAAATCTGCAACTACACTCATTCATCCTGGCCAAAAACTTAGAGTTGATGAGATTGGTTTCTTGCATATATCGTAATATTTTTTCGTAGGGTTTATTCTTTATATTCTACTAACTCTGTTATATTATTTTCTGGTGCTTCAACATAGATAACCTTGGCTACACCATTTCTAAGAGTTACTGGAGGACTGAGTGTTTTAAAGCCAGCTTTAATAACCCGTTCATATGCATCTTCAACATCTTTTACTTGTAGTGCAATATGTGTATATCCAAGGTCACATTGTCTAATTTTTTGCGTTTTTCCTTTTGGGTTTAACCATTCGAATAGCTCGATATGATAATTTTCTGATTTTAACATAGCCCAATGAGCTTTACCGTCTGGCACCCCTGTAGCATCTGCAAAACCAGGCTCTCCTCTGTCCCTAATTTCGCCAATGCATTCAAAGCCAAGAAAATCTATATAAAATTTTAGAGCTTCATCAAAATTTGATACACTAACAGCTGTGTGATGGGATCTTATAATTAGATCGTTCAATAAAGGTTTTCCAGAATTCATAACATTGCTCCGTATATAATTTTATAGTGCACAAACATGCTTTAATCCATTCATGACATCATTTATTCCAGCTAAAGCTGCCGCTTCTAAAGGCTTTGATACAACTGGAGCACTATTTGTACCACTTACTCGGATAATTTCATGGTCAAGCCAATCAAATAATCTCTCTTGTGCCTCCTGAACAATTCTTGCTCCAAGTGAGTGCCCACGTGCAGTTTGTTCAACCACTAATAAGCGGTTAGTTTTTTTAACACTTGATTCTATAGTTTCCCAATCTAAGCCTAGTGGATCAACAGTGCGTAGATCTATTATTTCTGCTTCAATACCAGTTTCTAGAGCGGCTTCAATGGAGATATCAACCATATTCGCACAGGTTATAAGTGTGCAGGCATTACCTGGTGAAACGATTTTTGCTTTTCCAAATGGTATGCAATAATCTAGATCATCAATTGGGACTAGTGAGGTTTTTTGGTATAAAGACTGACATTCAATTATTGCTACAGGATCATTGCATAGAACAGCTGAGTTAAATAACCCAATGTAATCGAAAGCATTAGAGGGAGCTACTACTCTCCAACCAGGATAAGCAGCAAAGATCCCGCTTGGATCCATTGAGTGTTGTGAGCCATATCCCCCGCCACCGGCTGCTCTAGTACGTAAAATTAATGGAGCAGGATATTCACCGCCAAACATATGGCGTACCTTGCCAATTTGGTTAAATAACTGGTCTGCTGCCACAAGAATAAAATCAGAGTACATTATTTCAATTATTGGTCGCATACCATTCACAGCTGCTCCTAGACCCATACCGCAGAATCCATTTTCTGCAATAGGAGTTCCTATAAGTCTATCAGGAAACTTCTCAATAATACCCTTTGTGGCTCCAACAGTTCCCCCTTTAAGGTGTTGGACATCCTCACCCATAATAAAAACATTATCATCTCTTTCCATGGCTCGCATTTGAACTGCTGCTATAGATTCAATAAATTTCATTTCGCTGGCCGAGTTAGTATCAATATCTTCTTTTTCAATGAACCTTTGATTTTTTAGTTCTGATAGATCACCGCGTATCCCTTTTTCTACGGTCTCCTTAGATGGCCACATCTCAGCTTTAATTTTAAGCTGATTGCTGCCCCCTGTTTCCGTCTCAGTAAGTCTTAATGCTGCAGAATCAACTACTTCTTTAGTATGATTAAGAATTGAATCTAGTATAGAGTTATTGATAACTTGAAGCTCAAGTAGTTTTTTAGGAAAGGTTATATACGGGTCTTTTTTCATCCAAGTCTTTTCTTCTTCTTTCGGTCGATAGCCAAACGCACTTCCTTTCATAGGTCCATGTTGATGAAAGTATCTATATGTTTGGGCTTCTATTAAAACAGGTCCCTTATTATTTTTAATGTGCTCTTTTGCCCATTCCATGGATTTTCTAACAGCAATCATGTCCATACCATCTACTTCAAGTGATGGGATACCTAACCCGATTCCTCGTGCAGAGAGGCGTGTTTCACGTGTGGTCTCTGAGACATGTGTGGAAACACCATACAGATTATTTTCATTGAAAAAAATGATTGGTAAATCGTAGAGTGCGCCTAGGTTGAGAGCTTCATATGCTGCCCCATTTTGCATTGATCCATCACCAAAAAAAGTAACTGTTAGTTGATTACTTTTTTTTAATTTCTCAGCGAGAGCATAACCTACAGCTTGAGGAGGGTTTCCACCAACAATTGCATTTGTACCTAAAACCCCTGCTTCATCCCAGCGCATATGCATTGATCCCCCACGGCCACCACAATAACCATCCTTTAGCCCCATAATTTCTGATAAAGATTTGTAAACAATTTCATTAAAATCTTCTGGGAAGTTATTGCTTCGCGGATCATAATTTTTTGGTGTTTTATGAGATAAAAATTTTGAAAGGAATTGGTGATGGGCTCGATGTGTGGCGTTTAGCTTATCACTAGATGATAATGTTGAAATAGCCGCCACTGCACCTCCCTCTTGACCTATACTCGCATGTGCAGGGCCGTGTATACATCCTGCTTTAAATAATTCTAGGACCTTTTCTTCAAAAGCACGAATAATGTAAAGCTGTTCTAGCATCCTAGAAAGAAGAGCAGGGTCAGTGCTTTCCCAATCCTTAGGTTCTGTCTCTATCCGATGCCATAATGTATCAGAAACAAGAGGTATTAATTTTGCCATTTTCTAAATCCTTGTCTCGTAGATTACTTGCTAAATTTAAATTCAATTGAAGTCATAATAGGAGTGTAATCAATCTAAGTCCCATGTTATATCAGCAAAGCGTTAAAGAAAGTAAGTGACTTTATGCTTACTCTATATAAATTTTAATATTAAAACATTGAAAATTTACTTGGCGATAATAAATGAAAATTTTGGAAATTAGAGAGAAAACAGTTCCATTAAATAGTGCTATTAGCAATGCATATATTAATTTTTCTCAAATGACAGCAAGTATAGTGTCCATAGTGACAGACCAATATATAGATGGAGAACAAATTATTGGGTTTGGTTTCAATTCAAATGGTCGCTATGGGCAAGGATCACTAATGAGAGAGAGATTATTTCCGAGAATATATGATTTAAGCGAAGGGGATTACCAGAGCGATAATCTTGATAATATAGATCCGTTTAAGCTATGGAATGCAATGCTAACAAATGAAAAGCCTGGAGGTCATGGAGAACGTGCAGTAGCTGTTGGGACTATAGATATGGCAATTTGGGATCTAGTCTCCAAGATTGCAGGAAAGCCCTTATGGAAATATCTCTCTGAAAAATTTAATAAGGGTAATTATGATAAAAGTGTCTTTGTTTATGCAGCAGGAGGTTATTATCAGCCAGATAAAGAAGTCGATGGATTGATAGAAGAAATTCAGTCTTATATTGATTTAGGCTTTTCTGTTGTAAAAATAAAAGTTGGTGGAGGTGATGTAAATATAGACATTAAACGTATTGAAGCAGCTTTGAATTTGTTGGGGTCTGGTAAAAAATTGGCCATTGACGCAAATGGCCGTTTTAATCACGAACAAGCGGTTACATTTGCAGAAATAATTGAGCCATATAAACTTCGATGGTATGAGGAGCCAGGAGATCCGCTTGATTTTGATTTAATGTCAACTGTCGCAAAAAATTATTATGAACCTCTTGCTACAGGCGAAAACCTTTTTTCATTACAAGATGCTACAAATTTAATTCGATATGGTGGTCTTCGTCCAGATAAGGACATACTTCAATTTGACCCCGCTCTGAGTTATGGCTTAGTTGAGTTTTTAAGAATTATTCAAATGCTAGAAAGCAGTGGTTGGTCACGCAAAGCATGTATACCTCACGGTGGACATTTAATGGCATTAAATATTGCAGCTGGACTTGGTCTAGGGGGTAATGAGTCTTACCCTGGGGTTTTTGAACCATTCGGTGGTTTTTTTGATGGTGCAAAAGTTGAAGGTGAGATAGTCAAGTTACATGATATGCCTGGAATTGGCTTTGAGGGGAAAAGTGATTTAATTAATTTGTTAAGGACTTCTTTGAAATAATTTAAACTCCTGAATACATCAAAATTTTTTGGAGAAAACTAATTTTGGAATCAATAGTTAAAGATAAGTATATTATAGCAACTGATGTAGGTGGAACTTGCACTGATACAGTGATTATAGCATCAGGTGAGCCAATATTGGTTGGTAAATCCTTATCTACCCCTCCTAACTTTGCTAATGGAATCATAAATTCCATTAAAGATGCTGCTAAGAATGGAAGTTTAGACATTAATAGTTTGTTTAAATCTTGTCGTTTCTTTGTTCATGGTTCCACAGTTGTTGATAATACTTTATTAACACGAGACGGAGCGAAAACAGGTCTCGTTACTACAGAGGGTTTTGAGGATACTCTCCTAATCACTCGTGGTGCATATGGACGTTGGGGTGGGTTAACTGAGGATGGGATTAAGCATCCCGTGTCAACTAATCGTGCAGATCCTCTGGTACCCGGTGACCGTATTAAAGGAATTATTGAGCGTGTTGATTATAAAGGTCATATATTAAGAGAGCTTGATTTAGATCAAGCTGAAAGTTCTATTAGAGACTTAATTGAAAATCATAAAGTTAACGCTCTTGCGGTCTGTTTATTATGGTCTTTTTTTAATCCTTTACACGAGCAGAAAGTTAAGGAAATTGTAAGATCAATTTCTCCAGAAACATATGTGTCTTTATCTAGTGAGATTGCACCTGTGCCAGGCGAATATGAAAGAACTTCTACAACAGTTATTAATGCTTATGCCGGTAGAATAATTGAAAATTATCTTCAGAGCTTAAGCTCAAAACTACGCGATCATGGATATGATGGAGAAATACTGGTTATGCAGGGTTATGGAGGTCTCTTGCCTGCCATAGAAGCATCAAACAAAGCAGTAGGAATGCTCGAATGTGGACCTGCTGCAGGTGTCATAGGGAGTCGCTATCTTGGATCTTTAATGGGGGATGAAAATATTATTGCTGCCGATATGGGTGGAACGACATTTAAGGTTGGAGTTATTCAAAATGGTGAGTTGAGGCATGCAAGGGAACCTATGGTTGATAGATTTCACTATGTTGCTCCAAAATTAGATGTTGTTTCTATTGGTGCAGGAGGTGGCAGTATAATTTCAATAGATCCCAGAACTAATGTTCCAGTTATTGGGCCACAAAGTGCTGGTGCATTTCCTGGGCCAGTTTGTTATGGTCAGGGAGGTGAAGAGCCAACTCTAACTGATGTAATGATGCTCATTGGTTATATGGATCCAGATAGGTTTCTTGGAGGTTCAGTGCCATTAAATATAAAATTAGCAAAACATATCTTTAAAGCAAAAATTGCTGACCCTCTTGGCCTTGATGTTGATGAAGCAGCTGTTGGCATTTATCGAATTGCTGCAGCACAAATTACGGATTTAATACATGAAATAACTGTTGAACAGGGACTGGACCCTAGAGACTATGTTTTACATGCTTTCGGGGGGAGTTGCCCACTTTTGTGCAGTATGTTTGGTGCTGAATTACAGGTAAAGAAAATTGTAGTTCCTTATACAGCCTCTGTGAATTGTGCATTTGGATTGGTTTCTGCTGATGTTATTCATGAATATACTCATACTGAAACTTTCTCAGTTCCATGCGATATAAACAAAGTGAATTCTATTTTTGAACCAATGATCAAAAAAGCACAGAATCAACTCAAGGCAGATGGATTTATTGATAAAACAATATCTATGGAATGGTCTATAGATTTGCGTTATGCCAGACAAGTTCATGAAGTAACTACACTGATAAAAGGTGTTACTCCACTTAATAAAGATTCCATGAATTTGCTCATAAAACATTTTGAGGAACTATATGAACGTCGTTATGGCAAGGGTTCTGCTTATAGAGATGCAGGTATAGAAATGACTATGTTTAGGCTTACTGCTAAGGGATTAGTAGAAAGGCCGAGCGTAGAGAGGTTGCCAATAAACAGCAAAGACTATTCTGAAGCTATAATTGATAATAGAAAGATTTTTGTGTATCTACGCAATGGATTAAAAGAGTCTCCCGTATTAGACTTTGATAAAAT